>Ga0209406_1000003_pt1 | contig 429728 bp, 343 predicted proteins | sample COGITO_mtgs_1204_FD_184808 | JGI IMG/M metagenome (GOLD analysis project Ga0209406, IMG submission 184808) | Pelagic marine microbial communities from North Sea - COGITO_mtgs_120426 (SPAdes) (version 2) | ecosystem: Environmental > Aquatic > Marine > Epipelagic ... | reverse complement strand
ATTGGTTTGGTAAATTGATGTGAATTTTTATTTTTAATCTCATCTTTTCCTAAGTATGTCTTCCCCATTGGGATGCGTAATGAAAAAATACTTCCTTTGTTTGGTTTGCTGACAACATCTATTTTAAAATGATGTAACTTACAAATGCTTTTCACCAAAGCAAGCCCTAAACCTGTCCCTTTTGTCTTAAATGTATTGTTTTTTTCTAATTGATAATATTGGTTAAAAATTGTATCCAGTTTTTTTAGAGGAATCCCTTTACCGGAATCTACGACTATAATTTTTAAATAATTTAATATGGGTTGTTCATTATTGTTAAAAACAGCGGCTTTCTCAGCACTTCCTTTAAGTTCTGTTTTTAAGGAAATAACTCCATTGGCAGGTGTAAATTTGAAAGCATTTGAAAGTAAATTTATAAGTATGGTTTCGAGTTTTTCTCTATCTACAAATACAGTGTATTCTTGTGGAGATTTAATAAACTGATACGTTATATTTTTGGAAGCTGATTTCTCCTTAAAAAACAGAAAAACCTCTGAAACGAATTCATTAATTTCTGTAGGTGATGCCGTCAAGATTTCATGTCCTAAATCCATTTTTCGAAAATCCAATAAATTATTTACCATATTCAAAAGTCTATTGGTATGCTTACGCATAGATTTCAAAACTTCATTCTTGTCTTGTATGGTATTTCTATTTAATATTAAATCTTCCAAGGGCCCCGCAATTAGAGTAAGAGGTGTTCGTATTTCGTGAGATATTTTTGTAAAGAAATCAAATTTTTCTTGATTAAGAACATGTCTCTTTTCAGCCTCCATCAATTTCTTTTCTATCTCTTGTCGATTGCTGGCATAGCGATGGTAGGTATAAAACAAACCTAATAGAAATAGGGTATAGAAAAAGTAGGCGAGATTACTAATATACCAATAAGGTTCTATATGAATACTTAGTTTTGCTTCTTCTGAGTCCCATATCCCGTCCTTATTTGTCGCCTTGATTCTGAAAGTATAATTACCTTTAGGCAAGTTGGAATATGTAACTTTGTGGATTGGATATAGACTTGTTACCCATTCTTTTTGATACGGTTCTAATTTGTATTTTACCTTATTTTTTTTAGGATTGATAAAATTTAAAGGTTTGTAATCAATACTGAATTGGTTTTCTTTCGCTTTTAAATAAATTTTTGTAGTGTCGACAATTTTTGAATGTAGTAGAATTCTATCATTTATTTTATCACCAATACCTATAGGAGTATTAAATATTTCGAACCCCGTAATTTGTACATCTGTACTAGTTGAAGATGCCTTTATTTTTGATGGAGTAAAAAAGTTTGTTCCATCTACACCACCAAAATACATAATACTATCCTGTTTGTCAAAATAGGAAGATCCAATTTTAAAAGTATTACTTTGAAGTCCATCTTCTACATCATAGTTGGTGATTTTTTCTGTTTTAGGGTCGAATACAGAAATACCACGGCCTCCAATCCAAACGCGGTTTTTATGATCTATTTGTATTGATGAAATATCGTTATCGGCCAGTCCTAATGCTGTAGTAACTCTTTTAATAGTATAGTTCGTATCGCTACCCTTTTGGTATGTTAAGACATTCAATCCTCCCCCAATAGTACCGATATAGAACGTATCATCATTGTTTGAAATGATGCTCCAAGTATGGTTTATACTAAGTCCCTGCGAAGTGCCATCGGCAATAATATGAGAATAACGCAGTTCATTGATATCTTTTAAATCTATAACCGTTAACCCTGCATCTCTACTTGAAACATACATGCATTTTCTAGCGTTATTAAAATGTAAAAAAGTAAGTTTATTACTGCCTAAAGACTGCTTATTGTATGTCTCGTGAAAAATATGTTTAAAAGAATTGGTGCTTTTATTATAGATATTAATTCCATTATCAAAGTTTGCAATCCAAATTTGCCCCAAATGATCTTCGGCAATGGATACTATATTGTTGCTACTAATTCCCAGTTCATTGTCTTCTCCTTTTTTATAGTGTTCCACCAATTTTTTATCGCGATATCTGAACAAACCTTCTGTTTTGGTTCCTACCCAGATGTCATTTTCAGCATCCTGAAAAATATATCGAATATGTTTATCTCTCAGCGCTTCAATTTGTGTAATATATTCCTTCGTTTGTATATTGTAGATAGATAATCCATTTCTAGATCCTATCCAAAGTTCTTCTTTATTTAGTTTCTCTTTTAGTATTGCTGAAATGAAACTCTTGATTAAGCTATTGTTGTTAGTGTGCTTCGATTTTGATTGGCGAATATGTCCAAATGGTAGTTTTTGTAAATCTTGATAAAAGAGGCCGTAACCAGAACTAGCAACCCATAATACATTATAGGAGTCTATAAAAAGCGCATTAATATTAATCAAAGGAATTACTTCTTCTACTTCCATTTGATTTTTTGTATTAAGTACTCCTTTATATAAACCCTTTTCAGTTCCTAAGAAGTATGTTTGACCGGTTCTGCAGATAGAAGTAATCGAATTGTTTACATTCAACTCGGCACTATTCGTAAATAAAACCTTGCCTATTTTTTGGGAAATAGGATTCCAAATAAAGAGCCCTTTTTTACAACTTATCATTGTATTGTTGTTGTCAATGGAAAAGGTTGTCAAGAGTTGACCTTTATTCATTCGAACGTAAGGTGTAAGATTTTTTTCAGTTTTATCATATATATGAATTGCACCGCTACTATCAAAAAAATAATGATTTCCATCAATCTCAATCATTTTTTTTAATTCGGGACTACGAAAAGAGTTTCCATTAAAAGGTATTTTTTTAAGATCAATCGTATTGGACTGATTTCTATTAGAGATGTCTTGATTCGCAGCAAAAGTGACGAGTCCAGTTTTTTTATGAAAGAACCAAATATTTTCATTTTGGTCTAAATCAAACATAAAAGAATTTGGAGCAAGTTTAGGAATGTCTATTATTAAATGAAATGATAAGGTTAAAAGATCATAACAAAATAGTCCTTTGTCCTGAATCAACATCCAAATTTTATTTTTGGTAGATGCTAATCTTTGGATACGATTTCCTGGGATGCTTTTCTTGTTACTAGGATCCCATTTGTGTTTTTCAATAGTGTAACCATCATATTTATTCAATCCACTATTTGTACCTATCCAAAGAAATGAGTCACTGTCTTGAATTATATTTATGGCGTCTGCATGAGAGAGTCCATCGTTCGTTGAAATCTGCTTAAAATCTTCTACACGATTTAATTGTTGACCCATTATATAGGTGCAGCAAAATAAGAAAACACATAAGCATTTAAAAAAGAGCTTCTTTTCTGATTTGTTGTTGGACATAAGCAAATCTAAGTATTTTTATGACTTTATTCAATTGAATAACCCGAAAAATATAGGTTTAGTTGAATCGCCCATAACATATTGATGAATCACCCCCCAACGGAACAGTTAATTTGAGTTAGTTTTGACGAAGCAATGTTGTTTTCAATTCTAAAGTGAATTGTCTTCATTTATTGAAATTGAATTTAAATACAAGCAAGTACTAAGAATACCTATTATAATATGAAATTAAAAAAGAAGATCTATTTACTAAGTTTTTTAAGCATACTAATACTATCAAGTTTTGTGATTTTTGGATCTGGTAATGATAAAAATCAAATTGAAAAACTAGAAAAGAGCAATAGACGCCTTTACAAATTAAATACAGATTGGCGTTTTAAATTGGGAGATAGCCAAACTTTTAGTGACGACACATTTAATGATTCTTCTTGGAGGTCGCTAAACGTGCCACATGACTGGAGCGTTGAAGGAACTTATGACACCATTCATGGTACAGATTGGCAATCTGGTTATCTTCCTGTAGGTATTGGATGGTATAGAAAAGAATTAATTCTTAAAGAAGATCCAAAAGAGCATACAATTGAATTACAATTTGATGGTGTTTATATGAATAGTTCGGTATGGGTCAATGGTAATTTTGTTGGTAATCATAAATACGGCTTTACTTCTTTTCATTATGATGTAACACCTTTTCTAAGAAAAGGCAGAAACAGCATCGCAGTAAAGGTTGACCACTCCAAACCAAAATCTGCTAGATGGTATACAGGATCGGGAATTTATAGAAATGTGTGGTTAAAGGTATTGCCAAAAACACACTTTAAATCTAAGGAGCAGTACGTAGATGTCAATTTTTTGAACGATAGTTTAGTCATGGTTGAAGCCCATGCTCAAGTACTAAATGGAAATAATGATAACATCAAAGGCAAGTTAGTTCAAAAAATATTCGATGAAAATTTGAAGTTTTTAACAAGTGTAGATAGTGAAGTGAATATTCCATCAAACGACAGCATTGTTGTTTCTCAAAAATTAGAACTCATTAAACCCCAATTATGGTCAATAGAAACTCCGAATAGACATGTTATTGTAAATGAATTGTATGACGAAAAAAGAATTTTAATAGATTCTGACACCGTTTATTTCGGGATTAGAAAAATTGAATTCAGTTCTAAATGGGGTTTTAAATTGAATGATGAAAACATAAAAATAAAAGGTGTTTGTATGCATCATGCTGCTGGAATATATGGTTCTGCAGTTCCAGAGAGCATTCTTCGATATAGATTGCAGCTTTTAAAAAATATGGGTTGTAATGCTATAAGAACTGCACATAATCCTTTTTCTCCAGAATTTTATTCGCTTTGCGACTCTCTTGGAATATTGGTGTTGGACGAAATTTTTGATGGCTGGGAAAATGCTAAAGCAGTAGATGATTATGGTTTGTATTTTGAAGAAGATTGGCAAAAAGATGTGACCTCTTGGATTAAAACAAATAGAAATCACCCCAGTATTTTCATGTATAGTATCGGAAATGAAGTTAAGAAACCTTCGGCCGAAACACAAAAAATATTGATCGATTTTATTAAAGACATTGACGCTACTCGTCCAATTACACAAGGAGGTCATGACCCTACTAGGGGGATGGTCGATCACTTGTCGAAAACACAATTGGATATAAAAGGATTTAATGGAGACGGTGAAGAAATAGGAAGGTATGAATCCTATCATAAAGAACATCCAACGGTTCCCGTTATTGCAACAGAAGTTCCGCATACATACCAAACAAGAGGGGTTTATAGAACAACTACCAATTGGAGACGTAAGGACTTTCCTGCCAAATGGGAAATTAGAAAGGGCACTGCCGGAACTATGAAAGGATTAGAAGGTAAATTATACCCGATTTCTAACCTTTCTGAAAAAGAGGTATTCCCAGAAGAAAAAACGGCCTATTATACCATTAATGATAGTTTGTATCCAATTAATAACCCTAATTTTTGGAAAGAAAACCTCTATTTTCAATCTTCTTATGATAATGCAACTGTAAGATCTAGTGCTAGAAAAGCATGGCAAAAAGTAGAAGAATTAGACTATGTAATGGGGCAATTTAGGTGGACTGCTTTTGATTATTTAGGAGAAACCAACCAATGGCCTTCTAGGTTCGCAAATTTTGGAGTCATAGACATCGCGAATCTTCCCAAAGATCATTACTACTTATATCAAAGTCTTTGGAGTAAAAAACCAATGGTACATCTTTTACCTCATTGGACGCACCCTGAAAAAGAAGGTGCTATTATTCCTGTAGTTATTTATACAAATACAGAAGAAGTAGCGTTATTTTTGAATGGAAAACCGTTAGGGAAGCAAGTCTATAAAGGAGAGCAACTAGTGTGGAATGTACCTTATACCAAAGGAACAATAACTGCGAAAGCCTATAATAAAGGTAAAGTGGTTGCTGAAAAATCATACAGTACGGCAACAGGAGAAACTCAATTACGAGTTACTGCTAGTAAAGATATCCTATCAGCAAAAGACAGAGAAAATGCCATGGTAATTATTGATGTAGTTGATAGTAAAGGCAATTTATTTCCTCTTGCAGATAATTACATTACTGTTGAAGTGGAAGGAGCAGGAGTATTAAAAGGTGTTGATAACGGAAATCCGATTGACTTAACTCCCTATAGTTCTTCTTCAAAAAGAGCTTTTAGAGGTAAGTTAGTAGCTTTTGTAGAAGCACAAGGTAGCGGGGAAATAATAATAAATATAAAAACAAAAGATGGGAAAATGAAAACAATTAAACTAATCAGTAAATAAACAAAAACTATTAATTCAACTATTAAATTATGAAAATTAAATTAACTATTTATTTTGTTTTATGTCTTACTACTTTGGCCTCATGGTCGCAAATTTCTATTACAGGAACAATCTTAGATGAATCTAATAATCCACTGCCAGGTGTGAATATTATCGTGAAAGGCTCTAATATCGGTACCAATTCTGATTTTGATGGGAAATATGAAATTAGTGTTGAGCAAGGACAAATATTGGAGTTTTCTTATATGGGTTTTATGAGTCAAACTATAATAATTAGCAATCAAACGACTATAAATATTACGTTAATTGAGGATTCTACGAAACTTGATGAAGTCGTGGTTGTAGGATATGGTACTGCAAAAAAATCTGATTTAACAGGTTCTGTAAAGTCTATTACTTCAGATGATTTTGTTGAAGGAAACAACAATAGTGTACAAGGTTTAATTAGAGGTAAAGTAGCAGGTGCAAGGGTAACCTCATCGAGTGGGGCAGAGCCAGGAGCTGCGGCTACTATTCAAATTAGAGGAGCGAACTCTATTTCAGGAAATAACAATCCACTTTATGTCGTAGATGGTGTTCCTGTTCCAGATTCTTTTAGTTTAGGTACAGATATGAACCCTAATGATATTGCAAGTATTGATGTATTAAAAGATGCCTCGGCAACTGCAATCTATGGTTCTAGAGCGGCTAACGGACTGGTAATGATAACCACGAAAAGAGCGAAGAACGAAAAAACGAGAGTTACGTTTAGTGCAGCTTCTGGAATCAAAGTATTAGTAAAACCAGTTGAATACGCTTCTGGAAGTGTTATGGCTACTATCGATAATCAAATACAAGAAGAACTGGGTAATGAACCTATTTATAGTGAAGAACAAATTGCTGAGATTGGAGATGGTACAGACTGGATAGATGAAGGAACTAGAACAGGGATGTTTACCGATTATGCTGTAGGTCTTTATTCTCGTGGTGATAGTTCTACTTTTAATGTGAACATGGGTTACTATAAAGATGAAGGTGTTATAAAAAATTCTGAGTATAATAGATTAACGCTTTCTGCAAATTATTCGAAAAACTTCAATGATAAATTTTTCATGGATGGATCGATACGAATTTCACATAGTAAGAATAATACGTTTTCCTTTTCTGAGGGAAATGGCCGTGAAAATGTAATGGGTAGATTGCTAAATACTTCGCCTTTGTTTCCTGCCTATAACGACGATGGTTCCTATGGTGTACCACTTGATAATGTAGCTACTTTTGACGAAAACCCACTGCCAGCGATTCTTGAATCAACAAATGACTTAAGAAGAACGAGTATGTATTCGACTGTTGGATTAGGATATAAATTTAACAAGAATCTAGATGTTAAAGTTAATTCTGCATTCCTTCTACAAGATTCTTTTTCAGGTACATATCTTCCTAGAGTTGTTCCTGCCGGTGGACTGGTTGGAGGGTATGCAGAAGTTAGTCATAGAGATGTAAGAGATGTTTTGTTAGAGGCTTTTCTAAATTATAATCTTGATATTAAAAAGAATAATACTAAGTTTTTATTGGGTGCATCGATGCAAAATAATTTTAATGATCAATATAGAACAATCGCAAAAGGGTTTAATTCAGATGCTTATTTATACCATAATTTAGGTGCTGCAAATATAATTGACCCCCTATATTCTAATTATGTGACAACAAAAAGACAATCTGCCTTTTTTAGAATGAACAATAACTATGACAGTAGGTATTTGCTAACAGCTACAGTTAGAATGGATGCATCGTCACGATTTGGAGAAAACAATAAAACAGGGGTGTTCCCTTCAGTTGCCTTTGGATGGAATGCTTCAAATGAAAACTTTTTAAAGGACTCTAATGTTATTTCTAATTTGAAGATTAGAGGTAGTTATGGATTGACAGGAAATGACAGAATCCCTGCGGGACGTTCGAATGCCTTGTCTGAAACTACTTGGTCAACATATGCTTGGAGTGGAACAAATGGATCTGTAGGTTTTAGCCCTTTAAACTTACCTAATCCCGACCTAAAGTGGGAAACTACAAAACAATATAATATCGGTTTTGAATTGGGACTTATAAAAAACAGGGTTCAAATTGAATTTGATTATTATGACAAAACAACTGATGATTTACTTTTCCAGAGAGATATTAGCCGTTATCTAGGAAAAAAAACGTTCCTGCAAAATATTGGTTCTGTTAAAAATACTGGTCTTGAATTCAATATAGACGCTAGGGTAATTAGAACAAATAAATTTAGATGGAACTTAAATTACAACGTTGCCTATAATGAGAATGAAGTACTCGAATTGCCTGAGGGAGCAGAAAGTTTAGCTTTAGATGATAACATAGGGGTTGGAGGTTCTAATTATCCAGGATATCATAAGTTACAGGTAGGAAAACCAATTAGTTCCTTTTATGGATTTGAAGTGGATCGTCTATTACAGGCTGGTGAAAGTAGTGTAATGCAACCTGACCTTATACCTGGAGAATACACGTTTAAAGATCAAAATGGTGATGGTAAAATTAATGAAGAGGACAGAGTTTCTTTAGGAAGTGGCCTGCCAAAGGTAACCATGGGACTCACCAATACATTTCAATACAACAACTTTTCATTGGACATGACTTTTACTGGAGCATTTGATTATGTACTTTTTAATGTAAATAAAGCAAAGAACGAAAGTCGTTGGTGGAAATCGGCCGAAAACAGATGGACTCCTATTAATACAGATACAGATATTCCAAAGCAAAATGGTTGGGCAAATTCCTCTGTTTCAAACGATCGGTTTATTAATAACGCCTCTTTCGTAAGGATACAAAACGTAACTTTAAGTTATAGATTCAAAAAGGACGTAATTGGTTTACAGAATTTTAGAGTTGCTATGACTGGCGAAAATTTACATGTGTTTACAGATTACGATGGATTTGATCCGGAACTATCTTCTACAAATAATCCAACAAAAGCAGGTCTTGATTGGAATATATATCCACAAAACAGGGTGTTTAGTTTAAAAATTAATGCAGAATTTTAGATTATGAAAAAAATAATAATTTTAATAATAAGTTTACTGGTAGTCTCTTGTACTCAATATTTAGAAGAAGATTTACTAACGAATCCGTCGTTAAATGGTTTAACAACGGAAGATGATGTTAAAGCATCCCTTACAGGAGCTTATGCAGGACTTCTTGGAAGTTCGGATCCAGGATATTATGGTAGAAATTTTTTGTATTTAAGAGAGGTCCCAACGGATAATCTTTTTGGTACTGGAGCTAGAAAAGACTTTGATAACTTTACACTTGGGACAAGTAACACAATTGTTGTCAATACGTATAATGATATTTATGCTATGATTTTGAAGGCGAATCTACTCATTGACAATGTGGATGGTGCAAACATAGATGAAGGTTTAAAAAAATGGTATAAAGCACAGGCTCAATTTTTAGTGGCACTTGGCTATTCTGATTTAACGAGCTTGTTTGGCCCCGTTGTATTAATTACCTCTTCTGTAAATGATATTGAAGACAAACCATCTCGATCTTCTGTAGAAGATGTGGAGCAACATATTTTAACACTGTTAGAAGAGGCGATTCCGAATTTAGAAAAAGAAGAATCTGAAGACTTGCCTGGAACAGCAACCTTGGGAGCTGGTTATGCACTCAAAATGAAATTACATTTAAAAAGAAAGGAATGGGAGAAAGTTGACGAAACTGCCGATTTAATTACGCAACTAGGATATAATTTGTTGCAAAATGTAGAAGACTTATATGTTATTGGCAATTCATTTAATTCTGAGATTATTTTCTCAGTAAAAACAACCGGAGACCCATATGGAAAATCTTTAAATGCATTGGCTGCCGGAAGTACTGACATTGCGCAACATCAATACGATGGTCAAAATGATTATTGGGGTTTTGGAACGTTTAGAGGCGAGCTTAAGGTATATTATTCGTATGACCCTTCTGATGAACGTTTTATTAAATTGTTTAGACATAGTTTTATAGATAGAAAAGGGAAGACAGTTGGGCCAAAAACATTGGATAATAAGAATAATCCAGCAGTAAATAAAAGTCTACCTTACATTTATAGTGAAAAATACCCTCACCCGTTGGCAGGAACTGAAACCGATTTAAGAACAGACATATATCATGGAAGCACTTTATTTGTTTCTCGTTACGCGGAAGTGTTATTGGCTAAGGCAGAAGCATTAAATGAGATAAGTGGACCATCGGCAGAAGTATATAATTTAATAAATGAGGTTAGAAACAGAGCGAATCTTCCTAATTTGGAAACTACCGGTAGTTTCGACCAAGCCTCGCTAAGAGATGCCATTTTGCAAGAGCGTCAATGGGAATTTTTTATGGAAGGGTATAGAAGAGATGATTTGATTAGACAAGGAACATTCGTTGAGAAAATTAAATATTCACATCTTAAAAGTTCTGATGTGATCAATGTTCAAGAGTGTCATCAGTTATTTCCGATACCCGAAATAGAAAGATCTCTTAATACAAATATTACACAAAATGATTGTTATTAAAACGTTAGTTAAAGATTTAATAAAAAGAGTGAGTCAAATTTAAGAGAGATTATAAATACATCAAACTATGATTGCCAGAAATATATTTTTATTGAGTGTGTCTATTTGCTTGGTTTCATGTTTTGAAACAAAAAGAAACTCTAGAAAAGAAGGTCTAATTGTATCAGAAAAGCCAAACATTATTTATATCCTAGCGGATGATTTGGGATATGGAGACTTGAGTTGTTATGGTCAAACTAAATTTTCTACCCCTAATATTGATAGATTAGCTTCAAAAGGTATGCTTTTTACCCAGCATTATTCTGGAAGTACGGTTTGTGCACCCTCGCGATCTACTCTTATGACGGGAATGCACACAGGGCATACGATTATAAGAGGTAATAAAGTAAGGAGAAATAAGGAGGAATTGTTAGAAGGACAATTCCCGATACCAGATAAAACGTATACGCTACCTGAAATTCTCAAAGAAAAAGGCTATAAAACGGGAGCTTTTGGGAAATGGGGATTGGGATATCCAGGCTCTGAAGGAGACCCTGTCAATCAAGGTTTTGACACTTTTTTTGGGTACAATTGCCAAAGGTTAGGTCATAATTACTATCCAAATCATTTGTGGTCAGATATGGATTCCATCGTTCTAAAAGGAAATTTAGGGTTTAAAGAAGAGACATATGCACCTAAATTGATACATCAAAAGACATTAGACTTTATTGAAGAGAATAGAAATGAGAATTTCTTTTTGTATGTCTCTTCTATTATTCCTCATGCTGAATTGGTAGCGCCGGAAAGCGAGATTAATAAATACCGGGGAGATTATACTGAGAAAATTTATAAGGGTATCGATGATGGACCTACTTATAAGAAAGGGTCTTATGGCTCGCAGAAAGAATGTCATGCCACATTTGCTGCAATGGTCTCAATTTTAGATCAACACGTGGGAGAAATTGTGGACAAAGTGAAAAAGTTAGGTTTAGAGAATAATACACTTATTGTATTTACTTCGGATAATGGTCCGCATCGCGAAGGTGGTGCAGATCCGGATTTTTTTAATAGCAATGGAGATCTTAAGGGGTATAAGCGTGATTTGTACGAAGGAGGCATTCGAGTGCCTATGATTGTGAGTTGGCCGGGTACAGTTAAAGCCAATACCCAAACCGATCATATTTCAGCCTTTTGGGATGTGTTTCCAACATTTGCAACACTTGTTGGAGCTGAGATTCCGTCAGATATAGATGGTATTTCATTTTTGCCAACACTTTTAAATAATTCTAAAAAGCAAAAAGCACACGATTATTTATACTGGGAGTTTCATGAAAAAGGCGGTAGACAAGCCGTACGCAAAGGAAATTGGAAAGCTGTAAAGTACAATGTTTTAGAGCAACCTAATGCAGCAATAGAATTGTATGATTTATCAACAGATATTGAAGAGAAAAATGACATCGCCAATGAGCATCCCGGCATTGTTAAAGAAATAGAGAAAGTTTTGCAGAGAGCTAGAACGCCTTCTAAAGTTTTTACTTTCCAACAACAAACTTATTTGAGTGAACTATAAACCACAGAATTATGAAAAAACTAAGCTATATTTTATTTTTAATATCATCATTTTTATTTTCACAAGGAGATTTTAGCGATTTAAATATTCCAGATTGTCAAATATTACTTTTGGATGAGACTGGTATTAAAGAAACTAATGGTGCAATTTATAAATGGAAAAACCAGGTACTTCAAAAATTTCATGCTGTACAACCGGAAACTGATTTAAGACCAGTGGCTTCCTATGAACCATGGCCAGGACATGTAACTATCGCAAATGAAACTGTCGCAAATAAAAACGAACGTCAGTTTTTATCTGTTCCAGATTATAGGGAGGATATAAATTTTGATGAGGGAATGACTGTTTTTTATGTTGGTAAATCAAAAGATTTCACCCTTTTAACTCAACTTGTAGGTACTATGAAAGGTACGAGGTTTACAGATCCAGACACGAAGAAATCGTCAACAAACTGGACAGGTTGGAGGCTTTCAATATCAGCGACTGATCAGATTAAAGCAGAATTTGGAGATGGAGGAGATAGCAAAGTTTCTTTAAAAGGAGGAGAACATGATGTAAATAGACCGATTGCTTTATCACTTCAATACTCCGATAAGAATATAGAGATGCATCAAGGTTCATTGGACCAAGTGTTTTCCGGAACATTGGCAAATGATTATGTAAAGAACGATGTTCCACTTCTTTTAAATGGCCAGTACGGGACTACGAGTGATCTTGTATCAGTAACTGCAAATTATGAAATTGCAAGTGTTATTGTTTTTAATCGTGATTTAGATTCAAGTGAACACGATAAAGTATGGGATTGGCTAAGAATCAAATATCGTCACGCTTTCGCTAAAGGATTTGGTTTAGAAGGGGGGTTTGTGGGTGATAGTAATTTGCCAGAAGATTCATCAATAGAAATTTCCTTTAATAAGCCATTGAGTCAAGACACTGGATTTCCCAATGTGTATAAAAATTCATTGAATGAAAATCCGGTCGCAGGGACATGGGAAATTTCTGAAGCGAATAAAATTCGATTTTTACCTACTGAGCAATTTCAAAAAGGTTCTCTGATTGTAGTGGATCTATTTGAGGCAGTAACCTCAGCAGAAGGAGAATTATTTGAAAATACAAAAGAAAGGTATTTCAGTAATATTATTGAAACTTCAGAGAATTATGATTCGATATTTTTGGACCCGACCATAAAAACGGTACAGCAGCAAGATGGAACAGATCATGAAATACCTCTTGAAATTTCAATACCAAAATCTAAAGATACTAGTATATCTCTAGAACCAACACCTGTTGTTTTTTGGGTGCATGGAGGTGCATGGACAGGAGGAACAGTTGAGAAATCCTATGCCCAACAAGGTACGTTTTCGAGTTATTTGGTAAAAAATGTGGGTGTAGCAGTTGTTGGAGTAGCATATCGTTGCAAAGGTTCTAACGGTAATTTTACGAAAGCTATGGAGGATGTGGAATCCGCAGTTCAATGGGTTAGGGATAATGCTGAAGAATATAATATAGACGTAAATAAAATGGGTTTTGCAGGAGGTTCAGCAGGTGGACCTTTATCTGCGTTGCAAGCACAAAGAACACCTGAAGCTTTATTGTATGTCGGCTTTAATGGTATTTTTGATTTTACACTTGATGATAATTCATCTTTTGGAGGTGGAAATAATTATGGTCAAAGGAACCCAGGCGCTGCCTACAATTCAGCCGCTAAAAATATCCGAGAAAATCCACCGTATACATTGCTTTTGCATGGTAGTGAAGACACCACTATTGATCCATTGCAAAGTGTAAAATTTGCTAAGGCTATTAATGCAAAAGGAGGTACTGCTGATGTTAAAATCTACGATGGAGAGGTGCATTCGTTTTTTAGTTCTGGACAAATGAATATTCCTTGTACATGGGAGTTTAAGGAAGCTTGTGAAAAAGCATTTGCTCAAAAAACAGAAGATAATTTAATTATAAAAAGTATTTACAATCAGTCTTCTTTTAAAAGTGTTAATAATAAGGAATATTACTTTACGATTGTTGAGTTTGAAGTTTTAAATAGCAGCATAAATTTAAATAATTATAGTTTGAGATATGATAAAGGAGATGAAACTAACGAAACGAATAGAGTTATTGGAAATTTTGATGCTAAAATAGTTCATTCCTATAATAAAAAAGGAGATCCTGTAATTAAGGATAGTGATGGAATCTTAAATATCGGTGATTCTTTTTATTGTGTTGAGATGCGAAAGATTGGGAGAAGAGGAACCTTCAGTTTAACAAATTTAAATTTGTATAATATAATCGCAGAGTATTTTGATTTTTCAGAGGCAGATATGATAGATAAAAAGCATTTTACAAATGCCACAGTCTCAACGGAAAATTTTGATAAGACAATTCACAAGAATAGTTCTAAAATAACGTTGAGGGAAAAGAAGTCTTCTGGGAATTTTTCGATTATAGATGTTTGGGAAGGAGGTCTTGCAAAAAACAACTCTACTATTCGTACCACATTGACACCTACAACTACCTATACGCCTTCACAATGGGGTGTGGCGTTAGCTGTAAACAACAAGTATAATGATTTTGAAAATGAAACTATTCAAAATCCGGTTTCATCAGGTGATGTATTGACGTTTCAGAGCATGACGCAAAAAGAAATTAGATTGTATGCCATAACTGGAGAGTTGCTGGATGTGAAACATAATATTTTTGATATGTATGTAGTTCCTAATGGATTAATTGGAGGTCTCTATTACTTAAGAATTATATATGACAATGCAAGAGAAAAAACACAAAAATTAGTTGTAAATTAAGATGTGTTTTCTTTAAAGAGAAGGTTTTAATTTTGGTGATTTCATAGATGTTAAGTCTATTTGATTTGAAATTTTCATCTCAATAGAAAGAGGAAATAATATTAAATAATAAAGTAAGTAGATCAAATGAGATACAAAAAAAGCGCATTGGATATAAAAATGATTAAATGGATTTTTATCACAACTTGTTGCATTATGCCTGAGTATTCTAATGCGCAACTGATAACTAGTAAAAGAGGAGTACCAAAAAAAGCAAATATAGTTTTTATACTGGCAGATGATTTAGGCTATGGTGATGTGGGTTTAACGGACAGGATAAGATTAAAACTCCTGTTTTGGATCAAATGGCTTCTGAGGGTTTGGTGTTTACAAATCATTATGCAGGTTCCGCAGTATGTGGTCCTTCTAGAGCTAGTTTAATGACAGGTATGCATACAGGTAATTCTCCTGTTAGAGAAAATCCAAAATGGACACACTCTGGTCAACCAGTGGATATTTCGTCAGCAGATGTAACTGTTGCTGAGGAACTCAAACGAGCGAATTACAATACAGGTATTATCGGTAAATGGGGACTGGCAGAAAACCTAGATGAAGGAATACCGAATCTGCAAGGGTTCGATTATTTTTATGGGTTCAATAGACATAAAAATGCGCATCATTATTACCCTGAAAACATATGGGAAAATAAAAACTTTATTCCTGTTGAAGGCAATTTAACACAAGATAAAATAGGGACCTATTCTCAAGACTTATTTACAAATAAGGCACTTTCATTTTTGGATAAACAAACTTCAGAAAAACCGTTCTTTTTATACTTGGCTTACACCATTCCACATTTTGAATTGACCATTCCTGAAGATGAAAAGCAGCAATATAGTAACCTAAATTGGCCTTTGAGAAAAATGAAAGCAGCGCATTATCGCCATGATGAAAACGGTCATGTTACCTATGCGGCAATGGTGAGTAGATTGGATAAAGATGTCGGTAAAATTTTAGAGAAGTTAAAAACATTAGGATTTGATGAGAATACCTTGGTAATTTTTACGAGTGATAATGGACACGAATATGACAATTTGAAAGAGGAGTTTTTTAATAGTAATGGTGAATTTCGTGGAAAAAAAAGAGACTTATATGATGGAGGGATTCGAATGCCTTTCGTTGCGCGTTGGCCAAATACTATAAAATCGGATACTACCACAGACCATGTTTCTGCTTTTTGGGATGTTTTTCCAACCTTGGGGGATTTAGTAGAAACTGAAATTCCTGCTAATATTGATGGTATTTCATTTTTACCTACACTTCTAAATAATGATGAAAATCAAAAAGAACACGAATATTTATACTGGGAGTTTCATGAAAAGGGTGGGAGACAAGCAGTACGTAAAGGTAATTGGAAGGCTGTTAAATACAATGTATTACAACAACCCAATGCAGCATTAGAACTGTATGATTTGTCCAAAGATATAAAAGAGGAACACAACATCGCAAAAGAATACCCTCAGGTTGTTAAAGAAATGGAAAAAATTATAAGAGGAGCAAGAACTCCATCAACGGTTTTCACATTTAAACAAGAAACTTATTTAAGTAGTAAATAAAAGGAGTATGAAGAAAATTACCATCATCTTATTTTTAGTTAGCTCAATTGTACTAGCACAGGAAAATTTCACACCTTTAGACATTCCTAATTGTCAGATTTTATTAAAAGATGCGACTGGGATTCAGGATGTAAATAGTGCCATTTTTCAATGGGATAATCAAGCTCAGGATAAATTTCATGCTGTACAACCGGAAACTGATTTAAGACCAGTGGCTTCCTATGAAACATGGCCAGGACATGTAACGTTAGCAAATGAAGGAGAACGAGAATTTTTATATATTGAGGATGTCGATGAGATAGACTTTAGTAATGGGATGACTGTGTTTTATGTGGGTAAAGCCAAGAATTTAAGTGCACTAAATCCTTTTGTAGGAAATCATGTGGGCAATACCGATATTGGATATACGGGTTGGAGATTGGGAGTTTCAAAAATTTTTACTGTAAAAGCTGATTTTGGTCTTGGGGTTGAAAAACAAACCCTAAACGGAGGTATTCACAATACGGCCAGCCCAATAGCATTGTCTCTTCAGTATTCTGACAAAAATGTAGAAATGCATCAAGGATCACTGGAAAAAGTGTTCTCAAGAACCTTGAGTAAAGATTTAGTTTTAAGTGATCGCCCATTATTATTAAATGCACAATACAGGCCTACTAATTTAAACTATATTCCTGTCGTTTCCGCCTATGAAATGGCAAGTGTGATTATATTTAATCGTGATTTAGACGCAAGTGAACATGACCAAGTATGGAACTGGCTAAAAAACAAGTATCCAGATGCTTTTGATAAGGGCTTTGGTTTAGAGGAAGGCTTTAAAGGCAGTAATAATATTCCAGAAGATGCATCCATTGAAATTGCTTTCAATCAACCATTAAATTCTGCTACTGAATTTCCAAAAGTTTATAAAAATTCATTGAATGAAAATCCTATAGCAGGAACTTGGGAACTTATGAGCGATGCAGCAAAAATTAAATTTACACCTTTAGTGCCTTTTGAAAAAGGATCCTTGGTTGTGGTTGATTTGTTAAATGCTGTCACCGCTGCTGGAGGCGATTTATATGAAAACACAAAAGAAAGATATGTAAGTTATATCGTAGAAACGGAACAGAATTTTGAAATAGAGTCCTTTTTAATACCGAGTATAAAAACAACAGAACAATCGCCCGGGATACCACATAATATTCCCTTAGAGATTTCAATACCAAAATCTTTAGATTCAGAAAAGGCGCTAGCGGCAACCCCAGTAGTATTTTGGGTGCATGGTGGTGCATGGTCAGGAGGTACCTTAACTGAGTCTATGCCTGCTAAAGGGAATTTCCATTCCTATTTAGTAAAAAATGTAGGTGTTGCTGTTATAGGTGTTGCCTATAGGTGTAAAGGTTCTTTAGGTAATTTTACAGAAGCTATGGAAGATATAGAATCTGCTGTTCAATGGGCAATAGAGAATGCTGAGGAATATAATTTAGATGTTACCCAAATAGGGTTTGCAGGAGGTTCAGCAGGAGGTCCATTGTCGGCATTGGCTGCACAAAGAACTACTGAATGTTTGCTGTATGTCGGATTTAATGGTTTGTTTGACTTCGTAGATACCGGTAATTCTGCTTTTGGCGGAGGAAACAATTATGGTCAAACAGATCCCAGTGCGCAGGCAAATTCAGCGATGCATAACATTAAAGATGTTCCTCCATACACCCTTCTTTTACATGGAGATGAAGATACCACTATAGATCCGAATCAAAGTGTAAGATTTGCCGAAGCCATCATTGACAAAGGAGGTGCTGCTGATGTGAAAATTTATGAAGGAGAGGTGCATGCTTTTTTTAGTTCTGGGCAAATGAACATACCATGTACATGGGAGTTTAAAGAGGCCTGTTTAAAAGCTTTTGAAGGATTGAATAAAAAATCACTGGCTACATCAGAAATAAATAAAAAAAAAAAGATAATAATAAACCCTGTTACAGCAGGACAAGAAATAATATTTGATGCTGTTTCTAAAGAAATTAGAATCTATAATATTTCTGGGAAACTTATAGACTTTAAAAAAAACATTTTTGATAAATATACGGTTCCTTATAGTTTAGGATTAGGTATTTATGTAATGATAATTCAATATAATGATGGTTTGGTGACAAATTATAAATTAGTTGTCAAATGATGGGTAATATAATATCACCTTTACCGAAATGTTTTTTAGAACGAAAAGGATTAAAGTGCTTAAAAATGATAGTTGAATAATTATGAAAAAACGAATACTAATTAATAAATGTAATCAAAAGAACCTTTCTGAAATCGTAAAATCATTTTTAATGATTACGATACTAATTACAAGTTCTTATATGTATTGCCAATCGAGTAGTGTAGAAAATAGATCTTCAAAAAAGCCTAATATTATTTTTATTCTAGCCGATGATTTAGGATATGGTGATCTTGGATTTAACGGACAGGATAAAATTAAAACTCCAGTCCTTGATAAAATGGCTGCTGAGGGTATTGTGTTTACAAGACATTATGCAGGTTCTACTGTGTGTGGTCCTTCACGTGCAAGTTTAATGACAGGGATGAACACCGGTAATTCTCCCGTAAGAGAAAATCCAAAATGGACACATTCTGGACAACCTGTAGACATGTCCTTATCAGATGTTACCGTTGCCGAAGAACTGAAACGTGCAAATTACAATACTGGGATTGTCGGGAAATGGGGCTTGGCAGAAAACCTCAAGGAAGGTACTCCGAACTTACAAGGATTCGATTATTTTTATGGGTTCAATAGACATAAAAATGCGCATCATTATTACCCTGAAAACATATGGGAAAATAAAAACTTTATTCCTGTTGAAGGCAATTTAACACAAGATAAAATAGGGACCTATTCTCAAGACTTATTTACAAATAAGGCACTTTCATTTTTGGATAAACAAACTTCAGAAAAACCGTTCTTTTTATACTTGGCTTACACCATTCCACATTTTGAATTGACCATTCCTGAAGATGAAAAGCAGCAATATAGTAACCTAAATTGGCCTTTGAGAAAAATGAAAGCAGCGCATTATCGCCATGATGAAAACGGTCATGTTACCTATGCGGCAATGGTGAGTAGATTGGATAAAGATGTCGGTAAAATTTTAGAGAAGTTAAAAACATTAGGATTTGATGAGAATACCTTGGTAATTTTTACGAGTGATAATGGACACGAATATGACAATTTGAAAGAGGAGTTTTTTAATAGTAATGGTGAATTTCGTGGAAAAAAAAGAGACTTATATGATGGAGGGATTCGAATGCCTTTCGTTGCGCGTTGGCCAAATACTATAAAATCGGATACTACCACAGACCATGTTTCTGCTTTTTGGGATTTTCTACCAACTGCTTGCGATATTGCAGGAGTACAACCTACCGCAAAAATAAACGGGATCTCCTATTTGCCAGCGTTAACGAATACCAAAACTAAACAGAATAAGCACGATTATTTGTATTGGGAATTCAATGAAAAACAAGGGCCTATACAAGCGCTTTTAAAAGACGATTGGAAATTGGTGTATTTTGTAAACAAACATTATGAACTCTACAATCTTAAAAATGATCCTTCTGAATTGAATGAAATATCAAATCAACATCCTGAAATTTTAAAACGATTGAAAGGTACATTAATGGCAGCAAGGACAGAACATCCCGAGTTTCCATTGATTAGAAAGTACCTAAAAAAATAAAATTGTTGATACGTATCAATTTAAAATAAATATGGATACTTTTATAAGTCACAAAGTGAGCGTTATTCAACAAATAGAATCCATTTACACTCATTAATTTTCGCAAATGAAAAAACTCATTCTCCTATTTCTCTTAAGCTCATTGTTGGCCAATGCACAGCAAAAACCAAATGTAATTCTTATTGTTTCGGATGATCACGGCTATGCCGATTTTTCCTATAAAGGGCAATACGATTATATCAAAACACCAAATCTTGATAAAATGTATGAAGATGGAGTGAATTTCACCAATGCTTATGTAACCGCACCAATTTGTAGTCCTTCTCGAGTAGGAATCATTACCGGACAATATCAGGCACGCAGTGGCAACTATTTCTACGGAGGTCCAGGCTTAGATAAAAGTGTAAATACCATGGCACAAGGTTTTAAATCTGCAGGATATGCTACCGCCTATTTTGGGAAATTGCACTATGGTAAAAATGATGGGCCAGACGGTTTTGCCCATCCCATAAACCACGGTTTTGATGAAAGTATTGTTGCAGGAAAAGGAGGTCGCGTACATTACCTACATCACAGTAAAGATGCTATTGAAAAACACAGTAGTACGGCAGCTCCATGGCTTAAGAATGGAAAAGAATTGGAACTTGATGGATTTACCACTGAAATTATCTCGGGGTGGTCGCAAGACTATATTGCCTCCCATAAAGACAAGCCTTTTTTCTTGCAGATTTCTTTTAATGCAGTGCATAATTTTAATCATCAACTACCTGAAAAATACCTCAAAGAATGGGACTTGCCCTATTACCCCGACTATGAAGAACTAGAAGGGGATGAGAAATATGACCATTGGTATAACCGATCTATTATGCCTAACATGCTCAACGGTCGCAAATATTATGCTGCTCAACTTTATTATATGGATAGAGAAATTGGTAATATTAGGAAACAACTTACAACATTAGGTTTGGATGATAACACCATTGTGGTATATGTAAGTGACAATGGAGGGAGTAATTGTAATGGTGGTGAAAATAAGCCACTTCGAAGTACAAAGTATTCACTTTATGAAGGCGGTGTGAGAGTGCCAATGATGCTAAGCTGGGGTGGAAAGTATAAACATATTGAAAACAATAGTATGGTAAGTACAATGGACTTGATGCCAACATTATTAGCTGCTGCCAATGCCCCAAAAGAAAGTTATGCGCAATGTGATGGTATGAACATTTTACCAGATCTCATAAAACCATCAAAAGTACTACGGGATGAACTGGTATGGGATGTTGGTTTTGCTTGGGCGGTGCGCAAAGGAGATTGGAAGTTGAAAGTAGTTACGAATCAAAAGCAAGCAGATAAAATTGGTAAGAAACAACATACTGACATGGGTAAAGGAGTTGAGTTGTATAACTTGAAGGATGATATTGGAGAGGCTAGTAACCTGGCTAGCCAAAACCTAGACATCGTAGAACAGTTAACAGATATCCATGATAAATGGTTGCAGGATATTAGTAAATAGGTGGTTTACATATAATAGAATCAAGGTATTATGAAAAGAATAAAATTATCAACCTTCTCATTTATGTTTTTCTTTGTATTGGGGTTTGCACAAAATACAGTACAACCCAACATCATTTGGCTAATGGCAGAAGATATCAGTTTGGATTTAGAGTGTTATGGAACCAAAGGTGTACAAACTCCTAACCTCAATCGTTTGGCTGCAGAAGGGAAACTCTACAATAATTGCTTTGTGACCAATCCCATTTGTTCTCCCAGTCGTTCTTCCATGATGATAGGGACGCATCAAGTAAAAATAAATGCACACAACCACCGCAGTAATCGAAAGGTTGCATTGCCAGAACCTTATAAACCATTTACTTATTGGTTGAGAGAAAAAGGGTACACAACAATAATTGGTCATCATGGCGTAATGGGCTATGGTCGAAAGATCGATTGTAACTTTAAATCTCAGATGCTAGGTAAATGGGATGGTAAAGAAAATTTCGGTTTGTTTGATAAAAAGGATGAATTTTTACCAGAAGACCAACCCTTCTTTGCGCAAATACAACTAGTCGCAACACATCGTGGAGACTGGTGGGATGAGGTACGCGAGAATTCTGATGACCCTGTCAATCCAGATGAGGTAGTGCTACCTCCTTATTATGCCGATCATCCCACAATACGTTTGGATTGGGCCAAATACTTAGATCAGATGGAATTTATCGACAAGGAGGTAGGAATGATTGTTGAAGAATTGAAAGAAAAGGGAATGGCTGATAATACTGTGATTATTTTTATCGGAGACAATGGTCGTTGTAACCTAAGAGGAAAAGGCTATCTCCACGATCCAGGTTTACGTATTCCTCTTATTGTGTACGACCCTAGGAATAAGGATGTAGGTAAAGAAATTAATGCTGTCGTAAGCGCTACGGATATTACAGCCACTATTTTAGATATGACAGGTTGTGAAATACCTAGTTATATGACGGGTCAATCTTTTTTTAATAAGAATTTTAATCGGATAGAGGTGTACAGTGCTCGTGATTTGTGGGATGAGGTCAAAGAAAAATCACGTTCAATAAGTACAGAGCAATGGAAGTATATTCGCAATGATAAACCAGAAATTCCCTGGGATGCTGGACAAGCCTATCTAGAGTTTTATCGTCCAGCAGTTCATGTAATGAGGAATTTAAATGAAGAAGGTAAACTAACACCTGCTGAGCAATTCTTTTTTAGAAAAACGAAACCTGTTGAAGAACTTTATAACTTAGTCAATGACCCGTATGAAATGAATAATTTGGCCAATAATCCGAAGTACGCAAAAACATTGGTTCAACTAAGAGAAAAGACTGTGCAATTCGACAAAGAAATGACACCTATTAGTAATTCTTATGAGCCAGTAAATCCTATTTCTGTAGATGTATTGGAATTTGTAAAGAAGAAACATCCAGAAGCCTACAAAAAAATGTTAGATGGCGAAGAAATTGGTTTTAAAACTTACGTAAATGCCTACAAGAAATTGAATGAAAAAACTGTTAAATAATTAAAAAAAGTAATTATATTTTGTTTAAAAGCTAGTTTTTTTAATTCTTCAAACTTCATTATGTAAAGTTTTTCTGTGTTTCTTTACAAGGACAGTTTATTGTGATAAGAAAAACAATATTTCCTATCATAGGTTTGTTTAAATGATAAATTTTTGCTGTTTTGTGTACTAAAAATTTTCCAATAAGAATTTATTGTTTTTTTAATAAAATTAAAGTTAAATTGCAGTAATTATACGTACAACATGTCAATCTAAAATTGAACACGTTTCTGAACACGTTTTTGAAAATATATAGCACGGGAGCCCAGTAAACTGGTTGCTAAAAATGACGTCTTAGAACTCATAACCCGAAGGTCATTGGTTCGAGTCCAATTCCCGCTACTAAGAAACTCCTTGAGAAATCAGGGAGTTTTTATTTGGAATCAAGTGATGCTTGCATCTTCTTGAGAACAAAAGAAAAAATCAGATTGCAAAGCAATCGGAGTTTCTTTGGGCTGTTTCTTTCTTGGAACTTTCCGAAACAATGTGGAGGAAAGAATCCAGTTTCGAACAAAGAACCTATTATCAGGAAACACAGATCTATAAAAAGGACGTTTGTAATCCATATAGCGAGTTGTAGCCAATCACAAAAAAATCCAGAGTAGCATAATGCAATTCTGGATTTAGTAAAGAAATTCAAATTTTACTATACAAGAGACTAAATATATTTTGCTATTTTCAAATTAGTCCTTTCAGAAAGAAGAGCTTGCCAATTAAAAAGTATTACCAAGGGTTAACAGACATTGTCAATTCTGTACCACCAATAATATTATAAATATCGACTTTCAAATCAGTAATATGTGGAAAACTTTTAAAGTTTGACAATAATTCACTTTTAAGGTAATCGTCAAGATATTTTTGACTAGTAAAAAGGTATACACCTGTTCCTATTTTATTTTCCTGATCTATAGTAAAGTATTTGCTTCGCAGTCCAGATACATTAGAATTGTGCCACATTTTCGCAAAATTCATAGGTTCAATAAGTGCTCCTTCAAATTCCTGATGATTGGACGGGGTTCCTTCCATTCCTGTACCATAGTCTATATTGAATCTTGGATAAAATACTACAGCAGATTCTATATCTTCACGAGTAGGTCTTGCATTACCTGATGTCCATGTACCCATGTCTATTGTTTCCTCTGATCCTGCTAGTACTCTGTAGGTTTTTACATCTAGCTGGGTAATATGCGGAAAGGAACCAAAATTTTTAAATAAATCACTTTCCATATAACCATCTAGATCTTGTTTAGAAAGAAAAATATAAATTCCTGATCCATCTTGTTGATCTTGTGAAAGGGTGAAGAATTTAGACCTTAACCCTGGTACTTGTGCCCATGTTTCTGTCCCTCCTGCTTCACAAAACTGCTTAAATTGGGCGGAATTTTCGGGACATCCTTGTACTCCTGTTTTATAATCTATTTTAAATCTTACGTCAAGAATCCAAGCTTTAGAAACTGATTCTCTAGACGGAGGTATGCTGTTACTATTATTCATTTTTATTTATTTTATTGATTATAGAATTCAATTGCTTTTTAAGTAAAAACTTACTAAAAAAGTTCTTAATCCAAGTGAGAACCCATTCTCATTTAAAAAATATACTTAAACTGTTTTGTCAATTGGTGCGTGTGTACATCTATTAATAATATTTTTTGTCTTTAATATAATTTTTATATTTTATTGATTAACATTTGCACATTACGGTTCAGTCTTTGTATTTAATTCTTCTAATAAATAAATTACAATTTCTTAGTCCCTTTGGTTTTTAGAAGACTTTCTTTTTTACCCGTAACTGAATTAGGATCTTCGTAACCTGAATCCTTAAAGACATCTTTTGCCCAAATCTTGTGTAAGTCATTAAGTTCTTTTACTATTTCCGGATGTTGTGAGGCATGATTTATTTCTTCAGGATGTTCATCCTCCAAATTTGCTAAATAATATTCAGGCATTTCAAACTCCATTTCAGGGTGTGTAGAATATTTACCTGTAGTATCATGTCCTTTATAGATTAATTTCCAATCCCCTTTTCTTACAGCCCACATGTCCTGCCACATCCAATGCAGTTCTTCGTGAGGAGATGCTATATCATTAGATTTTATTACTTCAACAATACTTTTTCCATCAAGTTTGTTTTCTGGAATCGGAATATCCAGTATTTCACAAATTGTTGGTAGTATGTCTAAATTTAAAATGACTTGATCTCTGGATTCTCCTTTTGGAAAAAGTTTAGGATAGCTGATAATTGCAGGAACACGCAATCCACCTTCAAAAAAGCTACCTTTGGCACCTCTCCACTTTCCAGTGTAACCACCTCCGCCATTACCACCATAACTCACGTCCCAATTATAATAATCTTCAGTAGAATGGCCATTGTCACTCATGTAAATTACAATGGTATTCTCTCTTAAATTTAAGGCATCTAATTTATTCAATACCTGTCCTATACGGTTATCAACAGTGGTAATCATAGGAGCATAGGACTTTCTTGGCCATTTTAAATTTTTATATTGATCTATAAAAGTTGAATCTGGTTGTTCTGGGTAATGGGGTAAATTGAAAGGAAGATATAAAAAGAAGGGCTGATCTTTATTTGTTTCTATAAATTCATTGGCTTCAGCTACTTGCATGTCAGGAAAATACGTTCCATCTTTAAAAATTTCTTCCTTTCCTCTGTATAGGTCATGAAATTGTGGCTTTTGCCATTTGGCATGTAAAAACTTATGTGAATAATAATCGATAAAACCGCCTCTAAATCCAAAAAAGACATCAAATCCTTGGTCAAGAGGACCGTGATTCATGGTTGCACCTAAATGCCATTTCCCTATTAGTCCAGTTTTATAACCGTTTTCTTTTAAATGTTCAGCAATTGTAATTTCCTTAAGATCCATCACCCTTCCTACTTGATCGTTAGGGTTACACGAAGTCCATTGGTTAACGCCACTTCTTTGTGGTGCTCTTCCAGTTAGTAAAGCTGCACGTGAAGGGCAACATACGGTATGTGAATAGGCTTGTGTGAATTTTACTCCTTGAGTCGCTAATTTGTCTAAAACAGGTGTGTTAATATCTTTTGCACCATAACATCCAGCATCTAATGTGCCTTGATCATCTGTATAGATCAATAATATGTTTGGTCTATTATCTGACCTGATTGCTAATTCTAATTTAGCGGTTTTGTCTGCTTGTTTATTTGAACTACAAGAAAGTAGGCCAAAACTTAGTATTAGCAAATTAATTTTAAGTGCGTTTGCTATTAAAGTCTTCATGATTATAGTGGAGGGACGTATTCTCAAATATTAATTTTTTTGATTTTAGATGATGATAGGAATCTTTATCAAATGTTGGTTTAGTTCTTAGAGTCCTCTCTTTTTAACTTGATTAAATGCTGTTTCATATATATCGTTAAATTCCATATGTGGGGAATCTTCCCGTATTTTTTTAACTTCATTTAATACCTCATCTCTGATTCCGAGTGAGTGAGCTTCGTATAACCAATCTTCAGCTTTCATTACTTGTTATCTAGTTTTTGAATTTCCGCTCTTAGTGTATACTTATCGTCTTTGTGTTTTTTGTAAGAGCGGTGAATTCATTTTCTTTTTCGATTTTTTTTATGGATAGAAATTGCACTATCTCATCAGTTCGATTTAGTGCATTTTGTTCTGCTTTTGATTGAGAGAAAGTAGATGAGGTAATAAATAGTATGTTAAATAAAAAGACTATTTATATCAAATACTAACTTAATAGAATTAAAGAAGATTTAATTTTTAGATTTATTTCTTTTTGATTTTAAATAATCATTGTATTTTGATTTGAAATAATCATGGAATTTATTCATTTTTTCTCCTCCTAGAATATCTCTTAATCTTCTATTGTATATTGGACCTAGTTTTTCAATTTCCGCTTTTCGTGTATTCTTATCGTCTTTGTATTTTTTTCTAAGAACGTTGAATTCATTTTCTTTTTCAAGAAGAATATCGTAAACCTGAACATTTTCAGTTTTTGTTAATTGTAAGATTTCTGTTAACTTTTCTGTATCTTTTTTAATAGAGTCTTCTACTTTTGATTGAGCATTTACAGAATAAGAAAGAAGGAATCCAAATAATAATAAGTAAGCTTTTTTCATGGTTTCATGGTTTAAATTAGTTTATAATAAAGCAAATTTAGTTTCATAAAAAGAAAATTACATCACCAATTGTAGCATATTGTAACACAAATATTTCTTCTTTTGTAAAAAACTACCTATTATTTATTTTAGAGTTTTTGTAAAAAACTTAATACCTTTATAGCATAAATTCTATCTATAGAAACACATGGCTTTTGTTTTTTTTAATTGATTCAAAACTAGGTTGTATTTTAAACTCAATAAAACTTGATAGCAAGTCTTTAGCTGCTTGAAAATTCAGTATTTTATCATGTGTTGGAATCTGTGTATTTTTTGGATACCATTCACCAAATGTTAAGGTTCGGAATAGGCGCTCCAATGGAATTATAATTACAAACTTAGCATCTTGAAATCAATTTGGAGTTTCATTTTGATTGGCTAGTAACTCCCAAGTTTTATTGTAGACTATATTCTCTTTTTCTTGAGAGGATGTTTTTTTACTGGAACAAGCAAAAAATATATACTTGATATTAGAATAGTTGATTTATTGATGAAAAGTTTCATAAAATGAATTTAATTAACTTTTGGCGAATGGTTAGATCTCTTTCTCTCTTTTTCGGCCTTTTTGTTAAGTTCTTTGGGTGATATATCAAAAAGAGAACCAGACAATTTAGAATAACGAGGTTGTTTATCTTCAGAAGGCAATGCATTAACTATGTTTCGAAACTTCAATAAGGCACGCTGGACGTCTTCAGATGTTGAATTTAATACGTTATTTACTTCTTTTATATCCTTTTTCAAATCGTATATTTCAGTTATTTGCTGCAAGGTATCGACAAACACTTTATATCTTTCGCCTCTAAGGGCTCTGTCTCTAAATTTATGTACATTTTTTACGCGTCCATTGTCAATTCTGGCTGGCAACGATCCCATAGTTAAAATCCAATCGCGATCGCTTTTGTCTTTTTTCCCTAATATCAGGTTTTTAAATGATTTGCCATCAAATTGAAATTCATTGGGTAATGTTGCACCTCCTAAATCTGCAAATGTTGGAAGTAGATCACTAAAATCAATCAGAGCATCAGTTACTTTTCCTGAAGGAATTTTTTCAGGCCAATTGACAATGAATGGTTCGTTTACACCATTTTCCGTTAAATAAGTTTTACCACCCCTAACTGTCCTCCCATTTATATGTCCAATAATATTCCCTGAGGTGCCATTATCTGTAGTCCAAACAATAATCGTGTTGTCTCTTATTTCTAGATCTTCTAGGGCAGTTATTAGCTTCTTTAGAATTTGATCGGTATAATTGACCATTGCTTTGTGCTTATCCATTTTTGAAGTTACATTTGGCTCTGTTGGAGTAGTGGTGAAAGGTCCATGAGGTAGACACATTGGGTAATAAATCATCATTGGATTTTTTTTATTTTTCTTCATAAAATCAATAATGAAATCGGTGAAAATATCTTCCCCAAATTTTCCTTTATAAGTTTTACTGCCATTTTTTGTGTGAATATATGGATTCCAGTATCTTTCTTTGCTTTTTTCTATATTTCCGCCTTCACCTCCAGTCCACATGCAATAGTCATCAAATCCATGTGAAACCATGGCTTCAGGTTGCAATCTAAAATCATTAATTTGCCATTTGCCAGCTATACAAGTTTTATAACCTGCTTTCTTCATGATTTTAGCTATACTTGGATTTTTTTCAGAATCAAAATTAGCTCCATGTCCCCATCTAGGGACATCATAATGATTTACCCAACCATGACGAAATGGATATTGTCCAGTCATAAAAGTAACTCTGGATGGAGTACATTGCGGCATTGACCACGCATTGTTAAATTGCATTCCAGTTTTAGCTAATAAATCTATATTAGGAGTATCAATATCATCTGCATTGTATTGGCTAACCCATTCTTTACCCATATCGTCTAATAAAATAAACAGGATGTTAGGCTTTTGATGTTGTGTGTTTGTAGTTATATATTTAGATTTTGTGTTCCCACAACTAATCAATAAAATTGTTGTTATAACAATTAGAGTACTCTTTATTGACTTCTTAATTTTAATACTGTTCATTTTTTTTTAAATGCGTTTGTTATTTTTTTAAAACCTGAACATAATAAGCTCCCATATCGACTTCATCACCCGTAAAACGGGTCCTTAACCTTTTGTCTTTTCCTGCTTCCAAATTAACTTGAAAGTTAACACTTGTGTCCGTTTCTTTAATGTGCTGTTCCATTTTCTCTCCATCAATTTCTATAATTGCTTTATGAATATTTAAAGCTATTCCCTCAAGGCTTTCATTGACACTTGTTCCTTTTAAAGCAGGTCTTTTTTCCATTCCAGAAGTAATGGGAAGTTTCATTGATAGTGGCCACCTACTCAATGTAATTTCATAAATTCCTGTAGATTCAATATCCAACACCCAAAAACCATTTCCTTGTAGACCACTTCTAATATGTTTGTGGTTCCAAGGAACTTGTGTGTCGGAATGCCAATCATGGCTAGTTAAATTAACAGGATTCTCTTTGGGTGAACCAATTCCAATAGCGGGATATTTTTCAAAATCTATAGAAACATCGTCCCACCACTCTTCATACGTTTTTCTGAATTTTTTAACTTTCTTTGGTTCTTCTAAAGCAACATCATTCATCTGACTAGGATCATCCACCATATTATATAATTCTTTCCCATTTACCAGTCTCCAATTATCAGACATCACAGCACTTTTCCTCCATTTTACAGGATGTTCAACTCTTTGCGAATCTGTTATCAATAATCTTTCTGACCAATTTTTACTTGAACCATTAATTAAGGGCATCAAGTTTTTACCATCGAAATTAATCGGTTCATTTAATTTAAGTTCACATAATGCTATCAGTGTAGGTAAAACATCTATATGAGCTGAAATATTATTAATATCTTTTCCCGCTTCTAGTTTTCCGTCAGGGTATTTGATAAAAAAGGGTACTCTATGACCACCATCATATTCGCTATTTTTTTTACCTCGCATTCCAGCATTAAACACTTTAATTTTCTTGTCCCCCATTGAAGAGCCATTATCGGTCATAAAAATAAGAATGGTGTTATCTGCAATTCCTAATGCTTCAAGTTTTTTGGTTAAGATTCCAATATTGTCATCAACATTGGTAATCATACCATAAAACTCATTCGATGGAACATTTTTTATTCCTTTATAGGGTTCACTATACTTATTATCTACATAAAATGGACCATGGGGAGCATTTGTAGATATGTAACAGAAAAACGGATTGTCTTTTTGTACCTCTATGTATTTAATGGCTTCTTCAAACCAGATATCAGTGCAGTAGCCTTTATATTCCTCTAACTTTCCGTTATGAGTATACGTATCATTGAAGTAATCATTATCAAAAAAATCGGGTGTTTGTCCAACCCCTCCAGCTCCATGTATTAGCACTTCTTGAAAACCTCTGTCTTGCGGTCTAAAAGGATAGTTATCTCCCAAATGCCATTTTCCAAAAATAGCCGTATGATATTCATTTTCTTTAAATACATCGGCTATAGTTACTTTATCTTTTCTTAAAAGTGACCTTCCCCCAATGGTATGCCAAACACCAGTTCTATTTGTATAAAGCCCTGTCATTAATGCTGCCCGTGTTGGAGCACATGTTGGGCTCACATGAAAATTTGTAAACCTAACGCTCTCTGAATGAAGCTTATCCATATTGGGTGTTTTTAAGATCGTATTTCCATGACTAGCTAAATCTCCATAACCCTGATCATCGGTCATAATAAGTATAACATTAGGTCTTTTTTCTAGCTTCTCTTGTGCCTTTACACTAGCTGTAACACAAATAAAGGACACCACAAACAATAAAATTTTAATATTCAATTTCATCTTTAAAAATTTTAATTAATAGTTAACTGTAAAGCTCCAAACGTTTCCTTTTTGAGTTCCGTTCTTGGTAACTTCATCTATTCTCCAATAATAGGTTTTTCCAGCATTTAATTTTCCAGGAGAATAGATATTGTTTTTTTGCCTTCCTTTAAACTCAGGTGAGTTTTTGGATGCATTTTTTACAGTGTCAAAATCTCCACCAATATATATATCGCTTGAGTAAGCTTTATAAGCCGTTAGCCACATTAAATCTGCGTCAGTTTTAACTGTTTTAGATTCAGTAGGAGGAACTGGAGTTGAAGCTATTTTATCTTGGAAACCTGGAATCCAATAATTTAGATCGCCAAACTCATAAGCTCCAATATCTGGTGCTTTTCCTAAATATGAGATTTCTTTTCCTTCTATAAGTGCCCCTTTATCTACTAAGTCAGAGTTTTCTTTAGGTCTAAAGTCTAAATTATCAGGATCTCTTAATTGACTTCTTATATCAGCATTTTTAAAATTACCAGACCAGTTATGGTCAACTATTCCAGGAACTGGATAATCTTTACCTGGTTTTGTTCTGTGCCCTGAAAATTTATTAGATATATTGTTTCTGGTAATTGTCTCGTAGTTTCTACCTTGAATAGGTAGATTACTAGACACAATTAAATCATTTAAACGATTATCAAAACTTAAATTGTTATAAATAAAATGTTTGTCTCCTTTAAAGAAAATTCTATTAGTTTTCCAGGCAACATTATGGTGCATATTTCCATTCTCACCCCAAGTAGAATTTGGAATATTCGAATTATCATAACGCAATCCTTGTTTTACTGAATTATGTACCCAATTATAACGTGTTTGAGATTGATCTTGTGCTTTAGCACTTATTTGAATGAGTGATCCGTCATTCTGTAAATATCCTGAACGAGACAAATTATTTAATTCAATAGTATTTCTAACGCCTGCTTTATACATTTCAGAAGTTCCGGCAGTATGTACAGTATTTCTTCTAAACAATAAATCAGTTGATCGTAACATGTTTATGGTATACCCTCCTTTATATGTACAGCTATAATCAATGGAATGCATATAATTATTCTCAACTATATTATTTGATCCATTCATATTAATTACGGGACCATCCATATATTCAAATTTGCAATTTCTAACAATGTTAAATGCTTTGCTATCAAACTTTCTCATTATCATAGAAGTTGCATTTATTTCAGATAGATCATTTAACATCCGCTTTGAATAACTTGGGTATTCGAAGTTACAATTTTCAACAGTTATATGATTACTTTCATAAGTATTAAAAGTTGTTCCAAAGAAATTTATCCCTTCAATTTTTATGTGCGATGAGTTTTGAATATCAAATGCATAGGATTGTGTTTTTCCTTTAATTTCTAATCCTTTAGGATGTTTTCCTTTAGGAGTCCAAAGATAAACCGTCTTGTTTATCGGATTGTAGAACCATTCATTTTCTTCATCCAACAATCCTAATTTACCTTCTAAAAAATAGCCGTGTTTTTTTACTTTACCTTCATAGCTGAAATGTACTTTTATGCCTTTTCTTTTAGTGTCGTATTTAAAATTATCAGTATTGGGGGTGTGTTCAATTACATTAGATTTAAAAGTTTTAAATGAACCTGAATTTACAATAATAATTGCTCCTGTTAAATCTTGGTTTATCAAAGCTAATCCTTTATTGAAGTGATGTCCATAAATACTTTTTTCTTTTTCAGGCCAAGCCATTGATTTGGTTTTGTCCCAAACGGATCCATCATACCAATTTCCATTTGGCCATCTGGCGGAAGTCATACTTTTTTTATCTACGAATAATTGCCAAATATCTTTTTTGATTTTAGCCTTATAAATATTGCCTTCGTGCTTCGTCCAAGTTGTTTTAATCAATTCGGTTCCATCTAAAACAACATTTTCATTCTTATAAGCCTTAAATGTTATAGGTGAAGTATAAGTTCCATGGGTTTCATTCAACGTGATTATTTCATGGTAAAATCCTTCTCGAATATAACAAATATCACCAGCTTTCATTTTTTTTGAAGCTTTTAAAATTGTTTTAAAAGGCTTGTTAAAAGTTCCAGGATTTGAATCTTCTCCTTTAGTTGATACATAATAAGAGGCAACTGCCATCAGTACTTTTTTATCTTTAGATTTATTTTTTTTTGATTTTAAATACTCATTGTATTTTGATTTGAAATAATTATGGTATTTTCTCATTCTTTCTTTTCCTAGAATGTCTTTTAATTTTCTATTGTATATTGGATGTAGTTTTTCAATTTCCGCTCTTAGTGTATTCTTATCGTCTTTGTATTTTTTTCTAAGAACGGTGAATTCATTTTCTCTTTCAAGAAGAATATCGTAAACCTGAACATTTTCAGTTTTTGTTAATTGTAAGACTTCTATTAATTTTTCTGTATTTTTTTTAGCAAAGTTTTCTGCTTTTGATTGAGCATTTATAGAATAAGTGAGAATGAACCCAAAGAATAATAAGTATACTTTTTTCATGGTTTAATGTTTTAAATTAATTTATAATGAAGCAAATTTAGTTTGATAAAAAGAAAATAATATTACTAATTACAGCATATCATAATACAAATATTTCACCTTTAGTAAAAAACTACCTGCTATTATATTGATAACGTGAGAACCTCTTTTCAACCCCTCTATTTTTCGCTGTTACAATGACACCTTTTCTGAAGTTAATTTGTCTGCCTTTGTTGTTTTTAGGCCTCTTGTAACCTATAACATCCATACATTTCAGGGCTAACATCATCCAATATTGTCAAAATAATGTTTTGTTGTTTGTGCTTGTAAACTTGTAAATCCTAACAAGTTATAGAAAAAAGTAATAAGATATTTTTCATTTAAATTTAATTTTAGCTGAAGTTATATGTTACCAGAAATCATATATTTTTTGTCCGGCTCTATTTCTATGGAAATTAGGTTTTCTTCCATCCACATCCTGTAAATTATATTTCATGTATTTTTTAGGGAATTCAGCTGTTTTTAAACCAATTTTAGACATGTCAATTTGTTTGAATCCTAATTTTAATGCTGGAGATTCAGGTTTTAGTTTAAAGTTTGCATTTGCAACATCTTCAAATAATGGATCAGCGGTGATGCTATTTTTTTCAATTCCAGTTTTTCTTTTGTTTTCTATATGTTTTTTTGCTTGTTCAACATTTTTAGCACAGTAAAAAATATTAGTATCAACAGCGCAATCTTCTGGCTTAGAAATTCCTTCGGAAGCTCTGTAAGAAATATTATAATATCTAATTGCATATAATGATTCATAAAAAATATTATGTTGAACTTTAGAACCGTAGTCTGCCTCTTCGTCAGGATATGAAGCAAATCTAATGGATTCTCTCGAGCTACAATCAACCATAATATTATTTACAATGTGGTTATATCCTTTATGAACAATTCCTGATACATTTGCCATATAAATAATGTTGTTTTCAAAAGTTGTGCCGCGTTGCCAATCATCAGTTCTCATTACTCCTGAAGCGTGGCTTGTTATGTGATGTGCAAAGTTATTTCTCATAATATTTCCTTCACCTGCACCTGAAACGTTTAATGCTGAACCATCAGCTAATTCTTCCAGTGCTCTGTATACCTCATTGTTTTCAACTATGTTATTTTTAGCATGTAAAAATGGTGTATATTTTTGCCAAAACGTACCTTCTTTTGCAATTGCTTTGTCAATTTCATTCCAGCGAATCGTTTTTGAACCTTCGTCAAAATCTATGTCTCTTTTTTGAAGAATAGGAACTCTAATTCCGCAAATACCAACTGCTTTTCTAGGAATGTGGTGAATTAAGTTATTTGAAACGATGTTACTACCACTTTGCCATACAAATATGGCTGCTCCCATTTTCATAACAGTTCCCACATGATGAATTACATTGTTTGTAATGGTATTGTTTTTATTTACATCTTTTGTTCCTGGACCGTAACCACATAACAAAATTCCCATATGACCAACAAAATCAATCATATTGTTTTTAATAGTTATATTTTGAGCATGTAAATCAAGTCTTATAGCAGATCCACCACTATTGGTAAATCTACATTCTGAAACCTCACAATTTTCAGCACCTCTAAAACGAAGCATCGCATTTCCTCGGTCAAATTTATCCCAATCGTGTTGAATTCCCCAACCTTTATGTCCTTTCCACCAAGAGTCTCTTTCTCCATGTTGAAAAGTTAATCCTTTAAATGCAATATTTTTTGTTGGAATATCTGTTGCACCTTCATAATCAATATTTCCTTCAATTCTAAAATATTCCTTTAATTTTGGAGCAATGATATTATCAGAAGGCTCTCCTTCTTCCGGCCAGTAGTAAATTTTACGTTCCTGAGTATTCAACACCCATTGACCAGGAGTGTCCAAATGGTCAATTACATTCTCTACCCAAGGTTTGGTATGAGATTTTTTAGCAGCAGGAGGAGCATTGGCTTCCAATACTGTCCATGCTTCCCTTTTTTCTTCATCAACCGATTCTAAAGTTAACATATTCATTGTCCAAGGAACTGGGGCAAAGCCAACTTCAATATCTTCTAAATTAGGCCAGGATTTCAATATTTTTCCTCCTTCTAAATCTAGTTTTCTTAAAAGGTAACGATCTTTATCATGCAGTACATTCATACTTTTTGCACCAACATACTCAATATCTTTAAAATCAAATCCTTCTTTTTTAGTCCTGGCTAATCTTTTATCCCCATCAAACAACGTATAAAAACGCTCCATACCTTCAGGCATGTCTGCAACCCAAACATTTCCTTTGGCAACTTCAGGTAAACTTTTTGGGTATGTTTCTAATTTTTCCCAACCTTTTATTTGTACTCCGGATGAAATTATAGGTGTTTCATCTTTATAAGCTGAATAGGTGATTTTGGTACCTTCTGCACCAGAATCTTCTAATTCAAACACAATGGTTTTATCAAGGGTATGAGTTCCATCTCTTAAATACACAGTGATGTCTATTTGTCGTTCGTGCTCAGATAATTTTCTAATAGTTTCTTTTGCGTATGCTATGGTTTTAAAAGGCGCATTAAGCGTTCCAATGTTGCTGTCATTTCCATTTGGAGAGACATAAAATTCTATAGTATCCTGTTGTTTAGAATAACCAAGTGCAATTATAGAAAATAGGAGAACTGTTAATTTTTTCATTTAAAATAGTTTGTTAGTAAATATCTATGTAAAATTATGCATAAAAGTAAGATTGAATATGTCTTAATATCTCAAAAAGTAGAACAAATACAACATGGTATTTATCTTGCCCGCGAAGAATAAATTAAGTGAATCATTAAAAAAAAAAGACTGTCCTCTGTGCATCAACCTTTTTATTTCAAATATACTTACAAACTAAATGATAAAATTCATTTCAAGGCCAATTTAGCAATCGTATCTGCATCAAACTGAGTAGGATTGAACTGGGGTGCTAATTTCGCATATTCAGCACGTGGAATTTTAGCAACATATTGCACCCATTCAGCCACATTAGGCCTTCCCATTTCTCCCATTTTTTTTCCTTCCCAAACACCACCTGGTATAGAATACAATCCCCAATGAATAAACATTCCATATTTAGAATTGTTGAATAGGGTTTTTGTTGCCTCTTTGGAAGCATTCATTTGTTTCCATGTTTTCTCTATAGACTTATCGACAGTTGTCTTCTGTAAAGTAGCACAACTAAAACTTGCGATAATGAGTAAAAAATCACTAAATTTTTTCAATAAAAAATATTTAGAATTTATTGTTAATTCAACCCTTTCTTAAATTAAAAAGAGGGCTGAATTTATAGTGTTTCAAATTAATATCCTGGGTTTTGATCTGCTGTATTTAATTTTGGGTTTAGTTGAATTTCAACATTTGGTATTGGTAAATAAATGTTATGCGATTGAATACCATTAGGAAGCCACTGGTGTGTTCTAGTTGCAACAGGAAGATCCAAAAAATCACTCTTATCAACAGGGTCTGCTAAAGCAGCATCTGTCAATCTTCCTCTATCTATTTGTGATGCATTACTTGCAACTCTTACCAAATTACCTGTTCTTTTCAAGTCAAACCATCTTTGCTTTTCAAAACAAAGCTCCCAAGAACGCTCTTTAAGCACTGCTGCACGAAATCTATCTTTTAGTGAACCTGTATAATATACATGACGCCCATTATAATTAGCATTTGTTTTATCAAAGCTTTCCATAGAGATTCCATCCAATAAATCTACTGTGGTATATGGAGAGTCTGTCATAATATAAGTATCATCCAATTGTGTTACCTGTGCTCTATTACGGACTGTGTTTATTGCATCGTATGCGCTCATTCCAAATGTGCTTGAATTCGGATTTCCAGATACTTCATTACTCGCTTCAGCATAAAGCAAGTATATATCTGCCATCCTTAGCACTATAGCGTTATTCTCTGATCCCCAAGAAGTACCAGGAATATTTTCCCATCTTTGCTTGTTAGGTGTCCATTGTCTAATCCATTTTTTAGTTCGTGCTGAAGCTCCATTAAGACCATAAGGCCCAATGCTCCACTTAAAACGAATGTCGCTATCATCAAAACTAAGTGCAAAATCAGAGCTTAAACCTGTACCTCCCCATAATGAATAAAAAGATCCTGCAAGTCCTGTATCAAACCTCCTTCCTCCTTGAAGTCCACGATATCCCCATCCACTTCCGTTAGGGCCTTCTGTAAATTGTATTTCAAATATTGATTCCTGACTATTACTGCCGCTTACCAAAAATTGTTTCCCATATTGAGCGAATGCCATAGGATCACCTGGTGTTGTTGGGTTTAAAACAATACCACTTTTCGAAATAACTTCATACGCTTTATTAGCTGCTTTTTCAAACCAAATTGGGTCAGTATAATTAGCCGTTGTAGTTGCTCCACCACGCGCCATATATGCTTTAGCTAACAATCCTTTTGCCGCCCATTTTGTAGCACGACCTGATATTTGAATTTCTGGTAAATATTGCTCTGCAAATTCAAAATCAGAAATAATTTGATCCCATGTTTCATCCTCAGTACTACGAGCTATTCCTAAATCACTACTTATACCAGTAGTAGGTTCTAAATTTAAAGGAACACCTCCATAAAAAGTTGCTAATTCCATGTAATTAAAAGCCCTCATAAAATGGGCTTCAGCTAAATATCTGTTTATTACCTCTTGGCTAGCATCTATATTTGGCGTAAGGGCGATAACAATATTTGCTCTATTAATAACCTTATAAATGGCAGTCCAGTGACCTTTAACCAAACTTGATGCTGATGTAAGTGTATATCTACTAAATAGTGATTGCTCCCCACTATTACCGGCATTACATGACCATTCGTCAGTTCCCATTGTACCGAAACCATGTACAGGATAAAGTATTCTCCATGTGTTGGGGTCCAATAATCCAATGTACATTCCAACAGTAGCACTCTCAACATCTTCAACCGTATTAAATACGTTTTCAGGAGTTAGTGTTGAAAACGGCACTTCGTCTAGTTCACTGTTACACGAAACCATACCAATTAAGGCTAAAACAGATACTATTTTATTTAAACTTTTCATTTTTTTTATTTTTTATGTATAGATTCCTTTAATTATAAATTAACATTTAGCCCGAAACTAATTGTTCTAGACAATGGATATGCACCAATATCAAATCCAGGTCTTAACCCATTCTTTGATTGCGCGTTTACATTAGGATCATATCCTGAATAGTTTGTAAACGTATACAAGTTTTGAACGTTGGCATAAAGCCTTAATGATTTAAAAGCTTTTAATTGTTTGATTGTATAACCAAGTGTTAGACTCTTAATCCTTAAATATGAGCCGTCTTCAATGTACGCATCATGCATGTTAGAATATGGATCTTTACTAGCCCCACTAGGATATTTTGCATCAATATTACCTTCATCAAGCACAACATCCCTATTTTCTGTACCATCAGGATTAAATGCATATTGAATGGGTTTCCAATAATCTGTACTTATACTATTAGCTCTAGCATTAGCTGGCTCATAAAAAAAGCGATTATTGGCATTATACACATCACGACCATAGTTACCTTCCATATAAACAGAAAGATCAAAATTTTTGTACTGAACCTTACTGTTAAAACCTAAAGTGTATTTTGGTTGTGATTCTCCTATCACAGTGTTATCAAAAGAATCTATCTTACCGTCTGGAGTTCCATCTGGACCACTAAGATCTTTAAATTTTCTATCTCCAGGTTTAACACGAGCGTCCTGAATAGGTACATTAGCATTTAGGTCGTAATTTTTACTTGTAGGATTCCAAGTAAAATCGTCTTGCTGCCATAGACCGTCCGTTTTCCAACCATACCATAAACCTATTGAGTTTCCTTCTTCTAGAATTGCAGTAGCCCAGTTTTTAGTACCAGGTACATCAATAAAATTTGTAGTAGTCAGTTCTCCTAAGTCAATAACTTTATTATTATTAAAGGAAATGTTGAAATTGGCATCCCATTTCACTTCCTTATCAATTATTAATCCGTTTATAGCAAATTCTAACCCTTTATTCTCAATCTCACCTGAATTGTACAAATACGTCCCAAACCCTAAAGTTGGGGCAATCTCACCTTGTAATAATAGATCTTTTGTCTTTTTCACATAGGCATCTACTGTTAATCTTAATCTATGATCAAAGAAAGCTAAATCTAAACCAATGTTTGTTTGCTCTGAGGTTTCCCATTTAAGATCGCTATTCGCAGCATTAAGAGGGAATATTCCAGTAGTTAAATTGCTGCCTGAAGCATATTTGTCAATACCAAAGTTAGATAAGGATTGATATGGCTGAATATTTGGGTTCCCAGTTTGCCCCCAGCCAGCACGCAATTTAAATACGTCAAAAATATTAAGATTATCAATAAATGGTTCTTCATTAAGTTTCCAAGCTGCTGAAAATGACTTAAACTGCCCCCACTTGTTATCTGATGCGAACTTAGAAGAACCATCAGCCCTAAAAGATGCAGTAAACAAGTAACGGTTTTTAAAGCTATAATTAAGCCTAGCTAGATAAGACAACAAGACAAATTCATCTTCAAAAGAAACTGGTGGATCAAAGCTTTCACCAACACTTAAGTTATGGTATCCCAATGCCTCAATAGGAAAATTTGAAGCTTTCATTCTCGTATTGGACCTAGAAGATTTTTGGTAAGTAAAACCAGCCAATCCTCTAAAAGAGTGATTTTTTACTTTTTTATTATAAGAAATGGTGTTTTCAGATAACATAGATGACTGTTCATTCTTATCAATTCTACCAACACCATTTGATTGCGCACCCCAGCTAGTATTGGATGGAGCATAATAGAAAAATCCGGAATTTCTTTTTGTTAGACCAAATAAGGATTTAAATCTTAACCTTTTGCTTGGTTTAATTGTTACTGCAAAATTAGTAACACTTTGATCACCAGTCCTTAACATATCAACATTTTCGAGTGTATTAACAGGATTACCAATAACTCCATCTGTATCAGAACCTTCATCAATAAACTGAGTATTAACATCTTTCAGAGGACTAATCCTAACCGCTTGTTGCAGAATTCCTGCATATCCTGAAGATCCATCAGAATTTGTAGTTACAGTACCATTATTTTCCGTAAAATTTAATCTGGATACAAAAGCCAGATTCAACCAATCTGTTGGATCAGAATTCACTTTGATGTTTGTTGATATTCTAGAGAAATCAGTTTCTTTTACAACCCCTTCATTTTTGTAGTAACCTATAGAACCACTATAATTTGTATTATAGCTACCTCCGGAAACTGCCACATTATGACTCTTAATGAATCCTACTCTAGTCACTTCCTTTATCCAGTTTGTGCTTATTGAGTCTTTATAACTTGTGATATCCCAAAACCTATTGGCATTATCATTACCTCCAGTTAAATCAGGAACGTCTATTCTCTTATCATAAGGAAATAAAGCATCATGTTGATACTGTGCATATTCTTCGGTAGAATTCACATCATATGCTGGTATAAAATTCTGTGCTCCTGTTTTAGTACTGTAGCTAATTGCTATAGCTCCTTTTTTTCCGCTTTTAGTGGTAATAATAACTACACCATTAGCTCCTCTAGCTCCATAAATAGCGGTTGCTGAAGCATCTTTTAAAATACTGATAGATTCAATATCATTTGGGTCAATACCACTCAGTGGGCTTTGCCCCACAGATTCAAGCCCACCTCCTTCATCAAAACTTCCTTCAAACGGAAAACCATCTATCACATATAAGGGATCAGAACTTGCGTTTAAAGAACTCGTTCCTCTAATTTTTATAGACAAACCAGCTCCAGGAGAATTATCTGTAGAATTAACTACCACCCCAGCAACAGTTCCAGCAATAGCAGTTTCTAGAGTACCAGATCCAGATCCAGCAATATCTTCACTATTAATAACAGCTATAGACCCAGTTAAATCAGATTGCCTTGCAGACCCATATCCAATTATAACGATTTCATCTAATTGAGAAGCATCCTCTTTTAGTACAACATTAATTTTAGAGCGAGAACCTACTACTATTTCCTGAGCTACATAACCAAGATAGGAAATTATTAATACCGCTTTTTCATTAGATACTGAAATTGAAAAATTACCATCAAAATCTGACTGCACACCTTTATTTGTGTTTTTCACAAGAATACTTGCCCCTAGCAAAGGAGTTCCATTAACGTCTTTAACTACTCCCGAAATTTTCTCTTGACTTTGAGCTAAAAAGGAGGAATTAGAAAACATACAGAATAAAAATATCCAAACAAATTTGGATTTGTTAAGTGAAAGCTTACATTTCATATTATTTAATTTTAGTTTTATTGAAACAAATTTAAACCGTAAAATACATCTCTTTCTATGTATTTCGCACAAAAAATAACATAAATTTAACATTTCTTCACATTCAGTGCACTTAATTGTTATATCCATAATTAGTGATTTAAAATATTTATTGTTTTTAGTTTAATATGCTTTTAAATTAACCTTAATCTCTGCAAGGAGTATTCTTGTAATTAAGAATCTGATCGCCATTTACCGCACTACCAGTTCTCCAGCTAATGTATCTTATATAGTATTTTCTTTTGCCCAATCTTTAATTTGATCGGTAAATGGAAACATTCGCAAATGAATTCTATCTTTATTATAAGTCTTCTGACTATCTGCTCTGCGAATGTCATTAATTCGTGGCATTTGAAATTTCTCACTCTTTGCACTGGTCAATCTTTCACTTTCATCATATAATATTCTAAACGTTGTTAGGTTATCATGGATATCAGTAACCCAAACCTTGCCAAAAGTATTTATAGATATCGCATAAATTTTAGTTGCTTTTTTGTTGAAAACCCTGTAGCGATATATTTGTGTTAAGAATTGAGATTTAGTGACATGATCAAAGATGATAGTTTTGGTAACTTTGATTAATAAATCAATTAATCTTAAATATTATTATTATGAAAAAAATTTCTTTATTGGCTGCTTTTTTAGTAGCAGGATTTTCTTATGGACAAACAACTTCTAGTGGTTTTGTTCTAAACCCTAGTTTTGAAGATGGCCCAGCTGAAAATATACCTAAATATCGTACGGTTGATAATTGGAAATTAGGAGGTGACAATTCTGCTGACGAAGGAGTTTCAGCAGACATACAAACAACTAATGTTCATGCCGAAAATGGTTCTAAGGCTCTAGAAGTCCGTTCAGTGAATGTTGGCGGCGAATGGAAAATAAAAGTTATGAGCGCAGCATATTCAATTAGTGGGAATAGCACAGATGATATTGAGGTAACAGTTGGGTTTTGGGCAAAAACAACTGATGAAAATCCAGGAAGTGAGAATGCAAGTGGAGATATGAGATTAATAGTAAAGGATGTACTTACTTCCTCAAATAGATCAGAGCGTGTTCTTCTTACTACTGACACTTGGGTTTATATAGAAAAGACTTTTAATGTATTTCCAGCAGCAGCAAATTATGAACTTACTTTGTACCTTGAATTTGGGAAAGTGGATGGGGTTACACAAATAGACGGTATAACAACATCTGTTACTGGTGGTGCTAATCTTTAATTTGATCGGTAAATGGAAACATTCGTAAATGAATTCTGTCTTTATTATAAGTCTTCTGACTATCTGATCTACGAATGTCATTAATTCGCGGCATTTGAAATTTCTCACTCTTTGCTCTGGTCAATCTTTCACCTTGATCATATAATATTCTAAACGTTGTTAGGTTATCATGGATGTCAGTAACCCAAACCTTGCCAAAAGTATTTATAGATATCCCGTAAATTTTAGTTGCTTTTTTGTTGAAAACCCTGTTGTGGGATATTTGTGTTAATAATTGAGATTTAGTGACACATTCAAAGTTTATCGTTTTCTCTAATTTTGAAACATAAATAAATTAATCTTAAATATTAATATTATGAAAAAAATTACTTTATTGGCTGCTTTTTTAGTAGTAGGTTTTTCTTATGGACAAACAACTTCTGGTTTTGTTCTAAACCCTAGTTTTGAAGATGGCTCAGCTGTAAATATACCTAAATATGGTACGGTTGATAATTGGAAATTAGGAGGTAACAATTCTGGTGACGAAGGAGTTTCAGCAGACATACAAACAACGAATGTTCATCCCGAAAGTGGTTCTAAGGCTATGCAAGTCACTTCAGTGAATGTTGGTGGCGAATGGCATATAAAAATTATGAGCGCAGAATATTCATTTGCTGGGAATAGCATAGATGATATTGAGGTAACAGTTGGGTTTTGGGCAAAAACAACTGATACAAATCCAGTTAGTGCGAATTCAGGAGGAGATATGAGATTAATACTAAAGAATTTACTTAATACTGAAGGTGGCAATGCAGGAGATAGAGGAGCGCGTGTTATTCTTGAAACTAATAATTGGGTTTATATACAAAAAACTTTTAATGTATTTCCAGCAGCAGCAAATTATAAACTTACTTTGTACCTTGAATTTGGAAAAGTGGATGGGATTACACAAATAGACGGTATAACAACATCGGTTACTGGTGGTGCTTCTCTAGCAACAGAAGACATTGCAAAAGATGATTCAAGTGTCTTTATATATCCAAATCCGGCAATGAATGTCTTAAATTATAGCGCTGAAGGTGTTAAAAATATTGAAGTTTATAATTTGTTAGGTCAAAAATTAAAAGCAGAAAAGGCTGTTGGAAGTTTAAATACTTCAACTTTTTCTAAAGGATCTTATATTTTAAAACTAATAAGAGAAAACGGAGCAGTTTCAACTAAAAGATTTATTAAAGAATAAGATAAAAAATTAATTCTATTTCAAGTATTTAATAATTCCAAATAAAAAACAAACATCATATTGCTGTTTGTTTTTTAATTTTAGCCATTTAACTTTATGTTGATAATGAATAAAAAAAAGTTGTTGTCTTTGGGGCTGCTTTTAAGTGTTTTTAGTGTGTTTGCTCAGTCTAATTATTATGGATTTAAAGCAGGAAGTGATTTAAATATAGGAAGTGAGTCTTTACCTTTTAAAACGCTCTCTAAAGCATTGAATTCATTCGACGCTTTAGGTGGAAACTGCTTTATAAAGGAAGGTACTTATCACGAAAGTATTATAATTGATGGAAAAAATAATATTACAATTCAGCCTTATAATAGTGATATAGTTATTTTAGATGGTACTGTTGAAATAATAAAACAAGTATTTTAAACCGTGTTATTTACAAATAAATCTACGTAGGGATTATCTGAAAAAAAATTAACTGTTATGGACAACTATTTTATTACTTTCGTAATTACTAGTTTGTATAATATATGAAGTATCAAAAAATGAGTGACATAATTTCGATAATCAATTTACTGAAGTTGAAAAGTAGGTTTTTAATCATTCCTTTTTTGCTTATGTTTTTTTTAGAAACTTCATTTGCCCAGCAAAATAAGTTTCAGACAAGTAATACTAAATTTGAGCATATAACTAACAGTGATGGTTTAATGCATAATTCTATTAGATTTTCTTTTCAAGATTCAAGAGGATATATGTGGTTTGGAACCAATAATGGCTTATATAAATATAATGGTTATGAATTCAAAATATACAATAACGAGTTAGGAAATAAATATTCTCTTATTGGAAATAGAATAACCTCAATTTCTGAGGACAGTAGAGGGAAAGTTTGGATAGGAACTAATAAAGGTTTGTGTACTTATAACCGAGATTCAGATTCGTTTGTTAGAGATTTATATAATTCTGAAATTTCATCGTATTTTACTTTTTATAATTTTATTAATACAATTTTTATTGATGCTCTAGACAATATTTGGTTAGGGACACCAGAAGGTTTATACAATTTAAAGAAAGCTTCTAAAGGTTTCAAGTTAAGTGTTTTTAAGAGAGGTAATCAAGTTGATGGATTGGCAAGTAATTATATTTCGTGTATTACACAATACAAGGAAGGCTTATTAATAGGCACTCCAAAGGGACTCAATAAATTAGAGTTCTCTGATGATGACCAAGTAAAAATTACTAGAATTAAAAACAATGTTATAGGGAGTGTTAACATAACAAGTTTGTTTGTTGATAGTGATTTATCTATTTGGGTTGGTACTCTAAATGGGCTTCACAAAATTGAAACTAGTATTGAGAATACTTTTAATTTTTATACAAATTATTTGGCTGAAATTGAAAATTCGTTTGCTAATAATTCAATTAAGACTATACATCAAGTAGATAGTTCAACTATTTGGATTGGAACATTAAATTCAGGGATTTTTGAATTGAATAAAGATGAAAATGTTGTCAAAATCTATCAACAGAATCCTAGAAACATCTATAGTTTAAAAAGCAACGATATAAATAACATTTTTAAAGATGATTTCGGGGTAGTTTGGGTAAGTACCAATAGAGGAGGTGTGAGTAAGTTAAATTTAAATAAAAATAAAATAGATCATTTTAAAAACAATGTTTTTAATTCTAACAGTTTAAGTGGAAATCTAATAAATACTATTTTTGAAGATTCAAATCAAAATGTGTGGATTGGAACTTTTAGAACAGGCCTTAATTTATTAATGAGTAATTCAAAAGAAAAAGAATTTATTCATTTTAATAAGGCTGATGTTGGAAGTAATAACATTCATGCTATTTGCGAAGATAATTACGGTAATATGTGGTTAGGATCTATGTCTGATGGTATTACACAAGTTCAAGTTCAAAAAGGGAAAATTTCAAAAATAGCCAGATTTACAAAAGAAAACACTAACAATGCACTAATGGTGAATAAGATTACCATTATGTATAAAGATAAAAGAGGAGACATATGGATGGGAGGCGATCTAAATAGTGGTCTGATACGATTAACACCAAATAAAGAATTTGGAAAACTTCCACAAATTACTCAATTTAAAAGATTAAAAGAAAACACAAATAGTTTAACAAGTAATTATGTTTTTTCTATTTATGAAGATTCTCAAAATGTTTTGTGGGTGGGACTAAACGGCTCTGGCTTAGTCAAAATAATTAGAGACGAGAATAACAATCCCATCCATTATACTCGGATTATGGGTAGAGAAGAATATCCATCAGGTTTAAATAACAATCAAGTTTTTGCTATCCATGAAGATAATTATCAAAATATTTGGATTGCAACATTTGGAGGAGGATTAAATAAAATTTTGAAAGAAGAAATTAATAAAAAACTTCCAAAAATTATTAAATACAAGCAAGAAAATGGTTTACCAAGTAATGAAATATATGGAATCCTAGAGGATGAAAATCAAAATATTTGGATAAGTTCAAACAGTGGAATCTCTAAATATGATATAGAAAAGAAGATATTTACAAACCTTGGACTAAAAGACGGTTTGCAAGCATTAAACTTTAGAAAAGGTGCCTATTTCAAAGGGAAAAATGGAATGATGTATTTTGGAGGAATTAACGGTTTTAATAGTTTTAACCCTAATAGCTTTGTGAAAAATGAAGTCCCTCCTAAAGTTGAGCTAACAGGATTCAAATTATTTAATAATGAAGTTGGAGTTGGAGAAAAAATCCTAGGTAAAGCAGTTTTAAATAAAAATATTTCTGAAACAAATGAAATAGTTCTAAAACATGGACATAATTCTTTTTCTTTTGAGTTTTCAGCGATGCATTATGCTTCACCAAATCAAAACAACTATATGTATATGTTGGATGGATTTGATAAAGATTGGATTCCTACAAGTTCTAAAAGACGATTTGTAACATATGCAAACCTTGATTCTAAAGATTATGTTTTTAAAGTGATTGCGTCAAACAGTGATAATGTTTGGAATTCAAACGCAAGGGAATTAAAATTAAAAGTATTACCAGCCTTATGGAAAACTTGGTGGGCTTATACACTATTCATTTTATTTGCAATATTTTTAATGTGGTTATTCAGAAGAAATATTTTAGTAAGGGCCGAATACAGAAACAGTTTAAAAATTGAAAAGCTCGAACAAAATAAAATTAAAGTGTTAAATAAAATGAAATTAGAATTTTTCACTAATATTTCTCATGAATTTAAAACTCCGTTGACTTTAATTTTAGGGCCATTACAAAACTTGCTTAAAATGGAAATAGTCGATTCAAAATTGAAAGAATCTCTTTTAATTATGGACCGAAATGCTAATTATTTATTTAGGTTGATTAATCAGGTGATGGATTTTAGAAAAGTCGAAACGAATCAACTTAAAGTGATTACTTCAAAAGGTAATCTGGTTGATTTCTGTGAAGAAGTGGTGTTATCATTCAATGTGTTGGCAAATGAAAAAAACTTAAACCTGAGCTTTGAAAGTTCTGAGCCAGAATTAATAGTATATTTTGATTGGGATAAAATGGATAAAATTTTGAATAATTTAATTTCAAATTCTATTAAATACACTCCAGACTCGGGAAATGTTAAAGTGTCACTTTCTTTTATTAATAATGGGATATCAAAAAAATCTAATGTTCTGGATTTAAATTCTGAAATAGAAATTATAGTTGAAGATACAGGAGTTGGAATACCTGAAAATAAAATATCAAAAATTTTTAGAAGATTTTATCAGGTCGAAGAATCAAATAAATCCAATTCATTTGGTTCTGGAGTTGGTTTGGCTTTAACAAAAAAATTAATTGATTTACTACAAGGGCAAATTGAAGTAAAAAGCAATCTCAATGAAGGAAGCCAATTTATAGTTAAGTTTCCTGTAATTACCGCTAAGACTGATGTAATGCGCGATGCTGAAATAGATTCAGAAGAAGTGTTTGTTTCTGGATCAGGATTGGTTATTAATGAAAATATTCATAAGGAAATTGGTGATAGTATTAAAACATTACCATCACTTTTAATTGTGGAAGATAATCCTGATATGCAAACTTTTTTAAAGTCATCACTTGAAGGAAGTTATAAAATATTACAGGCTTATGATGGTGTACAAGGATTAAAAATTGCTCTTGAAAATATTCCAAATATTATAATTAGTGATGTAATGATGCCGAATATGGATGGAATTCAATTTTGTAATGAAATAAAACAAAATGAAATTACCAATCATATTCCAATTATATTACTAAGTGCTAGAGCTTCTATAGATCATAAAATTGAAGGTCTTAAAGTAGGAGCTGACGTCTATATTCCAAAACCTTTCGATATGCGTTTATTAAAAATAAAAACTCAGAAATTGTTAGAGGAACGCGAGTTTTTGATAGAAAAGTTTGCTTCAAAAGGGATCACCTTGGATTCTCAAAAAATTGGAATCAATCACACTGAAAAAGCCTTTTTAGAAAAGGCAGAGAAAGTGATTGAAGATAATTTAACGAACTCAGAATTTGGTGTAGAAGATCTTGGGAGAGCCTTATCTTTCAGTCGAATGCAACTATATAGAAAGTTTAAATCGGTTAGAGGCTTATCAGCTAATGAATTTATTCGAGCATATAGAATAAAAAAGGCAGCATTATTACTGCGTGAAACAGATTTAAACGTTTCAGAAATTTTATACACTATAGGTTTTACAAATAGATCGTATTTTGCAAAATGTTTTAAAAAATCTTTCGACATGTCCCCTAAAGAGTATTCCACAAAACATAGAGAAAAATTAAAGAGGGAACGTGATTCTGAAATAGAATAGTATTCTAATTCTTGGTAATTATAGTAATTTAGTTTAATGCTTACTCTTTTAATGTTTTTATAATAAAGTTATAGAATTCTATAACTTTAAGTCAACTCTTAATAACATCTTTACCCCACATAATTTAGATAGAAAAAATTGATTTAGATCAAGTTTTTATAGATTCAATCAAAGCATATTGGTTCTAACTTTACATGAATCTGTTTGTTAGTAATTTATATTAATTTTTGTGATATTAGTCTATAAATATAGGCTTCCCTTAATTAGAACTTTACTATATAATGAATATTTACAAAAATTAATATTTTTTTTATTTGAAAGCAAGAAATGGCAAGCTAATAAAGAAAATATATAATAGTACGTTTTAAAATTATACTTATTGGTGTTTTGGTAATTGCTTTTTTTCTAGTCATTATTATTTTTCTTTTTTAAAAGTATATTCACACTATCTCTATTTTAACTACTGGCAGAAGCTTATTTTTTTTAGGGTCTTCAGCTAAATTTAAGAGTAGCTCGAAATGTTTAAGCACAAAGACCGGGCTTTCTTTTAATTATCCTTAAATAATGAAAAGTTTTGTATTTAATATTGTTAACCAATATCAAAAAGAAGCAATAAATTAGAAAATGTAAAATTTGTGTTAGTAAATATCTTTTTTTGTATTACTATTTTTCCTTTTGATAGCTAATTTCGCAACATAATGTTATTAGACTTGTATTTAATTCATTATTAAACTACTCACAAAAAAAAATTAGAAATTAAGATAATAATTTATTAACCATGATTAAATTACAACATAAATTATTAACCATAGGACTGCTCACAATTGCACTTGTTGGTTGTAAAACACATAAGAATTTAGAGGGTGACAATAACAAAAAACCCAACATCCTTTTTATAATGTCTGATGATCATACAACTAATGCAATAAGTGCATATGGGTCAAGATTAGCGAATATTGCGCCAACACCAAATATTGATAGACTCGCATCTGAAGGGGTATTAATGGATAATGTATTTTGTACCAATAGTATATGCACTCCAAGTAGAGCGGTCATAATGACCGGAGAGTATAGTCAGAATAATGGTGTAAAAACACTAGATGACGATTTTGACAAAGAAAGGGAGAATATAGCTAAAATCCTTCAAAAATCAGGGTATCAAACTGCAATGATCGGAAAATGGCACTTGCATACAGAGCCTACAGGGTTTGATTATTATAACGTATTGCCTGGACAGGGAAAGTACAACAATCCCTTATTGAAAGAAAAAGGAAAGCCTTGGAAAGATCACAATAAAGGAGGAGAAAAGTATGAAGGCTATGTTACGGATGTAATTACAGACCAAACTATAGATTGGATGGATAATAGGGATAAGGAGAAGCCATTTTTCCTGATGTCACACCATAAAGCTCCCCACGGATTATGGGAATTTGCCCAAAGGCATGCGGAATTATTCAAAGATGTGGATATTCCCGAACCCGAAAGTTTATATACTAATGAAAACCATGGTCCTATCCATGGAGAAAAATATGGTTCCTCAATTTCATCAAGAAATCCCGGAAGGAATATGTTGGCACAGGTAACGAGTAAAAAATGGCCAACAGGTCCGATAAATGTATCGGGAATGAGCGATAAAGAAAAAGTAAGTGCAACATATCAAAAGTATCTAAAGGACTATTTACGCACAGTTGCTGCAATCGATGAAAATGTGGGGCGCATTCTAGATTACTTGGATGAAAACGGGCTAACAGAAAATACAATTGTCATATATACTTCCGATCAAGGACAGTTTTTGGGGGAACATGATTATTTTGACAAGAGGTGGATGTATGAAGAGTCTTTAAGAATGCCTTTTGTAATGCGCTATCCTAAAGAAATAAAACCGAAGCAACGCAATTCTGATATGACCCTAAATGTTGATTTTGCACCTACTTTTTTAGACTACGCAGGAGTTGAGAAAGTACCTAGTTACATGCAAGGGAAAAGTTTTAGGGGTAACCTGATCGGAAATACAACCGAAGATTGGAGAACATCGATGTACTATCGTTACTGGATGCATATGGCACATCATTATAACCCAGCCCATTATGGAATAAGAACTGAAGATTATAAATTGATATTTTTTTATGGCTTACAACTAGATTCCACTAACAACAGTTTAAAAGAGAATTATTACAATACACCGACTGAACCCTATTGGGAATTGTACGATCTTAAAAATGACCCCAAGGAAATGAACAACCTTTATGAAGACCCTAAATACATAGATATTGTAAAGCAGCTGAAAGAGGAATTGCTCAAGTTGAAGGAAGATGTTGGGGATACTGATGAAATATATCCGGAATTAATGAAAGTAAGGGAAAAATATTGGGATTAACAATAAAAAAATTAAAATTAAAATATAAATATGAAGAAATTACATCAAAAATTATTTGTTATTCTCTTGATGGTACTCGTAATTGTAGGTTGTAAAACTACCTATAAACGTGAAAGTAAAGCTAAGATTGAAACAGTAGTAAAGAAACCTAATATTTTATTCTTGTTAACTGATGATCAAAGTTTCAGTGCAATAAATTCTTTAGGAAACAAAGAGGTTTACACACCAAATATGGATAAATTGGTAAACAACGGTACTTCCTTTACCCATGCCCATATCATGGGATCTAATAGCGGTGCAGTTTGCTTACCTAGTAGAGCTATGTTAATGACAGGGAGGTATGTTCAAAATTTAGCAAAAGTTTCTGAAGCAATTGACACAAACGATAAAACAATGCCGGAAGTATTAAAAAGTGCAGGCTATACTACGTTTGAAACAGGTAAGTGGCATAATGGACAACAAGCGTTTGCTAAATCATTCACTACTGGTGCTAATATTTTTATGGGAGGAATGAGTAATCATTTAAAAGTCCCTTTACATGATTTTGATGAGACTGGAGAATATCCAAAAAGCAAAATCAAATATGAAGACAAGTTTTCAAGTGTGATATTTAGAGAATCTGCAGTTGATTTTTTAGAAAACTATAAGCAAGAAAAACCCTTTTTCGCTTATGTAGCATTTTCATCACCTCACGATCCTAGGATGGCGCCAGAAGTGTATCAAAAAAAGTATAATACATCTAATATTTCATTGCCTAAAAATTTCTTCCCGAAACATCCTTTTGATAATGGGGAATTAATTATTAGAGATGAAAACTTATTACCATTTCCAAGAACGGAAGAAGCTGTCAAAGGAGAAATTGCAGCCTATTACGCTATGATTTCTGAAGTCGATGATAATATTGGTAAAATATTAAAGGCTTTAGAGAAAAGTGGGCATGCAGATAACACAATTATTATTTTTGCATCAGATAACGGATTAGCAGCAGGACAGCATGGATTATTGGGCAAGCAAAATCTGTATGACCATAGTGTAAGAGTGCCTTTGGTAATTTCGGGTCCTGGGATCAAAAAAGGAGAACGTACAGAAAGTCTGGTGTATTTAAATGATATTTTTCCAACAGTTGCAGATATAGTTGGAGTTGAAAAACCAGAAACTATTGATGGCCTTAGTCTTTTACCAATTCTTAAAGATTCAAAAGCAACAGTTAGAGAATCTGTATACTTTTTGTACAAAAATTTTCAAAGAGGAGTTAGAACTAAAAATTGGAAACTTATCAAATACCTTGCTGAAGGTAAGAAAACAACTCAACTTTTTGAGATAAAAAAAGATCCATTAGAAATGAACAATTTAGCAAATGATCCAAAATATAAAAACAAAGTTGAAGAAATGACAGTCTTGTTACAAGAATGGATGAATAAAAGTGGTGATAAAGTGCAATTAGATAAACCTGACTGGGGTGTTAAAGTTATTAAATCTTGGGTAACTATGAGAAAAGAAAGAGGATTGAGCCTTGATTCTAAGGGCATTCATTAAAATAAATTTTCTTAATTTTAATGAATTCAGATTTGAAACGTATTTAATTTTATAACTAATATGAGGGTAAATATTTTAAACTTTTTAAGTGCTGGATTTTTCCTTGTATTTACAGCATGTAATATTCAAGTAGTTGATTCCGCTAAAAGATCAGCATTGCGAGATCAAGCTTCGATTCTAGTTCATGTTGACCCGAAGGGAGATGGAGATGGTTCTCATGAAAATCCGTTAGGAACATTAGAGCAAGCAAGAGATAAGGTACGTGAATTGCGATTGGCTGGAGAAAGGAGAAATATTGATGTTATTTTAAATGATGGTACTTATGAACTCGAGAAAACCTTTATTTTAAACCTTTCCGATTCAGCTCCTGAAGGGAGCGTTACACGTTATATAGCTGCTAAAAACAGTACCCCAATAATAAGTGGAGGAGTAAATGTAATGGGGTGGGAGAAAACCGATTTACAAAAAGAAAATATTTGGGTAGCAAAAGTTCCTTGGGCAAAAGGCAAGGAGTTTTTTCATTGTCTATTTGACAATACAAAATTATTATCTAGAGCGCAATCTAAAAAAATTATAATTTCTAATAAAAGTAGTGTTAAAGATTATGCAGGAGAATTAAAGTATAAGTATGAGTTTGGATTTGAGGACCCTGGTAATAATGGTATCATTAAAAATTGGGATAATTTAGAAGATATCGAATTATTTGGAATGCCTACACGTAAATGGCTTGTAAACTACCTCCCTATCGAATCTTTGGATATGAACAACAAGGAGGGTAAACTTGCAATTCAAGCCACTTATAGAATGGGTGGTGAGTTTTTTGTAGAGAATAGTCTTGATCATTTAGATACTCCGGGAGAGTGGGCACTTAATTCAAAAAAAGGCCTCTTGTATTACTGGCCAAAATCAGGTAAGCCTGGAGAAAATATAGTTGCACCCCGTCTTGACGAATTAATTCGTATTGAAGGGGAATCAGATATGAGTATTGAGGGACTCAATGACAAGCCTGTAAACGGAATTGTGTTTGAAGGTATTACATTTTCTTACGCAGACCGTCAGAAATGGACGGTTGATGATATTGGTCTTCAACATGATTGGAACATGTGGGATAAATCTAATGGTTTGTTGCGTTTCCGAGGAACTAAAAACTGCATCGTGAATAATTGTACATTTATTAATAGTGGAAGTGATGGGGTTCGTTTTGATTTGTTCAGTCAGAACAATACAGTACAAAATTCTACTTTTAATAATCTTGGAGGTACAGGCATATTATTTAGTGGTTATGGTCCTGGATTAAAGGACGTGAATAAAAGAAACAAGATATATAATAACGAATTAAAAGATGTAGGATCGCTATTTTGGCATTCACCAGGGATTTTTATTTGGCAAAGTGGAAGTAACCTAATATCAAGTAATCATATTTATGATCAAGGATATTCAGGATTATTAATCAGTGGTGTACGTCGTCGTTTCTTTGACCCCATATTTAAAAAAATGGGACAAGGATATCCTTATTCAAGATGGAGTTTTCCGAAAGGTGGGCGCGAAAATCTCGGAGCAATTCGTTGGGATGAAATATCCTTAGAAAGTATTACAGAATGGTCTTCTTATGAACCTTATATGCATGCCAGAAATAATATTATTGAATACAACGAAGTTCATGATTGTTTAAAGCGTTTACATGATGGCAATGCTATTTACCTTTCAGCACACGGCAATGGAAATATTATCCGTAAAAATGTTACTTATAATCATCCAGAAGGTGCTTTAATAAGAACAGATGACGATTCACATAATGTAGCGGTAACAGAAAATATTTGTATTGGTTCAAAAGAACCAGAGGCACAAGGACTTTGTTTGAAAGGGCTTAATTTTTTTGAAAACAACTTATTGTTTAATTCCATGCTTCTAACAGGAAGTGCAGGAAATACTGCAGATATCAGATCATCTTACCAGAAAAATATTGTGTATTTTTCAAAAAAAGATTCTGTATTTCATCAACGACTAAATATGTTTTCAGAAAATTTAAATAAAAATATCTATTATAATCCAAATATTAAGTTAGCAGAAAATTTTATATTAGAAGAGCAAAAAGGTAAGCGTGACACTGAAAGTATTGCGGCGGATCCCTTATTTGTAAATATGTCAGAAGGTAATTTTTCTTTTAAGAAAAAATCTCCAGCAATAAAGCTAGGTATTAATGCCATTTCTTTAGAGGAAGTTAAAAAAATTGGCTGCACTAGAGACCCATGGCTGGAGAGAGCAATAAAATTTAAAGGGTTTCCTATGGTAACTAAATAGAAAAGAAAATGGATTGAGCCTTGACTTTAAAGGCGGTCATTAATTCTAACATATTGGGTGTGAAAAGCCTTTTAAGTGTTCAAAAATGACATCGAATAGCATATATATTATAGAAAGGTTTTGTCGAATTTATTGTTAGTTTTTGTTTCAAAAGCAATCATCAAACTTTTGATTTTTTCTTCACTTAGGACCTTATAGTATTGCTAGTTATAAAGATGGTCACAAAGGGTAATCTGAAGCAATTACCAATGATATGTATAAGTGTCCTGAAAAAGTTTGGTACTTCACCACCAGAGTTTGGCCATAAAGACTGGGTGAAATTATACACTGCCGAAAAATGAAATCCACAGGCTTGGGCACAATTGTTTAAAGAATCAATAGCCTCAAGAATTGTTTTTAGGTTGTTTTTGTCATTCACATTAGAAGAAACATAAACTTTCTGTTGTGAATGTGTCCCAATAGAAATTAAAAAAATGGCCAAAAAACCACCTTTTTAAGTGTTGAAAAATCTTTCATAATAGATACTAATTATCCTTTTATTTTTTGAAAGGTAAAAAGAGTAGCAAATTAATTTGCTACTCTTTTTTTTATAAATTTTATTTAATATTGGATATCTTAAATCCGAATACAAACTGAGATTTTAAATCTCTTATTCCTATTGAAGAAATATCTATAATAATTCCCTCCGAAGTTGCTTTATACTTTAATGATTTGTCACAGCCCATTAAAGATATATTCGTTTCTTTTGTAGGTTTTACATCTTTAATAAAGATTGATTTGGTTTTTGGCCATTCTGGTGAAAATGCATACAAGTTAGATTCTTTTTTTGTAAACCAAAACTCTTTTACAGAATTCCCTTCCTTTGGACTAATAGTCATTTCATATATTGGAAACCCTGAATGAAAATCACTTTTACTGAATACAGGCCTTTTACCTTCGCTCCATTGTGCATCTTTTATCCATTGATGTGTATCATAAATTCCTTCGCTATATATATTTAACCAATTACCAATTTCTAATAATCTTTGTTGCATAATAACAGGAATTGTTCCGTCAGGATTTGGCCCAATATTTAGCAGCAAGTTTCCTCCTCTGCTAATAATATCCATTAACATAAAAATTAGTTCTTTCTCAGTTCTGTAGTCATCAATATTTTCGATTCTATTAATTCCAAAAGACATTCCAATACCTCTGTTTTCTTCCCAAGGTTTTGAACCATCTGAAAAACCTGAACCATATTCAGTCGTATAATAACTTCCATGTTTACCTCTTACTTTTCCCCAACGGTCATTTAAAACTAATTCGTCTTTGTTAGGAGCATTATTTAAAGCCCAAGTTAGCAAAGGTAATGTTTGCCATTTTTTATAATCCATCCACCAATCACCATCTGAAAACAACAATGCTGGTTCATACTCCTTCATTAATTGCTTTACCTGAGGATACATTACTTCATGCACGTATTTATCTAATCCTGCTTCGGCTGCTGCAACCTCTTCTTGTGAAAATTTAGATTTTTTACCTCCTTTAGCAGCAGTGTCAACAGATAGACTTCCTGAACTCATAATTTTTTGTTGTTTTTTCGTCCAATATGGATTGTACCAATCCCAAATAGAATAATACAATCCCATTTTAATTCCCTCTTCTTTTACCGCAGTTGTTAAGTCACCTACCAAATCTCTTTTGGGACCAGATTCTATAGAATTCCAAGGCATATTATAGCTTTCTGAAGCTTCCTTATTAGGCCATAAACAATAACCATCATGATGTTTTGATGTTAACACAACATACTTTGCACCTGATCTTTTGAATATATTAGCCCATTCTTTTGGATTAAATAACTCCGCCTTAAAACCGTCTCTAAATTCAGCATAATCATAATCTACCCCATAATTTTTATTATGGAATTTTGTGATTGCCTCATGGCGCTCTTTTCTCTTCACATTATTCGTGTTTGGATCTTCATTTAAAGCATTCCAATACCATTCTGCATAAGTTCCTTTATTTGTATATCCAGGCACAGAATACAACCCCCAATGAATAAAAATTCCAAATTTTGCATTTGAAAACCATTCTGGTGTTTCTCTTGTGTCTAAAGATTTCCACGTTGGTTGGTATGTTTTTTGAGCAATACTTAAAGTAGTCCAAAATAATCCTAATAGTAATAAACTTTTAATCTTCATAAAATATAATTTGATGTAAATTTAAATCTTAAAACAGATTACTTTCTATTTATTTCCCACAAAAAATAACATAAATGTAACATCTCTTTACTATAAATTATAAATGATTAAGATTGTTCCACTTCTTAAAGAAACTTCTAATAAGCCAAAAATAAACGGTATGGAAAATACCGATTATCCAAATTATTTGTGGTTTAAAATTAGCTTGGAAGCTAGTTAGATCTATCTGAAGACTTTCGCACAATTAATTCAGCATCAATAATTATTTTATTTAACCCTTCTTCTCTAGACGGATTTTTAATTCTTTTTAAAAATATGTCAGCTGCTTTTTTTCCAATTTGTGCACTGTGCTGATTAATTGTAGAAATTGAAGGATTTACATAGGAAGTAAAAGGTTCGTTAGAAAAACCTACTAAAGCTATTTCTTCTGGTACTTTTATGTTTCGCTCTAACAAAACCTGTAAGGCTCCTAAGGCAGCAAAATCACCGGCTGCATATACGGCATCCGGTCTTTCAGGAAGCTCGAGAAATTGTTCCATAATTCTTCTTCCGTCTTCTATTCTAAGATTACTTTCAATAATTAATCTTTCATTTAATTGTAAATTATTTTTTTGCAGCGCATCTCTATACCCCATCATGCGATGTTTATATATTCGTTTATGTTTAAAACCTGAAATATGTGCTATTTTTTTACACCCTCGCTCCACTAAATGATCGACAACAATATGGCTACAATTATAATCATCAATTCCAACATAATCAACTTCTAAATCATCTCCACCTCTATCAAATAAAATCAAGGGTATTCCATTCTCTTTTATTTTTCTATAATAATCTAACTCTATCGTTTCGTTCGCTATAGAGGCAATAATACCATCTACTTGAGTAAATAATAACGAGTCAATATTATTACACTCTTTCTCATAAGACTCATAGGATAGCGCAATAATAATATTATACCCTTCTTTATTAAGAACTTTCTCAATGTTTTCTACAATTGAAGAAAAAAAAGCACTATTGTTTCTAGGAATTATAATACCAACCAAGTAACTTTTACCACTTCTTAATGCATTTGCTAATTGATTAGGTTGATATCCTAATCTTTTAGCAATTTGCTGCACAGCAACCCTTGTCTTATCACTAATTCTTGAATTATTATTTAAAGCTCTAGAAACAGTTGAAGGAGAAACTCCTAAAACATTTGCAATATCTTTTATACTAGTTTTCTTCGGGGCTTTCATTTTTTTTATATATTTGCGCAAACGATTGCACAAATATAGTTTGTTTTTTATAATAATTAATGTTTTTCAAAAAAAAATAGATTTCAGATTCTGTTCATAAATAGCATTATTATTTCATCTAACAGGTTCGTTTAAAAAACTATTTTTTTTATGAATTGCGCAAACGTTTGCACTAAATAAAATTAAAAATTTAATCACTAAAAATCATAAAGATGAAGTATATAGTTTGTGAAAAACCAGGAGAATTTATTCTAAAAGAAAAAGAAGCTCCAATAAGAAAAGAAGGAGAGGCATTACTTCAAATTAACAAAGTTGGTATTTGCGGTACAGATTTACATGCGTATGCAGGTAACCAAGCATTTTTTACATACCCAAGAATTTTAGGGCATGAATTGGCCTCTGAAGTTTTAGAAATTGGAGAAAATGATAGAGGAATTAAAGCCGGAGATAAAGTAGTGGTAATGCCTTATATAAGTGACCCAAATAGTGTTGCTTCTAGAAATGGAAAACCAAACTGTTGTCCAAACATCACTGTATTAGGTGTTCATGGAGATGGAGGGATGCAACAACAAATTACCGTTCCTGCAAACATTTTACTAAAAGCAAACAACCTTTCAGATAATGAAATGGCAATTGTAGAACCTTTAGCAATTGGTGCGCATGCAGTAAGAAGAGCAGCAATTCAAAAAGGTGAAATTGTGGCGGTTGTAGGAGCTGGACCTATTGGAATTGGAATTATGAAATTGGCGCAAATAGCAGGTGCAAAAGTGATTGCTATTGACATGAACCAAGATCGTTTAACATATGCCAAAGAAAAAATAGGTGTAGATTATATTGTAAAAGCAGGAGCAGAAGCGGTAGAAGAAGTTTCAAAAATCACCAATGGCGATTTATGTAATGCTGTTTTTGATGCATCAGGAAATAAATATGCTTTAGAAGCGTGTCCTGATTATATGTCACATGGAGGACGTTTTGTTTTAGTAGGTTTATCTAAAGGAGATTTAACATACTCACATCCAAAAATACACGCAAAAGAAATGACGTTGATGTGCAGTAGAAATGCAACTGTAGAAGATTTTGAGCATGTTATTCGTGTTTTAAATCAATTTCCAACAGAATCTTTTATTACACATTCTGTAGACTTTACAGAAATGATAGAGAATTTTGATAGTTGGTTAGACCCAAAAACAGGTGTTATAAAAGCAACGGTAAGTTTCAATTAAGAAAAGAAAAGATGTCTAAAAATTACGTTCAAATAGATCCAAAAGACAACATTATTGTTGCCATTACGCCTTTAGAAAAAGGTGTAGTAACACAAGTTGCAGGAAAACAAGTGGTTTTAAAAGAAAACATCAAACAAAAGCATAAGTATTCATTATACGATTTTAATATTGGAGATGAAATATACATGTATGGTGTTTTAATAGGTAAAGCAATGCAACCCATTTTAGAAGGTTGTGCAATTACCATAGAGAATGTAAAACATGCATCTGCAGAGTTTCAAGATTCTAAAGAAAAATTTACATGGTCAGCTCCAGATGCATCCAACTTTGTTGGAAGAACATTTGAAGGATACCATAGAGAAGACGGTAAAGTAGGAACTGCAAATTATTGGTTAGTGATTCCGTTAACTTTCTGTGAAAATAGAAATGTTGATGTTTTAGAAGGTGCACTTACCGAGAAATTAGGGTACGAAACTAAAAAAGACTTTGCTGTAGATACAGATGCTTTAATTGAGCAATATAAATCTGGTGCTACAAATGAAGCAATTTTTAACACACCTATTATCTCTACAAAAGAAGAGTTATCTAAAAACAGATTGTTTTCTAACGTAGATGGAATTAAATTTCTAAAACATGATGGAGGTTGTGGCGGAATTCGTCAAGATTCTGAAGTTTTAGTTAAATTATTAGCGGGTTATATTGCAAACCCGAATGTTGCAGGTGCTACTATTTTTAGTTTAGGATGCCAAAATGCACAAATTAGCATGTTGCAAGACGCTATAGATGTTATTGCACCAAATAACAAAAAACCAGTTCATTATCTAGAACAACAGCAAAGTGCCAGCGAAAGACATTTAATAGAAGAGGCTGTAAAGCATACTTTTTTAGGTTTGGTTGATGCTAATAAAATTGAACGTAAACCAGCGCCATTAAGTAAACTAGTTTTAGGTTTAGAATGCGGTGGTTCTGATGGATTTTCAGGGATTTCTGCAAATCCTGCTTTAGGATATGCTTCCGATTTATTAGTTGCTTTAGGCGGAAGCCCTGTTTTATCTGAATTTCCAGAATTAAATGGCGTAGAACAAGAACTTATTAACAGATGTGAAACGTCAGAAGATTCAAAAAAATTCTACGATTTAATGAGAGCTTACTCTGCATCTGCAGTTGCTGTAGGTTCTGGGTTTGAAAACAATCCATCACCAGGAAATATCAAAGACGGTTTAATTACAGATGCTATGAAATCTGCTGGTGCAGCAAAAAAAGGAGGAACATCGCCTGTTGTAAAAGTGTTAGATTATACAGAACAAGTTACAAAACCGGGATTAAATTTATTATGCACACCAGGAAACGATGTAGAATCTACTACAGGTTTAGTTGGCTCTGGTTGTAATGTTGTAGTTTTTACTACAGGTTTAGGAACACCAACAGGAAACCCTGTTGCACCTGTTTTAAAAATGTCTAGTAATACCAATTTATTTGAACGTATGAATGATATAATTGATATCAATGCTGGTACAGTAATTACAGGAGAAGATACAATTGAGTCTATGGGTGAAAAAATTCTAGACCATATCATTAGAGTTGCAAGCGGAGAAACACCATCGAAAGCAGTTTTACATGGAAATAACGACTTTATTCCCTGGAAAAGAGGAGTTTCATTATAAAAAATAAAGATGAAAAATTTAAATAGGAGTACAGTAAAAGCAAACACATACACAGAACGAATTATACAATTCGGAGAAGGTAATTTTTTAAGAGCCTTTGCAAATTGGATGATTCATGAAATGAACAAACAAGCCAATTTTGGTGCTGGTGTTGTGGCTGTTCAGCCAATAAACCAAGGTTTAATTAAAATGTTAGATGATCAAGATGGATTGTATACATTATATTTAAACGGAATTAAAAACGGAAAAGCTATCAGTGAACATGAAGTTATAGATTGTATTCAAAGAGGAATCAATCCTTATGAAAATCATACAGATTATTTAGCAGTTGCAGAAAATCCTGATTTAAGATTCATGATTTCAAATACTACAGAAGCTGGTATTTCATATAATGCAGATGATCAATTAGAAGATGCTCCACAAAGTAGTTTTCCAGGGAAATTAACAGCATTATTATACAAAAGATTTGAAACATTTGGAGGTGCTTCAGATAAAGGATTGATCTTAATTCCTTGTGAATTAATTGATAATAACGGAGAAAACCTAAAAAGAATCATTTTACACTATGCAGATGACTGGAAACTTGGAGCTGAATTTGTAGAATGGATTAATGAAGACAATATTTTCTGTAATACATTAGTAGATAGAATTGTACCTGGATATCCAAGAGATAAAATGGATGCAATTACTGAAGAATTAGGATATAAAGACAATTTAGTTGTAGAAGGTGAACAATTCCATTTATGGGTAATAGAAGGACCTGCATCTGTAAAAGAAGAAATTCCTGCAGAAATCTGTGGGTTAAATGTAGTATTTACAGACAACCAAGAACCTTATAGAACACGTAAAGTAAGAATCTTAAACGGTGCACACACAAGTTTAGTTCCAGTAGGTTATTTATACGGAATTGATAAAGTACGTGAATCTTTAGAAGATGAGGTTGTTGGTAAATTTTTAAAGGATGCTATTTTTAATGAAATCTGTCCGACTTTAGATTTATCGAAAGAAGAATTAGAGCAATTTTCTAATGATGTTTTAGATCGATTTAGAAACCCTTATTTAGAGCACGCTTTAATGAGTATTTCTTTAAACGCTACCTCTAAATATAAAACGAGAGTATTGCCTTCAGTTTTAGAATATATCAAGAGAAAAAACGAAAACCCAAAACATTTATTATTTTCATTAGCTGCATTAATTGCCTTTTATAAAGGAGAAAGAGGAGAAGAAAAATATGTTGTAAAAGATGATCAATCTGTCTTAGATTTCTTTGCAACACAATGGGCTAAAGGAGATACTGCATCCGTAGTAAAAGCAACATTGAAGAATACTGCTTTTTGGGGAACAGATTTAACGCAATTTGAAGGTTTAGAAGAAACTGTAACAAATAGTTTAGAAAGCATTATTATAAACGGAATGAAAGCAACATTACAAGCTTTTGTAAAATAATTTTAGTTAGATATGGTTATAGATTCGCACCAACATTTTTGGAAATATGAACCTGTGAAACACAGTTGGATTGACGACGATATGTCTGTAATTCGTCGTAATTTTTCACCTTCTGATTTAGCAAAAGTGTATCAAGAGAACGGCATTGATGGCTGTGTTGCAGTGCAGGCAGATCAAACCCTAGAAGAGACCGATTTTTTAATTGATTTAGCTTCTATCAATAATTTTATTAAAGGAATTGTTGGTTGGGTAGATTTACGAGCAGAAAACATTGAAAACGTTTTAGAAAAATACAGTACGGATAAAATTGTAAAAGGTTTTAGACATGTTGTTCAAGGAGAAGCCGATCATAATTTTTTGTTACGTCCAAATTTCTCTAGAGGAATTTCTCTCCTAGAAAAACATAACTTCACGTACGATATTTTAGTTTTCCCACATCAATTAGGGTCTGTATTAGAATTTGTAAAAAAATTCCCACATCAAAAGTTTGTGATTGATCATATTGCCAAACCTTATATCAAAGATGGATATTTTGAAGGATGGGCAACTATGATGACAGCAATAGGAAAACATGAAAATGTTTCTTGTAAAATGTCTGGAATGGTAACCGAGGCTGACTTTAACATATGGACTCCGGAACAAATTCATCCATATATGGATACCGTTTTAGAGGCCTTTGGGAGTAAAAGAATATTATTTGGGTCAGACTGGCCGGTATGTTTAGTCGCAGGGAATTACAGTAAAATTAAAAAATTAACAACAGATTTTATTTCACAACTTTCGAAAATTGAGCAAAATTCAATTATGGGAAATAATGCGATAGAATTTTACAACTTATAAAAACACACTATGGACTTAGGTTTAAAAGGAAAAGTAGTAGTCATAACTGGCGCTGCTGGATTAAAAGGAAGTATAGGTGAAACTATTCTACATAAGTTAGCTGAAGAAGGTGCAATACCTGCAGTGATAGATAGAAACGATAGAGGCTTTGCTTACGTTGAAGAACTACAAAAAAAAGGTATTGATGCTATATTTTGCAAAACAGATGTAACAAAACCAGAAGAAGTAGAAACTGCTGTTCAAACAATTTCAAAAAAATATGGAAGAATTGATGCCGTAATTAACAACGTGGGAGTTAATGATGGTGTTGGTTTAGATGCCTCATACGAAGATTTTATGTGGTCTTTAAAACTAAATATGGTGAGTTACTTTTTAGTAGTTAAGCATGCTCTACCTCTATTGAAAGAATCGAAAGGAAATATTTTAAATATAGGGTCTAAAGTAGGCTTAACAGGACAAGGAGGTACTTCTGGCTACGCAGCTTCTAAGGGTGGTGTTTTAGGTTTAACGAGAGAATGGGCTGTAGATTTAATCAAATACAATATTCGTTCTAACGCAATTATTATTGCCGAAAGTTGGACACCTGCATATGATGCTTGGATTAAGACATTAGAAAACGGGGAAGAAAAATTAAAATCAATTGTTAAGAAAATTCCATTAGAAAATAGAATGACAACTCCTGCAGAAATTGCAGATCAATGTTTGTTTACTATTTCAAATAAATCATCTCATACAACAGGCCAATTTATAGCTGTTGATGGTGGTTACGTAAACTTAGACAGGTCATTATTATCGGAATAAACACATTTACTGAATGAATTGAAATATTATAAACAGCTGTCTTCTGCGGCTTAAATATTTTTCTTGTTCAAAGTCAAATATTTTCTTCCTATTATTAATGCCGCAGTTATTATAATTATATTTTTTATTATATACTGACCCTCCAAAGTAGGAAGTAAGGGGTTTGAATTTTGAAAAGTTATTTCTGGCAAAATCACTAAAGGGAGAAAAGTTCCCGACATTTGTAAAATCAACAATACCATAGCAATTAAAGTTGTTTTTTTATTTAAAAAACACAGCCCTATGGCCATTTCCCAATATCCAATAATGATTACCCATGTTGTGGCCTGAAAGAACGGCATCCAAAAAACTGTTTCAGTTACAAGCTCAGTAGCAGGAGACATATTGATAACTTTCAATAATCCAAACCAGAAGAATATTATGAATAAAGGTATTCTTACTAGAAAATCATTTGTGTTAAATTTATACATGTTTAAATAATTTTATAAAGTTAATTTTAAACACCCCAAGATGCTCTTTAATGAAAAATGAATTGCTTTGGAGTAGGCTATTTATTGCCATTATTTAAGATCTGTTCTGATGTCTTTTTCTACCGATTTGAGATATTTAGTTCTCTTTTTATCGGACACAAAGGGGACCGACCAAAATTGCTTTGTTTTTGTAAACAATGAGAGCCTCCATCCAAACACAAAAGTATATACACCCATGACCAACCTTAGTTTTACAGAATTAAGATACAAAGTTAATACTGGTAACGCTGGCGCTCCATGAGTTACATAAGTTCTAACTATTTTATTGTTTAAAAATGGTTTAGGGTATGCATAAAGCTTTGTGATATTAACAAACTGATATGCAAATCCAGGTACAAAAACTTCATCAAAAAATATTTCCATTCTAGGAGTTAATCTAAACCACCAAACAGGAGAAATGAAATACATTCTTTCTGACCAAGTTACTAAGTCCTGATACTTTTTGATTATTTTTGCTCTGGGCCTTGTAAAGTCATCTCTATATAAATCTATAATCTCAATTTCTTCATTGTTTTTTGATAACTCTTGAGTAATTGTTTTGAATATTCCACTATAGCAAAAAGAATTAATATCTGGATGCCCAACAATAATTAAATTTTTCATAATGGGTAATTGTTTTAGGTTAAGAAAACTTTTGCAAATGTAAAAAACATAATTAGCACGAGAGTTTTCATTAATTATAATTATTTTGAAAGGCAAAAACCTCTAATCTATTGAGAGTTTGATCTAGGGTTGATTCGCTCTATTTTTTGGACCTGAATAAAACCACTCATTTTAGCCTTAAAGACATGCCTAATAGAATTGATATCAGTCCAAATAAAACAGTAGTAATTATAATATTTTTATTTTAACTTCACTTTAATTAATGTTTGATATTTTTTAAATCAAAAACTTCAATTTTATTTTCTCCAATGGTCAACAGTTCAAAAGGCCCTGCTTTAGGTGATTTTGAAGAGCGGAGATTATTTAAAAAATCAGTGTTAAAAATCATTTTTGAACCGTCCATATTTTCAAAAGGAGTTTCTGTTTGAAAAGCACTTCCTAAAATAGCAGTTGTAATGAGCTTAGTTTCTAATTTTTTATAACTCTTATTAATATTGATCTTTAAAAAAAATTTCTTCCCTAGCTGCTCAATAGAGGCTGTTGGGTTATGAGTAGCGTCTACAATATTATTTTCTTCTCTTTCAAAAGGCAAAGCTATATTATAATAAAGATTGGAGGCGATGTAAACAGGCAATTGAAGTGCTGCAAAATCCTCTGCCCTTTTCTTGTCTTGATACCAAGCGTCATCAGAAAGCGGAAACCCGTCAAAAGCATTAAGACCCGTAAATAAATGCTTATTCTTCGAAGGAGTATTGGAACTGAAAATATTATTGTAAAATCGGTCGTCGCCATGATTGATCCCCATTAAGCCAGCAACTGCTGTTGAATGGGGGAAGTGGTATGGTGTAAAACGGCTTGGTGCCAATCGCATTAGGATGTTTCCTCCAACAAGATTATGGAGATAGGCTGTACCTTGAGATACATTGATAATTGAATTTTTAGAAAGAAAAATATTATTGTCCACAACCATAGGGCCATGATTTACCTCGTTAAAAAAATCCTCTTTTGTATTGTTATAAAAAATATTTTTAGAAACTTGAGTACCCTGTGATTGCCAATCTAACCAAAGCCCACGATAATTATTGTGAATTAAATTTCCTTCAATTGAAGTATCAATAGCGGCATGTAGTTTTATACCACCTGTCTCGTATCCAAAAAATTGTTTTTTGGTGTGGATATTGTAAATATGGTTGTTATATATTTTACTAAATATGGCTCCTAAATGCCCGCAAATACCTGCTTGCTCACAATTTTTTATAGTATTGTTTCGAACAATATGGGAGCCTATAGTTTCTTTTGACCATCCTTTAGTAAGCGCATCAAAAACAACTTCACGCTGACGCTGAGTCCCATGTTTTACTTTTAAATTTGTCCATTCATTTTGTCCAGTACTCGACTCCTTTCCAAGGCTTATTCCGGTACATTTAGAGTCCGATATTAAATTATTTTCTATAATCCAACCTTTACTCCAATTAGGGCCAATGAGACCTTCTTGGTGTGCTGTCGGAGGTGCCCATTGAGTGGCGGCATGTGCCATGTTAAACCCACGAACAGTGATGTAATTTATGCCGGTTCGCTTTGGGAAAAATACAGCAGCTCGAACATTAATTTCTACAACTTGTTCATTTGGATCAAGTCCATTAAAATTGGCATAGAGCATTGTTGTTTTTTCACCTACTTTACACACCCATTTGTATTTTGAAGCCTCAGAATCAACAGCTCTTTTTAAGGGTGTCTCTGATAAGACTTTTTTCAAATTATCAATTTCATAAAGAGCTTCTCCATTAATATAAACTTCTCCGAGGTGGTGATCTCTGCCATAGGTATTCATTAACCAATCTCCTTTTAAAATTTCTTTGTAAGGGTTAAAATTGGCAAACATTTCGTTATTAAGACTAACCACCCAAACGTTACCTTCATACAATTCCCAACCTTTAATAATTTCAGAACCTTTAATCCATACTTCTTCACCTTCAGCAGCTTGATAGATAATTCGATTTTGATCATTAAGACCTCCGTGACTTGGATTTACCCGTTCTCTATAGGTTCCTTCGTGCACTGTAATAACATCTCCGGGAAGTGCAATTGATGCTGCTTTTGATATCGTTCTGAAAGGGTGTTTTTTGTTACCAACATTATGATCATATCCATCAATCGATATATGGTAGTCTTGAGCATTGAACGAATGTATGCAACACATGCCAATAATACATATACAGATATATAAGGGCTTCATAAAAATATTATTTGAACCAAAATAACTAAACCAATTGTAGGATTTTCAGCTCTTTTGTATAGGGCTTTCGTAGGAGCTAACTTCGGGTCAATCTTTTTAATTTGTTCTTTAATTAGTTTTGTTTTAACGAATTGTAAGATCTTTTTATTTAGTTTATTGGAGTTACTCCCTTTTTAATTAAAATATTTCCATACTTAACAGTCTCTCCTGTGATAATAACTGCAAAAGCACCTTTTGCACGTTCATAAAAATCAAATCGATCTATTCGTTCTATTTTTGGAGTATCTGGATAAATAGAATTGATGCTTTCTAAATACCTTTTTTCAATACTAGGGTCTAGTGAATCTCCTTCTACAGCTGCCATCATAACAATTGGATGCGGAACATATTCGTCTAAAACAAATAGCGGCAATATGCTAGAAAGTAAATCGGAAATACGCACACCATCCGCACGAAGAATTTTTTTATTGAATGAATATGCAGGGAAATGAGCGTCTGCAAATATTATTTCGTCACCATGTCCCATTTCTGCTAAAACTTTTAAAAGCTCCGGGCTAATTAACGGAGATATTCCTTTTAACATAATTTAGATTTTTAAAATTTAATAATGAATTGTTTATTTCTGAGTTGATTTAAATGTATTATAGCCATAATAAGCAACCATACTCAAACAGATTAATGGTAAAATGAATGAGAAATTTACTTCAGGAATAAATCCTAATATTTTAATATCTGAAAAACCAGAACCACCCCAATCAAGAATCCAACCTTGTGCAATTGGCATTAATGCACCTCCAACAATAGCCATTACCAATCCCGCAGAACCAATTTTTGCTTCATCACCCATATCTTTTAAGGCAATGCCATAAATGGTTGGAAACATTATAGACATGAAAAAGGAAACACCAACTAAGGAGTACAACCCGATAACGCCAGGAACTAAAATAGCACCCCCACAAAATAGCACTCCACCAATACCGAATAAGAGTAACATTTTTGAAGGGTTGATTGTTTTCATTAATGCAGTTCCAATCCATCTTCCTTCCAAGAAAATAATCATTGCAGTAACATTAAAATATGTTGCAGTTAACTCTAGACCTAGTGTATCGTTAATATTATCTACATATTGGTAAACATATGTCCAACACATAATTTGTGCACCAACATAGAATGCTTGAGCAATTACACCTTGCTTATAATTTTTATTAGCAAATAATTTATGAAAAGATTCAGATAAAGACATCTTGTCTTTTTCAGAGGTCTTTGGCATTTTTGTGAAAATGATAATTCCCATTATTATTAATACCAATACCCCTAAAGCGATATATGGAATGCTGATGATTTCTAAATCATTTTCTCTAATAGCAGCCAATTCTTTCGAAGTTAGCGCTTTGTATGCTTCATTAGTAAAGTCATCTGAACGTAAGGCTTCGATTACGAATACTTGAGCAATAATCATTCCTGTTAATGAACCAATAGGGTTAAAGGCCTGAGCTAAGTTTAAACGTTGTGTAGCGGTTTCTTTATCTCCCATTGAAAGAATTAAAGGATTAGAAGTTGTTTCTAAAAATGCTAAACCGCAAGTAATAATCCATAATGAGATTAGAAAATAATTAAATTGTTCGTTTTCAGCAGCTGGGTAAAATAAAAAGGCTCCAATTGCATACAAACTTAACCCAAGTATTATTCCAGATTTATAACTGTATTTTCTTATAAACAATGCAGCAGGCAAAGCCATAAAAAAATATCCAAAATAAAAGGCAAATTGAACCAAAGAAGCTTGAACATTTGAAAGTTCAGGCATTACTTTCTTAAAAGCAGAAACCATTGGGTTTGTTAAGTCGTTGGCAATTCCCCAAAGGGCAAATAAGGATGTAATAATGATAAAAGGAAATAATAAATCTTTTCTTACTATTGGGATGTTTATTTTATTACTCATTTTATATATTTTATTACAAATTTCTGTTTATTAAGATTGTAAAAAGGGTTCTGATGTATCATTTTGTATAACAAATTTATAAATAAGTCATTTTTAGATTAAATGATATTTATGGGTAGTTTTGAGTTTTTATAAAAAGTTATATGAAACTAACTGTATAGTTTTAAAACAAAAAAACGTCTCAAAATAAATCGAGACGTTTAAATTATTATTTTAGATGAAGCGTCTTCAAATTTAGATACAGAAAGCGAAGTTTTAATTCAAAAAGGTTTAGCTGAGTTAACAAAAAATAGAACTACCATAGTAATTGCACACCGTTTGAGTACAATTCGAAAAGCAGATCAGATTTTAGTGATTGAAAATGGGCGTATTGCCGAGCGTGGAAACCATGATGAATTAATAACTAAACAGGGGGGGTGTTTTGATTTATTTACTTACCAGGCTAAGATTTAATTCATATTATATTTGACGATGAAATTATTTCACATGTTACTGTATAAAAAGCCTCGCTAATTTCTTAGCGAGGCTTTTTATACAAATTAATTTATCCTTTAATTTTTAATCACTCTAACTGTTTTGAGCGTGTTGTTAATAGACACTTGAACAAAGTAAGCACCTGTCTGTAGTGCAGATAGATCTACTGTGCTATCGTTTGTATTTGGAGTCGATCTAACCACCGCTTGGCCTAACATATTGTAAACTGTGATATTCTCAATAGAAGCTTGTGCTTTAATTATTAATACATTGTTTACTGGGTTAGGGAAATACGTGAATTGAGATAACTCAGCATCATCAATTCCTAATGTCGCTTCAACAGTAACCGTTCTTGTTGCCGTTCCAGTGTTGCCTGCTGCATCTGTTGCAGTGTATGTAATTGAATAAGTTCCAACAACAGATGTATCTACTGTGCCTGATGCAGTAACTGTTTCACCTCCATTAGAGATTGCTCCAGCATCTGTCCAAGTAGACCCTTGCTCTACTGTGTCTGTGCCAGCTGTGACTGTTATAACTGGGGCTGTGGTGTCAACTACAGTAACCGTTCTTGTTGCCGTTCCAGTGTTGCCTGCTGCATCTGTTGCAGTGTATGTAATTGAATAAGTTCCAGCAACAGATGTATCTACTGTGCCTGATGCAGTAACTGTTTCACCTCCATTAGAGATTGCTCCAGCATCTGTCCAAGTAGACCCTTGCTCTACTGTGTCTGTGCCAGCTGTGACTGTTATAACTGGGGCTGTGGTGTCAACTACAGTAACCGTTCTTGTTGCCGTTCCAGTGTTGCCTGCTGCATCTGTTGCAGTGTATGTAATTGAATAAGTTCCAGCAACAGATGTATCTACTGTGCCTGATGCAGTAACTGTTTCACCTCCATCAGAAGTCGCTCCAGCATCCGTCCAAGTAGAACCCTGCTCGACTGTGTCTGTACCAGCTGTGACTGTTATAACTGGGGCTGTGGTGTCAACTACAGTAACCGATGATGTTATACCGTCTATTTGTGTAACCCCATCCAATTTCCCAAATTCAAGGTTCAGAGAAAGACTATAATCTGCTGCTGCTGCAAATGTAAAAGTTTTAGTTATATATACCCAAGCGCCAGTAGTAAGAAGAACACGATTTACTTGATTGCCAAGATTTGATGAACCAGTATCCTTTACTATTAATCTCATATCTCCAGTTCCAACCTCACTCCCTGGAGCAGCATCATCTGTTTTGGCCCAAAATGAAACTGTTACCGTAATAGGAGTTGAGTTATCTCCATCAAATGATTTTGTTGTGCTCCAAACTTTTATATTCCATTCGCCACCAGTATCCACTGAAGTAACTTCTAGAGCATTAGAACCATCTCCGGCATGAATATTAGTTGTTTGTATGCTTGCTGAAACTCCTGTGTCACCAGAATTGTCTCCCCCTAATTTCCAATCATTAAGCGTAGCATATTGTGCTATAGCTCCAGGTGAGCCATCTTCAAAACTTGGGTTTACAACAAAACCACTATAAGTTTGACCATCTTCAACAGTTACTGTTCGCGTAACTTGTGTAGCTGCATTTCCTGCAGCATCACTTACATCATAAGTTACAGAGTAAGACCCAGCTGTTGATGTGTCTACCGCTGTTGCATCTATAGTAATAGTTGCTGTTAAAGCGGTATCATCATCTGTATTATCAGTGGCCGTTGCACCTAATTCCACATAAGCATCTCCTCTAGTTAATTCCTGTGGGTTATCACCCACTAAATTAATTACTGGTGCTTCTGTGTCTCCAATCGAAGCACCACCACTAACCGCTGTTGTTATACCGTCTATTTGTGTAACCCCATCCAATTTCCCAAATTCAAAAAACAGAGAAAGACTATAATCTGCTGCTGCATCAAATGTAAAAGTTTTAGTTATATAAGTCCAAGTATCAGTAGTAAGAAGAACACGTTGTGTTTTATCCCCAAGATTTGATGAACCAGTATCCTTTACTAATAATCTCATATCTCCACTTGCAACCTCACTCCCTGGAGCAACGTCAGTTGTTTTTGCCCAAAATTCAACTGTTACCTCAATAGGAGTTAAGTTATCTCCAGCAAATGAATTTGTTGTGTTTATAAGTCTTATATCCCATTCATTACCAGTTCCACTACTACTATTTGAAGTAACTTCTAGAGCATTAGAACCATCTCCGGCATGAACATTAGTTGTTTGTATGCTTGCTGAAACTCCATCGGCGTTTCTACGTCCCCCTCCTAATTTCCAATCATTAAACGTAGCACCTCCAGCTATATTTCCAACTGAGCCATCCTCAAAACTAGGGTTTACAACAAAACCACTAGAAGTTTGACTATAAGAAAATCCCGTTACTAAAAAAGCAAATAATAAAGTAATTTTTTTCATAATAATATTTAAGATTTATTAATCAAAACTACCAAAACATCAATTTTTGCCTATGTCAATTCGTATCAATTATTAACAGGTTTTGCACAAATTAATCTACTTTTAAAATTACTTTTCTATATTTTACTAAAAATTTAAACATAAAATTATGGTATTTATATCTTTTATTATTTATTGGACTTCTTAGCGAAATCGTGATGTCTATTGGTTATTTCGAATATTTATTTAATGGCTCTCTGTTTTTATATGTTTTAATGAAAAAAACTCCAACTAATAGTTGAAGTTTCCTCGTTTTAATTAATCAAATAAATAACTAGTTCTTTAAATCTTTAATAATCTTTAAAGCATTCCTAGTCATGCTTTCAATTTTTTTATAGTTAAAGTTGCCATCAGCATCTTTAGCCATTAATTTGGACCCCATACCAACACAAGTTACACCAGCTTTAAACCAAGCTTCTAAATTTTCTTTTGTTGGTGAAACACCACCTGTTGGCATAATACTTGTCCAAGGTTGCGGACCTTTAATTCCTTTTACAAATTGAGGACCATAAATGTCACCAGGAAATAGTTTAACGATTTCACACCCTAATTCTTCTGCTTTAGCTATTTCTGTTAAGGTTCCGCATCCAGGAGACCATAACACTTTTTTACGATTACATGCAATTGCAATATCTTCTCTTAAAACTGGAGTTACAATAAAGTTTGCTCCTAAAGCCATATATAAAGATGCTGCTGCTGCATCTGTTACAGATCCTACTCCCATTACCATTCCTGGTAATTCAGCAATTGCATATTTTGTTAATTCTCCAAAAACTTCGTGAGCGAAATCTCCTCTAGCAGTAAACTCCATTAAACGAGCTCCATCATCATAACATGCTTTTAAAACTTTTTTACTTACTTCTATATTATTATGAAAAAATAAAGGAACCATTCCTGTATTTTTCATTATTTGTGCTACTTCTAATCTTGAAAATTGTGCCATTATTTTGTTATTTAATTTTTAATTCCAGTTTAATATTTTATTAAAATCGTATGCTTCTGGGTTTGGTAAATATTCTTTTGCTTTTTCACAATCTTTTTCTTTAATGTAGAAAAGATTATTAATAAACAATTGCGCCATATCTGAATTAACATCTACTAATCTTGGAGGGATTTTACCGTTTTCATCTTCAAAATCTTTCAAAAATAAAGGCGTAATATCTCCTTTAGAATTTGCACTTACAATACAACCAGATATTCCTTGGTCAAATAATTTTTTAACTCCTATACCTAATAAAGTACACAACGTTAAATCGAATGCAATAGGATTACAACATCTTAATTCATATCCCAATTCAACAGGTCTTGATTTCACAGATAATCCAATCTCTTTGAGCTTTACTTGTAATAGGTAATTAAAAATATGAGCTTTACTCACATTACCTAATTCCGGATGTCCATGATTATCATAGGTAAAATTTATACCAGAGTTGATAATTTCTTCTTCTTCCATAAAATGAAAAACACCTTCACTTACTAAAGCCACACCATATTCTATACCTTCAATTTTACATTTAACAATTGAAGAAATAATCATATTGATTATTTTTTCGAATGTAATAGTAGTTTTATCGAACATTTCGGGAATAATCATCATTTGAAAATGGCAAGCAGAAGCTATACCAAAAGCTAAATGACCTGCAGAACGGCCCATTGCAGACATTACAAACCAGTTTTCACTAGTTCTGGCATCTTCATAAACTGTATTACCTATTCTAACTCCTTCATCTTTGGCCGAATGAAATCCAAACGTTGGATTTCTATCAGGTAAAGGCAAATCATTATCTATCGTTTTAGGTACATGAATATTGGATATAAAAATTGCTTCCTTTTTTAAATATCGTGAAATTCCATTGGCTGTAGACGCTGTATCATCCCCTCCGATAGTGACAAGTAATTTCACATTGTTCTCTTTAAAAATAGACGTATTCAATATTTCATTACTCGGCTTAAAACGACTCATTATTAAGGTCGAACCACCTCTACTAAATATTCTATCGGCATGAAAAAAATCAAATTCTTTTAATTTAGGTTCTTCAGAAAAAAGTCCTTTAAACCCCTCGTGAATTCCTATAACACGATAGTTATCTTTTAGAAATACTTTTGCTACCGAACTTATCACAGAATTTATACCAGGAGCAGGACCTCCTCCACATAAGATTAAAACAGACTTTTTATTCTCTGACATATTTTTTATGCTTTATAAAAAAGGATTATTTTTATCTAGCAACTCTTCCAGAAGCATCACCTCCCATTAATTTTTCTACTTCGGAAATGGTCACTAAGTTGGCATCCCCTTTGATTGTGTGTTTTAAACAAGAAGCAGCAACTGCAAAGTCTAAGGCGTTTTGATCATCATCTGGGTATTTTAACAATCCGTATATTAAACCTCCCATAAATGAATCTCCACCACCAACTCTATCTACAATATCTGTAATTTGATATTGGCGCGTTTGTAACATTTCTTTACCATCATATAATACACCTGCCCAAGTATTGTGAGATGCAGAAATTGAGCCTCTTAAAGTTGTAATTACTTTTTTAGCTCTTGGGAATTTTTTCATCATTTGCTGACAAACTGATAAGAATGCTTCTGCTTTCACATCATGACTATCTTTATGAACATCTAAACCTTCTGGATGAATGCCAAAATGTTTTTCTGCATCTTCTTCATTTCCTAAAACAATATCACAGTAAGATGTTAATTCTGTCATGATAGCTTCTCTATGAGCATCATCACAAAAATTCCAAAGTTTAGCTCTGTAATTTAAATCAGTAGAGATGGTAATTCCCTTGGCACTTGCAGCTTTAACAGCCTCTAAACAAACATCTGCTGCTCCTTGAGAAATTGCAGGTGTAATTCCGGTCCAATGAAACCATTCAACTCCATCAAAAACAGTGTCCCAATTGATCATTCCAGATTTAATCTCTGCGATTGCAGAATGTGCTCTGTCGTAAACAACTTTACTGCCTCTAGATACAGCACCCGTTTCTAAAAAATAGATTCCTAAACGATCACCACCATAAACAATTTTATTTACACCGACTCCACGTTTCCTCATTTCCATCATGGCACATTCACCAATATCATTTTTTGGTAAACGTGTTACAAAATCTACGTCAACTCCATAGTTTGCTAAAGATACTGCTACGTTTGATTCTCCTCCTCCATAAACAACATCAAAGTTATTTGCTTGAGAAAACCTTAAAAATCCTTGTGGAGCTAATCTTAACATGATTTCTCCAAATGTTACTACTTTACCCATTTTTACTTGAAAATTAATTAATATAATTATTTGGTTAAACGTTTAACCAGTGTGATAAAATAAAATCAAAACATATATTGTATTATTTGTTTTGATTGTAAAGTGAAAACAAGCTATCTTTGCTTAAACGTTTAAGCAAAGATATAAATATTTTGATAAAAAAAAAGAAAACTACTATAAAAGATATTGCAAGTGCATTAAGTATCTCTGCAGCAGCAGTTTCTAAAGCTTTACATAACGATTCTAGAATAAGTGAGAAAACAAAAATAGCAGTAAGAGAAGTTGCTAAAAACTTAAATTACCAACCAAATCATCTTGCAAGCGCCTTAAGAAGTGGTAAAAGTTATTTAGTTGGTGTTATTGTTCCAAGGACGAATAGCAGTTTTTTCTCATCTGTAATCCAAAATATCGAAGAGGTTTTAAATAAAGAAGGTTATAATATCATTATTACGCAATCTAACGAGTCTTATAAAAAAGAGTGTAAAAATATTGATACCTTATTATTTACTCAAGTTGACGGAATAATTGCATCTATGGCAAATGAAACGATAAATTTAGATTATTATGAAAAAGTAAAGTCTAGAGGAATTCCTTTAATTTTATTTGATCGAGGAGAAAACGATTTAAATGTGGACTATGTGGGTATAGATGATTACGCAAGTAGTCATTTAATTGTAAAACATCTTGTTAAACAGGGCTGCAAGAGAATAGCTCATATAGGAGGTTTTAGACATACTAGAATTTTTAACAATAGAATTAGAGGCTATAAAGATGCCTTAAAAAAGTATAATTTGCCTTTAGATGAGGAATTACTTATAGAAAGCAGTTTAACATTAGAGGATGGAAGGACAAAAATGGAACAACTATTGTCACTTAAAAATAGACCGGATGCTTTATATGTCGCTGGGGATTATGCAGCATTAGGTGCACAACAAGTTTTATTAGAAAATAAAATAAAAATTCCAGAAGAAATTGCTTTAGTCGGTTTTGGAAATGAACCATTTACCGCTATGGTAAATCCAAGTATTTCTAGTATTCAGCAACATAGTGACGAAATCGGTAAAAAAGCGGCAGTGGCATTTTTAGCGCACACTAAAAAAGAGAATGTACAACAATCGTTAAATAAAATTATTTTAAAGGCAGAATTGATTGTTAGAGATTCTTCAAATATTTTTTTCTCTTAAACATAGACTTAGAAATTTAAGTTAATTGAAGGGACAGAAACTATTGAAAGCTCTGGAGAAGCCCTATTGTCTTATATAATTCAAGTTTCCAGTGGAGAACTTGAAGTTAATGCACGAAGATTGAGATAAAACGATTTTATTCCTTGGAAAAGAGGATTATTACTATAACAACAAACAATGAAAACTAAATTTTCTTTAAAAAATAAAGGAGTTGTAATTACGGGTGGAGGAAGCGGTATTGGTAAAGCCATAGCCAAAACCTTTGCCGAACAAGGAGCCGATGTACATATTTTAGATTTTAATATGGAAACTGCTATGGATACAGCGAAGGAAATTAACAGGCAAGGCTTTAAAGCGTCAGCACATCACTGCAACGTTGCCGATTACAAACAAGTCAGTGAACTAGTTAATCAAATTACAAAAGTAGTTTCCGTTGATGTTTTAATTAATAATGCAGGAATTGCCCATGTTGGAAATATTGAAGCTTGTGCTGAAGAAGATTTAGACAGACTGTATGAAATCAATATCAAAGGCGTATTCAATTGTTCAAAGGTTTGCATTCCATTAATGAAAGATAACGGGGGAGGGGTTATCTTAAACTTGGCATCTATCGCATCATCAGTAGGTATTTCAGATCGATTTGCGTACTCCATGACCAAAGGAGCCGTGCTGACCATGACCTATTCGATTGCCAAAGATTATATAGATGACAACATTCGATGTAACTGCATATCACCAGCGCGTGTACATACGCCATTTATAGATGGTTTTATTAAGAAAAACTATCCAGGAAACGAAACAGAAATGTTTGGAAAACTTTCAAAAACACAACCCATTGGCCGTATGGGGAAACCACAAGAAATTGCTGACTTAGCATTATTTTTATGTGCTGATGAAGCAAGCTTCATTACAGGATCTAACTACGGCATTGATGGAGGATATATAACTCTTAACTCAAAATAAATTAAAAATGAAGCTTATTCGATTTGGAGCAATTAACGAAGAAAAACCAGGAGTCTTTTTAGCAAACGGAACGAAACTAGACGTTTCTGCATTTGGTCATGATTATGATGAAGCCTTTTTTGGAGAAAATGGCATAGAAAAACTTCAGGATTGGTTAAAGAACAATCAAGATAGTTGTCCAATTGTTGGAAATGATGTTCGTCTTGGACCACCCTTAATGCGCCCTTCAAAAATTGTATGTGTTGGCCTAAATTATGCCCAGCATGCTGCAGAAAGCGGTATGGATGTTCCGGAAGAACCAGTACTATTCTTTAAAGCAACTTCTGCTATTGTTGGACCTAATGACCCGATTATAATTCCAAAAGGAAGTGAAAAAACTGACTGGGAAGTCGAATTAGCCATAGTTATTGGCAAGAAGGCATCTTATGTGAGTGAAAAAGACGCGTTAAACCATGTGGCTGGCTATGTATTGCATAACGACGTGAGTGAGCGTGCATTTCAACTTGAGCGATCTGGGCAGTGGGTAAAAGGAAAAAGTTGTGACACTTTTGCACCTATTGGCCCTTTTATTGCAACACCAGACGAAATTGGAGATCCAAATAATTTAAACCTTTGGTTAACACTCAATGGAGAGGAGGTGCAAAACAGCAGCACATCAGATTTTATATTTAACATTCAGCATGTTGTTAGCTATATAAGTCAATACATGACCCTACTGCCTGGTGATATTATTTCAACCGGAACACCCTTTGGTGTTGGTTTGGGGTTAAAGCCGCCGCGTTACTTGAAAGATCGAGATGTTGTAGAATTAGGAATTGAAGGCTTGGGCACTTCAAGACAAACATGTATCGCTTACAAATGATAATAAAAGTCGTCAACATTTTTGGAATTATAACCCTGTCAGAGATGCCTTCATAAAGCATCATAAACAGGTATGGCCAGAAATTAATCAAAGCATCAAAAATTCTGAGGTTTATAATGCCGAAATATTCCAAACGGGTAATAGACTTTTTATGATTTTAGAAGTTGATGACTCTTTTAGCTTTGAAAGAAAAGCTGCTCTGGATAATAGCAATCCAAAGGTGCAAGAATGGGAAGCACTTATGTGGGAATTTCAAGAAGCGTTGGCAAACACACCGGCTGGTTCCAAATGCTTATTATTGGATGAAATCTATAACTTAAATATATCAGAACAATGAAATCAGAAGTAAACTATAAATATCCCTCTGTTGAAGATTTGCGCATTCGCGCCAAAAGTAAGATTCCAAAGTTTGCTTTTGAATATTTAGACGGGGGGTGCAATAACGAAGTTAATCTTAAAAAAAATACCGAACGAATTCGAGATATCGAGCTCAAGCCTAAGTATTTGGTAGACTATAAAGCACCAAGTTTAAAAACAGAACTTTTTGGACATACCTATGATGCTCCCTTTGGTATTTCTCCTGTTGGTCTTCAAGGGCTTATTTGGCCTAAGTCTCCTGAAATTTTGGCCAAGGCTGCATATGACCATAACATTCCTTTTGTGCTAAGTACTGTAACAACGGCTAGTATCGAAAGAATTGCTGAAATAACAGAAGGAAAGGCATGGTTTCAGCTCTACCACCCTGCCGAGGACAGTGTGACCAAAGACATTTTAAAACGTGCTGAAGCTGCCGAATGTCCAGTGCTTGTTATTCTCGCAGATGTTCCTTCTTTTGGATACCGACCAAGAGATATTCGTAATGGGCTATCCATGCCGCCAAAGATGACAATTACAAACATTATTAATGCTATAAAAAGACCACATTGGTCGTTGCAAACTCTTATTAATGGGCAACCGAGCTTTGAAATCCTTAAACCCTACATGCCTAAAAATCTAAATATCAGTCAATTGTCGAAATTTATGGACGGTACCTTTTCGGGGCGTTTAAATGAGGACAAAATCAAAAAAATTCGTGATTTATGGAAAGGCAAGCTTGTATTAAAAGGGGCTGAGTCTATACACGATGTAGAAAAAGCATATCAACTCGGGCTAGATGGAGTTATTGTATCGAATCACGGAGGACGACAAGTAGATGTAGGGCAAGCGACTATTGATTCTCTAAAAACCATTGCTCCACTTTACAAAGACAAAATAACTGTAATGATGGATAGCGGAATTCGTGGCGGTGCAGATGTAGCTCGGGTTATGGCAAGTGGTGCTGATTTTAGCTTTATGGGACGTACATTTATGTACGGTGTTTCTGCTTTAGGCAGAAAAGGTGGAAACCATACCATAGCCATGCTTAAAACGCAACTCACTCAAGTCATGGAGCAAATGAGCTGTGGTGAAATAAAAGATTTTCAAAGTAAATTAGTAGTAAAATACTAATTTATTCAATTAAAATTAAAAAATCAAAAACTATTGCTATAGTCCCAAAACAAATCATAATTCCATTTATATTACTCATTTCCTTATTTGCACTTTGGGGGTTTGCAAATGCGGATACAGACCCTATGGTTTAGGCTTTTAAAAAGGTTTTAGAATTATCACGTTAATGATTTGGGTTTTTATTTGAAATTTTCAACAACTTTATTTTTGATTATTTTCGAATAATAGCTTTTTTGTATCTTCAAAAAAGTTAGAATTTTTATTAAGTGAGGTCACTAAACGGGACAAATTCTTAATATAAGGATTGTCTCGTTTTTTATTTTTTGTCAAAATCCTTATTAATACTGGATATTTTCAAAAGCAGCGGATTGATATCAGCGGTTTGAACTTTTTGACTTTATTCCCTGCATTGGATTGGAAGTCATTCCTATTTTTCTTGCTTCATTAATTAGTGAACATAACCTTAGTCTATAAGTGTTACAGGAACTTTCTGAATAGTAATAAGTTATTACTATTTCTTTTTGCTATTCACTTCTTTCCAATACTGACTCATCTTATCAGTATTCTCCTTACCCACTGCATCTTTTATTTGTTTCCAATACTTAGGGCCTATTTCTTTGTTAGCAGTTTTTAAACCTTCTTTATCCCCAGCAAATTTTTCACGCGCAGCAAAAAGTTCTTTTTGTTTAGCCTCCATTATGGGTAACAAGGCTTTTTGCTGATCAGCATCTAAAGCACAAACCTCAGTAAAGGTTTTTACTACTTTTTCAGCCGTTTTTTGATATTGCTCTTTTTGTTGTGCAAATGTTGACAAGCTAATTACTGCTACGAATAATAATAGTATTCCTTTTTTCATCTTCTAAAATTTAGTTATTAAAACGTGTTTATTTAATCTCTTTGTGAAATTGTTTTAGCAAAATTGGCTATTTTATCTCTATCAAACGTGCACATATCTCCTAATTTCTATAACAAAACGAACACAGATTCTATTTCAGACCATAACCCCATATAAGCAATACATCACCAACCATTCAACCCACTAAGCAATTGCTTTATATACCTGATGAGCATCTGTTATACTTTTTGAGACATACAAACAAATAGAAAAAAAGCACATTCCTTATTATTGCATGACTGAAACTTTTATTTTTTTCACTTTATATGATGAGGCTGATAGTAGAAGAATTCTTTAAGATTTAAAAAAACAAACCAGTTCATTAGCTAATATTAAACAACTTAAAAAACAATTTTATGAACATGCAACGCTTACTTAAAATACTCCCCTTTTTCCTATACCTTTTATCATTTGGCACTGGTCTGGTAGCGCAAGAGACAAACAACAGTTACTACATTTCGGAAAATGGTAACAATGCTAACACGGGAAGTTCTGCGAGCCCATTTAAGACAATTGCATACGCTCTAACAAAACTTAATGATAATGATGAGCTGATACTTAAAGCTGGAACATACCGTGAGGTAATTAAAGCTAATTCATTTAACAAGAATATACGCATTGCTGGCGAACCAGGACAAGACGTTTTTATTAATACGACCCAAGCATTGCCTGCTAATTGGGAATTATGGAAAGAGGGTATCTGGAAAATGCAGATTGATTTTGACATATGGCAATTATTTAATGCTGATGAATTGGTACACGTAGCCCGATGGCCCAATGCCACTTTCCAAGACACATCGATATGGCGAATGACCGAGGCAATGCGATACACTGATGGTGGTTACGATAGTAAAAACGGAGGGTTTACAGGCAAATGCTCAAATGGCATTATTTATGATGCGGATTTCCCTGAGGGGTATTCTGGTGCTTTTAACGAAGGGGATAGCAACTACGGTACTTCGAACACGGAATCATTAACGGAGTCGAATATCGATTTTACTGATGCAATTGCTGTCCTAAACGTGGGGCATTGGTTAACATGGGCAAGAAAAATATCAAGTCATAATGCGGGTGATGACCATTTTAGCTACGCAGATCCTATTCCAGAGACCAATTTGAAAAAGCATTTTGCCTATTACATACTAGGGCTACCTGCACTAGACAGCGAAAACGAATGGTGGTTTGATGCTTCTACTCAAACGGCATATTACTATCCTCCAGCAGGAGCTAATCCAAATGAGATGGACTTGCAGGCACGAACGGCAGACTTTGCCATAGAATTAGATTATTCTGAAAATATTACCATCGAGAACATCACCTTCTTTGGGGGTGGTTTTAACATTAGAAATTCAGAGAATATCACTCTCAAAAATTGTGACTTTCATTATCCCTCCACTAATAAATTTGTGCTTGAAAAATTTCAATGGTTCGCGCAACATAATTCAGGAGAAAATAAAATGTCATCTTTCTTCAATGGAAAAGACAACAAAATAATCAATTGCGAATTTGCATACAACAATGCCCCAATATATTTTGGTGGTGATAATGTTTTAGTAGAAAATTGTGACTTCCATAACAGCGAATGGGACATGAATTCCAACGGTGGATCTGGATCTGTAATGATTGGTGAGGCGGGCATTTTTAAATATAACACCATTTTTTTAAGTGGTAATTCCGAGGGTCTAAGACTAACTGAAACAAATGCCACTGCGGAGTACAATCATCTTTTTGATATGGGCAACCTCCAACACGACGGTGCCGGCATCAATGTGGGTACACGTAGCCAATATGGCTCCCGGGTGAGTCATAATTGGGTACACGATTGTAATCGACAAGGTATTCGTTTTGATTATCATGGCACCAATGTTTTACGTGAAGATGGTGAGGTGTATGGTGATGGGGTTTATATGAACAACGTAACTTGGAATACCCAGCCCAATCAGGTAAAAGGCGATCGCCATTTGATCCTCAACAATACCATTGTTAACTGCAATACTTTTCCTATACCCGAGGAGGAAAGGATGAATATGTCGATACAAGGATACCAGTCCATGCATGGGATAGATTCTAACGAGAGTAGCCTTACACGTAATAACATAGCAAACATGACGCACCGTGGCTGGAACCTTGATGGTGGCAGTGTGTCGGCCTACCAGATACCAGGTGTTGTAGATCATAACAACAAAGAGCCCGGGGTGGCCTACAAATACCTTAATAATCCTGAGATTTATGACTTCAGGCCTAAAAAAGACAGCCCCTTGGTAGATGCTGGTAAAGTGGTGCAAGCAGAAGAGATCAACAGCCCTGTGGCTAATTTCTCATCCATCAGCTACGTGGGAGATGCGCCTGATATAGGAGCCCACGAATATGGTGACTCGCACTATTGGATTCCGGGTAGAAGAGAAGAACAAGCGACCTACCCTATCCCGGCACATGAGGCTACTCAGATAGAGACACAGCAAGATCTGCTCTTTCGTAATGCCTACCTAAGTACCAGCACAGAGGTTTACTTTGGAACAGAAAAACAAGTAGTTACAGAGGCTACATTAAGCTCTGAGGCCTTACTAACTGCCTTAGCTGGAAGCGCCAATATTATAAAGCTAAGCGATTACCTTGTTACCCTAGAACAAAATACAACATACTATTGGCGTGTGGATGTGATAACGCCTACGGGCACCATTAAGGGAAATATATGGGAGTTTACCACCAGTAACGAGGAGACATTAATTATAGAGAGCGCTCAGAAAAGGCTCTTGGTATATACTAACCCTACCAATGATCAAATAACCATATCCGGCCATCAACCAAATACCCAGTATACCCTAACAGATATGAAGGGTGCAATTATCTCTACAGGCTACTTGCAACAAACCAAAGAGTCTATCTCGTTGGCTTATCTGCCCAAAGGTATTTATCTGCTCAATTTTCCAAACAGCAATTTATCAACCATTAAGGTGGTTAAATATTGAATATGTTACTAGGCAGAGGTTATAGGAGCTGATGATGATCTGAGGATAAAAAGAGCTTTATCAGTGCCAACTAATATTGAATTTTTCAAATACGAAGTTAAATTCAAACTATTTAATTAAGTTTTGCAGACATAGTACGAGTTCTAATCTTATACCATTCAGTGCATACAAAAAGTCCGAACTATCGAATGTTTGGGTCACAAATTATTCTCAAGAATAATTTTTTGTCTTTTGGAATTTTGTTTTTAATAAATGGAAATATAAAATAGAATATTCAACTGTCGATTAGTTTTGAAAATTGAGCCAAGCTTTCAGTAATTGGGTTCGATATTTTTTCTGCACACGCTACTAAGAAACTCCTTGAGAAATCAAGGAGTTTTTATTTTTGGGGTCAAGTGATGCTTGCATCGTCTTGAGAACAAAAGAAAAAATCAGATTGCAAAGCAATCGGAGTTTCTTTGGGCTGTTTCTTTCTTGGAACTTTCCGAAACAACGTGGAGGAAAGAATCCAGTTTCCGCTACTAAAACAATAAAACGGTTATACTTTTATAAAGTGTAGCCATTTTTTTATATTTGAGAAAATTAAGAAAAAGAATTTAAATAAACTTACAAAGATTAATAGAAGTTCTTCCAGCGATTATTAGAACAGTTCAAAATAGTATTGAAAAAGTTTAACGTCATTTTAAGAATATATTCTATTATATTTATAGTTATAAACGAAAGTAAAAGTTCCTGTTATTCGGAAACGTAGACCCATAAACAGTACGTTTGTTTTTCATATAATATAAAAAATTGAATGTTAAGAATACTTGCCCAAGAATATCCAGCACCAAGACCAGTTTTGAGAAGTTTGATTATTGCAGTATTATCCGGGTTTTTTATAGCTCTGTTTTTACTATACTTTAAGCCTTTTAATCTCCATTTAGATACTAATGAAAATAATGTGTTTCAAATATCATTTTTTGGATGTATTACGACTATTTCTTTAGTGTTTTTTTTATATGTTTCCCCATTATTGCTTCCTAATCTATTTTCTGATAAGAATTGGAAAGTAGGATATCAAATAATATTTATACTACTAATTATACTTATAATTGCAACCTTTAATAGCATTTATTCGATTTATAGGAAATCAATCCCTTTTAGTTGGGATATCTATTTGTTAATGTTAATTAGAACATGTATTGTAGGTGTTTTTCCAACAGCATTTATTACATTCCTTGGTTATAACCAAAAACTTAAATTTAACCTTAATTTAGCGCCTAATATTCTAAAAAATAAAAAAGAGTTTCTAAAGGGTTCCAGACATGTTACACATCAAATTTCAACAGATTTAAAAAATGAAACTTTCTCTTTTATAGAGAACGATTTTAATTATGCAATAGCAGACGGAAACTACACTGATATATGTTTTTTAGATGAAAACAAATTGAAAAAAGTAACTCATCGAGTTACACTTTCATCATTTGAAATACAACTAAAAGAAGTTTCTAGTTTAGTAAGATGCCATCGTTCTTATATGGTAAACCTAAATAAAGTGAAAAATATCTCCGGAAATGCTCAAGGCTTAAAACTTGAGCTTATAAAACATTCAGAAATAATTCCTGTATCTAGAAAATATATACCCATTGTCAAGGAATTTTTTCAAAAGAATTCGTAATTGCTTCATGCTTTGAAACATTTAATACTATCATAGACAATATTTACCTTGACGTTTGAATCATTACTTTGTCATTCAGAACATTTTCCAATTTAGTATTAAAAAGCTATTACATTTGACTTAAATTTATAAATATCTTAAAAAATAGTATTATGAAAAATTTATTAAAATTGACAAGTGTATTTATTCTTACTGCTAGTTTCTTTCTTACTAGTTGTTCAGAGGATAACATGGAGGGAGACACGGCTGTAACAGTTAGAAGTTTTGTTCAATTAGATGCAAAATCTGATTTACCTCAAACAGGTGAAATTAAAAGGATATCTCATGAGGTATCGGATAATTTGAATTCAACCGTTTTTAAGGTAGAGGAAGGGCAAATGGTTCCCTGCGATGATTGCAACATAGATGACTTTGAGATTACCCAAGTGTTCCTTAAACCAGGAATGTTGTCAGAATATCATACCTTCTTGTATGGAAATCAAATGACCTCTACAATTGCAACCCACACGTTTACAGGCGAAGATGTTATTGGTATTGATATGAATTACAAAGGCGAATATGTGCGAATGAGTGATATTGATGTGTTTAGCGGAGAATATCGTGAACAATACTATTCATCTTTAGGTGAACTAGGTGTAGAGGTATTTGCCAATGAAAGCACAGGGATGACCTCGGCTGTTTATAATTTTCCTATTTTTAGTACCGAAGATGACCCAGGAAATTCTTTATCGGGAATGTGGATGAGAATTGTGCTAGACTTTAATTAAGATTTGCGAATGGCTTTAAAAAAGAAATAATGGCTCTGATTTAAAATTTATAAAAAAAGAACTCAATTAAAAAAGGAGATTTAATTTTGTAAATAAACCTCAACATCTTTAGAATTTAGGTGTTGAGGTTTATTTATGATAATTAAATATCGAAATTCTTAGTAATAATATTCTTTATCCTTCAATTCAGCTATTTCTAAACCTCTCAAACAGGCTAAACTTACGTTAGTAAAAAAAATAATGAATAAAAGAATAACTTTATTATTTACAGACAACCTTTGACATAACTTTTGGAAACACAATTAGAACCTAAATTCATAAAAATTACAAAAAATAGTATTATGAAGAACATCAAAAACCTCCTCTTCTTAAGTTTTCTTTGTTCACTTGTCTTGTTTACCAATTGTGCCGATAGTGATGATTCCGTTGTTGGTGATGATCCCGTTGTTGGTGAATCATTACCTCCTTTTTATTTAGATGATAATGGTATAACTATTAAAGCTAAAGATGGTGTTACAGCAGGGACTACAGGAGAATTAGATGGAGTTACTTACACGGCTGTAGATAATACTACTTTGAAATTAATGGCAGATAACAGTAAAGATTTGACTAAAGTAGTCACTTCACTAGTAACTAATATGACATATCTTTTTGATCGTAAAGAAACTTTTAACCAAGATATTGGTAGTTGGGATGTTAGTAACGTTACTGATATGAGTGGGATGTTTGATAAAGCACGTAGTTTTAATCAAGATATAAGTAGTTGGGATGTTGGTAATGTAACTAATATGTCCAGAATGTTTGTCGGCGATCATGCTTTTAATCAAGATATTGGAAATTGGGACGTTAGTAATGTAACTACTATGGAGACGATGTTTTTAAATGCAAGGGAATTTAATCAAGACATTGGTCATTGGGATATTAGTAAAGTGACAGATATGTCTTATATGTTTGCATATGGAGTTTTCAATGGAGATATAAGTAACTGGAATACAAGTAGTGTTACCGATATGTTGTCTATGTTTGGTTTATCAATTTTTAATCAACCTATAAATACTAAAGAAGTTACTGTTAATGGGCAAACTTATACTGCTTGGGATACAAGTAGTGTTACTGATATGTCGTTTATGTTTGATGGAGCGTCAGTTTTTAATCAGTCACTAAATGGCTGGGATACAAGTAGTGTAACTGAAATGAGTTATATGTTTAAGGGAGCAAAAGAATTTAATCAAGATATTGGAAATTGGGACGTTAGTAATGTAACTACTATGAAAGAGATGTTTACTGAAGCACTAGTTTTCAATCAAGATATAGGAAGCTGGGATGTGAGTAGTGTAATTGAAATGAGTTATATGTTTAGTTTGTCAACTTTATTTAATCAAGATTTAACTAAATGGTGTGTATCGAATATTACATCTGAACCGGCTAACTTTACTAACACGTCATCTGCTTTAATAGATGCCAACAAGCCAGTTTGGGGAACTTGCCCAGGTTAATTCTTATGGAATTGCTGTTAGCGCAAGTAGCAACGCTGACTACACTTTATCAGGAGAAGACAGAAATGGAGATGTGTCTGGAAATGACCCTAACTTGACTTTTAAAGTTGGAGATGAAGTTACCTTTTCCGTTAACGCAGCCAATCATCCTTTTTATTTAAAAACTGCAGCAGGAACAGGAACTGGTAATCAAATTAGTGGTGTTACAAATAACGGAACTACAAGTGGAAATGTAATATGGACGCCATCTGAAGCTGGAACTTATTATTACCAATGTTCTGCACATTCAGGAATGGTTGGAACAATAACAATTCAAAATTAAATCATAAAAACAAATATTATGAAAAACTTAATTTTATTTTTTTTACTAATGTCTTTAAGCTCCTGTAAGGTAGGAAGATTTGTTGTTTATAATTTTGCAGACATTAATGACCATAAAAAATTTCCATCAAGAGATATTAAGAAAGGAGCTACTAAATTCCAATTCCCTATTGCGGAAAAAGGAAAAGTACCAAAAGAGATTTTGCAATACGGTGGGATTGCAAAAAATCAGTTTTACACATCACCAAATTTAGAAAGGAAGGTGTTGAGTTTTGAATTTGAACAACTTCTTGAGGAGAGTAAAACAGTAGCTTTTTTGATTATTAAAAACGACACAATTCAATATGAAAAATATTGGGGAAAATATGACGAAAGCTCAATTGTTCCCTCATTTTCAATGGCCAAATCAATCACTTCAATTTTGATTGGCTGCGCTATTGACGATAAATTAATTAAATCCGTCAACGAACCAATTACAAATTATATTCCTGAACTTAAAGAAAATGACTTTGACAAAGTCACGATTGAAAATCTGTTACAAATGACTTCAGGAATTAAATTTAATGAAAGTTATATAAATCCATTTGGAGATGCAGCAACTTTTTACTACGGAACAAACTTGCGGAAAGCAATCAAAAAAATGAAATTAGAAATTGAGCCTGGTGAACGGTTTGCATATTCTAGCGGCAGTGCACAACTTCTAGGCTTAGTGTTAGAAAGAGCATTAAAAAACAAAACAATTTCATCATATCTTGAAGAAAAAATTTGGCAACCATTAGAAATGGAATTTGATGCGAGCTGGAGTTTAGACAGAAAGAAAAACGGATTGGAAAAAACTTTTTGTTGCATCAATGCACGAGCAAGAGATTATGCCAAAATTGGAAGATTATACTTGAATAAGGGCAAATGGAACGACAAACAAATTGTTTCAGAAAATTGGGTAGCGCAATCCACAAAAATTGACACTACTAACAATAGCTCTTTGAGATATCAATATCAGTGGTGGCTGCCAAGCCAAACAGGAGATTTTATGGCTCAAGGAATTTTAGGACAATATATTTATGTAAATCCTAAAAAGAATCTGATTATTGTAAGACTTGGAAAGGGCGTAGGGTTTACTGATTGGAAGACAGCTTTTGTGGGAATATCACAAACATATTAAAAAAACAAGCAACAAAAGGAATCTAAACTTTCAAAGACTAAATAAATAGAATGAAGAAAGCTATTCCAAGGCTCTTGCGGAACCGCAGCCAAAAAAGGCTCACTCAACATCACCTCTGACTATAGGGGATTAAACTAAATTCTTTCATAATAAGAGTCATTATATGATGAGTGTCTATTAAATCTTTTGGAGTAAAACTAATGTTAGATATTTCAATGGAGTTGTCTACTAAAACAATAAAACGGTTATACTATTATATAGTGTAACCGTTTTTTTATTTATGCACAATAATAAAAAGAAGTCGTCGTTTTAAAAAAAATAGAATCCGATGAAAAAATCAATTTTACTATTTACTTTCTTACTAACGATTCTTAGTAGTTGTGAAAAAGATGATAATAAAAATCCAGAGGAATGTTACTCAAATAATAATGCACAGTCCATAGTTCACGATGGTATCAATAGAGAATATGTTTTATACATACCTAATTCATATGATGGAACATCTTCTGTTCCACTAATGCTTAATTTTCATGGGTTTGGTGGTAGTGCAAGTGATTATATGCAAGAAGCAGATATGCGCTCATTGGCAGAAGCTGACACTTTTATTTTAATCTATCCCCAAGGTAGTTGCTTAGATGGCTCTTCCCATTGGAATCCTTGCCCAACAGGTGGAGACAATAAAAGTACTGCTGATGATTTAGGATTTGTTGAATCTATGATTAGTGAGATTTCGTCTCAGTATAATGTAGATATGGAAAGAATTTATGCTGCGGGATACTCAAACGGTGGCATGATGGCATATGGGCTCGCAAATTATAAAAGCGACTTAATTGCTGCGGTAGCATCTGTTTCCGGAGTAATGTTAGATTGTACGGGACCTACAAATCATCCTATGCCGGTAGTGCATCTTCACGGAACATCTGATGGAGTACTACCATATAATGGGAACAATGACTGGAACTCTGCACAAAGTACATTAGACCACTGGATTAATTTCAATAATACAGTTTTAACCCCTACTATAACAAGTGAAAATAATATTGAACGTTATGTCTATGACCAAGGAGATAGCTCAGTTTCTGTTGAGCATTATAAATTCATAGGAGGAGATCATGTTTGGTTTAGCGCCACTTACCAAGGTCAGAGCACATCTGAATTGGTTTGGAATTTTGTATCGAGATATGATATTAATGGATTGAGATAAAGAATAAAGGTCACACTAATGGATGTAAATTCTTGTCTTTTGATATGGTCCTTGTTATTAAAATTTTTTCTAAAAAATCTCTTGGTGTAAAACTTAAGTTGAACTTTTCATAATAAGAGTCATTATATGATGAGTATCAATTAAGTCTCTTGGGATAAAACTAATGTTCGATATTTCAATAGAGTTATCTATTAAGGAGTAATCAGAAATGGTTACTCTTTTTTTTTGCAGTAAACTCAAAAATATTACTTAAAACTAGTAACTAATTTGGCAAATTTAATGGAGGCCCATAGTCCTAATATTGAAAAAAAAACAAGCATTGAAAACACATACTGATGCCCAACAATTCCAGGGTATGTGTCTAATAAGTATCCAATAACAGGGCTAGCAAATATATCAGGGGTGTATCCAACTACAGAAATGACCCCTACCGCAGTTCCTGTCAATACGAGTGGTATACGCCCTTCTTGCATAAGAGAAAAGTATAAAGCACGAATAGCATAGGTTCCTGTAGCGACCACAATTAAGGAAAAGAAAAACACATAATTCATATCTACTTGAACGATTCCAAATGAAAAGATTAAAGCGCCAATTAACATAATAATAAAACCAATAATAATTAAATGAATATAGCTTTTATTATTTGCAAACAATGCAATTAGCAAGCACACTAGTGGACGAAGATACATTTGTAATGACCCTATGTTTGCAGCTTCTAAATTATTAAAATTCATAACATCAGAGGCGTAGAGCGAGTAAATGTCGGTAACTTTATAGCCGACATATGCCGCTATAATGATAAACATGATAAGCCAAACGGATTGGATTTTTAAAATAGATTTGATATTAGGTATTAAAGAAGCATTCCTATTTGTAACGCCCTCTTGACTTGATTTCATTAAAATAATTACAAGGATTCCTGTTAAGAATACAATAAATGATGAGAATAATATCACATATCTGAACGCATTTTTACGTTCAGGTAAGCTAGCCAATTCTATGTCATTTGTTAAAAATAGAGAAAAAATAAGCACTCCTAAAGTACCCATAGAGGCGGCTACTAAACCTCTTCCTCCATCTAATAACCCGAAAGCTTCCCCTTGATTTTTTGAGCCGCCCCAAACGCGTGTTGCTTTTATCATGGCTCCCCAAAATAAAAAAACCGTTGTGAAACCCCAATACCCCCATAGAAGTTGTAGCATAAAATAGGAGGGGTAAGTAGCTAACAAAAGGCCCCCTAAAGCAGTAAAAAAGAGCGATAAAGCGATTAATATTTTAGGTTTAAATTTATCTGAAAGAACTCCACCGTAAACATAAGAGAGTATAGCCACTGTTCCATAAATAGAGAATAAACCGCCTAATTGAAGATTCGTTAAATTAAATACTTCTAAAAATGTAGGTCTAAAGACTCTCGCTAATACATAGGGTAATAAAAAAATTAATTCTCCTGAAAGTATTAAAAGAGTGATACTTAAAAAAGAACCTTTCTTAAGTTCTGAATCTTTCAATTTTATGTTTTTATTGGTAACCCACAAGATACATTAATTAATAAGATTGTGTTTTATAGATTTTTAATTGTGTTTAAAATTATACTTTACAAAAAGTGTAACCGTTTTTCTATTTAATATCGTTTTGTGGTGCTAAATTGTTTTAAACCAATAACTTAGATTTTTTTTATTTAGATGTTTTTTTAAATTTAACATTTTTACCCACTTCTTACCCATTTTTACTCCACTATCGGTTTAGTAAATATTTTTTATTACTTTCTTTTTAAGATTAAATTTTGTTCGCAGATCTGCAATTTAAATTCTAATTTGAGTATTTATTTGTTCCAAATAATAAAAAGGCACAAATGTTTAGCCTTAATTTAACTATTCGTCGGCACAAATCTTATCTTTACTAAATCGTTAAATATAATTACCAAGTATGATGAATAAAACAACTATTATTTTCTGGTTTCTCTCGTTTTCATTTTTTGGAGTTTATTCTCAAAATTATCTAGAGATGATTAATTCTGATAATTTTACGGTTCAGGAAATTCAAAATTCAGCCACTGAGTATTTTAAAAACAAAGACAAAGGCAGAGGAACTGGCTACAAAAGTTTTAAACGTTGGGAATATGATGCACTTCGGATGCAAGACGAAAAAGGATTTTTAAAGACACCTTCTTTTTACTTTGATGAGTTGGAACGCTATAACTCATATAAAAATAAAGGAACTAAGTTAAACCAGGTGAATACGGTTGAAAGCTGGGAGCAATTAGGTCCTTCAAGTTGGAATCAAACCACTGGGTGGAATCCAGGAGTTGGACGTATTACTAGTATCGCAATAGACCCTAGTGATGAAAACCATATAATCGTTGGATCTCCAGGTGGTGGCGTTTGGAAAACGACTGATGGCACTGCAACGTGGTCGGCATTGACAGATAACTTATCCAATATAAGGGTGTATGCTTTAACAATAGACCCTACAAACCCTAATGTGTATTATTGGGGAAGTTCTAATGGGATTATTTTTAAATCTTCAGATGCCGGGGCAACTTGGAACGAATTAGCCGATACAGGGAATGGAGATGTTAATAAAATTTTAATCAACCCATCAAATCCAAATCAGTTATTTTGTTCAACCGAATATTCTGGAGTTTTTCAATCTACAGATGGTGGTGCCACTTGGGAGAAAATCCACGCTAGCTCCAGTCGAGGGTACGACATTGAGTTTAAGCCGGGAGACACTAGTACGATTTACGCTTCAGGAAATTTATTTTTTAAATCGACAGATGGTGGTTTAACCTTTTACGATAATTTGTTTACCCCTTGGACTCAGGAAAATGTGCAAGATCAAACAAATTGGACTATTGGGGCATCAAATCCTTGGGGCTCTGTTAGTCCAATTCAAGGAGATAGGATGGCGTATTTTTACTTACCAAGCTATGCACATCCAATTACAAGATTAGTTACTCCGGCTTTAGATTTGAGTAATGCAGCATCGCCAGAGCTCAATTTTTCTTTTTCGAATCTTAGATGGGTTTCTTCTTTTTTGAATGGGTTTCGAGTTCTTTACAAAACATCTATTAGTGGTGAATGGATAGAATTAGTGAACTACCCTGATTCCGTACCAAATTGGCAAAATGTTACATTAGCTTTACCAGATGCCTCAGACGATTATTATATTGCATTTGAAGTGACTAATAATTATGGTAAACCCACAACTTTAGATGCGGTATCCATTGAAGATTCTTCATTGGGTATTATTTTTGAAAATGGATTTGAATTGAGTGATAATGATTTTTCAAATGGTCCAAAAATGATAGGTGTTTCTGCAGAGAATCCTGAGGTTGTGTATGTGCTCGAAGCTAATAGTGGCATATTTGGAGGGTTTTATAAATCAATTGAAGGTGGTGCTAATTTTACAAAATTAGATCATTCAGGAAAAAATTATTTTGGCTATAAATCAGATGCAAGTGACAACAGAGGTCAGGCGCCAAGAGATATGGATGTTATTGTGAATCCAAATGATGCTGAGGATGTTCATATTTCGGGTATTTTGTCATGGCGTTCAACCAATGGAGGCACGGATTTTAATGTGACCTCTCAGTGGGTGCCTGGAAATGCACAAAATCAAAATATCGGTTACTGTCATGCCGATATCGACCTTATGATTTATCATAATGACAAAATATATGTGGGTAGTGATGGCGGTATCTTTGTGGCCAATGACCCGCTGAATGTAAGCAGTGCGTATTATACCGATTTATCCGCTGGTTTAGGAATTCGTCAATTTTATAAAATTGGAATCAGTCAAACAGATCCTGTTATTGTTTCTGGAGGATCACAAGACAATGGAACCTCGGTTTATAGAGCAGATGGTATTTGGTATGATTGGTTAGGAGCTGATGGGATGGAAACGTTTATCGATCATTCAGATCCAAATGTTTTATATGGAACCTCTCAATATGGGTCTCTATATAAATCACAAAATCAAGGTCAGAATTATTTTGGTTTACCTTCCCCAGAGGATAAAGAAGGTAGTTGGGTAACTCCTTTTGAGCAAGATCCGCAAGTAGCAACAACTATTTATACAGGATACGATGAGGTTTATAAATCTGAAGCTGGAGGAGAGAATATTGATGATCTTCAAAGTTGGGTCTCAATATCACAAAACTTTGAAAATAACCTAAATCACTTAAAAATAGCACCTTCTGATAGCGATACCATGTATGCAGCATTTGGAGAGAATCTTTATAAAACGTCAAACGGTGGTTCAAACGGAGATTGGGCGCAACTGACAGGGTTTTCAGGCTACATTACTTCTATTGCCATTCACCCTACAAATTCTAGTAAACTAGCTATTTCGACAAACTCATCAGATAAAGTCTATGTTTCAATTGACGGAGGCGAAAACTGGAGTATTGCAACTCATGACTTACCAAATTTTATTGCCTTGGCATTAGAGTGGGATACAACTTATGAAGAAGATATATTGTATCTCGGAATGAATTATGGGATTTATTATCTCAGAAATAATGAAACATCGTGGACGCCCTTTAATACGGGACTGCCAAATGTTCAAGTTAATGAATTAGAGATAAATACCGCAGATAACAAATTGTATGTGGCAACATACGGCCGAGGACTGTGGCGTGTTGATTTGTACAATCCTACAGGCTCACTAGATTTACCAATCTTGCCTTTCGACTTTAGCAGTGATAATCAACTAATGGCAGGTGCTGACGGAGCCTCTGTTTCTGTTGTTCAAGACAATGGAAACTATGTTTTACAAGTTGTTGGTAATGGTGGACAATGGGACAATGCACAAATCAATTTTGCAGAAAATATTGATTTGTCAGATGACGAAAACAACACTATTACATTTAGAATTAAAGCTGTAAACGGAACAGGTAGTGGTAACCATGCTTTAAAATTTGAACAAGGTACCACAGGAGACACAGAAGTTCAATTTTCTATAACAGGAACAGAGTGGACTGACGTATCTTTAGACTTTGTTGCTGGACTTGGTAACTATGGCCGGATGGTTCTATTTACAGATTTTGGTGATGCCGGTGGAGGTCTTTCAGACACTTATTTATTTGATGATATTTCAGGAGCAACTCATTTAAGTAGCTTAGGCTTGGGAGACTTAGAAGTATCGGAGTTGATCTTGTCACCAAACCCAACAACTGGTATTTTTAATTTAAATTTAAAGTCAAACGAACTAGTTATGCTTAAAATTTATGACACGCTTGGGAAGTTGGTTTTTTATGAAAAAAACAGAGACTTAACACAAAATTCTCAAATTAATTTAGCACTTCCCAAGGGATTGTATTTTTTGAAAGTGAATATAGGAAACAAGGTAATTGCTAAAAAATTAATAATTAAATAGTTTTTTTTAGAATTATATAATGAATTAAGTTTCTATTTAGTCATTCAAACCCATCCATTTCAAACATCTTTTTTTTTAGATAAAAAAACATTATTTTGCAACTAATAAATATAAAATTAGTTTAATGAAAGGTGTTATTTGGTTATTGTTTTTAGTTCCTTTTTTTTCTTTTTCTCAAAAAAGAAGGAACGGAGAAACTAACAATTTATTGGTAGATTCTTTAAGGAATCAAATTATACACATTACCAGTGATTCCTTGATAAGATTAGATGTAAATAATTTAAAAGTTTTAGCAAAACAGAAAATTTTAAGACCAAAGAGTTTAATTTCATTTAGTCCAATAATTAAAGAAAACAAATTAATATTTATAGATAGGCAAGGAGGCGGTGTTTTTGAGCTAACAGAAAAAGACAGTTTGGCTAGGATAGATAATTCTGATATTAAAAATTTTTTAATAGGAAGCTCCATATTTATTAAAAATGACACACTTTTTAGACACGGTGGTTATGGTTATTGGAGTTCATCTAATTTTTTTATTTACTTAGATAATGCAACAAAGGAATGGGAAATTTATAATATATCAGATACTTCTAGTGAATCTAGGGCTATACATTCTCATCTTTCAATTGATACAGAAGATGAATTTTATTTTTTTGGTGGGTATAGTTTGTCTCATAATGGCGGAAGAGATTCTTTTTCAAATAATGAAGTTTGGTCTTTTAATTTTCAAACTAAAAATTGGCGCTTTTTAGGAAAATCAAAGGCTAATTTTTCAGGTTCGGACCCTGATAGTTTTTTTATAATTGATAAATCTATTTATATTATAAACGCATTGGGGAGATTATTTCGAGTGGATGTATTAGAGAATGAGCTTACAGAATTTAAAATTAACCCTTTTATCTATTTATTTAAAAATTATGTAAATCCTGTTTTTTATAAAGACCATCTATATTATCTGAATAAAAAGGGTATTGTTAAAAAAGTAGCTTTTAAAACCCTTTCAAATAAGATTCTAAAAACTACTGCTTTTTACCAAAAAAAGAAAGGTTACGGTTCCTTATTAATTAGTGTTGGGTTTGTTTTTCTTTGTTTTTTGTTTATTGGAATCTACATGTATTTAAAAGTAAGAAATGCTATTGTTATTTCAAAAAATGGCTTAAAGTATAAATCTAAGTTTATTCAGTTAGATAGTGTTGCAATTTCTATTATTGAATTGGTAATAATTAAAGAAGTAGCATTTTCTGTTATTACGGAATTAGTAAGAAAAGAACATTTGAGTAAAATTCAAAATGAAAGAAATCGAAATCAATATCTAGAAGATATTAATCAAAAAATTAAATTTTTAACTGGCTTTAAAAGCAATTTTTTAATTATTTCTAAATCTTCTTTTGATGCCCGTTATAAATCGGTTATTTTCAATAAAATGGATTATGGAAAAATTATGAAGTAATTTCATAATAAATGTGTTATATTGATGGGTATTTATGCTATTATGCATTTTTGTTTTTTGATTAGTAACTTAGATTATAGAATCATATTTTATTGTTTTTTTTAACGCTTCTCAGGCTCTTGTTTCTGCTCTTGAGAAAAGAAACCTTAGTTTTATATTTATATTTATATTTATAATTTGTTTGAAAAGAATTAATAAGAATAAAAATAATATATTTGTTCCTGAATTTTTTTTATTAATGAACATTAGATCTATCAGAATTTGTATTTTATATGTTGCTTTTTTTTCAATAAAAAGTCAATCACAAGAAACATTACCAATTTATACAGATTACTTATCTGATAATGTTTTTCTAGTGCATCCTTCTGCGGCTGGGATAGGTAATTCTAGTAAATTAAGGTTGACTTCGAGACAGCAATGGATTGGGGTTCCAAATGCACCAGCTTTGCAAACGGTTAGTTTTCACGCAAAATTTGGTGAAGAATCTAATGCTGGTTATGGTTTAATTTTATTTAATGATAAGAATGGTTTTCATTCTCAACAAGGATTGCAAGGAACATATTCTTATCATTTACCTTTGAGTGATGGTCGTTTTTTTAAGCAATTATCTTTTGGGTTAGCTTTTTCGTTTGTTCAAAATCAATCAGATCAAAGAAGTTTTACAGCAGATCCAGCCATTAGCCAAATTGTAGAAAGTACAAGTTATTACAATGCAGATTTTAGTGCTGCATACCACAGCGGAGGTTTGTCTTCCTATTTTACGGTTAAAAATTTACTTCTTACCGCTAAAAACAACTTAAATGTGCAAGAGCCTTTAGATTTAAGAAATTATGTGTTGTCTGTGGGTTATTATTTCGAAAATATAAGATTTGTACAATTAGAACCTTCCGTAATGCTTCAGGTTAGAGAAGGAACAGGAGAACGATTGGCAGATTTTAATTTAAAAGCGTATAAGACGTTTTCAGAAACGCAAATTTGGGCTGCATTGTCTTACAGAAGAAATTTTGATAGTTACAATAGTTTAGAGAAAGCCGCATATATTTCTCCTGTAATTGGTATAAATTATAGAAACTATATGTTTTCATATACACATACAAAGCAGTTAAATCAGGTTTTATTTGCAGAGAATGGTTTTCATCAAGTTTCTTTAGGTATCAATTTATGGACGCGCAAAACAAGGGCAGCAGCTTGTCCTAATATTAATTCTCTTTACGGGAGTTTTTAGAATCTAGCTTTTATAATTCTTAGATTTTCAGGTATGCACTTAGAAAGTAAATTTTGTAAAATAGCAGTGTCTTTATTTGTATAGATTATATGTTGCGGATTATTGTGAGTATTGGCAATATTATACTTGTTTAAAATTACTTCTGTCTGCCTAGCCACAGCCTCACCAGAATCTATTATTTGTACCTTTTTCCCAATTATTTTTTTTATTTGAGGTATCAAATAAGGATAATGTGTACAACCTAATACAAGAGAATCTATATTATTAATAACCATCGGTTTTAAATAGGAAGATAATAAAGAGGTCATTTCTTTAGAATTTAGTTTACCATCTTCAATTAATTCTACCAATCCTTTTCCAGTAGTCTCTTGCACCTCAATATCTTTATTAATAATACTCGACGTTTTTTCAAATAAAGTACTGTTAAGCGTCCCTTTTGTAGCTAAAATGGCAATTTTTTTAGTTTTAGTATTCAATGCTGCAGGTTTTATCGCAGGTTCTATGCCAATAAAAGGAATATCATAATTATTTCTTAAGAAATCAATGGCATTAGTTGTAGCCGTATTGCAGGCAACTACAATAATTTTACAGTTTTTTTGTAGAAGAAATTCTGTATTTTTTTTACACAATACTATAATTTGTTCTTTAGACTTTTCGCCGTAAGGAGCATTTTCACTGTCAGAAAGATAAATAGTGTGTTCTTTTGGCAAGCGCGTTACTACTTCTCTCCAAATAGAGGTTCCGCCCACACCAGAATCAAAAAAGCCAATAGGAGAATTAGTATTTACCATAGGTTGTAAAAATAAAGAAACCTACTTTAAAAAGTAGGTTTCTTTGTTTTATTTATAAAAAGTAACAATTATCTAGGCGCTTGTTGCTGTCTTGGCTTATCTGCTAATAAACCTAATTTAGCTTTTGCAGCATCATATAAGTCTGTACCTTTTTTTATGATTAAAGATTTAGCATCAAATACGTATAAAATTCCTTTTGCAGTAGCAATATTCTCTATAGCTACTTCAGCTTTCTTTACAATAGGCTCTAAATCTTGTGCTTGTCTTTTTTGCATTTCTTGGTAAGCAGCTTGTTGTGCTTGATCAAACCTTGCTTTATCTAGCTGCACTTCTTGAGCTCTTTCTTTATTCGTAGTTTCAGTTTGTGTAGCTTGTTCTGCAGTGTATTTTTGAACTTTAGCTTCTAACTTTTTCTTTAAACCTTCAATTTCACTTTGGTAAGATTTACCTAATTTCTCTAAGGTAACAGTTAATGCCCTTGTTTCTGGCATATTGTCTATTACTCTTTGATAATCTACATGAGCTATTTTTTGTGCATTTGTAACACCAGCTAATCCTAAAGTGAATACAGCAATTAATAGTAACGTTTTAAAATTTTTCATTCTTGTTTAATTTAATTGTTATTGTCTTGGGTTTTTTGTTTATTTCTTGCTTCTTGCTTCTTCTTATTCAAAGCAGCTCTTTTTTCTTTAAGTAATTCTCTTTTTTCGTTTCTCTTCTTTAATAATTCTTTTCTTTTGTCAGCAATTGCTTTCTTTTTTGCTTCTCTATCTGAAAGTTTTTTTGCAGCAACAATTTCTTTTTTTACTAAAACTTGTTTTTGTTCTGCATTTAACTCTTTAGGAGTGTTTATTTCTTTCTTTTTAATATTTTTTTTACCAACTAATCTAGTTCTATCTATTGATGCTAAAACTAGTTCGCTAATATCGTATTTTTTATTTGAATATAGCATTACTAATTCACTAGATTTATCAAAAACAAAATCATATTTTTTTCTAGCGGATATCTTCTGAATTGCATTGTAAACTTGATCTTGAATTGGTTTAACTAATTGCTTCCTTAGTGTAAACATATCTCCCTTAGGTCCAAAATATAAAGATTCTAATCTTCTTAGTTCATCAAGTTTTAAAGATATTTCTTCTTCTTTTTCTTCTATTAGATCTTTTATTAGAATAGCTTTTTCATTTGCTAAATCTGTTTTTAAAACTTCTATAAATCTAGCTTGTTTATCTAGTTTTTGCTGCCATTTAACAACTTTTGCATCTAAAGTGTTTTGAGCTTCTAAATATTCTGGAACATTTTCTAGAATGTACTCCATGTCTATATAAGCTATTATTTGACTTCTCTGAGCCCAAGAAAGGCTAATAGAGAATAAAAAAACTAAACATAAAATTTTTTTTTTCATTTGTTAACTATTTAGAAAAAACCGCACCAAAAAAACATTTGGCATTACAAATGCGTCGTTTTCTTAGAATTGTCTTCCGATAATAAAATGTGTTTGCCAGCCCGATTTCTCTAATCCACCTGGTAATGGATCAAAACCATGTGCAAAATCAATTCCTAATAATCCAAAAGCAGGCATAAATATCCGAACTCCTAAACCAGCTGATCTTTTTACATTAAACGGATTATATTCATCAAAATTGTCATAGGAATTACCCGCTTCTAAAAATCCTAAAGTATATATAGACGCAGAAGGAGCATCTGTAATAGAATACCTAAGCTCTAATTGAAATTTATTATAAATTGTTCCTCCTGCAATGGAAGATAGTCTATTGTTTTCGTAACCTCTTAAACCTACCGTTTCTCTACCATCTAATTGGAACTGCGCAATACCATCTCCACCCACAAAATAGCGTTCAAAAGGTGTCTGCCCTAAATCATCATTATAAAAGCCTAAAAAACCGAATTCTGCATTGGTCATTAAAACCAATTTATCAGTAAAAGAGGTATACCATTTACCTTTAGCATTAAACTTGTAATATTCTAACCATTTAAATTTGTCTGCAAGAAAATCATTTTGCTCCACGGCAGTTAAATTAGCCGGTTCATCAAAGCTTTTGTTAGTGAATAACGAATAAGGAAAGGTAGCTTTTATTCCAAAAGAAAATTCAGAACCATATGTAGGAAAAATTAAACTTGGCCCCGCAGAACTTCTACTTAAATTTAAATTATAAGATAAGTTATTTAAAGTTCCATTATTTAAAATATTATCACCAACTCTAAAGCCATAGTTTTTTAACTGAAAACTTTGATAAGAGATTGTTTGTGATAATTGGAAAAAGTCATCAGGCCATTTTAAACGCTGGCCTAAACCGATAGATGCTCCTGTAATTCCTAATTTTCTATCTTTATCTACATCATAGGTTTGCGGATTTATCTGAAACTGATTTGATTGATAAATAGAAAAAGATAATGATTTTGGCTTTTTACCACCATACCATGGCTCTGTAAAAGAAAAACTATAAGTACTAAAAGTTCTACTAGTTTGCAATCTTAAAGCTAGTTTTTGCCCGTCTCCTGTAGGTAAAGGTTTATATGCTGCTTTATTAAAGATGTTTTTGATAGAAAAGTTGTTAAACGAAAGACCTAATGTTCCAATAAAAGAACCACCACCATAACCACCTTGTAATTCTATTTGACTACCTCCTTTTTCTATAACATTAAAGTTAATGTCTGTAGTTTTATCCTGGTAATTTGGCACCACATCTGGTGTAACGTTTTGATCAAAGAAACCTAGTTGCCCAACCTCTCTAATAGACCTAATTATTTCTCTTCTACTAAATAAGTCTCCTGGTTTTACTCGTAATTCTCTAAAAATTACATGATCATTTGTCTTGTCATTTCCGGTAACACTTACTTTTTTAATTCGTGCTTTTTCATCCTCTCTAATTCTAACTTCTACAGTAATAGACTCGCCTTCTACTCTGGTTTCAACAGCATTTACTTGAGAAAATAAGTATCCGTTATTTTGGTATTCAGAAGAGATGTCAAAAGATGTTGGAGTCCCATCACCATTCACACGTTCTTTTAAAACAGCACCATTATAAATATCCCCTTTTTCAATTTTTAAAACTCGTTGCAATTGTTCATCGGTATATTCTTTATTTCCAACAAATAATATTTCTGCAAAACGATATTGTTTGCCTTCCTCTAAATCTATATTAATATCTATGGTATTGTTGTCATTCCAAGAAATACTTTCTTTTAGAATACGAGCATCTCTGTAACCAAGTCTACTGTATTTATCTAAAATACTTTCTAAGTCTTCTTGATATTTCTCCTCTATGTATTTTGAACCTTTCCAGAAACGTCCGAAAAACTTTTCTTTTGTATTAGACATTGCTTTTCTGATTTTTTTACCAGAAAGTGCTTGGTTACCTGTGAAATTTATATCTTGAATTTTGATTTTGGCTCCTTTGTCAATAAATACCGACATATTAACAATGTTGATGTCTGTTGTGTCTTTTTGAACATCTAAAGAAACTTTCGTTTTTAAGAAACCTTTGTCTGTATATTTTTTTGTGAAGTAGTTTTTTGTAGTAACCAATAAATTGTCTGTTACCATTTTACCTAATTTCAATTCTGCTTCTGTAATAAGTTCTTTTGCTTTAGATTTTTTAATTCCAGTAATGTTTACCTGATTTAATTGCGGAAGTTCTTGCACTTCTAAGCTAAGGTAAATTGTTTCTCCGTCAATTCTATCTAAATAAACATCTACATCACTAAATTGCTTACTTTCATAAAGCTTTTTAATAGCACTTGTTAATTTATCTCCTGGTAATTTAATAGTTTGACCATATCTAAGACCTGTAAAAACCCTTACAGTTTCTTCACTAAACTTTTTAAGACCTGTTACAGAAATTCCGCCTAAAATATATGCTTTCCCTTTTTCAAAAGAAATATTTTTATTAGATATTGTGTCTTTATAAACTGAAGGTAAACTATCTTTTTTAACTTGTGCGCTAGCGCTATAAGTAGAAAATAGTGCTGTAAACACTATTGCTGCGGAAAATAATTTCATAAAAAATTTATTCTGTAATTTGTTCACTTGTTTTTCCAAATCTTCTTTCTCTATTCTGATAATCTATAATTGCATCGTAAAAATGCTCTTTTCTAAAATCTGGCCAAAATACATCTGTAAAGTATAATTCAGCATAAGCCATTTGCCAAAGTAAGAAATTACTGAGGCGTTTTTCACCACTTGTTCTTATCATTAAATCGACCTCGGGCAAATTAAACGTATATAAATGGTTATTTATAATATTTTCATCAATTTCTTTCACAGAAAGTTCTTTATTAACAACTTTTTTAGATATGTTTTTGATTGCGTTAACAATTTCTTCTCTAGAACCATAGCTCAATGCCAATGTCATTACAATTTTAGAATTGTCTTTTGTCTTAATAATTACATCATTTAAAGCTTTTTTTGCTTTGTTAGGTAAGTTTTCGATATTTCCAATAGCATTTACAATAACTCCATTTTCCTGAAAAGTAAGTAATTCTTTTTTTAATGAGTTTACAAGCAAACTCATAAGTGCATCTACTTCTAATTTTGGTCTGTTCCAGTTTTCTGTAGAAAAAGCATATAAAGTTATGGCTTTTACTCCTATCTGAGCTGCAGATTCTATAGATTCTCTGACCGCAGTTAATGCATTTTTATGGCCAAAAACTCTACTCATACCTTTACCTCTGGCCCATCGTCCATTACCATCCATAATAATGGCTACGTGTTTTGGCACTCTTTGTAAATTAATAAGTAATTTTTTGTCCATATTTTTTATAATCCCTTAGTGTAACATGCTGGTCTCCCAAAAGTGTAGATTATAGATACACCTGTGAACATATACCAATCATTGCTATTTCCTTCAATATTAAAATCTAAATTAGTATCTGAAATAAAATCTAAATCGTCTTCAAATGTATATCTAAACTTTGTTTCCAAAGAAAAAGCTAAGTTACCTATTAATTTAGACTTAAATCCAATACCAATAGGTAGGGCTAACACTGTTTTATTTTTATTTACTATCTCGGTTTCTCCAATAATAATGCCATAATTAAATGCTGCTAGTTCTACTAGAATGTATGGAGTCCAACTTTTATCCTCTGATGAAATATCAAACTCGTAAAAATTAAACTCTAGTCCTAAAGCGATTTCATTTATAGTATTCGAAAAACGTAACCCTCTATTATTTCTAAAACTACTACCTGCTTTTGCGTCATCTCCTGCTATTGGTAAATAACTAAAAGTAGCTTTTAAAGCAACCCTAGGGTTGTAATTGTATTTTAAAAACACTGTGCCTCCAAGTTTGTTTGGATTGATGTAGCTTGTACTACCAATATCACCAACATAGTTTGTGCCTCCCAAAGAAACTCCAATTTCATACTCTTGACCAAACATAATTGAGCAAAAATAAAGACACACAATAAATAAAATACTTCTTCTCATTATAGAAAATAGCGAGCAAATATAAGAATTACAATTTGCTTTATAAAGTTAATACCCAGTCTTTTTTGAATAACAAGTTTTTTGCTTTTTTATTGTTTGGAAGTGCTTAAAGGTTGGTTTCATTTCTAGTATCTTCTCCCCAAAGCAACTTGCTGCGTAATGTTTGTAAAAAAGACTGATTATTAGGTATAATACTCTTGATGGTAAAAGGTGCCTTCTCTATAAAAACTTTAGTATTTTTTGCAACAGAAGCGATTCTAGAGTCTAATGAAATTAAAAATTCTTTTTCTCTAGAATCTACTTCTAACTGAATAGAAGTTTCATCTGAAATAACCATAGATCTGGCGGTTAAATTGTGCGGGGCAATTGGCGTTATAACTAAGTTTTTAGAATCTGGAGAAACTACTGGACCATTGCAGCTGAGAGAATAACCAGTAGAACCGGTTGGGGTAGCAATTATTAAACCATCTGCCCAGTAATTTGTTAAATATTCATGGTTTAGATTGGTGGTTACACCAATCATAGAGGTGGTGTTCTTTCTTGCAATTGTTACTTCGTTTAGAGCAAAATTAATTTCAGAAAACTTTTCTGTTACTGGTGAAGTTTTTACAGATAAAAGTGTTCTTTCTTGCAAAGAATATGCTCCATTTAAAATAAGGGTTACACTTTCTTTTATGGTCTTTTTATTTATAGTTGCTAGAAAACCTAACCTACCTGTATTTATGCCCAACATTGGTATCCCTAAATGTCTTATATATGTAACAGCTCTCAGAATTGTGCCATCTCCGCCTAATGTAAACATTAAATCAAAAGAGTTATTTAAATCATTAAAATGAGAGAACGTTGGATATTTTTTGTTTAGAATATCTCCTTCGACTAATAAATCATAAAATTTACTTTCGATGAAACAAACAATATTATTTTCTTCTAAAATCTCTAAAAGAATTTGAATTTCTTTTTCGGCTGAAATCGAATAAGATTGTCCATAAACTGCTACTTTTTTCATTGTTAATTCATTTTTTTTAAATAAATGCTCATAAACCAATTGATCTAGTTATATTTCTAAATATTTTTGCAAATAATCAGATCTATTCTTTAAATCCTCTAAATATACATCATTTTCATGTGTAGAAATTATCTTATAATCATACCTTCTGCAAGCATGCATAATTTCATGAATATCTTCTGAACTTATTTTAAGTGTAATTTGAACCAAATTTCGTTTTTTTTCTGAAATATACATCCCTAATAGTTTACCACCATTAGATTCTATAATTTGAGATACTTCAGCCATAGAAAAATCACTCTCTAGTTTTTCTATGATTACTGTTTCGCTATTTTCAGCTATAAACGGACTTGTAGAAAAAACGTCTAAAACATCACACAAATCGTAATAACCTAGGTATTTTTTTTCTTTATTTAAAACGGGTATAATAGTAGTATCGTTATCTGCGAAAATTTTTAAAAGTTCTAAGACAGTTGCGTTTTCATCTGTAAAAAAAGAATTTAACAAGTGCTTATATGCAGCTAAGGACGCATCATTATTTTCTATAGTTTGAATATCTTCTTGCGCAAAACAACCTAAAAGCGTGTCGTTTTCTACCATACAAAAATGTGTAATAGGAAAATTATTAAACATTTTTTTAGCTGTTTTTACACTGCCTTTTAAATGCAACGGTTTTATTTCATTTAGTATGTAATCTGTAATATTCATGCTCTACGAATATAGGATAAAATGATTTAATAATTTATCTTTGTACTCTAATTTTAGACAATGACAAAGTTAAGCGTAAATATTAATAAAATAGCAACTTTACGAAACTCTCGTGGGGGTGATGTGCCAAATTTACTAAAAGTTGCTGCAGATATAGAGAGTTTTGGTGGCCAAGGAATTACTATTCATCCAAGACCAGATGAAAGACATATTAAATACCAAGACGCTAGAGATTTAACAGCTGTTGTAAAGACAGAATTTAATATTGAAGGAAACCCAATTAAGTCTTTTATAGATTTAGTTATAGAAACGAAACCAACACAAGTTACTTTAGTACCAGATTCTATTCATGCAATTACTTCCAATGCCGGCTGGGATACTGTAAAACATCAATCTTTTTTAAAGGAAGTAATTCAAGAATTTAAACAAAACGGAATTAGAACTTCTATTTTTATAGACACAGATTTTAAACTGATTGAGGCTGCAGCAGAAACAGGTGCAGACAGAATAGAATTATATACAGAAGAATTTGCATCTCAGTTTCATTTAGGAAATAAAGAGGCTATAAAACCATATACAGAGGCGGCAGTTTTAGCAAACAAATTGGGCTTAGGTATTAACGCCGGACATGACTTAAGCTTAGAAAATATTAAATTTTTTAAACAGAACATTCCTAATTTAGCAGAAGTTTCAATTGGCCATGCCCTAATTGCAGAAAGTTTGTATTTAGGTTTAGAAAATGTGGTAAATATGTATTTACATCGATTGAAATAGGTTTTAATCAGCATTAATTATAAAGTTTTAGCTGGCAGTAAGTATAGGAAACAGTTCTATAATACAAGATTTTTTCTAAAAATTCCGATGCAACAAGCAGCGATAATAACAGTAAAAAAATGTCTCAAAACCCAATATTACATTCCACTATAAAAGGTAAAGGAGTTTCATTATTAATCTTGCATGGTTATTTCGGAATGTCGGATAATTGGAAAACATTAGGAAATCAGTTCTCTGAAGAGTACGAAGTCCATTTAATAGATCAAAGAAATCATGGACGTAGTTTTCATGAAGATACTTTTAATTATGCCGTTTTAGTGGAGGATTTGTTTCATTATATTCAATACCACCAATTAGAATGCGTATATATAATTGGGCATTCTATGGGGGGTAAAACAGCAATGCTGTTTGCAGTAATGTACCCTGAATTGGTTGAGAAATTAATTATTGTAGATATTTCTCCAAGAGAATACCAACCGCATCATAATGCAATTTTAGCTGGTTTAAATTCTATAGATTTTTCAGTAGATAATTCTAGGGGTAAAGTAGATAAGAAATTAACTGATTTAATTCCAGAATTAGGGGTGCGTCAGTTTTTGTTGAAAAATGTTTACTGGAAAGAAAAAGGACAATTAGCTTTTCGTTTTAATTTAGAAGCACTCACAGAAAATAACGCAAAAATAGGGGAGGCCTTGCCACCTTTTACTATTTATGAAAAGACCACTTTATTTTTAAAAGGTGAGAATTCAGAATACATTACCGAGAAAGAAGAAGCAATAATTTCAGCACATTTTACCAATTCTAAAATAATTGAAATTAAAAATGCAGGTCATTGGTTACATGCAGAAAACCCGATACAATTTTATAGGGAAGTTTCTGATTTTTTGAGTTAAATATTCGCTACAACTAGTAATTTTTGTCTCGATTTTTTGAGATTTTTTTTCTTGTTATAGGTTCGTTTTAAATGAAATAAAAATTATTCTTTTAATATTTTTTTTACACGCGGAGAAATAGCTGTTAAGGTCTCATAAACAATAGTTTCTGAGATATCAGATATATTTTGTATCATTTTTTGGCTATTAAAGAGGGTTACTTCGTCACCTTCCTTGCAATTAATCTTGGTTACGTTTACCATAATCATATCCATGCAGACATTACCAACAATTTCAGCTTTCTGATTGTTTATAAGTACAAAACCTTTTTTATTTCCTAATTTTCTTGACAAACCATCTGCATGCCCAACTGGAATTGTTGCGGTTTTTATAGCCTTTTTAGCTATAAATGCTCTGTTATAGCCCACAGTATCTCCCGGTTCAATTTTATGAATTTGAGAAATAATAGATTTTAAATTATGAGTGTTTTTTAATTGTGCGGTTTCATTGTCATCATTTCCAAAGCCATATAAACCAATACCAATTCTTACCATATCAAATTGTGCTTTTGGATAATTTATAACACCAGAAGTATTTAAAATATGTAATATTGGTTCATATCCTAAATGTTTATAGAAGTGTTTTACAATGGTTGTGAAATTATTAATTTGATTGCTATTGAAATTATTTTCATTTAAATCTTCACTAGCTGCTAAATGAGAGAAAAGAGATTGTACTTTTATATTATTTGTTTCTTTTATATTGGTTAAAATTTTTGGAGTATCTGTATGGCAAAACCCCAATCTATTTAAACCTGTATTAAATTTTAGATGCACAGGGTAATTTATTAATGAAGCATTGGATGCAAGTTCTAAAAAAGCAGAAAAAATATTAAAATTATATAAGGCAGGTTCTAATCTATAATCTACAATAGCTTGTAAATTTTGCAGGTGTGGGTGTAAAACTAAAATAGGAGTTTGAACGCCTGCTTCACGCAAAGCAATGCCTTCATGCGCATAAGCAACAGCAAAGTAAGCGACTTTGTCTTCTAAAAACTTTGCAACTTGTACGCCATCACTTCCATAACCAAACGCTTTTACAACCGCTAGAATTTTTGTTTCTGGCTGCAGTTTTTGTTTAAAATAATTTAGATTATGTACTAATGCACTTCCATCAATCTCTAAAACAGTAACATGATTATTCATTGTTATGCAAATTGTTATTCAGTTTTATTTTCATTAGGTTTAGCTTGTTTAGTAGAAAAATTGTCTGCTTTTTGTTTCTGCAAAGCTTTATAATATGCAGCTCTGCTTAAAGGCTCATATTCTTCTATTTCACCGAGCATTACAATGTTATCATTTTGTGCTTTTCTAAAACTATAGTGTGCTAAGTTCCCAGTATGGGTGCATACTGCATGCACTTTTGTAACATACTCTGCAGTGGCCATAAGTGCAGGCATTGGTCCAAAAGGATTTCCTTTAAAATCCATATCTAAACCTGCTACTATTACTCGAACACCTCTATTTGCCAAGTCGTTGCAAACCGCTACAATTTCATCATCAAAAAACTGTGCTTCATCAATACCAACAACATCTACATCATTAGCTAATAACAAAATATTAGAAGACACTGGTACAGGTGTAGAACGAATTCTGTTGTCATTATGAGACACAACTTCATCATCATCATAACGCGTGTCTAAAGAAGGTTTAAAAATCTCTACACTTTGCTTTGCAAATTGTGCGCGTTTTAGGCGTCTTATTAATTCTTCTGTCTTGCCAGAAAACATGGAGCCGCAGATTACTTCGATCCAACCAAATTGTTCTGTATGATTTACTGTATTTTCAAGAAACATTTTGTAATTTTAGGCTTTAGAGATTTAAATTTTGCTTTACTTTGATAATTAACAAATTTATTAAAATTTACCAATAAAAAACAACCTCAACTTACAACTTATGCACAAAAAACTTGAAAGCGATTTAATTAGTTTAGCGCACAGCATTTTACAGATGAAAAATAAAGAGAATGTCTTCTTATTGAAACAAAAGGCATATGAAATTTATGAAAAATTATCTGTTCTAGCATTTGTTGAAGAGTATGTGAATACAACGCCAGGGATAAAGGTGAAAAAAGAAGAGCTTATTTTAAAGGTTGAAGAGGCTTACAAAGTTAAAGACCAAATTTCTAAGGAGGTAGATGAGGCTAACAAGGTAGAAGTGATTGAAGAAGATTTTAAAGAAGTTCTTTTAGATGTTGAAAAGGAAAAAACCAATATAGACATTGAAGATAGTTTTCCTAAAGAAGAAAAAAATCTTAAAGAAATTGCAGATCAAAGTATAGATGAAGTAAAAGAATTTTTAGAAGTTGAGGAAGTATCTGAAACAGAGCAACCTTTTAATGATTTAGAAAGTTTAATTTTTGGAGATGCAGAAATAGAAAAAATTGAAGACCCTTCAGAAGATATTCAAGAGCGCAAAGATTTAACCTTAGAGGAAGAGTTAGACGATACTATTCCTGTAGATATAATTGCTGATTTATTTGAGCCTTTAAAACCCTCATCTTTAAATGATAAATTACAGACCAATATTCAGATTGGTTTAAACGATAGAATTGTATTTGTTAAGAATTTGTTTGAAGGTAGCCAAGAAGACTTTAATAGGGTAATATCTCAGTTAAATACCTTTAAAACAGAAAAAGAAGCGAAAAAATTTATCACTAAAATGGTAAAGCCAGATTATAATTGGTCTGAAAAAGAAGAGTTAGAAAATCGTCTAATAACTATTATCGAAAGAAGATTCGCATAAAAATATTGCCATTGAAACCTATCTTAATTCATACTCATTTTCACAAACGCAGAACAGGGGTAACCCGAAGTATAGAGAATGTTTTGCCTTTTTTTGATGCTAAATTTGAAACGTATCTATTTGGTTATGGCGCAAAAGGGAAACATATTTCTATAAAAAATTTAAAAAATTTATTATTTTCTGATAGAGAAGTTGTGGTACATTGTCATCGTAATAACGAGATTATGCGCATGCTTTTTTTTCGGTTTTTAGGAGCAAAATTTAAGTTGATTGCAACTCGGCATGCAGAAACTATTCCATCTGGTTTAACTATGAAATTGCTAAAAAAATCTGATAAGGTGATTACTCTTGTTAAAAGTATGAGTGAAAAACTAGGAATTGAAAATACAATTGTTGGGCATGGAGTAAATGTTGAGCTATTTAAGCCAAAAGAAAATATTCAATTAAAAAACATCCCTCAAGAAAATATTATTTTGTGCGCTGGAAGAGTTCGCAAATCAAAAGGACACCTTAATCTGTTAAATGCTGCAAAAGTTTTAAGAGAACACCGGAATTGGGCATTGGTTATTGTGGGTAAAGTAGATAAGCCTAATTTTCTAACAGAGTTAAAAGCAATTGCTAAAAATCATTTTATAGAAAATCAAGTTTTTTTTAGAGATGAAACTCTAGATATTATTTCTTTTTACCAAGCCTCTAAAATTGCGGTAGTACCAAGTTATTCCGAAGGCTTCTCTTTAGTAACAGCAGAAGCTATGTCTTGTGGTTGTGCTGTAATTGCAACAAAAAATGTAGGGGTGCACTCTTCATTAATTACGCATGGTGAAAATGGTTATCTATTTGAAGCAGGAAATAGTGACGCACTAGCAATGCTACTAGAAAAGTCTATACACAATAGAGCACCACTTTTAGGAATCCAAGCAAGACAAGAAATTTTAGAAAATTGGAGTGCAAAAAAAGAAGCAGAACGTCTAATCGATATTTATTTGACATGATAAAAAAAATAGGTTGTTTTATAGTTTTAGTGTTTTTATTTAGTTGCAAGGCTGTAATTAAACTGCAAGAATTCCAAAATAAAGAGGTGCCTGAAGCTCCAAATTATTTTAATGAAAAAAATTGGGCAGTCTTACCATCTACTTATTCAGTAGACTTAAAAGAATTTGAAACTAAGTCAATAGACTCTTTAAAAGCAGATGTTTTTTATGTGTATCCAACATTAAATACTTCTAAAGAAGATTTACGTTGGAATACTCCAATAGCAGATTTAGAACAGCAATATAAAGTTTTAAATAAAGCAGTTTTATTTCAGGCTTCAGCTTTTATAACTTCGGGTAAATTGTATGTACCTTATTATAGGCAGGCACATTTAAGATCATACAGTATGTTAGAAAAAGGAGGAAAAAAAGCGTTACTACTTGCGTATTCGGATGTTAAAAAAGCCTTTGAAGTATACCTAAAAAAGTATAATAATGGAAGACCAATTATTATTGCAAGCCATAGTCAAGGCTCAACGCATACTAAATTTTTATTACGGGACTTTTTTGATGATAAGCCTTTACAGCAAAAGTTAATTGCAGCTTATGTTGTAGGCACTGTGATGAAGCCAAATTTATTTAAAACGATAAAACCAATGATAAAACCTAATGAAATAGGCGGTGTTTTGGGTTGGAATACTTTTAAAAAAGGGAGTTATCCAAAGAAAAAAGATATATTTAAAGGCAGTATAACCTCCAATCCTGTTACTTGGGATACTGCAAAAACCACAGAGTTATATCAACATAAAGGTTTTTTGTATTCAAATAAAAAAATATACAAAAGAGCATTAAAAGTAGAAATTACAGATGGTTTGGTTTGGAGTACAAATCCTAGATTTCCAATGCGTTTATTCATGTCTTTTATTAAAAATTATCATGTTGGAGATATCAATCTTTTTTGGCAAGACGTTCGAGAAAATGCAGAACTAAGAACCCGCACTTGGCTTGAAAAAAATTAACTTAGTTTTACTTTTAACGCCGCCACAACACTCTTATTATTTCCTATAAAAATTTCATTATCAACAATAAAAACAGGACGTTTCAAAAAAGTATATTCGTCTAATAGATATTGTTTATAATTTGTTTCAGAAATAGTTTTACTTTTTAGATCTAGAGACTTGCAGAGTCGTGCACGTTTGTTAAAGAGGTTTTCATAACTGCCAGAAAGCGCATACATTTCTGCTAATTGTGTTGCATTTATAGGATTCGATTTTATCTCTTGTAGTTCAAAACCATCAGTATTTACTTCCTTTAAAATGCGCTTACAAGTATCACAAGTTTGTAAAAAATAAACTTTTTTCATTTGAATCAATTATATTTGTTTCATCAAAAATAATCATAAAAATGAATACACAATTCGATGTTTTAAGAATATCTAGAGATTTAGTAATAAAAGAACTGGAGGATTTAACTTTAGACCAAATCCATGCAATTCCAACAGGTTTTAAAAATAATATTGCCTGGAATGTAGCTCATTTAGTAGTAACACAGCAATTATTGCACTATAAGTTATCAAATTTAGATTGTTTATGTCCAGATGAATTAATTGCCTCATATAAAAAAGGAACCGTGCCAACAAAAAACTTTACAGAAGAAGAGTTTGAAGAGGTAAAGGATTTATTATCAGGCTTGCCAGATGTGTTGCAAGAAGATTTTGAAGCCGGTATTTTTGAGAATTTTAGCGCATACCCAACAAGTACCGGTTTGGTATTAGATAGTATAGAAACAGCCATTGTTTTTAACAATTTTCACGAGGGCATTCATTACGGAATAATAAGAGCTATCAAGAAATTTTTATAATAGCTATTTGTAGTTTCCTATTTTTATTAGTTCCTCAAAAAAAATATTTTACTTTAATTTAAGAGAACTTTGTTTGTCAATTGTGGTTATTTTAAATTGAGTAAGAGGTTCTATTAGCAGAGTTTCTAAAGCATGAAAAACAATCTAATAAATGAAATTTAATACCAAAACCATTCACGGAGGTCAAAAGCCAGAGGCTACAACAGGTGCTATAATGCCGCCTGTTTTTATGACTTCTACCTATGCACATTCTAGGCCGGGAGAACCGCAAGAATATGAGTATTCAAGAGGAGAAAACCCAACAAGAACTGCATTAGAAAATAGTTTTGCAGCAATAGAAAACGGAACACATGGTTTTGCATTTTCATCTGGTATGGCAGCTATAGATTGTGTTTTAAGAACATTAAAGCCAGGAGACGAGGTAATTGCTGGAGATGATTTGTATGGCGGAACGTATAGAATGTTTACAAGATTGTTTGAGAAATACGGATTAGAATTTACATATGTAGATATGGATGATATTTCGAATATAACACATGTAATTACAGAGAAAACGAAATTAGTTTGGATAGAAACACCTACGAATCCATTAATGAAAATTGCAGATATTAAAGCAATTTGTTCTGCTGTAAAAGAGGTAAATGATACTGTTTTAATTGCAGTAGATAATACATTTGCAACACCCTATTTGCAAAGACCCTTAGATTTAGGTGCAGATATTGTAATGCATTCTGTAACAAAATATTTAGGAGGTCATTCAGATTTAGTAATGGGTGCATTAATTGTAAAAGATGCAAACTTAGCCAAAGAAGTCCATTTTATTCAGTTTGCTGCAGGGGCAATTGCGAGCCCAATGGATTCTTTTTTAGCTTTAAGAGGTATAAAAACATTACATATTAGAATGCAACGTCATTGTGAAAACGGACTAGCGGTTGCTAATTTTTTAAAAAAGCATCCTAAAGTTGGTGCTGTTTATTATCCGGGGTTAGAAGATCATCCGAGTTATGCAGTTGCTAAAAAGCAAATGAAAGATTTTGGAGGTATGGTTTCATTTCGTTTAAAAGACGATAGTAAAGAAGCAACTTTTAAATTTTTAAAAAACACAAATATTTTTACATTGGCAGAGTCTTTAGGTGGTGTAGAAAGTTTAGTGAATCATCCAGTAACTATGTCACACGCTTCTATACCAGAAAAAGAGCGTTTAAAAATAGGAATTACAGATGCATTAATTCGTTTGAGTGTTGGTATAGAAGACGAAGAAGATATACTAGCAGATTTAGAGCAGGCTTTAAATTTATAAGAAGTTCCTAAAACTAAAAAAGGGATAAAATTATTTAATTTTGTCCCTTTTTTAGTTTACTATTTTTCAATTAAAACAACCCATTTATCTGAGAGTCTATTCTGTCTATAATGTAACCCAAATCCTCTTGATTGGTTACAAAGTCTAAATTATCTACGTCAATTACTAAGATTTTCCCTTTTTTATAAGTAGAAATCCATGCTTCATAACGTTCGTTTAATCTACTTAAGTAATCAATAGAAATAGAGTTTTCATATTCTCTGCCACGTTTATGAATTTGCCCTACTAACGTAGAGATGTCTGCGCGTAAGTAAATTAATAAATCTGGTGGTTTTACTAAATTTTCCATCAATTCAAATAAAGAACTATAGTTGTTATAATCTCTATTTGTCATTAAACCCATTGCGTGCAAGTTAGGTGCAAAAATTCGTGCATCTTCATAAATAGTCCTATCCTGAATAATATTTTTTCCAGATTCTCGTAATTCTAAAATCTGTCTAAAACGACTATTTAAAAAATATACTTGTAAATTAAAGGACCAACGCTCCATCTCTGTATAAAAATCATCTAAATAAGGATTTTCATCTACAGACTCATAATGAGGTTTCCATTTGTAATGTTTGGCTAAAAGTTTAGTTAACGTGGTTTTACCAGCGCCAATATTTCCTGCAATTGCAACGTGCATATATTAATTGTATAAGATTAATGAAGGGATGCTAAAGGTAATCAAAATTTATAATTTGAAAAGTAATTAGCAAATCAATTTATAACCAAAACCTCGAATATTTATAATCTGAATATTTGTGTCTTTTTTTAATTTCTTTCTGAGCTTACTAATAAAAACATCCATACTTCTTGCGTTAAAGAAATCATCATTTCCCCAAAGTTTGTTTAATATAAAAGTTCTGTCTAGAATTTCATTCTTTTTTTCAAACAGATGAAAGAGTAGTTGTGCCTCTCGATGCGTAAGTTGCTGAATTTCTAATGAATTTTCAAGTGTTTGTTTGGTTGAGTTAAATGAGTAATTTCCTATTTTAATAGCGTCAACATTAGTTTTAGTTTCTATTCTATTTAACAAAGATTTAATTCTCACAATTAACTCTTCCATAGAAAAAGGTTTTTTTAAATAATCATTACCTCCATTATTAAAACCTTCCAATACATCTGAAGTTTGCGATTTTGCTGTTAAAAATATAATAGGAATTTTTTTATCATCTAAACGTATTTCTTTCGCTAAAGTAAATCCGTCTTTTTTAGGCATCATTACATCTAAGACCAAAATATCAGGTTTTTCTTTTCTGTAAACCTCAAAAGCTTCTTCACCATTTTTTGTATGAAAAACAGTGAAATTTCTAGTTTCTAAACTCTCTTTTACAATCATTCCTAAACTCGCTTCATCCTCAGCTAAGAGTACTTTTATCTTACTCATTTGGAATTGTTATTTTAAAAATAGTTTTGCTTTTATCTGACGTTAGTCCAATGACTCCTTCATGTTTTTCGATGATTTTTTTACAGTAATACAATCCAATTCCAAATCCTTTTACATCATGTGTATTTCCTTTTGGAACGCGATAAAACTTGTCAAAAATCTTTTCTTTCTGATTTTTTTCAATACCATTCCCGTCATCTACAACTGTAATTTCTATTGTGTTTAAAACTGAACTTATATTCATTTCTATTTGATTTCCTCCATATTTTACAGCATTATCAATCAAATTAGAAATCACGTTTTCGAAGTGAAAAACATCAACATTTGCATAGCAAGGTTGCAAGGTTGTAAAAAATGAAAGTTCTTTTTTATGGGCTAATATTTGATGTTTATAAACCACTTTTTCTGCAATATCAACGATATCAACAGTTTCTTTTTTTAGCACTAATTGTTCACTATCTAACATAGCCGTTTCTAGAAGTTTCTCAACCATTTGATGTAATTTATTTATCTGAATAGAGGACATTGAAAGGTATTTACTCGTCTTTTCAGGATCTTCTAAGATATTAAAATTTTTAATTGCCTCAATAGCTGCAGAAATAGTGGCAATAGGTGTTTTAAATTCATGCGTTATATTACTGATTAAATCGTTTTTAATAGCTGCTAATTCCTTTTGTTGATTAATGATTTTTAAAAGGTAAAATAAACTAGAAATTACAGCTAAAGATAATAATAAGGATAAGAAAATTCCGAAAGAACTTCTTTTTAAAGCTATGATACTTGGGTTATTATACACTAATTTGAAAGCTTCATTATCTTTTACAAAAGTAGATTTAGACCGAAGATATTTTTTTCAGTAGCTAATAAACTATCTTTCGTTTGATGAAAAAGGGTATCGTTTTTTAAATGATGAAAGCTTGTTGTTAGTTCGATTCCTTTTTTTTGTAGTTGTATCTCTATCAGAGAATCTATTTTTTCATACTCTACGGATTGATCTAAGAATGAGATGAAAATAGGTTTTAGATTTTTAATTAATTTTAAGCTATCTGCTGCTTTTTTGCCCCTAAAATATTTAATTACTTTATTTGCTCCATCAGAATTTAAGTTAAAACCTTTCTTCTTATCGGTAATTTGGTTTAATACTTCAACGGAGTCTTTTTTTTTGTTATTTAATGAATCTAAATTGGAATTGAATTCTATGACAAAGTCTTTTGCCGAAATCATCATAGAATCTATTTTTTCTTTAGACAAGTTTTCATCAAAAGTGAATTTTAGATTGTTTATTGATGCTCTCGGTTTTTCTTTCTCAGAATTATTTGGTTTTATTTTATTTATAATATTTCCAATAGATTTGCTCTTATATGATTTCTCTTTAATTAAATTAAGCGGGTTTTTAAAAATAGCAACAGAATTACTATTGTTATCAATAATAGTTAAAAAGTCACTTTTTGCAAGAGAAGAATAATATTCTTCTACAGCATTGTCTAGACTTAATTGAATTTCGTTTGTTACTTGTCGCTTATTTTCTTCGTAATTTTTATAATTCCAATAGAATTGTACACCAATAGTCGCTATTATGGTAGCTGTTATTAAGTAAAAAAGCCATTGATATTTTTGAGTATTCATATTTCAAAGATAGTTCGTTAATATTATAATACGATGAGGTTAACACTCATTAACACTTGTTAACTAAGTAAAATACATCTAAGGCTCATCTTTGTTCAAAATTTAAAATAAAGAACTATGATTAAAATTATTTTTGCCATTTGTGTTTTTGCTTCTTCGCTTATTTTTTCTCAAAATAAGAATAGTAGTAAAAATTATATGAATGTAAACTCTTTAAGTTTTACTGTAGATTCTTCAAAAGAATTAGCAACTATTAATTGGCAAGATGTTAAAGAAGCTTTTAAACAAAATAGTCCAGAAAGCAACATTTTTTTAGAAATTAAATTAAAAACTAAAGAAAAACAAAAAGCTAAATTAAAGGTGAATTACGATTTTAGCTTTAAAGTAGCAGGTAAGGCGAGGGAAATTGATAGTTTAGTTTTAAGCATGAGAAAAGGAATAAAATTTATAAATAAAGTAACTAAAAATTTAAAAAATGAAGATTAAATTATTAACAACATTAATTTTATTTTGCTCATTGATTATTAATGCACAAAATTTTACAGGAAAAGCTATTTATAAATCAAGTATTAAATCTTCTTTTTCGTTTGATGAAGATGAAAATTCTACGATGTCTGATGATATGAAAAAGCAACTTCAGGCACAACTGCATAAAATGAATCAAAAAACGTTTATTTTAAATTTTGATCAAAAAACTTCGTCATATATAGAAGAAACAACATTAGATGTCCCAAAACCTCAAGTTGGAGGTGGAGACATTGTAATGATGTTTGGTAGTTCTGGAAATGCTAGCATCTATTTTAAAAATATTAAGGAGAAACGTTTTTCGAATCAAACAGAAATTATGGGAAAACGCTTTTTGGTAAAAGACAAACTTCCAGAGTATAAATGGGAATTATCATCCGAAACAAAAAACATAGGAACTTATACGTGTTACAAAGCTACGTTCTCAAAAGAAGTAGAAAATAAAAATATAACTTTTAAAAATGGTAAGTCTGTAGAAGAAATACAAAAAGAAACAATTATTACTACAGCTTGGTATGCACCAAAGATTTCTGTGGGTAATGGACCAGGAAATTACCAAGGTTTACCTGGTTTAATTTTAGAAATAAATGATGGTAAAAAAATAATAGTTTGTACAGAAATTATATTAAACCCTTCAAAAAAAATTACGATTCAAGAACCTAAAAAAGGAAAGATTGTTTCTCAAAAGAAGTTTCTTGAAATTCAAAAGCAAAAGACAGATGAAATGATGGAAAAATTTAAGGCTAGAAAAGGTTTAGACTTAGGAAATGGAAGGAGCATACAGATAGGTGGATAATCTTGTTTATTTATTTTCATTATAAATTAAACCTTTCATTTTTTTTTATGTCTAATGTTTCGAGTAAGTATTATTTTTATACACTTGTGTAACAAATTAAATTGTTGCTCGTCATACTGTTGTAAATCTATTAATTTTGACTGAAAACTAAAAAAAAATTATGAAATCACTATTTGTATTCCTTTTAGCATTTGTTACATCAATTACTTTTGCACAGAAAAGCTTTCAAGGCAAAGCTACGTATATGTCTAAAACTACTATGGATATGAGTATGTTTGGGAAAATGACGGAGCAGCAGAAAAAGCAAAGAATGCAGCGTATGAAAAGTTTTTTAGAAAAAACGTATACCTTAACTTTTAATAAAACTGCATCTTCTTTTAAGGAAGAGGTAAAGTTGGAAGCACCTGGTGCATCTGGACCAAGCTGGGGTAGGAGTAATGGACAAGGTTCTATTTATAAAAACACCAAAGATCAAGTAATGATAGAAGATGTAGAACAATTTAGTAAACGTTTTTTAGTTACTGAAAATATGGAGCAAGCGCAATGGGAAATGGGTATGGAGACTAAAAAAATTGGCCAGTATACTTGTTATAAAGCTACGCTCGTTAAAGAAGATACGAATATAGATTGGGGAAGTATCTTTAGTAGAAGAGGTAATGCTAAAAAAGATTCTACAAAGACAAAAAATGTAAAACCAGCTAAAAAAATGCTAAGTATCACAGCTTGGTATACACCACAAATTCCGGTAAGTACAGGGCCAGATAAATACTATGGTTTGCCAGGGTTAATTTTAGAGATCAATGCAGGTAGAACTACTATGCTTTGTACAGAAGTTGCAATTAGCTCTAAAGAAGTTTTAGAAATAGAAGAACCTAAGAAAGGAAAAGAAGTTTCGAGAGATGAATACAATAAAATTGTAAAAGTAAAAACAGAAGAATTAAAAGCCCGTTTTCAAAACAGAGGCGGTCGTGGTGGTAGAAGACTAAACTAAATAACTTCATTGAAACTTAATAAAAAATAATACATGAAAAAAATAGTATTCATCGCCATTTTTATTGCTTCTACAGTTGCATTTTCGCAAATAGAATATAGAGGAATTGTAAAAGACTCGCTGGATTTCCCTTTAGAAATGGCAAATGTTATCGCATTGGATACCGTTGCTAAAAGAATTGCTTCTTATGGTTTTACAGATGCAAAAGGAAATTTTAAATTAGATCTTAAAAAAAATACAGTTTATAATATTAAAATTAGTTATATCGGTTTTAAAGAAATTAGTGCGTTTTTGAAAACGAAAACAACGAATATGAATAAAGATTATACCATGCTAGAAGATAGTATGTTAGATGGTATAGAGATCATTTCTAAGATGCCCATTACTATTAAAGGAGATACTATAATTTACAATGCAGATTCTTTTAAAAATGGTTCTGAAAGAAAACTAAAAGATGTTTTAGCAAAATTACCTGGAGTAGAAATAAATGATGATGGTCAAATTGAAGTAGAAGGTAAAGCTGTTGAGAAAATAATGATCGATGGAAAAGAATTTTTTAGTGGAGACACTAAATTAGCAACAGAAAACATTCCTTCTAATGCCGTAGACAAAATTCAGGTTTTAAGAAATTACTCGAATGTAAGTCAGCTAAGTAGTGTGCAAAATAACCAAGATAGAGTTGCAATAAATATAAAATTAAAAGAAGGTAAAAAGAATTTTTGGTTTGGAGATATTATAGCCGGTGCAGGAAATTCTGCAGATACAGACTTGTACCTTTTTCAGCCAAAATTATTTTATTACACACCAAAATACACCATAAATGTTATTGGAGATGTAAATAATCTTGGAGATGTTGTGTTAAGTAGAAGAGATTTAAGAAGTTTTGGAGGAGGTTTTAGAAGCCAAAGTCCATCTAATGGTACAAATATTAATATAGGAGATGCAGGTATTGGTTTTTTAAGTGCAGGTGCAAACAATGCAAACAGAATCGAAACGAAGCTGTCTGCTTTAAATATTAGTTATTCACCGAATAAAAAATTAGATTTAAGTGGTTTTTTAATTTGGTCTAGTAATAGTAACGGACAAAGAAATATTAGCGATATTGACTACGTAGATCCCAAAACACCAGATGATTTTGTTGATAATAAAACAGATCAAACAAGTAATACGGGTTTATTTCGATTAAGTACAACATATAAGAAAGACTATAATAATCAATTGACCTACAATGTATCTGGTCGTTTTTCTAATGAATCTGTTAGAGAAGATGTAGTTTCTCGTGTTTTAAGTAATATTACAGAGACTGAAAGTGCAACACCTTATACAATTAATCAAGATTTTAGTTATTTCTATACGGCAGGTGAAAAAAGTATTTTTGCACTAGAAGTAAAACATATTTTACAGGATGAAGATCCTTTTTATGTGGCTTCTTTAGAAAATGATCCAGATAATAATAACCCAGATGATATAGATTCTTTAGCAGAGTTTGAAGATGGGTTTGATGACGCAGCAGAAACTCTTGGGTTAGATAGAAGCAATCAATTTTATACCTTAGAACAAGATAGACGTGTAAAATCGAATCAGTTAGACGCAAAATTAGATTATTACTATATTTTAAACGATCAGAGTAATTTGAATTTTGTAACAGGAACGATACTAAGTAAACAGAATTTTAATTCTCGTTTTTTTCAGATTTTAGACAATGGTGCAGAGTTTGATCCAAATCCAACTATTGATGGCATTAATAATCCTCAAACAACAAATGATACTGATTATAGTTTTTCAGATGTATACGCGGGAGTAAGATATCGTTTAAAATCTGGTATTTTTACATTTACACCTGGCTTTACAGTGCATGCTTATAATTCTAATAATACGCAATTTGGTTCAGAGACTTTTAAAGATACCTTTGCTAAATTTTTACCAGAATTTGAAGTAGTTGCGCAGTTTAAAAGAAGTGAAAGTTTAAATTTTAGCTATAAACAAGAAGTTAATTTTACAGACGTTAATCAAATTGCAAGGGGTATTGTAATGAATAGTTATGATTCTTACTTTTCAGGAAATCCTGGACTTTTAAATGCTAGTTTTCATAATTTAACTTTAAGGTATTCAAGTTTTAACTTATTTAATGCGAGTAATGTTTTTGCAACAATAAATTATAAGAAAACTTCAGATCAGGTAAATAGAAATACAATTTTTGGACAGCGCTCTGTTGTGTCTAGTAGTACAACTATAAATTCACCTTTAGATAATGAGAGTCTTACTTCATTTATTGGTCTAGGTAAAACCATCAAGAAAATTAGAACAAGATTTGGTGGGAACTTCTCTTATAATAAAAGCTATCAATTTATTAACTCGGAAGAGAATACAAATGAAAGCTTAGTAAGAGGTATGAATGCAAGTATTGGTACAAATTTCATCAAAGCACCAAATGTTACTTTGCGTTATAGAATAAATTATGTAGATCAAAGTAACAGTGCAAGACCTTCAGATATTAAGACGGTTACACACTCACCATCGATAGATTTTGATGCATATATTTGGAATTCAGTAACACTTACTTCAGATTTTACTTTTAACGAAGTAAGACGAGATGGAATCAAGCAGAGTTCTTTTAATATTTGGAATGCAAAATTAGCATACAGAAAAGATAGAGATGCAAAATGGGAATATGAATTGGTAGGTAATAACTTATTAGCAACAGGTTCACAAGTAAATATAAGTCAGAGTATCATTGCATTTACAGTCAATGAACGTTTTATTTTACCAAGATTTATAAGCTTCAGAGTAAGATATCAATTATAAAAACTTATTTTTATTTAAATGACTCAATTTTAATTGAGTCATTTTATTTTATTCACGTTAGTCTTTTACAATAAATAAAACTTTCTAATATTGTAAACTAAAAACCACATATTTTCGTTATTCTACTATTAAACTTACATTTGTAAAATGTCTATAATCGTAAATTCCGTTTCTAAAAGTTATAAATCTCAGAAAGCACTAAATAACATTTCTTTTTCGGCAGATAAAGGACAGATAATTGGTTTTTTAGGTCCTAATGGCGCTGGGAAGTCTACAATGATGAAAATTCTTACAGGTTATATAAAACCGAACTCTGGTGAAGTATTTGTTGATGAAATTGATGTTTTAAAAAATCCGATAGCAGCGCAAAAAGTAATTGGGTATTTACCTGAACACAATCCTTTGTATGCAGAAATGTACGTGCGTGAATACTTACAGTTTCATGCTGCTATTTATAAGGTAGCTAAAAGTCAAATAGAAGACTGTATAGAAAAAGTAGGTTTAAGTTTAGAGGTAAATAAGAAAATACATCAATTATCTAAAGGGTATCAGCAAAGAGTAGGTATTGCTGCTGCTATTTTACACAATCCAAAAGTCTTAATTTTAGATGAACCAACAACTGGTTTAGACCCTAACCAAATTATAGAGATTAGAGCATTGATTCAGGAATTAGGGAAAAATAAAACAGTGCTGTTTTCTACGCATATTATGCAAGAAGTGGAAGCTGTTTGTGACCGCGTAATTATAATTAAAAAGGGCGAAATTTTAGTTGACAAAAAACTAGAAGAACTTCAAGACTCAAAACAACAAATAATAGAAGTTACTTTTAATATTTCTTTTGATGAGGTGATTTTTCAGAAATTATCGAACTTAAGTTCTATAAAAAACACATTAGATAACAATTGGCAATTAACATTTAGTTCAGATGAAGATGTGCGCTCTAAAATTTTCGATTTAGCACAAGAGAATAACTTGAAAATTTTAGGTTTAACTACTCAGAATAAAAATTTAGAAACATTTTTTAGAGAGGTAACTATTTAGATTTAATCTTCTAATAAATACTCGTAGGCTTCCAGTAAAGTTGGAAATGCAAGAACACTTCCAGCTTCTTTTAAATCTTTTTCAGAAAATTGAGTTGTAATACCAATAGGAACCATTCCTGCTAATTTTGCAGCTTTTGTTCCTGTTAAACTGTCTTCAAAAACCCAAATATCTTTAAAGTCATTTTGATGAAAACCCAATGCACTCGCTAAGGTAATGTATGCCTCTGGAGCAGGTTTTGGTTTTACGTAATCTTGTACACCAAAAACAATTGGAAAATTTAATTCTAAATGATGTACACTATTTTTTAAAAACTGTTTGGTAGCGTTACTAGCAATTCCGTAAGGTATCTTCTCTTTGGTAAGTAGTGTTGTAAACGCTCTAACTCCAGGTAATAATTTCGGAACTTTAAAATGAATATCTAGATGCTTGTCTTTTAAAACATATAACTCTTCAGTCCGTTTTTCTTCACCAATAAGACTACAAAAATAGGCAGCAATAATCATAGGCGATTTACCTGCATGACTTTTAGGAAAAGGAGCAATATCTTGATTAAACAACTCTTTAAAAGCACTGCTCCAGGCAGCACCGTGACTTTCGAAACTATTTACCACAACACCATCAAAATCAAATAAAAATCCTTTAGGCAACTGCATTCGCTCTTTCTTTTTCGTTTAATAATTCGGTTAAATACGGATTTAAAAATTTATTAGTTGGATCTAATTCTTTTCTTAAAACTTTAAAATCCTCCCACTTACTATAAATTTTAGATATACCAGCATCTTTGGCGGTGAAACGTTTCCCCCAATGAGGTTTTCCTCCATATTTTAAAAACACTTTTTCAATACTTTTAAAAGCTTCATAAGTGTCTGCGGTAGCTGCGTTTCTAGAAACACAACCCATAGTTACCGTGTCTTCACCATAAGCATAACTTAACCAAGATTTGTCTTTGGATACAAAACGAACATCCATTGGAATGTGAATAAATGATTTGTTGCTCCATTTATTAATTTCAGTTTTCAATTCTTCAAAAACCTTTGGAAATTTATCTAAGCCAATTGTCCATTCTGCCAATTCTATCGTAGAACCTCTAGACTTTGTTACGGTCGCTTGGTATAGTGAACCTTTGTGTTCTTTGGTGCTACTAAAAAAACCTCTGTACAATAGTTTGTTAGCAATTGCTGTAGTCCAAGGAAAAATATGCGAATATTTGTATAATATTCTTGAAGCTGTTCTTCGGTGTTTTAAATATGCAGGACCTAAGTTTTCTGCGATTTCTGTATCAGGATTAATTTTATCGCCAGTAATTACGTACCCTTTGTCTGTATGCGGAAGCCATAAAATTCTTAAAAAAGCATGCTTTTTTAAACGCTCTTTAATTTTTGGTAACCATTCAGAATCATCTTCTGGACCTTCTTTTACGTGTAGCGTGTAAATAGGCTCACATTTAAAAGTAATTTCAGACATTACGCCAAGTACTCCTAAAGAAACTCTTACGGCATCTATCATTTCATCTTTTTCATTAATTCTTTTTAAAGAACCATCTGCTAAAACAATACTACAATCTATCATGTATTCGCATAACAGTTTTCCGCTTGTTCCGTGCGTTCCTGTTGCTAAAGCACCCCCAATAGTAATGGTATTAATATCTGGCAGACAAGGTATACACCAACCTTTTGCTTCTATGGCATCTAGTAAATCTCCTAAAATTACTCCAGATTGCACAGTAACGGTGTGTTCTGAATCATTATAAGAAAGTATTTTATTATATGTAGTAATATCTACTAATGTCTCCAGGCCAGAAGCAATATCTGCTGATGACTGCTTCGATCCAAAAACACGTATTTTTTCTGAATTTTTTATAACTTTTTGTAGTTCTTCTTCAGTAGTTATCTTATAGAGTGATTTGTAGTTGTGAGTAACGTTTTCATTCCAACTTACCCAAGTACCATTGTTATTTTGTTTCATGTATTCTTTAAAATATTAAACAAAAATAAATATTTATCTTTTTATGGAGCACTTATTTTTACTTTATTCTACTAATTAGAATCAGTTTAATTTATAACTAATTAGTTGGCTATCTAAAATTGCCAATAATTCATTTGTAATGTGAATTTTTGTATTTCTACTTGGTAGACTTACTTCTAATTTCTCTTTTTCATCCCAAATAGTAAAATTTAAACCTTGTTTACCGGGTTTGTTTTTTAGAATGGATTCTAAATTAAGAATGGTATCTTCTTTAATCTGATTTAAAGGAAGTTGAATGGTTACTTTTTTACAGAGTTCATCCATAATGTCATGTAATAATTTCATTTCTGTAAACTTTAATCTAGGTTCTCCAACAACGCCCTCTTTATTTGTCCAACCTGCTTGAATAGTCGATCTTATAAATAAAAACTGATTCGGAACTAAGAAATGTTGCATTCTTAAATACTCCTCTCCAAAAATCCGAAACTCATTGCTATCTGCATAATCTTCAACTGTAAATAAAGCCCACCCTTTTCCTGCCTTAGATACTCTATGTTGCACATCTGTAACGATACCTGCAAAAGCTAGGTTCATATTCACAAATTTTGTTAAGTCTGTTTTAAAGTGTTTCAAAGAAGCATTACAAAATTTTAATTCGTTTTTAAAATCATCTAAAGGATGTGCTGAAATATAAATTCCAATAACTTCTTTTTCTTGTGATAAAAGTTCCATGGTTCCCCAAGTTTCACATTCTGGAATGTCTGGTTCTGGGAACTGAACTGTAGAGGCTTCACCGAACATAGAAACTTGTGCAGAATTTTCATTTTCTTGGTATTTACTTCCAAATTTCATAGCACGCTCTAAAAAGGTCAAACCTTTTTCATCTGTAGAAAAATATTGTGCTCTGTGCGTATCTGCAAAAGAATCGAAAGCACCTGCTTTTATTAAGCTGTCAAAATATTTTTTGTTTGCAGCGCGTAAATCAATACGTTTTGCTAAATCGAAAATTGAATTAAAATTTCCGTTTTCTTCTCTTTCTTTAATAATAGCTCTCACTGCGCCTGCACCAACACCTTTTACAGCAGCCATTCCAAAACGTACAGCACCCTCTTCATTTACAGAAAATTTCAAATAAGATTCATTTAAATCAGGACCAAAAACTTCCAATCCCATTCGCTTGCATTCTTCCATAAAGAAGGAAACAGATTTAATATCATTCATATTATTGGAAAGCACAGAAGCCATATATTCTGCTGGATAGTGTGCTTTTAAATACGCCGTTTGGTAGGCAATCCAAGCATAACAAGTAGAGTGAGATTTATTAAAGGCGTAACTAGCAAATGCTTCCCAATCTTTCCAAATTTTCTCTAATTTTTCTGGATCATGTCCATTTGCAGCCGCCTGCTCTACAAATTTCGGTTTCATTTTATCTAAAACTGCAATTTGCTTCTTACCCATGGCCTTTCGTAAAACATCGGCTTCACCTTTGGTGAAATCTGCCAACTTTTGTGAGAGTAACATTACTTGCTCTTGGTAGACCGTAATTCCGTAAGTTTCTGCCAAGTATTCTTCCATGGCAGGTAAATCGTATTCAATATCTTCTGTACCGTGTTTTCTATTAATAAAAGATGGAATATATTCCATTGGTCCTGGTCTATACAGGGCATTCATGGCAATTAAATCTGCAAAAACAGTAGGTTTTAAAGAGCGCATGTGTTTTTGCATTCCTGGAGATTCATACTGAAAAATACCTACAGTTTCTCCTTTTTGGAACAACTCGTATGTTTTTTCATCATCTAAAGGAAAATTTTCTGGATCTAAGATGACATTGTGTTTTGCTTTTACAATTTTAACGGTGTCTTTAATTAAGGTCAATGTTTTTAGCCCTAAGAAATCCATTTTTAACAAACCTGCAGATTCTACAACAGAGTTATCAAATTGGGTAACGTACATATCTGAATCTTTTGCCAAAGCAACTGGCACGTAATTGGTAATATCTCCGGGTGTAATAATAACGCCACATGCATGGATTCCGGTATTTCTTACAGAACCTTCAAGCATTGTTGCTTTATTAATCGTTTCAGAAATTAAATCATTTCCAAAAGATAAACTTTTTAGCTCTTCAACTAATTGTTTATCTTCAGATCTTAAGCCAGCAACCTTTCCTTTACTTTTTGCATCATCCCCAAAAATATTTTTTAGTTTAATTAAGGGAATCAATTTTGCAATTCTATCCGCTTCAAAAAGTGGTAAATCTAACACTCTGGCAGTATCTCTTATGGAAGATTTTGCCGCCATAGTTCCGTAGGTAATAATTTGTGCAACCTGATTTGCACCATATTTATTAATTACATAATCCATTACACGTCCGCGTCCTTCGTCATCAAAATCAATGTCAATATCGGGCATCGATACACGTTCTGGGTTTAAGAAACGTTCAAAAAGCAAATCATATTTAATAGGATCTATATTGGTAATCCATAAGCAAAAGGCAACTACAGAACCAGCAGCAGAGCCACGTCCTGGACCTACGGCAACATCCATATTTCTAGCTTCTCGAATAAAATCTTCTACAATCAAGAAATAACCAGGGTATCCTGTTTTTTCAATTACAGACAATTCAAAATCTAAACGTTCTTTAATAGATTCTGTGATTTCTCCGTATCTTTTTTTAGCACCTACAAACGTTAGGTGTTTTAGAAAATTATTCTCACCGCGTTTTCCTTTGTCTTCTTCATCAGCAGCATCTTTAAATTTTTCAGGAATATCAAATGCAGGTAATAGTACATCTCTTGCAAGTGTGAAAATTTCTATTTTATCTACAATTTCTTGAATATTGATAATCGCTTCTGGCAAATCTGCAAAAAGCGCCTTCATTTCATCTGAAGACTTAAAATAATACTCTTGGTTTGGCAGACCGTATCTGTAACCGCGGCCTTTTCCTATTGGTGTTGCTTGTTTTTCTCCGTCTTTTACACATAATAAAATATCATGAGCATTGGCATCTTTTTTCTCTAAATAAAAAGTATTATTTGTTGCAATAACTTTAACGCCATGCTTTTTAGAGAATTTTAATAGCGTCTCATTTACAATTTTTTCATCTTGCTGATTGTGGCGCATCAGCTCAATATATAAATCGTCTTTAAACTCTTCTTTCCACCAGATTAAAGCATCCTCTGCTTGTTTTTCTCCAAGATTTAGAATTTTACTAGGAACTTCACCATATAAATTTCCTGTTAAAACAATAATATCTTCTTTGTATTTTTTAATAATCTCCCGGTCTATTCTTGGTACATAATAGAAACCGTCTACAAAGGCAATTGAAGACATTTTAGCTAAATTGTGATATCCTTTTTTGTTTTTAGCTAATAAAACAACTTGGTAACCATTGTCTTTTTGGGATTTATTTTTATGATTTTCGCACACATTAAACTCACAACCAACAATTGGTTTCATTGGAGTTGCTGCTGTTTTATTATGACTTAAAATAGCACTTACAAAATGAAATGATGCCATCATATTTGCAGTATCTGTCATTGCTACTGCGGGCATATTGTCTTTCGCTGCAGCTTTTATAATATTACCAATTTGCATGGTAGATTGTAAAACAGAGTATTGCGTGTGATTATGTAAGTGGGAAAATTGAATATTTTCTAATTCTGCTAAACCAACAGTAGTAGATTTTGTATCTGCCGTATCCTTTAATTTCTCAAGACGTTGACGGATTTTTTCACTTTCTTTCTTAAGGTTTATGTGCTTTAAACCAATAACTTGAATTGGTTTTGGATTGGCCTCAGAGAAGTTCTTAAAATAATCTTCAGCTACATCTAATTGCTCTTTTGTAAACTCTCTAATACGAACTAATTCTAAAAAACAACGTGTTGTCGCCTCAACATCTGCAGTGGCGTTATGCGCATCTCCAAAACCAGTACCAAATAAATGATTGTGTAATTCTGTTAATGTTGGTAGTTTAAATTTTCCACCACGACCACCAGGAATCTGACACATGAAAGCAGTTTTCTCAGTACACGTGTCTAATATTGGTAGGGAAGTCATTTTATTTTCAACCCCTAATCTATGGAATTCACATCCCATAATATTCAAATCAAAATTTAAATTTTGACCAACAATAAATTTTGTTTTACCTAAAACTTCATTAAATAAAATCAAACATTCGTCTAAAGAAATACCTTGCTCTTCTGCTAATTCTGTAGAAATTCCGTGAATTCTCTCTGCATCATAAGGAATGTTGTACCCGTCTGGTTTTATCAAGAAATCGTTATGTTCTAGTACATTTCCCATTTCATCATGCAGCTGCCATGCAATTTGTACACACCTCGGCCAGTTATCTGTATTTGTAATAGGAGCATTCCAGCTTTTGGGTAAACCGGTAGTTTCTGTATCAAAAATTAAGTACATAAAATGGCTATTTTTAATGGATGATTTGGGAAGTTAAAAATACAAAAACATGAAAGATTTAGGCATGTAAATCTATACGGACTTATCAACAAAAGGTAAATAGATTAACTACTTGATAATTAGTAAATTTAAAGTTTCTAGAATTAAATTAATTTGTATATTTGCGCCCACTTACTACGAGATAGTAAGATTATTAATAATCAAGGTCGAGAACCTTAAAAAATTAACAAATTATGTCTGTAAAGATTAGATTACAAAGACACGGTAAAAAAGGGAAACCATTCTATTGGATCGTTGCCGCTGATGCTCGTGCAAAAAGAGATGGTAAATACTTAGAGAAATTAGGTACTTACAATCCAAATGTAAACCCAGCAGTTATCGATTTAAATATTGATAAAGCTGTACAATGGTTACAAAATGGTGCACAACCAACAGATACTGCAAAGAACCTTTTATCTTATAAAGGTGCTATGTTAAAGAATCATTTAGTTGGAGGTGTTCGTAAAGGTGCTTTAACTCAAGAGCAAGCAGATGCTAAATTTGCAGCTTGGGTAGAAGAAAAAGCTACAAAAATTTCTGATAAAGAAGCTGGGTTATCCCAAGCACAATCTGATGCGAAGGCAGCAGCATTTGCAGCAGAAAAAGCAGTAAACGAAGCAAGAATTGAAGCAGCTAAGCCAGTTGTAGAAGAAGTTGTTGCTGAGGTTGCAGTTGAAGAAGTTGTTGAAGCAGCTCCTGAAACTATCGATGAAGCTCAAGAAAAAGCAGCAGAATAAAAACTAAATTTATACGAAGATGCGTAAAGAAGATTGTTTTTATTTAGGCAAAATCGTTACAAAATATAGTTTTAAAGGTGAAGTTGTTATCAAATTAGATACAGATGAACCTGAGTTGTACACAGAAATGGAATCAGTTTATGTCGAATTTGGCAGTAATCTGGTTCCATTTTTTATTGAAAAAAGTTCGTTGCATAAGGGAAATCAGCTACGCGTTCAGTTTGAAGATATTTATTCTGATGAAGAGGCCGATTCAATTTTAAAATGTGGTATTTATCTACCTTCAACAATGTTGCCAAAATTATCTGGTGATAAGTTTTATTTTCATGAAGTAATTGGTTTTACTGTAGTGGATACAAATTTTGGCGAAGTAGGACAAATTGTTCATATAAATGATAAAGCAGCGCAACCTCTTTTTGAGATAGATCGAGACGGAACAGAAATTTTTATTCCGATGGTAGATGCCTTTATTAAAAAAGTAGATAGGGAAAATAATACAATACAGGTTGAAACTCCTGAGGGTTTAATAGCTTTGTATATTTAGAAAGGTGGCCGAGTGGTCGAAGGCGCTACCTTGGAAAGGTAGTATACCGGTAACGGTATCGAGGGTTCGAATCCCTTCCTTTCTGCAAAAGAAAACTGTTGACGTTGTCAAATAGCTGTTTATTTTAAAAAAAATAAAAACTTGTTTTTAAATTTTTTTTAAAATAAATAGATAAGAAAGCGAAGCTTTTTAGTTTTCATGCTTGTGTTAAGATTTTATTTGGGACGCACGAAGTGAATCCCTTCCTTTCTGCAAAAGAAAGCTGTTGACGTTGTCAAATAGAAATTTTTTTAAAAGAGTTTTTTTCTTTCTTATAGTGAATTCTTATTTTTTTATAAGTATCTTTTTTGTAGTAATTTTATCATCTGAATAAATTTTCATTAAATACAAACCAGGTTTAACTTTTTGTGTATAAATACGTTTTGTGGTGTTTTCTTCTGCAAGCACTAATTGTCCTATTACTGAATATAGTTCTACTTTATCAATTAATTTGTTGGTATGTATTGAAATAAGATCTGAGGCAGGATTCGGATATATAGAAAAATTAGAATTAAAATCTTCATTTATACTCGCAGTGTTTACGTTTTGGTATACTCTAACGTAGTCTATAACCATGCTACTGTTTGTAAAATTAGATGCTATTTCGCCAGCATATCCTCCCATTGCAACATTTAATAACAAATATTGTTCCGTGTCAAAGGGCCAAGTATTATTATTTTTTGTACTGGGTTTGTAAGTGTAATAGGCAACATCATCAATTAAAAAAGTAATTTGATTTGGAGACCAATTCATTGAATAGATATGATAGTTATTGGTAACATCATCTAATATTTGTTTAGAAGTGTTTTCGGTATTTCCAGAACTAGATGGTGTGTGCAGTGCACTTGATACTTCATTATCATTATGTAGGCCATGTTCCATAATATCAATTTCACCACAGGCAGGCCAGTTTGTTTCTCCAAATTGAGTGCTCCAAAATCCTCCGTCTTCATTAATGTTTCTTCCCAAAGTCCATATTGCAGGCCAAGTACCGCTTCCTAAAGGTAATTTAGCTTTCACGTCTACACGGCCATAAGTAAATGCATATTTAGAGTTTAACCTTGCAGAGGTGTATTGTTTTGTATGCCCTTGATCTGTAAAAGATTCTTTAATAGCTTTTATAAATAGGTTGCCGTCTTCTACATAAGAGTTTTGAGTTCTATTGGTATAATGTTGTACTTCATTATTGTACCAACTTCCACCGCTTGGAATTTTTGTTTGATGAAACCATTTATTTTCATCAATTGCTCCAGCAGAACTAAATTCATCAGACCAAACTAAGTCTGTATAAATTACATCTAATACATTTGGGTCAGGTGCTGAAGTTCCATTAGATATGTCGTCTATTAAATAGGTTCCTGCTGTTGCAACATCGTAATCAATAAAGATTGCAATTTTACTATAAATTCCATAAGCAGCTGCTGCAGTTCCGTCTACACTATTTTTTGCATTAGAGAAATCAAAGGTTATTGTTTGCCAATTTTGAGCAGCAGTAATTGAGAAAGTTTCTTTGACCTGTATATTAGGTTTATTTGGGTCTTCTAATTTTACAAGAATGTTATGATTATTAGGGTCAAATGAGTAAAAAGATAATGTTATTATTTTTTGATCATCTGTATCCACGGATACATCTAAATAGAACCCTTGATTTTTATTTGTTCCGTTGTTATGAAATTGTCCAACTTTATTAGCGCCGTCTAATGGGTCATTTCTTGTTGCAAAACTGCTTCCATCGAAACCAATAAAATTATCTTGAGAAGAATTAAATTCAATGGGCAGTTGTTGTGAAAAAAACATTGAACTATTCAATATAAATGTAATTAGTAGTAGGCTCTTTTTCATTATTTATACTTTATCTAAATTTTTAATAAAAATACTGAGAATATAGTTTTGTACTGTCATATTTGACCAATACAAAAACTATACAAACATTACAATGAAAGGAAATTGTAGTATTTTTGAAAAATGATCCAACCTTTTAAGTTTAAAGAATTTACAGTGGAACAAGATAAAGTAGCTATGAAGATAGGTACAGATGGTGTTTTATTAGGTGCTTGGTGTACTGTTGATAAATACCCAGATACTATTTTAGATGTTGGAGCAGGTAGTGGCGTTGTTGCGCTAATGATTGCACAGCGTTCTGACGCTATGACAATTGATGCTGTGGAGGTAGACGAAAAAGCATACGAACAAGCGGTTGAAAACTTTGAAAAGTCCGATTGGGGAGACCGTTTGTATTGCTACAATGCTACTTTTCAGGAATTTGCAGATGAAATAGCGGCTGAGGAAGAGCGCTATGATTTAATTGTATCGAATCCACCTTTTTATACAGACAATTTTGAAAGTGAGGATTTTTCAAGAAATAAGGCACGTTTTACTTCTTCATTATCTTTTCAAGAACTGTTAGTTGGTGTTTCTAAAATTTTATCAGAAAACGGAATTTTTTCTACGATTATTCCATTTAAAGAGGAAATGAATTTTATAAATATAGCCAAAGAACATCATTTGTTTTTAAACAAAGTTTGCCGAGTTCAAGGAAATAAAAAGTCAGAAGTGAAAAGAAGTTTATTGGCATTTTCTTTTCAGGAAACTGAATTAGAGGAAACACATTTAATTATAGAACTTGCCCGTCATCAATACACGGAAGACTATATTCAATTAACTAAAGATTTTTATCTAAAAATGTAGCTTTAAGAAGTAATTGCGAAGAAGTAATTTTTTTATTAAGTTATTAGTTCCTCGCAATTACACGAATCTATCTACATTATTAGGATTATAGCCCTTATATGTTACTTCTTTCTCGGTAAATTTAATACCGTAATTTTCTAATTCCTTTAAAATAGGTTCGTATACCTCTTTATTAATTGGTATTTGAACACCAGGTGTTTTAATTTCTCCTTTTAGAATTTTTAAGGCAGCAATTCCAACAGGTAAACCAACTGTTTTAGACATTGCGGTATAGGTTTGGTTTTCTCCTAAAACAATAAAGCTACTTTCTATTTGATGTTTTTTACCGTTTAATTCGTAACCGAAAAGATGTTGCATTACAATCATATCTTTATCATCGTTTTGCAAGGTCCATGAATCTTCTAATATTTTTTGCAGCATTTTTGCAGGGGTTGCATTTATCAATCCAATTTTCTTTATTGGATTAAAGAGGTCTAACTCTACTAATTTTGCCCACATCACGTCATCTTGCTCTATCTTAAGGTAAGAGCGTAATTTTAATTCTACAGAATCTGAAGGAGAATATCCTAAAAATAAATTTACAAAATCTCTATAGCTCATGTTTTCAGAGGCTTCTATGGTATAAGAATCATCAGTCATTCCTAATTGAACAAAAATATCCCAAGCCCTCGAGAATCCTACTTTTCTAATAGTTCCTCTGTACATTGTGGGAATATCATTCAAGCCGTAGACACTTCTATACTTTAAAGAATCTCTATTTGCATAAGCTTCAAAATTGCCACTACCATTTACTTTTAAGAATTCTGTTCTTCTAAATAATTTAGTGTAAGGTATGTATTTGTATGTTCCTTCTTGTATAAACATAGCAGCACCTCCTTGTCCTGCTAAAACTACATTTCTAGGATTCCAGGTAAACTTATAATTCCACAAGTTATTATCACTTTCAGGAGCTACGATTCCGCCGCAAAAAGATTCAAACAATAGCATTTTACCGCCAGCATCTTTAATTTTATCGATTACTTGCATTGCACTCATATGGTCAATTCCTGGATCTAGACCAATTTCATTCATAAAAACCAAGCCTTTCTTTTTTACCTCTGCGTCTAAAGCTTTCATTTCACTAGAAATATAAGAGGCAGTAACCATATGCTTATTAAAAGTAATACAATCTTTAGCCACATCTAAATGGAATCTTGCAGGTAACATAGAGATTACAATATCTGCTTTTTGTATTTGCTCTTTCCGCTGATGTTTGTCAAATACATCTAATATTATTGCTTTGGCATTTCTATGTTTATTGATTAATTTATTAGCATTTTCTATAGATATATCTGCAATAGTTATAAATAATGCTTCTTGCTCAGAGGTGTCTAAAAGATATTTTAAAAGGGCAGAACTCGATTTTCCAGCACCAATGATTAGAATATTTTTCATAGGATAAATGATGTATTTTTGTATAAGATACAAAGATACATGAATTGTTTAAAATTTAACAAAAACCGTAAATAATGTTTAAAAATTATGTAATTATTTGTTTTTTAGGAATGTTGGCAATTATTTTTGGTGCTTTTGGTGCACATGCATTAAAAGACAGTTTAACAACGGAAGGTTTATTAAGTTTTGAAACAGGAGTTCGTTATCAAATGTATCATGTTATTGTATTGTTATTTGTTAATATGTATGCTGGTTTTTCTACAAAACAAAAAAACACGATTAGTTGGTTGTTTTTCTCTGGAATCTTCTTTTTTTCGGGATCTATTTATGCAATTCAATTAACGAAGCTAACTGCAGCGTCTATTTGGTTTATAACTCCTATTGGGGGCTTATTTTTTATTCTTGGTTGGGTATTTATGTTAACAGGATTCCTAAAAAAAATGAGAAAGAATTAAAAAAATGAGAATTTTTATATTTTAATAACTCTATTTTAAAATATTGTTTAATTTTGTACTTCATTGAAAAATAAATAAATATTGATATGGTAGATACAGATACGAAATCGATTTCGTTAAATAGTCTAGGAATCAAAAATGCAACAATTCGTTATCAGTTAACTTCTAGTGAGTTACATGAAGAAACGTTAAAAAAAGAACAAGGAGTAGCATCTTCTTTAGGTGCAATTGCAGTAAATACAGGAGAGTTTACAGGACGCTCTCCAAAAGATAGATTTATTGTAAAAGATGCTGTTACAAAAGATGAAGTTTGGTGGAGTGCTATTAATTTACCGTTTGATTCAGAAAAATTTGATGCGCTTTATAATAAGGTTACTGAGTATCTTTCTGAAAAAGAAATTTTTGTACGAGATTCTTACGCTTGTGCAGACGAAAATTACAGGCTAAGTATCAGAGTTATCAACGAGTACCCTTGGAGTAATATGTTTGCCTACAATATGTTTTTAAGACCTACAGAAGCAGAGTTAAAAGACTTTGATTCTGAGTGGACCGTGGTAAATGCACCTGGTTTTATAGCAGATCCTGAAGTAGACGGAACACGACAACATAATTTTGCCATTTTAAATTTTACAAGAAAAATAGCTTTAATTGGTGGGACTGGTTATACCGGTGAAATTAAAAAAGGAATTTTTTCTGCTTTAAATTTTATATTACCTGTTTATAAAAAAACATTGCCAATGCACTGTTCTGCGAATGTGGGTAAAGACGGTGATACAGCAATTTTCTTTGGACTTTCTGGTACAGGGAAAACAACGCTTTCTACAGATCCTGATAGAAGTTTAATCGGGGATGATGAGCATGGTTGGACGGAAGAAAATACCGTTTTTAATTTTGAAGGAGGTTGTTATGCAAAAGTGATTAACTTATCACAAGAACAAGAACCAGAAATTTTTGCAGCAATTAAAAAAGGAGCAATTCTAGAAAATGTTGTTTTGGATACAGAGGACGTTATCGATTTTGCAGATACCTCTATTACTCAGAATACAAGAGTTAGTTATCCTATTTATCATATAGATAATATTCAAAAACCATCAATAGGTAAAAACCCAAAAAATATTTTCTTTTTAACTGCTGATGCTTTTGGTGTTTTACCTCCAATATCTAAATTGACTCCAAATCAGGCAGCATACCATTTTATCTCTGGTTATACAGCAAAAGTTGCAGGAACAGAAGCAGGGGTTACAGAACCAACACCTAGTTTTTCAGCTTGTTTTGGCGCACCTTTTATGCCACTGCACCCAACAAAATATGCAGAAATGTTAAGTAAAAAGATGCAAGATACAGGAGTAAATGTCTGGTTAATAAACACAGGTTGGTCTGGAGGTAAATACGGAGTTGGAAGAAGAATGCCATTAAAATATACGAGAGCAATGATTTCTGCTGTTTTAAATGGTGATTTAGGAAGCTATAAGTATGAAGATTATCACATTCATTCTGTTTTTGGAGTTGCACAACCAAGAACTTGTCCTGGAGTGCCAGCAGAACTGCTAAGCCCTAGAGCAACTTGGAATAATGATGAAGCGTATTATAAAACAGCTTTTAAATTATCGAATGCCTTTAGAGAAAATTTTACACAATTTGAAGAAGTTGCTAGTGAGGAGATTCGAAGAGGAGGACCGCAACGCTATGCTTTTTAAATTCTTAGATATATTATATTTTAATAAAACATCTCTTTTGAGGTGTTTTTTTTGTTGCATTCTTTTTTATAGATTTATAGAAATATATACGACTATATGAAACTTATAAAAATAGTACTTCTTTCTTCTTTATTATTGGCTTGTAACACAGAAAATAACGAAAAGAAAAAAATGGCTGCGCCAAATGATATAAATGCTGATGGAATTATAGATCCTATAGAAACAATAATAACAATTCCAACTTTAAATATTGAACAGGCAAATAGACTTCTACAATTACCAATTCATTGTGTAAATACAGAATATCCTAATAAGTTAAATCAAACGATTGGAGGAGATGAAGATTTAAAGTCTCCTAAAGAGTTACATCCAACTTTTTACGGATGCTTTGATTGGCACTCGTCAGTTCATGGTCATTGGAGCTTAGTTTCGTTACTCAAAAAATTCCCAAACCTAAAAGATGCTTCCAAAACTAAAGAAATATTATTGACTAGCATTTCAAAAGAGAATATTGAGAAGGAAGTTGCTTATTTTAATAAAAAGTATAATAAAAGCTATGAACGAACTTACGGTTGGGCCTGGTTATTGAAGTTGGCAGAAGAACTTCATACTTGGAACGATCCAATAGCAAAAGAATTAGAGCAAAACTTGCAGCCACTAACCGATTTAATGGTTCAGAAATATATCGAATTTTTACCAAGATTAAAATATCCAATTAGAGTTGGTGAACATTCAAATACTGCTTTTGGATTAGCATTTGCATGGGATTATGCGAATACTGTTGGAGATAAAAAAATATTGAAAATCATAAATAATAGAGCAAAAGATTATTTTATGAATGATAAAAACTGTCGAATTTCTTGGGAACCAAGTGGATTTGATTTCCTGTCAGCTTGTTTGCAAGAAGCAGCAATTATGAAAAGAGTTTTACCAAAAAATGAATTCAAAAATTGGCTTTCAGAATTTTTACCAAAATTAAAAGATAAAGATTTTAAATTAGTTGTTGGTGAAGTTTCAGATAGAACTGACGGAAAATTAGTGCATTTGGATGGTGTTAATTTCTCAAGAGCGTGGTGTTTAAATAAAATAGCGAATGATTTGCCAGAATACAATCACTTAAAAAATGTTGCCAATAAGCACATTAATTATTCCTTGCCAAATGTTGTTGGAGATAATTATGAAGGCGGTCATTGGTTAGGAAGTTTTGCTATTTATGCTTTAAATTCAACAAAAAATGATTAAAAACATATTTAAAAATATTGGTCCAGGAACTCTAATTGCTGCTGCTTTTATTGGTCCAGGAACCGTAACATTGTGCACTTTAGCAGGTGTGAATTTTGGTTTTAATTTATTGTGGGCAATGTTACTTTCTATAATAGCCACCATTGTTTTACAAGACATGGCCGCAAGATTAGGAATCATTTCTCAAAAAGGATTATCAGAAGTTATTAGAGAAGAGATTAAAATTCCTTTTTTTAAATGGTTTGTCACAATCTTAATTTTATCAGCAATTGTAGTCGGAAATGCTTCTTATGAGGCAGGAAATATAAGTGGAGGGATTTTAGGATTAGAAACAATATTTGGAAAATTAATTTTAAATATTGGTAGTTTATCTATTAATTTAATGAGTTTAGTTATAGGTGTTATTGCATTTATATTGCTCTATATTGGAAATTATAAATTTTTAGAAAAAGCACTAGTAACTTTAGTTTTAATAATGAGTGTTTCATTTTTAATAACAGCGATTGTTACAAAGCCAAATGTATTGGAACTGATAAAAGGGATGTTTATTCCTAGATTCCCAGAGAAAAGTTTGCTAACTATTATTGGTTTAATTGGTACAACTGTAGTGCCATATAATTTATTTTTACATGCTTCTTTAGTTAAGGAACGTTGGAATAAAACAGCAGATTTAAAATTAGCTAGAAAAGACACAATTATTTCTATTATTTTAGGAGGATTGGTCTCAATGGCAATTATTGTTTCTGCTGCTGCAATTCCGTTTAAAAATATTTCTAACGCTGCAGATTTGGCAGAAGGATTAGCACCTTTATATGGCGAATTTGCTAAGTATTTTTTAGCATTGGGTTTATTTGCAGCAGGAATTACATCTGCAATTACAGCGCCTTTAGCAGCTGCTTATGTGGCAAGAGGGTGTCTAGGTTGGAAAGGAAATATGAAATCAAAATCATTTAGAATGGTTTGGATTGTTATTTTGTTTTTAGGTGTTTTATTTGCATCCATAGGCATTAAGCCAATTGAAATTATAAAGTTTGCTCAGGTTGCAAATAGCATGCTATTGCCTGTTATTGCGGGAATTTTATTGTGGATTATGAATAAGAAAAATGTTTTAGGTGATTTTGTAAACACGAAAACACAAAACATTTTAGGTTTTATAATATTAGCAATTTCTATTTTTTTAGGCGCGAAAGGAATTTTAAAAGTATTTAATTTTATATAGAATGAGAATTGATATCAATTGTGATGTTGGTGAAGGTTTAAACAATGAGCATTTATTAATGCCTTATATCACTTCTTGCAATATTGCTTGCGGTGGACATTTTGGTGATAAAAACACAATAGATGAAACTATTGAGATTGCGACTAAAAACAATGTTTTAATAGGAGCGCATCCTTCTTTTCCTGATAAAGAAAATTTTGGTAGAAAATTAATAAATATTTCTGATCATGCTTTTAAAGAAAGTATACAGAATCAGTTGAATTTATTTATGAATAGGCTTTCTTTCTTTGATATAAAGTTACATCATATAAAACCGCATGGTGCATTATATAATGCTATTGCTGTTGATGAAAAGTTAGCAATTTTATTTATTCATACCATTAAAAAGTATACTATTGATGCTTATTTATATCTTCCTTATAATTCTGTAATTGAAAGAGTCGCCAAAGAAAATAAGATAAAAATTAAGTACGAAGCGTTTGCTGATAGAAATTATAATGATGATTTAACATTAGTTTCTAGAACCTATGAAAATGCATTGATATTCGATAAAATGCAGGTATTTCAGCATGTCCATAGAATTATAAAAGAAGGCAAAGTAAAAACAGTTTCAGGAAAAGAAGTAAAAATAAAAGCAGATACTTTTTGTGTACACGGAGACACTAAAAATGCAATTGAAATTTTAAAATATGTGTCTAGAGAATTAAAAAATCATGGAATTATTGTTAGGTAACATTCATACATATAAACCTTTTGGTGCGAAAGCAATTTTGATAGAATGGAAAGCAATCATTGAGGAAGCTATTTTAAAAGATATATTAGAATTTAAGGATAAAATTAATTCTCAAAAGAGCGAATCGTATATAGATTATAGTATTGGATATAATTCATTAACTATAATTTTTAAGGATATCATTTTAGATTTTAATAAAGAAGTTGAAAAATTACAATCTATCTATACTTTAAATTCTACGATTAAACCGGTACAAAATTTTCTATGGGAAATTCCTGTTTGTTATGATTTAGAATTTGGAATTGATTTAGAAGAAATGTCACAATCTTTAAATTTAGAGATTCTTGAAATTATTAAAACTCATTCAGAAAGCATTTATACAGTCTTTTTTATTGGTTTTTTACCTGGTTTTCTTTATTTAGGAGGATTGAACTCGCAATTATTTTTTGACAGAAAACCAAATCCACGATTAAATGTTGAGTTAGGTTCTGTTGGAATAGGAGGAGAACAAACAGGAGTCTATCCTGTGAATTCTGCCGGTGGTTGGAATATTATAGGAAGAACTCCAATTAATTTTTTTGATTTGGAATTAAGCAATCCTTGCTTTGCAAAAGCGGGAGATCAAATAAAATTTAGTGTAATTACTAAAAAAGAATTTTCAGAACTCGAAATTTTAGTGTCAAAAAAATCATATCAACTTTTTAAAACTATAATTAATGATTAAGGTTTTAAAATCAGGATTTTACACAACCATTCAAGATAAAGGAAGAGTTGGTTTTGCTTCTTTAGGAGTTCCGGTTTCTGGTGCTATGGATTCTTATTCATCAGGTTTAACGAATCATATTTTAAACAATTCTTTAGATTGTGCATTTCTTGAAATTACTTTAGGAGGCTGTAAACTTCAGTTTTTATCAAAAACTACTATTTGTATTTCTGGAGGAGACTTTTCTCCAAAGATTAACAATCAATCTATTTTATTAAATTCTAAAATCAGTATTAAAGAAAATGATATTTTATCTTTTGGAAAAGTAAATTTTGGAGTTCGTTGTTATTTAGCTGTTAAAGGAGGAATCCTAACAGATATAAAGTTAGGTAGTAGAAGTTTGTTTAAAAATATTACAAGTAATTTTATTTTAAAATCAGGAGATTATTTGTCTATTTCTAATCTAAAAATAGATTTAGAAACCTCAAGAACTTTGGTTAAAGTGAATAAAAATCATTTCGAATCAAAAGTTATTGAATGTTTTAAAGGACCTGAGCTTGAGGCATTAGATATTCATCAACAGAAGATACTTTTTGAAACTGAATTTAGTATTTCAAAAGATATAAATAGAATGGGATACAAGCTAAATGAAATTTTAGAAAATTATATTCCTTCAATTTTAACCTCAGCGGTATTGCCTGGAACGGTTCAGTTAACACCTTCAGGGAAATTAATTGTATTAATGAGAGATTGCCCAGTTACAGGAGGTTATCCAAGAGTTTTACACGTATCCGAAGAAAGTATAAATAGATTGTCACAGAAAACGACAGGAGACAAGTTTCAGTTTGTGTTACAATAAAAAAGCACCTCAATTGAGGTGCTTTTTTATTTATATAAAGATAAAAAATTATTTATTTTCCTTCGCTGGAGGTGCTGGTTTTCCATTATTCAATTGTACTTGAATATCTCCAGTATATCCCTCTAATTCTTTCATAGCCGTCTTAACTTCTTCTAAAGTACCAGAAATAACTACTTTTTCAGTAACTGTTTTTCCGTCTATAGTTTCATTCGTAGTAATTGTTGCTGCAGCCATTTCAGAAGTATCTCCTTTAATTTCTACACGTACTTCTTTTCTAATCTCTTCACTATGTGAATTGGCATTTGAATGTCCCCCTAAAATAGGAGCAATTACCAAACCGATTAAACAAGTAAGTTTAATTAAGATATTCATAGATGGGCCAGAAGTATCTTTAAAAGGATCTCCAACCGTATCTCCAGTTACCGCAGCTTTGTGCGCTTCAGAACCTTTATATGTCATAACTCCATTAATTTCTACTCCAGCTTCAAAAGATTTCTTAGCATTGTCCCATGCACCTCCAGCATTGTTTTGGAAGATTGCCCAAAGTACACCAGAAACAGTAACACCAGCCATATAACCACCTAACATTTCAGCTACCAACATGTTGTTTTCTTGATATGCTAATTTACCTACCAAAACAACAAGTATTGGAAAACCGATTGTTAAAAGACCTGGTAACATCATTTCTTTTAAAGATGCTTTCGTAGAAATAGCGACACACTTATCATATTCTGGTTTCCCAGTTCCTTCCATAATTCCTGGAATTTCTTTAAATTGTCTTACTACTTCATTTACCATCTCCATAGCAGCTTTACCAACAGCATTCATTGCTAATGCAGAGAATACTACAGGAACCATACCACCAACAAATAGCATTGCTAATACAGGTGCTTTAAATATATTAATACCATCTATTCCAGTAAATGTTACATATGCAGCAAATAAAGCCAAAGAAGTTAGTGCAGCAGAAGCAATGGCAAAACCTTTACCTGTTGCAGCAGTTGTGTTACCAACAGCATCTAAAATATCTGTACGTTCTCTAACAATTGGGTCTTGCTCACTCATTTCTGCAATACCACCTGCATTATCGGCAATTGGTCCAAAAGCATCAATAGCTAATTGCATTGCTGTAGTTGCCATCATTGCAGAGGCAGCCAAAGCAACTCCGTAAAAGCCTGCTAAAGCATATGAAGACCATATTGCAGCGGCAAATAATAATACAGAAGAAAATGTAGAAATCATACCAGTAGCTAAACCAGCAATAATATTTGTTCCTGCTCCTGTAGAAGACTGTTGTACTATTTTTAAAATTGGTTTAGAACCTAAACCTGTATAGTATTCTGTAAATGCAGAGATTCCTGCACCCACAACTAAACCAACCAAACATGCATAAAATACTCTCATTGATGAAATATCTTGAAGACCTTCACCAAAGAAATCCATTTGCATTGTTTCTGGTAACATCCAACTTACTAAACCGTAACATGCTGCAGCAACCATTGCGATAGCTGCCCAGTTTCCAATATTTAATGCTTTTTGAACATCTGCTTCTTTTGCATCATTCGATGAGATTTTAACTAGAAGTGTTCCGATAAGAGAAATAATAATACCTACACCAGCAATAGACATTGGTAATAAGATTGGTCCAATTCCGCCAAAAGCATCTTGAATTGCTCCTCCCATATCTTTAATCACATAATTTCCTAAAACCATCGCAGCTAATACAGTTGCTACATAAGAACCAAATAAATCAGCTCCCATACCTGCAACATCTCCAACATTATCTCCAACATTATCAGCAATAGTTGCTGGATTCCTTGGGTCATCTTCTGGAATGTCTGCTTGCACTTTTCCAGCTAAATCAGCTCCAACATCTGCAGCTTTGGTATAAATACCACCACCAACTCTTGCAAATAGAGCAATAGATTCAGCTCCTAAAGAGAAACCAGCCAATGCTTCTAGAACAACAGTCATATCTGATGTTGAAGTCCATACTCCATCCATAAAATAATGAAAGAAAAATATAAAGAACATGGTTAAACCTAAAACAGCCAAACCAGCAACACCAAGACCCATTACGGTACCACCACCAAAAGAAACTTTTAATGCATTTGGCAAGCTCGTTTTTGCAGCTTGTGTGGTTCTAACGTTTGTTTTGGTTGCAATTTTCATTCCCATGTTTCCTGCAAATGCAGAAAATATAGCACCAATAATAAAGGCAACTACAATTAAATAACTACTATTCATATAAAAAGCAATTCCAGCTAAAACAATACTTGCTCCAACTACAAAAATTGCTAAAAGTCGATATTCTGCATTTAAAAAAGCAAGTGCTCCTTCATAGATGTGGTCAGAAATTTCTTTCATTTTTCCATCACCTGCATCTTGTTTCATTACCCAAGATTTTTTAACTAGCATGTATACTAGTCCTAAAACAGCCATTGCAATTGGCATCCAAATCATCATTGATTCCATATATTATTTTATTTTTATTAGTTTAAAACGGTCGTAAATGTAATAAAATCAAATAGAAATAAAAAACCTCTTAAAAAGTTAATTTTAAGAGGTTAATAAAATATGGGTATTTTTTTGTTAAATCTTAAATTTATCAGTCTTCTTGTAGTCGCTTTGTTTGTATCTCTCAACACATGCATGAAAAATTTCAGTAGCTTCTTTAGCATCTCCCCAACCACCAACATCTACTTTTTTCTTTTCTAAATCTTTATATACTTTAAAAAAATGTTCTATTTCTTTTAATCTATGTGGGTTTAAATCTGAGATATCACTTTTATCATTCCAAATTGGATCTGAAATAGGCACACAAATAATTTTTTCATCCGGTCCTTTTTCATCTGTCATGTGAAAAACTCCAATTGGTTTTACTTCAATTACACACATAGGGAAAGTTGGTTCATGTCCTAAAACTAAAACATCTAAAGGGTCATCATCTAACGCTAAAGTTTCTATCACAAAACCATAATCTGCAGGATACATCATTGAAGAGAACAACATTCTGTCGAAACGAATTTTATTCAAATCAAAGTCATATTCATATTTATTTCTACTTCCTTTAGGTATTTCAATTAAAACATCGAAAGTTGTATTTTCTTTTGGATTCATAAATTTGTAATTTTTTTTAGCGTGGTGCAAAAATAGTGAATTCATTAAGTTTTTCAATACAATTGACTGCGAATTTACGCAATGCTTTTCGCATGAAATATAAAGTATATATCAATTAAAAAATCCTTTTTTCAAAAGAGAAAAAAGGATTTTTTAATTAGTTTAAAATCTTCTTACAGGTATAATACTTCTTTAACAGCTTTTATAACATCGTTTGCATTCGGAATCCATTTTTCAAATAAAACTGGAGAATATGGAGCAGGCGTGTCTGCTGTTGTAATTCTTTTAATTGGTGCGTCTAAGAAGTCAAATGCTTCTTCCTGAATTCTATATGTAATTTCAGAGGCAACACTTGCAAAAGGCCAAGCTTCTTCTAAAACTACCAATCTATTTGTTTTTTTAACTGATGTCAAAATAGCAGCATGATCCATAGGACGCACTGTTCTTAAATCTATAATTTCAATAGAGATGTTTTCTTTAGCCAATTCATCTGCCGCTTTGTAAGCTTCTTTTATTATTTTCCCAAAAGAAACAACGGTTACATCTGTACCTTCTCTTTTAATATCTGCAACTCCAATAGGAATGATATACTCCCCTTCAGGAATCTCCATTTTATCACCATACATTTGTTCAGATTCCATAAAAATTACCGGATCATCATCTCTAATCGCTGCTTTTAATAACCCTTTTGCGTCATATGGGTTAGAAGGAACAATAACCTTTAAACCTGGTGTGTTTGCAAACCAGTTTTCAAATGCTTGCGAGTGTGTAGCACCTAATTGTCCTGCAGAAGCTGTTGGGCCTCTAAAAACAATAGGACAGTTAAACTGACCACCTGACATCTGTCTGATTTTTGCTGCATTGTTAATAATTTGATCAATTCCAACCAAAGAGAAATTAAACGTCATATATTCTACAATAGGCCTATTACCATTCATAGCAGAACCGATTGCAATACCAGCAAACCCAAGTTCGGCAATAGGAGTATCTATAACTCTTTTTGCACCAAACTCATCCAACATTCCTTTACTAGCTTTATAAGCTCCATTATATTCTGCAACTTCTTCACCCATTAAATAAATGCTTTCATCTCTGCGCATTTCTTCACTCATGGCCTCACAAATTGCCTGTCTAAATTGAACTGTTTTCATTGAATCTAAATTATAGTTTATTTTTTCTTTCGCAAAAGTAAGGAATTAGCAGAAGTTTTTTACTATCTATTTTTCATAAAATAATTTTTTTCAATTTTTGATATAATTCTGCTTACAAAACTGAAGATTGGTATGGCTTCAGTGTTATATAAAATAAAAAAACTATTTTTATGTTTGTTAGAAAAATAAATATTTTATATAAATACAATCTAGGAAAAATCTTCCAATAACAGAAGGAATGAACTCATTATTAGAAAGCGGGTATAACAAAAACAAATAAATTCGATAGAATACTTGCGCCATTTAATTAAGAGTTCGGAAATGGTTAGGAATTAGGTAGATAAATTTTTATTTTATATGTTAAATAATTAAAATATTTACTATGCATGCATAGTAAATTTAAAAAAAAGGTGTAGCTTTGACCATATGAAAAAAAAATTATAAGTCATGAAAATATTAGTTTGTATAAGTCATGTGCCTGACACAACTTCGAAAATTAATTTCACAAATAATGATACCGAGTTTGATAAAAACGGAGTACAGTTTGTAATTAATCCTTATGATGAGTTTTGTTTGACAAGAGCCATGTGGTTTAAAGAAAAACAAGGAGCTAAGGTAACTGCAGTAAATGTGGGTGGTGTGGAAACAGAGTCAACACTTAGAAAAGTATTGGCTATTGGTGCAGACGATGCCATTAGAATAAATATAAATCCAACAGATGGTCTTTTAGTGGCAAAAGAATTAGCTGCAGTAGTAAAAGACGGAGGTTATGATTTAGTTTTAGCGGGTAAAGAATCTGCAGATTATAATGGACAAATGGTTCCGGGAATGCTGGCTTCCTTAGTAGATTTCAATTTTGTAAACGGTTGTGTACAAATAGAGGTAGAAGGTACAAATGTAACTGCTAAAAGAGAAATTGATGGAGGTACTGAAACATTATCTACATCTTTACCTTTAGTAATTGGTGGTCAAAAAGGTATTGTAGAAGAAAAAGATTTGCGCATACCAAATATGAGAGGAATTATGATGGCGCGTAAAAAACCCCTAAAAGTATTAGAGGCAGCGGGTTCTGAGGCATCAACATCTATAGAGTCTTTCGAGAAACCAGCACCAAAGGGGGCTGTAAAGCTTGTGGATGCAGATAATTTAGATGAGTTAATTAGCTTATTGCATAATGAGGCTAAAGTAATATAGTAAGTAGTGGTTGCTGCATTTTTAAAACCTTTAATTATTAACTTTACTCGAAGCATTTACAGAATAATACAAACAAACGATTAAATAAAAAAAACAAAAAATATGTCAGTTTTAGTTTTTGCCGATTCAACAGACGGAAAATTTAAGAAAACTGCTTTTGAAGTAGTTTCTTACGGAAAGAAAGTTGCAGAACAATTATCTAGTAATTTAGTGGTTGTTACTATTAACGCAGGAGATGCAACAGCATTATATACATATGGTGCAGAAAAAGTGTTAACGGTATCTAACGATAGTTTATCAACTTTTAATGCAAAAGAATATGCATCTGTTATAGAACAAGCTGCAATGAAAGAAAATGCAACTATTGTAGTAGTAGACTCTAGTATTAATGGTTTGTATTTATCACCATTAGTAGCTGTGGCTTTAGAAGCTGATTATGCATCGAACACAGTTTCAGCGCCTTCTAGTATAAGTCCTTTTACAGTAAAAAGAAAAGCATTTTCTAATAAAGCATTTTCAAATACAGTTATATCTGCAGAGAAAAAAGTAATTGGTTTGGCTAAAAATTCTTTTGGAATACACGAAAATATGGTTTCTGGAGCTCTAGAAAGTTTTGATCCAACAGTTGCAGTTTCTGGAGTGAAATCAGAGAGTGTAGAAAGAGTTACAGGTAAAGTTACTATTGCAGATGCAGATACTGTAGTTTCTGCAGGTAGAGGTTTAAAAGGGCCAGAAAATTGGGGAATGATAGAGGAATTAGCAGCTGTTTTAGGTGCTGCAACTGCATGTTCTAAACCTGTTTCAGATTTAGGATGGAGGCCTCATGGAGAGCATGTTGGACAAACAGGTAAACCAGTAGCTTCTAACTTATATATTGCAATTGGTATCTCGGGTGCTATTCAGCATTTGGCAGGAATTAACGCGTCCAAAGTAAAAGTTGTCATAAATACAGATCCAGAAGCACCGTTTTTTAAAGCTGCAGATTATGGTGTTGTGGGTGATGCTTTTGACGTAATTCCTAAATTAATAGAAAAATTAAAAGCTTTTAAAGCAGCTTAATAGTTTTTTTGGAGCGTTACTGCTCGAGTTCAACTAGTAAAAACTTTAAAAACCTATCAAAATTTTATATTTTGATAGGTTTTTATTTTTTATTAATTAAAACAAAAGAGGGCAAACAATCGTTTTATTGTTCAAAGAGCCTTTTCTTCTAAAAAAAAACCAAATTCAAGAAAGAATATCTGTTTTTGCCATATAATTTTTAGTAAATTGTCGGCTTAAAAGTAGCCACAAATACTTGTTTAATTAGCGGTTTTTAATGCAGAAAGATATATGGGTTTAATAAAACTAACTATAAAAGGAATTTCCTACAGTCAGACACAAACTGGTGCATACGCACTCGTGTTAAGTGAAATGGAAGGAAGTAGAACTTTGCCAATTATTATTGGTGCTTTTGAAGCACAATCTATAGCCATCGCTTTAGAAAAAGAAATTAGACCACCAAGACCTTTAACCCATGATTTGTTTAAGACTTTTTCAGATCGTTTCTCTATAGAAATTAAAGAAGTTATAATACATAAATTGGTAGACGGTGTTTTCTTTTCTAGTTTAATTTGTCAAAAAGATGGGGTAGAAGAAGTTATAGATGCAAGAACTTCAGATGCAATTGCAATTGCAGTTCGTTTTCAAGCTCCAATTTTCACTTATGAAAATATATTAGATAAGGCGGGTGTGTTTTTGAAAATAGAAGATGAATTAGGGTTAAATGATCTTACTGAAACAGAAGAAATTTCTTCAGAGGGGGAAGACCTATTGGAAGTTGATACCACATCTTTAGACTCAAAGGTATCCGTTTCTGAATTAAATGATCAGCTAGATAAAGCAGTTGCTGACGAAAATTATGAATTAGCGGCAAAAATTAGAGATAAAATCAGTAAAAAATCTTAAAATTAACTCATACATGAAAAATTTATTTTTAATTGCTTTTTGTTTTGTTTCATTTTCATTTTTAGGACAAGATATAGTGCAAGAATCTAAAGAAAATACTGCTATACAAGCAGGAATTTCTTTTTCACCTAAACAAGATGCCAAAATAATTTCATCAACAACAGATATTAAAGCAGTAGGGTACGAAAAAGATATATCTAAAAAAAAATTAAAAGAAGATACAATCATTGCAAGTCGAAATTTTACCTTTGCAAGCCTTTGGAGAGGTGTTTTAGGAATGTTTTCTTTAATACTTATTGCCTTTTTATTTAGTGCTAACAGAAAAGCAATTAGTTGGAAAAGAGTAGCCATTGGTTTATCGCTTCAGCTAGTTATTGCAATAGGAGTTTTAAAAGTATCGTTTATTCAAAAAGCATTTGAATTAGTAGGAAAACTTTTTATTGAAATTTTAGAATATACCAAAGCGGGTAGTTCCTTTTTGTTTGCAGGTTTAATTTCAGACATGGATTCTTTTGGATATATTTTTGCTTTTCAAGTACTTCCAACAATTATTTTCTTTTCAGCATTAACATCACTTTTATTCTATTTAGGTATTATTCAATGGATGGTTAAAATGCTAGCAATTGGTTTGTCTAAGTTTTTAGGTATTTCTGGTATGGAAAGTTTGTCTGTTGCAGGAAATATTTTCTTAGGACAGACTGAGGCACCTTTGTTAATTAAAGCATATTTAGAGAAGATGAATAAATCTGAAATGCTCTTGGTTATGATTGGTGGAATGGCTACGGTTGCAGGCGCTGTTCTAGCAGCTTATATAGGGTTTTTAGGTGGTGGAGATAAAGAGTTGGAATTGGTTTTTGCAAAACATTTGTTAGCTGCTTCTGTGATGGCCGCTCCTGGTGCCATTGTGGTTTCTAAAATCTTATATCCACAAACGGAAGAGGTAAACACAGATGTTACAGTTTCTCAAGAAAAAATAGGTTCTAATATTTTAGATGCTATTGCAAACGGTACTACAGAGGGTTTGCGTTTAGCGGTAAATGTAGGAGCTATGTTATTGGTTTTTGTGGCAGTAATAGCAATGTTAAATGGTGGTTTAGATTTAATAGGCAATATTACTTCTTTAAATGATTTAATTGCAGCGAATACTGCTTATGATAAACTTTCTATAGAATTTATTTTAGGGTATGCTTTTGCGCCACTAATGTGGTTAATTGGAGTGCCAACAGCAGATATGACTTTAATGGGACAATTATTGGGTATTAAATTAGCTGCAAGTGAATTTGTGGGATATATACAATTGGCAGAATTAAAAAATGTGGCAAATGCAACGCATTTAGCCTATAACAAGTCAATTATTATGGCAACCTATATGTTGTGTGGTTTTGCGAATTTTGCATCTATAGGAATTCAAATTGGTGGTATTGGTTCTTTAGCGCCAGGACAGCGTAAAACATTATCAGAATTTGGAATGAAAGCCTTAATTGGTGGTACAATTGCTTCTTTAATGTCTGCAACAATTGCAGGAATGATTATAGGGTAGCAGTAAATTACTGCAAGGAACTTCTAAAAAAGGTTATCTTCAAATCGTTAATAACTTTAAAATATTATTTAAAAAGCTTCGCCAAAAATGGTAGAAGCTTTTTTATTTTTACAAAGGCTTACTACAAAAAGTATAACCGAAGAAATAATTAACCGATTACATATTAGAATGAAGCAATATCACGACTTAGTAAAACACGTTTTAGAAAGCGGAAACGAAAAAGGAGATAGGACAGGTACAGGAACAAAAAGTGTTTTTGGGTATCAAATGCGATTTGATTTAAGTGCTGGTTTTCCAATGGTTACCACTAAGAAGTTGCATTTAAAGTCTATTATTTATGAGCTACTTTGGTTTATAAAAGGAGATACAAATATTAAATATTTACAAGACAATGGTGTGAAAATCTGGAATTCTTGGGCAGATGAAAACGGAGATTTGGGGCCGGTTTACGGGCACCAATGGCGTAATTGGAATAGTGATGATATAGATCAATTAAAAGAAGTTATAACTACGCTAAAAACGAACCCTAATTCTAGAAGAATGATGGTTGCTGCATGGAATCCTTCTGTAATGCCAGATACCTCTGTAAGCTTTTCAGAGAACGTTGCAAATGGTAAGGCTGCATTGCCTCCTTGTCACGCTTTTTTTCAGTTTTATGTTGCAGATGGTAAACTATCTTGTCAGTTATATCAACGAAGTGCAGATATCTTTTTAGGTGTACCTTTTAATATTGCAAGTTATGCTTTGTTTACAATGATGATGGCGCAAGTTTGTGGTTATGAAGCAGGAGAGTTTATTCATACTTTTGGAGATGCTCATATTTATAACAATCATAAAGAGCAGTTAGAATTGCAATTATCTAGAGATATTAGACCTTTACCAAAAATGAAAATGAACGCTGCAATAACGAATATTGAAGACTTTACTTTTGAAGATTTTGAATTACTAGATTACAATCCACATTCCCATATTAAAGGAAAAGTAGCTGTTTAAAGTCGCTATAATTAAATCCTAATAAGGAGCTTTTTGTGGAATTTCACAGCAAGCTCCTTTTTTATATTTTACACAGTAATTAAACTGTTTTCTCCACCTGCATAATCATTCCAGGCATATCCATCAGCTTCCGTTTCGTTTACAAAAGTGCCGTCAATTAAATATTTAAATTCATGAGAGGTGTTTGCTTCTATATTGACAGTTCCTTTAAAAGAGCCGTTTTTTAATTTTTTTAATGGAGCAGATTTAGCATTCCATTCATTAAAACTACCAACTACTGCTGCATTATTTGCTTCTTTTGCAGCGACAGTAAATGTTACTTTACAGATTGGTTTGCTTTTTAAAAATTGTTTTTTAATTGCCATATTTTTGTAGGTTAAAATTCATAACAAAAATAACCAACATTACTAACATAGTACATAGTAATGTAAGCTTTGGTAAAGAATTATCAGTTTCATAAAACCAATGGGTAAAATTATTAATTGTGAAATTTTCCCTCGATAAATTATAAGTACTCTTAAAATAATTTGGTTTTTTTTCTCTTGATTTTCAGTATTTTGACCATAATTTGTTTCGTGTTTAGATTTTTTTTGACGAAAATGGCATAAAAACGTCAAATCTGAAATCATTTCTCTTATTTTTGTAAAAATTTATTAAATTTATGATTACTGTAATAGCTGCAATTGCCACTAACAATGCTTTAGGAAAAGACAACGATTTAATTTGGCATTTACCTGCCGATTTAAAAAGATTTAAAAAAGTAACTACAGGTCATTATATAATAATGGGTAGAAATACTTATGAATCTATAGGAAAGCCTTTACCAAATAGAACTACAATAATTATTACTAGAAATAAAAATTATTTTAAAGAGGGGTGTTTAATTGCGAACAGTTTAGAGCAGGCAATTGAAATGTCTAAAGAAGAAGCACAAGTATTTATAATTGGTGGTGCTCAAATTTATAAGGAAACAATTGCCAAAAACTTAGCGCAACAATTAGATATTACCTTGGTGCACAAAGATTTTGAAGCAGATGTTTATTTTCCTGAAATAGATTCCAAAATTTGGAAAGAAATAGCTAGAGAGAATTTTAAAGCTGATGAAAAAAATAAACTTGATTATAGTTTTATCTCATATCAGAAAATTTAATTAATTCTACCGCTTCTAAATCCACCTCCTAAATTTATTTTATATTTTATTTGAGCAAATAAAAAGTAATTAAAAAGCTTATAGTTTACTTCATAGCCGTAATCTTCTTGTGATTGGTAATCTATTATATTTTCATAAATTCTAGTATTATACTTGCTAGGACTTTGAGCTCTTGAATTCCAACTTGCAACCCAAATGCTATTTCTATTTTCCATGTATTCTTGAGTATAGAAACCTTCTGGTTTTGCAGTACTTGCTAGGTATGCAGTAAAACCAATATCTATAATTATTATTTCATATTCTAAACTATCATTTGCAATTAAAACAGCCGCTTCTTTAGGTAGTTTTGTTTTATTTGTGGGTATTGAACTACACGCCCCAAAAGAGAATATTATGCAAATTAGAAGCAAAAAAAGTGAGCTTAATTTCATTATTTTAATATTTATGATACGTAAATTTGCAAAAATTATTTTTAAATTTATTGATTTTTAGATGATTTAACAGTAATTTTAAGGGTATTTAAAATTACTATTCATGAGAACAATTGTATTTGTACTATTATTTTTCACTCAGATTTCATTTGCTCAGATTTTACCAGAAAAAGAAAGGGCACTTTTAAAAGATGAAATTTTAGAAGATAGATTCAAGAACCTTTTACCAGGTTTAATGGAAGATGCAAACATAGATATGTGGTTGTTAATATCTAGAGAATACAATGAAGACCCTGTCTTAAAAACAATGCTACCTGCAACTTGGTTAAATGCAAGAAGAAGAACAATCATCGTTTTTTATAGAAATAAAAAAGAGAAAATAATTGAAAGATTAGCAGTGGCAAGATATAATATCGGTAAAAGTATACAGTCTTCTTGGGATAAAGAAAAAGAACCAAGTCAATGGAAAGCTTTGGTAGATATTATTGCTTCACGAAACCCTGATAAAATTGGTATTAATTTTTCTAAACACTTCGCGTTAGCAGACGGATTGGTAAAAACAGGTTTTGATGAGTTGTTAGAAAACCTTCCTGAGACATATCAAGAGAGATTAGTTTCTGCAGAAAAATTAGCCATTGGTTGGTTAGAAACTAGAAGTAAAATGGAGATGAAACTCTATAAGAAACTGGTGAAAATTACACATGATATTATAGACGAAGCTTTTTCGGCAAATGTTATTCAAACAGGAATAACCACTACAGAAGATATTGTTTGGTTTATGCGTCAAAAAGTGACCGATTTAGGTTTAGAAACATGGTTTCATCCAACGGTAGATATTCAAAGAAATAACGAGGTGTTGAAATCTCATATAACTTCTTTTTCTAAAGGGAAGGAAGAAAAAATAATACAAAAAGGAGACTTATTGCATTGCGATTTCGGAATTACATACATCGGTTTAAATACAGATTGCCAACAACACGCTTACGTTTTAAAAAAGACCGAAAGTGAGGTTCCTGCTTTTTTGAAAGAAGCTTTTAAAAAAGGAAATAGAGTTCAAGATATTCTTACAAATAATATGCGTCTTGGAGTTACTGGAAATGAAATTTTAAAAGCATCTTTAATTCAAGGAAGGAAAGAAGGTTTGAAGCCTTCAATTTATACGCATCCTTTAGGGAAATACGGACACAGTGCCGGCACCACAATTGGCATGTGGGATTCTCAAAATGGGGTTCCTTTTAATGGAGATTATGCGCTTCATAAGAATACAGTGTATGCTATAGAATTAAATACTACAGTTGCCATAAAAGAGTGGGGTAAAGACATTAGAATTATGCTTGAAGAGGCTGGCTTTTTTGGTGATGGTGTTTTTGAATATGTAAACGAAAGACAAGTTGCTATAAAACCAATTAAAACAGAATAAATGCAACAAAGATGTTTTTGGGTTACTGACAGTAAATTATATGAAGAATATCATGACAAAGAATGGGGGCTGCCTGTTTTTGATGATGCAACACTTTTTGAGTTCCTAATTTTAGAAACTTTTCAAGCAGGTTTAAGTTGGATTACTATTTTAAATAAAAGAGAAAACTTTCGAAAAGCTTTTGATAATTTCGATTATCAAAAAATTGCAACATACCCAGAAAGTAAGTTTCAATCTTTATTAATAGATACAGGAATTATAAGGAATAAATTAAAGACAAGAAGCGCTATTCATAATGCGCAAGTTTTTATGGAAGTTCAGCAAGAATTTGGTTCTTTTTCAAAGTTTATTTGGTCTTATGTAAATGAAATCCCAATTCATAATAAATTTCAAAAGAGAACAGAAGTACCGGCAACCACCGTACTTTCTGATACCATTTCTAAAGACTTAAAAAAAAGAGGATTTAAATTTGTTGGTTCTACTGTAACTTATGCATATATGCAAGCCATTGGAATGGTAAATGACCATACAATAGATTGTTTTATATATGTAGAAAAGTAATAATAGAAAAGTACTAAAAGTAAATTATTGACCTGTATATAGACGAATTGCCACAAAAATTAAGACAATTATTCCTCCATAAATTAGCACCTTTTTTCCGGCTCCTTTGTAATAACGCTCATGGTTTTTTATGTCTTTTCTATAGCTGTAAGTCATTAATACTATAAAAGCTAAAATAAAAAAGATCATAAATATAATTCTACCAGTCGTAAAATAAGCGCTTAAAAACATAACTTCAATTGTTTAGTAAATTGTTGATGAATAGATTTTTTTGAGTTTAAAAATTTCGTAAAGTTTCTATATATTGTCTATTCAAATGAATTAATATTTTATTTTACAAAATTACAAATAAAATGAAGAACGCCATCGTTTTTGGGGCAACTTCTGGAATAGGTAAATCTTTAACTGAGATTTTAGTAAAAGAAGGATACAGAGTTGCTATTACTGGGAGAAGATTGCCGCTTTTAGAAGCGCTTAAACAGAAGTTTCCAGACCAAGTTTTAGTAAAGCAGAATGATATTCAGGATATTCAAGAAGTAGAGAACGTATTTTCTGAAATTGTATCAGAATTTGGAACGATAGATCTTATAGTGCAATCTTCAGGAGTTGGTTTTGTGAATTCAAAATTAGAATGGTCTAAAGAAGAACAATCTATAAATACGAATGTTTTAGGGGTAACAAAATTATACACTTTAGCGTATAACCTGTTTAGAGCCCAACAATTTGGGCATTTGGTAGGTATTACTTCTATTGCCTCTATTCGAGGGAATCGTGCTGCTCCTGTGTATTTTGCTTCTAAAGCATATCAAAAAGCATATCTAGAAAGCTTGTATATAAAAACCAAATCTATAAAATCGAAACGTGTTTTTATTACAGAAATTAGACCTGGCTTTATAGATACTGCCATGGCTTTAGGGGAAGCTGTTTTTTGGATGGTTCCTTTAGAAAAAGCAACAAATCAAATTTACAGTGCTATTAAAAGTAAAAAAAGAGTAGCTTATATTTCTAAGAGATGGCAACTTATTGCTTGGGCTTTAAAACTAGCTCCTGCCTGGTTATTAAAAAAAACATTATAATAATTTATAAGAGATAAAAATGAAAAATAAAATAAAATCAGTACATGAATTTCATACAGCTTTTGGCGCTGGTATTAAAAACAGACCAACAGCGAGCATTGGTGAGGATAGAAATTTACTTCGTTTTAATTTAATGAAAGAAGAGAATGAAGAATATTTAGAAGCAGCAGAAAATAACGATTTAGTAGAGGTCGCAGATGCTTTAGGAGATATGTTATATATTTTGTGTGGTACTATTATAGAGCATGGCATGCAAGATAAAATAGAGGACGTTTTTAATGAAATTCATAGAAGTAATATGAGTAAATTAGGAGAAGACGGAAAGCCAATTTATAGAGAAGATGGTAAAGTTCTAAAAGGAGTTAATTACTTTAAGCCACATATAAAAAAAATTTTAGAGCAATAATTTTCAATCAAAATGAGCAATATTATTTCGAACATACTCTAATGTTAGTGAAATAATATTGTCTTCATATTTATAAAATTGACTATCTAATTCGTCCCATAAGTCAATATTAGTGTCTTTTTCCATTAAAATTTGTTGTCGTATTCTTAAGTTTTTAGGAACTGGAATTTCTGGAAATAAGTAGATTGCTTTGGTAAGAATATCAACTGTGTTTTCTGCTTTAATGGCCAGGTAGGCTTGAAATACTTCATGAGTGAATTGCCCAGAAGAATTAAAAAAAAACTGTATAAATCCACCATTTGTAACGCTATCCTCTAAAACATCTAAGTAAATAAATGTTTTTTCAAATTCATTTAAATTACTAAAATTGTCTTTTTCAGGAATTTTTTTTCCAATTATCTCTCCAATTCTTGTAATTTTTTCTGCATCAACATTTAGAAGTAATGCAATTTCTGTAGAGGTCATTTTTTTATTTTTATTTAGTGCTACTCAATAGATTTCTTAAAAGCATTTTCTCCTCCAACAATTGGAAGTATTAATTTAGTGCCTTTTAAATCAATGGTCAATTCAGTTCCTGGTTTTGGTAACAGTGTATATTCACTGTCGCTAGAAAAAATCATTAAACCTATTTGTTGTCCTTTTTTAATGATTTGATCATCCGGTTGTAAATTAAAAGTCATTTCATAGAATGCACCTAGTTTTAAAGGCGTGCCTTCTGTTAAAGATGTATGATTTTGTAAATCTGCCCATCCACGAGTAATAATATTATCAGTAATTTTTATTCTCCTGCCTTTGTTCCATGGCAAAGAAACTAAATACACAGATAAGTTTACGGCTTTTTTAGAGCTCGCTGCTTTTATGGTAATGATTGGTCGTCCAGAGATATGAACATCTTCTTTTAAAATAGGAGATACATATAGTAAACGGTGTTCTGTAAAGTCTGCTTGTGCTAATGCATCTGCAGTAAAAGAATAATTATCTACTAACATTTCTTTTCCTTTAGATGTGGTACTACTTAAAGTTAAGTTTCCAGCTTTAGGCGCCCCAGGAGTTAAGTAAAAAGTAACTGGTTTTGCCGCTGGATTTGGGTAATCTGCGTATGCGGTTGGTTCATTTCTTTGGTCATTTTCTCTAACAATCCAAGCTTTTGCATCTGCTTCAACATTATTTTCAACTCCGTGTAAATACCTTGTAAACCATCGGTTCATCATTTTCATTGGTGGTGGACCACCATGACCGTTTTGATGATAATATACTTGTGTTGGTAAGCCCATTTCTTTGGCACGTTCATAAATTCTGAAACTGTGCTCTGGCATTACATTCCAATCATTAAATCCATGAGACATCAACAATGCGGCCTTCATTGGCCGCATATCATTTATATAATCTCTTCCTGCCCAAAAATTGTTATAATCTCCAGAAGCTCTGTCCATACCATTAGCCATTTCTGTATCTCTAATAGCTTTGTTATTTTTAGCTCTATTTTCTTCTTTTCCACTATGAATAAAATCGTACAACACGTCTATATCTTCCCCTAAATAACCACCCGGAGAACGCACTAAACCGTTAGAGCGGTAATAATGATAATAAGAAGTATTGGGTGCTATTGGAATAATGGCTTCTAAGCCAGCTACACCAGTTGTTGCTGCTGCTAATGGAATAGTTCCGTTGTAAGAAGTACCTGTCATACCTACTTTTCCAGTAGACCAATAAGCAGAAATAGGCTCATTACCTGTTCTAGAGGCAAACCCTTTTGCACGTCCGTTTAACCAATCTACAACGGCCTTTGGTGCTAAAGATTCATTGTCTCCTCCAACCGTTGGCGCTCCATCTGACAAGCCAGTTCCGGGAGAAGAAGAATGCACAACAACATATCCTCTAGGAACCCATGTTTTAATTTGAGAATTTGAAATAATAGGACGTTTTCCTGTTCTTTTAACTTCTGGATGAAAAGGATTTGGTACTGTTTCCCCCAACTCATGTTTTACATTCCAAAATAACTCTCTTCCACCCTTGGCAACTCCAGAATAATACGGACTAGATTCATACACCACAGGTAATTTTAAACCTTCGGTTTCTGTTTGTAAAGGTCTTGTTACATCTACATGCATTCTGTCTAAATTTCCGTCGCCATCCGAATCAAAAGTAGTTTCTACCCACAAATCTGTACGAATCCATTTGCTATCATCAGCAAAAGCTGCTACTATTTGAGCTTCACCATCTTTAAAAACAGGTATTGCTTTCTCTTGTGCGGTTGTTTTTATAGCAAAAACAACAAGTACTGTTAAAAGTATTTTTTTCATTTTAATTATTTTATTTAAGAATAGAAAACTCAATAGAAGAATCTGTAAAAACGGTATGTGTTTGATTTTTAAAATCTTTTTCATCTGCTTTGTAGATATTGTCTACATAGGTTTGCGGATTCAAATCTATTAAAGGAAACCAAGTGCTTTGCACTTGAATTTGCATTTTATGTCCTTTTTTAAACGTGTGAAAAACATCTTGCAGTTTAATGTTTACCTCCGTTTTTTTATTCGGAATAAAAGGTTCTGGATGCTCGAAACTGTTTCTGAAACGTCCTCGTAAAACTTCACTTCTAACCATTAAATGATAATTGCTCATTTTTAAATGGTCTTGTAGTTTGTCATTGGTTTCTTCTAAATTATCAGGATGTACGTCAATTACTTTTACAATCCAATCTGCTGATGAGCCTGTGGTAGCTACTTTTAATTTTGCTAAAATATCGCCAGCTAAGGTATAATTTTCGGATAAAACATCGGTTTCAAAGACCAAAACATCGGGTCTTCTTGCCGCAAAACGTTGGTCATCTGTCATGTATTTTCTTGGCGTAAAAACCGTTTTAATATCTTCGGAATAGGGAACAGGATGTTTCAGGTCGCTTATGAAGTTTATTGGTTTAATATATTTGGAATGAACAGGAGGTAAAATACTCAGGTGATTGTCTTCCGATAAAAACCAGTTTTCTTTCACCACATTTTCTGGAGGCCAAGCATCATACGATTTCCATTCTTTTTTACCAGAATCAAAAACATACGCTTCTGGTAAACCAGAATTTTTATCTCCTTTTCCTTTTAAGAAATGGTTAAAGAATTTTGTTTCAATTTCCGATTGAAATTTCAAGGAAATAGAATCACCAAAGTAATAATTACCTACATAATTTTCTACTCCAGCTCTTGCCCATTTCCCATGATCCCAAGGACCAAAAACTAGGGTATTGTAATTGTCTTTTCCGTTTTTTTCAATGGCTTTATAGGTTTCTAAGGGACCGTATAAATCTTCTGCATCAAACCAACCACCAACAATCATGGTGGCCACAGAAGAAGGTACTTTGTCTAAATGCTGAATAATTCCTTTGCTTTGCCAAACCGAATCATAATTAGGATGTTCTACAATTTCTTTCCAGAAATAATCATCAATTCTGTCTTTTTTTTCTGCAGTTTTTACGTCTAATTTATCGTATTGAAAGTATTCGTTTAAGTTTTTTAAAGGCCCTTTATCTAAGAAAAATTGATATTGATCTTTAGATTCCATTTTAGGAAAAGAGTACCAAGCAGAATCTGTTGGCGTGTCTTTATAAGTTCCAAATAAAGAAATAGCTCTAAAATAACTTAATAGAAATGCGCCATTATGATGAAAATCATCAAAAAAGAAATCTCCAATACATGCTTGTGGAGATGCTGCTTTTAAAGCAGGATGCGCTTCTATTGTAGAAACGGTTGCATAGTGCCCAGGATATGAAATACCCCAAGTACCTAAATTACCATTGTTATTTTTAACATTATTCACTAGCCAATCAATAGTGTCATAGGTATCTGAAACTTCATCAGCTTCTTTTGCAGTTTTATTAGGAATGTACGCACGCATATTGTCGTAAACGCCTTCGCTCATCCAACGGCCGCGAACATCTTGATATACTATAATATTACCCTCTTTCATTAAATGAATATTCGGTCCTATTTTAGTTTTCATTTTTTCGTTTCCATAAGGAGCAGAGCTATAAGGTGTTCTTTGCATTAAAATAGGATATTCTTTAGTAGTATCTTTTGGAGAATAGATGGTAGTGTGCAATTTGGTGCCATCTCTCATTGCAATTGTTACTTCTTGTTTTGTGTAATTGTCTATGACATAAGTGTCCTCTTTGTTTTTTTTTGAAGAATTACAAGAAGTGTATAGAAAAAAACTAAGAACTATTAGTATGAGAAACTTTTTCATATTGATTTATGATTAATTCCGATAAAGCTACGAAACTAAAAAGAGTTGATGAAAATTCTTTTGTTAAAATGATTTTGAATATTTATTTATGACTAAAATCCTACGTTTATTGCCTGTTATTGTAAAAAAAATAAGGAAAGTGCGCGATTATTCACCGCTAAAAAATTTTATAAATCTTTGTGTTTTTCTCTGTGCATCTTCGCTGTAAAACCCCTATTTTTGCAAACTATGCAAGATTCTAAAAAATTACAACTAACAGATTGGTTACCAACCACAAACAAGGAAGTTAAAATTCGTGGTTGGGAAGAATTAGACGTTATTTTATTTAGTGGAGATGCATATGTAGATCATCCTTCATTTGGGCCTGCTGTAATTGGACGTATTTTAGAAAGTTACGGTTTAAGAGTCGCAATTGTGCCGCAACCAAGTGTTAATGATAATTTGCAAGATTTTGAAAAATTAGGAAAACCTCGTTTATTTTTTGGTGCAACTGGTGGTTGTATGGATCCGATGGTGAGTAATTACACTGCAAGTAAAAAAAGTAGAGATAAAGATGCATATACCCCAAACGGTGATAAAGGTTTTAGACCCGATTATGCAACTTCTGTATATTCAAGAATATTAAAAGAAAAGTTTCCTGATGTGCCTGTTTTAATTGGTGGAATTGAAGCTTCTTTAAGACGTGTAACGCACTACGATTACTGGTCTGATAAATTATTACCAACTATTTTAGAAACTTCTAAGGCAGACATGTTGGTCTACGGAATGGGAGAACAACCTTTGCGAGAAATTGTAGAATTATTGCAGAAAGGAGTGCCTTTTTCTAGTTTAAAAAACATCAAACAAACGGCTGTTTTAGTAGATCAGAAAACAGAAAAAATACCTGTTATAAAAGACTGGGAAGATGTAACTATTAATTCACACACAGCTTGCTTAGGCGACAAGAAAACATTTGCTTCTAATTTTAAGGTAATAGAGCAAGAGTCTAATAAATTAAAAGCACGAAGAATTTTACAGGAAGTAGAAGGAAAAACATTGGTCATCAATCCGCCTTTTCCTACGATGACAGAAAAGGAAATTGACGGATCTTTCGATTTGCCTTTTACACGTTTGCCGCACCCTAAATACGATAAGCGTGGACCAATTCCGGCGTTTGAAATGATAAAATTTTCTATTAACATTCATAGAGGATGTTTTGGTGGTTGTAGTTTTTGTACAATTTCTGCACACCAAGGAAAATTTATTGCTAGTAGAAGTCAAGAGTCTGTTTTAAAAGAAATAGATAAAGTAGCAAATATGCCAGATTTTAAAGGCTATTTGTCTGATATTGGTGGGCCTTCTGCTAATATGTATAAGATGAAGGGAAAAGTACAGTCTATTTGTGATAAATGTGTTGCGCCTAGCTGTATCTCTCCCGTAGTTTGTTCTAATTTAGATACCTCCCATAAGCCTTTAACAGAGTTATATCAAGCAGTAGATAAGCATCCGAAGATTAAAAAATCTTTTATTGGAAGTGGAATTAGACATGATATGTTAGTTCCAGAATTTAATAAAAATGCAGATCCAAAAGAATTGGACGCCTATACAGAAGAAGTAATGACAAAGCATGTCTCTGGTCGTTTAAAAGTAGCGCCAGAACATACTTCAGATCCTGTTTTAAAGTTAATGCGTAAGCCGTCTTTTAAATATTTTCATATGTTTAAAGAGCGTTTTGATAAAATAAATATTCAGAAGAAATTAAACCTACAATTAATTCCTTATTTTATCTCTAGTCACCCAGCAAGCGAAGTAGAAGACATGGCAAATTTAGCTGCAGAAACGAAAGATATGGGCTTTCAGTTAGAGCAAGTTCAAGGTTTTACACCAACACCCATGACGGTTGCAACGGTAATTTATTATTCAGGATTTCATCCGTATACATTAAAACCAACAAGAACACCAAAAACAAAACAGGAAAGAGAAGACCAACATAAATTTTTCTTTTGGTATAAAAAAGAAAATAAAGATTGGATTCGAAACACCTTAAATAAAGTGGGGCGTTCAGATTTATTACAGGTTTTATTGCCAGAAAATAATTCTTGGAAAAAGAATAAAACTGCTCATAAAACAGCACAACATACTTTTGATGATGCTATTCCTTTTAATAAAAGAAAGAAGAAGGTAAGCAGAGCTCCCAAAAAGAAAAGGAGGTAAAAATTTGGTTCTTATTAGTTTGGGAATTAAAAGAAACTAAACGTTTAATTAAATCCTTTCCAGAACTTATCCTAGCCTTTTGAAACTACAAAACAAGAAATTTTGTTGGGTATTAAATGGTGTAGTATGGTTTTCCGTAGTGCAATTCAGGGCATTAAAACCGTCTTGCATTAATGTTTTTAATTCAGTCTCACTATACTGTATTATTTCTAGGCCACTGCATTTAAAAGGTCCTTTTTTAGAGAAGGTACCAATGGCTAAGAAGCCACTTACCGCTTTTTTAGCTGTTGCTATGTAATGTTGTATTTGCGCAGGCGCAGTAAGAAAATGAAATGCTGCACGGTCATGCCAAATATCATATATAGTATCTGTTTCAAAGGTGGTAATGTCGCATACAATCCAATGTACCTGTGCTGCCTTTGCCCCCAATCTCTTTTTTACTTTCTCTAAAGCTTCTGCAGAAATATCTAATACGGTAATGTTTTTATAACCTGCTGCTAGTAGATAATCTACAAGCTTGCTGTCTCCGCCACCAATGTCTATGATTTTTGCAGTTTTTGGTACTCCAAAAGAATTGATAAGATTCAGCGAGGTATTGGGTTTTTCTTGCGTCCAACTTACTTCGTCTGCATTTTTAGTTCTATAAACGTGGTCCCAATGTTCTTTTTTTTCTAATTTCATAATGGTATTGCTTTCTAATCTTAGTCATGCAGCGTGCGGAACGAAGTTATATTTTTAAATGCACAAACAAACGAAATTATTTTAGAAAAACTATCTTTGATTTTTAAAAGGGTAATCTTTCAATACAAGAATTATGAACATAGAGAATGCACAGCAGCAAGTAGATAATTGGATTAAAGAGCACGGAGTTCGTTACTTTAATGAGCTTACAAATATGGCGCAATTAACCGAAGAGGTTGGTGAAGTTGCCCGCATTATTGCGAGACGTTATGGCGAACAAAGTGAAAAGGAGTCTGATAAGAACAAAGATTTAGGCGAAGAATTGGCAGATGTGCTATTTGTTGTGTTATGTTTGGCAAATCAAACAGGTATTAATTTACAAGATGCTTTTGAAAAGAAATTAGATATTAAAACAAAACGCGATCACGATCGCCATCATAATAATCAAAAATTAAAATAACATGACTTTTATAGAAAAAACTAGACAACCGCTTTTTTGGAACAACGTTAGAAAAGTAACCATTCCTTTTTTTATAATGGTTGTTTTAATCTCTTTACTTTTAAATAGTTGGGAAGCTATTTTTGCTGGAAATTTTGATTTGGTAAATGAAGTAAATTTCAGCAATGGAAAATGGATGAACTTTTGGGGATTTAAAGCCTTTTTAAGTCTCTTTTATGGAATTTATGTAACCAATAAGAAAATGAAATAATAAAAAAAAGCGACTTAAAAGTCGCTTTTTTTTGGTTTATAGTAATACGTTAATCCAACTGAATCAAATCAATATCGCTTTCTTTCACTTGCTTGTTTAAAGCAGATACGCTCGTTTTAAATAATGCATTTAGCTTTGCCAATTCTGTATTAATCTCTTTTGTAATATCGTTTTTAAAATCTATTGCCTGCTGTGTAGGGGCATAGTTACCTATTCTAGTTAACGAGTTTAGATGTGCTAATTTGTTATTCAAACGAATTGGAAAGTTTAAAGGATCTTGCCCACTTTTAGATTTTGTTTGGTACAACGTTTCTTCAATCTTCGTTATCTTTTTCACCAAAGTATCTGCATACGTTAACAACGCTTTGTACTTTTCTTTATTTTTAATAGATTTCTTTAAAAGATTAACCTGACTCCTAACTTTCTTTACCTTTTTTAATGCTTTATGAATCTCAGTCATTTTTAAGTTAATGTCATTAATAAAGTCGAACTGCATTTTCATTTCACTCATAGAAGCCTCTGAAGTAGGGTTTCTTATAATGGTAAAGTTTTGCTTTGCGGTCTTACCATTTACAGATAATATTACTTTATAAGTTCCTGGCAATGCCATTGGGCCGCTTAGAGAAGCCCACCACAAAATCATTCCTTTTACTTTTTCTGCACCCGGATACATCATGTTCCAATAGAAAATATTGTTACCATCTTCCATTTTTAACTTTTCCTCTTTCTTTTCTTTATTCGGTTTGGTACTGTATTTTTTAATGAAGTTATCATTTGCATCATAGAAAGAAAGCGAGATGGTATCTTTCTCATTTTCTTTTTTAATGAAATAATTTACAGCAACACCACCGGCATGGTTCGTACCTGCTGTTCTCGAAGTTTTACCGTTTCCACCACTCATATTATAGGCGTTTTTTGGTTGATATAAAACCATTTCTTGTTTACTGATGGTTTTATTTAGTTGATGCAACGGTGTTAAATCGTCAATAATCCAAAGAGATCTACCTTGTGTTGCAGCAATTAAATTATCGTTTTTAATAGCCAAATCTGTAATGGGTACAATTGGTAAATTTTGCTGAAAAGATTCCCAGTTTTTACCGTCATCAAAAGAAACATACATTCCTCTCTCTGTTCCTGCATACAACAATCCTTTTCTTTTAGGATCTGCTCTCAATGCTCTTGTAAAACTTTCATCTCCAATTCCGTTGGTAATTTGTTTCCAAGATTGTCCATAGTTCTCTGTTTTGTAAATATAAGGTCTGTAGTCTCCAGACTTGTATTTTGTACCTACAACATATGCACTACCTTTTACAAACGGATTTACTTCAATGCAGTTAATCATCATCCATTCTGGCATTTTCTTAGGCGTTACATTGTCCCAGGTTGTGCCATTGTTTTTTGAAACATGTACCAAACCGTCATCAGAACCTGTCCAAATTAAACCGGGTTCTAAAGCAGATTCTGTAGCTGCAAATATAGTTCCGTAATATTCTACACCGGTATTGTCTTTTGTAATAGGGCCGCCTGAAGCACCTAAAGTTTTAGGGTCGTTTCTAGTCAAATCAGGACTAATTAATTTCCAAGATTGCCCTTCATTTTCGGTTGTGTGTAAATGATTAGAACCTGCGTATAATTTCTTTTTATTATTCGGTGAAAAGAAGATTGGAAAATTCCATTGAAAACGGTATTTAAAATCTTCTGCTCCATGACCCATTGGGTCATCTGGCCAAACATTTACTGCTCTGGTTTCTCCTGTCTTATGATTTTTTCTAGTTAACAAGCCACCATAACTTCCACCATACACAATCTCATCATTTAAAGGATCTACTGCAATATGTGCACTTTCACCACCGGCAGTAGAGCTCCAATCAGACTCGGTAATAAATCTACCCGCAGTTCTATGGGAAATTCTTACCGTAGAATTGTCTTGTTGTGCTGCTAAAATTCTGTAAGGAAAATGGTTGTCTGTGGTAACTCTGTAAAATTGTGAAGTAGGCTGGTTCATATAAGTGCTCCAATTCTCACCAGCATCAAAAGAAACTTGTGCGCCACCATCATCTCCAATAATCATTCTTTGATTGTCTTCTGGGGCAATCCATAAGTCATGATGATCTCCATGAGGTGCATTATATGTTTTGTATGTTTTTCCGCCATCTGTAGATTTATGATATCGTACATTTAAAACATATAAAATATTTTCATCTTGCGTATCTGCATACAAACGTGTGTAATACCAAGCCCTTTGTCTTAACTTTCTTTCAGAATTAATTAATGCAAAGGTTTTACCAGCATCTGTAGATTTATAGACTCCACCTTTTTTATTTTCTATTAAAGCCCAAACAATGTTAGAATTTACAGGAGAAACGGCAACGCCACTAATTCCCCAAAGACCATCTGGCAATCCTTTATTTGTAGAGATATTTCTCCAAGTTTCTCCTTCATCGGTACTTTTCCATAGCGCAGAACCATCGCCACCAGACGACAAACTATAAGGTGTTCTTCGAATATTCCAGGTAGTTGCGTATAATATTCTAGGATTATTAGGATCTATTATTAAATCTACAACACCTGCATTTTCATTAGAAAACAATACTTTTTTCCAATTAGTACCGCCATCAGTAGATTTATAAACACCTCTTTCTTGTGTGGGTTTGTACAAATCTCCCATAACACCTGCAAAAACAATATCTGGGTTTGTAGGGTGAATTCTCATTCTAGGAATATGTCTTGAGTTTTTTAAGCCAATATGTTTCCACGATTTCCCGGCGTTTTCAGATTTCCAAATTCCGTCTCCAGAAGAAACATTTCCGCGAACGGTTTTTTCTCCCATTCCAACATAAATAACATTATTATCAGATTCAGAAACAGCAACAGCACCTACAGAACCGCCAAAAAATCCATCAGAAATATTCTGCCAAGTATTTCCAGCATCATTGGTTTTCCATACACCGCCGCCAGTTGCACCCATATAAAATAGGTTTGCTTTGCCAGAAACTCCTGCAACTGCTGCACTTCTTCCACCTCTAAAGGGTCCTATATTTCGCCATTCTACAGCGCTAAAATATTCGCTAGAAACTTTGGTACTATTTTTTTGTGCATTAACTTTGGCATTTAAGGATAATAGTATAAAAATGACGAGGAGAACGTATTTTTTCATGTCGGTTATTTAAAGAATTAAAGTTTAAAAATAAGAAATAAAATCAGGTTTTAGAATGGACATATTGTTAAATGTTTTAAGGGATACCAAAATAAACGAAGAAATTACCATTTCTGGTTCTAAAAGTGAATCGAACAGATTATTGATTTTACAAAATTTATTTCCAGAAATTTCTATTGAAAATTTGTCAGATTCAGACGATTCTATTCACATGCAACATGCACTTTCTACAAAAGATGAGGTTGTAGATATTGGGCATGCAGGAACGGCAATGCGTTTTTTAACCTCTTATTTTGCCGTAAATAGTGGCAGGGAAGTAGTGCTTACAGGTTCTGAAAGAATGCAAAACAGACCTATAGAAATTTTAGTAAATGCCTTAAAAGATTTAGGTGCAGATATTTCTTATGAAGCCAAAGTTGGGTATCCGCCAATAAGAATTAAAGGGAAAAATAATATCAAAGAGAAAGTTCAAATTAATGGAAACGTAAGTAGCCAGTATATTTCTTCTTTATTATTAATTGCCTCTAAATTAGAAAATGGCTTAGAAATAGAATTGGTTGGTAAAATCACATCCATTCCGTACATTAATATGACGTTAAGTTTATTGAATCAATTAGCAATTGAAACTAGGTTTGAAGGAAATATTATAAAAGTTTTTCCGAAGGAGGCAATACAAAAACAAACAGTTGTAGTAGAATCTGATTGGTCTTCTGCAAGTTATTTTTACTCTATTATAGCATCTGCAGCAATAGATAGCTCAATTAAGTTATCTGCTTATAAAGAAGAAAGTTTGCAAGGAGATTCTTGCTTGGCAGAAATCTATGCCCATTTTGGTGTAACAACTATTTTTGGGAAAGATTGTATTACCTTAAAAAAAGAAGGTAAAACCAACGCAGAAACTTTAGCGATAAATCTTAAAAATGCACCAGATATAGCGCAAACCATTGCAGTAACTTGTTTTTCTGAAGGAATTTCTTGTAATTTAACAGGTTTACACACTTTAAAAATAAAAGAAACAGACCGTTTAGAAGCTTTAAAAGAAGAATTAACAAATTTAGGAGCTTTAATATCAGTAACCAATGATAGTTTGCACTTAGAACGATCATCAAAAATAAACGAAAACATTGCTATAAAAACCTACAATGATCATAGGATGGCGATGGCATTTGCACCTTTAGCACTAAAGGTTCCTATCAAAATTTTAAATGCAGAAGTTGTTACAAAATCGTTTCAAAAATTTTGGGATGATATGCAACAAATAGGTATTAAAATAGAAGAACTTTAAATTAAAGGGCGAAACACTTGACAACGCCTATCTCGATATCGTATCTTCGCAGCTTTTAGAAGATATAAATATATGAAATTATCCCATTTTGAATTTGAATTACCAGAAGAATTGTTAGCAATTTATCCTGCTGAACATAGAGATGAATCTCGCTTAATGGTATTGAATAAGGCCGAAGGAACTATTGAACACAAACAATTTAAAGATGTTATTAATTACTTTGAAGAAGGTGATGTAATGATGTTAAATAACACCAAAGTATTTCCGGCTAGAATGTTTGGAAATAAAGAAAAAACAGGTGCTAGAATTGAAGTTTTCTTATTAAGAGAATTAAATGCTGAAAATAGATTATGGGATGTTTTAGTAGATCCTGCAAGAAAAATTAGAATTGGAAACAAATTATTTTTTGGTGAAGATGATAGTTTAGTAGCAGAGGTAATAGACAACACAACTTCTAGAGGTAGAACTTTACGTTTCTTGTTTGATGGTTCTTATGAAGAGTTTAGAGCAAAGTTATTAGAATTGGGCCAAACGCCCTTACCAAAAGCAATTGCAAGAGAAGTAGAAGCTTCAGATAAAGAAAGATATCAAACTATTTTTGCAGAGGATGAAGGTGCTGTAGCCGCGCCAAGTGCAGGTTTGCATTTTTCTAAACATTTGTTAAAACGTTTAGAAATTAAAGGAGTAGATTTTGCGAAAATGACTTTACACGTTGGTTTAGGAACCTTTAGTGCAGTAGAGGTAGAAGATTTATCTAAACATAAAATGGATTCTGAACAAATTGTTATTCCGGAAGCGAGTGCTGCCATGATTAATAAAGCAAAGAAAGAAAAAAGAAGAATTTGTGCTGTAGGAACTACAGTAATGAGAACTGTAGAGTCTTCAGTTTCTTCGAAACGAGAATTGAAAGAATTTGAAGGTTGGACAAATAAATTTATTTTTCCTCCTCACAAATTTAATATTGCAAACGCAATGATTACAAATTTTCACACACCAAAATCTACCTTGTTAATGCAAGCAGCAGCTTTTGGAGGGTATGATTTTGTAATGGATGCATACAAAGTAGCAATTAAAGAAGGCTACAGATTCTCAACATATGGAGATGCAATGCTAATTATATAAATATAAGAATTGTGAAATTCAACTATTTAAACTGACGCTTGATTTAAGTGTCAGTTTTTTTATGCATATTTTTGCAATGGGTTTTATTTTAAAACAATTAATTTTTTAATCAATCTACCTTGAATAAAAAGAAAGACATACGAGCATTAACAAAAGAAGAATTACGGTTTTTCTTTGTTGAAAATAATGACCAAGCATTTCGTGGTAATCAGGTTTATGAGTGGCTTTGGAGTAAGTCTTTGCATACTTTTGAAGACATGACAAACATTTCTATAGAAACCAGAGAAATGTTAGAAGCAAACTTTGTTATCAATCATATAAAGGTAGATTCCATGCAAAAAAGTAAGGATGGAACCATTAAAAACGGAATTAAATTACATGACGGTTTAATTGTCGAATCTGTTTTAATTCCAACAGAAAAGAGAACAACGGCCTGTGTTTCTAGTCAGGTTGGTTGTAGTTTAGATTGCAAATTCTGTGCAACTTCTCGTTTGAAAAGAATGCGGAATTTAAATCCGGATGAAATTTACGATCAGGTTGTAATTATAGACAAACAAAGTAGGTTGTATTTCAACCATAAATTATCGAATATTGTTTTTATGGGAATGGGAGAACCCTTAATGAACTATAAAAACATGATGAAATCGATAGAAATGATTACCTCTCCTGAAGGTCTAGGAATGTCTTCAAAGAGAATTACAGTATCTACTTCTGGCGTGCCAAAAATGATTAAAATGATGGCAGATGAAGAAGTGAAGTTTAATCTAGCAGTTTCTTTGCATTCTGCAATAGATGAAGTTAGGACATCGATTATGCCCTTTAACGCCACTTTTCCACTTAAAGATTTGAAAGAATCTTTAATATATTGGTATGAAAAAACAGGCAGAGCAATTACCTATGAATACATCGTTTGGGATGGTATTAACGATAAAAAAGAAGATATAAAGGCCTTGGTAGCATTTTGTAAGGCAGTGCCTTGTAAGATTAATTTAATAGAATACAATCCTATTGATGATGGTGTGTTTCAGCAAGCACATTCTTCTGCAATAAATAACTATATTTCTAATTTAGAAATGCATGATATTACTGTGAATGTAAGAAGAAGTAGAGGTAAAGACATCGATGCGGCTTGCGGACAATTGGCAAATAAAAGTTAAATTGTTTTTAGTTTATAATTATAAAAAAAACCAAAGAAAAACACTTCTGTTCTTCTTTGGTTTTTTTTTAAATATTTAATAGTAGCTATTCTTTTATGATTTTGAAAGATTGCGTATTATTTTCTATTTTAATCAATATAAAATAAAGTCTTTTAGATAAGTTACTAAGGTTAATAGTATTATTTGAGATTTCTTTTTCTTGAATAACTTTTACTGTTTGGCCCAGTTCATTTACAACGGTAATGCTATTAATTACTTTGTTTGTATTAATAGTTATAATATCTTTTACTGAGTTTGGATACATACTTATTTTTTCAGTAATATTGTCTTCTGTTGATAATGCAAGTTATACTAGCCAGGTATACTATAAATTAAATACTAAAACTGAAACCACTGTTGCTGCCAATAGTTGGGATCTCGCATTTTTCCGTGCATGGCTTTGTGTTGTATGAAATGCCAATACGTCTTCACCTTTAAAAATAGCTTCATTTTTAGAAAGATTTTTTACCTTTTCTACCAAAGATTCCGTAGGACAAAAAGAAGCATTAATAAGAATATTCTCTTCCATTTCTACCATCGGATATTTTTCTTCTAAATAATCTGCGGTAATTGTTGTGGTAGTTAAACCAAGACGTTTCTCCCATTTTTCTCTAATGGTTAAAATTCCGATTCTAATATCTGCAACCGGTTTTGTATATGTAAATGGCAATAGTGTATCTCTAATGTCACTATCAAATAAGATATAATTCATGCTTTATTCTTCTTGTACTAAAAATCTACTTTAAAATGCCCACAAAAAAAACCAATTGCTATAAATACAATTGGTTTTTAATATTAAAAATTGTGTGCTACTTAATTTTTTATAAATTTCTGACTTCCGATTTGGTCTGCTGTAAAAACTTTTAAAATATAAATACCTTTACTTAAAGCATTTACATCCATTTTATTGTTAATACGTGTTACTTTTTTAGAAAGCGCCAATCTACCTAAAGAATCATAAAATTCTACCGTAGCATTTTCAGCTCCAGAAGGCAATTGAATACTTACCTTATCTGATGCCGGGTTTGGAAACATTTCAAAGTTTAAACGTCTTGCTTCTGAGGTACTTAAAGCCCCCTCTGCAACTACCGTAATAGTACCAAACATAGTGTTTGGATGCGGAGAACATACATATTCATTTGATCCTTCGGATGTAAAAGTATATGAAAAAGTTCCTCCAGATTCAAAATATCCACTTTCGAAAGTCTCAGTAGCAGATGCATTACTCTTTACATTGTGCGTGCCACCTGCGTACCAGTTCCAAGTTACAGTGTCTCCGATTTCAATTGTTCTACTTGCATTACTATTCCCTGTAGCTGATGGTGTAGAGTTAAAACTCCAATCAATGGTTACTGTGTTAACTGTCTGCGCGCCAGTGGTATAAGAAACTTCAAAATCATCCATATAAATCGCGACCATATCTGTACAGTCATAATGTCTTACTAAAAATCGTACGTTTTTTCCTGCAAAAGAATCAGGCACTACTATGCTAACGTCTTTAGCAGTTCCAGCTCCACCAGCAGTTAGGGTTTCTAAATGGATTGGAATAAAATCAGGAGTTTCTAAATCTGAATCGAAAGCATATACAGCAAACTTTTCAGCAAAAAAAGTAGCATGAGGTGAGACCACTTTCATTTTGTAGGTGATTACCACGGCTTCCGCAGGTATTGCTACCACAGGTGTATATAGATAATTATCAGGTGTTAATGCTCCTAAAGTACTAGACCAGGAAGCAGAGTCTTTAAATTTCCCTGTCATTCCAACATCCTCTCCACCTGTATAAAAAGCCCAGTTTTGGCCATCTCCATCTGCATCATAAATTGACCAACCTGTAAGATCTTCAAGATCTGAAGACCAAACAACGGTTTGAGCATTGATTACGTTAGCCATTAAAAAGGCGCAAATACTAAAAAGTAAAGTAATTTTTTTCATATGATAATATATTTAAATGGTTAATATTAATTGTAAATTACATTTATTTAATTAAATACCAAAATTAGTTGTAAATAATTTTTTTTTTGGCATTTTAAGTGCTATTTTAATAGTGTATTTATACTTTTGTTTATGATTATAATAATATTAATTTTTTAAATTGTTATTCTTTGTTTTTAATGTATTTACCTTTTCTTTAAAGATAAAAATAATCAAAACGCCTTTTCCAAATTGGAAAATACCCATATCTTTGAGGTTCTATGAAAACAGTAGAACTTATAAAACATCCTATTAAAAATGAAATGGAACTCTTTGAAGAGAAATTCAAAGATTCTATGCTTTCAAAAGTCCCACTTCTTAATAGAATTACGTATTACATTGTTCGTAGAAAAGGAAAGCAAATGCGACCAATGTTTGTTTTTTTAGTAGCAAAAATGGTTTCTAATGGAGGTTTTGACGAAAGAACCTATAGAGGTGCTGCCGTTGTAGAACTAATTCATACGGCCACTTTGGTGCATGATGATGTTGTTGATGACAGTAATATGAGAAGAGGCTTTTTCTCAATAAACGCACTTTGGAAAAATAAAATATCAGTATTAGTAGGCGATTTTATGTTGTCTAAAGGATTGTTGCTTTCTATTGATAATAATGATTTTGATTTATTGAAATTAATTTCAATTGCCGTTCGTGAAATGAGTGAAGGCGAGTTACTTCAAATAGAAAAAGCAAGAAAATTAGATATTACAGAGGCTGTTTATTTTGAAATTATTAGAAAGAAAACAGCTACCTTAATTGCTGCTTGTTGCGGTATAGGTGCAGCTTCTGTGGGTGCAAATCAAGATTGTATTCGTAAAATGCGTAAATTTGGAGAGTATATTGGTATTTCTTTTCAAATTAAAGATGATTTATTTGATTACTCTGAGGCCAAAATAGGCAAACCAACAGGTATTGATATTAAAGAGCAAAAAATGACATTGCCTTTAATTCATACTTTAAATACTTGTTCTAAGAAAGACAAAGCTTGGCTAATTAATTCTATCAAGAAACATAATAAAGATAAAAAAAGAGTAAAAGAAGTAATTGCTTTTGTAAAAGAGAATGGCGGTATAGAATACGCAATTACCAAAATGAACGATTATAAAAACAAAGCACTTGCAATACTAAAAGATTTTCCAGAATCTGAGTATAAAAAATCTCTAGAAACAATGATAGATTACGTTGTAGAACGAAAGGTTTAATTTGTTTGCTATCATTAGCTATTACTAAAAAACAAGTATTTTAAACTTATTTTAAAACAGGAACCAAGAACTAAGTATTCTATAAATTTAAGAGCTCTTCTAAAAATTCTCTAGAATTAGACAGCCTTGGTACTTTATGTTGCCCACCTAATTTGTTCTTTTTCTTTAACCAGCTATAAAATAAACCTTCTTTTGCTTGGTGCACTTTTGGTGCCATTAGCGTAATATTCAAATACCGCTTTGCTTCATAATCTGAATTGATAGATTTTAAGGCATTATCTAGAGCTTCAGAAAAATAGTTTAGAGAAGCTGGTTTTTCAATAAATTCTATTATCCATTCATGGCCTCCTTTTTCTTTACCTTCCATAAAAATTGGCCCAACAGTATAATCAGAAATGGTAGCTGCAGTTTTCTCACAAGCTAACTTTAGCGCATCTTCAACATTTTCTATATTTAGCTCTTCACCAAAAACATTTATATAATGTTTTGTGCGTCCCGTGATTTTAATTCGATACGGGTCTAAACATGTAAAACGAATGGTGTCTCCAATTAAGTAGCGCCACAAACCTGCATTTGTAGTAATAATTAAAGCATAATCTGTGTCTTTTTTAACATCAGCAAGCGTTATTGTTTTTGAGCTTTCTCCATTATATTCATTCATTGGAATAAACTCATAGAAAATACCGTAATCTAACATTAAGAGCAATTCTTTTGACTTGTCTTTGTCTTGAATGGCAAAAAAACCTTCCGAGGCATTGTAAATTTCGTAGTATTTGAACGTTGCTTTTGGAATGATTTTTTTGTACTGTTCGCGGTAAGGATTAAAGTTTACACCACCGTGAAAGTAGACTTCTAAATTAGGCCAAACTTCTAAAATGTTTTCTTTTCCACTGCGTTCTAAAACTCTGTTTAGTAATACTAACATCCAACTTGGTACGCCTGCTAAACTTGTAATATTTTCATCAATGGTTTCATCAATAATGGCATCCATTTTTGTTTCCCAATCACTCATTAAAGCAACTTCCTGACTAGGAGCAGAGCTGAAATCTGCCCAAAAAGGCATGTTTTCGATAATAATAGCAGACAAATCTCCAAAATGAGACCCGTTATCTTGGTAGACTTCAGAGCTACCGCCCAAACGGAGTCCTTTACCTGTAAATAATTGGGTATTAGGGTTGTTTTCTATGTAATTACATAACATGTCTTTACCGGCCTTCATGTGACAATATTTTAAAGCATCGTCAGAAACGGGAATAAATTTACTTTTTGCATTTGTTGTTCCGCTAGATTTTGCAAACCACTCAATGTTCGAGGGCCAAAACAAATTCTGTTCTCCTTTTCGACAACGCTCCATCAAAGGTTCGAAAGTTTCATATTTTTGAATGGGAACATTTGCTACAAAATCTGAGTGATTTTTTATGCTACTAAATTTGTTCGCTTTTCCTAATTCGGTATTTCTAGCAGTATGAATTAGTTTTAATAATAACTCATTCTGTACATCAATTGGGTATTTTAAAAATAACTCAATCTGGTGTTTTCGTTTCTTTAGAAACCAAGAAATTATAGAATTGATAATCTGAAAAGCCATAGAAATTCGTAAGTTTGTTTTGGTTGGTTGTAAATCGAGTATCGTTTTAAAAGCCAAGTTAAAAATACTAAAAATTTGTGAGATGATTTACCAAGGAGTTCTAAAAAAAATGATGACGGAGAATGCAGATGAAATTCAGTATTATTTAGATATGAAAACTGATTTTCTGAATATGAATCAGCTAATAAATAAAGAAATTTCTTTAAACTTTGTTACATATGAATGTTTAAACTGTCATTTAGAAAAAGAAATATATAGGCAAGGGTATTGTAAATCTTGTTTTTTCGATGCTCCGAATGCGGGTGATTGGATTATGAGACCAGAATTAAGTAAAGCACATTTAGACGAGGAAGATAGAGATTTAACCTATGAGAAGTCTGTACAATTACAGCCGCACATTGTGTATTTAGCAAATTCTGGCAACGTAAAAGTTGGAGTTACAAGAAAGACACAGGTGCCTACACGCTGGATAGATCAAGGAGCACATGAAGCTATTGAAATTGTAGAAGTACCGAATAGATATTTAGCAGGAATTACTGAAGTCGCCTTAAAAGAACATGTTGGCGATAAAACCAATTGGCGTAAAATGTTAAAGAATGATATTGAAGATGTAAGTCTGGTAGCGTGGAGAGAGAAGTTGAAAGATTTTATACCAGAAGAAGCAAAGCAGTATTTTATTGAAAACAATGCAGAAACGCATTTGAAGTTTCCAGTTTTAAAATATCCTGAGAAACCAAAAAGCTTAAATTTAATAAAAACGCCCTCTTACAAAGGAAAGTTAGTAGGTGTAAAAGGACAGTATTTGATTTTTGAAGATCAAACTGTTTTTAATGTGAGAAGCAATGAAGGTTTGGTAGTGTCAATAGAAATATAAAAAATAATTTACTAAAAGTAGCACTGGCACAAATTTCACCAGTTTGGTTAAACAAAGAAAAAACCATAGAAAAGATTGAGAAATCTATTTTAGAAGCTGCAAAAGAAAATTGTGAACTGATTGTTTTTGGTGAAGCATTGTTGCCTGGTTACCCATTTTGGACTTCCTTAACAAATGCTTCAGAATGGAATTCTAAAAATCAAAAAGAAATTCATGCACATTACATTCGTAATTCTGTAACCATAGAAAAAGGAGAGTTAGATTCCATTTGTTCTTTGGCTAAAAAACACAATATTGCTATTTATTTAGGAATTATGGAGCGTGCACAAAACAGAGGCGGACATAGTCTTTACGCTTCTTTGGTGTATGTAAATGAAGAAGGAATTATAAAGTCTGTGCATAGAAAGTTACAACCAACCTATGATGAACGTTTAACGTGGTCTCCTGGAGATGGAAATGGTTTGCAAGTGCATCCTTTAAAAGAGTTTACCCTTGGTGGATTGAATTGTTGGGAAAACTGGATGCCATTGCCAAGAACGGCCTTGTATGGTTTAGGAGAAAATTTACACATTGCCGTTTGGCCAGGTAGCGACCATAATACCAAAGATATTACTAGATTTATTGCGAGAGAATCTCGTTCGTTTGTTATTTCTGTCTCTAGTCTAATGGCAAAATCAGATTTCCCAAAAGACGTTCCTCATTATGATACAATTGTAAAAGATGCACCAGGGGTATTAGCAAATGGAGGTTCTTGTATTGCCTCTCCAGATGGAGAATGGCTGGTAGCGCCTATTATAAATAAAGAAGGTTTAATTATAGAAACTTTAGATTTTAATCGTGTTTTAGAAGAAAGACAAAACTTTGATGTTGTTGGCCATTACTCAAGACCAGATATTACGAAATTGAATGTAAATAGAGAAAGACAAAGTACGGTATCTTATGATGATTAGAAATGAACTTGCACTAACTTCTCTAAAACACGTTCAACTCCAAAGTTATTATTACTTTCTGTAGTGTAATTTGCAATTGCTTTAATGTCTCTATGCGCATTTTTCATGGCAAAACTATAGGTGGCTTCTTGCAGCATTTCAATATCGTTATGATAATCTCCAAAAACCATCGTGTCTTCTTTAGAAATATTTAATAGCTTTTGAACCTTCTTCAAAGCATCACCTTTATTTGCTTTATCATCAGAAAGATCTAACCAATTTTGGCCAGAAATTTTTATTAAGTAATCTGCTGTTAAGTGTTTTATTACTGGGTAAATAAATTCTTCTGAAGATGAAAAATGATATACGGCAATTTTAAGAATTGAAGTAGTTTTAGCAATTTCAATTAAATTATCAACTATTTTAAAATTGTTATAATATTCTTGAAATAAGTTGATAAAAGTTTCGTCTTTACTCTCTATATAGGCAGTGTCTTGGGAACATAAAACAATATGCGTGTCTTTAATATTTCTTAGTACAGGAATAATGTCTGTTACTTTTTTTGTGTTTAAAGATTTTAAAAGTAAAACTTCAGCTCCTTTTTTTGCAATTGCTCCGTTTTCTGCTATAACATATATTTCGTTTTTAATAGTGGCTAATTTATTTACAATGCTGTGGTATTGACGTCCACTAGCAGCACAAAAAAGTATGTTCTGTTTTTGTAATTTTTTAAAAAGTTCAAAGAAAAGAGCACTTACTTCACCTTTAGAATTTAGTAAGGTTCCGTCCATATCCGAAACTACTAATTTCACTTTACTTAAATCCATAAATTAAGATTTCTTGGTAGAATTACGTTCTACTAAATCTGTTTTTATAATCACAGTTTTCATTTCTTCTTTTTCGTCAGATTTATTTTCTAAACGATCAATTAATAGTTTAGCAGCAGTAGCTCCCATTTTTTCTCCATGCTGACTCACAGTAGTCATTTTGGGTTGAGAATGTCTTGCTAAAATTCCGTTAGAAAAACAAACTACAGAAAAGTTTTCTGGTACTTTAAGTCCCATTTTTTGAGCCGTTTTCATAGCTGCAATAGCAGAAGACTCATCTGTCGCTATAACTGCATCAATATCATTTGAATTAAAAATTGGTGCTAAAATATTTTCGTATTTTTTATAATCTTCATCTATTATATTTATAATAAGATTATTATTTACAGGTAAACCTGCTTTCTCTAATCCTTTTAAATATCCTTGATGCCTTTTTTTACCAATCTCTAAATTACTGATGGTAGAAATAAATGCGATATTTTTACTACCAGATTTTGCTAAATATTTCACGGTTTTGGACGCCCCTTTAAAGTCGTCTGTAATTACTTTATCACAGTGTATTGTTTCTGCAACTCTATCGAACATTACAATAGGTGTACCGTTTTCTAATATTTCGTCACAATGTTTAAAATCGTTTTTTAAAACTGTTTCTTCAGCTAAAGAAAGTATAAAACCATCGATACTTCCGTTAGAAAGCATTTCCATTGTTTCTACTTCTTTTACATAAGATTCGTTTGAAATACAAGAAATTATTTTATATCCTTTTTCATTTGCAACTTTTTCAATACCGTTAAAAACCTGAGCAAAGAAGTAGTTTAACATGTTAGGAATAATAATTCCAATAGTTTTTGTCTGCCTATTCTTTAAACTAAGTGCGTTAAAGTTTGGCTTGTAGTTATTCTCTTTAGCATATTTCTGTATCTTTTCTTTTGTACTTACACTAATTTCATAGCTGTCATTCAGGGCTTTAGATACTGTTGAAATAGAAACACTAAATTCTTTAGCTATGTCTTTTATAGTAAGTCTTTTCATATAAATTAAAGTATAGATTTGCAAAATACGAAAAACTCATCAGATATGAAGAAGAACCTTGTTATTTTACAATTTCTTCAACTTTAAATGATACAAAATCTCATAAATTAAGAATGAAAATACAATTAGATATTCTATAAATACAAACCATAAATTTTCTTTCCAAGGATTGTTTGCATATGCCTGGTAGGTTAAGATTATTACTAAAGTCCAAATTATTGGGAATTTATATTTTGTAAAAACACATAAAATTAAAGGAGTTGCCAAGTACCAAGGATGAACAGTTGTAGCCGTAAAATAGTAAAAACACAAACCAAATAACATAGCTGTAATTAATTGAACAAATGTTTTGTTTCGTTTTAAAAAAGTGAGGTATAATAAAAATAAAACTGTTAATACTGGTGTTGTTTTTCCAATAAAAGCAATTTCATTATACCCACTAAATAGATATCCTATTTCTCTAAATATATAGTAAAAGCTTCCATTAAATTCAAAATCTTTGAACCATAAACTGACAGAGCTAGAATAATTTCTGATGAGTTCTGGAGTATAGAAAGGAAGAAATAATAGGATTGTTATAGTCAGAATAATAATGTAAAACAGAGATAGTTTTGCAATCTTAAATAGTGAAAATTTTGATAAAAAAAATTCTTTACGACCTTCGAAGTTCTTTGTTTTTGTCCCATTATTGTCTTGAGTTATAAACCATTGGAAAAATAAGGGTAAAAATAATAACGGAATTAATTTTACAGAAACTGAGCACGATATTAAGATAGCTGCTAAAATCCATTGCTTTTGGTGTAATTTATAAAGCGCCCAAACTAAGAAAAATAGCATAACAGGTTCGAAATGCAGATTGCCAGTCATTTCTATAATTATAAACGGATTTAAAAAATACCAAAAAATGTTTCTGGCAGGTAAATTTAAGCGTTCTAATAGCTTTATACCAAAATATAGAATTCCTATATCTGCTAAAATAATTAAGACTCTAAGCACAATTATAGATCCAAAAATACTCTTATTAGCAAACAAGGCAGCAATAAAAAAGCAAAACTGATTTAATGGTGGATAATTGGTGTAATGGCTGCCATTCAAATCGCCCATACCATCATATAGAATAGAAGCTTCTGCAATAGGTTGTAAGTTCAATTGAATGAAGGTTTCTGGTAAGGATAGATAGGGGTTAAAGCCATTTAAAAGCATTCGTCCGTCCCAGATAAATCGATAAAAATCTTGCGACAAATTTGGAGTTGCAAATAAAAAAATGCAACGAAATAGTATGGCAACTATTATTAAATTTTTAAAGGAGCTGTTTTTGTTTTGTAGTAATAGATAAAAACCACTAAATAGTGCAATCCATAAAAAAGAAACAATATAGAATTGAGTTCTTTCTAAAAAATAAGCAAAGAAAAAATAACAAATTACACTTAAAATAATTACTAAAAGAGTGCTATATTTTTTAAAGAAAGACATTATGCTTTTGAAAACACAGACTTAAAAAACACATAGCTAAAGCCTATAAAAAGCATAAAATGGAAAGGGAAGAGTCCGAAATCTCCACCTTGATTACCAACGATAAAAGCGCTATACATACCAAAAATAAAATAAACTGCTAAAAGTCCTTCTAGAATAACATGCACAGAAGGTTTTGTTTTTATGTATTTATTTTTTTTCCAACCATCTTTTAATGTTTGTATATTAAATTTTGGTGTTCTTACAAATTCACTTTTTTTACCAAAATGGCCTTCTAATACTGCAACAGTATTATGTAAAGAAAACCCCATTGCAATTGAGAAAAAAGTAAAAAAGGCACCGATGTAAATAATAAAATTTTTAAAACCACCGCCGTAGATGTTTTTGTACATATGCCAATAGCATATAAAGAAAATAAGTGAGCTTATGACAAAGAAACTCATTGCATAGAAATATATTTTTAAGTGCTCATATTCATTTTTAATATACAGCATGGGTATGCTTAAAACTGCAACTATAAAGATACACGTAAACATGGAACTGTTTAAAAGGTGCAGTAAACTATGTATTTTAGTTTTAAAAGAAACGTTTTTACTGGTAATAACACGTTTCATCATTTTTTGAAAATTCTCTGCACCACCCTTATTCCATCTAAATTGTTGTGATCTAGCCGCACTAATAATAATCGGTAATTCTGCTGGAGTTTCTACGTGTTCTAGATATTTGAACTTCCAGTTTTTTAGTTGTGCTCTGTAACTTAAATCTAAATCTTCTGTTAGCGTATCTCCTTCCCAGTTACCAGCGTCATAAATACATTCTTTACGCCAAAGGCCAGCTGTTCCGTTAAAGTTAATAAAGTGTCCTTTACTATTTCTACCAACCTGCTCTAATGTGAAATGAGCATCTAAAGCAAAAGCTTGTATTTTTGTAAGTGTAGAATAATCTCTATTGATATGGCCCCAACGCGTTTGAACAACCCCAATTTCACTATCTTTAAAATACGGTACAGTTTGAAGTAACCAATCTTTTTTAGGTAAAAAATCTGCATCAAAAATAGCAATAATGTTACCTTTTGCAGTTTTTAAACCTTCTTTTAAGGCACCTGCTTTAAAGCCTTGTCTATTGTCTCTTCTAATATGCTGTATGTCAATCCCTTTTTCTTGGATTATTTTGATTTGGTTAGCTGTTGTTTCTATAGATTCATCGGTAGAATCGTCTAAAACTTGAATTTCTAATTTGTCTATAGGGTATTCTATTTTTGCAATGTTTATTAATAAGCGCTCCATTACATACAACTCATTGTAAACAGGTAATTGTATTGTTACAAATGGAATTTCTTCGAAATTTGAGAAATCAAATTTTTCTGAAGTATCTATTATTTTTTTTGCTTTTAAATAATTAAAGAGCAAGTTTAGCTGCGCTAGTGCGTACATAAAAATAAGCAAAAGAGCAATAGAATAAACTACGATGATGAGGTATTCTAAAACCATTATTTAAAACTGTATTTAAAGATCCAACCTAAAATTTTCACGCCTGCTAAGATACTACCTTTTATGGTTCCTGAAACTTTAGAGACACCTATTCTGTTTCTATATTTCATTGGCACCTCTTTATACGTTAATTCCTGTTTTAATACTTTTAATTGCATTTCAACAGTCCATCCGTAAGTTGTATCTTCCATTTTAAGTGCTAACAATTTATTATATTTTATGGCTCTAAATGGGCCTAAATCTGTGAATTTAGCATTAAACAAAATCTTCATTAAAAAAGTAGCTAGCCAATTACCAAAAACCTGTTGCGGAGTCATAGAACCTGATTCTCTAAGTTCTTTGATACGTGCGCCAACAACAAAATCCAAATTATCAATTAGTATTGGGTTTACTAACGTTGTTAGTTGTTCTGGATAATCAGAATAATCACCGTCTAAAAAAACAACAACTTCTGGTGTTTTTTCTTTTTTTGCAATATAATCCATTCCTTTTAAACAAGCGTAACCATACCCTTTTCTATTTTCAAAAAGTACAGTTGCACCAGCTTTTTTTGCATTTTCCACTGTTTTATCAGTAGAATTATTGCTAATAACAATAATTTCGTCAACTATTTTAGGAATATCTCCAATAACTTTCCCTATCGAATCTTGTTCATTATAGGCAGGAATAATAACTTTTATTATTGGAGTCATTTTGTTAAATCATTTAGATTTTTTTATATTAAGAAACCTTATCAATTACTTTTTTTTTAATTAAAAAATAATTGCAAAAGTACCAATATTTATTTTCTAAATGGTGCTAGAAATCGTCTTCTTTTGATGATTTTAGACGGTAATACTATTGTTTTTGATTTACTAAATTCATTAAATCGACATCATTTCCTAGTAAGATTTCTGTAGGATTTATTCTGCCACCTTCTGGACCGTTTTCTAGCTTTAAAACACCTCTTGGGCAAACTGCAGAACAGACTCCGCAACCAACACAACTAGAACGTACAATATTTTCACCTTTTTGTGCATAGGCTCTTACATCAATTCCTTGTTCACAATAGGTAGAGCAATTTCCGCAAGAAATGCATTGTCCGCCATTGGTAGTGATTCTAAATTTGGATTTAAACCGCTGAATAAAACCTAAATATGCGGCTAAAGGACATCCAAATCTGCACCAAACTCTATTCCCAAAGATTGGATAAAAACCAGTACCAATAACACCTGCAAAAATAGACCCTATTAGAAAGCCATAAATATCTTGAATTGTTTGAGTTTTAATGCCAATTACTTGATTTGCACCAGAAAAGAAAGTATACAAAGCAAAGCCAGTCATTACTAATACAAAAATCAAAACACTGTGAATTATAATACGTTCGAACTTCCAAGAAAGTAATGTTTTACTTGAGAGTTGTCTGTAAGGATCTCCTAAAGTTTCTGCCAAACCACCGCAACCGCATACCCAAGAGCAGTACCATCTTTTCCCAAAGAAATAGACCATTACTGGAACTATTACAACAGTTAATACAACACCCCAAATTAAAATAAATAAACCAAAACCACCACTAGATAACAATTCATCTAAATTCCATCTGAAGAAGAAATCATAATCTAAAGGAAACGCGTTTTTAAAATCATACCAAGGCTTTTCGAAACGCACTAAGATTTCTGGAATTAGGAATGCAAAGACAATTTGAAAAAATAATACAGACGTAGTTCTTAAAATTTGGTATTTGTTATCACGATATTTAACATACATTCTAACAGCCATAACTGTCATAACGGTACAGTATAAAAAACCATATAAAAACCATTGGCTTGCTGGATTACCGCTTATAGAAGAACTAATTGGGTCTACTAAAAATACCCAGTTTACAATGAGGTCTGGATAAAAATAAAGTAAGATATAAAAAGTAACTAAAAAGACAAAAGCAAACCAACCAATCCAACCTCGGTTAGTGGCTGCATCTAAAAATATTCCATTATTTTTTATTCCCGGTTTCCCTAAAAGTACAACATCAGGCACAATAAATAATAAGGCTCCAATAATGCCAAGACCAAATGTTAAAAACCACATGAGGGTTGTCTTTTCAGCAGCCCAGCCTTTTCCTGCTTTTTTAGCAAGTATAAAGCTTAAACTATGTGGTTTACCACCTATTTTATATTGGTATTGTTTACCTTTTTCTTTCCATTTTTTTTCTTTATTATATTTTTGAATAAGTTTGTCATAATAAAGATTAGAAGATTCGTATGCTTTTATAACGCGTTTTGAGAATTGAAAAATATTTAAATCTTCTGACGTTACAATAGCTTTCTCTAAATTACTTTTTATAACTGCACTCTTATAATTCTTTTCTTTTATGAAAGTATCTAAATCTGACTGATTTAAATTGAAAGAACCCGTAAAAATTGTGCCTACAAAAATAGTTAACCCTAATAGAAAAATTATTAAACCTGATTGTTTTATTACTTTCATACTCTATGCTTTGCTAAAAATGCGTTTCCAGCTTTTCTTTTTTGTTTGAATGCTAGTATTGTTTTCTTTATTAAATTTTTCGACAATTTCAGATTCATATAATTTATAAAATTCAGGGTCAAAATTAGCATCTGCTAAATTTTCTAACACGTGATTTATTGTTTGATTTTCTGTTAGCCACTTGTTGAAAATATCGTGACGCATTCTTATTCCAAAGGTATTTATTCCTAAAAACTGGTTTGTGTTTTTATCAAAGGAAATAGTAATGCATTTTTGTTCTTTTGGATGTTGCCACTGAAAATAAGTTTCGTTTTCTTTCTTTCCTATTTCACTAAAAACCCAACCATATGTTTGGTATTCAATATCTAGAAACTTCGCAGAATTAAACCAATGTCCTGGTTTGTATTCGGTTTTATTGCCGCAAATAGTTTGTGCTAAGGTTTCTCCCATCATACGTCCAGTATACCAAACAGCCTCTATATTTCTTCGCTGCCCAATCGCCTTATGTTGTTCTGCACAATCTCCGATAGCATAAATATCTTTAATATTTGTTTCTAAAAATCGGTTCACTTTTACGCCTCTTCCTAGTTCTATTCCAGACTCTTTAAGAAAATCAATATTTGGCGTAACCCCGGCCGTTAGCCCAACCACATTACAGAAAATTTCTTCACCTGTTTCTTCAATAATAACAGATTTTACACGTCCGTTTTCATCAGATTTAATTTCTTTTAAATTTGTGTTTAGACGCAAATCTATATGGTGTTCTTTAATGTGGTTATTTATCATTTCAGATTCTTGTGCTGGTAAAACCCCATTCCAAAAGCTGTTTTCTCGTACTAAAAAAGTAACAGGAATTTTTCTACTTCTTAACATTTCTGCCAACTCTATCCCTATTAAACCACCACCGACAATTACAGCACTATTGCACGCTTTATTATCTGGCGCATACTTTTCTAATTTTTCTAAATCTTGTTTATGATACATGCCCATAACGCCGTCTAAATCTTGACCAGGCCAGCCAAATTTATTAGGTTTAGAACCTGTTGCAATAATTAGTTTATCAAAAGAAAGTGTTTCTCCGTTTCTAAATTCTATCTGTTTTTTATGAGGATGGATATTGCTAACAAAACCCTGTTTTAATTGGATATTGTTCTTCTCCCAAAACCAATTTTCATAAGGTTGGGTATGCTCAAATTTCATGTGTCCCATGTAAACATACATAAGTGCGGTTCTAGAGAAAAAATATTTTGATTCCGCAGAGACGATAGTTATTTTATTATTGGAATTCTTTCTAATATGCCTTGCAGCAGTTACTCCTGAGATTCCGTTACCAATAATTACAATATGTTCCATGGTCTAACTTTTCTTATTATGTCGATGGTCAAGTTAAGAACTTAATTGGGAATCTCTAATTTATTTAAATTTAGAATCATTATAAATAATTTCTTATATCGTTCTCTTCTGAATACATCATAAAAAGTAGAAAATAGCTTTATTATATTTTGAAGTCTAACGCAGTATATTTTAACAAAAAGAACTATTTTTATACACATTTATGAAAATAATTAAACTCTTTTTTTTACTAATAATTACGCTGACTTTTTCATGTAAAAGTCAGACAAAAAAAGTAAATGGAGTTAGTTTTGTGGCATCTAGAGATTCTATTAGTAAAGAACATATAAACCCGGTATTAAAGTCTCAAAGTAATTTTGTTGCGCTAATGCCTTATGGCTTTATAAAAGAATTATCAACACCTGAAATAAAATACAATACAGACAGACAGTGGTTTGGAGAAACTAAAAATGGTTTGTTGCAATACGCAAAAATTTTTCAGAAAGAGAATATACGTATTATGGTGAAACCACATATCTGGGTTTGGAAAGGTGAGTTTACAGGAAATATAAAAATGAGTTCTGAAGAAAGCTGGAAAATTTTAGAAAAATCATACAGTCAATATATATTAGCTTACGCAAAAGCTGCAGAAGATTTAAACGCAGCTCTATTTTGTATTGGTACAGAATTAGAACAATTTATTATAAATAGGCCTAAATATTGGCAAAAGCTAATTTTAGAAATTAGAAAAGTATATAAAGGAAAGCTAACCTATGCTGCAAATTGGGATGAATATCATCTTCATGAATTCTGGAATGATTTAGATTTTATTGGTATTGATGCTTATTTTCCTTTAAGTGAAAAAAAGTCACCTACAATAGCAGAGTATGAGTTGGGTTGGAAATCGCACAAAGCTGCAATTTTAAAAGTTCAACAACAATTTAATAAACCTATTTTATTTACAGAATTTGGTTATCGAAGTGTAGATTTTAATGGTAAAAAACCGTGGGATTCTAAGCGATTAAAAGGTGCTGTAAATTTAGAAGCTCAAGCAAACGCTTTGCAAGCAATACACAATCAATTTTGGAAAGAAGAATGGTTTGCTGGTGGTTTTGTTTGGAAATGGTTTTATAGTCATGACAAGGTTGGTGGAGAAAAAAACAATAGATTTACACCTCAAAATAAACCTGCAGAAGAATTAATTAGAAAATTATATGGACTTTAAAAAAATAGTATTCTTTCTTACTTGTATTTCAATTTTCTCTTGTTCACAAGATACAGATATTTCTGTAGCTAGAAATTTACAAGAATATATGAATGAAAATTTAAAGGTTGAAGAAAATACAGTTTTTGCTTGTGCAGCAAATGCATCGTCAAATACTAGTTTAACATATATTTTCTATTATCCTGAAGCAGGTGCTTCAGATATAAGATATTATGAACTAACAGAAGCTTCTTTAGATAAAGATAATTTTATAAATTATAAGAGAGAAAGTCTAGAAAGTGAAATGACTTTTGGTAATAAGTTAGGTCGTTTTTCTAGATCTGGGAGCTCTGAAAACTGGTGTTTAGTAACCTATAAGATTAATGGAGTATTACGAATTTCTGACCCTATTAAATTAAATAATACTTCTAAAGCCACTGCATACTCTAATGATGTTCTTATAAACTATAAAACAACTCTAGAACCTAATTTCACCTGGGAAGACACCATAACAAACGAAAGTGTTAATTATTTTCAAATACTTACAGACGAAGCACAAGATTTTATTTCAGGCACTTATACAGAAGATACATTCTTTCAATATTATGATGAGACAAATGTTACCTTAAATATAAACGATACAACTCCGCCAGAATTGGTAGCAGACGAAATCTATAATTTCACAACGTTCGGTATCGGTGAAGATAATTGGGTAAATATTATAATAGAAGAGCAGTTTATTCCATTAAATTTAAAGGAATATGTAGCTTTAAATTCTGAAAGGGAATTAGATACTTTATTAGCTTTTGCAGGAAATGCAAATGGTAATAAACAAGAAACATATATCTATTTTTATCCTATTGAAGGTGCGTATGAATACCGATATTATGAAACTGAAAACGCAATGGCAGATCCAACAGAATTCGCAAATTATAAAAGAAGAAATCTTTCACATATTCCAAAGTTTGGAGGTAAATTAAGACGCTTTTCAAATACTTCTTCAGATGAGTTATGGTGTTTGGTAACCTACCTTGCAGATGGTAAATTACACATATCACGGGCAATAAAAACAAAAAATTTAACAAGAACTACTGTTTGGTCTACGGATATTGATCCTACATATCCAGAAGTTTTAAAACCAGTTTTTACTTGGTCAGATACTAGTTTTGCTGAAAGTGAACAATATTTTCAAGTTTTTACTCAAAATGATGATGTTTTTCTTTCGGGAACTTTTACTACTGAAACTAAATTTCAATATTATAATGAATCGAATGTAGTTCGTAAAATTCACCTAGATACACCACCTAGTTTAGTTATAGATGATACGTATAAATTCTATTTATACGGTTTAAGTGCTGATAATTGGGTGAATTTAGTAATTCAGAAATCATTTACAGCAGAGTAAATATGAAAGTATTTGTAGCAAAATTAGCTTCTTAATATTTGAGAAAAATTATGACGAAAAGAACATTTGTAATTGGGGACATTCACGGAGGTTTAAAAGCATTACTTCAAGTTTTAAATAAGTTAGAAGTAAAAGAAGAAGATTCGCTAATTTTTGTGGGAGATTATGTAGACGGTTGGAGTGAAGCCGCACAAGTAATTCAGTTTTTAATTGAGTTGTCAGAAAAAGTAAATTGTATTTTTATCAAAGGAAATCATGATGTTTGGTGCGAGAATTGGTTAAAGACAGCTGTTGTTAAGCCCTTGTGGTATCTACATGGGGGCAAAGAAACTATAGATAGTTATGATGTTTTTTCAGAGGAAGATAAAAAAGAGCATTTAAGTTTTTTTGAAAATATGCCATTGTACCATTTAGATGAGGAGAATAGATTGTTTTTACATGCTGGTTTTACTTCGGTTCATGGAGTTGAAAAAGAAATCTTTACAGAAAATTTTTACTTTGACAGAACTTTATGGGAATTGGCATTAGCAATGAATAAAAATATGGACAAAGATGCTATTCATTTTCCAAAAAGATTACAACATTATAGTGAAATTTATATAGGGCATACACCAACAACTAATTATGGAGAGACTAAGCCTATGAATGCATTTAATGTATGGAATATAGATACAGGAGCTGCATTCAAGGGAAAAATTACAGGTATTAATATTGATACAAAAAGATATTTTCAAAGTGATAATTTACCAGATTTATACCCAAATGAGAAGGGTAGAAATAAGTAATTTGTTTTTCTTGCAGTAGAAATTGGTATTTAAATTACCTTAATAACTCCTTTAAACAAGGCAATCATCTTAGGCTCTGCTTTCCCAGCAATGGCAATAATTTCTGATATATTTACAGGTTGCAAGTTTTTAGGGTCGCATTCATCCGTTAAAACAGAAATAGCGGCACATGGCAGGTTAAGTTGTTTTGCAACAATTACTTCTGGCACAGTACTCATACCAACAGCATCTGTTTCTAAAACTTGTAACATCCTATATTCTGCTCTTGTTTCTAATTGCGGACCTAAAACACTTGTATAGGTTCCTTGATGTAATAAAATATTCTGAGCCTTTGCAATGGCAATAATCTTTGTATTTAATGCTGCTGAATAGGGTGCTAGCATATCTGCAAAAATATTTCCAAAACTATTTGCTCCTTGAAACGCTAAAGGAGAACTTCCTTGTAAATTAATATGATCTTCAATTAGCATTAAATCTCCCTTTTTATAATTGAGGTTTATGGCGCCTGCAGCATTCGAAATTAGTAAGTTTTTAATACCTAAACCTTGCATTACTCTAATCCCATAAGTAACTTCCCAAGGATTGTAGCCTTCATATAAGTGAAAACGGCCCGCCATTACTATTATCTTTTTGCCAGATAAAGAACCGTAAATTAATTTTCCAGAATGAAATTCTACAGTTGCTACTGGAAAATTTGGAATGTCTGAATATGCAATTTCTTTCTCTATTGAAATTTCAGCAATAAGTTTTCCCAAGCCAGTTCCTAGAACAATACCTATTTCGGGACTTGTAATTCCGTTTGACTTTAAAAAATCAATAGTTTCTTTTAATTGTTGTTTTTTCATTGCTACTAAATTTATCTACCTGAATTAAAAGGAATAGCCTTTATTTTATAAATGTTTGAAAAGCAGGATGGTGTTCAATATCCTCAAAAACGTCTACGTCATTTAATTCCCCCAACAAAAATACCTTTTTATCTTTTAAGTCTTCTAAAGTATCTTTTCTAACCGTTTCTGTACCCCAGTCTTTATTTTTAAACACCTTTTCTTCAAGTGAATTCATTCCCAACAAGTAATATCCACCATCTTCTGCTGGCCCAATTACAACCTCATTGTTCTCTAATGCTATAAAAGCATTTTCGATAGTTTCGGCGGTTAAGTCATATAGGTCACTTCCAATAATCATTACTTTTTCGTAACCCGCTTTAAATCCGTTTTTAAAGGCATGTAACATTCGAATGCCTAAATCTTCGCCAACTTGTTGGTGCTTTTGAAAGATACTTGCACCCCAAATATCATTTTCTCTAACTTTAACCGAATAGTAAACGGCTTTGTCTGCAGATACTTTAACCGAAATATCTCGCGTTCTCTCTAATAAAAAGATGTAAATTTTTAACGCAGTTGCATTACCAATAGTTTTTGCTAAACGTGTTTTTACTTTTCCTAATTCTGGATTTCTAGTAAATACTAATAATAGATTTTTAGGCATATACTTTCTCTATTTTTATTAACAGCAGCCACCACCATCATAATGAAAAGTAGACTCAGAAAAGAAGATGTCGTCTCTTCCTAAAGCTTGCAAAGCAGCTGTTGTTTTATCACAAATAGCTAAAGGTTGGTTTTTCAACAAAGTATGTCCTAGTCCATCATCAAAATAATCTTCTTCCCCAAAATAAATAGCAGCTCTTCCTGTAAAAATACAAGGGCCGTCTGCAGGCATTGGATCTTTAATTGCAGCAATTTCTATAGATTCTATATAAATTAGCTCATCTGTTGGGTAATTCTTAGGGTCTAAAATTCTGTAGGGTTTTCTTGCCCTAATTTCAATGGTTCCAAAACCAACGTCAGTTAATGCTTTTACATAATCGGCAATAGATAAACTTCCACTCAAACACAAAGCACGCAAACGTTCGTCATTTCTTAACTCGTCGTTCATAGGTTGTTCACAAGTAGGATCACTCATTACTAATTTTCCATGGGGTTTTAATACTCGGTACATTTCTTCAATAGCCTTTTTTAAATCGTCAGATTTAAAGATATTGAATAAGCAATTTTGTGCAGCAACATCGATTGAGTTATCTTCTACAGGCAAGTCCATGGCGTCTCCTTTGCGCAAATCAATAAAGTTACTTTGAAACCAATCGTTTTGTTCTTCAGCAAGTTTAAAGTTTTTGCGAGAAGCTTCTAACATTTCGTCTACAACATCCAATCCAATTACACCTCCTTTGTTTCTGTTGAAATAAGCAAATTGTAACAATTCCATACCACCACCAATACCAACATATAGCATTTTAGGATTGTTGGTTAAATCTCTTGCATGCACGGTAGAGCCACAGCCGTAATTCATTTCTTGCATGATTCTTGGGATTTTTAATCCTGGTAACTCCCAAATAGGATTGGTAGTACAGCACAAACCAACATCTGGCGTTAATGCAGCTTCTTTATATACATTGTGTGTAGTTTCTAAATAACTCATATTTTTATTTTTATTTTTTGACAATGGGTTTAAAACCCATGTTTATTATGCTACAACTCCTTGGCAACTACTTCCAGCACCAGCGGTACAGCCATAACAATGTTGATTGATGATAATATTTCTATCTTGTAATAATTCTTCATTATAGTTAGAGATATGTTTTACTTTACTAGCTACTTTTAGATTTAACATTTGATTAAAATCACAATCATACAACCAACCTTCCCAACTTATAGAAATGGTATTTGTACACATTACGTTTTCTACAGCGGCAGGGTTATAGGCATCTAATAGTGAATGCATGTAATCTTCATAATTATCTGATACAATTAAAAAGTCTAAAAAACGACTAATTGGTAAATTTGTAATTGCAAAAAGGCTATGAAAATTAATATCAAAGTCGTTTTTTAATGCTTTTTTGAAATCATTTTCCAGCGCTTGTTGATCTCCAGGTAAAAAGGCACCCGAAGGATTATAGACTAAATCTAATTTTAAATTTGAACCTTCTAAGCCATAACCAATAGCGTTTAATTCTTGTAAAGCTTTAATAGATTTATCAAAAACACCATCTCCGCGTTGCTTATCAGTTTTTCCACGCGTCCAATGAGGCATAGAGGAAACTACGTGAACTCCATGTTTTTTAAAGAACTCCGGTAAATCGTGGTATTTTTTATTTGCACGAATAATTGTTAAGTTAGAGCGTACTATAAAATCTTTTATACCTGCTTTTGCAGCTTCTTCTACAAACCATCTAAAGTTAGGATTCATTTCTGGAGCTCCTCCAGTTAAATCTAAGGTATGTGCTTCTGTTTTTTTTATAACTTCTAAACACTGTTCCATGGTTTTTTTAGTCATTATTTCTTTGCGATCAGGACCTGCATCTACGTGGCAATGTGAACAAACTTGATTGCACATATAGCCTAAGTTTATTTGTAAAATTTCTAATTTCTTTGGACGTAAAGGGAATTGGTTGGTTTCCTTAATTTTTTTAGCAAACGTTGGTAATTCTCCAGTAGCAAAAATGCCACTAGAAAGAATTTCCATTTGACGTGCTGTATTTGCAATGTCGTTATTTCTTGCTTTTAATGATTTTTTCATGCTGAATTTGCTTGTGCTGAATTTATTTCAGTATTTCAGTATCGTTTTTAGGGATTTCTAATTTTATTTGATGTTTTGCTTTTCTACTTTCTAAAGGAACTTATTTTATTGTATAAACTTTTTACTAAGCTAACAAAAGTGTTTCTTATATTTATAGTAGCTTCCCTTTTGAGAGGATATGTGTTGCGTACAAAATTGCTAAATAGCGATTTTAATTTTCTACTTACATTTCTAGCTTATCTACTTTATTCATCATTTGAACTCCATGAACTAAGGTTGCACCACTTTTAATAGCTGCACCCACATGTATTGCTTCCATCATTTGTTCTTTGGTAACGCCACGTTGCAGACTGTCCTTTGTATAGGCATCTATGCAATATGGACATTGTTCTGTATGTGCGACAGCTAAAGCAATTAAAGATTTTTCACGAGCAGTTAAAGCTCCTTCTTCAAAAACTTTACCGTAATAATCGAAGAATTTGGTACCTAATTCTTCACTCCACTCTGTTATTTTTCCGAATTTTCTTAAATCTCCAGAATCGTAATATGGTTTAGACATTTTTAAATATTTTTAGCTTTGGTGTAATGAAGGTGAAAGATAATAATTTATTTTTCGTTCAAACTCCAATCGTATTTCAAATATGAAGTTTTAGCATCTAAATTAATTTTAGTTTTAGAATACTTGTTTAAGTAATATATTAAAGTAGTATTTTTTTCATTGGATATAATTTAGAATTTTTTAGACGTTTTTTTTACAGTTTGATTACAATAAATAGTATTAATTTATTTTGAATTTGATATGTACTAATGACTAATTGATTATTTTCGCAGATGACAGTAAAATGATTCCACTAAATAACTACCAAATAGAACTTAAATGAAAGCATATATTTTTCCTGGTCAAGGAGCGCAATTTACGGGAATGGGTCTAGATTTATACGAAAAATCTCCATTAGCACAAAAATATTTTGAAAAAGCAAATGATATTTTAGGCTTTTCTATTACAGATATTATGTTCGAAGGAACTGCAGAACAGTTAAAAGAAACGAAAGTTACACAGCCTGCAATTTTTTTGCATTCTGTTATTTTAGCAAAGGTTTTAGGTGATGACTTTAAACCAGAAATGGTAGCAGGACATTCTTTAGGTGAATTGTCTGCATTGGTTACAAATGGAGTTTTAACCTTTGAAGACGGATTAAAATTAGTTTCTAAACGTGCTTTGGCAATGCAAAAAGCTTGCGAAATTGCACCTTCTACTATGGCTGCTGTTTTAGGTCTAGAAGATGCAATTGTTGAAGATACCTGTTCGGAAATAAAAGGTGTAGTAGTTGCTGCGAATTACAACTGTCCAGGACAATTGGTGATTTCTGGTGAAATTACTGCAGTTGAAAAAGCGTGCAAAATATTAAGTGAAAAAGGAGCAAGAAGAGCCTTGTTATTGCCAGTTGGTGGAGCATTTCACTCACCAATGATGGAGCCAGCAAGGGCCGAGTTAGCGGCTGCGATTGAAGCAACAACGTTTAGTAATCCTACTTGTCCAGTGTATCAAAATGTTTCAGCATGTGCAGTTACATCTCCTAGTGAGATTAAGAAAAATTTAATGATTCAGTTAACTGCTCCTGTAAGATGGACGCAGTCTATACAAGCAATGATTGCTGATGGTGGAACTGAATTTATCGAAGTTGGTCCTGGTAAAGTATTGCAAGGATTAATGCGTAAAATAGATAGAAGTGTTGCTGCTAGTGGGGCAGTTTTTGTTTCGTAAAGAGAAACTAGATGTATATTAAAAGCCCCAATCTCAAATTTGAAATTGGGGCTTTTAAAAACTCAAAACTTTATGAACTCATAAGAATCAGGTCTTTGTTCTTGTTGCTCATAGTGAAGCAATCTTAGTTCTTTATTTCCTCTTGTCTTTTATTTAATAAAATTGGTATTCCGTATCCCAATTCTTTCATTCTTTCTAGTTGTGTTTCTGCATCACCAACAACCAGCCAAATCATTTTATTAGGATTTATATATTTGTTAGCTAACGCTGTAATGCGTTTTTTGGTCATGTTGTTTACCACGTTTTCTCTATCTTTTACATACGTTGCTTGTAATTCATAATTACTAATATTAGACAACATTCTTAATTTTGCGCCAGGAGTTTCAAAGGCCCTTGCATTACTTTTAATTAAGAAACTTTTAGTAGTTTCTAAATCTTTATCAGAAAAAGTAGTTGGATATTCTTTTAGTATTTTCTGAACTGCTTGCGCAGATTCTAGGGTTACATTAGAACGAACTCCACTAGAAATTGTAAAAGTTCCTTTTGCTTTTGTGCCAGAAAAACCAGATCGAATACCATACGTATATCCTTTTCCTTCTCTTAACTCTTGTGTTAAGCGAGAGGCAAATCCACCACCACCAAGAATATAGTTCATTACTGTAGCGGCATAAAAATCTTCATCTGTTGCAGCCAAAGCAGGTGCGCCAAATTGTAAAATAGATTGTTTCGCATTTGGAATATCGTAAAAATATACAGCGGGTTTTGTGGGTGCTTCAATTGTTTTATATTCAGGAATTACAACTTTTTTTGCTTTCCAGTTTGTGTTTAAGCTTGCTAATGAGGTAGTTATTTGTTCTTTAGAAATAGCTCCAACAACCAGCATTTTCGATACAGAAGGAGATATGTAGTTGTTGTAATAGGTTTTAACATCTTCTAAAGTGATCACTTCAACAGAGGTTATGCTACCTAAAATGTTTTTAGACAGTATATTTTCTTTGCCGTAAATTAATTCATTGTATGCATTTCTTGCCACTGCATTTGGATTTGCTTCTTGCTGGCGCAGACTAGCAATAGTTGCTTTTTTTAGCAGGTCGAATTCTTTTTCATCAAACCGAGGTTCTAACAACATTTCTTGTGCTAAAGCCAATGTTTTTTTATAGTTTTTAGCTAAGGTTGTCCCAGAAATGGTAATACTTTCTTTGTCCGAATAGCTATAGATTGAAGCACCTAATTCTTGAATTACTTCTTCTAATTCTTTAACGGTTTTATTCTTAGTTCCTTTATTTAATAAATTTGCAGTTAAGTTAGCAACACCTAATTTATCCATAGACTCTAATAATTGGCCGCCATCTATGGTAAAGTTAAAACGGACTAATGGCACTTCATTATTCTCAATTCCGTAGATTTTTAAACCATTTTCTAAGGTGCTTTTATATACTTTTGGGACTGTTAAAGTAGGAGTTTCGCCATATTTTGGAGCAATACTTCTGTCAAATGAGGAAGGCGTTTTTTGATAGGTAGCTGCAATTTTAGAATCAAAAATCTCTTCTGCACCATTTACAATTTTCTCTTCTACAACATTTGCTAGTACAGCACCTTTTAATGCTAAATTTGCACTGTTTTTAGGTACAAAACTAGTAGCTATGTAATTTTTGTCTTTAATGTAGGTATTGTAAACACGTATTACATCTGATGTAGTTACGGCTAAAGTTCTTTTAATATCTTCGGTTACAAAACCAGGATTTCCTAAATAGGTGTTGTAAGATGCTAAATTGGTTCCTTTACCGATAACACTAGATAAACTGCCATAAAACTTCGTTTCTTGGCCTGCTTTAATTCTATTTAAATCTTTTTCTGAAATTCCTTTTGCTTCAAAGTTTAAAAATCCTTTTTCAATTCCTGCTTTTATCGCGTTTAATTTTTTGCCATTAAAAGCTCTTACATAAATTTGTACCTCTCCTGCCAATTCCGAATTGCTATTGTACATGCCCGTGTAAGAAGTTAGTTTTAAATCATCTACTAAAACCTTATTTAAAGGTGCAGATTTTCCAACTGTTAAGTATTCAGACAGCACACCTAAAGCATAAGAATCTGGATGATATGCTTCAACTGTAGGCCACACCATGGTTAATTGCGGCACTCTTGCAAAATTATCTTCATAATACAAGAATTTTGTTTCTTTTACAAAACCAGGTCTTTTTTCTAGTGGTGTAATTTCTTTTGTTCCTTTCGGAATTTCATCAAAATAGGTGTGTACCCATTTAGTTGCTTGTTCAATATTGAGGTCTCCAGATAAAACTAAAGTAGCATTGTTAGGGACATACCATTTTTTGTAAAAGTTTTTTACATCTTGTAAAGTGGCATTTTGCAAATCTTCTAAAGAACCAATTACTTGCCAATTGTATGGATGGTCTTTAGGGTACAGGTTTTTACCAATTACATATTGGTTGTGGCCATAAGGCCTATTGTCTACGCTTTGCCTCTTTTCATTTTTAACAACTTGTTTTTCTTTTGCTAAAACAGGTGCTGTTACCGTGTTTATAAAGTATCCTAATTTATCTGCTTCCGCCCAGATCATTTTTTCTAACGCATCTTTTGGTACTGTTTGCAGGTAGTTTGTTCGGTCTCTGGAGGTAGAGCCATTTGCACCCGAGCCACCAATTTTTGCACTCATTTTATCTAATCCACCTTTCCCCAAATTTTCTGATTCTAAGAATAACAAATGTTCAAATAAATGTGCAAAACCTGTTCTGCCTTCAATTTCTCTAGCAGAGCCTACATGTACCATTAATTCTACTGCAACTATTGGGTCAGACTTATCTACATGAAAAATAACATCTAGTCCGTTAGCTAATTCAATTTTTTTATAATTGATGCTTAATTCTGGTGTTTTTTCTTCGGAAGAAGTGTTGCAAGCAATAAAACTTGTAATTGCTAAAAAAGCAATGTATATTTTTTTCATTTTAGTTTCATTTTTAAGAATTTAAAATTACTAAAATGAGCATAAAAATCTAGGGTGTACTTTGTTAAATATTAACCAAAAAAAAACTCAAATTTAAATTTGGGATTTTTTAAGTATTATTTTGCTAAAACACAGTCTTCGCAATCTTTAATTTCACCATAATATGTTTTTCTGTGTTTAAGTATTATTTTCAAAGGGATAATGTTTAGCAATGTTTTTTTAATGTAAGTAATATTGTTGTGTAGTCTCCCCATTTTATCTGTATAACGTTTTTCTAAACAAGTTTTTCTTCTAATCTTCATAAAGCTCTAAATTTTGTAGTATAATTATTAATGATACCTGAAACCAATGAGTTATTTAACAGGTGGCATACTTAATAGTATTAAAATCATGAAAAGAACTTCGAAATAGCAATCTGAAAATTATGTGGTACAATTGTTAACCATCTAATAACTATGAACGTTTTTCATTTTTATACAAAAACATAAAAACGGTCAAAAATCGAATAAAAATGAAAAAATCACTCAAAATTGACTAAAAAAAGGTCAAAAATGAGTGATTTCTTCTTAAAATGAATTTATTAAAATTCAGAAAATTATTTCTATTGGCGCTGTTGCCACTTCCAAGCAGAAGCCAAACCTTCATCTAAAGATTTTTCTGTTTTCCAGTTTAGTTCTTTATTTGCTTTTGTTGTATTGGCATATGCAGATGTAATATCTCCTTCTCTTCTGCCAACAATTTTGTAATTTAAGGGCTGTCCAGACGCTTTTTCAAAAGCCTTTATAACTTCTAAAACAGAACTTCCTTTTCCAGAACCTACATTAAAAAACTCAAAATTTTGTTTGTTAGTTTTATTGATTAACCTTTTTAAAGCGGCAATATGCGCTTTTGCTAAATCTACTACATGAATATAGTCTCTAACAGCCGTTCCGTCTATTGTTGGGTAATCATCACCAAAAACAGATAGCTCCTTTCTAATTCCTGCTGCAGTTTGTGTTACAAAAGGAATTAAATTTTGGGGAACACCGATAGGTAATTCTCCAATTTTTACACTGTCGTGTGCTCCGATAGGATTAAAATATCTTAATGCAATAGCATTTAATTGATGCGCTTTGCAAGTTTCTTGAATGATTTCTTCACCAATTTGTTTCGTGTTTCCGTATGTAGATTCTGCTTTTTTAACAGGTGCATTTTCTGTAATTGGCAGTTCATCTGCTTGCCCGTAAATAGTGCAGGAAGAAGAAAATATAAAATTATCTAAGTTATGATCTCTCATTTCTTGCAATATATATACTAAGCTTCCGATATTGTTTTCATAATAATCTAAAGGGTTTTGTACACTTTCGCCAACTGCTTTAAAAGCAGAAAAATGAATAATACCGTCTACTTTAAGTGTTTTAAACAATGTTTTCACATCGTTTTTAATGCGCAAATCAATCTGATGAAAAGTAGGTCTTGTTCCTGTAATTTCTGTAATACTCTCTAAAACTTTTAAAGTTGTGTTTGATAAATCATCAACAATAACAACTTCAAAACCTTCGTTTTGCAACTCTACAACTGTATGAGAGCCAATAAAACCTAATCCACCAGTTACAAGTATTCTTTTCATTTTTTTCATTTTACAAAATTATTGATTGTATTTGTAATAAATTCTAATTGTTCGGTATCTAATTCTGTATGCATTGGTAAAGAGATTACCGTTTTTATCAAATGGTTTGTTACAGGAAAATCACTTTCTTTATAACGTTCATCTTTATATGCTTTTTGAGCATGCAGCGCAACAGGATAATAAATAGCATTCGGCACTCCTTCTGCCAATAAATGTTTATGTAGTTCGTCTCTTTGTCCGTTCGTGATTTGTAAAGTGTATTGATGAAAAACATGACAATCGCAAACATCACAAATTTCACCACAATTAATGGTTGCGTTTGATTTAGCAGTTGGTGTAATAATATTAGCATTGCTAGCAAATGCTTTATTGTAAAAACGAGCAGCATTTCTTCTGGCATCGCAATAGGTATCTAAATTTGGTAATTTTGCTTGTAAAACTCCTGCTTGTATTGCATCTAGTCTGGAGTTTACGCCTACAACATCGTGATAATAGCGGGTATACATTCCGTGATTTACAATTCCTCGAATGATATGTGCTAGTGCATCATCATTTGTAAAAATTGCTCCACCATCTCCATAACAGCCTAGGTTTTTAGAAGGAAAAAAAGAAGTTGTACCCACATTACCAATGGTTCCTGCTTTTTGTTTTTTACCATTTTTAAAGGTATAACTTGCCCCAATTGCTTGCGCATTGTCTTCAATTACAAATAAATTATGTTCTTTAGCAACCTCCATAACAGCGTCCATGTTTGCTACTTGTCCGAATAAATGAACAGGAACAATCGCTTTTGTTTTTGGTGTAATTGCTTTCTTTAATGCTTCAATATTTAAATTAAAAGTATCTGCTTCTACATCCACTAGAACAGGAGTTAATTTTAATAAAGCAATAACTTCTACTGTTGCAGCAAATGTGAAATCTGCAGTAATCACTTCATCACCTTGCTCTAGACCTAAACCCATCATTGCTATTTGTAATGCATCTGTACCATTTGCACAAGGAATTACATGCTTTACATCTAAATATTTTTCTAAATCTGCTTGAAATTCATGAACTAAAGGTCCATTTATATATGCAGATGTATCTAGAACTTGGGTGATAGACTTATTGACAGTATCTTTAATTTTTGCGTATTGACCTTGGAGGTCTACCATTTGAATTTTCCTCATAAAAGTGTAGTTTAATAAGGGTATCAAAAATACAAATTTAATTTATTACCTTTGAGGTTATTAAATAGATTTTCATGAATTTTATTAAAAAAACCCTAATATTTTTAGTTGTTCTTATTCTATTTATAGCTTCTGCTGGTTGGCTATATTCAAAAACATTACATCCTGTTTATAATGGCGAAATTAAAATTAAAAACACCACAGAAGATGTTACCGTTTATTTTGATGACATTGGTGTGCCGCATATAAATGCTCAAAATCAAAAAGATGCATATCTAGCTTTGGGGTATGTTCATGCACAAGACAGATTATGGCAAATGGAACTTGTAAGAAGAATTGCTGCAGGAAGATTGTCTGAAATTTTGGGAAAAGAGCTGTTGAGTGTAGATCAGTTTTTTAGTGGATTAGGAATTGAAGAAGCTGCAAATAAAACAATCGCCTCATTAGATAAAAGTTCTCAGGCTTATATATTAACACAAGCTTATTTAGACGGTGTAAATCAATTTATTAAAAATGGAAAAACGCCTTTAGAATTTATTTTGCTTGGTCTTGAGAAAGAAAAATACACCATAAAAGATATCTATAATGTTTTCGGTTATATGTCTTTTAGTTTTGCTGTAGCTCACAAAACAGATCCGTTACTCACTGAAATTAAAGAAAAATTAGGAGCCCCTTATTTGAGTGAATTATTAGGTTTTGCCGGTGAAAATTTAACGGTTAATAAAACGAGTATTCCAGAAAAAATTAATGCGTCTATTTCTAGAGCAGTTTCTTCTATTATGGATGACTTACCTGTTTCACCCTTCATTGGAAGTAACTCATGGGTCATTGCACCAGAAAAAACTAAAAATGGAAAAGTAATTTTCGCAAACGATCCTCATATAGGATTTTCTCAGCCCTCTGTTTGGTATCAAAATCATATAAAAACACCAGATTTTGAAATTTATGGGTTTAATATTGCGTTAATGCCATTTCCTTTAATGGGACACAATAGAGCATATGCTTACGGTATGACAATTCTGGCAAATGATGATTTAAACTTTTATATAGAAGAAGACAATCCTGAAAATTCTCTAGAGTACAAAACTATTGATGGTTATGAAAAGTATCAATTGGTTGATAAAACAATACATGTAAAAAATGCAATAGACACTAATTTTCAAGTAAAGGTTAGTAGACACGGTCCAATAATGAATGGTTTAATCAAACATGTTATTGATGAAAGGCCTATTGCAATGAATTGGATTTATACCCAGTTACCAAATGAAATGTTAGAGGTTTCGTATGGTATTTCTCATGCCAATTCGATGCGTGATTTTAAAAAATCTGTTGCAAAAATTCACGCACCAGGTTTAAATGTAATGTATGGTGATGCAAAAGACAATATTGGTTGGTTTTCTTCTGCTAAATTATATCAACTTAGAGACGGTCTATCTTCTAAAACATATTTAAATGGTGCTTCAGGAAATGATGAAATTATTGAATATTTACCGTTTGAAGAAAATCCACAGGCGATTAATCCAACCTGGAAATATGTATATTCTGCAAACAATCAACCCGATTCTGTTAGAGGTAAATTATATCAAGGGTATTATCAACCTCAAGACAGAGCAAAAAGAATTGTGGAGTTGTTAGATGAGAAAAATGATTTTACCAAAAAGGATGTTTCTAAAATGATTTATGATGTAAAATCATCTACAGTTTCAGAAATTAGTAAGGGTTTATTAAAAAGTGTAGAAAAATCTAAAGGAACAGCATCAGAAAGAAAAGCGTTTTCGATTATAGAAAATTGGGATGGGAATTATTTAAAAACTTCAGTTGGGCCTACCATATTCAATCGTTTTTTATATGAGTTTTTAAAAGAAACATATAATGATGAATTAGGGGATAGTTTCCAATTATTTATCAATTCGCAGTTGCAAGATCAGGTATTGCCTCTTCAGGTGAATAGAGAAAAATCTGTTTGGTGGGACAATATTTCTTCCAAAGATAAAATTGAAACAAGAACTGATATTGTTAATTTAGCCTTCAAAAACGCTATTGCCTTTTTGCAAAATCAATTAGGAGAAAATATAGAAGATTGGACTTGGAATAGAGTCCTTTCTATTGAACATGAACACGCTATTGGTAAAGCAGGTGGTTTGTTGCGTACATTTTTTAACGTGGGTCCTTTTGAAACTATTGGAGGGAATGAGGTAATTAACAATCAAATTTTTAATTTAGACAGCACGGGTTATTATAAAGTTACTGCTGGGCCATCAACAAGGAGAATCGTTGATTTTTCTGATGTTGAAAATAGTTTAGCAATCCTACCAACTGGTCAATCTGGCAATGTTTTTAGTGAGTATTATAAAGATCAAACTGAAAAGTATTTAGAGGGAGAGTTTGTAAAAATGAATCTAAATCAAGCTGAAATTGAACAAAGTAAAAATGTATTAACTTTAAAAACTGAAAAATAATCTAAATTTCAGTATACACCTCCTCAAAAGGGATTCTAAAACGTTCACCATAGATTCCCTTTTCGGTTCTAATACCACAAGAAACAACCATATTAATTTCTGCACCAAAAGGTAATTTTAATAGTTTTTGAATACGCAGGGTATCCGTTCCTTCCATTGGGCAAGTGTCATAGCCTTGCGCCGCCATAGAGATCATGAAATTTTGTGCAGCCAAACCACAGGTTTTATGCGCTACAATTCGCATATCGCTGCTTCGAACTTCTCTATAAATAGGTTTAAAAACACCTATTACAAACATCATGAGGTATTTAAAGAAACCAAAAACACCGAGGAAATCTGCATATGCAAAAGGAATAACCTTACCATAATATTTTCTAGCAACTTTTTCTCTATTAGATTGCTCCGCTTTTGGATTGTTTGCACCAAAATTAGCATCTATAAAACTCAAATTAGCTTTTGCCCGCTTTTTCCATAAATCTTTACGCGTTACAAAAACAACCAATTGTTGCGCTGTTTTTGCTGCATTTTGATTGAAACAAAATGGCGCAATTTCAGTAATAAGATCTTTAGAAGTAATGTGGTAAAATTCCCAAAGTTGCATATTGCTGCTGTTAGGGGCTAAAGTAGCTTGTTGAATGCATTTTTTTACAATATTTTTATCTATTGCTTTCTCTGCATCGTAGATTCTTACAGAACGTCTATATTGTATTGCTTCAGAAACTGTTTTTTCTTGATTCATCATATATTTTGAAGAATTTTTTTTGTAAATATATTCATTTTAGACTTTTTTGATTCCCTTTAAAAGCCATTATTTTTAATTTATAGCAATATAAATTAGCAAGCTGATTTAAAAATGTACTTTTGTCAGCATTGAACCAAAATATAGAATAATGAGTTTACAACAAGATTTAGAAAGTAGAAGTGGAAACCAATGTGAATTATGCACTGGAACAGTTAATTTGTCTATTTACGAAGTAAAACCAACGTCAACTGTAGGAGGTAGTGGAGTAGATGGTAGTTTATTGGCTTGTGAATCTTGTACTACGCAGCTAGAGAATGCAGATCAAATGGATGCAAACCATTGGCGTTGTTTAAACGATTCTATGTGGAGTGAGCATAGAGCTGTAAAAGTGGTTGCTTGGAGAATGTTGTCTCGTTTAAGAAATGAGGGTTGGCCAAAAGACTTGCTAGACATGATGTATTTAGAAGACGACGATTTACGATTTGCAAAGGAGTCTGGAGATCATTTAGATGACAGTGAAAAAATAATTCATAGAGATGCAAATGGTGCAATTTTAGAAGCAGGAGATTCTGTAGTTCTTATTAAAGACTTAAAAGTAAAAGGATCTAGCTTGGTTGCAAAACAAGGAACCGCGGTAAGAAGAATTTCTTTAGATCATGAAAACGCTAAGTTTATAGAAGGTAAAGTAGGACCTACACAAATTGTAATTATTACAGATTACGTTAAGAAAATGGCAGATAAAGAGTAATATGCTTTTTTAAAAACTTCTAATTTTAGAGGTATTTATTAAAACAAAAAAATCCATCTTTAAAAAGATGGATTTTTTTAATATATATTGATTTTAACTCAAAACTTTTGCTATTCTCTTTATTGCTTCGCGCAATTGTAACTCAGAAGCAGCATAAGACATTCTAATACAATTTGGCGCACCAAAAGCATCTCCTGTTACTGTAGCCACATTTGCTTTCTCTAGAATAAATAAAGAAAAATCGTTTGCATTTTCGATAGTTATACCATCAATTGTCTTTCCGAAGAATGCCGAAATATCTGGAAATACATAAAAGGCACCTTCTGGTACATTTACTTTAAATCCGTCTATTTCTCTTAGCAAACCAACTACAATATCTCTACGTGTTTTAAATTCATCTACCATGTATTTAATTTTAGAAATAGGCGCTAAAACTGCAGTAATTGCTGCTCTTTGTGCAATACAATTTGCACCAGAAGTAATTTGACCCTGCATCTTTGTACACGCTTTGGCAATCCATTGTGGAGCACCTATATATCCAATTCTCCATCCTGTCATTGCAAATGCTTTTGCCAAACCGTTTACAGTGATGGTTCTGTCATACATGCTTTCTATAGCAGCAAAACTAAAGTTTTTTGCACCATAGTTTATGTGTTCGTAAATTTCATCTGATAAGATATAAATCTGCGGATAATTTTCTAAAATAGCAGCCAACGCTCTGTATTCTGCTTCACTATACATAGAACCACTAGGGTTGTTTGGTGAATTAAAAAACACCATTTTAGTTTTTGGCGTAATTGCAGCCTCTAATTGTGCAGGTGTAATTTTAAAATCATTGTCTATAGAAGAAGGAATTTCTACAAATTTTGCTTCACTTAAAATAGCAATTGCAGAATAACTGACCCAATATGGTGCTGGTAATAAAACCTCATCTCCTGGGTTTAATAATACCTGTGCAATATTTGCAATAGATTGTTTTGCACCTGTAGAAACTACAATTTGGTTTGGTTGGTATGTTAAACCATTATCACGCTGAAATTTTGTACAAATTGCTTCTTTTAATTCTGCATAACCATCTACTGGAGAGTACGAATTATAGTTTTGATTTACAGCTTCTATTGCTGCGTCTTTAATGAAATCTGGTGTGTTAAAGTCTGGTTCTCCTAAACTTAAACTAATAATGTCTTTTCCTGCCGCTTTTAATTCTCTTGCTTTTGCAGCCATTGCTAAAGTTTGAGATACAGGCAAACTGTTAATTCTGTCCGATAATGGATGTTTCATTTTACTGTTAGTTGTGTGTTGCTGTTGTTATGCCAATTCTGGTTTCTGTCCTAAAACACCTAAATGTCTAAAATGCTCTACAAGTGCTTTTCGCATTGTTTTATATTCATTATAGGGTAAATTAAATTCATTAGCTGTTTCTTTTACAATTTTAGCCAATTTACTATAATGCACATGAGAAATATGAGGAAAAATATGATGTTCAACCTGATGATTTAAACCACCCGTATAAAAATTTACCAACCAATTGCTAGGGGCAAAGTTAGAAGTAGTGTATAATTGGTGGACTGCCCAAGTGTGTTCTAAATTACCGTCTTTATCTGGAATAGGCATTGCTGTATTTGGAACAATATGTGCTAGCTGAAAAACAATACTTAAAATCATACCAGCAGTATAGTGCATTATGAAAAACCCAACCAAAATTTTCCACCAAGCAACGTCTAAAACTAACAATGGTAAAACAATCCAAAGTGCATAATATACAACTTTAGAAATTACTAACTTTGTCCATTCTGTAGTAGGATTTGGAAATTTACCATATGATAATTTACGTTTTAAATATCGGTGCATTTGTTTTACATCGGTGGTAATTGCCCAATTAATGGTTAATAAACCATATAAGAAAACAGAATAATATTTTTGAAGCTTATGAATCTTTAACCATTTAGAATGCAAAGAGAAACGAATAATTCTACCGGCATCTATATCTTCGTCATGATCTTTCACATTGGTAAACGTATGGTGCAGTACATTGTGCTGTACCTTCCAATTATATACATTTCCTGCAAGGATATAAATACTACTACCCATTAATTTATTTACCCATTTTTTTCGAGAAAAAGATTCATGATTGGCATCATGCATTACATTCATTCCAACGCCGGCCAATCCTATACCTGCAAGTATCGTTAATAAAACCATCGCCCATTGTGGCATAGTAACTGTTAATACTACTATAAACGGTGCTAAAAATAAAGAAAACATAACAATTGCTTTAGAATACAACTTCCAGTTTCCGGTTCTATTAATTTCGTTTTCTTTGAAATAATTATTTACTCTTTTATTAAGAGTTCTAAAGAATTTTGCTTTATCTACTCTTGAGAAATTTATTGTTTTCATTTAAGTGTATTAGAATCGTTTTACAAAAATAATGCTTTTGAAACTGCTTTTTACAATAAACGAGAGATTTTGTTGTGAATTGTTTGGTAAGTATAACTATTTTTGCGGCTCAAACCTTATTCGATGGATATTATTCGCAAATATTTTAAAAATTTATCAGCAACTCAAATTCAACAATTCGAAAAATTACAGGAATTATACGAAGACTGGAATTTGAAAATAAATGTTGTTTCTAGAAAAGATATTGATGAGTTGTATCTGCGCCACGTATTACACTCTTTAGGAATTGCGAAAGTAGTGCAGTTTAAACCAGGCGCTAAGGTATTGGATGTTGGAACTGGTGGCGGTTTTCCTGGTATACCATTAGCAATATTGTTTCCAGAAACCCAATTTCATTTGGTAGATTCTATTGGTAAAAAGATAAAAGTAGTAGATGAAGTAGTAGCAGGTTTGGGTTTAGAAAATGTTAAAACTACGAATGGTAGGGTTGAAGAAGTTAAAGATACGTATGACTTTATTGTAAGTAGAGCGGTTGCACAAATGGAAACTTTTGTAGGTTGGACAAAAGGTAGAATTAATAAAAAGCAAAATCACGATCTTAAAAATGGTATTCTCTATCTTAAAGGTGGCGATTTATCTGAAGAATTAAAATTATATACTTCTGCAACTATTTATGATTTACCGGCTTACTTTGAAGAAGATTTCTATGAAACTAAAAAGGTGGTACATTTAGGTATGAAGTTTAAAGGGTAGTTTTTTTATTTATAAATAAGTTGTTTAGGGTAATTATTTACTATGCTTAGTTGCTAAAGTTAATAAATAAAATATTTTTCATATTCCATTTCAGATTTTTTTAATAGGCTAAAAAATAAAATGTAATTTTAATTAAACGTTTTTTTTATTTTACAAATTAAAAGGATCAATACAAAAATCAGAAGTATACTTCCAGGAATTTGCAATCAAAAATCTAATTTATTTCGTCAGCTGTGAAAATAAAATTTTAGTGCAGCAATCAAATGTAGTTTTTTTAACATTATTTAGTTGCTAGAAGATTATTTTTTCTAGCTATTTAAATAACTTAATACTATACATTTTTATTCGGGGCACAAAGGATATATTATTTGTTTACCGATAAAGATTCTTCTTAAAAATACCCATTATAAATAGTATTCTAAATTAAAATTAGATTTCTACTTTTTTTAAAGGTATCCTAAAATTCCTTATCTTAGATAAATAATAAATTACATAACATATTAAAAGATGAAAAGTTTTATTTTAAAGTGGTATCCAATTATTTTAGCTTTCATGTGTTTGTTGTATTCTGTAGGTTACGGAATATTAGGAATGACAGATGAAGCACAATATTCTGCGCATTGGCCAGGGACAATATTATTGTTTGCAATAGCAATTAGACAAAGAAGAACAACATGAATATAGGATTTTTTATAGTAGGTGGTATTATATTTGCAGTATACATGGGTTTAACTCTATGGAATATCTACGATTCTAGCAGAAAAAATAAGCAAGAAAATTACCCTGATAAACACTAAAAAGTGTTAGTATTTACAAAAACAATTTTGCAAGCATTTTTAAAAACTAAATGCTTGGAGGATGCTAATTATAGTGCTTTAAAAAATAGAAGAAGCAGTTCTTGTAATACACTTCTCTAAAAATAACATTCCTTTTTTTTTGATTTATGCTTCGGTAGAAATGATAAAATTAATATTATATGAGTTCTACAAATAAACCTTCATCTGTTTTAGAAACTTTAGCCACCTCTTTTTTAGTTAATCCTTTAATAGTTTTGTCCCATTTTTTGTTAGACAAGCCAGACTGTGTTTTTAAATCATTTAAATCTATTTTCCCTGCTTTTTCTATAAGATTTAAAACTGATTTTTCCTCATCGTTTAGTTCTATAGAAGGCGCTTTCTTTTCTGGTCTCATTTGTGGAAAAAATAATACCTCTTGTATCGATTGGTTGTTTGTTAAAAACATAATCAACCTGTCCATGCCAATACCCATACCAGATGTTGGTGGCATACCATATTCTAAAGCACGTAAGAAATCTTCATCTATAAATTCAGTCGCTTCATCATCACCTTTTTGCGCTAATTTTAATTGATGCTCAAAACGTTCACGTTGGTCAATAGGATCATTCAATTCAGAATATGCATTTGCAATTTCTTTACCACAAACCATCAACTCAAAACGTTCTGTCAATTCTGGGTTATCTCTGTGTTCTTTACAAAGCGGAGACATTTCTTTTGGATAATCTGTAATAAAAGTTGGTTGAATGTAGTTTCCTTCACATTTCTCTCCAAAAATTTCATCAATTAACTTTCCTTTACCCATGGTTGCATTTACCTCGATGTGCATCGATTTTGCGGCCTCTCTAATTTCATCTTCTGTTTTTCCAGTAATGTCAAAACCAGTAAAATGTTTAATAGAATCTGCCATGGTAATTCTAGCATATGGTGCTTTGAAATCTATTTTATGTTCACCAAATGTAGCTTCAGAAGTTCCGTTTACGGCAATAGCACAGTGCTCTAATAATTGCTCAGTAAAATCCATCATCCAATTGTAATCTTTGTAAGAAACATAAATCTCCATGGCTGTAAATTCCGGGTTGTGTGTTCTATCCATTCCTTCATTTCTGAAGTTTTTCGAGAATTCATACACACCATCAAAACCACCAACAATTAATCTTTTTAGATATAATTCATTCGCAATTCTCATATACAAAGGGATGTCTAAAGAATTGTGATGTGTTATAAAAGGCCTTGCAGCTGCACCTCCAGGAATTGGTTGCAAAACCGGAGTTTCAACTTCAAAATAGCCAGCGTCATTAAAGAAAGAACGCATTGCATTAAATAATTTCGTTCTTTTAATAAACACCTCTTTTACATGTGGATTTACCACTAAATCTGCATAACGTTGTCTGTAACGCATTTCTGGATCTGTAAAAGCATCATAGGTAACACCATCTTTAACTTTCGGGATTGGTAATGGTTTTAAAGCTTTTGCAAGCAATTTAAAAGCTTTTACCATAATTGTTTTTTCACCAACTTGCGTAGTAAAAAGGGTTCCTGTAATTCCTACAAAATCACCTAAATCTAGTAATTTCTTAAAGACATTATTATATAAAGATTTGTCTTCTCCGGTACAAATTTCATCTCTATTAAAATAAAGTTGAATTCTACCTTCACCGTCTTGTAATTGACCAAAAGAAGCTTTTCCTTGAATATTTATAACCATTAAACGGCCAGCAACAACTACCTGTTTACCTTCTAAAAAATCCTCTTTAATTCCCTTAGAATTAGCATCTACTGGAAATAAATCTGCAGGATATGGATTGATACCCAAATCTCTTAATTTTGTTAGTTTGTCTCTTCGTACAACTTCTTGTTCTGATAATTGCATTTCTTATGTATTAGTGTGATATTTTAAGACTGCAAATATACACTCTTTCAATAATTTGGCAATTGTAGAATTCGATAAAATATCAATAAATTGGTGTAGAAATCATAAAACGTTGTATATTTGAATGCTACTTTTTGTTGAAGTAGCATTTAGTTGTGTTGTTTGGCACTTTATAAAAAGTGTCGTGGTTTTGTTAACCAATGGAAAGCTTCCCTTAAATGGGACGCTTTTTTTTTTTTTAAACTTTTATAAAGAGTTGTTTTTGAAGCTGTTTCCTGTTTTTTGAGACGCTTGTTATAAAGAACAAAAAGGATGCCGTTTGAATCAGGATTATATTTGTTGATTCGTTTTTAGAAGAATAAATACTATTTTCAAAAGCTACGTTTTCTTTGTTCTTCTGCGTAAAATAAAATAACTTTTATAAAATCTATATGATTTATGGAATATATCTTTATGGCAGTCAAAAGTTTCATTTGAAAATAAAAGATAATTAGAGAAAACAGAACTTATTTATAGTTACTCACATACTTTGTGAGAGTTTACAGATTTTAAAAGAACTCGCCATTATATTCCCAAACCTTCATAAAAAATAAAACAGCATACACTACGGCTACAGTAAATTTTATAGTTGCAGAAGTTATAAGGCCCAATAAAGAACCAATAGAAGCTCTAAAAGCCCTTTTCGTATTTGTTTTGTCATGCAGCATTTCTCCAATAAAAGCACCTAAAAAAGCACCAAGTAATATTCCAAGCGGAATGGGAGAGAACAAGCCAATAAGCAATCCAATGGTAGTTCCGTAGACGCCATATTTACTGCCACCAAAACGTTTTGTTCCGATTGCAGGAATGATGTAATCTAAAACCCATATAAATATTGCAATAGCTAGCGTAATTCCTATAAATGTATAATTCATTGGCACTATAGAAGTAAAATACAAAATCAATAAACCCAACCAACTAGTTAAAGGTCCTGGTAAAACGGGCAAAAAAGAGCCAATAAGACCAAGCATTACAAATAAAAAACCAATTGTGAGTAAGAATATATCCATAGTAAATTTTATAATAAGACAAAAATACAAAACCTTTGCAATAATATAATTAACACTAAAACTAACTAATTTATTGTACAGAAAACTTCCTATAAATATTCATTAAAAATGTAGTAATTTCACGCTACAAATAGAATTATGTTTTTGCGTATTTTTTCTCTTTTCTTATTGTTTCTTTTTATCACTTCTTGTGATAATTTTTCATTTTCAAAAAACAAGAATTTACAAGCTGTAGACACAATAGTAGACTATACTTCAGTTGATTTTTCACCCTCTTTTAAAGTGTGTGATTCCATTATAGATAAACATCAAAAGTCTAATTGCTTTAGAACTACAATTCATCAAAAGATAGGAGCGGAGTTACAAAAGTACCAATTTGTTATTAGAGATTCAATATCGGAAATTGTGTATGTAGATTTATTAATCAACTCTAAAGGCAAAATTGTTTTAGAAGCAATGGATTCATCCAAAGAGATTAAAATTAAATTGCCAAAACTAGACAGTGTTTTAAGAGTTTCTGTAGATAAAATTCCGAATGTTTATGCAGCAATAAAAAGAGGTATTCCGGTGACAACAAAGTACCGTTTACCAATTAAGATTCAAATAAAACAATAAATTTGCTATTCTTTGCCCAATACTTAGGAACAATGAATAACAAATTTTATAAGTATTGTACTTAGAAAGAGGTAAATTAAAATATATTTTAATTCAACATTTCCCAAAGCTTATCTTTCAATTCTTGCAAACCACTTTCTTCAATAGAAGAAATAAACAATGCTTCTATACCTTTTGGAAGATCAGCCTTAATTTCTTCTTTCAACTCGTCGTCTAACATATCTGTCTTAGAAATAGCTAATAAACGCGTTTTATCTAATAATTCTGGATTGTGCTGTTTTAGCTCATTTAGCAGAATAGCGTACTCTTTATTAATATCGTCACTATCTGCAGGAATTAAGAATAAAAGCGTAGAATTACGCTCTATATGACGTAAAAAACGGTGTCCTAGTCCTTTTCCTTCTGCAGCACCCTCAATAATTCCAGGAATGTCTGCAATTACAAAAGTTTGTTGATTTCTATGTTCAACAATTCCCAAGTTGGGTTTTAGTGTTGTAAAGGCATAATCTGCAATTTTTGGTTTTGCAGAGGTTAATACAGATAATAAAGTAGATTTTCCTGCATTTGGAAAACCGACCAAACCTACATCTGCTAATAATTTTAATTCGATTCTAAACCAACCGTCTTGACCGTCTATACCAGGTTGGGCATATCTAGGTGTTTGGTTCGTAGAAGATTTAAAATTCCAGTTTCCAAGTCCGCCTTTTCCACCAGGTAATAAAACTACTTCTTTACCATTTTCTGTAATTTCATGTAATATTTCATCTGTATCTGCATCTCTAATAATAGTACCTAATGGCACATCTACAAAAACATCTGCAGCATCACGACCAGTACTTCTACTTTTACTACCGGCACCACCACCTTCAGCTCTAAAGTGTCGTTTAAATTTTAAGTGAAACAATGTCCACATATTTTTATCGCCACGTAAAATAATGTGACCTCCACGTCCGCCGTCACCACCATCAGGGCCACCTTTGGTAATGTATTTTTCTCTGTGTAAATGCACAGATCCTTGTCCTCCTTTTCCAGAGGTTGCATACACTTTTATGTAATCAACGAAGTTACCTTCTGTCATAATTGTTATTTGTTGTGTAATTGTTTAAATAGGCACCTATTAGTGCACACTTTTTTCATGTTATACTTAAAAAAGTTAACAACTTAAGCAAGCACAAAGTTACACATTTTAAAGGGTATCAAATACGGTTTTAATTCTTTGTGTAATTTCTTCAATAGAACCAACACCATTAATTCCGTAGTATTTATCCTGAGCTTGAAAATAATCTTTTAAAATAGCAGTTTTTGTATTGTATTCGTTAAAACGATTTCTAATTTTTGATTCATCTGTATCATCTGCTCTTCCACTAGTTTTGCCTCTTTCAAGTAGGCGGGTAACTAGTCTGTCTTCAGGTACTTCTAAAGCAACCATTCCGTTAATTTGTTCTCCTTTTTCAGCTAAAAAAGTATCTAAGGCTGCTGCCTGAGATTCTGTTCTTGGAAAGCCATCAAAGATAAATCCGTTTGAATCTGCATTTTTTTCTACTTCAGTTTTTAGCATGTTAATAGTAACTTCATCAGGCACTAAATTGCCTTCATCCATATATTTTTTAGCCAATATACCTAAAGCAGTTTTATTTTTAATATTAAAACGAAACACATCTCCTGTAGAGATATGCACTAAATTATACATCTCTTTTAAAAACTCTGCTTGCGTTCCTTTTCCTGCACCTGGAGGGCCAAATAATACTATGTTCTTCATCTTTGGTGTTGTTGATAGTTGATATATTTCTGGATAATTTCTACCCAAACCATTATAATCTAAACCGTAACCAACTATAAATTTATCTTCTATACTTTGTCCGATATAATCTATTGGTAGTTCTTTTTTAAATACATCTGGTTTAAAAAATAAAGTAGCGACTCTTAATTGCTTTACATTTTTATCTTTAAAGATGTTGTAGATTTCTTGTAAGGTAGCACCTGTATCAATAATGTCTTCTAAAATAATGACAGTTCTGCCGGTTAAATCTTCATTTATACCCACCAAATGTTTTACATTTTCTGAAGATGAAGTACCTTCATAAGAAGCTAATTTTACAAATGAAACTTCACAATTGCCATTAAACTCTCTTATGAAATCTGCTGCAAACAAGAAGCATCCATTTAAAATACCTACAAAAATTGGAATTTCACCTTTTGGTAAATCTGCTTTTACGCTTTTTGCTAAATATTTTACAATCGTCTTAATTTTATCCTTATTGATATAAGGTTTAAAATATAAATCTTGAAGTTTTATAATGCTCATCAGATTGCAAATATAACTGCTATTATTCAAATGAAAAAACCGTTTTCCTTGTGCTGAATATGTTTCAGTATCTCAAAAGGAAAACGGTTTTAAAATATTTTATTAGAACTAGTCGTTCTTTTCTTCTTTTTTAGAAGTATCATACATAATTGGTGTTGCCACAAATAACGATGAATACGTACCCACTGCTACACCGATAATAAGTGCAAACATAAATCCTTTAATAGAATCTCCACCAAACATGAAGATTGCTAACATTACTAGTAATGTTGTTAAAGAAGTGTTTATGGTTCTTCCTAAAGTAGAACTTAATGCTTTGTCTACAACATCACTGTATTTCCAGTTAGGGTGCGATCCTGCGAATTCTCTAATTCTATCAAAAATAACCACCGTATCATTTAAGGAGTATCCTACAACCGTTAATATGGCGGCTATAAAAGATTGCCCGATTTCCATATCAAATGGCATAAAGTTATAGGTAATAGAGAATATACTCAATACAATTAGTACATCGTGAAAAACTGCAATTACAGCTCCGATAGAAAAAGATATTTTTCTAAAACGTAATAAGATGTATAGAAAAACCACTAATAAAGATCCAAATACTGCATATAAAGCTGATGTTTTAATATCATCTGCAATTGTTGGTTCTACTTTAATATAACTCATTACACCAGCACCTTCTTTTTCAAAACCTGGTTTAAAGTTATTATAAGTAGTCTCTCCTAAATATGGTTTTAAACCTGTAAATAAAGCACTTTGAACTTCTTCATCTACTTGTGTTCCTTCATCTTCAATTCTATAAACTGTTGTTATTTTTAACTGATTATCTGTTCCATAAGTTTTTACTTCTGGTGAAGTAACAAAAACATCTTTTAAAGATTCTGTTACCTTAGTAGGATTCATTGCTTGATCAAAACGAACTACAAATGAACGTCCTCCTTTAAAATCAACTCCTTGTTTTAATCCAATAGAGAAGATAGAAATAAGACCACCAATTATAATTGCTCCAGAAATGATATAAGCAATTTTACGTTTCTTTAAGAATTCTACATTAATATTCTGAAACCATCCTTTAGAGATAGAGGTGTTAAAAGTCAATTTAGTGTTTTTATTTACAGCATCATCAATTAATAAACGTGTAATAAATACAGCAGTAAATAATGAAGTTGCAATACCAATCATTAATGTTAATGCAAAACCTTTAATTGGTCCCGATCCGAAAACATATAAGATAATACCTGTTAAAAGTGTTGTAATATTTGCATCAATAATAGCAGATAAAGCTCCTTTAATAGAAAATCCTTCTTCTACAGATTGTTTTAAACCTTTCTTTCTAAACAAGCTTTCTTTAATTCTCTCAAAGATAATTACGTTTGCATCTACAGACATACCTATGGTTAAAATAATACCAGCAATTCCAGGCAACGTTAATACTGCGTTGAAAGAGGCTAGTATACCAAATATGAATAGAATGTTTACTATTAATGCAACATCTGCAAATATACCCGCTTTACCGTAGTATAAAATCATCCAGATTAAAACTAATAAAATAGCTAAACCAAATGAATTAATAGAAGCGTCTATAGACTCTTGTCCTAAAGAGGGTCCTACAACTTCTATCTGAATAATTCTTGCAGCAGCAGGTAGTTTACCAGCTTTTAAAACGGTAGCAATATCTTCTGCTTCTGTTATTGTCATGCTACCACCAGAGATAGAAGTGCTACCACCTGTAATTGCATTGTTTACTGTTGGTGCAGTGTAGACATTGTCATCTAATACTACAGCAATAAATTTATTTTTTTGAGCAGCCAAGTCAGTAGTTAATTTGGCCCAAGCCTTAGATGCACCACTATTCATGGTCATACTTACTTCAGGTTTGTTTAACTGGCTAAACACTTGAGATGCATCTAAAATAACATCACCTTCTAAAGGAGCAACGTCATTTCTGTTCGATTTTATTGCATATAAAGCTACTAAATCATTTGCTTCAAAATCTTCATCAGTATTGTCATTTTCTGACTGTGTAGAAAACGATTTATAATCCCATAAGAATTTTACGTAACGTAATTCGTTAGGAAGTAGGTCTCTAATTTCTTTACTGTTTAGCAAGCTATTTACAGTTGCAGTATCTAAAACTTTTGCATATCCAATTTTAGAACTTAGTTGCGCTTGCATTGGACTTAAGTAAGAGAATAACATTTTTTGATCTACTTGCGTAGAATCAGCAGCTGTTCCTAATAAATCATCAATATCATCTTTTTCAACAGCTGTTTCAACTTTTTCTTTTACAGAAGTATCTTTTAACAACTCTATAGATTTTGCATTTGCAACAGATAAGTATTGAATTACTTCTGCATTAGAATATACTTCCCAAAATTGTAATTCTGCTTTACTAGTTATCAATGTCGTTACACGTTCGATATCTTTAGCTCCTGGTAATTCAATTTGAATTCTACCAGAGTTTCCAATTCTTTGAATGTTAGGAGATGCTACTCCAAATTTGTCTATTCTACTTCTTAGTACTTCAAAAGCAGTACCAATAGAATTATTAATTTCTTCTTGTAAAGTTTCTTTAACTGAGATGTTGTCTTCATTAAAAGAAATTTTATCGCTTAAAGCTTTGGTTCCAAAAATAGCAGGATCGCTTAATTTTGTATCTCCAGCAATCGATTCAAATTCTTGAAAGAATAAATCTAAATAATTAGAGTTACTACTTTTTTGTTTCACTTCTGCAGTTACTAAGGCTTGGTTAAAAGCTTCGTTTTTAGAATCGTTGGATAAATTCTTTAAAACTTCTTTTACAGAAACTTGTAAGATAGCATTTACACCACCTTTTAAATCAAGACCAAGATTCATTTCTTTTTCTCTAATATCGTTGTAAGTGTATTGTGCAACACCTGCATTGATAATTTCTTTGTTTGCAATACTGTCTAAGTATTTTTTCTCAGCAACAGCTTTCTTTCTTGCATCATTATCCGTTACCGTTCTTTCTGCATATACTTTAGCATCATCTTCTACTTTATTGGCAAAAAATGTGAATGATAATTGATATAAACTCACTAATCCGAAAAGGATTGCGAATACTTTAATAAGTCCTTTGTTTTGCATCTTCTATTTTTTTGGTCGACTTTCTTTTTATTAAAACGAGCAAATATAGTATTTCAATGTAGTCTAAACAATTATTTAACCATATTTGTGTAGGTGTTTCTGACTATTTTTCAGTCTCATTTGATTATAAACATTTTTAAGTAGTGAAAATGTGACTGTTAAATACCGTAAACTTAATTTTTTATATTGAATTTTCTCTACAAAAGCCAATTAAATCTTTCTGTAGTTAAGTTTTATTTTAAAAAATATAGAGCAAAAAAAATCCAGCATGTGCTGGATTTTAATATTTATAATTAGAAATTATAGACTATAATTCTAACAATGCGTTTGTTTTAGAAACTCCAATTGCAGATTCTTGCAAGTGTGCTTTTTCGGCATCGCTTAAATTAATTTCAACAATACTTTCAATTCCGTTTTTACCTAAAACAACAGGAACTCCAATACATAAATCATTTAAACCATACTCACCTTCTAACAAAGTAGAACAAGGAAAAATCTTTTTAGTATTACAAGCAATTGCTTGCACCATTCCGCTAACTGCAGCGCCAGGAGCATACCAAGCAGAAGTACCTAACAAACCAGTTAAGGTTGCGCCACCAACTTTAGTGTCTTGTAATACTTGTTCTAATCTTTCTTTAGAAATAAATTCTGAAACGGGAATAGAGTTTCTTGTAGCTAATCTTGTTAAAGGAACCATTCCTTTATCAGAATGCCCACCAATTACCATTCCATCAACATCAGAAATAGGCGCGCCTAGAGCTTCTGCTAATCTGTATTTAAAACGTGCAGAATCTAAAGCTCCACCCATTCCAATAATTTTATTTTTTGGAAGGCCTGTAGTTTTATGCACTAAATAAGTCATTGTATCCATCGGATTAGAAACAACAATAATAATTGTTTCTGGAGAATACTCAATTAAACTAGCAGAAACCATTTTTACAATTCCAGCATTAATACCAATTAATTCCTCACGAGTCATTCCAGGTTTTCTAGGAATACCAGATGTAATTACACAAATATCAGAATTTGCTGTTTTAGAATAATCGCTTGTACTTCCTGTAATTTTGGTATCAAAACCATTTAAAGAAGCTGTTTGCATTAAATCCATTGCTTTACCCTCTGCAAAACCTTCTTTAATGTCTAAGATTACAACTTCAGAAGCGAAGTCTTTAATAGCGATGTATTCTGCACAACTAGCGCCCACTGCACCAGCACCAACAACTGTAACTTTCATATTTTTATTTTTTAATTATTTTGAGTATTTAAGCGGCTAAATTACAAATTTTTAGATAATTTATTGGCTATTTTAACCCAAAAAAAAGACACCTACATTCAGATGTCTTTTTCTAATTTGTTATCTTAAGCTAAAAGCAATTCCTAAATTAGCTGTGTTGTATTCTTGAAGCGTGTAGCTTCCAAATATTTTAAAAAAACCTAAACTTAAACGAGTTCCCAGTATTGTTCTAAAGCTACCTGCATTAAATTTAGAATTTATAGGGTCCGTGATTGTTCTAGACAACGCACCGTAGTTTAGAGTGTAATCTCCTAGCATTTTAAGAGTAGCGTTTCCTGAACCGTATCCAATTCCGCCATATAAGTTAATAATAGGAAAATTTAATGACGCTATTGCTTCCACAGTGTAAGAGTTTAATTTAAATTCAGCTAATCCGTTTTGCACAGAAACATCTTGGTTTTCATCTATGTTATAGTCTACAGTCATAGTTGAATATGCGGCAAGTAAAGATACATGCAAAGGCGTTTTGTCTATCGGCCCAAACCACTGTGTTATTTCTTTTTTTAAGCCAATACCTAGTAAATTTCCTTGTACGTCTTCAGATCCAACTTTCGGAACTAGGCGCAAGCTTATTTCAAAGTTTGCAGGAAGTCCTAGATTAATTTGCACTGCTGGCGTTGGAATTGCGTTTAACGGTAAGTCCTCTTTTATTCCTCCTGGAGCATTAAAAGTGGTGCTATAGTTTATATTGTTTTCACTAAGGTTAACAGTGGTAGGCGGTGTAGTGTTTTCTGAACCTGCAGCAGTAGCGGCAGTTATATTACCTCCGTTATTTTGATTAATTGAAGTTAAACCGGATAATGTAAACATTTCGTCTCCTTTTGAGATGAAAGAGCTGTTTATACCAATTGAGATATCAAAGCCAAGAGTTTTGTGCACCTTAGCTGTATGATACCAGCCATTATTCATACCATAAATTAGTCCTTTCATTGCAGGGTTAATATATGCATCAATTAATTTGGTTCGATCATTTTTGTCGGCTAAAAGATAGCCATCAAAGCCGTCTTGTGCATTTGTGCTTAGCGTTAATAAAAGTACGGTTAGTAATAATAGTATTGATTTTTTCATAGTGTATAAAATTAATTAATATTAAGGGTTCACTAGTTTTTGTGTAAATATAAAAAATTATGTTAAAAGTATTCGTAGGCAACTTCTTTTTGATATGATTAAGTTGAGTAATTTTATTTCCACTAATCAAAAAAAACCTCAACTATACGTTGAGGTTTTCCTTATTTTAATTAAATATTAAAATTTAAACGTCAATTTTTGCATATTTTGCATTTCTTTCAATAAAATCTCTACGTGGTGGTACTTCGTCTCCCATTAGCATAGAGAAAACTCTATCTGCTTCTGCAGGACTATCGATAACCACTTTACGTAAGGTTCTAAACTCAGGGTTCATTGTGGTATCCCAAAGTTGCTCTGCATTCATTTCTCCAAGACCTTTGTAACGCTGTATGGCTGCTGAACCTCCCATTTGCTGCACAATTAAATCACGTTGATCATCATCCCAAGCATATTCTCTTTTTTGTCCTTTTTTAACTAAATACAATGGAGGTGTTGCAATATAAATATACCCTTGTTCTACCATCTCTTTCATATATCTGAAAAAGAAGGTTAGTATTAGGGTTGCAATATGCGATCCATCTACATCGGCATCACACATAATAACCACTTTATGGTATCTTACTTTTGATAAGTTTAAGGCTCTAGGATCTTCTTCAGTTCCAATAGAAACACCTAAAGCGGTAAACATGTTTTTGATCTCTTCGTTTTCAAAAACTTTATGCTGCATTGCTTTTTCTACATTCAATATTTTTCCACGAAGTGGTAAAATTGCTTGAAAGTTTCTATCTCTACCTTGTTTTGCTGTTCCACCTGCAGAATCTCCCTCAACTAAGAAAATTTCACATTGTGCTGGATCTGTCTCTGAACAATCTGATAATTTACCAGGTAAACCTCCAATAGACATTACCGTTTTACGTTGCACCATTTCTCTGGCTTTACGCGCTGCGTGTCTAGCTGTTGCTGCTAAAATTACTTTCTGAACAATTATTTTAGCATCATTAGGATTTTCCTCTAAATAATTAGTTAACATTTCAGATACCGACTGTGATACTGCAGCAGATACTTCTCTGTTTCCTAATTTAGTTTTTGTTTGTCCTTCAAATTGTGGCTCTGCAACCTTTACAGAAATAATAGCTGTTAGTCCTTCACGGAAATCATCACCAGCAATATCAAATTTTACATTTTTAAGCAAACCAGACTCGTCTGCATACTTTTTTAGAGTACCTGTTAATCCACGTCTAAATCCAGACAAGTGTGTTCCACCTTCATGTGTGTTAATATTGTTTACATAAGAATGTAGGTTTTCTGCATAGGAAGTATTGTATACCATTGCAACTTCAACAGGAATACCATTTTTCTCACCTTCCATAGAGATTACTTGTGAGGTTAACTGCTCACGAGTAGAATCTAAATATTTAATAAATTCAGGCAAACCTTCAGTACTATGAAATACTTCAGAAATAAAGTTACCTTCATCATCTGTATTTCTCTTATCGGTTAAACTAATTGTAATTCCTTTGTTTAAATAAGACAACTCACGCATACGTGTTGCTAGTGTCTCATAGCTATATTCTGTAGTTTGTTTAAAGATAGACTTATCTGGTGAAAAAGTAACAACAGTACCTGTAAAATCACTTTCTCCAATTGTTTTTACTGGATAAAGTGCTTTTCCTTGAGAATATTCTTGACGCCAAACTTTTCCTTCTTTATGAACGGTAGCTACTAAAAGCTCTGAAAGTGCATTTACACAACTTACCCCCACACCGTGCAAACCTCCAGAAACTTTATAAGAGTCTTTGTCAAATTTACCACCGGCACCAATCTTTGTCATTACTACTTGTAACGCAGAGACACCTTCTTTTTCGTGCATTCCAACAGGAATTCCACGACCGTTATCTTTGGTTGTTACAGAATTGTCTTCGTTTATTGTAACATCAATAGTATCACAATAACCACCCATTGCTTCATCAATAGAATTATCTACAACTTCGTATACTAAATGGTGTAAACCACGTACACCAACATCTCCAATGTACATTGAAGGACGCATTCTTACATGCTCCATTCCTTCTAATGCCTGAATACTGGAAGCATCATAATTATTTTTTTTCTCTTCGCTCATTATATAAAGTAGATTATTAGTTTTTAGATTGATAAAAATCGGATTTGTAACCCTGATTTTTCAGACTCAAATTTACAATTTTTAAAATCCATTTAAAAGCTTTTTAGTTATTTTGGTCTTAAAATATTAACATTTGTTAATTTCTTAAAAACGCTTTAAAACGTCTAAAAACACCTTTAAAATTAATTTAAATACTTTTTAATTCAATTTAAAATAAGGGTTTATTTTTAAGGCCTTAAACCTTTTGTTTCTGGTATTAAGTTTTATGAAATTGGTTAAAACAATCTTAGTTGCGACTCATTTAGTGCATAAACAATTAACAATTAAAAGTTTTTATAATTTTTAGTCCAACTTATCTTTAATGAATTGATATGATTATGGGTTTAATTTGTTTTATTACTAATTAATTATCAATATTTTGTAGATAATTCAAAGGTTATATAAAATCATAGAAAAGAGGTTTTTGAACCATTTTTTCTCTATATATTTGCTCGCAATCTATTTATAATGAGAATTAACAATAACAATCGTAATTTTAATAATCCTAATTTATAGGACGGAAGGTTGTTGTTTAAATATATAAAAAGCCTTCCAAAATTTGGAAGGCTTTTTTTTGAATCAAAAATTAAAAGACATGAGTAAAATAATGACGGTAGACATTTTGTCTAGTATTAAAGGAGCGAAGCCATCTGATTCGGTAAACCAATTATTTGATGTAATAAAAAGCGCAAATAAGAATACTACTTTAAATACAGTTCTCGCTAATGTTGTGTCTTTAGATGATTTAAGACCAGATGAGGTGGTTGAGAGTTCTGCAATTGAAAAGCAGATTATCAAAGAGAACTTTCCAAGAGAGAAAAATGGTTTTTTAGTCGTTGCTAAAGTGATAGAAGATTAATATGGAGTCGCAAATACATAAAATTCATCAGCAACTGGTGAACAAAGAAATATCTTGTATGAGTTTGGTACAAGAAAAATTAAATTTATTAAAACAAAATACACACAACTCGGTAAATTCTTTATTGGAAGGTACTGCTTTAGCTGCAGCTAAAAAAGTAGATGCTAAAATAGAAAACGGACAAGAAATTGGTTTGTTAGAAGGAATTCCATTTGGAATTAAAGATGTGTACATGTTGCAAGGAACTTATACTACTGCTAGTTCAGACTTGTTAAAAAAATATAAAGCAGCCTATACCGCAACTGCTATTCAGAAACTATTAGATGCAGGTGCAATTCCTTTAGTAAAAGAAAATTGTGATTCTTTCGGGCACGGTTCTTCATCAGAAAACACCATTTTCGGAGCGGTAAAAAATGCTATAAATCCAGATTTAGTTGCTGGCGGTTCTAGCGGAGGTTCTGCTGTAAATGTTGCAAAAGAGTGTACTGTTTTTTCAATTGGAGGAGATACGGGTGGTTCTATTCGTCAGCCGGCAGGGTATAATAAAATTTACGGATTTAAACCAACCTACGGTAGAATTTCTAGATATGGCTTAATGGCGTATGCTTCATCTACAGACTGCGTTGGGCCAATTGCAAAGTCTATTGAAGATGTGCGAATTGTCTTAAACGCTATGAGTGGAAAAGATGCAAGAGATCAAACGAGTTATGTTTCTGAAGCGGTTTCAACTGATTTAAAAGTAACTCCAATAAAAACCGTTGGTTATTATAAAAATTTTATTGAGAACAATGCAATTAGCACCGAAATACAAACTGATTTTTTGGCAACTTTAGAAAAAATAAAAGCGAAAGGAATTGCAGTAAAAGCATTAGACTTTTTTGATGCTGATATTTTAGTTTCTACTTATTATACCCTTGCAATGGCAGAAACTGCGTCAAATTTATCTCGTTTAGACGGCACAAATTACGGAGCAAGAATAGAAGGAGCTAATTTGAAAGATACTTATTCAATTACGAGATCAGAAAATTTTTCAGAAGAAACAAAAAGAAGAGTTGTTGGTGGAAATCAAGTTTTATCACAAGGTTTTTCAGATGAAATTTATTTAAAAGCACAGAATTTAAGAAATCAAATATCAGCAAGATTTACAGAAGACTTTAAGGATGTTGATATTGTTTTATCTCCAGTAACTCCTGCAAGTCCTCCAGAAATTGGAGAGAGTTTGCAAGATCCTTTGGCAATGTACTTGTCAGATGCATATACGGTTGGTTTTAGTTTGGGAGGTTTGCCAGCGTTAACAATACCAAAAGGAACTTCTACAGGCTTACAAATTACAGCAGACAAGAAAAAAGATGCGGAAGTTTTACAATTCGCTAACTTTTTAAACGAAATTTTATAATGGAATTAGCGAAAATACAGGAGGTTTTAAAAGCCCACGATTTAGAATTGATTATTGGGTTAGAAACACACGTTCGTTTAAATACAAAATCTAAACTATTTTGTTCTTGTCCGAATAAAGAATCAGAAGTTCCGAATGAAAACATCTGTTCGGTTTGTACAGGGCAAATGGGCGTTTTACCGGCCATTAATAAAGAAGCAATTATAAAAGCAATTTATTTTGGAAAAGCCGTAAATTCTTCTTTTTCAAATCAGGTTACTTCTTGGGATCGTAAACATTATGAATATCCAGACAACCCTAAAAACATACAAATTACACAGTTTCACAATCCTGTAATTCCAGATGGTGAAGTTTCTTGTTATAGAAATGATGGTTCTCAATTTACGGTTTCATTAACGCAAACACATATTGAAGAAGATGCTGCTAAATTAATGCATGAGAAGAAAATTTCTCTAGTAGATTTTAATAAAGCAGGTGTACCTTTAATTGAAATTGTTACAGATCCTTGTATTCGGAATATAGAGGATGCTTCTACCTATGCCCAGTACATTCAAAGAATTGTTCAGAATTTAGGTATTTCTGAAGCAAATTTAGAAAAAGGAGAGTTTAAATCTGATGTTTCTGTTTCGTTGAGAAAGATTGGTGAAGTAGTTTTAAACCCAAGAACAGAAATCAAAAATTTAAATTCTTTTAAATTTATGGTAGAGGCTCTAATGGAAGAAATTGAGAAGCAATTAAACTACTTTACAACGCACAAAGAATTTAGACCAGAACAAACTACAGTTTTATGGGATGCAGACTTAAAGCAAACTAAAACTATGCGAACAAAGGAGTTTGAAGCAGATTATCGTTTTATCTCTGAGCCAGACTTACCTTTTGTTTCTATAAAAGAGATTGTAGAAAGTATAAATATTGATGCAAGTGCATTGCCTTATGCTGTAGAAACGGTATTAATTAAAGGAGGTGTTTTACCACAAGATGCAAAGTTTTTTACTGCAGATGCCATTCGTTCTAAAATATTTATGACGATTAACAATGTTATCCAAGATGCCTCTTTTGTTGCAAAAACATTGGTAAATAATATGGATGCAGATGGGTATCAAAACATTCATAATGTAGCAGATTTAATTGCTATTTTTCAGTTGTTTAAAGCAGATAAAATCACGTCTGTTTTGGTTCAAAATGCAATTACATCGTATTTAAAAGAACCTACTTTCGATTACAAAAAGTACTTTGATGAAAATACGATTTCCCAGGATAAAATTACAGCTGCAATTGCAACAGTAATCTTTGAAAATGAAGCAATTTCAAATGATATTAAAAAGGGAAATCAAGGAAAGGCAGGAATTCTTGTTGGTAAAGTTATTGCTATTATTGGAAAAGGAGCCTCAGGAAAAGTAATTCGTGAGGGTGTTTTAAAAGCGATTAGCAAAAAAGGAGCTATTAGCGATTCAGTTATAGTAGTTAGCGAAAAGCTAGTAGCGGATAGCGAACAACTAAAAGAGAAAAGCCAACAATCAATTGCTAAAAGTCAACAGCCAGTTATTATTAAAGAAGAATATAGAACACATAAAATATCTGATTTATCAGAAGCATCCATCACAGAAAAAGTAACTTTATCTGGTTGGGTTTCGAGTGTTAGAGATCACGGAGAATTGATGTTTATCGATTTAAGAGATTCAAGTACACAGATTTTTCAAGTGCGTTTAAGTAGAGAGTCATTTCCTAATCTAGACGAGTTGGTAAAATTAAAAGCAGAATCTGTTATCGCGGTTACAGGAATTGTTACTCAAAGAAGAGAAGACGACTATAATGCGGGTTTAAGAACCGGTAAATTAGAATTAGAAACTTCTGACTTAGAGATTTTAAATCTATCTAAAACTTTACCTTTTGAAATTAAAAGAGCTTTTAAAAGTAATGAGAAAGTCCGTTTTGAATACAAGTTTTTAGACCATAGAAATGATGAGGTTCGGCGCGCAATTGTAAATAGACATAAAGTAATAAAACTACTACGTGATATCTTAGACGAAGAAGAATTTTTAGAAATCGAAACGCCTATTTTAACTGCTGGAACAGACGAAGGAGCAAGAGAATTTATTGTGCCAACAAGAAAACAGGCTGGTTCTTTTTATACATTACCACAGGCACCACAGCAATTTAAGCAGATGTTAATGGTGGGCGGATTTGAAAAATATTTTCAAATTGCCCGTTGTTTTAGAGATGAAGATTCTCGAGGAGACCGTCAGCCAGAATTTACACAGTTAGATATTGAAATGGCGTACGCAAGTATGCAACAAATCATTGATTTAAATACTAAAATGTTTAATGAAGTGGTACGAAAAATCTATGGTAAAAAATGGATTTTATATCCATTCGAAGTAATTACTTATAAAAATGCCATGGATAAATATGGTTGTGATAGACCAGATTTACGTTATGGATTGCAAATGCAAGACATTACAGACATTGTCAAGGATACAACTTTTCAAGTTTTTAGCAAGCCAATCGATGCAGGTGGCATTGTAAAATGTATTAAGGTTTCTGCAAAAGAGCAAGGAAATAAAAGAATGTCTAAAGGGCAAATTGAAAACCTAACGGCAATTGCTCAGCAAAACGGATTGGGCGGATTGGCATACATAATCGTGAATGAAAATGATTTACAATCGCCAATTATTAAGTTTTTAGGCGAAGAGATAGCAGCAAATATTATAAAAGTTACAGATGCGCAGCTGGGTGATATTGTATTTTTCTCTGCAGCAGATTATGCAACAGCAAATAAGGCATTAGATGCGGTTCGTCAAGAAATGGGACGTATTTTAAAGTTAATCAACCCTAAAGAGTTAAGACCTGCTTGGGTAGTTGACTTCCCGATGTTTGAAAAAACAGAGGAAGGCAGATGGACATTTACGCACAATCCTTTTTCTATGCCAGCAATCTATGACTTAGAGAAGCATATGAAGGGAGAAGAAGAAGAGATAGGAACTATTATAGCCCAGCAATACGATTTAATCTTAAACGGTTTTGAAATTGGTGGTGGTTCTGTACGTGCACATAAATCAGAAATTCTAGAAGCAACCTATAAAAATATGGGGTATAATAAAGAAGAGATGATGAGGAGTGTTGGCACTATGCATAAAGCGTTTCAATATGGTGCACCGCCGCACGGAGGAATTGCTTGGGGTGTTGACCGCTTAATGATGATTTTAGAAAAGAAAGCATCTATTAGAGAGGTAATGGCATTTCCGAAAACAGGTTCGTCAGAAGATTTATTATTTAATGCGCCCTCAATTTTGTCGGACAAGAAGGTAGAAGAAATGAATGTTCGCATCATCCGAAAATAAATTTAAATACATGAAACAGAAGTATCACAAATAATCTAGTATAAAGGTTGTCTAATTTAAAAATCTAACCTATTTTTGTTCCAGTATGAGTATAACAACAAAAAATACATGGTGGTGGAACTCTCTTAATTCATAAGTGAGAACTAATCCTATATTTAAAATATAAAAAAGGCTTATCTCACGATAAGCCTTTTTCAATTCTATAAAATGAAGAATATACATTTCAAAACAATTCATAAAACAAAAATTGCAGACACTATAACGCCTGTGGGCTTGTATTTGCGGTTTAGAGACCAATATGCTAACACGCTTTTACTAGAAAGTTCAGATTATCACAGTAAAGAAGAGAGCTTTTCTTTTATTGCTATTGAACCAATAGTGAGTATGAAAGTAGACGATTATCAGTTTACAGTTTCGCATAAAGGAACTCAAATTGAGCGCCAACCAATTGATAAAAATTTTTATCAGTTATTTGATAAATTCACGAATTCTATAGCATTAGATTGCCCAGCAGAATTAAAATCCTTTAACGGTTTGTACGGGTATACAACGTTCGATTCCGTTCAGTATTTCGAAAACATAAAATTTACAAATAAGAAAGCACCCTCTGCCATTCCAGAAATGCAATATAGTTTCTATCGATTTATTATTGCTATTAATCATTTTAATGATGAAATGACCTTGATAGAAAACATAGAAGAGGGCACAGAATCTCGTATTAAAGAAGTGCAAACCATTATAGATGCGCAAGCGTTTAATACTCAGAAATTCGAAATCGTAGGAGAGGAGACTTCAAATGTTACAGGAGAAGAATTTAAAGAATATGTACGGAAAGCAAAATCACATTGTAAAAGGGGTGATGTTTTTCAATTGGTCCTATCACGCCAATTTCAGCAAGAATTTAAGGGAGACGAGTTTAATGTATATAGAGCATTGCGTTCTATTAATCCTTCACCTTATTTGTTTTATTTTGATTATGGAAGCTTCAAGTTAATGGGCTCTTCGCCAGAAGCACAGATTAAAATTTCAGAAGGTAAAGCAACGATTAATCCAATTGCTGGTACGTTTAGAAGAACAGGTGATATGGCAGAAGATCTAAAATTAGGTAAGAAATTATCTGAAGATAAAAAGGAAACTGCAGAACATGTAATGTTGGTAGATTTGGCGCGTAATGATTTAAGCAAACATGCGGATAATGTGACTGTGGAGGTATTTAAAGAAGTGCAATATTTTAGTCACGTAATTCATTTAGTTTCTACTGTTCGAGGAAAAATTAAAGGCAATCCGATTGAAATTGTTGGAGATACGTTTCCGGCAGGAACCTTAAGTGGTGCTCCAAAATATAAGGCAATGGAACTGATTAATAAATATGAAAATCAAACACGTGGTTTTTATGGTGGTGCAGTTGGTATTATTGGTTTAGATGGTTCTGTTAATTTGGCAATTGCCATTCGCTCTTTTGTAAGTAAAAATAATGTATTGTATTCGCAGGCTGGTGCAGGAATAGTGATTCATTCAGACGAAGCAAAAGAATTACAAGAAGTAAATAATAAGTTAGCAGCGTTAAAGAAAGCGTTGTTTTTAGCAGAGGATATTTAAGAATAGCTTTTTGTTTTTCGCAGTTAGCATTTTGCTAAAAACGAAGAATCAAAAGCCAAAAGCTTTTAAAATGAAAATATTAATTTTAGACAATTACGATTCCTTTACCTACAATTTATTCCATATGGTGGAGAAAATTACAGGAAATTTTCCTGTAGTTTTTAGAAACGATGAAATAAGTATTGAAGCCGTAGGAAATTATGATGTGATTATGCTGTCTCCAGGGCCTGGAATACCCAATGAAGCAGGAATTTTAAAAGATGTAATTAAAAGATACGCAGGTATTAAACCAATTTTTGGTGTGTGTTTGGGTTTGCAGGCAATTACAGAAGTTTTTGGCGGAACCATCATCAACTTAGAAGATGTGTTTCACGGAGTTGCAACAGAAATGCGCATTACAGATAAAGATGCTGTTATTTTTAAAGATGTTCCAGAAACGTTTTTAGCAGCGCGTTACCATTCTTGGGCAGCTACAGATGAGGGGTTTCCAGAAGAAATTCAGGTTACAGCGAGAGATGAAGATGGTTTGATTCAGGCAATTCAACATAAAATATTTCCAATTTCAGCAGTTCAGTTTCATCCAGAATCTATTTTAACAGATGTTGGAGAGCAGTTATTGAGAAACTTTATAAATAGTGTTAAAAAGTAATAAAGTAAAGAGTTTATAGAGTTTAGCAATAACTTTGCATTAGCTCCTCATTACTTTCAAATTTTTAGAATTTAATTCAAATGAAAGCAATTTTAAATAAATTATATAAGCACGAGAGATTGTCTAAATCTGAAGCAACACAGGTCTTAAAAGACATTGCATCAGAACAATACAATGCGGCTCATTTGGCTTCATTTATGACGGTCTTTATGATGCGTCCTATTACAGCAGACGAACTTTCTGGTTTTAGAAATGCATTGAAAGAATTGTCTATAAAAATAGATTTATCAGCTTACAATACTATTGATATTGTTGGGACTGGTGGAGATGGCAAAAACACTTTTAATATTTCTACACTAACTTCTTTTATTGTTGCAGGAACAGGACAAAAAGTAGCAAAACACGGCAATTACTCTGTCTCTTCGCAATCTGGTTCTTCAGATATGTTAGAAAGTTTTGGATATAATTTCACAAATGACGAAAGTGTACTGAGAGAACATTTAGAGAAAGCAAATATTTGTTTTTTACATGCACCAAAATTTCATCCGGCAATGAAAGCGGTTGGTCCAACGAGAAAAGCATTGGCGTTAAAAACGTTCTTTAACATGCTTGGTCCTCTGGTAAACCCAAGTTCTCCTAAGAATCATATGCTTGGAACTTTCAATTTAGAAATTGCACGTTTGTATAATTATATTTTGCAAGAAGAAAGTGTCAATTACGGAATTGTGCATGCTTTAGATGGTTATGATGAAATCTCGTTAACAAGCGGATTTAAATTTTTTACTAAAAAAGGAGAACAAATTATAAACCCAGAAGATTTAGGTCAAAAGAGAATTCAGCAATCAGAAATATTTGGTGGAAACTCTATAGCAGATGCAGCAAAAATTTTCAAGTCTATTTTAGCAGGAAACGGAACGGAAGCTCAAAATAATGTTGTGCTAACAAATGCCGCTTTCGCTTTAAAAATTGTAGATGAAACAAAGAGTTTTGAAACTGCCTTTAGTGAGGCAAAAGATTCACTTTTTGGTCTGAAAGCGAAACTAACATTAGAGAAATTAGTGAGTATTTAAAATGGGGAAAAAGAAAAATAGTTTAATCTCAATTATACCTGCCTTTTTATTAATGGGAGCTGCAGTTGGTATTCAAACAACAAATATTCTAAGAGATACGGTAATAGGACTCATTGTAGGAATCATCGTTTACTTTTTTTTAAAGCATAGAAATAAAATAATTAATAATAAAAAGTCATAAAATGACCATTTTAGATAAAATAATAGCGTTTAAGAAGACAGAAATTGCTAAGATTAAGGCAGAGGTGCATATTAAGAAATTAGTTGAAAGTCCAAATTTTGGAAGAGAAGTTTTTTCATTAAAAAAATCTTTGTTAGAAGTTGGTTCAACAGGTATTATTGCCGAGTTCAAGCGCCAATCTCCATCTAAAGGAATAATTAATGATACTGCAACGATTGCAGATGTAACTAGCGGATATTTAGATGCTAATGTTGCTGCACAATCAATTTTAACAGATACTTCCTTTTTTGGAGGATCGATGGCAGATTTGATGGAAGCAAGAGTTATCAATCAACAAAAACCAATCTTAAGAAAAGATTTCATTGTAGACGGGTTTCAAATTGTAGAGGCAAAAGCCATTGGTGCAGATGTGATATTATTAATTGCTGCTTGTTTAACTTCTGAAGAATTAAAAAACTACGGAAACTTAGCAACAGATTTAGGATTGGAAGTGCTGTATGAAGTGCATACACAAGAAGACTTAGATAAAATTAATGATTTAGATAATAAAATTATTGGAATTAACAATAGAAATCTAAACACCTTTGAAGTTGATTTAGAAAATTCTATTAAACTATCAAATCAGATTCCTGACAGTAGTATAAAAATTTCTGAAAGTGGAATTTCAGATCCAAAAATTATTATGGGTCTAAAAGAATATGGTTTTCAAGGGTTTTTAATAGGAGAAACCTTTATGAAACAAGAGAACCCTGGTGAGGCTTGTCTAGAATTTATTAGCCAAATAAGATAGTCATGAAACTAAAAGTTTGCGGAATGAAATACGTAGAAAACATCCAACAAGTTGCAGCATTGCAGCCAGATTATTTGGGTTTTATTTTCTACGAAAAATCGAAAAGAAATTTTGAAGGAATCATTCCAGAACTTCCAAAGTCAATTAAAAAGACAGGTGTTTTTGTGAATGAAATGCTTGAGATTGTAATTTCTATGGTTGAAGAATATCGCTTAGAAGCTATTCAATTGCATGGCGATGAATCTGCAGGCTATGTGTTAACATTACAAAATCAATTAGAAGAGCGAAGGGCTTTATTTATCGAAGAGAATAAGCACATAAAAAAGAAAAAAAATCAACATTTTATCTCTGAGAAGAATGTTGAAATTATCAAGGTTTTCGGAATTAAAGATGCATTTGATTTTGATGTTTTAAAACCATATTTAGATCTTGTGGATTTCTTTTTATTCGATACGAAAGGAGAAGAAAGAGGAGGGAACGGAACTAAATTCGATTGGAAAGTATTAGAAAATTATCCATTTGAAAAGCCTTTCTTTTTAAGTGGAGGAATTGGTCTAGAGGATGTTGAAGGAGTTCATGAAATAATTAATTCAGAATTACCAATACATGCATTAGATGTAAATAGTAAATTTGAAAGTACACCAGGAAGGAAGAAAATAGAAGAATTAAAGAAGTTTATACAAGGCTTAAATGTTTAATTGTTGAAATATTGCAACGAATTAACAAGCATATGATTACACAAAATAAAGATATGAAATCAAAATTTCACCCAGACAAAAACGGATATTTCGGACAATATGGAGGTGCGTTTATTCCAGAATTGTTGCATCCAAATGTGCAAGAATTAGCAGATAATTATATTCAAATTATCGAATCTTCAGAATTTCAGATAGAGTATAAAGACTTGTTAAAAGAGTATGTTGGTAGACCCACACCGTTGTATTTGGCAAAAAGGTTGTCAGAAAAATATGGTGTGCATGTGTATTTAAAACGTGAAGACCTATGTCATACCGGTGCGCATAAAATTAACAATACTGTTGGTCAGATTTTAATTGCAAAGAAGTTAGGTAAAACGAAGATTATTGCTGAAACAGGTGCTGGGCAGCACGGTGTTGCAACTGCTACAGTTTGTGCATTAATGGGATTAGAATGCACGGTTTTTATGGGCGAAAAAGACATCGTACGCCAGGCACCAAATGTTACTAGAATGAAAATGTTAGGAGCAAAAGTAGTGCCTGCAACCAGTGGTTCTAAAACACTAAAAGATGCAACAAACGAAGCAATACGTTATTGGATTCAGCATCCAGAAACTTTTTATTTAATTGGTTCTGTTGTTGGTCCTGCACCACACCCAGATATGGTAGCACGTTTACAAGCTATCATTTCAGAAGAAATGAAATGGCAATTAAAAGAGAAGACAGGAAAAGAAAATCCAGATACAATTATTGCTTGTGTTGGGGGAGGTTCTAACGCTGCTGGTGCTTTTTATCACTACTTAGATGATGAAAATGTAGAGTTAATTGCTGTTGAAGCAGCAGGTCTGGGAGTGCATTCTGGTGAGAGTGCTGCAACTTCTCAATTAGGGCAGGTTGGTATTATTCATGGAAGTAAGACGATATTAATGCAAGATGAATATGGGCAAATTGTAGAGCCTTATTCGATATCTGCAGGTTTAGATTATCCTGGAGTTGGTCCTTTGCATGCTTTTTTATATGAAAGTGGTAGAGCAAAATTTATGAGTGCTACAGATCAAGAAGCGTTAGATGCCGCTTTTGAATTGACCAAGATAGAAGGAATTATTCCAGCTTTAGAAACAGCGCATGCTTTGGCCGTTTTAGATAAAATTACGTTTAGAAAAGATCAAGTTGTTGTTGTGAATTTATCAGGTAGAGGAGACAAAGATTTAGAGATTTATACAAAATATTTAGAAGCATAAAGAAAGATGAATAGTAATATAGTACACATTGAAAAAGAGCTAACAGACTTAAGAAATCAATTAAAAAATCATTCTCTATATAAGAGACTCAATACTTTAGAAGATGTACAGACATTTATGTCGCTGCATGTTTTTGCAGTGTGGGATTTTATGTCGCTTTTAAAAGCAATACAGATTAATTTAACATGTGTTTCAATTCCTTGGATGCCTGTTAAGAATGCTGAATTAGCACGTTTTATTAATGAGATTGTGGTAGCTGAAGAGAGTGATCATGATGCACACGGAGTGGTTAAAAGTCATTATGAAATGTATTTAGATGCGATGGCTGAAGTACACGCAGATTTAAGTAAAATGAATAATTTTTTAGAAACTTTACAATCCAATGTTTCTATAGGAAAAGCATTAGAAAGTTTAGAAGTACCAAATGCAGTAAAAGAGTTTTTAAGCTTTACGTTTGATATTATAAAAACAGATAAAACACATTTAATTGCTGCTTCCTTTACTTTTGGAAGAGAAGATGTAATACCAGATATGTTTATAAGTATTATTGACAAAGCCACGCTTGAAAACAATAAATCATATGATAGTTTTAATTACTATTTAAAGAGGCATATTGAATTGGATGGTGATGAACACGGCCCCTTATCTTTAAGAATGATTGAAGAATTATGTGGTAATGATGCACAAAAATGGGAAGAAGTTTTAGAGACTGGCAAGAGAGCATTGGAATTAAGAATTAATTTATGGAGTGCCATCGAACAACAATTAAATGCATAATTTAAAATAGGAATATGAATTCGATTCAAGAATTACTTCAGAAAAAAGATAAAAATGTATTGTCTATTTATTTTACTTGTGGGTATCCTAATTTAGAAGATACCACCAATGTAATTTCAGCATTAGAAGAGAGTGGTGTAGATTTCATAGAAGTTGGTTTGCCTTATTCAGACCCTTTGGCAGACGGGCCGACTATTCAAGAAAGTAGTCATGAAGCTTTAGAAAATGGGATTAATTTAGATGTTATTTTTGAGCAATTAAAAACGATTAAAGAAACAAATAAGACTCCGTTAATAGCAATGGGCTATTTGAATCAGTTATTGAAATATGGTGAAGATAAATTCTGTCAAGCGTGCGTAGATTGTGGTATTGATACTGTAATTCTTCCAGATTTACCTATGGTAGAGTTTGAAAACCACTATAGACAACTCTTTGATAAATATGGACTTACAAACATTTTTTTAATAACACCTCAGACATCAGAAGACCGAATTAGAAAGATAGATTCCTATTCTAAAGCATTTATTTATGTAGTTGCATCTGCATCCATTACTGGTGCAAAAGGAGAAATTTCTAGTAATCAAATTGGTTATTTCGAGAGAATACGTGCAATGAATTTGCAAAGTAAATTAATTATAGGTTTTGGTATCTCTGATAAAACTACTTTTAATACTGCTTGTTCTTATGCAAATGGAGCCATTGTAGGTTCTGCTTTTATAAAGCATTTAGGAACTAATGGAATAGGGAAAATAGATGATTTTATAAATCCAATTATTTCTTAAGTTAAAAAAGGCAAAACTTAGTAAGTTTCGCCTTTTTTATAAATTCTAAAATTGCTTAGTTAACGCTAATTAGATGTATATCAAAAATCAATACTGCTCCACCTGGAATGCTAGAACGTCCGTTAATTCCATATCCTAAATTATAAGGAATTAATAACATTCCTTCTCCACCTTCTTTAAAAAGTTGAATTCCTTCTGTCCATCCCGGGATTACCTGGTTCAACCCAAAAGAAATACCAGTATCATTACTTTGGTCAAAAGTATTTCCGTCTAAAAAATATCCTTTATAAGCAACTGTAACGTTAGAAGAACCTGTAGGTCTTGCTCCAGAACCACCATTATCAATCACGTAATACAATCCAGAATTAGTTCTAGTTGCATCTAAATCATTAGCCTCTATGTACGCAATAATATCTTCTTCTGTCTGGGGTTCAAAGTTTGTGTCTTTAGCACATGATGTAAAAATAAGTATTGAAAAAATAATATATAAATAAAATTTCATTTCGTGTTTTTTAGATTTTATGCGAATATACTCTGATTATTTTAATAAACCTTTTCTCCGTTTAAATAAGTTGATACAGCATTCGTTTTAGGAATTTCACTTCCTTCAACTTTCATTATATCTTGATTCAAAAGAACAAAGTCTGCAAATTTACCAACTTCGATGCTTCCTTTTTCATCTTCTTCAAAATTTGAGTATGCAGCCCAAATAGTCATTCCTTTTAAAGTCTCTTCTCTTGTTAATGCATTCTCTATTTGAAACCCATTTTTCGGGTAATTGTCTGTATCTTTTCTAATAGTTGCCGCGTAAAAAGTTAAAAACGGATTTACCTGTTCTACAGGAAAATCTGTACCTAGAGCAATTTTTCCATAGGTGTTTAATAGTTTTTTGAATGCGTAGGCACCCTTCATTCTTTTTGCTCCAACTCGGTCTACTGCCCAATACATATCTGAAGTAGCGTGTGTTGGTTGCACCGAAGGTAGAATATTATCAAAATGATTAAAATATTCTTCGGAAATTATTTGCGCATGTTCAATTCTCCAGCGTCTATTCTTACTGTCTTTTAATACTTCCTTGTAGGTTTTTAACATCCAGGTATTTGTAGAATCTCCGATGGCATGTGTATTCATTTGATAGTCTGAAGCTGCAATTTGTTTTGCAATTTCTTGATATCTTTCTGGCGGATAAATTAAGGCTCCAAAATGATTTTCTCTATCTGAATATGAAGTACGCATTGCAGCACCTCTAGAACCTAAAGCTCCATCTCCATAAACCTTAAAAGAACGCACATTTAACCTATCTGTTTTTAGTTTTCCTTTATTTATATAATAGTTAATTTGTGTTTGTTTATCTCCCGAAACCATGGCATATATGCGCATTTTTAAACTTTTAGCTTTTTGCAGACTATCTATTAGCTCTATGGTCTTTCTGTCTAATCCTGCATCATCAACAGTTGTTAATCCGTATGAAAAGGCTATTTTTTGAGCATCTAATAAACCTTGAATTGCTTCTTTATTTGAGGTCTTTGGAAATTTAATAAAGTCCATAGCTGCATCAATTAAAACACCAGTGAGTTTACCGTTTTTTAAAATGATTTCTCCACCAGAGACCTTTGTGTTTTTTGTAATCCCAGCCATATTAATTGCCACTTGATTTACCAATAAAGCATGTCCATCAACTCTACCAACAGCTACAGGAATTTTGGGAAATAAAGCATCTAGCTTTTCTTTAGTTGGAAATTCTTTTAGTTCCCAATCGTTTTGATCCCAACCGCGCCCGGTAATAAAAGTGTTATTTTTTTCTTTTTGAAAAGCGACAAGCTTCTCTAATACCTCATCGTAACTTTTAGTGCCTTCTAAAGAAACTTTTTGCTGCTGCAAGCCCATTCTATAAAAATGACAATGGGCATCTATCAATCCAGGAACTATGGTTTTATTTTCTGCATCTACAATTTTATCAGATTGATACCTGCCTGTAATTTCTTCATTTTTTCCAACAGCTATAAATACTCCATCTTTAATGGCAAAAGCTTCTGCTTTATCAAAACTAGTATTTACCGTATAGGTATTTGAATTGATTACAATTAAATCTACTTTTTCTTTACTACATGAAATAAGAGTGAGGATAGTAACGAGGAGTAAAAGGTTTTTTTTCATTTTTTTGAGTCTTTAATTTAGGAGTTTATATATATGATATAAGTGCAATACATCAATACAAATTGAAGCGGAATTCGAGTAAAAGCTATTTTTTTAGAACCAATAGCTGGCCTAACCTTCGTTGCATCCCAAATATGAATGGGTAGAAAAATAAGTAATAAAATAAAGATTCCTATAGCTGCATTTTTTATGGTTGTGTCGAAAAAAAGACCCAGGCCTAAAAGAAACTCTAGTAATCCAAAAACATAATTTATGGTTAGCTTTGGTAAAAAATCAGGAATAAAATTCTTAAAGAAACTCGGTCTAATGATGTGCATAATTCCTGCAAAACAAAAAAGGATTCCAAAAAGAATTCTTAAAAAAAGTACAGCGGTTTGCATGATGTTTATGGTTTTACTGAAACGTTATTATATAGGTATTTATCCATTAAATATACAATACTTGCCATAGACGCACTTCCTAATTCTAGCTCACGTTTATTAACTTTATCGAAAGTATCTCTGCTTGTATGATGATAATCAAAATAACGCTGGCTATCCGGTCTGTATCCAACTAAGGTTACATCTTCTCCTTTTAAAGGAGCGATATCTGCGCCAGAACCGCCGGCTTTTATATCGTGTAAACCGTAAGGAGATAAAAGTTTTTTCCAGCTTTGTAATAATTTTGTATTCGATGCATTTGCTTGAATAGAAAAGCCTCTTGGTGTATGTCCGCCAGCGTCAGATTCTAAACCACCAATATGATTTTCTTTATTAAGTTTTGCCAATTCTGCATATTTCTTTGCACCACGTGTTCCGTTTTCTTCATTCATAAAAAATACAATTCGAATGGTGTTTTTTGGTGTAATATTATTTTTTTTAAATAAATAAGCAACTTCTAAAGATTGCACAATACCTGTGCCATCATCATGAGCTCCTTCTCCCAAATCCCAGGAATCTAAATGGCCACCAACAACAAAAATATTTTCTGGCGTCTCTATTCCTCTAATTTCACCAACAACATTAAAAGAAGATGCGTCTTGAAGCGTTTTACAGTCTTGTTTAAAGTAGAATTTTAAAGTCGGATTTTTCTTTAAATCTGCACTTAGTATATTTGCTGCCTTACTGCTAATTGCGGCAGCAGGAATGTATTGCTTTTTTGGTAAATCATTATACGTCATAGTTCCTGTATGTGGAAAATCATCAACAGAATTAGTCATAGAGCGTATAATTACACCTTTAGCTCCAAATGCCCCACAAATCGCAGCACCTTGCACTCTTTGATCTACACAACCTCCATAAGCACTAAATGTATTAATTAAAGTGTTATCAAAAGACCTGTTGAAGAATACAATTTTGCCTTTCATTTTTTTACCTAGAGCTTTTGCTTCTTCTAGAGATTTTACTTCTATAACTTCAGCTAAAACGCCTGTTTTAGGTGTTGCTATAGAAAAACCTAGAGCACAAATTGGTACGTTTTTTTGTATTCCGTTTGCAGAATACATTGCAATTTCTTTTTCTCCCCGCACCCAATGTGGCACCATTACGGGCTGAAGCCAAACAGAGTCTAAACCAATTGTATTCATTAATTTCTCTCCCCAAACAACAGCTTTAGCCGCCTCTGGCGAACCTGATAATCTACCGCCAATATTCTGAGTTAAATCTCTTAACCATTCAAAGGATTTACCATCTTTTAACACGCTATTAAATAAACTTTTGATATTTGTAGAATCTATTCTTTCTTCAGAAGAAAAATGCTGAGTTACTTTTTGGTTTGATTTGGTGTTGCACGAACTAACAAAAAAAGAGACAAAAATTAAGAATAGTATTTTTTTCATAATTGTAAAAATTTATTTTTATAAAACTACAAAAATGAAATGAGAAAGCTCTTTCTTTATATTTCTAGATTTTTTTTAATAAAATTAAAAATCAAACTTGTAAGTAAGGCCAGCTAAAGCTTGAAATCCTTGCGTGTCAAAATTTGAAAAACGTTGGTAATTTGTATTTAACACATTATTTAATTCTAAAAAAGCAGAAAATTTATCATTAAAATGATACCCACCGTTTAAGTTAACATCCGCAAAAGAAGATACTGTCTTTACACCATTTATGCTTGATGGAAATTTCGCAGCATACAGCGCATCTTTGCGCTCACTGTTATAATAAATATTTGAAGTAGCGTACCATTTTTTACTTTTAAATTTTGCTAAGAAGGAAGCTTTTAAACCCGGGAGATTCCAGTTCTCTAGTGCTGTTGTAGTTGTATAATTATCATATTTAATATGTGTAGCAAAAGTTAAGGTTTTATCAAAACGATATTCTATTTCTGCAAAAATAGAGGTGGTATTTACATCATCATAATAAATACTAAAGGAGTTTCCATATTCATAACCTTTTAAAGGTTCTCCATCGGAAATAGTTGCAATGCCGTTAGATTTAGAGTTATTTCTTAAAAATAAAGGTTTGTCTTCTTCTTTTGTAACACTTGCCTTTATATTGTAGTTAAGGTTTCGTGTAATATTTCCCTTGAAACCAATAAATAAATTTGAAGATTGTACCGTTTGAGTTATGAATAGGGTTGGTGAAACATACGGATTTACTTCTGTAAATTTCTTGTATGTATTGGTTTCTAAATCTCCTGAAAAACCAGCATATCCATTTATATACTTCTTTAAAATACTTGTTTGTAAAAGTAAGTTAGGAAACATAAAAAAGTTAGAAACATCATTTTCTATGTCTAAAGAGATGAACGTCCTTAAACCTATATTTAAGGAAACACCTAAATATGCTGTTTTGTAATTAGGAATTATTTTTGCAGTTATTATATTGTAGTCTATTTCACTAGAATTTGCATAATTATTTTGGAAACCACCTTTCAAAAAGGCTATTCCGGTAAGTATTGAAATATCATTTAAATTAGCACTTAATCTGTCTAAAGGAAAATCTAATTTTGTCTCAAAATTCACAAGTGTTTCTGAACTATTAAATTTATCAGTAAAGTGAGAAATAGAAATTTTACTAAAATCTATATAAGAATCATGAAAACTAAAGGCTCCTTCCAACTTTAAATGTGCATGTTTTTGTGCTTCATTAATACTTTTTATCGTATTATCTGTAAAAGCTTTATCCGTTGGTAAACCATACCAATTATAATTATTTTGTGTTGCATCTAAACGTACTTTCCAATCAAAATATCTTTCTTGTTGTTTGAAGAAAGTTGCCATACTAAAATTTGAAAAAGTGCTATTTAAACTAGTTTTATTAATATTTTTTTTGGAAGCACTATATTTAGTATGGATGCCAAAATCATTATTAAAACGAGTGTTCTTATGGATAAATAGTTCTGCATAAGGACTCGCATAATTACCATAGCCGACTGCTAGGTAGTTATTGTAAATTCTTTCTTTTACGCCAATATTAATGCCCTTTACAACTCCTGTTTTAGGAATAAATGTAGATGCAACAGGAGCAGACAAAATGCTATATTTTAATTTTTTCTTGTTGCTTTTTTTTAGTAGAATTACCTTTGGATTATTCCTTATTTTTTTTGCATCTGAAATTTTCGGATTATACTTTGTAATTACGTTTACAATTTCAGTTTTTATAATTGTATCTTTCTTTTTTTCTTGAGCATTTGAAGAAAAAACTACTATTAAAACACTATAAAGGAAAAAGCATTTTCTCATTATTTCTTTTTTTGCGGAGTTACTGAATTATTTTTTTTGGCTTCGTTTTGTTTTATCGTGTTTAGTGCAGTTTTAGCGTCTTCTATAATATCTTTAAATTCTTTAAAGTTTTTTATTACATTTTCCAAAACAAAATTAGCCTGATAGACATCATTTAAAGCATAATAATTTTTACCCATTATTACGTAACTTTTTACAGCCCAATATTTGTAAGCAGTATATTTTGCAATTAATTCTTGAACAACTTTATTAGATACTTCATATTCTTTTTGCTGATTTTTGAAAAATGCATTGTAATATAAAGCTTCTGCTTTAAGTTCACCATCTGCAGTTTTTTCTATTTCAATATAATATTCTTCAGCGCTAATAAAATCATTATTTTTAAGAGAAGCTCTTGCAATTATTTTTTTAGCATCGTGCTCTAATCTATTGCTTATTTTATCTTTTCTTAATATTTTTTCAGCATACGTAATTGCAAGTTCATAGTCTTCTGTTTCATAAGCACCTTTCATTAAATTACTTTGTGCAAAAAGAATATTCTCTGAAATATATGCTTCTTCTTCCAACCTTTTTAAAATTGGAAGCGCATTTTTAAAGTCGTCTTTATTTAAATAGATTTGAGATAATTTATTTAGAGAGTTTTCAGAATAATCAGAACGTTTTTCTTCAATAATAAAAGTATAATAGGGAATTGCTTCTTGAAATAACTTTTCTTTAAAAAGCACATTGGCTAAATAATAATGTGCTTTTATTTTATAACTTCCTTCAGGGAATTCGGTATTGTATTTTTTAAGACTTTTTATAGTTTTTTTTGCATTCTTATCATCTAAATATTTTTTTTCTGCTACAGCAAATGTAGTTTTCTCTAATTGGGCATTGGTATTATTTATAAACGATAAAGTAGTTATCCATGTAACATATTCGCTTAAATTACCTTCTTCTATATACACTTTTCTTGCATTGGTAACCGCTTCTAAAGCATCAAGAGAACTAGGGAATTTTGCCACTACGCTTTTGTACTTTATTAAAGATTCTTTGTAAGCGTTGTTGTTAAAGTAAAGCAAACCCTGCCTTAATAACGCTCTAGATAAGAAGATGCTTTTAGGGTGTTTCTTTGCAAGCCTATTATAGGCAATATGTGCATTTTTAGAATCTTTAAGTGCGGAGTAGGTATTTCCTAACTGATACAAAGCGTCATCTTTTAAGTTTGAAATAGGAAATGCACTATTTACTTTTTTAAGCGCAATTATTTTTGCTTCATATTCATTTATAAAACCATAACTCATTCCTATTTGATATGTCGCATAATCTGTTCCTATGCCAAAATCATCGGTTACTTTTTCATAGGCAATAATTGCTTTTTTATAATTTGTTGTTGCAAAATAACTATCCCCTAATCGTGTAAATGCATCATATTTTATACCATCTAAAATCCCATCTTTTTGAAGAAATATTTCAAAAGATTTTGACGCCTTAGTATATTCTTTTAATTTAAAATGGCAATAACCAATATTATAGTCTAATAAGAGAAAAGTGTCTACTTTATGCTGTTTCACCAACGTATTTAAACTGCTAAATTTTATTAAAGCAGTTTGATAGTCTTGCAACATGTACGTAGTTTCCGCCTCCCAATACTTGCATTTTTGATTGATTTCAATGGTGTTAGATTTTTTACCTTCAGTAAATAGTAATAAAGCCTCCTTATAATTGTTCTCATTAAAGAGTTGAATGCCGCGATACAAAGAAACCTCTTGTCTAAATGCTTTGTTCTCTTTAGATTTTTTTTGTGACAAAAATTGCAGAGCTCCTTTGTAATCTTGCTCATTTAGAAATGAAGAAACTAGTAATTCATTAATTTTAGCATATTCTTTGGATGTCGGATATTTTTTCAAATACTCTTGTAAAACTTTAGATACAGCTTCAAAAGGGTTTCCTTCTTCATAACTTAATTTGGCATAATTTAATGCTGCATCTTGTTGTAAGCTCTTGTTAAAACTCATTTCTGCCGCAGACTTAAAAGCATTTAATGCGGCTGCTTTCTTGTTTAAGCGCATATAGCATTCACCTAAGTGATAATATGCATTTTGAGAAACAGTGTTTTTCTCATCAATAATTTTATTGAAATTATTTACTGCATTTTCAAAATCTTTTTGCTTATAATATGCATATCCTAATTGATAAAAATCTGTATTATTCCATTTTCCTTTAATTCCTTTATAGCCTTTTAAATATGGTATTGCAACTTTATATTCTTTTAGATTGAAGTAGCTTTCACCAATAATTTTAGAGACATCAGATTTTAATTTTTTTTCTATTGTTGAAAATAATTCTAATCCAACTTTTATACAACGTTCAAAATTTCCAACTTTAAAACTAATATCTAATAAGTAATAAGAAATTTCAGCCCGGTAAGATTCATTGTCTGCAATTTCTTTTAATGTAGATTCTGCAATATCATAATCCTCCAATTTATAGGCTATAAAACCATAATAATACCTAGAATCATTTCCATATTTAGCATCATTAATTAATGGTAGAAAACGCTTATTGGCTAAAGTTAAATTATTAGTAGTTAAAAAACAATAACCCATTTTAAAATTCAACTCTTTTTGGTCTTCATTAGAAAGTTCATCAATTGCTACTTTTTGAAACCATTTTAGAGCATAAGCAGCTTTTTTATTCGCAAAATAATAGGTCCCAACATTAAAAAAAGCACCATTTCTTTTGTTGCTATTTGGATGGTTTTCCACAAACGAAAGCACTTTTTTATCTGCATCTGGCTGATTTAGTTTTATCGCACACATTGCTTCATAGTACAAAGCATCTGCTTTTAAATTAGAACCAATATTTTTAGTTTTACTAAATGTATAAAACGTCTTTTGAGCAGCAGCATACGCTTTTGTGTTGTATAAGTTTAAGCCAGAATTATAGCTAGTTATATCTGTTGCATTCGCAATTGTTTGTTGCGATAAAAAAGGAAGGGCAACAAAGAATAAACACAAAGAAAGCATCTCTTTTTTAAAAAAATGATATTTCATATAAATTTTATTTCTCTCGATAGATAACGAATAATTCTTTGTTTTGTTGGAGTGGAAAACAAAAGAATCTCAATTTTTTAATCAAAAGTAAGAATTGTTATGAATTCATAGTAAAAAATCGTTAGAAACTTTTAAGTTTGTAGAAACTACCTAATATTATGAGCAATCTTGTTTTACATCTAGAAAATGCAGAAATCTATCAAAGAGATAATTTGGTGCTTTCTAAAGTAAATTTAACCATTAATAAAGGAGAATTTTGTTATTTAATTGGAAAAACGGGTAGTGGAAAAAGTAGTTTAATGAAAACTTTATATGGAGATTTACAGCTAAGAAAAGGAGTTGGAAGTATTGTGGGGTTTGATTTAAAAGGTTTAAAAGAAAAGGAAATTCCGTTTTTAAGAAGAAAAATAGGAATTGTATTTCAAGATTTTAAGTTATTAAATGATAGAAATATTTTCGAAAATCTAAAGTTTGTTTTAAAGGCAACTGGTTGGAAAGATAACAATCTTATGAAAGAAAAAATTTATGAGGTACTAGATAAAGTGGGTTTAAAATCTCAATACTATAAAAATACATTTGAACTTTCTGGTGGTGAGCAGCAGAGAGTAGCAATTGCAAGAGCCCTTTTAAACGATCCTGAATTGATCTTAGCAGATGAACCAACTGGTAATTTAGATCCAAAAACATCTTTAGAAGTAATGGAACTTTTAAATGAAATTTCTAAAAACGGAAAAACTATTTTAATGGCTACTCACGATTATCAATTAATTGTAAAGTTTAAGCAGAAAACATTAAAGTGTGAGGGTGGTAAATTATTTGAAGTTGCACAACAAACTACTGTTTAATGCTCTCTGTTCTTATACCAACATATAATTATAATGCTTTTTCTCTTGTAGAAGAACTTCATCGGCAATTAACTTTAGAGGCTATAATTTTCGAAATTATTTGTTTAGATGATGGTTCTAACTCGGTCTTAAATAATGAAAATAAAAAAATAAACACCTTCGTTTTTTCTACTTTCAATTCCTTAAAAATCAATATCGGTAGAAGTGCAATTAGAAATCTATTAGCGAAAAAGGCAAAATACAAATGGCTGTTATTTTTAGATGCGGATGTTAAACCTGCTCAACCTAATTTTATAAAAAGCTATATAGCTTGTTTTAAAAGCGACAAAACCGTATTTTGTGGAGGGGTTTTATATCAAAATAAAAAGGAAAATTTTGATTTATTGCGTTATAAATATGGTAAAAAGCATGAAGAAGTTTTTTATAAAAAACGAAATAAAAATTCAGAAAAGTATTTTTTCACTTCTAACTTCTTAATTAAGAAAAGCGTTTTTAATGATGTAAATTTTGAGGAAAAATTAACGAAATATGGTAGAGAAGATTTATTATTTTCTTTAGAATTGCTTAAAATAGGCCATCAAATCAAACATTTACCTAATGAAGTTTACCACCTAGGTATCGATGAAAATTTATTATTCGTTTCTAAAACTAAACAAGCGATGGAAAATATTGTTTTTCTTGATAATATGCACTTAATTGATGCGAATGAAATGCCCTTATTAGTTATAGTTAGAAAGATTTCGTCGTTTAAAATGACTAAAATAGTTGGTAAATTTTACACTATTTTTGAAAAGTTAACGATTATGAGATCTTCGGTTTTCTTCTTGAGCTGCATGAAAATAAGTTATGTTTGCTATTTAAAATCGAAACATGAATAGAAATGAATTGGCTTATTTAATTTGCAATCAATTAACTAAAAATAGAGTTGTTTTAAAAAATCAGTTTTTAAAATCGAAAGCTACTATTGGCTATTTTTTTATAGATGATTTATTACCTGAACAATTGGCTTTAGAAATTTACAATAAATTTCCAACGACAGACAAGGCCATTCGAAAGAAAAACTTACGCGAGTTTAAATTTACAGCATATCAAATGGATCTTTATGACAGTCTTTTAGAGGATTTGATTTATGCTTTTCAAGACGAAAAAGTAATTCGGTTAATTTCAGAAATTTGCGATTTAGAGGAAGTTTATGGTGATGAAAATTTATACGCTGGCGGTTTGTCTTTAATGGAGAAGGACAATTTTTTGAATCCGCATTTAGACAACTCTCATGATAAAGATAGAGAAAGATGGCGTGTTTTAAATTTGTTATACTATGTTACACCAAATTGGACTATAGAAAACGGTGGTAATTTAGAGGTTTGGCCAAACGGTTTAAAACAAGTACAAACCACTATAGAAAGTAAGTTTAATAGGCTGGTAGTCATGACAACGCATCAGAAATCTTGGCATTCTGTGAGTAAGGTTTTAAAAGAGGATATAAGACGTTGTGTTTCTAATTACTACTTTTCGAATACCCCCCTTTTAGAGTCAGATACATTTCATGTTACAACTTTCAGAGGAAGGTCTTCAGAAAAAGTAAAAGATTTGATTTTGAGGGTAGATAATACTTTGCGATCTAATATACGTAAACTATTTAAGAAAGGAGTGAGAGAAAACCCACATCAGTATAAGAAATAGTTATTTTAAATTATTAAATATTGCTATTAACTTTTCTTCTTGCTGTTCCCAGATAAGCGCTGTTTTTGCTAATTTTAATTCTTTAGTATATTCTTTTTCTAAAACTTCTTTTATTTGCTTTGCGAGTTTCTCAGGAGTTCTGTTTTTTACAATTTCACCAACTTTATATGCCGAGATAACTTCGCTCATTTCAGGTAAAGCAGAAACTAGAATAGGTACTTCTCCTTGTATATAATCAAATATTTTATTAGGTAAAGCAAACCTATAATTTAAACCTAAATCTTCTTCTAAACTTAGACCTAAGTCTGCTAATGGTGTTAATTTATGCAATTGTTTGGGTGAAATTTTACCTAAGAAAAACACTTTATTACCTAGTGCTTCTGCGAAAACTTTATCCTTTAGAGTTTGGTGTATATCTCCATCTCCAATAAGCACTAGTAAATGATTTTCTAAAAATTCCATAGTTTCAATCATTAACTCTATACCTCGTCCAACATTTAAAGCACCTTGGTATAAAATTATTTTTTCACCTTTTGTATCAAAAGAAAAAGCACCTTTTTTTACTTCTTTTTTAGAGGGAAGGTTTTTGATGGTTGTAAAATTAGATTGGTACTTATTTTTATAAAACTCAGCAATGCTATTGCAAACCGTATAGTTGTTTTTTAGTTTCGGTAGGATGCGCTTTTCTAGAGTAAGCCACACTTTTTTCACTTTAGGTCTGTGCACTAATTCTGGTATTTCTGGAAAAAGCTCATGACTATCAAAAACAATTTTTTTATTCTGAAGTTTACTTATTAGGTAATTTGGTAAAAGTGTATCGAGATCGTTTGCTACTAATATGTCTTTTTTTGTGAATAATAAATAGCAAAATAATCGAAAATTGTACTCTGCATAAAAAAGAAAACCAGTATTAAAAAGTAAGTTGAATCTTTTTGTTTTGTAGGCTCTTTTTAAAGCAATGCTACTTTTTAGTTTTCGTCCTATTAATAAAACTTCAAAGTTATTTTGAATTAAAGTTTTACAAACCTTAGCTACTCTTTGGTCTGTAGATATATCATTTGTAACGCTTACTATAACTCTTTTCAACTTTTAGATTTTCTGCAATATAAATACATTTAATGAATTGAGATTAAAGTTTGCTTTTTTACCTTTAATTAAAAATATAATTTTACTTGTTACTTTAATTTATCATAAAAATAATTCTTAAAACAGCTATTGTCAAAAGAAGAAATATTTATGTTAAATTTGCAATAGAAGCAGATATCATTATTGCGCATTGTTATAGTGGCTTTCTCTTTACCAATTCTACTTTTGTATGAATGCAATAAATTATCATTGCTTTTTGATAGAATTGTATTATTTGGACAATTTACCTATAAAAAATAGGCCATTCATAAAATAAAAATAAAAGATGAATTCATACGTAAACGCTTTTATACGGTCATTTAATGGGACTTTAGATTGGACTTGGAAATCTATTATTTTTGAAGTGCCATTTTACACTAATTATTTTTGGGGACTTATTTTAATCTCTTTGTTTGTCTGGGGTTTAGAAATGGTATTTCCATGGCGCAAAGAGCAAGCTATATTTAGAAAAGATTTTTGGTTAGACGGATTTTATATGTTCTTTAATTTCTTTATTTTCTCTATAGTTATTGGTGGTTTTTATAAAATATTACAAATAGCTTTTACAGACATTGGTATTACAGATAAATCTTTGGCTATTTTCGATCCTTCAGATTGGCCAATGGCACTGCAATTAGTTATCTTTTTTGTGGTATTAGATTTTGTACAATGGTTTACACATACTTTATTACACAAATACCCTGTTCTTTGGAAATTTCATAAAGTACACCACAGTGTGAAAGAAATGGGGTTTTCGGCACATCTAAGATATCATTGGATGGAAAATATCTTATACAAACCGTTGAAAACTTTTGGAGTTATGATTTTGTTTGGATTTGAACCAAAACAAGCCTTTATCGTGCACTTTGTTGCAATTATAATCGGTCATTTTAATCATTCAAATATTAAAATTACATACGGGCCACTTAAGTATTTAATCAATAATCCAGTAATGCATCTGTATCACCACGCACAAGAGCTACCAGAAGGAAAATACGGTGTTAATTTTGGGATTAGTTTAAGTCTTTGGGATTATATTTTTAAAACGAATTATATTCCAGAGGATAGTGGTAAAGTTGAATTAGGGTTTCCAGGAGATGCTTCATTTCCAAAAGGTTTTATTCGTCAAAACACCTATGGTTTTTCTAAAAATAAAAACTAAAGATTCATTTTATCTTCTTTCTTCTCTTAAATTATTAACTTTAATTACAAGCACTATGAATTACTTTTTCTGAATTCTATTTCTTAATACCTCCTAAAAGATTAAAAGGGTATTAAAACTTAGATCTTATAACATTGCATAATTATAGTACACCTTTTATAAAGTTGATGGGCACACATAATCTGATACTTGAATTTTTGATTTTTTTATTGCTTCGAAACCACCTGCAATATTTATTAAATTATGGATTCCTCTACTTTTTAATATAGAAGCAGCAATCATCGATCTATATCCGCCTGCACAATGCACATAAAAAGGTTTTTGAATTGGAAACGCTGTTAAATGATTATTTAAGTAATCTAAAGGAGTGTGTTTTGCGTCTATAACATGTTCAGATAAAAATTCTCCTTCTTTTCTTACATCAAATACTAGAACATCTTCGTCTTCTTTAATTCCTTTAAGTGTATCTGCTTTAATTGAAGTAACGGTATCATATTCTTTAGAAGCTTTTTTCCAAGTAACAAAACCTCCTTCTAAGTACCCCAATGTTTTATCGAAACCAACTCGAGACAAACGTGTAATTGTTTCTTCTTCAAGACCTAATGGTGTTACTAATAAAATGGATTGTTTAACATCTGCAATTAAGGCACCTACCCACGGAGCAAAACTACCATCTAAACCAATAAATATAGATCTAGGAATGTGTCCTTTTGCAAATTCATTTTGATGACGTACATCTAAAATAATTGCTTCTGTTTCATTTGCAGCAGCTTCAAAAGCGTCTGGAGATAGTGCTTGGGCACTGCGAGCTAACACATCCTGAAAATCGTCATAACCTTCTTTATTCATTTGTACGTTTAAAGGAAAGTAGGATGGAGGCGGTAATAAACCATCCGTTACTTCTTTAATGAATTCTTCTTTGGTCATATCCGCACGAAGTGCATAATTTGTTGCTTTTTGGTTTCCTAAAGTATCTACGGTTTCTTTGCTTAAATTCTTTCCGCAAGAAGAACCTGCACCGTGCGCAGGATATACAATAACATCATCTGCTAAAGGCATTACTTTGGTTCGTAAACTATGGTATAAAAAACCCGCTAAATCTTCTTCTGTTAAACTACCCAGTTTTTGAGCTAAATCTGGGCGACCAACATCTCCTAAAAACAAAGTGTCTCCGCTAAAAATAGCATGATCTTTTCCGTTTTCATCTTTTAAAAGATACACAGAGCTTTCCATTGTGTGGCCTGGTGTATGCAATACGGTAAACGTAATATTCCCTAATTTAAAAACTTGATTATCTTCTGCTATAATAGCGTCAAAACTTGTAGTTGCATTTGGCCCAAATATAATATCAGCACCAGTTTCTTTTGCTAAAGTTACATGACCACTCACAAAATCTGCATGAAAATGTGTTTCAAAAATATATTTAATTTTTGCATTGTCTAATCTTGCTCTTTTTAAATATGGTTTTACTTCACGTAAAGGATCTATTACAGCAACTTCGCCATTACTCTCTATATAATAAGCTCCTTGTGCTAAGCACCCAGTATATATTTGTTCTATTTTCATAATTGACATTTGAATAAAGTCAAATTTATAATTTGTTCGCAACTTTTACAGGAACATTAGTTATAAAATAATGTTTTCTGTCTATGCTGCTATTTTTTTGATATTGCTGTTCTATTATGAACAACAGTATAATAATCTTCTGCTTTATTCGATTTTAAAAATAAGTATTATCAAAAGGAACAAATAGATTAATCCATATAATTTTCGAAAGCGCAAATAGCAAAGGCGCTAAAATAAGCAATACAACCACCATTAAGATTAGAGTAGAAAGATAAGCTAAATCCGGTAAAATCAGCATTTTCAGCACAAATATTGCAACAAATAGTGCGACCCCTAAACCATAAGAAACATAGTAAGATCCTTGAAAAAATCCAGGTTCCATATCATATTTTAGATTACAATTGTTGCACTCTTTTTTAACCTCTCCAATTTTTTTTAAATTGTAAGGGTGACTTTCATAAAAACGACCTTTATTGCATTTAGGGCATCTCATTTTTAGAATACTAAAAAGTTTAGTTCCTCTATTTAACATGTGATTTTATTTTACACAAAAGTAGTATTCTTCTTGCGTATATAGCGTATCAATTGTTACAAAAGGAGAATCTTAAAAAAGAATATTAAAGGCTTACAAATACTTCTTGTAGCTAAATAAAAATTTAAACCATTTCACCCTACAAAAAAAACATAATTCCCTTTTTTTTTTAAAATCATTACTAATTTTGAAACTAACAAACAAAAATAACTAAAGATAACTTTATGAAAAAAAATCGACTAATTCATTTATTATTAATTTTTCCAATGATTTTGTTTGCTCAAAGTAAAGCAATCACTGGAACTGTTATAGATGAAAATAAGATGCCTTTGCCCGGAGTAAGTATTTTGATTAAAGACCTAAAGATTGGGTCATATACAGATTTTGATGGTCTTTTTTCTTTGACTGTTCCAGAGGCAGGAAAAATACTAGTTTTTTCTTATCTAGGATACATAACTAAAGAATTGGTTATAGGGAATAAAGGAACCTTTAATATTCAATTAGAAATAGATACCAATAATACATTAGAAGAGATTGTAGTTGTTGGTTATGGAAGTCAGCGTAAAAGTGACATTACGGGCTCAGTAGCCTCTGTGAAGGTAGACGATATTGCAGCGGCACAAAATAGTACTGTTGATGCCTTGTTACAAGGTCGTGCGGCTGGAGTTCAAGTAACTCAAAATGCAGGAAGCCCAGGTTCTGGAGTTTCTGTGAAAATTAGAGGGGCAAGTAGTTTAAGAGGTAATAATGAGCCTTTGTATGTAATTGATGGAGTTATTATTTCCTCGGCAGGTGAAGATGCTGCGAATGCTTCTACAGACGCTAATAGCTTGGAAGAAACACAAAATGGATTAAATGGTATAAACCCTCGTGACATTGAAAGTATGGAAGTGCTTAAAGATGCATCAGCGACTGCTATTTATGGTTCTAGGGGAGCAAACGGTGTGATTTTGATAACTACTAAAAAAGGTAAAAGTGGCAAAACATCAATACAAGCCTATGTAAATACAAGTGTCTCAGAAATTAGTGAACGATATGATGTTTTAGATGCTTTAGGATATGCGAACTATCAAAATGAAGCTTTACTATTAACTGGTGGAGCTCCTCGTTTTAGTATAAGTGATGCATCAATTTTTCCAATTGCAGATGATGGAACTGTTAGCGATACAGCTGCAGAAAAACATAACTGGCATGATGAAATTTATAAACAAGGTTTTTCTAAAAGTACAGGAGCTTCTTTTAGTGGAGGAACAGAAAAGGGTAATTATTATGCTTCTGTTGGTTACAATGATCAAGGAGGTATTGTAGAAAATTCAAGATTACAAAATGGTAATTTCAGTATCAATTTAAACCAAGACTTGTCTGATAAATTTAGTATTAGTGCTAAGTTGAACGCTTTTTATTCAAATGGAAATTTTGCCCAAGATGGAGATAGAGCTGGAGGGCAGCGTAGTTTTGTTGGAAATATTTTACGCTACCCTACTTTAGTTACGGATGGTGGTACTTTTGATAACGAAGATGGAATATCTAGTCCATTTTCATGGGTTAATGATTTTCAAGACACCTCTGAAGAGAGTCGATTTATTGGTTCTTTAGCTTTAGTCTATAAATTCAATATAAAAGGATTGAAATATAAGCTGCAGGCAGGAGGTAATATGCGAAATAAGGAGCGCAGACGTTTTTATGGTTTAACTACTTTTCAAGGAAGTTCTGCCAACGGTAGCCTTTCGGTTTCAAATTTAAATACAAAGTCATATCAGGTTAATAATTTATTAACCTATAATCGAACCTTTAATAAAAAACATAGAATTAATGGTGTTATTGGTATGACGTACGATGTTAGAGACATTAAAAACACCTTGTACGCAGTTAATGATTTTTCTACAACTGAATTTGGTGTTGACCAACCCATTTATGGGCAGCAGATTTCTCGTCCTTTAGACGTTTTGCCTTTAAAGAGTCAACTCTTATCATACCTATCGCGTGTAAATTATTCGTTTGACAATAAATATATTATAACAGGAACGTTTAGAGCAGATGGCTCTTCTAAATTTTCAAAAGAAAATAGATATAGTTATTTTCCATCATTCTCATTGGCATGGAGAGCCAATAATGAAAAATTCCTAGAGAATTCAGAAACTATTAACGAATTAAAATTTAGAATTGGTTGGGGTATGACTGGTAATCAAGGTATTTCTGCATATCAAACCTTTGCGAATTATGGACCAACATTGTATGGGAATTCGGCTGAAGGAACCAACATTGGTTTTGTTCCGTTAAATGTGAGTAACCCTAATCTTAAATGGGAAACGACGGGGCAGTTAAACGTTGGGTTAGATTTTGGCCTTTGGGAAAATAGGCTTACCGGAACCTTAGATGCATATGATAAGCAAACGGATGATTTATTATTAAATCAACCATTAGGGCCATCTTCAGGTTTTACTTCTTTGTTAGTTAATAGAGGTAGTCTTCATAATAAGGGTGTAGAACTTACTTTAAACGGAACACTTATTGAGAAAAATAATCTTAGTATTGATATAGGCGGAAATATAGCCTTTAACAAAAGTAAAATTCAAAACTTAGGAGGTACTCCAGAAGATATTTATATAAATGGTGCGTTAGAAAACCGCGTATTTTATAGAGGTCAAAATATATCAACGGGTAACTATTTTAGAGCGCCAGCAAATATCTTTATGGAAGGCGAAGAAGTAGGTTTGTTTTATGGGTTTGAAACGGATGGTATTTATCAAACTGAAGATGTTATTACAGTTTCTGGAGCACAAGCCGGTGATGTACGTATCGTAGATCAAAATGGAGATGACGCTATTACTGAAGCAGATAGAACAATTATTGGAAATCCGAATCCAGATTTCGTATATGGTGGTTATCTAAGCATGAACTATAAACGACTGAATTTAAGTATTCAAATGAACGGTGTTTATGGCAATGAAATTGCGAATGGTAATTCAATACAATTAGGAACCGCAGAAGGCAGATCAGCAAATATCTTATCTCAAGCTTATAACAATGCTTGGAGACCCGATGCACAGTCAAATACTTATCCGAGAGTAGGATATTCAAGAGAATCTGGATCTCCAGCAATCACAGATAGAATAATTGAAGACGGTAGTTTCTTAAGAATAAGCAATATTACGCTAGGATATGACATTCCAGTGGAAAAAACAAACGTTTTTAGCAGTGCTAATGTCTATGTAACGGGCATGAATTTATTTACGTTTACAGACTATTCAGGATACAATCCAGAAATAACTAATTTCATGAATAATGGAAATATTGTAGGAGTAGATTGGAATGGGTTTCCTAATGCGCAAACGATCATGTTAGGTTTAAACCTTAAATTTTAATTTTAAAAACTATAAAAATGAAAAATTATAAATTCACTTTTTTAATCATAGTAGGTTTACTATTCACAAGTTGTAATTTAGAAGAGGAACCACCTTTTTTAGCAAACGAAAATGTATACAGTTCGGCAAGTAATGCAACATCTGCATTATTCGGTATCTATGAAGCCATGGTGCAATATGAATACTACGGAAATGAATTTTTGTTTCTAACGAATGTAAATTCGGGTTTAATGGTCACAAGACGCACAGGAAATAGAAATAATAACAGCTATAATAGTACCTTGTCTTCTTTAAATCCTACCAGTGGTTTAGTTGCAATTGAGAATTCTTGGATAGGTATTTATCAAACTATTGGACGCGCTAATGATGCTATTAATTCGGCAACAGTATTTGACAATCCAAGTACGTCCGATGAGCTAGTTATAAACGATGTTATTGGGCAAGCCTATTTTGTAAGAGCTTTCAATTATTTTAATCTTGTTAGATTATGGGGAGAAATTCCGTTAAGGGTAACTCCAACTACAACAGAAACGATTCATTTAGCCAAATCACCCATTAAAGATGTGTATGCACAAATTATAGAAGATGTAAAAAGAGCACAACAATTAATGAATGGAGCGGTTGCAAGCGGAACTCCAAAACCACAAGCAGCAGACATGCTGCTTTCAAAAGTTTACATGACCTTGGCAACGACATCCAGCGATGCTCAAGACTCAAGTTTAAACTATTGGCAATTGGCACATGATGAGGCAATCAAAGCATATGGTGCTTATAGCCTTCATGATAACTATGATAATTTATTTTTAGGGACTAATGGAAATAATACGGAAGAGTCTATTTTTGAACTTCAGTCTGTAGTGGGTGCTACATTAGATCATACGAGAGCATTTACACCAAACTGGTATACGAAGGCAGCTACATTTGGATGGTTTAAAATAAACATCGAAAATTATGACTTACATACTGCAACCTATCCAAATGATCCGCGTTTAGCGACTACCTATGTTAGTACTTGGACGCGTGGAAATAACGGAAGTACAGAAAGGTCTTATCCAACAAATACAGCTAGGTCTAACTTTGGAAATTCCTTTCCTTATTTTTTTAAATTGGGTTCAAGAGATGCTAATAACGCAGTGAGAGAGACAAATAAGAACTTTAAAATCTACAGATATGCAGATTTGTTATTAATGCTTTCAGAAATCTCCAATGAGTTACAAAATGGACAGCAAATGACCTATGTCTCAGAAGTACTTGACAGAGTTGGTCTTACTCCACACGTTGGATATGCTGGTGGACAAGATTCCTTTAGAACGGCTATTATGAAAGAGTATCAGTTTGAATTAATAGGAGAAGGGCATGATTGGTTTAATAATAGACGTAGAGGGTATAATTACTTTCTAAATACTATAATTAATCCACATAATACAGCGACATCATTTAAGGGAAGCGTAGATGTATTACATGCAACAGACGAAACAATTGTAATGTCTATACCGATAGCAGTTGCTGAAATTAATGCAAATAACGAAATTTCCAATTAGGAATAAACACCACCAAAAACAATAAATTAATTTATTGAGTTTGTAAATTATAAAGTAATCTAATAAAGTGGATAGCTCTATAATTTATGGACTCAATATATCATTTTTATTAACCAACAAAAGGTCTGTTGGTTAAACCTAATTGATTCACAAAAATTTATAGCTTTCGATTAATGAAACAACTAATTTTTATATTTCTTATTTTCTTTGTTGCTTTAAAGATATCTGCACAGGGTATTAAGGAGGTAAGAAAACCCAACGTCATCTTTATAGCAATTGATGATTTAAAGCCGACAATTGGCGCATTTGGAGATGAATTTGCTGAAACTCCAATATTAGATAAATTGGCTAAAAAGGCTACTATCTTTACAAATAATCACACACAACAGGCCGTTTGTGGGCCATCTAGAGCCAGCTTACTTACAGGAAAACGACCAGATTATACAAAAGTTAGAGATTTAAAAACGAAGATGAGGGATATAAACCCTAACATTGTAACCATACCTCAGTATTTCAAGGAAAGTGGCTATATAACTGCTGGAGTTGGTAAAATTTACGATCCACGTTGTGTCGATAAGTTTAGAGATAAACCTTCATGGAGTCTTCCGTTTATAAAAGAATCAAATTTAGATTATCCTCAAGATTACGGGGAACCTGCACTTGGTTATTATCAAAACAAGGAAATCAAAAAACAGATTACTATTTTAAGAAAAGAGGGCGAAGACAAAGGAGTTTCTAATACTAATAAATATGTTAGAGATCGATACAAACCGCCTTTTGAAATTAGTACTGCACCAGATGAAGCTTATACCGATGGCGCTATTACAGTAAGTGCTTTGTCTTTATTGGATGAAGTTAGTAAAGATAGCAACAAACCGTTCTTTTTAGCTGTTGGTTTTAAAAGACCTAACTTACCCTTTGTTGCATCTAAAAAATACTGGGACCTCTACGATGAAGATGCTATACAATTGGCAGCTTTTCAGAAAAAATCTAAAAATAGTACAGATTTAGCCTACCACAATTCTGGCGAAATGAGAAGTTATCAGTCACCAGAAGTTGAGTACAAGCTTAATGAAAAGAATCTTTTGGAGATGGATGAAGCACTTCAAAAAAAACTCATTCACGGCTATTATGCATGTGTCAGTTTTGTTGATAATCAAATTGGAAAAATCCTTAAAAAATTAAAGGAAAAGGATTTAGATAAAAGCACCATTATTGTTGTTTTGGGAGATCATGGTTGGCATTTGGGAGACCATAGTTTATGGAACAAACATTCTAATTTCGAACAGGCTACGCGTTCTCCACTAATGATCTATGTGCCAGATGGCAACAAAACTGTAAAAGTAAGCTCGCCTACTGAATTTGTAGATCTTTTTCCAACACTTTGTGAGTTATCAGGATTAAGTGTTCCCGAAAATTTAGAAGGTAAAAGCCTAGTGCCACTAATCAATCAATCAAATAATGTCGTAAAAAAATATGCCGTAAGTCAATGGCATAAAGGAAAAGTGACAGGTTACAGTTTTAGAACAGAAACTTACAGGTATACAGTTTGGATTGATAAAAAGAAAAGTATGGAGGTTATTACTTCTAATGATATTGTTGCCCAAGAATTATACGATTATAGTAAAGACCCTTTAGAAACTGTCAATCATTTTGGGTATGCTAACTATAAAACGATACAAGAAGAATTGATAAACTATTCTAAGGCTTATTTTAATTCAGAGTTATTAAAAACTAAAGGTTCAAAGAGGAGATCCGATACTGTAATTGTTGGTGCTACATTGAATCATAATGAGCTTAATACTATAAAAGAAGAACTATTTTTAAAAGATTTTAAGTACCTAACACCAGCCAATTCTGCAAAACAGACTAAAATTCATCCCACACCCAAAGTATGGAATTGGCAGCAAATTGATGACTTTATAAGTCTAGCTCAAAAACACGACTTACAAGTTCGCTTGCATGGTCCTATCTCACCTCAAGCATCACAATGGGCGAAACAAGATTATAGAACTCCAGCAGAATTAAATCAAATCATGACTGAATTTGCAACCGCTTTTGCAATGAGGTTTAATAATGAACCAACTATAAAATGGATGGATGTTGTAAACGAAACCATACTTCCTAACGGAAAGTGGTTTGGCCCTAAAAAAGGAACTGATAAATGGGAAAACCCTTGGTTAAAAATGGGGTTAGATGAAAATGGTTATCCGCTTTATATTTTAAAAGCTTTTGAAATTGCAACAAAACATGCTACCAATATTAAGCTGGTATATAATCAAAATGCAGGAATGCAAACCGAAATGTGGAATAAGCTTAAAGAAACCATAGTGTATATAAGGTCTAAAGGCTACCGTGTAGATGGTATTGGATGGCAAGCACATATAGGCCTTAGCCCAACAACAGAAGCATTAAAGGAGAATACGGACGTAGCATTAAAAAAATTATCAAAATTAATAGATTGGGCACATCAAAACGATTTAGAGTTTCATGTAACCGAACTTGATTATTTCATCCAAGATAAAAGCAAATTAAAGGAAGGTTTAAAAAGTCAAGCTATATTTTATCAAAAATTAATTAATGTTTTACAGAAAAAAACAAAATCAGGTATTGTAACACTTAATCTTTGGGATATTGGTGAGCGCACTAAAAAAGGAAAAGAAGGTGCTTTTCAGTCCATTTACGATTCAAATTTTCAGCCAAACCCAAGTTATAATATCATTAAAAATATAAATAAATAAATAAATAATATGTTTAAAAGAGTAATTAAAAAAGTATTTTTTTTCAGTTTCATAGTAACTATGTATAGTTCTTATGCACAAAATTCAAGCGGTCTGAAGTCAGATTCAAGTCCTTTGTATTTAGATCCATCACAACCTACTGAAAAAAGAATAGCCGATTTAATGGGAAGGATGACCTTAGAAGATAAGGTATATCAAATGAACCAATTTGTTGGGTTGGATCATATGAAAAAAGGAAACCCTAACGATGATAAAGAAAATAATGATGCACAGGGTTTTTATAAAACACTTTCTGTTAATGATGTTTCTGCAATGTGTGAAGAGGGGAAAATAGGTTCTTTTTTACATGTTTTAACCGCTAAAGAAGCAAATTACTTGCAAGAATTGGCCTTAAAATCACCATTAAAAATACCGGTATTAATAGGGATTGATGCAATACACGGGAATGCTTTAGTTCCTGGCACAACGGTATATCCATCTCCAATTGGATTAGCATCTACTTGGAATGATGATTTTTTATATTCCATAGGTAAACAAACGGCAAAAGAGATGAGAGCTACGGGAAGCCATTGGACCTTTACACCAAATATAGATATATTAAGAGACCCACGCTGGGGTAGAGTTGGAGAAACATTAGGAGAAGATCCTTTTATGGTTGGTAACATGGGAGCTGCAATGATTAATGGATTTCAACAAGGAGATTTTACGGGAACTCAAAAAGTAATTGCATGTGTAAAGCATTTAATTGGTGGTGGCGAATCTATAAATGGACTCAATGCTGCTGCTGCAGATATTTCAGTCCGTACACTAAGAGAAGTCCATCTTCCACCTTATAAGAAAGCCATTGATGCAGGTGTCTATTCGATTATGGCTGCACATAATGAGATAAACGGTATTCCATCTCATATGAGTAAATGGCTCATGACAGATCTTTTAAGAAATGAATGGGATTTCAAAGGATTTTATGTAAGTGATTGGTTAGATATCGAACGTATTAACACGTTGCATAATACTGCAAAAGATATGAAAGAAGCTTCTTATTTATCTGTTGATGCTGGTATGGATATGCACATGCATGGTCCATTTTTTACAGATGCGATTATTGAATCTGTAAAAGAAGGTAAACTTTCTATAAATCGTGTAAATGAGGCTTGCCGTAAAATTTTAACAGCGAAGTTTAAATTAGGGTTATTTGAAAATCGATTTGTAGATTTAGAGAAAAAAGAGGAATTACTTTTTACAGAAGAACATAAAGCGACTGCATTAGAGTCTGCAAGAAAAGGGATCGTATTGCTTAAAAATAATGGGATATTACCTTTACAAAAAACGATTTCAAAAAAGAAAATATTTGTAACAGGACCCAATGCAAATAACCAATCTACTTTAGGAGATTGGCATGCTGCCCAACCTGATGAAAACGTAATTACTATTTATGAAGGAATTAAAACTTTAGGAGAAACCAAAGGCTATGCTGTAAACTTTTTTGATTCAGGAGAAAACATTAGAAAAATACAAAATTCTAAAATCCAGGAAGCCGCAGAAAAAGCCAAAAATGCAGACTATGCAATTGTTGTTGTAGGAGATAATTCTATGCGCTACAAATGGAAAGATAAAACGGCTGGTGAAAATATGGGGCGTGCCAACCTAGATTTGTTTGGTAAACAATTAGAATTAGTTCAGGCTATTCAAAAAACAGGTACACCCGTAATCATTGTTTTGGTAAACGGAAAACCAATTTCTGAACCTTGGCTTCAAAAAAATATTCCTGCTATTGTAGAATCTTGGGAACCCGGAAATTTAGGCGGTCAAGCAGTTGCTGAAATTTTATTTGGTGACGTAAATCCAAGTGGTAAATTGCCTTTAACTGTTGCAAGAAGTGTTGGTCAGTTAAGAATGGTATACAATCACAAACCCTCTGCTTATTTTCATAAATATGCCGATGAGAAAAATACACCCTTATATCCTTTTGGGTTTGGTTTAAGTTATACTAAATATAGTTATGGCACACCAAAACTATCAAGTACGACATTCAAAGAGAACGAAGTTGTAGCCGTTACTGTTGAAGTCACCAATAGTGGAAAAATTGATGGAGAGGAAATTGTTCAATTGTATATCCGAGACAAAGTTAGTAGTGCCACAAGACCCGTAAAAGAACTAAAAGGCTATCAACGTGTGGCCTTAAAATCAGGGGAAACAAAAACAGTAAGTTTTACCATAGATGACGAAAGTTTAGCGTTTTATGATATCAACATGGCATATTGTGTAGAACCTGGTGAGTTTATTATAATGACAGGTTCTTCTTCAAACGATAAAGATTTAAAATTAACTACTTTAAAAGTCAATAATAGGATTGAACTATAAAATGAAACATTTTAAGTTAGTAGGCATAACATGTCTTTTAATTCTTTTAAGTTGTAAAAAAATTAAGAAAAAAAAGACATTATATACTGTCAAACAAAACGTATTATTTTTAATCATGGATGATTTACGTCCTGAATTAAGTGTGTATGGATAAAGTCAAATTAGTAGCCCCAATATTGATACTCTGGCCGAAAATGGAATTCCTGCAGAAGGAAAATGGCTTACAAACACTTCTTGTAGCTAAATAGAATTTAAACCATTTCACCCTGCTAAAAAAACATATCACCCTTGGTTAGGATAGAGAAAAACTAATCTTGTGCTATTAAATAATTAAATAATTAAATTATCATGAAAAAAAATTTACTTACACTCTTTTTAATGACATTGCCTTTTATAGGGTTTAGTCAAATTACAAACGGAACCTTTGATGCCGATGTTACTGGATGGAAAGCTGTTACTGGATCGGCTATTGACTGGAATGCTGCTGATCAATCTCTGAAGCTAGTTAACACAACTGTTAATAAATATGCCCAATCTAATCCAAACGGAACTCCAGAGGAAGGAGCGGGAAACTATATTTTGACTTTTAGAGTAAAAGGTACTGCTGGTGTTGAAGTTAGAGGAGCAATCTATCAGGGCCGTTTTTTAGCTGGATCTAACCTCATAATTGCAGCGACTGATGAATGGGAAACGTACACCCATACTTTTGAAGGTCTAGTTGCAACTACAGGAATGAATATAAGACTTCAGGCAAATGCTACTGGTACGTTTTATTTTGATGATGTTACTTTCGTGAAAGAAGCATGTGTAGGTTTTGCAATTACTGCTGAAACTGATGGAGGAGGAACCAATGCGATAACAGCTCCTCTGGTATGTTATCCAACTGGTGAAGCAATTGAATTTACAGCTACAGCTTCTTGTGATAAATTTACATTTACAGAATGGGAAATTGATGGTGAGGCCTCAGGAATAACAACTAACCCTTATACATATAATGTAGGGGCTGCGGATGCTATTGTAAAAGCATTGTTTGAGGTAAACTCAAACTCTTCGGACACTAATTTTAATACTTCTGCAGAGCTAAGTGAATGGAATGGTGCTCAGCATGCAACGGTTACAGTTGAAAATGATGTTTTGACATGGGAAATAACTGGCGTTTCAACAAAACTAAAATACGATGCATGTTCATTTGCTCCTACTGCTTGGAATATAAATGCTCTAAAAATAGGATACACAAATGGTACCGATAATACAAGAATGCGTTTTGTACATCCAAAAGCCGACGGGGGAATGGCATATATAGACTTTGATGACATGGCAGTTTCTGGAGATGAAGCTAGCGGTGTTGGTGAAATTGATTTCACTTTATTGCATGATGCTTGGACTGGTAATCTTTCACAATTAGAATTATATATACGAAATGACGATACTAATGCCGGTTCAACTAACGGAACTTTTACAATAAATTATATTGAATTTGACTATGCTGAAACTGCAGGACTTGCTGATAGCAACCTTAGTGATGAAAATAGTATTCATTTATTTCCTAATCCGGTAAAAAATATTTTATCAATAAAGTCACCTTCAATACTTAAGAAACTAGAGGTATTTAATGTGTTAGGCCAAAAAGTAATGGGTAGAGAAAATACAAATTCTTTAAATGTAACTAAATTAAATTCCGGAGCATATATTCTAAAAACTATGAATGAGAATGGAACTGTTTCAACAAAAAAATTCATAAAAATAAATTAAATTTTTAATACTAATAGAAATGAAAAAACTAATTGCACTTATATTATTCTGTGGTTTTTTATCTACAGCCAATGCACAAAAACAGTCATATCAAGAAAAAAAGGCAACTACAAATGCACAACTTATAGCCGATACCATGAATTTAGATGACAGTACTAAAACGTTACTGTATGCTATTTTGTTGGGTAAATATGATGAAACTTCAAAACAAATAAAAGGCAACGATTTGTCAAATGAAGAAAAGAAAGTGATTTATAAGAAATCTTTTAAAGAAACCAATGATAAATTATCAGCATTATTCTCTAAAGAAGAAATTAATGCCATTAATGCCTTGTTAAAAGAACAGAATAAAAAAAAGAATAAAAGTTAAAAAGCAATAATCAGTATATTTACAAATATTAAAACAAGGCCATTGCACTCGCATTGGCCTTATTTTTAAAAATGATGTTATGTTCAAAAATAAAGTTTTATTGTGTTTAGCAATCAGTCTAATACCTTTTGTGCTATTTGCTCAAATCTCGTCATATGAGATGGTTAAACAAATGGGAAGAGGGTTAAACTTAGGTAACGTTTTAAGTGCTCCAGTAGAAGGAAATTGGTCACCCGCAGTAACGGAACAATATTTTATTGATGTCGCTGCCGCTGGTTTTACCAATGTTAGAATTCCAATGGACTTTTTTGGCGCACGAACTACAGGTAATACTTCTGGTTATTCTAGTGCCGCTGGAACTGCAGGAAATTATACTGGTAGATCTGATGATTATGTAGTGTCCTCCACCTATTTAGGTAGAATAGAGCAGGTTATTGAATGGTCTTTAAATCAAGGTCTTGTAACCATCATTGATTTTCATGGATCGAATTTAAAATCTGAGTTTATCTATACATTTGACTCTGAAGAAACAGAATACACCCACCCAACTTCGGCAAAAAGAGCTGCAGACTATCAAAAATTTATAGCTATTTGGGCTCAGATAGCAGATCGCTTTAAAAATCATTCCGAGAATTTATTATTTGAAGTTATTAACGAACCTTATTTTCATATGACTAAGTCAGATATGGATGCACTTAATACGGATGTCTTAACAGTTATAAGAGCTTCTGGAGGAAGTAATGGAACTAGAAATGTGATTATTACAGGAGGCACAGGAACTTCACATGAAGCGCCTTTGCAAATTGAACCTTCAATTATTTCTGGCGATACTTATGTAATAGCAACCTTTCATTATTACCAGCCATTTGATTTTACAAGTTCTAGCGCAGATGCTAGGGATAATGAATCTTGGGGGTCAGTTCAAGATAAAGAACTATTAACAAATAGATTTGATATAGTTTCTTCATGGGCTACAAGTAACAATATACCTGTTTTTTTAGGTGAATTTAGTGCTGACAATACTGGCGGATATAAATACAGTACAGGAGATTTAAATACTATTTCAGGTAATGCTACTGGTTTTGCTGATGGAGGCCCAGATAATGCCTCAAGAGTAGAGTTTCATAGATTTGTAGCAGAACAGGCTATCAATAGAGGGTTTTCTTTTTCAGCTTGGGATTCTGGACCAAAGTCTAATAAAACAATCCATAAGAGAAGAGATAATTCTGGTACGGTAAATTTTAACATTGATAACTTTTCAGTAATAAGTTATAATCCAAAAAACACAAATATAAGCACCGTTGTAGATACCTCTATTTGGGTAGAAGATATAAAGGATGCTTTATTAAGTTCAGGAACATGGCCGCCATGTTACGGTCCTGGCCCAGATCCTATTATTTTTAATCCTAATTTCGAGTGTGGATATAGTTCTGGTTGGAATTTAAAGGTAGTTACAGGCTCAACTGCAAGTATATCAGATTCTGGCGCTACAGACGCTTATAATGGAGATGCTGCAGCAAAAATAGTTGTTGAAACAGATATTGGTTATAATAAAGTGCTACTTGAAAATAATATATTTACAAATGATCTAAATGGAAAAAATATTGCAATAAAGTGTTTTGCGAAATCTGATGATGCTACTAGTTTTAGGTTTCAAATTAAGACTATTTATACAAGTGGTACCCCCAGTTATTTTACATCACCAGTTTTAAACCTTCAAACAGAATATAGTGCTTATGAATATACTTTTGATTTAACGGAACCAACTACTTCAGTTCAAGTTAAGGTTTTGTGTGGAAAGCAAGCAGGTACTTATTATTTTGATGATTTCGAAACAACAATTACAGACAGTGAAAGTTTGTCAATAGATGATGATGCATTGGATACTAAAATAGTATTATATCCCAATCCAAGTAGCAATTTCTTAAATGTTAAGCTATCTTCTTCAGGTAAAAAGATAAAACATATCAGAATAATTGATGTAAATGGTAGAATTATTAATGAATATGCGCCTAAGCATACTAATAGTATAAAATTAAATACAAATAATTTGGAGAATGGTGTCTATTTAATACAAATTACAACAACCGATAATAAAGTTTTAAGGAATAAAAGGATTGTTGTAGCTAAATACTATTAAGTGGTGTTTTTGTAAAGAATTAATAAAACCTGCTGCATTTCCTTATCTTTGATTAAAATATAGTCGTACAATTTGAGAGCCCATTATGTCTAATTTATTTAAATATTTTTTTTTAATAATCAGTTTATATAGTTGTGTTTCTTTGCACGCACAATTGCAGTTAAACAAAATATCGGGTATTGAAGGACTTTCACAAAACACTGTAAAAAGCATTATTCAAGATAGTAATGGTTTTATTTGGGTAGGAACATACAATGGCATTAATAAATACGATGGCTATTCTATGGTTCATTATAATTTTTCAAATGACGTTAATAGTCTTAGTAGTAATATTATTATTAGTCTTTTTGAGGATAAAGATGGGTATATATGGGCTGGAACCACAGATGCTGGATTAAATAGAATAGACCCAAGGACAGGAAAAATAGATGTATATTTTGACAATCCAAATGCATCTGATTATGCAAGTGAGATAGATCATATTTATCAATCATCTTCTGGAGTTCTTTTTATTAATACATCTAAAGGTATTAAATTTTTTAAGGTAGCTATTGATGGTAGCTTATTATTTGAAGAAGTAGTGAATGTGGCAAACAACTTTAGTTTGCGTATTAAAACTATTATTCCTGCTGTAAATGGGAAGCATTGGTTTTTTACTCCTGAAAGAAAAATAATACTGCATCAAGTAGCGGTAAACGAAATCGAAAATGTGCCAGATATAAAAATTCAAAGCACAGACATTAAGTGGTTTGAATTTAACTCGAGTTATCCTGTAAATTTTATTGAATACCCAAAGAACACAATTTGGGTGATAAGTAATAGACTTCAACTCCTTAAAATTAGATTAAACAATGAGCTTCAGGTTATTGATAGGGAGTTAATAAGGCTTTCAGATAATAGTTCAGGATTTTCCGATAAAAATTTCAAAAAATTAGCCATTGCTGTTGATAAAGAACAGCATATTTGGATTGCTGGGAATGGTATATTATTAAATTATAATACTCAGACAGGTGAAAAACTTAATTTAAATTCAAATCATAGAAAAGAGATTGCTATTCAACAAGCGCAACAATTAATGATTGATAACACCAATATTCTATGGTTAGGAACCCTAAACCATGGATTGTATAAAATGGATTTAGAAAACAATACATTTTTGAATTCGAACGAATTTTCAAACAATTCTGAAAAGCAATCTCCTGTTTTTCATGAGTACCCCATTCTTACAATGTGCGAAGACTCTAAAGGAGACATTTGGCTAGGTACGCAGGGTAAAGGTGGCTTAGCAATACTAAAGGGTAAGGAAATTGAAAGTACTTTGCTAAATAAGTCAAATAAGAGTTGGGTCTATAATTATCTTGCAAAAACCAATACACAATTTGATGATGAAGATTTCTTTGAGATTAAAAGGTTGATGAATGATAGCGAAGACAACATTTGGGTAGGGGCAAAAACAGGGTTAAGCAAAATAACATTTAAAAATAATTCAGAAACATTTGATATTCAAAAATTTAATGATATCAAAGATAAACAAGGTAAGCTTATTAAAAACTCAGTCTTTGCTATTGAAGAGGATGGCATGGGAAATATTTGGGTTGGATATTGGAAGAAAGGCATCGCGAAAATAACTTTTGATAAACAAAGCGAAACGTACACATCTATTAATTATCAAAATGAATTTAACAATATAAATAGCTTATCAAACAATTTCGTTCGAGATATACTTGAAGATTCTAATGGTGATATTTGGGTAGGAACCATAAGAGGTTTAAATAAATTAAAACAAGATGATGCCGGTAATATTGCTTTTACAAGTTATCTAAATGACTCTGAGAATAAAAATAGTTTAAGCAATAATTATGTTTTAGATATTTTTAAAGCAAGTGATGGTCATTTGTATGTTGGTACATTTGGTGGAGGATTGAATCAAATTGAAATTTCAAATAACACATTAAATTTCAAACATTATACCACAAAAGAAGGACTTCCAAGTGATGTAGTTTATCAAATAAAGGAGGACAAACAAGGGAATATATGGATGATGCATGTTAGGGCAATTTCTAAATTGAACCCAACAACTGGAGAGGTTACCTATTTTGAAAACCAAGATGGAATTAATGTTAGCGAGTTTAAGGATAATGCCATGTTGTTTACCACCTCTGGGATGATGCTTTGTGGCGGCGTAAACGGCATTACATTTTTTCAACCTGACAAGCTTTCTGTAAATGAAATAAAACCGCAACTAATTATTTCAGGTTTTAAACTTTTTAATGAAATTGTTCATCCATTAGAGGAAAGAAACGGAAAGATAATTTTAAAAAATAGTATTAATGAAACTAAAAAGATTGTATTGCCTTATGATCTTAACTCTATGGAATTTGTTTTTTCAAGCTTGCATTTTTCCAATCCTGAAAAAAATCAATATAAATATATATTAGAAGGATTTGATGAAAAATGGCAATATTCTAAAGGAAATGAGCGACGGTTTGCATCCTATACGAATGTACCGCCAGGAAATTATATATTTAAAGTTTATGGCTCTAATAGTGTTGGTATCTGGACAGATGAACCAACAGAGATATTGGTGGTGATAAATAAACCTTGGTATTTAACAACCCTAGCTATTTTTCTTTTTTCATTGTTAACGTTTGCTATTATATATAGTTTTGTTAAAATTCGTTTAAATCAGATACGTTTAAGGAGTAAAATGGATATAGAAAGTGCTAACCACGAAAATTCTGAAGAAATGAATCAGATGAAGCTTCAGTTTTTTACAAATATATCACATGAATTAAGAACACCTTTAACTTTGATTGTTGGTCCCTTGAGTCAAATCATGAATGGGCAGGTTAATACCAAAGATGTTCCGAAGTTAAATTCAATAATGTATAAAAATTCCAACAGACTGCTCAAGCTAATTAATCAACTTTTAGATTTTAGAAAAGCAGAGTCTGGGAATTTAAATTTAATTGTTCAAAATGATGAACTGGTATCCTTTGTAGGGGAAGTGTTTACAGCATTTGAAGATATTGCATTAGAAAAAGATATTAAGTTTTTGTTTTTATCACCAAAAAATGAATTCGATGCTTGGTTTGATAATGATAAAATTGAAAAAATATTATATAATTTATTGTCTAATGCCTTTAAATTTACCCCGAAAGGAAAAAGTATTACAGTAAGTCTTGAAAAAGAAACGATAAACAATGAAGACTATGCCATTATTAAAGTAATTGATTTTGGAATAGGAATTCCAAAAGATGAATTAGTGAGCATATTTGATAGATTCTATCAAACCAGAAAAGAAAATAATGCTATTAATGAAGGCTCAGGTTTAGGATTAGCCTATATAAAGCATTTAGTGGAAATACATAAAGGAAAAATTAATATCCAAAGCGAGTTTCATAAAGGAACAACATGTACCGTTACGATACCCATCTCTAAAACAGCATACTCTAATAATTCTATCATAGAATTACAACCTCAAAAATATGATTTTAAATACACTAAAATTGGAGTTGATGTTATTAAGGAAAATCAATTGCTTCCAAAAAAACCTATTAAGAGTACCAAAGAACATTCTAAGGAAACACCATTGCTTTTAATTGTTGAAGATAATAGAGAATTGCAAGACTATTTGGTAACATTTTTTAGTTATGATTATAGAATATTAACGGCAAATAATGGTAAAGAAGGTCTAGAGCAGGCAATTAAAAACATACCCAGCGTTATTATAAGCGATTTAATGATGCCCGAGATGAATGGTATTGAGATGTGTAAAAAATTAAAAACGAACATTAATACGAGTCACATTCCAATACTTATATTAACTGCAAAAGCTGGACTAGAAAACGAAAAAGAAGGGTTAGAAACTGGAGCTGATGAGTTTATCTTAAAACCTTTTAATATTGAAGTTTTAAAGTTAAGATTAGATAATATTTTACGTACCAAAGAGCAATGGATTCAAAAGTTTAGAACGAATTCGAGTTCTAAGTCTTGGAAGGAATTATCCAATAAATTGGATCAGAAATTTATAGAAAAGTCAATTAACATAATCAAGAAAAACCTTGATAATACAGAATTTTCAGTTGAAAAGTTCGCTTTAGAAATAGGAATGAGTAGATCTGCACTATTCTTAAAATTGAAATCAATAACAAGACAATCCACATCTGAATTTATAAGAACAATTCGCCTTAATAAGGCTGCAAAGCTTATTGAATCTGGAAAATATTCCATCACCGAAGTAATCTATATGGTAGGGTTTTCTGATCCAAAATATTTTAGAACCTGCTTTAAAAAACACTTTGATTGTACACCAAGTAGTTATTTTTCTAATTTCAAGAAGGTTGTTTCGTAAACTACTCATTAAATTTATCTAATACTCCCAAATCAATAAACATTAGTCCCTTAAACCAAATTAAATAAAAGTAGAAAAGCGAATAGTAGATTTTGTTCTTTTTTTTATAATAATCGTATGTATTCGTTTTAAAATATAAAATATTTGCTGCTTTGCATCATTTGTAGTGTATAATAACTCAAAAATGATACTGTAGGTTTCTGTAAATAAATATTTTTGTGATCATTAAACGACATATTTCAATTTTGTATTTTAATTTTTTATGTCCTAAGAACTGCTGGCTCCAGTTAGCGTTTCTATACTTTAAGCGCTCCTATTGAGGGAAATTAAGTTCCATTTTGGTATGAGCAGTATTTTATTGATGTAAATTCGTTTGCTGTAGTAGTTTATGTTTTAAGAATAGAAACGCTAACTGGAGCCAAGTATTTTAAAAAGTTATTTATTAACTAATAAATCGTACAAACAATATAGTATTAAAATTAGTATTTTAAATGAAAGTAAAAAATTTATTTTTATGTTTTTCACTTCTTGTTTTCTCTTGTGGATTAGCCGCACAATCAGAAGCTCAAAAGCCTAATATCTTGTTTATAGCAATAGATGACTTAAAGCCCACTATTGGTAGTTTTGGGGATGCCTTTGCGCTAACCCCAGCAATGGATGCCTTATCTAAGGAGGCAACTATTTTTTTAAACAACCATACCCAACAGGCAGTTTGTGGACCTTCTAGAGCCAGTCTAATGACAGGTAAAAGGCCAGACTATACCAAGGTAAGAGACCTCAAAACTAAAATGCGAGATATCAATCCAGATATTCTCACGATTCCAGAACACTTTAAAAACAATGGATACCAAACACTCGGAGTTGGAAAAATATATGATCCCCGTTGTGTCGATAAAAAAAGAGATGAACCTTCTTGGTCTGTTCCCTTTGTAAAAGAAAACCAACTTGAATTCTCTTCTGAATACGGTCCGCCAGCAATGGGGTATTATCAAAATAAAGACATTAAAAATAAGGTAAGACAGTTAAGAGCCGAAGCGAGTTCTAAAGGAATTAAAAATCTTCACAAATATGTGAGGGACAAATATAAACCGCCTTTTGGAAGTGCCAATGTGCCCGATGAAGCTTATACAGACGGTGCCATCGCTTCTCGTGCGAATTTAATGTTACAAGATTTAAGCCAAAATCAATCGGCTCCTTTTTTCTTAGCAGTCGGGTTTAAGCGACCTCATCTTCCTTTTACAGCTCCTCAAAAATATTGGGACCTTTATGATAAAAAGGATATTAAATTAGCTAGGTTTCAAAAGAAATCTTTTAATGGGCCTAATCTAGCCTACCACAGTTCAGGTGAGATGCGTTCTTACAAGGCCCCTGGAATTGACTACGTGATTACGAATGAAAACCTTTTAGATTTAGAGGAATCCCATCAAAAGGACTTGATTCACGGCTATTATGCATGTACGAGTTTTATTGATGCTCAAATCGGAAAAATATTACAAACACTCAAGGCAACAGGACTTGATAAAAACACGATTGTTGTGATATGGGGTGACCATGGCTGGCATTTAGGAGATCATAGTTTATGGAATAAGCATTCAAATTTTGAACAAGCAACCCGTTCTCCGTTAATTATATATAATCCAAAAGTAAAAAAGGGTGTTAAGGTCACTTCTCCAACGGAGTTTGTAGATATTTTCCCTACACTTTGTGAGGCGGCTAATTTAAATACACCTTCAAACCTAGACGGAACCAGTCTAAACTCTTTGGTTGAAGGTGCTTCTGTTTCGCCAAAATCGTATGCAGTTAGTCAATGGCAAAGTGGTAATAAAACAGGCTATAGTTTTCGAACTGAACAGTATCGCTACACGGTATGGGTTAGTAATAAAAAAAGTACGGACCCTATTTTTCAAAAAGATATTTATGCTGAAGAGCTATACGATTATGCATCAGATCCTAATGAAACCTATAATAGAATTGATGATGAAAACTATTCGAACTATAAAATTCGATTCCAAAAGTTAGCAGCAAGGTATTTTAAGAGCCAACGAATAGAAACCATTAAAACAGAAAAAGTTCCGCTAAATACTTCTAAATTAATTATTGGAGCGACTTTAAATTACCACGAAATGGACTCTAAAAAAGGGGCCTTATTTCTTAAAGATTTTAACTATTTAACCCCAGCTAATGCTGCAAAGCAATCTAGAATTCACCCCGAGTCTAATGTTTGGGATTGGAAAAAGATTGATGATTTTATTGCTTATTCTAAAGCGAATAACTTAATTCTTAGAATGCATGGACCTTCGAGTCCCCAAGCCTCAAAGTGGGCGAAAGACGATTCTAGAACAGCAGGAGAACTTCAATCAGTATTGGTTGATTTCATGACTGCGACCACAAAAAGGTACAATACCATTGCAAATATTAAATGGATGGATGTGGTCAATGAAACGGTGCTGCCAAATGGAAAGTGGTTTGGTCCAAAAAAGGGAAATACTTTATGGGAAAATCCATGGCTTAAAATGGGCTTAGATTCTAATGGATTTCCAAATTATATTTTAAAGTCATTTGAAATTGCTACTAAGCATGCAACAAATATTAAACTTGTATACAATCACAATGCAGGAATGCAGCCTAAAATGTGGGATAAGGTCAAAGAAACTATTTTGTACATACGCTCTCAAGGGCATCGTGTTGACGCAATTGGTTGGCAAGGCCATATTAATTTAAGTAGTTCTACTAAAGGTTTTATTAAAGATACGGAGAATACCCTACAACAACTTTCAGAACTAATAGACTGGGCCCATGCCAATGATTTAGAATTTCATATCACAGAATTGGACTATAAAATAAAAGATAAATCAAACATTATAGTACAACACCAGATACAGGCTTTGTTATACTCAAAATTAGTGAGCCTTTTAGAGTCAAAAACAAACACTGGAGTTGTAGCACTCAATTTATGGGACATGGGAGAGCGCTTTAAAAGAAATACAGGCTATTTCCAATCTATATATGACGCTGATTTAAAGCCAACACCTGCTTATCAAATTATTAAAAACGCATTAAAAAATTAAAAATGAAGTTATTAAATGTATTATCTTTTTCGGCCATTCTTATGACAAGTATTGGGTTTTCTCAATCCAATACTCCTCTGTATCTTGATTCCAACCAACCTGTTCAAGTGCGGTTAGACGATCTAATGAGTCGAATGACTCTTGAGGATAAAGTGTATCAGATGAATCAATTTGTAGGCTTAGATCACATGCGTCAAGCTGAAAAAAACCTTTCAGAAGAGGACTTGCATTCTAACGATGCCCAAGGCTTTTATAAAGGCTTATTTAGTGATGATGTTGCTCAAATGACTAGAGAGGGTAAAATTGGCTCTTTTCTTCATGTATTAACCACAGAAGAGGCTAATCTTTTACAAGAACTGGCACTTCAGTCACCACTGCAGATACCAATTTTAATTGGTATAGATGCAATTCATGGAAATGCTTTAGTTTCGGGAACAACGGTCTATCCCTCTCCAATATCCTTAGCCTCTACTTGGTCAGATTCATTTTTATATGATGTTGGAAAACAATCTGCCAAAGAAATGAGGGCTACCGGGTCGCATTGGGCATTTACACCTAATATTGATGTACTTCGTGATCCAAGATGGGGTCGTGTGGGTGAGACGTTTGGTGAAGATCCTTTCATGGTTGGAAACATGGGGGCTGCCATGATTAATGGATTCCAACAAGGCGATTTCTCAGGGACAGAAAAAGTGATTGCTTGTGCAAAGCACATGATTGCTGGTGGCGAGCCTGTAAATGGTCTTAACGCTGCTCCAATGGATATATCGTTACGTACTTTAAAAGAAGTACATCTTAAGCCGTATCAAAAAGCGATTGATGCTGGGGTGTATTCTATAATGGCGGCTCATAACGAACTTAACGGCGTGCCGTGTCATATGAACTCTTGGTTAATGACCGATTTATTTAGAAATCAATGGGGATTTGAAGGGTTTTATGTAAGTGATTGGATGGATATTGAACGTATTGAAACACTTCACCATGTTGCAAATGATTTAAAAGAAGCGTCTTACCTGTCTGTAAGTGCAGGAATGGATATGCACATGCATGGCGTTAAATTCCCAGAAGCAGTTGTAGAACTAGTTAATGAAGGGACACTTTCTATAGACCGTATTAACGATGCTTGTGCTAAGATATTAATGGCCAAATTTAAGCTTGGTTTATTTGAAAATCGAACCGTCAAATTAGAGGCTGTTAAAAATCATGTATTTATAGATGCGCATAAAAAAACAGCTTTAGAAAGTGCTCAAAAGGGAATTATTCTTTTAAAAAATAATGGGATACTTCCGTTAGCCAAATCATCTACCCAAAAGCGTATTTTAGTCACGGGTCCGAATGCAAACAATCAAACGATACTAGGAGACTGGCATGCTGAACAACCTGATGAAAATGTTATTACAATATTTGAAGGCATTCAAGATTTAGGAACACAAAAGGGCTATGAGGTTCGTTTTTTTGATTCAGGCGAAAATATTCGGAAAATCAAAGATGCTAAAATTAAAGCTGCTGCACTCTTAGCGCAAGATGTGGATTATGTCGTAGTAGTTGTTGGAGATAACTCAATGCGTTACCGATGGAAAGATAAAACAGCAGGAGAAAACATGGCTCGTGCAGCTTTGGATCTTCCGGGCAAACAATTAGAATTAGTTCAAGCGATTGAAAAAACTGGTACGCCTGTTATTATTGTACTTGTTAATGGTCGACCAATCTCAGAACCTTGGTTACAAAACAATGTTCCAGCGATTATTGAGTCCTGGGAACCTGGTTTATTTGGGGGAAAAGCGGTTGCCGATGTTCTTTTTGGAGATGTGAATCCTAGTGGTAAATTACCACTCACAGTGGCCCGCAGTGTTGGACAATTACGCATGATTTATAACCACAAACCCTCCGCTTATTTTCATAAATATGCACAAGAAAAAAAGTGGCCTTTATATCCATTTGGTTTTGGTTTAAGTTATACTAACTATACGTATTCTAAACCACGTCTTTCAAGCAACGAGTTAGAGAAAGGGAAATCAGTCACTCTTAGTTTCGAGCTTGAGAACATTGGAGACATGGACGGAGAAGAAATCGTTCAGCTTTATATTAGAGATAAAGTGAGCAGTGCCACACGTCCTGTGAAAGAATTAAAAGGTTATAAGAGGGTGTTTTTGACTAAGGGATCTTCTAAAACAGTATCATTTGAAATTGATGAAAGTATGTTGGCATTTTATGATATCAATATGGATTATTGTGTGGAGCCGGGTGCTTTTTCAATTATGGTCGGAAAGTCATCCGCAAATAGAGATCTAAAATCAGTGGAGTTAATTGTTAATAATCGAATAAAAGTCGAAGAATAAATGAAACAATTTTTTATATTTTTCTTACTCTTTTCGTTAGTAGTAAGTGCACAAAATCAACCACAGCCTAAAAATGTTTTATTCATTATGGTTGATGATTTACGTCCCGAACTCAGTTTATATGGACAAAATCAAATTATAAGCCCTAATATTGACGCATTAGGTGCCTCTGGAGTGACCTTTAATCGTGCCTACTGCAACGTGCCTGTTTGTGGAGCCTCTAGAGCAAGTCTTTTAACGGGAGTTCGTCCTACACCAAATCGTTTTTTAACTTATCATAGTCGTATTAAAAAAGACATGCCAGACGTTATTAATATGGCTCAATACTTTAAAAATCGTGGTTATTCTACAGTTAGTAACAACAAAATAACTCACATTAAAAATGATATTGATGCTTGGGATGATGAATGGTATCCTAAAAGCAAAAATTGGCGTAATTATCTTTCAGAAGAAAATTTAATCCTTCAAGCTTCCAATAAGGCGGGCTATGCTTATGAGAATATTGATGTCCCAGATGCGGCTTACATTGATGGACAAACAGCGCTTAAATCTGTAGAAGATTTGAAACAGTTTAAAGCGAATGGGCAACCATTTTTTTTAGCAGTTGGGTTTGTGAAACCTCACCTTCCTTTTAATGCACCTAAAAAGTATTGGGATTTGTACGACCCAAACTCAATTACACTTCCAGAAAATGCTACGTTTCCAAAATCCGCACCACAAAGGGCAAATCATAAATGGGGTGAATTACGTGCATATATAGACATACCAAAGAAAGGTCCCGTTCCCGATCCTATAGCAAAAAAATTAATTCATGGCTATTATGCCAGTGTGAGTTATGTTGATGCGCAGATAGGTGTTTTAATAAAAGGTTTAACAGAACTAGGTTTACGAGAAAACACAATAATTGTGTTAGTAGGCGACCACGGATGGAGCTTGTCTGACCACGGCCTTTGGGCGAAACACAGTAATTTTGAAGTGGCACTTCAAGTTCCATTAATTATAAGTGATTCGAGTCTACCTAGAGCAGCTCATACGAATTCTATTGCCGAGTTGGTAGATATTTACCCAACCTTGTGTGAACTTACAGCTGGAGAGTCGCCAACTCATTTACAAGGAAGTTCTTTGGTTTCGGCTCTTGAAGCGCCAGGTACTATATTTAAAGATGTGGCACTAGCACGCTGGCAAAAAGGTGAGACACTTATTGTTGATCAGTTGTTTTATACTGAATGGCAACGAAAGGATAAAGTTGTCTCTAAAATGCTATACAACCACGAAACAGATCCAAACGAAACTAATAATTTGGCAAATGACCCTGCATATTTATCTACCGTTAAAGCATTAAGTCAACAATTAGAACAATTCAAAACGACATTTAATTAATTTAAATTATGAAAATTACGAAACAACTTTTTTTAGGCTTATCTCTTTTAGTTTTCACAGTATTCGCTTGCAAATCGTATAGTTCAGCTGTTACAGTTAATGCGCCATCAAAGCGGCCTAATATTGTTTTTATTATGGCGGATGATCATGCGGTTAGTGCGATTAGTGCTTATCAGGATTGGTTAGCAGAAATTGCCCCCACTCCAAATATTGATCGGATTGCGAATGAGGGGATGTTAATGACAAGAACTTTTAATACCAATTCTATATGTGGTCCAAGCCGGGCCGCAATATTAACAGGAAAATATAGTCATGTAAGTGGTTTTTTTAAAAATGAAAAAGGAGGTGATTTTGATGGAAGTCAAATGACATTCCCTAAATTATTTCAAAAATCAGGTTATCAGACCGCTGTTATTGGAAAATGGCATTTAGGGACTAGTCCTACAGGATTTGATTATTCTAAGGTGATGATAAATTGGGGGGGACAAGGAACTTATTTCAATCCAGTATTTTTAGAAAATGGTAAGGATACGATTGTAGAAAAAAAACGGCATTCGACTGCTCAAGTTGCACATGATGCAATGAAGTGGATAGGTGAGGGGCGCGATAAAGACAAACCGTTTATGTTGATGTATCAATTTAAAGCACCTCATCGACCTTGGGAACCTGCAGAAGAATTCAAGGAATTATTTACGGATGGAGACCTTCCACATCCGGCAAATTTTAATGACGACTACAAGGGTCGAAAAGCAGCGAGTGAGCAATGGATGGAAATTGAAAACCATATGAATCGAAGAGACTTAAAAGTTGCGCCTCCAAAAGGACTTTCAAGAAGAGAAGGTAATGCTTATTATTCTTTTGGAAATAAAGGACAGTTTTGGACGCCTAACGATACCCTTCAAGGAGCTGCTTTGAAAAACTGGAAGTACCAGGCTTATATCAAGGACTATTTACGTTGTGTTGCTGGCGTTGATAAAGCGGTAGGGCAGATGTTAGATTACCTTAAAGCAAATGATTTGCTTGATAATACTGTAATTGTATATACGTCTGATCAAGGATTTTACTTGGGTGAGCATGGTTGGTTTGACAAGCGATGGATGTATGAAGAATCATTTAAAATGCCATTTATGATTCGCTATCCTGAACTTATAAAGCCAAAATCTGTGAACTCAGATTTATTACTTAATATAGATTTTGCACCAACCTTGCTTGACTTAGCTGGGATTGCTGTTCCTGAAGAAATGCAGGGTACAAGCTTCAAACCCTTATTAGAAGCTAATAAGAAAGTAGCTACTAGAGATGCGGTTTATTATCATTACTATGAATTTCCAAAATGGCATAATGTTCAACCTCATTATGGGGTTAGAACCGACCGATATAAGTTGATTCACTACTATTATAATATGGATGAATGGGAGTTGTTTGATTTGAAAAAAGACCCAAATGAAATGGTGAACTTATATGGCAATTCAGGAACTAAAAAATTGACTCAAAAATTAAAAAATAAAATCAAGGAATTACAAGTTGAGTATAAAGACGACATGTCTCTTGAAGAAATGCGTGCAATGACTGATATTGTAATTGAGCGGGTCTATAATGAAGAGAACATCAATAAACAGTAGTTTTAAATTTAAGAAATGAAAATAAATTTATTTTTTATTTTTTTTATATACTCCATAATGGGGTTTAATGGATATGCTCAAAATTCTGTAGTAGTTATTAAACCGACTTTACGGGTTTATAAAACAATAGACAGTATAGTTCTTAAATTGCACATATATAAGCCTATCAAATTCGACGCCTCTAAAACTTATAATTGTGTAGTGTTTTTTCATGGCGGAGGATGGAATAATGGTAATCCAAGAGCCTTTAGAAGACAGTCCATGTATTTTGCTTCTAGAGGTATGATTGCTATTTCAGTGGAATACCGATTAAAAAACACCCATGGAACAAGCCCATTTCAAGCTACTGAAGATGCAAAGTCAGCTATCCGATTTGTAAGACAATATGCAAAGGAGCTAAATATAAATCCTAATACGATCACAGCAGGCGGTAGTTCTGCAGGGGGGCATTTAGCAGCCTCTTGTGCATTACTCCCTAAATTTGACAATCCAAACGAGGATTTAGCCGTTAGTTCAATCCCCAATGCTTTAATATTATTAAACCCAGTTCTTGACTTAGGGCCGGGTGCTTATGCGCACAGACGTTTTGGAGACCGTTATATAGACTTATCTCCTACGGATAATATTGCATTAGGAGCACCCCCATCAATCATCCTAGTAGGTACTAAAGACCCTATTGTGCCTGTAGAAATGGTAGAATCCTTTAAAGAAAAAATGGAAATTGTAGGAAGTCGATGTGACCTAGTGCTTTATAAAGACCAAGTCCATGCTTTTTTCGCCAAAAAACCAATTAAATATTTTATAGAAACGACTCATGAAATTGATAAATTTCTTATTTCTTTGGGATATTTAAGCGATTCCCCAACAATTAAAAAACAATACATTAATAACTAAACATAACAATTAAACACAGAAACTATGAAAAAAGTACTATTTATTTTCACATTTTTACTCACGTTTTCTTATGTGAATGCGCAAGAAAATAAATTTGCAGCTAAAAGAGCTGCTAAAGCTGTTGCATTCATTTTATCTGAAATGGATTTTACGGATGCGCAATCGCAGTTTATAGAGGAAACCTTATACAGAAAGTACGCTGGGAACGGCCTTAAAATTAAAGGTAAAGATCTTTCTAATGAAGAGAAGAAAGACGTTTATAGAACAGCAGCGTCTGCAACTAGAAAACTGCTACGCCAAGAATTTTCAAAAGGAGAAGTCCTATCTATTATTAAATTAGAACGTCAAAGTTTTAAAAAGTAATTAAATATTATAATTAAAAAAGAGGCTGAAATTTATTTCAGCCTCTTTTATTTTAGAACAGATTTAGTGAAATTAATTCCCTAAGATGAGAAGTTTTACCCTATTATGTATCTGTTTTCCTAACATCCGTAGGTAGGATTCCAAATTGTATTTTATAACACTTTGTAAAGTATGAAGGAGATGAAAATCCTGTCTTGTAGCTAATCTCACTAATAGAATAATCGCTATTTTCTAAAAATTGTTTTGCTTTTTCGAGTCTTATATTTCTAATAAACTCATTTGCAGTGTTTCCTGTCAGCGCTTTAATTTTTCTATAAAGTTTGCTTCTACTAATTAATAATTTATCGGCAAGATTTTCTACATTCAAGGCGGGATCAGTTATATTTTCATGAATATATTCTAGAATATTAGTAATGAATTGCTTGTCTAGTGAGGTTGTGTTTCTTAATTCTTTATCACTAACTCCATTGTAATATTTATTAAATAATATTTGACGACTATTAAGCAGTTGGCTTAAGTGGGCCTTAAGAACATGCATGTTGAAGGGCTTATTTAAATATACATCTGCTCCAGAATCAATCCCTTTAACTCGATCAATTTGCATTCCTTTTGCAGTAAGCATTAGTAAGGGAATATGGCTTACTCTGATATCATTTTTAATTTTTTGACACATTTCAAAACCATCCATTATTGGCATCATGACATCAGATATAACTAAATCAGGGATAAATTTAACAGCCATTAATAACCCCTCTTTGCCATTAATAGCTATCTTTACTTTGTAATCCGCTTTAAGTTCATTTTTTAAATAGTTACGTAATTCAGAATTATCCTCTACAATCAATACTGTTTTCTTATTACGCTCCCCATTATTTACTGTTTCCAAATTAATTTCAGATTTATTTATTTGCTCATAAATCTCATCATTTGTTTTCGAGTCAGAATCGGTTTTTGATAAATTTAGATGTTTACTTCCTAAAGGAAGTAGAATCTTAAATTCAGTTCCCTTTTTTTGTTCGCTGCGAACTTCAATAATCCCCATATGAAGATCAATGAAGTTTTTAACCACTTCAAGGCCTATTCCAGTTCCACCGTAATATTGCTTATCCATTTCGTTTGATTGATAAAATCTAGTAAAAATATGTCCTAAGTCTTTTTTGTCAATACCAATGCCACTATCAAGAATGCTAATTTCAATTCCATAGAAATCCTCTTTACCATTTAACAAAGGAAAATCTATAGGTTGTAAAGGAATCTGAATATTTATAGAGACCATTCCATTGTCTTTAGTCGCTTTAAATGCATTTGACAAAAGGTTAAATATTATTTTTTCAAGCATCGATGGATCTGCCCATATGGATGTGTTTTCCTGTTGATTTTCGACAGAAAGTATGATATTCCTTTGAACTGCTTCTTCTTCAAAATGACTTACAACCTCTTTGACAAACGTAACGATTTCAAATTTTGAAGCATTGATAGACATTTTATTAAATTGAAGTTTTCTAAAATCCATTAATTCATCAATTAATCTAGAAAGACGTTTAGAGTTTTTATAAATCGTTGCATGCTTCTCTGAGATATCATGAGGAAGTTTTACTGATTTATTTTCTATGATAGCTTCAAGAGGGTTTAGAATAAGTGTAAGAGGGGTTCTAAATTCGTGAGAAATATTTGTGAAAAACTGAATTTTCTTTGCATTCAAAGCCTCATCTTGAGCCCGCTCTTCACGTTCTTTTTTGATTTGCTGGCGTTCCTTTAATCGCACATTAAGAAAGTTGTAAATAATTAATACGGTAGTTAAGGTAATTAGTATAAATATAAATAGGGCTAAGTTGGTTTTCCACCAAGGAGCTAAGATTTTTATTTCTAATGTTCTCGTTGTATCATTCCAAATTTCATCATTATTTGAAGCTTTAACCATAAAAGTATAATCCCCTGGAGGAACATTTTTATAAGTAGCACTTCTGGTTGTTTTTACATAATTCCAATTTTCATCAAATCCTTCTAAAAAATAGGCATATTGATTGTTTTCACCTCTAGTGTAATTTACTCCAACATATTCAAAAGTAAAGCTGGATTGGTAATGATTTAAGACTATTTCTTTAGTTTTTGAAATAACATTGATTAATGGAGAGTTTTTTGTTTCTGGAGTGATTACCTCATTAGAAATTTTAAAATTAGATAGATATACCTTTGTTTTTTCTTGATTATATATAATTTTATCTGGATTGAAATAATTAATTCCTTTCAAATTCCCGAAGTAAAGCACATTGTCAATATCTCTAAAAACAGCATTATAATTGAAACTATTTGATAGTAAGCCATCTTTTTTATTAAAGTTTGTAAATGTATTTTTTTCAATATCTAGTTTAGATAATCCTTTATTACCTCCAATCCAAAGAGAACCATTAATTCCTTGTGAAATAGAGGATATAGTTTCATGAATTAATCCATTATCTATAGTGTACCATGCGAGTGATTTATTTTTAGTAGTATATTTTGCCAACCCATATCCAAGAGTTCCAAACCAAATATTATTTTTTGAGTCTTCAAATAAACTAAAAACAATACTAGATTCTTTCACCTCTAAATTTGAAGTATTAATTGTTAAATCGTTAATAGAATAAACTTTAAATGCTTTTGTTTTATCTTTCTCAATTTTGAAAACCCCATTTCTAGTTCCTATCCAAATAGCATCCTTGTGGTCAACTAATACTTTTCTAATATTACTAGTATTTATTTGGTTTTTTTGAAATTCAAGTGAATTATAATGTGTAAAAGTTCCTGAGAAGTGGTCATAGGAATAGAGTCCATCTCCAAAGGTACCTATCCAAATTGTTCCTTTTGAGTCTTCATCAAAACTCATAACCCTATTAGATTTAAATACGCTATTTGTTCTAGATGGATTTTTAAGAATAAACTTTTTGCTATTATGTTTTAAAAAATATATTCCAGAGTCCCAAGTCCCTATCCAAATATTGTTTTTGCTGTCAATAAAAATTGTAGGAATGTCAAGTGTATTTAGTCCTTTAGCAATAGGGTTTTTTTGATCATATAAGTTGATAAATTTTCCCTTTTTAGGATCATATACATCAACACCTCCATCAAACATACTAATCCAAAAACGGCCATTATTGTCTTTAACAATTCCTGTTACTGAACTTGAATTTAAAGAATTAGTTATATAAGGCTGGCTTATTATAGCGCTAAATTTATTATAATTGTCATCGTGTAAATCAATACCTTTATTATAATAACCTAACCATACTCTATCTTTAGCATCAGTAAAAACGGTCCAAATAGAGTTTGATTTTATTCCGTTTTCTTTTAATTTATCTTGTTGGTAGTTTTTTATATTCTTTTTTTTATAATTTACTTCAAAAAGACCATCATTTTCAGTACCACACAGAATATTTCCATTTGTTTTTTCCGCTAAAGACAAAATTCTTTTCTTACTTATAGAAAATTTTTCAATTGAATATACATCGTTATTGTTATGGTGAATACGTAATAATCCAGACGAAAATGTACCAATCCAGATAGAATTGTCTTGAGCAACATGCAAAGACTCTACAGAATTGTCAATAGTTTCATAACCATTTTCTGTATTGAATTTGGCTAGTTGGAGCACATCATTGTATGGGTCAAATGTCATTAAGCCATGATTTGTTCCGATTAAAAAGCGACCATTTGAGGATTTAACAATAGTATTTATAAGTAAGTTTAAGGTTGGTTTATTTACCTTGTAAGGAATCAATTTGTGCGTAAGACTTGTCTTATCAAATTTTAATAACCCGAATTCATAAGTTCCTAAAAGCAATGTGTTTTCATCATATTCGGCAATTGCATGTGTCGAAAACGTTAATTTTTGCCCTTCTTCTTGAAAGGTTATGTTTTCAAATTTATCATTATTTTTATTGTAAAAGTTAAGTCCTAGTTCAGAGCCAATCCAAATGTTTTTCTGAACATCTTGAAATGCAGAATAAACGATAGAACTATTTAAAGAATTTTCTTTAGCATTCCTTTCTTGTTTGTAATTTTTAAAATCGAGTCCATTATATCTAAACAATCCGTCCCCGTATGTAGAAATCCATAGATATCCGTCAGCATCTTTAAAAATTGATGTGATTGCTCTTTGTGTAAAACCATCTTCTATTGAAGTAAAATTATAATCACTAGAATTTTTCTGCCCAATTAAAGGTTGATAAAAAAATAAAAAAGAGATTAATAAAATATATGTAATTTTACAATAGTTCATATTTTAGTTTATAATAACAGTTTAATTAATGATTTATAAATATAATGTAATAAGGATAATTGTTCTTTTTATTCAGGACAACTGCTTCAATTATTATATTGTTTTCCTCAAATCTACAAATTTAAACAAGTCTTACTCCATAAATTTGCTGATAACTATTTATCCGATTAGTTCAAACAAACAATTAATTAGCTAACTTAATATTCAAACAATGAAAATCATTTTTCGATTAATTATCCTTTCGATTTTAACTCCTTTAGCTACTTTTGCGCAATCAAAGACGGTTACAGGTACTATTAACGACGAAATGGGACTGCCTCTTCCGGGAGTTGTGATTCAAGTAAAGGACTCCAAAAATCTTGGAGCCATCACAAATTTTGACGGTGTTTTTAAAATTTCAGTTCCTTCAGAAGCTAAACAAATTTTAGTGCTTTCGTACTTAGGGTATTTGACCGAGGAAGTTGATGTTTCTAAAAATATAAATATTTCACTTAACTTAAATGTTGACTCGAATCAACTTGACGAAGTGGTGATTATTGGTTATGGAACTGTCCTTAAGAAAGATATTACAGGTTCCTTATCATCTGTGATTGTTAAAGACGAAGTTGCTAATCAGTCTACTTCAGTAGATCAGCTTTTACAAGGACGTGCCGCTGGTGTACAAGTGATACAAAATGGTGGTTCTCCAGGTTCTGGAATTAGTGTTAAAATTAGAGGAACTAATAGTTTAAGGGGTAATAACGAACCTCTTTATGTTATTGATGGTGTAATTATTTCTTCTGCAGGTGAAGATGTTTCAAATGCAGGTGTAGGTAATCAAGGTCAAGAAACTCAAAATGGATTAAATGGAATTAACCCACGAGATATTGAGAGTATTCAGGTATTAAAAGACGCTTCTGCTACCGCTATTTATGGTTCCAGGGGTGCAAATGGAGTTGTTTTGATAACTACCAAAAAAGGAAAGAAAGGGAAGGCTAAAATAAGTGCATTTCTTAATAGCTCAGTAAGAACAATCACAAAAAAATATGATGTATTAGATAAATTTGGCTTCGCTAAATATGTTAATGAAATTAGAGAAATGAACGGAGACGATCCTCGTTATTTAGTTGAGGGTTCTTCCATTTACCCATTAACAAATGGGGTTCAAACATCCGGTGTGCCGGAATTTTTTAACTGGCAAGATGAGGTTTATACTGAAGGATATAGTCAGAAATTTGGAGCTTCAGCTTCAGGTGGTGGTGATAATGGGAATTATTATGTATCTGCGGGTTTTAGTAATCAGGAAGGGATTGTTAAAGGTTCTTCTTTAAAAAGTAGTGATATTCGAATCAATTTAAATCAAAAGCTAAATGACAATCTACAATTAAAAGCACGTTTGAGTGGGTTCTTTAGTACCAACAACTTTGTTCAAGGTGGTGATTTAATTGGAAATTCGAATCGAAGTTTCGTAAGACAAGCCCTTGCGTTCAGACCTATTTTAGTGCCTTCTGAAATTGTTGAAGATGTATTTAGCACAAATCCATACGCTTGGATCGATGATTTCTCAGATTTATCTAAAGGATCTCGTTACTTTGGTTCTTTAGGACTTACCTATAAGCTTCCAGTTAAAGGCTTATCATATGAAGCTAAGTTTGGAGGTAATATTAGATCTAAAGATAGAAGACGTTGGTATGGGTTATCAACTTTTCAAGGTAATGATTCCGGTGGTTCACTGTCAATATCAACATTACACACAAAATCACATCAGTTTAATAACTTATTAAGATTCAACAGGAAATTTAATAGAAAACATAGAATTAATGCATTGGTCGGAGTCACTTATGACGTTCGAAAAGTAGAAAGAAGTATTTATGCGGTTGAAGACTTTATTACGACTCAATTTACTACTGAACAACCTGCATTTGGTGAGGTAAATAGAAGACCGTTAACGCTAGGGAAATCGGATCAACAAATATTCTCAGTTTTAAGTCGATTGAACTATACATATAATAATAAGTATACTTTAACAGCTACGATGAGACGTGATGGTGTTTCAAAGTTTTCAGGAAATAATAAGTATGGTAATTTTCCATCATTTGCTTTAGCTTGGAATGCTGGGAATGAAAGTTTTATTCAAAATCTAGATGTATTTGAAAGTTTGAAATTTAGAGGTGGTTGGGGTCAAATTGGTAACCATGGTATAAACCCATACGGAACATTGTCTAACTACGGGGTGTCAAGTTTGTATGGAAATGCTAGTGGCGGTACTAATGTTGCTATTGCGCTATTAGGTCTTTCGAATCCTGATTTAACATGGGAAACAACAGAGCAATTAAACTTAGGTTTAGATTTTAGTACCCTAAATGAAGTGGTATCAGGTACGATTGATATCTATGACAAGACCACTAAGAACTTACTTCAAAACTCTAATATTCCAACCTCTTCTGGGTTTTCAAATATTTTAGTAAACAAGGGATCTATTTCTAATAAAGGTGTAGAAGTTGCTTTAAACTTTATGCCGATTTCAACTGATGATATGGAGTTGAGTTTTGGAGGTAACATCTCTTTTAATAAAACACAGATTACAGACTTAAACGCTCAACCATTGCAGGGGTTTTACGAAAATGGCGCTGTAACAGATAGAAGATTTTATTTTGGGAATGCGATTAGTCGAGGTGTATATTTTAAAACCTTAGCAAATGTATTTGTAGAAGGGGAAGAATCGAGTCTCTTTTATGGGTATCAAACAGATGGTATTTACCAAACAGAAGATACTAATTTAGTTGCAGGTGCCGTACCTGGTGACGTTAGAATTGTAGATCAGTTGACTGAAGATACAGATGGTGATGGTATTTTAGACTCTGGTGATGGTGTGATCGATTTAAAGGATAGAACTTTTATTGGAAATCCAAATCCAGATTTTGTATATGGATTTAATATAAATTTTAAATACAAAAGATTTACGGTTAGAGCTCTATTTAATGGGGTATTCGGAAATGATATTGCAAATGGTAACTTGTTGCAATTAGATAATGCGGAAGGATTGGCATTTCAAAATATTTTACCTAGAGCCTATAACAATGCATGGAGGCCAGACAATCAATCAAACACACATCCAAGAATTGGGTATAATATAATTAATGACGCTGCCATAACAGACCGTATCATTGAAGATGGTAGCTATTTAAGGTTAAATAATATAACTGTAGGCTATGATATTCCTGTAAAAGACACTAATTTATTTAATACTATGAATATTTACATAGCGGGTCAAAACTTATTTACTTGGACAAATTACATTGGATATAACCCAGAAGTATCCACTTTTTCAAATTCAGGTCTTATAAACGGAGTTGATTTTAATGGCGGACCCAATGGTAGAACTATTTTACTAGGAGTAAATATGAGCTTTTAAATAAGCATCATTCTAAGTATTAAAAACAATTATATATATTAATAAATTATAAATCATGAAAAATTTTAAAATCATATTATTAACAATTATAGGAATACTGGCTTATTCCTGTGATATCGATGAACAACCAATATTTCTTGATGCTGATGCTTCTTATGGAGATCTACCAATTGCTAAGGGTGCTTTAGACGGAATTTATCAAAGATTGACAACATACGGTGCCATGGAGCAACGTATTTTCGCAATTAATGGTTTTTCAGGTTTTTTTATTACACACAAACAAGGCTTTGACATTAACAATGTAAATAATCAGAATTTATTCTCTTTAAAGCCAACCTATGACCGAGATTCAGAAAATATGTGGAGAGAGATTTATTCTGCAATTGGGAGGTGTAACGGTGCTATTAATAACATAACAACTGTTAATTCAACAACTGACAAAACAGAGTTAAGTTTCAATGATATTTCGGGGCAAGCCTATTTTGTGCGGGCTTGGTCTTATTTTTCCTTAGTTCGTCTCTTTGGAGATATTCCACTATGGTTAACACTTCCAGATAGTGATAACTTAAGCAAGGCAAAAACGAGTGCAAAGGAAGTTTACGTACAAATTATAGCGGATGCCAAAATGGCTAAGAGTCTTATGAATGGATCAATTGGAGCGGGCTATCCAAAACAATATGCCGCAAACATGTTATTAGCTAAAGTGTATATGACACTCGCTACAAGTCCTGATTTACAAGCAGATGGTATGAATGAAAGTGATTACTGGCAGATGGCCTACGACGAAGCTAACATGGCCTATGGTCAATATAGTTTAGTATCGGACTATAGCTCTTTATTCACAGACGAATTTGAAAACTCTACAGAGTCAATTTTCGAACTACAAATTAGTCAAGATGCTGCGGGCTCTCAAATGGGTAGGAATTATACCCCATGGAAATATAAACTAGGTAATCATTTTGGTTGGTTGCAAGTAAGTGCAGATGTATTTCTAGACCACCGGGACACCTATCCAGATGATCCTAGACTTTTAGGAACATACCTTTATGATTATGTGAGAGCAGATACTGGTGCCCCAGTTAGGCATTATCCTGCATTTGCTTGGAGACCTAATTTAAATAGAGCACATCCATTTTTGTTTAAATTTGCTGAAAAAGATCCAACTCATAACAATCAATTTGGAGATCAAAATTTAATTATTTATCGTTATGCTGAGCTACTCATTATGCTGGCTGAGATTTCTAATGAACTCCAAAATGGTCAACAACTTGGTTATATTACGGAGGTCTTAGACCGTGTAGGTATGCCAAATACAGCATATCTTGGAGATCAAGCGACCTTTAGAGATGCTATTATGACTGAATATCGATTTGAACTTTTAGGAGAAGGTGAAGATGCTCACAATAACAGAAGAAGAGGATTTGATTATTTTTTAACGCACACGATAAATAAACATAACAATAATCCAATATTTAATGCTAATGTTGATATAAAACTAAGTACAGATCCGACGCAAGTAATGCAACTGCCAATTCCGCTTACCGAAATCAATACGAATGACTTAATAGACTAGCGGTTTAAATTGCGGGTTAATAAATTTCAAAAAGACCAAAGCTATTACGTTTTGGTCTTTTTTATCTTTACTTAGTTTTAATGTCGTTATATTATGCAGTTAGAGACAATAATTTAAACGCTTCGTGGATCGTATGGTAGCAGATTGGCATAGGGTTCTACTCCAATTCTTTTACAGAAATCGTTTCTGGTCAAAGTTTAGGTTAATAAAGTATTAGTAAAATATATGCGCTTAAATTTTTCAATATTACTGTTTTTATATACTTGAATGGTGTCTCAAGACGATTTTTTAATTTCAAATAAAATGCCATTAATCAATCCAACATTACACCCCTTAGATAGGAATTCTAAATGGAATAAAATGCCTGAAGAAAATTTAAAGAGATTAAATCTAGAAGATTATCTAAAATCTCATTATTAAAAATAAATTATGAAATTAGCTATTTACTCATTTTTATTCATTCTTTTTGTCGCTAAGACAGTTAGAATAAACGCTCAAGAAGTTGTTAAAAAACCACTAAATGTTGTTTGGATCAGTTGTGAAGATATAGGGCCCATTATCGGCGCTTATGGAGTCGATCAAATTAAGACACCAAATATTGACAAGCTAGCAGCTGAAGGCGTCAGGTATTCAAATGCGTATTCAACAGTTGGTGTGTGTGCACCAAGTCGTTTTTCGATTATTACGAGCATGTATCCAGCGCGTTTAGGAGCCCATAACATGCGCACGGGCAATCTAAATAATTATAAGACTCCAGAAAAATTATTCTTAAAAACAACAACCAATATAATTGACAAAGCAGGTTACCCAATTCCTGAGTATGAAGTGGTCACCCCTGAAAACGTAAAACCTTTTACTCAGTATCTCAGAGCCGAAGGGTATTACTGCATAAATGATAATAAATGTGACTATCAGTTTAATGCGCCTTTCACTGCTTGGGATCATACGTTAGGATCAAATTTATTTAATAAAATACCAGGCAACCAGCCATTTTTTTATGTCAAAAACTTATACACGACTCACGAGTCAAGAATATGGTTGCGAAAAGATAAGCCACTAACTGTATTTCCAGATGAGGTTATTGTTCCTGATTACTATCCAGATATTCCTGAAGTTAGAAATGATTTGGCTATCAAATATTCCAATATCGAGGCACTTGATAAAGAGGTTGGGGAATTATTAAAAAATTTAGAAGCTAAGAATTTACTAGACAATACAATTATCTTTTTTTGGAGTGATCATGGTGGAAATCTTTTGAGACAAAAGCGTGCTGTAGGAAACAGTGGACTTCATGTTCCTTTGATCATTAGGTACCCAAATAAATATAAAGCCGGAGAGGTTGAGGATGCATTAGTTTCATTAATGGATTTAGGGCCTACTGTCATGTCACTATTAGATATAAAGCCCCCAAAGCATACAGACGGTAAGGCATTTGCGGGTCGATATAAAAAAGAATCTAGAGAATATATTTATGGTTCTGCAGATCGATTTGATGAATCTACTGATATGCAGCGTTCGGTTTTAGATGGACGATTTGTTTATATTAAAAATTTCATGACAGAATTACCTTTAATTTTTAGAAATAAATACAGAGAGCAAATTCCTATGAATAAGAAACTTATTGATATGGATATTAAAGGTGAATTGAGTGGAGATGCGGCTTATATTTTTATGAAAAAGAAGTCTGTAGAGGAGTTGTATGACTTAAAAACAGACCCCGATGAAGTTCATAATTTAGCCCTTAATCCTGTTTATGAAGCAAAACTTATTGAATTAAGAACAGCCCTCTCAAAATGGCAATCAGATATAGATGATCAAGGGTTTAAGCCAGAAAGTGAAATTATTAAAGGGTTTTGGCCAGAAATGATTCAGCCAGTAACATCAGATGTAAAGATCGAGATTAATTCGTATAGTCTTGTAAAAATGTCTTGCGACACAAAAGGGGCTTCTATCGGTTATCAAACGGAAGACATGATAGGCAAGGGCCGTTGGTTGTTATACACAAAACCTATTAAAATTAAACCCACACAGAAACTATTGGCAAGAGCCATACGAATTGGTTATAAGGCATCTAACATCACATTAAACTAAATTATCAGAATAAACTCAATTTACAAGTTAAGTATTTTTTTCTATTGGTTATTTCAATACCACAGGATATTTCCAGTCAGGAAGAAACTAAAAAACAAAACACAGGTATTTCAAAATTTCCAGCGAACATAGAACTAGTTACAATGTATAGCCAAAAATTAAAAGTGATGCGTAATTTTTTTTAAAAAAAACTTAGATTTTCAATCGAGCTGTATATATCCAAATCCCGCTGGCAACATACTTTTCTTTTCAGGTGCGCATAATGAAGTACCTTTTATGATTATGTACTTGTTAGGAAAAAAAATATAATTTAATGAAAACCGCTCAATACAGGTAAATGGAGTTTCATTTGACATTGGTAGTTTAAGAGCGGGTTTTAAATTAAAAGTAAGAAAATGATACAAAAAATAACCAGACATGCGTTTACAATTATTACAATAGCAATTGTATGTATTTTAATTAGTGCTAATGGTTTATCTAATTCTAACAAAATTAAAGTAGACTCTTTAAGTGATCGATATAAAGATTTATTTCACTTAGGAGCCGCCATCAATCAAGATATTATTTTTGGGAAAGATGTACAATCTTTAAACATAGTAACATCAGAATTCAATTCTATAACGCCTGAGAACTCTTTAAAATGGCTGTATCTTCAGCCATCTCCTAATAAATTCAATTTTATTGCCGCGGATAAATATGTTGCATTAGGGATTAAAAACAATATGAATATCGTTGGACATGCCTTAGTTTGGCACAACCAGCTTGCAGATTTCATGAAGAATACTTCAAGTAGTGCAGCGTTTACTAATCATGTGAAAAACCACATACATACAGTTGTTTCTAGGTACAAAGGGAAAATTGATGCATGGGATGTGGTTAATGAGGCTTTTAAGGAAGATGGATCGCTTAGACCCTCTGTTTTTAAAAAGCAGATGGGAGAGAATTACATTGAAGACGTTTTTAAATTAGCTGAAACAGCCGATCCGGATGCGGACTTGATTTACAACGATTATAATTTATATAAACCCGCCAAACGAGCAGGAGTTCTTAAAATGGTGAAAAAGCTTCAAGACAATGGTATTAAGATAAATGCAATAGGTGTTCAGGCACACTGGAGATTGAAATCTCCAAGTTTAAATGAAATTGAACAAATGATATTAGATATTTCGGCTGCTGGTGTTGACTTGATGTTTACAGAGCTAGATATTACAGTATTGCCAAATCCTTGGGAATTAGTTGGCGCAGAAGTCACTCAAAATTTTTCAAAATTTGAAGGAGATCCAAAAATGGACCCTTATCCCAATGGGCTTCCAAAAGAGATAGAAATACAATTGGCAAAGCGTTACAAAGATATTTTTAAGCTATTTATGAAACACCAGGATAAGATTAGTAGAGTTACATTTTGGGGAGTTATAGATCAATATTCTTGGCTTAACGATTGGCCTATAAAGGGGCGTACGAACTATCCATTGCTATTTAACAGGGAGTACCAACCTAAATTAGCTTACAAAACGTTGGCTAATCTTATTGAGAATTAATTATTAAACTAATTTAACGAAACGATTATGATTCTAAACACCATTAATTTAGTTCACAAATTGAAGCCCTTAATACTGTTGCTTCTTTTTATGAGTTCATCATTTATTTTTTCTCAATCTAAAATAAGTATTGAAGGTTTAGTATATGATATATATGCCTATCCGGTTCCTTATAGTTCCATTGGTATTTCAAAGAAGAATATAGGAGCTAGTGCAACGGAAGACGGGAGTTTTAGTTTTTTTGTTTCCAAAAAAGAATTGATGGATACACTAAAGGTCTCTTCTATAGGTTTTGAGACTTACAAAATTAGCGTTCAAGACTTTATTAAATTAAAAGATAAAAAGATCGTTTTAAAAGATAAGATAACTGAATTAAAAGAAATATCAATTCAAAGTTCAAAAACAATTGTAAAAAATGCCCTTAAAAAACTTAAAACGAATACTCTAAGCAGCAAACATACACTTGGGATGCTATACAGGCGTTGGTCTGTAGAAGATGAAATTTGTCGTTTTTTTATTGAACAGTATATTGATGTTGTAGATCGCGGACCTTCGTCCAGTATATATGGATTTAAGATCCGTCACAATCGTACCTCTTCTGATTATAGATTTGTAAAAAACCTTCAAAAAAAACACTCATTACAGTATATGGAGTGGAATAATCCGCTGCGAAAAGGAATTTCATTGGGCGCTTATAAATGGAAAAAAATAAAGGATACTAATTATGATGATGATGATATTGTAGTAATCAAAGGAAGCGAGAAAAACGGTGATTTTATAACACTATATATTGGATTAAATACGGCGAAAATATATAGATTAGACATGTTTAAGACACATAAAGAAGGAACGTCTATGGACGCTATTTATGTTTATAAAAATAACAATCAAAACAAGCTGTATTTGAGTTATCACAAAAGGGAGTATACATTCCAGGTTAAAACGCCTGAACATATAAAAAGAATTATGATTCAAACTGGAAAAAAACCAAAGCCTATTGTTCCAGTAGCCTACAGACATGAAGTTTTTGTTTTGAACTTAGATGACAATTCCAAAACAACAAAATCTAAAGGTGATGAATATAATCAAAGAGATATGACTTTATATAAATTAGACTATAATCAAAACTTTTGGAATAATTTAAGTCTTCCCCCAGAAACCAAATTTTATCAAAAAAACAGAGAGGAACTTGAAGGGTTGTTTGATGTTCCGATTGAGATCCAATTTAAGTATTCAAATTCAAATTAATATAAAGTTTTTATACCTCATATGAAGTTGTAAACCTCAAAGAAATTGGTTATCTAGATCTTTTAAAGTATGATGGAACCGATAATACTACTATAATTTCTTGGTGGGAAATTAGCATTAAAAATAAAAAATCGGGTAATATTTCTAAAGTATATCATCACAATTAAATTACTGTAAACAAAGAAGGTTTAATTGTAAAAGAAGATTATTATTGGAGCCCATTCTTATTGCCGCAATAATTTTTTTTAAAATTATTTAATGATTCAATTGAAAAAGGAAGTATAATTTAGTAAAAGAACTACAATCTTCTTGATTGTGGTTTTTTATTTTATGAAAAGTAGTAAATTTTAACTATTTTTCAAATAACAACACATTTTTTAGACTTATAACAATAGTAACGCTAAGTCCTAAAAAATCAATTCTACTTGCAATTTGATTTCTTATAGTTTTTTCGATATAAATTAAAAATAGTATTATTTTTACGTGCTACACTTTTTAGTTTTATAAATATAATATGAAATACTCTTTTAGAAATTCCTCAACCCGCCTTGGAGGATACCTTTCTTTTGTTGTTTTTTTCTTTATTATTTATAGGATAGAAGTCGTTAGAGAACTATTTGTCCATTGCACAGGAACAGTTCCTGCGGAGTTTTATACATTACAGAAAAGACCAAATTAAAAAGAGTATCAATATAAGACCAATAGATTTTTTCCGGGTCCCCAAAAGTCAGTTCAAAATAATAATGTGTAAATCATTTTCGATCAAAACAACAAAAGAGAACTTTTTTACAGAAGAGTTCATTTTTAAGTTAATAACGTAAATAGTAACATAGAAAAACAATTTTATTTTAAATAATCGTATGAAAAAATTAGTTCTCATTCTATTCATTGTAAGCACCAATTTTATTAGCTATTCCCAAATAAATCCAGATAATATTGAGATTGTAAGAGACCACTATGGTGTGCCTCATATCTACGCAGATTTAGATACAGAAGTTGCCTATGGCTTTGCTTGGGCACAAGCAGAAGATCATTTTAAACTTATACAAGAGGCGTATTTAGCAGGAAATGGATTGTTAGGAAAGCTTATTGGATTAAAAGGAGCTGGTGCAGATTTCTTAACACAGTTTATTCAATCCGAAAAAATTGTTAATGAAAAATTTCAAACGCTTGATGAAAAATTTGTTGCACTTATTGATGCATTTGCTCAAGGATTAAATGCATTTGCTATAAAACATCCAAAACAAGTTTTAGAGAAAAAGTTATTTCCACTCACACCTCAAAAATTACTTCGCTACACACAACTGCAATTATTTATATCAAATGGTGCTGACAAGCTAGTCACTGGCATAGTAAACAATACATTGTCTTGGCCATATGAAATTGAACAAGACACCAAGGGATCAAATTTAATTGCGGTTAGCAGGAGCAGAACAGGTTCTGATGAAACTTTTTTAACTATCAATACACACCAACCCTTAGAAGGTCCTACCTCTTGGTATGAAGCCCATCTGGTAAGCAAAGAGGGAACCAATATTATTGGAGCTGCTTTTCCTGGTTCACCTTGCTTACTAACAGGAGCCAATGAGTTTTTGGGATGGACACATACCGTAAACTATCCGGACAAGGCAGATGTATACGCGCTAGAAATGCACCCAAAGAAAAAAGATGTCTATTTGGTAGATGGAGTAGCATACAAGCTAGAAAAATTTAAAGCAAAACTTCATTTTAAATTCCTTGGTATGAACATTCCTATTAAGAAAAAATTTTATCACAGTATTTATGGTCCAACCCTAAAAAATAAAACAGGTGTATATGCTGTAAGAACAACAAGTACAACAAATATTAATGCGATAGAGCAGTGGTGGAAGATGAACAAAGCGACGAATTTTACAGATTTCTATAAAGCACTTGAAATGAAAGCGTTACCAGGGTATAATATTGGTTATGCAGATAGAAACGATACTATTTTTTACATCTCCAATGGTAAAATTCCTATCAGGGCGAAGGGCTATGATTGGACTGATGTGGTTCCTGGAAATACGCTCAAAACATTATGGGATACTTACTATGATATCAAAGACTTGCCACAAGTGGTTAGTCCAGCCTCTGGTTTTGTTTACAATGCCAATCACACTCCTTTTAAATCTTCTGGAAAGGCAGACAATCCAATAGCGGAAAATTTCGCAAAAGAAATGAACTTTGAAACCTATGACAACAACCGTTCTACAAGACTTTTACAATTACTAGAAGAAGAAGAACATATCGACTATGAGCGCTTTAAACGCATAAAATACGATCATCAATTGCCCACACCTTTACAGTATAATTTTATGGATTTAAATCCTTTGTTTGAGATGAAACCGGCAGACTACCCAGACGTTAGCGTGTTATTATCAGAAATTCAAACTTGGGATAGAATTACGAACACTACTTCTTACGGAGCAGGAGCTTATGCTTCACTATATTACCAGCTAAGACCTTTTTATGATCAATTAGGTGGAGACCGTATTTTTACGCATCAAGCCTTGTATAAGGCTTTGAAAATCACAAAAGAGCATCTAAAAACGTATTTTAATAGTGATCGTATTCAGCTGGGAGATTTACAAAAGTTAGTAAGAGGAACCAAAGAACTTCCTATTTTTGGACTACCTGATGTGGTCACCGCAATGCGTGGTGTGCCTTATAAAGATGGACGTATAAAAATTACACACGGAGAGTCTTATATTGGCTTGGTAAGATTTACACCTACTAAAACATATTATGAATCTGTTATTTCGTATGGAAATAGCCGAAGACCAGAAAGCCCGCACTATACAGATCAGATGGAGTTATATGCTGATTTTAAAACAAAAAAAATGTCATTTGATAGAGAAGTTGTTATGAAAACAGCCAAAAGAAGGTACGCACCAAAATAGGTTTTTTAATATAAAAAAGTTTATTTTAAATAAGCAATAACAAACATTAGTAGTATAGAGCTGTTTCATTCCATTAATTCATCTTGTACTAAGTCTTTGTTTTATCAATTATTTTTTAACAACATTTGTAAATAATTTAATTAAACACTTTTATAGTCTTTTATAAAAAACGATACTTTTAAAATTATGTCTTTAAATAAATGCTCTGACCAATTTTTTAAACAAATTGACCTATAATGAAACTATTTAATTACAGAATAAATTGTTATTTGTAATTGATTCATAACAGAAAATTAAATGCAAGAAAATAGAATGTCGGTTGGAGTTTTAATTGTTTTTTTAATTTGTAGCTTAGGGTTAAATGCTCAAAAAAAAGAAAAGACTTCTAATATAAAACAGCCCAACTTTTTATTCGTTATGGTAGACGATCAACCTTTTGATGCCGTTGGGTTTTCTGGTCGTTATCCATTTTTAAAAACACCAAATATTGATCGATTAGCAAAAGAAGGTGTAAATGTTAAGAATTTTTTCGTAACACAATCTATATGTTCCCCATCTCGAGCTAGTTTTTTAACGGGCACGTATCCTCATATTCATGGTGCAAACCAAAATAATCGTCATGTAGATCCAAACTGGGATAAATTTGCACCCTATTCTAGTCACTTACAAAAAGCGGGGTATGAAACAGCGCATGTGGGTAAAATTCATATGGCACATTCAAGAGGAAAAGCTCACATAAGACCCGGTTTCGATTACTGGTTTAGTTTTATAGGTCAAGGGAAATATTTTGATCCTCCGGTCAATGAAAATGGACGCGAGTATCAAGAAAAAGGATATATGACAGATATTCTTACAGATAAAGCAATTACTTGGTTAAAAGAAAAACGAGATACAAATAAACCGTTTAGTTTAAATCTTTGGCACAAAGCGGTGCATCAACCGCATCTTCCAGCTCCAAGACATGCAGATTTATATGTAGACGAGGAATTGCCTACACCACCTTATGATACGCATAAAGAAACCTTTAAAGGGAAGCCTGAATGGCAAAGAAAAAAAACCTACGGTTTTGCTTGGAAGAAGAATCTTCCAATTCCGTCTGAATTGCCAGAACAAAAATGGCCAATAAATTATGATAAGAATATGCAACTTTTGCGATGTTTAGCTGCTATTGATGAATCTCTTGGAAGGGTTCTAACTACTTTAGAGGAAATGGGTGAACTAGACAATACTGTAATTATTTACACTAGTGATAATGGGTATTTTATGGGAGAGCATACTTTTTTAGACAAACGCTTAGCTTATGAAAACTCTATGCGTGTTCCCATGCTTATTCGTTATCCCAAAATAATTAAAGAACGTACCGAAGTAAAAGAACAATGTTTGAACATCGATATGGCTCCGACAATTCTGAATCTAGCAGGAATAGAAAAACCAGACTATATGCAAGGAGAGTCGATGGTAAATTTATTGAAGGGTGAAAAAGAAAAGAACTGGAGAAAAGCAATTTTATTTGAATATTATGTAGATAGCTACTGGCCGTATGCCGGACCAAATCAAATTGCTGTGAGAACAGAAAGATATAAGTTGGTAGATTCTTTTTTAGCCAATGATATTGATGAGTTGTATGACCTTAAAAATGACCCTGGTGAAATGAATAACTTAATTGATATTGCTAACTATGATGACATAGAACAAAATCTTAGAGATCAAGCAACCACATTAAAAAAACAATATAAATACAATCCAAATAGAGATTGGTGGCTAAAAAAGGTCATGAAATCTAAGCAAAACCAAAAAAACTACTAATTGTAAAGACATTACTCATTTAAAAAATTGTATTTTAGTGAAGTAAATCGTTGTAATGAAAAAACAAGTTTCTATCTCAATTCTTTTTGTTTTAATTTTTTTTTCTTCTCTAATCCATGGGCAGCAAATTAAACATCTGGGTGTTTATGATGGGATTAGTAGCGGTGCTGCGCGTGCTTTTGAAAAAGACAGCTTGGGGTATATGTGGATTGGAACTTCTCAAGGTCTAAATAAATATTCTGGACATGAATTTAAAAGGTACGATACGTATGTTTCTGATGGAGTTGAAGATATTATTAATATTGCAGGAAATATCTTCGTTTTAGGCTCTAAAGGACAACTGCTGAAATACCAGTATGAACAGGACAATTTTAAATCCATATTAAGTCTCAAAAATTTTAATTTTTTATCTTTTGAGTTGCTCAATGATCATACCTTAGTAATTGGACTTAAATCCGGACTGCTAATTCATGATTTAGAATCCAATAAAACCAGTAAATTACAACATTCTAAAACCCGTTTTAATAGGAAGATTCATGTAAGAGATAGCAAGGTTTATGTTGCCTCAACTAATGGGATTAATGTGTATAGTTATTTAGAGACTTCCAATCAACTTATGTATCAGCATACACTTTTAGAGGGCATTGAAACACTTGATTTTGATTTTGACAATCAAAATAGAATTTGGGCTGGAACGTATCAAAAGGGACTTTTTGTAATTGATGCACAAAACACTAAAAATGTAGACTTATATGATAGTCAAGTTGATACATTTACGGCAAGATCTATTGATTTTGATAGAGAAAATAATGCCTTAATCTCTGTTGAAGGTATAGGGTTATTAGTAATAGATCAAGATTTAAATATTGTTAAGACTTTAAAACATGATCCCAATAAACTTAACTCTTTAAGTCAAAATAGTATTTATGAGATTTTTGTGGACGATGAAAACGTTTATTGGCTGGGTTTGAGAGAAATTGGTATTGATTTGGTGTATCCAAAAAACAATCCATTTAATAATATTTCTTATGTGCCATACAAGTCAAATAGTATACACAATAACAATATTCGTTCTATATATTTTGATGAAAGTGATACTGTTTGGTTTGGAACAGAAAACGGAATTAGTAAGCTTTCTCCGGATGGAATGTGGACTAATTTTAATAAGAACCCAGATTTAGCAAACAAGGCAGTATTAACTATAAATAAGTACAATAACCATCTTATTTTAGGAGTGTATGGTAGTGGATTAATTAAGTTCAATCCAGAAACAGGAAAAACAGATGTTTTTCCTTTAATTGAAGATAACAATAAATCTAAATTAATTTTTGCCACTCATGTTGACCAAAGTGAAGTCTGGGTCGGAGGGATTGATGGTCCTGTAAAACACTATCAAAACGGTGTTTTAGTTAACAGTTATAAGACGGGGAATGCGCGGTCTATTATCTCTAATAATCAAGACCTTATATTTGTGGGGTCTGCTAACGGCTTGAAGGAAATTAATAAACGAACCAAAAAAATAAGACCGATTAAAAATAAGGCCATTGAAAATATTCCACAGATTTATTCTTTGTGTTTTGATGAAATCAACAATTGTATTTGGATTGGAAATACGCAAGGGCTTTTAAGCTATGATCTAACGACTAAAGAGATTAAGCACCTAAATAAAGAGCTAAATTTTGAATCGGGAACTGTATTTTCGATTCAAAAAGATGCTAACGCAAACCTATGGTTGGGAAGTTATTCGGGTCTATGGAAGCTTAATCCAAAAAGAGGCATTATCAGAAAATTTGATGCGGCGGATGGCTTAACTATTGAATCGTTTGGTTTTGGTGCATCCACGCAATCTAATACTGGCCGTTTGGCGTTTGGAGGTCCCAAAGGAGCAACGTTATTTAGCCCTAAAGATTTATCAAGTGAGAAAGAAGACTTAAAGATTTATGTTTCTGAATTCAAAATTAATGGGGTTGCACCAGACGCTACAATCCTTGATAAAAACATAAATTTCCTTGATAAAATCGAACTAAATTACAATCAAAATTCATTAAGTTTTAATTTTGAGACCCCCAAGCTTCATGGGTCAAAAAAACAAGTATTCAGTTGGGAATTAAAGGGCTTTGACAACCAACCAACCCTATCAAAAAATAGTCGACAAGCCGTATATTCAAAATTACCTGCAGGTTCCTATTCTTTAGAGACAAAAGTTACAAATGTAGATGGCGTTTTATCTTCAGAAATCTATAGCATAGACGTTATTATTAAACAACCGTTTTGGTTAAGTAATTTCGCTTTTTTAGTATATATATTCCTAGGACTTGTCTTAGGGTATCTATTAATTCTAATAAAAAAATCAAGAGCTGATCAGAAGTTTAATGATAACAAAATAAAATTCTTTACCGAAGTTGCACACGATATTAGAACTCCTGTTACCTTAATTCAATTATTGGTTTCTCAACTTTCAGAAAAAAACAAATTTCAAAATAGTATTGAGCTAATACAACGAAATACACAAAATTTAAATGAATATGTAACACAACTTTTAGATTTTCAAAAGGCAGACCGAGGGATGCTAAAGCTGTCAGTTAAAAAAGTAGATTTAAAGAAAATAATACACAGAACTGTTGCTGAGTTTGAGCCTCTGCTCATTGAAAAGTCTATTGATATATCTTTATCAGTTCCAAAGGTTTATTTATGGTTTGATGAAACTAAAGTATCACGAATTTTTTATAATTTAATTTCAAATGCTATAAAATATAGCGAGGATGGGGGGCAAATCGAAATTAAGGTTTTAGTAAATAATAAAAATGTCCAAATTGATTTTATAGACAATGGAATAGGAATTCCAGAAGATGAACATAAATTATTATTTTCAAGATTTACTAGAGGAACTAATATTAACAATAAAGGAATTTCAGGCTCTGGAATTGGTTTAATGATTTCCAAAAAAATTATTGAATTGCACGGGGGAACAATTGAGTTTAAGAGTAAACAGAATATAGGGTCCACCTTTTCTTTAACTCTTAAAAAGGGAAGCGAACATTATAACGAAAAGGACTTGTTTGTTAAAGAGTCAGAAGTTTTCGATTCAGAGTCTATTCAAGAGGGTATTACTAGTAATAAAACCTTATTGCTAGTAGAGGATAATGAGGACTTAAGAGCCACCATTAAATTTGAGTTGGAAAAGAAATATACTGTGATTGATGCCCCTAACGGCAGAGAAGCACTTTTAATAGCGCTTTCAAAAAATCTAGATTTAATTATAACGGATGTAATGATGCCTGTGATGGGTGGAAAAGAGCTTTGTAATACTATAAAAACCAATTTTCAAACAAGTCATATTCCTTTGATTATGATTACTTCCTTAAACGATGTTGATGACAAAATTGAAGGTCTTGAAATTGGGGCAGATGCGTATTTAGAAAAACCCTTTAATATGAAAATATTAAATGCATTGATTGTTAACCTTTTGAATTCAAGACAACCCATTACTCAAATCTCTAAATCAAGCTTAGATCCTAAACAGCAGGTGAAATCTAACGACGAAAATTTCTTATCTGATATAGTTGAGATTATAAAAATGAATATTACCAATAGTGAATTTTCGATTGATTTAATATCTGAAAAAACAGGCCTTAGTCGGTCTAAGTTATTTCGAAAGTTAAAAGGCTTGACAAATATGTCTCCTGTTGACTTAGTAATTAAAATTAAATTAAATCATGCCTCAGAGTTACTAAAAAACAATAAAACCATGCGTATTAGTGAAGTTGCCTACGCATCTGGTTTTAATGATCCCAAGTATTTTAGCACCTTATTTAAGAAATTCTATGGTAAAACTCCTAAAGAATATAGTGAAACGCTTTAAATTATCACGTCTGCTAAATAATTAACCTTTTTGGATAAAAAGTTAACTTCACTCTTAAGGTCTGTCCTTAGATTGTGATATATAAAATTGTTATGAATACCAATTTCAGAATCAGAAGCGAATACCAATATTGATTGATAGTACTTATTCTTTTACTTTCGCATCTCGCCATATAATTTGTATATTCAATAACCTATTATCATAAATCATAAATGAGAACTAACCATCACTTATCAATCTTAATATTAGTACTGCTATCCATACTTTATGGTTGTAAATCAGCCCCTACAAAATCGAATAAAAAGTCGCCTAATTTTATCATTATTTTAGCCGACGATCAAGGATGGAATGGCACCTCAGTGCAAATGATGGATGAAGAAATTCGTTCAAAAAGCGATTATCATCAAACTCCTAACTTAGAAGCATTGGCCAAACGAGGTATGCGTTTTTCTTCCGCCTACGCGAGTGCTCCAGTCTGTTCACCCTCAAGGTATAGTATTCAGTTTGGACAAACTCCAGCCCGGCTTAAAATGATTAGAGTAGGCATGAATACCAATCATATCAATCATCAAACAGCGCTTACAATACCGAAGTTGTTAAAATCAATTGACCCTAATTATACAGCGGCTCATTTTGGTAAATGGGGTATTGATGTTGATCCTTCAGTTCTTGGATATGATTACAGTGACGGGATTACAGGGAATAAAGAGGGTGGATTTAGTTACAAATCATCTAAAAAGATGCAATGGGGTAATACCATTACAGAGGATCCTAAGAAAATCTTTAGCACCACGCAAAGCGCTATTGATTTTATTGAATCTCAAGCAAAATCTAAAACGCCTTTTTTCTTACAAGTGTCCCATTATGCAGTTCATTCAGACATTATGGTGCGAGAAGAAACACTAGAAAAATATAAAAATAAAGCAAAGGGAAAGTATCAAAAACATGAAGGATTTGCTGCAATGACAGAAGATCTAGATACCGGTGTAGGTCTGTTATTAGACCGTGTTAAATCCTTAGGTTTAGAAGGTGATACCTATATTATTTATACTTCAGACAATGGGGCTGTTCCTATAATGCCTCCGAAACGATTTTATAAGCAGGGCTCAAACTTTCCTTTAAGTAGAGGAAAATGGGATGCCATGGAAGGCGGTATACGCGTTCCTTTTGTAATTGCTGGACCAACAATTAAGGCAGGAATAGCATCGAAGACACCAATTACATTTTCAGATTTACTACCAACTATAGTAGATTTAGCAGGTAATAAAAAGCTCAATCATACCAATTTAGATGGCGGAAGTTTTAAAACTCTACTAGCTAATGATGGCGAGGGTGTTGTAAAACGTTTTTCTGAAGGTCTTATATTTCATGTTCCTTACGAAAATGGAATCGCGCTGAAAAGAGCCCATTCGGCGATCATAATCGATAATTTTAAATTAATAAAATTTCATGATACAAATGAGTTTTTATTATTTAATATAAATAAAGATTTAGAAGAAAAAAAGAATTTAGCGCTCATGCTTCCTGAAAAGCTGAAGGAACTAGAAGATGCCTTAGACTTTTATTTAAAGGATGTTAAAGCACCTAAATGGCAGCCAGGCATTAATTGGAAAAATAAACCCATTGAAAAATTTAATTCTTACCACTAGTTAATTTAAGTTTTCCAGATTAAAAGTTAAATTATTTATGCAAAGGAGTTTAAATTTATTAGGTTGGTTAATTATTTAAATTATCTGAACAATTCTTAAACCTTTAGTTTCTAATCTTTCTTTACATTTATATAAATAAACAAATCTATTTATGAAAAAAATTATTGTAATCCTTTTATTGGGTTTAGCTACAAATTTGTATTCTCAAAACACTAGTGAAGAACGCGCCAATGAAATAACAAATGAGATGTCTGAAGTTCTTTCTTTAAATTCGGAAGAAAAAGCAAAAGTCTACGAGATTCAACTAAAACGCTTTAATGAAGTGAATATAATTAGAAGCACTTATAAAAAGGATCCAGAAACTAAAAAGGCTGAATTAAAAAAGGTGTACAACAGACTCTTTGGAAAATTAAAAAATGCACTTGACAAAAAAAAGATGCAACAATGGAGAATTTACAAAAGAAATAAATAAACTATTAACTATTAACTAAAAACAATTATTATGATTAAAAAAATTACTTTATTATTTTTTGCACTTTGTACAAGTGTTATTACTGCGCAATCAATATCTATGACCGATTCAGGCTTATTTGGAACTGGAAATCATGCAACTTGGAACACAATATTTACAGCTGCTAACAAAGAAGCAACAACGAGTGGACTTGCTCAAACAGTAGTAATCAATATTACAGATTTGGCTGAAGGAACAACATATCGAATATATAAAACACTTGCTAATGGCACTTCAGGGGACTTTAGTCAGATTGGGGATTTAGTAGTGGGGGAAAATACAATTACTGTTACCGCAGCTGAATTCGCTCGTGTAGTAAAATTTCAGTTTTCAGGTACTGGCTCGATTGAGTTTGATTCATTTTCACTTAATGGTGAACTTCTGTATCCAGTTGAAGAAGAAGAATTTGAATGCGAGGAAACCATTATTGGCGAATCAAATTTATTTGTTTCACAAAATGTTGCTGCTCTTCCTTTTTATTTAACAGCTGCAGTTAAGGCTGAAGGTAATATGAATACTGATCACTCATTTGAAATGAATATTACTTGTTTGCCAGAAGGGGGCGCTACTTATAAGATTTATAAGACTAATTCAGGAGGAAATGATATTGAATGTTGTCAAGCAGCCCTTAGTTTAGGTGTATTCAAAAAAACTGTTGCTGCTGTAGCATGGAATAGAAACCTTAGATTCCAATTTAGTACCGGTAATATTGGCTTTTCTTCACTATCTGTGAATGGTTCGGACGTGTTAGGCTTGGAGGATGTAAACTCTTCAGTATTCTCTATCTATCCAAACCCCGCAACAGACTTAATTTCTATTAGGGGAGTTGAAAATATCAAATCAATAAAAGTATACTCTATTTTAGGAAGTTTAGAAAAAGAAGTTTTTAATACCAATCAAATTGATATCTCAGAACTTTCATCTGGTATTCATTTAATCAAGGTTGATAACGGAACTGTTTCAATCAAAAAAATAATCAAACAATAGTTAATTTATTTAAGAATTAAAGCTGATATATTAATCTTAATATATCAGCTTTTTTTTTAATTTATTAAATACCATTTATGTACCCTTTTAATAAGTATATTTTCCGGATTGTATTTTTAATAGCAATCTCTTCTTACAGTCAAAATAATTCAAATAAAAAAAAGGCACCGAATATTGTATTTATTTTTTCGGATGACCATGCAACCAATGCAATATCTGCTTATGGAGGTATTTTTAAAGAATTGGCGCCAACACCAAATATAGATCGTATTGCAAATGAGGGTGCATTGCTCAAAAATGCCTTGTGCACAAATGCTATTTGTGGTCCTAGTAGGGCAGCTATATTAACCGGGAAATACAGCCATGTTAATGGGTATTATAAAAATTATAAAGGAGGCGTTTTTAACAATCAACAATGGACGTTTCCTCAGTCTTTAAAAGAAGTAGGGTACCAAACGGGCTTAGTAGGGAAATGGCATTTAGCATCAGAGCCTATTGGTTTTGATTACTATAAATACCACATATCTCGAGGAGAACAAGGCCTGTACTGGAATCCGGTATATAATGATAATGGTATAAATAAAAAAGAAAAGGGCTATGCAACAAATTTAACTACCGACTTTGCGTTGGATTGGCTGAACTCTAGAGATACTAAAGAACCTTTTTGTTTGCTGTTACAGTTTAAAGCCCCACATCGTGAATGGGCACCAGATACTAAATATAAAAATTTATGGGAGGGTCAAGAAATGCCCTATCCATCTACTTTTAATGATACTTATGAAGGCAGAGAATTAACGGCTGGCGATACGGAGATGACCATGGATTATTTTAGTAGACAAGACATGAAAATGACACCACCAGACGCTCTATCAAAAAGTGATCGAAGGAAATGGAGTCAATTTGGATTTAAACCCAACGAAATAGTAACTCCTGATGAAAATTTAAGTCCACAAGAAGTCCGAGAATGGAAATATCAAAAATATATTAAAGATTATTTAGCAACGATTCGATCCGTTGATGATAATATTGGTAGAGTATTAGCCTATTTAAAGGAGAATGGATTAGAAGAAAATACCATTGTAATTTATGCTTCAGATCAAGGGTTTTTCTTAGGAGAACACGGGTTTTTCGATAAGCGTTTTATGTATGAAGAGTCTTTGAAAATGCCCTTTGTTATTAGGTATCCTGGTAAAATTAAACCAGGAACCATTGTAGATGATATTGTTTCAAATATAGACTTTGCTCCAACCTTATTAGATATGGCAGGGGTTGCTGCTCCCGAGCAAGTTCAAGGGAAAAGTTTTTTCTCTAACCTAAAAGGAGAAACTTCTGAAGATTGGCGACAATCTATGTATTATCATTATTATGAATACCCATACTATCATCGTGTACAACCTCATTACGGAATAAGAAATCAACGGTATAAATTAATCCATTTTTATTATAATATGGATGTATGGGAACTGTATGATTTGAAGAACGATCCCAATGAGATGAACAATTTAATAAATATAGAAGCAAACTTAGAACTTATTGGAGAGTTAAAAAAAGAACTTTATAAATTAAAAGAGAATTATGGGAATAATCTTTCTTTAGAAGAATTAAGAAATATTTCTGATACAGATTTTGGAGGCTTGGAGTCTAAAAAAAAATAAAATGAAATTTCCAGAAAAAGAAAAAGAATTATTCAATAAAATATTGAAGCAATTAACCAAGAATGCTAAAAAGAGTTATAAAGAAAATATTCCAATCAACGCTATTAAGAATATAACAAAAAATAAAGAATAGAAGTATCAATACCCCTAGCTGATTAATAAATAGGTAATATATTTTAAAAAGGATACTAATATTTAATTTTATATTTAAATAAAAAGCAATACTAAGGTGATTATTAGTAGTAAAAAAGAACTATTAAACGGCTATATTGATATCTCTGATTTACAAAAAGGATTATATTTTATTAGTGTAAACCACCGCTATCATCATAAGTTTTTAAATAATAGAAGGCTAATTATACCTTGTTTTTGTTTATTTTTAGTTAGTATTTTAACTTTTTTAACTAGTGTATAATATGAAGCTATTAAAAATCAGTTTTTTAATCCTATTTTTTATATCTCTTACGGGCTCAAAGCCTCCAATATCCTCAGATAAATTAAATGTTTTATTCATCATAGCAGACGATTTAAATTGTGCTTTGGGTGCTTATGGAGATCCACTTGCAATCACACCAAATATTGATAAGTTAGCAAAAATGGGCGTTGTTTTTGGCAATACTCATGTCCAATATCCGCTGTGTGGTCCCTCTAGAGTTTCTTTGATGACTGGGTTGTATCCTGATCAAACAAAATCAAAAAAATTAAGACTGTACGTTCGACAAACCATTCCGGATGTAGTAACAATAGGTCAAAAATTTAGAAAGGAAAATTATCATTCAGTAAGAGTTGGTAAAATTTACCACTACCACAACCCTAGAGATATTGGAACTGCCGGTCATGACGATTCTTATACTTGGGATAGAACTGTAAACCCTTACGGACGAGATAAAATTGAAGAATATAAATTAAAGGGTTTAAAGTCAAAATTAGATGGAGGAACTTTAAGTTGGTTGCAGGCAGATGGAAATGATGAAGAGCAAACAGACGGAATTGGCGCCACAGAAACTATCGGATTTTTAGATGAGTTTTCTAAAAGTGGTGAGAATTTCTTTTTAGCATTTGGCCTTTATAGACCGCATGTTCCCTTTGTAGCTCCAAAAAAATATTTTGATTTATATGACATTAACGATTTTAAGGTGCCACAAAGCACGGATGATTATCTGAATACAATTCCAAAACCTGCTGCAATTTCTGTTCGTCGTAAAAAAGAACAAGTGGATTTAGATTCTGATTTAGCTAAAGAGATTAAGCATGCCTATTATGCAACCACTAGTTTTGTAGATGCACAAATTGGACGTGTTTTAGACAAGTTAAAGGAAACCGGTTTAGATAAAAATACAATTGTTGTTTTCACTTCAGATCATGGTTATCACCTTGGTGAACATGGCCATTGGCAAAAGCAAACGCTGTTTGAAGATGGTACACGTGTTCCTTTAATCATTGCAGGACCAGGGATTAAAAACAATAAAGAAATTATTAATAACCCAGTTGAATTGGTTGATTTGTATCCTACAATTATGGACCTAGTTCAAATGCAAACTCCAAAATTTGTGAGTGGTAAAAGTATTGTTCCACTTCTTGAAAATTCAGCAAACATAGTTCGAGAAAGTGCCCTTACAGAACTTCAGGTAAATACAGGGAATGGAATAGCACAAGGATATTCAATTAAAACAAAACGGTATCGCCTAAGTCAATGGGAATATAAAGGTGTTAAAGCTTATGAATTATATGATCATTTTTCTGATACATCTGAGCTTACGAATCTTTCTGAATATTCAGGCTATCAAAAGATTAGAGATTCACTAGTTAAAATTTTAGACATTCGAATTCTTAATGCTAAAAAAGTTCCTCTGGGTTTAGGAAGACAAATTAATAATGCAAAACCTTGGCAAGAACCAAAAATAATTCGTTCGAAACCTAAATAGATATAGTTGTTTTTCCAATTTCAACAAGATTGATTCCTAAATGACTCGTTAAATTCACCTATTACCCCCAGACACATAACCATTAGACCCTAATAACAAATTTGATTTGAATTACTATTGTAATATAATAACCATACGAATATAATTAAGGTTAGTCGCGTGAAATTAAAAATAAATTAAATAAAAATTATGGAAAATATAAATAAATTTATAAGCAGTATAGATGATTCTACTCCTAATAAAATTAGAGAAAGTAAAAGTGATGCTGAATTTAGAAGGTACTTAAGAGAGAACAACTGTAAGCAATTAAATTTAACCATAGTTAGCCAACAATGTGAACTGTTAAAGGCTTTCGCTGATGAATTTAATGATAGTACAGATACTTATATTTTAGAAGAAAGGATTGTTACATTTTTAAAAGCCTTTAATTGTGGCTAACTATTTACAATAGTACCCGTTATCAAAGCCTTTTTTGTTTTCATAAAACTCCTAAAAATCAGGTAAATAAAAATCGGAAATAAGTAAACAAAAGCATATTTTTTAAAACAAAAACAAAAACAAACATCATGAATAAAAAAACTTTTTTACTATTAATAACAGCAGTATCTGCTTTAGGCGGATTACTATTTGGATACGATACAGGGGTTATTAATGGCGCTCAATTTTACTTAAGTAAACATTTTGACTTGGATTCAGCAATGAAAGGTTGGGTTGTTGGAAGTGCTTTGTTAGGCTGTCTAGTTGGAGCCATTGCAGCAGGTCCTTTAAGTATCAGATTTGGTAGAAAGCACTCTTTAATAATTTCAGCTATCTTATTTTCTTTGTCTGCCTTTGGTTCTGGTTTGCCATCTATTTTTTCAGAGTCTATTTCTTTATTGGTTTTCTTTAGAATTATTGGAGGATTGGGTATTGGTATCGCCTCTATGAATGCGCCTATGTACATAGCCGAAATTGCACCAAGTGATATAAGAGGAAAAATGGTTACCTACTATCAACTTGCTATCGTTATTGGCTTTTTTGTAGTGTTTTTAGCTACCTATTTTATTGGAAATAATTTATCTGAAGTAGAAAATATAGCCTTTGGTTGGAAATACATGTTTTGGTCAGAGTTAATTCCAAGTTGCTTATTCTTGATATTATTGTTTTTTGTTCCAAAAAGTCCCCGATGGTTAGCTCTTAAAGGGAATGATGATGAGGCATTAGTTATCTTAACCAAGATACATGGCGCAGATCAAGCAAATAAAGAAATAGAAGCTATAAAAAATTCTCTTAAAACGAGCGGTTCTAATAATAAAGTGAACTACTTTTCAAAACTAATAATTGGAATTATAGTTATTGGAACAGCACTTTCTGTTTTACAACAATTTACAGGAATAAACGCCGTATTATATTATGGTGCCGATATTTTTGAAAAAGCACTTGGTTTTGGTAAAGAAGATATCTTGGCACAACAAATATTATTAGCATTTGTGAACCTGATATTCACATTTGTTGCGATGTTCACGGTAGATAAATTTGGAAGAAAGCCATTATTATATATTGGGTCTATTGGAATGATCGTTGGATTTTTATTACTAGGGATTACTTTACAGCAGCAATCTGTTGGGTTTTTATCATTATTAGGCGTGTTAATTTTCATAGCCTCATTTGCATTATCTATGGGACCTGTTGTTTGGGTTTTGCTTTCAGAAATGTTTCCAAATAAAATACGTAGCGTGGCGATGTCTGTAGCTGTAGCTGCTCAATGGGCTGCAAATTATGTAGTTTCGCAATCTTTTCCAATAGTTATGGATAGTGAAGTAAATAATAGTGCAACTTGGAACGGTTCATTACCGTATTTTATATTTACTATATTCATCGTAATAATAATGATTGTTACCTATAAATTTATCCCAGAAACAAAAGGAAAATCTCTGGAAGAAATTGAAGCATTCTGGAAAGTATAGTTTTTAATAGTTGTTTAACACTTATTATTAATAAGTTAAATGATTTAACGCACTATGAAAAACATTGTGCTAGTTTCAGAATTTCTGCAAAAATGGGTGTTTCTATAGACTCTGGCTCAGACCACATGGGATTTAGAACCGTTGCAACTAAAAAAATGATAACAAATAGTCAAACTACAGATTAAACCATATGTAATTTTAATAGTCAAAAAAGAAAAAGGTAATTTTTTATAAAATGAAGCAAAAGCATATTCAACATTTATATAATAGAGCAGGTTTTGCGGTAAGCTATAAAAAAGTAATTAATTTAAAAGATAAATCTAAAATTAAAGTCGTTAATAACTTATTTGCAGAGGCATTAAAAACGCAACCATTAGAATTAGATCTTACAGCGTTTAAAGCTTTTTCTGAATCTTTAGGACCCTATTCTAAAATAAATAGAATTAATAGACAAAAATTAAATAAAAAAAATAGAGAAAAGATTAAAGATTTAAATTACGCTTGGATTGAAAGACTTGTAAATCCGGATGCGGTATTAATCGAAAAAATGACCTTGTTTTGGGCCAATGTTTTTGTCTGTAAAGACAATAGGGTATTAAGTATACAGCATTACAACAACACATTAAGAAAATTTGCGCTTGGTGATTTTAAACAGTTTGTAAAAGCAATCGCAAAAGAAGCTTCAATGAGTAAATACCTTAATAACAATCAAAATGTTAAGAAGAGACCTAACGAGAATTTTGCTCGAGAGTTAATGGAACTTTTTACACTTGGTATTGGGCATTATACAGAACAAGATGTTAAAGAATCTGCAAGAGCCTTTACCGGCTGGAAAAACAACCGAAAAGGTGCGTTTATCTCCAACCCCAAGAAACATGATGATGGTCTAAAAACCTTTTTAGGAAAAACAGGGAACTTTGATGGGGATGCTATTATTGATATTATTTTAGAACAGAAACAATGTGCTAAATTTATTTGCGAAAAACTATATAGATATTTTGTAAATCCTAACATAAATGAAACTAATTTAAAAGAAATTACAGCGGTTTTTTATAAGGATTATGATATTCAAAAAGTGATGTATCATATTTTTAAATCAGAATGGTTTTATGATGATCAAAACATTGGAATAAAAATAAAATCTCCCTTAGAACTTCTAGTAGGAATACAAACGATTATCCCCATACAGTTTCAAAAGCCGCAGCAATTGCTGTATTTGCAAAAAATGATGGGCCAAATACTGCTAAATCCACCAAATGTAGCAGGATGGAAAGGTGGTAAAAGTTGGATAGACTCTAACACATTAATGTTTAGATTAAAATTACCTTCAATACTTTTAAACAATGCTATTATTAATCTAGAATCAAAAGGGGAGTTTGAAGACAATTTTGAAAATTATTATAAAACCAAAAAACGAAACTATCTCAAGACACTGCCATCTTGGAATGATTTTGAAAAAGAATACGCAGCCGTTTCAATTGAAGAATTAAAAAAAATACTAGTAATTTCTAATATAGATAAAGATACAGAAGCCTTTTTAGATAATTTAAAATTTAATTCGAATAAAGATCTGTGCATCCAACTCATGTCTATTCCAGAATATCAACTTTGTTAAATAATGGAAAGAAGAAAATTTTTAAAACAAAACGTACTCGCAAGTAGCTTGTTTTTTGTTCCAAGTTTTGTAAAGGCTTTCGAAAACGCCATAAAGGACTCTTTAGGGTTTAAAAAGCTTGTAATTGTGCAATTATCTGGTGGTAATGATGGTTTAAATACTATAATCCCGTATACAAACGATATTTATTATAAGAGTAGACCAAATTTAGCTATTGCAAAAAACGATTGCATTAAAATAACCGACGAGCTTGGGATAAATAAAAATTTAGCACCTTTAAAACACTTGTATGATAAAGGGTATTTATCTGTTATTAACAATGTAGGCTATCCCAATCCAATTAGATCTCATTTTAGATCTACGGATATTTGGCATACCGCAAGCGATAGTAATCAATATTTAAATACAGGTTGGTTAGGAAGATATATTGATATTTATGGTAAAAAACCCTATTCAGGGATAGAATTAGACGATAGTTTGTCTCTCATAATGAAAGGAGATGTCATAAAAGGAATTGCGACAAAAAACCCCACCATTTTATTTAATAATACAAAAACACCTTACTTCAAAAAGGTGTTAGATTCTCAAAGCGATGTCCATTTAAGCGAACACAATTTAGGGTATTTGTATAAAACGATGATTGAAGCAAAATCGTCTGCAAAATATATTTTTGAAACATCTAAGACCTATAATAGCACTGTAACATATCCTAATAATCCTTTTGGAAAACAGTTAAAAACGACAGCTCAATTCATAAATTCTAGAGTAGAGAGCAAAGTGTTTTACGTATCAATGGGGGGTTTTGATACCCACGTAAAACAAGAAAAAAAACAAAATAAATTACTACAAACATATAGCGAGGCTATGGACGTTTTTGTCAAAGATTTAGAGCAAAAAGACACATTTAAAGATACCCTTATTTTAACTTTTTCGGAGTTTGGAAGACGTGTCCAACAAAATGCGGCTAGTGGAACAGATCACGGTGCAGCAAATAATGTGTTTATAATTGGTAAGAATTTAAAAAAACAAGGATTCTATAACGAAGCCCCTAATTTAATTGACTTAGATAAAAATGGGGATATTAAATATACTGTAGATTTTAGATCTATATACGCAACCATTTTAGATCAATGGTTAGAGGTTGATGATGCCACCATTTTAAACAAATCATATAGTAAGTTGGGCTTTATTTAAGACTGCATACAATGGTCGTGAAGAAAAATGAGATACTTCAAAACTCCGCTGTAAACTTTTCACTTTAGCAATATTCGGGCTTCATTCTAAAGGTTAACAAAATAATTAGAAGTTGAAAAATAAGCCGAACATCTGTTTTTAAATAGAATAGGGGAATAACAAATGAATGTTATTCCCCTATTTATTGTTTATTTCCGTTAAACAATTTTCACTTTAATAATTCTTTTATTTCTGCAAAATAATCATAGAAAATTATTGGATCAATGGAAGGCTTCAGTGTTAACTATCTCTATGAAAAGAGTGGTTGTTATGGCGTAATAAAAAGAATGATTAACTGCAGGGTACTTCAAAGAGAAAAATATTTGGGGCCTTATAAGTAAGTTATTTTTATTGAAGCATTTAGATGCAATCAATTAGATAATAATTGCTTATATTTAATGCAATTAATTTGAATATTTAATAGTGTAATATGCCTTCATTAAATCCATCATCTTCCGTTTTAGGGCCTCGAAAAGCCAAGCATCTCTTAAGACGTGCATGTTTTCATTATTCAAAAGCAACATTGACCCATTTTGCATCTTTAACACCTTCACAAGCTGTTGCAGAGCTTTCTCTAGAGGCGGATACACCTTGGAAAGATCCATATGATACAACCACAAATTCTCAGGACAATACCAACGATGGTTTTTGGATACACAGTGGAAACCCTCCTTCGTCTTACCAATATGGTCAAGTGAGAAAACGAGCTGTTATTTCAGGCTGGTGGTGGTACAATATGATGCAACAAAATAGATTAAAACATAAATTAGTTTTCTTTTTACATACGTGTTTTACGGTTGCAAAGGATTCGGGTAGTGGCAAGTCTGCTTATTTTTATGACTATTTAAAACTTTTAGATTTTTATGCATACGGGAGCATTAAAATTTTAGCTAAAAAAATCACTTTCGATAATGCAATGTTGTATTATTTAGACAATACAGACAACAATAAAAATAATCCTAACGAAAATTATGCACGTGAATTTCTAGAGTTATTTACGATTTTAAAAGGTCCTCAAATTTCAGAAGGTAATTATACTAATTACACAGAAACTGACATTCAACAAGCAGCTAAGGTGTTCTCTGGGATAAAAGTAAAGCCAAACAGAGATACTATTGACCCTGATACTAATATTCCCTATGGCTACGTGAAAACTTCGCAGCATAATACAGGTTCAAAAACATTTAGTGAAGCCTTTAATAATCAAACCATTCAGGGTGGCAGTGACCTTGCCGGAGTTACTAATGAACTTAGTGATTTTGTGGAAATGATTTTCTCCCAATCAGAAACAGCCAAGTCCTATTGCCGCAGATTGTATAAATTTTTTGTAAAAAGTGAATGGGGAGCGGCTGTAGAAAATGATATCATAGCACCTTTAGCTACACAACTCATAAATTCTGACTATGACCTCCTTTCTGCTGTGCAAACACTTTTAATGTCTGAGCATTTCTATGATGAGGATAATTCCGATACAACCAACGAAATTGTGGGAAGTATTGTTAAAAATCCAATTCAACTTTTGAGTCAAATTATTTCAGCGCTCGATATTTCAATACCAAACCCTGAAGCTTCAAGCGAAAATCCGCCTAGCTCTTGGACAACTGAACAACAAGATTTTTATAATTTCTATTATAAGTTTTGCCACAATACATTTTTACCTGGCGCCGGAATGAATATATTTTCACCAGATACTGTTGCAGGATATCCCGCTGATTATCAAGGCCCTGATTATGATCGCAGTTGGTTTAGTTCTAACACCATTGTAGCACGTTATAAAACAATTGAGTCTCTTATTGCAGGAAAAAATAGAATTTTGGGGGTTCAAACTAATGCCAATGGATGGTCTTATTATCAGAACATATGGATACAATTTAACGCAGTAGCATTTGTTGATAACAACAATCACATCTCCAATCCTTATGATTCAACGGTATTGGTTTCTGAGCTTGTGGAATTGCTTTTTTGTGAAAGTATTTCGGCAAACCGCCTGGATTATTTTATTCAATCCCTTAACGACTTAGATCCTGGTTATTGGGCAAGTGCTTGGGCCGAATATGTTCAGAGTGGAAATACTGCTCAAGTCAAGTCACGTTTGGATTCGCTTTTCACAAATCTTATAAATGCACCAGAATTTCAATTAATGTAAATTTATTTAAAAATGAAAAGAAGAAATTTTATAAAGCTTACAAGCACTGCATCAGCAGCTGGTTTGTTGCCGATACAATTAAATGCATCTTTCAAATTTTTGAATAGCTTTTCGAATTGTGATTTTTCGAATCGAAAAATTGTACTTATTGAACTCGCTGGTGGTAATGATGGGCTCAATACAGTGATACCATTAAGTGTATACTCGGACTATGTTGGCATGCGACCAAACATTCATGTGCCGTCCTCTTTAGTGCTACCGCTAAGTAATATTGATTCAAATCTCGCAGGGACAAATCAAGATATAGGGTTACATCCCAAACTCTCAGGAATGTATAACTTATTTGATCAAGACCAACTAAAAATTATTCAATCTGTAGGGTATCCTTCGGCTAATAGAAGTCATTTTGCGTCTATAGATATCTATAATACTGGGAATGATGGAAGTAATTGGAATAATGGTCAAAATAGTGGTTGGATTGGTCGTTTTATGGAAAACCATTACGCCGATTTATTACCTACAAATTTTCCAATGGGGGTTCAAATTGGATCCAGAAACACATCTTTGGGATTTCACGGTTTAAATGAACACGGTCTTGCTGTTAATTTAAGTGGACAAGACTCCGAAAACTTTTACTCTGTTTTGAGCGGGCTATCTGGAGAATACCCTTCCGAATTCCCCGATTCTCACTATGGTAATGAGTTGCAATATATCGTAGATACTGATGCGGCTTCAAATGCATATGCGCAAGCCATTTCTAATTCTTTTAACATTGGAAGTAATTTTTCTGGTGCCAATTATCCAGATACTGACTTGGCTGATCAATTGAAAACTGTAGCGCGATTAATTCGAGGAGGAATTCAAACCAAAGTTTATATGGTTCGACTTGGAGGTTTTGATACCCACAACAATCAAGTCCAAGGTCAAGGCGATATTCAAGGAAAACATTATAACTTATTAGATGAATTATCTACTGCTGTCGAGGCATTTATGAGTGATGTGAATTCCGATAGCATCGGAGATGATATCGTTGGTCTTACCGTATCTGAGTTTGGAAGAAAAGCTCAAGAGAATGGAAGTAATGGAACCGATCATGGCCAAGTAGCACCTGCATTTGTTTTTGGTAAACCTATAAATAGCGGTGTTTCAGGTGTGAATGTTGATTTTAGTGAAGCTACAGCCAGTAATAATTTTCAGATAGAATCTGTTCAATTTGATTACCGTCAGACCTTAGCAACAATAATGCAAGATTTTCTTGGCTCTAACACCAACAATATCAATAATACTTTTGTAGATAATTTTAACAACGATAGTTTTGCTGAGCAGAAAATTCAAAACTTAGTAAAAACGGATTATGCAGTTCAAGAAGACTGTTTAGATCAAAGTTTAAGCATTGAAGATATCAATTCAAAAGATTGGTTTGTGTATCCTAACCCTTTTAAAGATCATATAAATTTAAACTGTTTGATAGATGGTCAAAATAAACCCACAACATTTATTATAGTGAATCAAATTGGTCAAACTATTCAACGTGGAGAGTTGAAACTTATGAATAGGTATGCCCGAATTGATCTTCCAAATTTGCCCACTGGACTTTATGTTTTAACTTTGGAAAACTCTTCTAAAAAAGAGCACTTTAAGCTACTAAGAGGCATGTTTTAGATCAACTTAATAGAAATTTAAACAAATTCTTTGCGGATAAAAACTCACATACCAATGCCAATGTATATTATTTTTTTCGTTGGTAGGCGCTTGGTGCATTTCACTAGAATAAGAAAATAGAAGCAGTTTTTTTAGCCTTTCCTTTAATGTTTTAAATATATTTGATAAAAATATAGCAATGAAAAATATCGCTTCTTCTTTTACTTTGCCGAATGGATCCGTTTTAAAAAATAGAATTGCAAAGTCTGCAATGAGTGAAAATTTTGGGACGCGACATCACGCACCAAGTAAGGGTTTAATAAATGCATATCGGGTTTGGGTAAAAGGGAATCCTGGGTTGCTTATCACAGGAAATGTGATGGTAGATTCTTTGGCGTTGGGTGAAGCGCGAAATGTAGTTGTTGAAGACTATAAAGATTTTGAACTATTAAAAGAATGGGCTAAATCAGCAGAAGGAACAGGTGTACATCTTTGGCCACAAATAAACCACCCAGGGAGGCAGGCCTTTGCTGCAATTAATAAAGAAATAGTAGGGCCTTCTGCAATACCATTAAAAATGGGAAGTGCTTCTAAGATGTTTAAAGTACCAATAGCATTAAAAGAAGAAGAAATTTGGAACATCATTAAGCGCTTTGGAAATACCGCTAGAATATTAAAAGAAGCAGGGTTTACAGGTTGTCAGATTCATGGAGCCCATGGGTATTTAGTCAGTCAGTTTTTGTCTCCCAATAGTAATATTCGAACTGATCAATGGGGCGGCTCTCTGTCAAATAGAGCGCGTTTTGTTTTAGAGATTTATCGTGAAATTCGGCATCAAGTTGGGGCTGATTATCCCATCGGAATTAAGATTAATTCGGCAGATTTTCAGCGTGGCGGATTTACAGAAGAAGCATCTATGGAGGTGATTTGTCTGCTAGGGAATGAAGGAATCGATTTGATTGAAATATCTGGTGGAACTTATGAGAAGCCAGCTATGATTCAGGGAGATCGCAAAAAAAGTACCCTTGCGCGTGAAGCATACTTTTTAGATTATATTAAAAAAGCTCGAAAATTGATTAAAACCCCTTTGTTACTTACGGGAGGTTTTCGTTCTGTTTCGGTAATGGAGAATGCATTGGAAGACGGTCATTTAGACGTTATTGGTTTGGCAAGACCATTTTGCTTATATCCTAATTTGCCTAATCAAATTTTTGACGGGTCCGAAAAACGATTTGAAACCCCGATACCTAAAATTGGTGTTACGTTTTTGGACAAACTTGGTGGTGTAGAATTACCCTGGTATGAACTTCAAATTCAACGCATTGGAAAAGGGAAGACTCCTAAAACCACCCTGCCAGGGATTTTGGCTTTCTGGTTTAGCTTTAAGAGTTTGTTTTTTAAATCTTTTTGGAAGAATAAATAAGTTTAATATAAATAAAAAACCCGCAGCCATAAAACGTTGTCGGTTCTACTGTGAAGCAAAAAGAAGTAAAATCGAACTGTTTTGGGCGGATTTAATGAATATAAAAACCTACACCATAGATGTAGGTTTTTTATATTTATGATGGTAATACTTTTTTAAACAAGATGTTTAAAGCATTGGAATTCCATTAGAAATTGTTGAAATTGGAGCAATACCATAAATTTCTTTTGTAAAATTCACTAGATTAGGATGGTTCTCAATTCCTTCCCAAAATTCAGAGTTCAAATAATTATCGACTGCCTCCTTATTTTTAAAATGATATACTCCTCCAAATACTCCAGTATCGGCATTTCCAATGAAGGATTTTCCGATGAAACCCTCAATTTTTTCAGATGTAAAATTTGGTGCCACATCAACCCCTAATTGATAGTGTTCATCAAGGGTCATATCCTTCAAGTTATACTTAACAACTAGCAAGTGCATTCCCTTGGCATCTTCTGGGTTGGATGATGTTTTTCTATTTGCCCACATACCATTTGATTTGTTTGAAAATGGCGGAACAGTATACATTTCTTTTGTAAAGTTTACTAAATTAGGATGCGCCTCAATTCCTAACCAAAACTCTGAGGTTATGTATTTTTCAGCAGCTTCTTTAGAGCTAAACTGATAAGCGCCTCCATAAACACCTATAGCAGTATTTCCAATAAATGATTTACCAATGAGTCCTTCAATTTTTTCAGGTGTAAAATTTGGTGCAACATTTGCTCCGAGTTCGTTATGTTCCTCAATACTCATTTCTTTGAGGTTATAGTTAATAATTAATAGATGAGGTGTTGCCTGCTCTTTTTTTAAACTTCCATTTTGAGCGGCCTCAATCATTGAAGCGTTTGCTTCACCATCAGTTTTCTTTTTATTATTACATGCTACAAATAAACTAGCTGTAATTAAGAGTGTAATTAGTTTCTTCATTTATTTTAGTTTTGGTTAATATGAAATACTTGTAAAGTTAAGCATTAAAAATTAGTAACTTATAAAAAATATTTCCCAAAAAAAAGTTATTCTTGGGAATAATACCGTGGAAGTAAAGAGGGATAAAATCGAACTATTTTTCGGAGAATTTATATAAAATAAAAAACCCACAACCATAAAAAGGTTGCGGGTTTTACTGTGGAGAAGAAGGGAGTAAAGTCGAACTATTTTGTCAAAGATTTATCTAGAATTTAAATTATTGTTTAAGAAATTTAATCTCTCATAAATGGAAAAAGAAAAAAAATAGAATTACTTCAAGCAATAGTAAAAGACCAAACTCTTTTAATAAATAAATTACAAGGGTATTTTGGATTCAGAAACAATAGAAATTGCAGCACTGTACTAAACTATTTAAAGATAAAAATATAATTGACACTAAAAATCAGATGTTAAATAATTTAAGCTTAAAACAGCAAATTTATATTTTAGAGATATAGATTCCCTTGTTTTATATTATTCAGGTAAATAGAGCCCTTTCAGAAATGTGAGGTTTTCTTTTAATTAAATTCTACTAATATGACATTATACGAGTTTAATCTTTTAGACATAATTGAAAAAGATAATCATATTACTAAAGATGAAAAGTTTAATCTTTATGCAATTAATATTTTTTTTGTTGAGGTTTTATGTAATTTTATTAAATATTATCTTTTGGGAATTAATTTAGAATAGTCTATTTTAGCATAGTCTATTTTAGCATAGTCTATTTTAGCATAGTCTATTTTAGCATAGTCTATTTTAGCATAGTTTATTTTAGCTGTTTTTATACCCCAAAACAAATGCACTTTTTAATTCTATTAATTCAGCTTGCTGTTTTTTTATTTCTTTTAAAACAAAGAAGTAATAAAAATAAATTTCATTTAGATTATTTTCTTTCATATATATTCTGTCTTATCCTTATAATCCTAATTTATATCCCAATTAAACACTTAGGTTTCGAGATAACAAATACGTATTTTCATTTAGGACACATCTTTACAACCATGTCCTTTATTTTTATTATTCTTAATATTGAGACTTCCCTTAAAGGTTATAAAGTCAATAAAAAAAAGTTTATTTATTTTGTAGCAGTAGTATTTACGCTTTGTTTCCTTGTGTTTTATTCAGAAAATTACATTCTTAATTATTCCACAAGGCAAACTGTTTTTTATGATATAAAAATACCCGACCCTTTAGTCTATAATGAAATGGTTTTTTTGCATCAAGGAATAAAATTTATTTTAGGTATGTATCTTTTAATTGTATTTCGATTGAACATAAAAAAATCAATTAACATAAAGAAAAAAAGAATTTATTCTTTGTGGGTATATAGCTTAACAATTTGTGGTTTTGTATGCATGGTTTTAAATGCTACCCTATTTTATGGTTTTTTAGATCAGGAGTATGATTCGCTTCTTTTTAATATCATCAATATTTTTATCGGAATTAATCTAATTTTTTTCACCTTATTTCCCTCTGTAATTTTTTATAGCCCATTGATCATGAAGGTTGTTTTCAAAGACTTATCCGAAGATATTCCCAACTTTTTAATTATAAAATCATTTTTTGATAACGAAAAGAAATACCTAGACCAAACATTAACTCTTGGGTTTATTTCAAAGAATACGGGTCTTAATGAAGCTGAGATTAGAAGTTGTATTAAAAATAATACAAACCTAAATTTCAATGAATTTATAAATCAATATAGAGTCAATTATGCGATAAAATTAATGGAATCTGGTTATTTGGAGAATCATGTGATGAATTCTATTGCTCAAAAATCTGGTTTTAACTCTCCGCAAACCTTTTATCGTGCATTTAAAAAGTTTAAGTCTGTCACTCCTGCATACTACTACAAAAACCTGATTGCAGAGAATAATCATTCTATTATTAAAATGAAAGAATAGAAGATAGAACAATGTCTAAAGGGATCATTAAGGAATAAAAGCTCAAAACACTAATTAATAGAATTATGAGCCTAGAATAAATTTAATGAAGAAAAGAGTTGTTTTTTAGCTCAGTTCTTTGTTGGCTGTAGTTTGTATTTCTGTTTTAATAAGTTCTTGTTCCAGACCAATTTCCGTTTTCATTAGACTGACTATCGCTCCAAGTGCCAATTATATTATCACCATTAAGAGTTCCAGTTACATTAGTTCCAGTTGAAGCAACTCCAGAAATAGAATTATTATTAATTATACCATCTATGGTAAAAAACACAGAACTTGTTGTGCTATAAGCAAGAACTGCCATTTCATTTTCTGTTACTATTGCATTAAAAGTGCCTGCATCTGTACTATTACCAGTACCAGCATAAGAACCTTCAAATAATTCAGTCAAAATGACTGATGTTTCTTTCACAAGAATAATATTAGCATTAGGATGTCCTTCAATCGTTAAATTAGATATTTCTGGATTTATTCCGTTTGATGAAACTGAAAATGTGAAGCTATCATTTCCACTTGTAAAATTAATTACAGTTTGCTGATTTACTTGAATGACTTCATTTGTTATAAAAATGTAAGTTGTTCCATCGATTATCATTGTGGCAGTCACGTTACCGTCGTTGTTTACATTTATTACAACAATTCCACTTGAACCAATAAATACACCTTTGTAAATTCCAAAATTACTATTGTCAAACTGTGTAATTGCTTCAGGTGATTCAGCTAGTACACTATTGTTTATGTTATCATCACTCGAGCAAGAGAAGATAAATAAACTTAAAAATATTAAAATTCCAAAAGTTAGTCTTTTTTTCATAAATCTGTTTTTATTAATTATTATTTTAATTTAAAGGTTGCAATTACAGCCAATAACTCTGTAATTACAACTATATCAATGGTTTCATCTAAAAGAGGAGAAAACGTTAAGAAATAGTTACGCTATAATTATAAGTTTGGTTACCTGTAAATTGTTCTGGAACCGAAATAATAACTATATAAAATTCATCTTCATTATCATTAAGTGTTACTGTTTTACTTCCTATTAAACCATTATCAATTTCAAAATTGGTAGTTGTATAATTATCTTCACCTGCTTTCTTAACAATCCTTACCTCAAAGAATGAACTTGCATCTTCAGAACCAAATGTTTCTCCTATAAAATTGAAATTATAAGAGTTTCCTGCAGAATTGGATATTCTAACAACGTTATAAGCCCAGCTTCTTGGTCGTAAATATTCTTCTGGAGAATAAGTACCTTGAGCATTATTACCATCAATTTCAATTGCAAACTCATTTTTATATTCAGCTGAAGTTATTCCTGCAGATATGAGATTTTTTACTTCATTATGTGCTCTTTCTACTTGTTCCCTTGTTAGATAGCTCAAGTTTGCAGTATTTGCTGCTGCCCAATTCCCAAAAAAAGTTCTAAAACTTTCAGCTCCAATATTTTCATAAAGATATTCTTGAGGTAAGAGATTTGTTCCGGCAGAAAAACCACTAGTTATTATACTTTCATTAACATCTTCGATATCTGTTAAATAATACAATAGGCCATGCAAAGCATATTGTCTTACCTCATAGAGCCAAGTAACTATGTCATACGAGGCTCTATTCGAGAAACTGTGCCATAAAGCCAATTGAGGATTAAAAACTAATGCGGCCGCTTCGACAATCGAGTTTGTTAAATTAGGTTCATTGACAAAAGCAAACCACTGGGCTGAACTTTCGGTATACCACATTCCATCTCCAGAATATAAAAATCCAGGAGAATTTTGATTATACTGAAATAAATGAAAGCCCTCGTGGAACACATTAAACTCATCAATAGTTCCTCCTTCACCTGTCGTCATAAATGGGAGACCATATGAATTAGTTCCAACTCCATTGCCCCATTTTTTGTCACTGAATATATCATTGTCATGATGAATATATATATTTAAATAATATCCTGCTGCTAAATTTGGTGGTTCGGGCATCCCCAATTCATTTATTGATTTATCTCTAATTTCACTTAATAACTTAAATGTATATTCAGATTCAGATTGATGTTGGTGCTCAAAATTTTTATCCCACCAAATGGCAAAAATTCCGCTTGTAACGACATTGGAATTGTTTTCATTGGCAAATTCAGACCTTAACGTTAGTTCAGGATTAGTATCCACTATTAATTGAAAAGTTGCAGTAATACTTATGTCCCCCGTCATTGAAATGGTCAACGGATTTGATGTTACATTTATACTTCCAGACCAACCCGTAAAATTATATCCTGTATTTGGAGTTGCAGTAAGTTCAACTATTGTACCTTCAATATGTTCTCCACTAGCTGGAGTTATTGTTCCTGCAGTTGAAGGGGTAACAGATGTTGTTAGCGTATATTTAATAACTGGTGCAAGTTCTTCTGTGTCTGATGAACAAGACACAACAAACAAAACTGAAAGTAGTAAAAGTATTTTTCTCATAGGCGCAAAGATAAAATTTATGCAGACGGAGAGTTAAATTAAGGCTAAACATTTGTTCCTTTTTATTATTTGGAACAAATAAATACTTAAATTATAATTTAAATTGGAGCTCTGATAGCAAAAAAAGGTTTTATTTTAAAAGTAATTTTGTGATTTATAAATAAACATCTAACCTATTTAAGAGGCTTAGAAATAGCTAAATTGAAAGAGGAGGATATACCTATAATATAAAAAACCTCAACTTATTGATAATTAATATGATGAGGTTTTATTAAGTGGAGACGCCGAGAATCGAACTCGGGTCCAAACAAGCAGCCAAGAAGCTTTCTACATATATAGTTCTTTCTTAATTTTCGATTAAAAGCTGATTAAGAACAATCCACTTTAAACTTAACTTCTTTAGTTTCAAAAACCCGTCAAAGTACCAGGTTTTCTATATTTACTTTTACGATATCCAAAAGTGAAACGCCGTAAATCAAGGCTGTTCGTGGACATAAAGCTTGCACACCTAGTGTGCCGAGGCCAATCCTACTATAATTCGGATTATGCAGCTAAAGCGTAGTTATCTTCGCCGTTTAAAAAGTTGAAATTAGGTTTTACGAGTGTTATTTCATAACTCGATATGCTTACAAATTCACTGTCCTTGCTGTCAAAACCAGTCGTCCCCAAAATGTCAAAGAAGTATTTTTTAAAATTAAAATACCGAGTACAAAAGTATAAAAAATACAGTTGGTTATCGTTATAAAATCTAATATCTTCGAGCAAATATTATTCTATTTAAACAGCAGCATTTTTCGGATTAAAAAAAGAGAAGATTATGAAGTTTGGCATTATAAAAGAACGTAAAAACCCACCAGATAAAAGAGTTGTTTTTTCTCCTGGAAAATTAAAAGAATTCAAACAGCAATTTACAGAAGCACAAATTCTTGTAGAAAGCTCAGATATTCGTGTTTTTACAGACCAGCAATATGTAGCTGCAGGACTAGAGATTTCAGAAGACATGGTAAGTTGCGATGTTTTATTTGGGGTAAAAGAAGTACCTGTAGAAGCTTTAATTCCCAATAAAAAATATTTCTTCTTTAGCCATACTATTAAAAAACAACCCTATAACCGAGATTTGTTAAATGCAATTCTAGAGAAAAATATAGTGTTGTATGACCATGAAACTATTATTGAAGAAAATGGTGCACGCTTAATTGGTTTTGGCCGTTACGCAGGTATTGTGGGCGCTTATAATGGTTTTAGAGCCATAGGTTTAAAAACAGCTGAGTTTAGTTTGCCAAAAGCAGAAAATTTAGACAGTCAACAAGCCTTAATAGTAGCTTTAAATAGTATAAAGTTACCCAATTTAAAAATACTATTAACCGGAAATGGCAAAGTAGCGTTTGGTGCAAAAGAGATGCTAGACGCCATGCATATCAAACAAGTATCAGTGTCAGAATATCTTTCTGAAACATTTACTGAACCAGTATATTGTTTGGCAGATGTCTTAGATTACAATAAATCTAAGGAAGGTGAGAATACTAACAATATTCATTTCTATGACTATCCAGAAGCTTACGTTTCTAATTTTATGCGCTTTGCTAAGGTTACAGACTTTTTTATTGCTGGTCATTTTTTCGGAAATTGTGCACCGTATTTATTTACAAGAGAAGATGCCAAATCAGTAGATTTTAAAATCAAATTTGTTGCAGATATTTCTTGTGATGTAGACGGTCCTGTCGCTTCAACCCTTAGAGCATCTACCATTGCAGATCCAATCTACGGGTATAATGCACAAACAGCGTCTGAAGTAGATTACAAGCATAAAGATGCTATTGTAGTAATGGCTGTAGATAATTTACCTTGTGAACTACCTAAAGATGCAAGTGAAGGTTTTGGAGAAATGTTTTTAGAAAACGTAATTCCGGCTTTCTTTAATGATGATAAAGATGGCGTTTTAGAACGCGCTAAAATGACAGAAAATGGAAAGCTTACGGAACGCTTTTCGTATTTACAAGATTATATTGAAGGAAAAGAGTAATGATTGGAGATAGACAGTTTCTTATTGACTTAGCAAAAATGAAAATGCCTTTTGGTAAATACAAAGGTAGATTCTTGATTGACTTGCCAGAACATTATATTGTTTGGTATAAAACAAAGGGGTTTCCCGCAGGTAAATTAGGGAAACAAATGGAGCTCGTATATGAACTTCAATTAAACGGATTAGAAGATATTGTTAGAAGAATTCAACGAGATTTTATTTAAAAAAAACTATCTCTCAACAACACCATACGCAGCATGCGCTATTGCTAAAATGGTAAACGAAGAATACCAATAGCTAGGAATTACAAAACAATAAATACTAAGCAGTAAAGATAAAGCACTTAAAATAAGAATGTTTTTACGAGCTTTGTTTTTAATAAGTAGTAAGAAAATTCCGTATATAAATAGAAAGCTTGGTGCAATCAAATTTATCATACCTAATTTCATTAGGGTAATTAATACAATAAAAAGCAATGCAATGCCTATAAAATATTTTAAAAAACCCACTTTCGTTTTACTATTCCATAATAAAAGATGAAAACTTTTTGAAGTTCTTTTTCCGCTAAAGAACAACGCGAAAGAAGAAAATAGAATAAAAACACCCGCAAGAGAAATAAAGATAATTTCAATAATTTGAGGGGATAGCATACCTAAGGTATGATCATCCACTAAAAAGTTAGTTAATACATAATTATAAGCGTAGCTCAAAAGGAAAAAATAAATTCCAATAAGAATGCTTGTAATACCTTTTAAAGAAAAATTCACTTCAAAATTATCATGTAAATGTTTATTATTCGCCATAAATTATGCAACTTAAGGTAAATATACAAAAAAGGACTAATATTAATTTTTAATACCAACGAAAATTATAGCAGTATTTATTTTATAAGCACAAAAAAACCATTCAAATTTTACAATCTAAATGGTCTAAATAATAATTAATAAATATATTTATAATTTATTAACAGTCTGTCTAATGGCAACTAAGTTCGTTAATAAACCTTCTAAGTTATCTAGATGCAACATATTTGCTCCATCAGATTTTGCGTTTTTAGGGTCAAAATGAGTTTCTATAAATAAGCCATCTACATTATTTACAATTCCTGCTCTTGCAATTGTTTCAATCATTTCAGGCCTACCACCGGTTACACCTGCAGTTTGATTTGGTTGTTGTAAAGAATGTGTTACGTCTAATATAGTAGGTGCAAATGCGCGCATTTCAGGAATCCCTCTAAAATCTACAATCATGTCTTGGTAACCAAACATGGTTCCTCTATCGGTAATCCATGCTTTATTAGAACCCGCATCTTTTACTTTTTGTACCGCATGTTTCATTGCATCAGGACTCATAAATTGTCCTTTTTTTAAGTTTACAACCTTACCTGTTTTTGCCGCAGCAACCACCAAGTCTGTTTGGCGAACTAAAAAAGCAGGAATCTGCAAAACATCTACATATTCTGCCGCTTTTATAGCGTCAGAAACTTCATGAATATCTGTTACTGTTGGCACGTTAAATGTTTCAGAAACTTTACGTAAAATTTTCAAAGCTTTTTCATCTCCAATTCCAGTAAAACTATCAATTCTGCTTCTATTTGCTTTTTTAAAACTTCCTTTAAAAATATAAGGTATTGCTAATTTGTCTGTTATCGTAATTACTTTTTCAGCAATTCTCAACGCCATTTCTTCGCTTTCGATAGCACAAGGACCCGCTAATAAAAAAAAGTTATTAGCATTGGTATTTTTTATATTTGGAATTTCAGATAAAATCATTTGTAAAAATTTTTAACAAAAATACATAAAAAAGAGTTGCATTAAGACTGAATTAAAAAGCATGTTAAGAATCATTAAAAATTATCTTATTCTTGATTTAATTGTCATATTTTTACGAACCAAACAAGAATTAAGATGAAAAAAATAGTAAGTTTTTTAATAGTATTAATGTTTCTTTTTAGTTGTGCAGTGCTTACTAAAGACAGTGATGATGAAAGTGTAAAAGAGAATATAAATACTGTGTCTATGTCAAAAAATAACACAAATAATATTGTGATAGATTCTAATATGGTTAGAAAGCATTTATACACATTAGCGGCAGATAATATGGAGGGAAGGCAATCTGGAACTCCAGGAATTGAAAAAGCAGCAGTATATATAGAAGATGAGTTTAAAAAAATAGGGTTGTCTACTTTTGGAGATTTAGATAGCTATAGGCAAACGTTTACTTTTAAAAATAGAAAATCAAAGGATGATATTATATCTAGTAATATTATTGGAGTTCTAGAAGGCAAAAGTAAAAAAGACGAATATGTAATTATTTCTGCACATTACGATCATTTAGGGATGAAGAAAAGCGGAGAAGGAGATCTTATTTATAATGGTGCAAATGACGATGCTTCTGGTGTAACAGGTGTATTGGCTTTGGCGGCATATTTCAAAAAAGTAGGTCATGAAAGAACAATTGTTTTTGCTGCTTTTACTGCAGAAGAAATGGGTTTAATAGGCTCTACTTATTTTGGTAAAGAAATTGATGCAGCTAAATTTGTGGCAGGTATTAATTTAGAGATGATTGGTAAAACGCCAAGTTTTGGAGCAAATACAGCTTGGTTAACGGGTTTTGAGCGTTCTGATTTTGGAAAAATTATTCAGAAAAATTTAAAAGGTTCAGGATATCAATTATTCCCAGATCCTTATAAGAATTTTAATTTATTTTTTAGATCAGATAACGCTTCTTTAGCTAGGTTGGGTGTGCCTTCTCACACATTTTCTACAACACCAATAGACAAAGATCCAGATTATCATCAAGTATCAGATGAGGCTGAAACGTTAAATATAACCGTAATTACACAAACCATACAGGCGGTTGCAATAGGCACAGAAAGTATTATAAACGGAGAAGATACACCAACGAGAGTAATACTTGAAGGGGCCAAATAAATGTACTTAAAGACTCTTATCTTGTTAATTGTTTTTGAATAAGGTGTATATCTTACTGGTAAACATACTTTCTATTGCAGAAAGCTTTTGTATTTTTACTTTTTAAATTTTTTATTAAATGAACATTCATTTTATTGCCATTGGCGGAAGCGCAATGCACAATCTTGCAATTGCTTTGCACCAAAAGGGATACCAAGTTTCTGGAAGTGACGATACCATTCACAATCCGTCTAAATCTAGATTAGAAAAATACGGCTTGCTACCAAACGATTTTGGTTGGTTTCCAGAGAAAATTTCATCAAAATTAGATGTTATTATTTTAGGGATGCATGCGAAAAAAGACAATTCAGAGTTGTTAAAAGCACAAGAACTAGGGTTAAAAATTTATTCGTATCCAGAGTTTTTATATGAGCAGTCTAAAAATAAAACGCGTGTTGTAATTGGTGGTTCTCATGGAAAAACAACCATAACCTCTATGATTTTACATGTTTTAAATTATCATGAAAAAGAAGTAGATTATATGGTGGGTGCGCAATTAGAAGGTTTTGAAACCATGGTGCATTTAACGGAGAAAAACGATTTTATTGTTTTAGAAGGCGATGAGTATTTAAGTTCGCCAATAGACATGCGTCCTAAGTTTCATTTATACAAACCAAATATTGCCTTGTTAAGTGGCATTGCATGGGATCATATTAATGTATTTCCAACTTTTGAAAATTACACAGACCAGTTTAGAATTTTTACAGATTCAATGGTGCCTGGCGGAAGTATGGTATATAACGAAGAGGATGCAGTTGTAAAAGAAGTGGTAGAAGCATCTGTAAATCAGATTAAGAAATACGCATATCAAACGCCAAATCATTTTATAGAAAACGGCGTTACCTATTTAGAAACTACTGAAGGAGATTTGCCTTTAGAAATTTTCGGAAAGCACAATCTTCAAAATTTAGCAGGTGCAAAATGGATTTGCCAACATATGGGAATTGATGAAGATGATTTTTATGAGGCAATTGAAAGTTTTAGTGGTGCTAGTAAGCGTTTAGAAAAAATAGCAGAAAATAATACGACTGTAATTTTTAAAGATTTTGCTCACAGCCCCAGTAAAGTAGAAGCAACCACACAAGCAGTTAAAAACCAATACGTTAATAGAACTGTTTTAGCTTGTTTAGAATTACACACCTATTCCAGCTTAAATGCAGAATTTTTAGCAGAATACAAAGGGGCTTTAGAAGCTGCAGATATAGCAGTAGTATTTTACTCACCTCATGCAGTAAAAATTAAGCAATTAGAAGAAGTCACTACATCTCAAATTGCAGCTGCATTTGAAAGAGATGATTTGATTATCTATACAAATCCGCAAGAATTTAAAGACTTCTTGTTTCAACAAAATATAGAAAATACTGCTCTTTTATTAATGAGTTCTGGTAATTATGGTGGTTTAGATTTTGAAGAATTGAAAAAGAGGGTTTAGGTTTTTAAACCTAATTGAACTAATTTTTCTTTTTGCCATTGTTTATCAGTAATCCTTTTTATTAACCATATTCTAATTTCTTTATCGAATAAAGATTTGTAAATAATAGATAATCTAATTTTACCTTCTATTCCTTGGTTAATTATTTTTCTATAAGCAGGATTATTTAACTTTTTATTAAAAGTATTTAAGTGTTTTGTTACTTTTAAAGTGTTATTATATTCTAAAGACTTTGGTTTGTTAAAAACTTCAAAGCAAATTGCTAAAAAACAATTTAGTGGGTGCTTTAGCTTGTTAAATTTATTAAAGGCAGTTTTAGTATTTGTTTTTTTAGAGAGTACAAAAACATCATATGCATTTCTAAGAAAAATATCTTTATACTTAAAATGATCATTATTAATTTGATTTGCTAGAATTGATAATGCCAATTGACTTTCAAAACCCATTACATGTGCGTGGTTAATTTTCTGTACATCTTTTTCAATCAATACATAATTAAATTCGTCTCTATACTCTTCAATTAGCAGATCTGTATGAATTTCTATGGCCGCAATTTTATTTAATTTTGTTAATCTAGGCAAGTGTCTAAAATTATCAGGTACAACAGAATGTGAAGAATATTTATTGTCTCTTAATATTTTATCTGCTTTTTTAGCATCTCTTTTATTTAAAATTAAATCAATATCACCGAGCATTCTTTCTGCAATATCTTCATATAAACCCTCTAATAAGTTACCAGTACCTTTTATAAAAACTGGTCTTATTTTATGTTCTAATAAAAGTTCATTAATTTCTTTTGCTTGTGCTATAATTTCAGTGTTCCTTTCACGATTTAAATCAGTTAAATATATCATATATTCTACCAAATCGGTTGGTAGATATTTTAAGAAATTTACGCGTTTTAGGTTACAATATAAAGCGGGAAACACATAATGCCCTGTACTTACTTTCACAACAGCATCCCAGTCTATTTCCGTGGTTTTTAGTTGCTTTTCAATTTCTTTTCGATTTTTTTCTTCTAAAGTAATTGTCAAACATTTTGCAATAAATAGTAGGGTGGCCTTATAGCTCATCATTAAATATTTTAGCAACTGTTGCTATCATTTCCTTATTTTCAGAATAGGTTATTTGATAACAATTTAAAGAAGCAAACCAATCTAAAAAAATCTGGGAATTTTCTTTTATTGGTGACAACCAAGAGTCTGGAACTAATTGTTTAAAAGCTTCAATTTTAGCTATTTTATCAAATTTTAAATCACTATTCTTTTCATATTTTATAAAGACTAAATCTTTACATGGCAGATGAGATAGGAAATCTAAGTTATTTGGTTTTAAGTACCTCACAACTTTATTTAATCGTTTAAAATGATATTCGGCAGAATTTTCTAATTCAGGGTAGAGTGGAAGTAAGGTGTCTAAACTATTCTTTTTGATAGAAATAGAAGCAGGGAAGCTATATACTTCTTTATTATAGATATCTATAGGAACAAAATCATCTGCTAAGCAAGTAAAACCATTTGCTTGCAGCAATGCTAAAGAGGTGCTTTTTCCATTCCCAGAATCGCCTAAAAATAAAACAGCTTTTTTACCATTTGAAACTGCAGATGCATGGAAAACACCCATCCATTCTTTTTCTTCTTTTTGGTGTATTTTTTGAATTAATTCCATAGAGAACTTTCCTTGAAAAAAATGAATTTCATTTTTATTCCAGGCACCTATGAAATTATTTTCAATGTAGAAATAAATAAAATCTGCTTCGCAGAAAATGGTAAAAGTATGTGCGTGTATATTTATCTCCTCAATTTCTAAATGCTCAAACTTAGGATGTACCAAGTACAGTTCGAATTCAGAGTGAAATTCAACTTTGAAAACAAGTTCGTTTATTTTATAATATTTTATAAACTCAAATTTTTCAGGTTTATTTATATTAGTATCTTTTTTAAGCACGCTAGCATCTTTTTCTGTTTTTAGGGTATTTATCTCTTGTTTTAGGTTTGTAACAAAATCAGTTGTTTTGTTTATTGGTAAAGACAACTCTTTTGACAATTCTGATGCTATTTCTATTATAGAAACTCCAGTATTTAGTTTTTTAAAAATAAGTGCTGTAGTATTTTCTAAAATCAAGTATTTATTGGAGCTTTCAGACCAAGCAATGGTCTTGTCTTCTAGGTTTTTATATAAGAAATCAGAATTTTTTTTCATAAAAAATAAAAGTAGTTATTTTATTTTATACATGAAATAATAAACGCCTTAAAGATTGAGGCGTTTATTAAATTTAATTAAAATGGGTGTTAGAATCCTGTTCCAGGACCTGCAGGTGAAGTAGCTTGTGCTTTCTGTGGATTTAGAATCAGATAGGTTCCAATAGCCGTTAAAGTGGTGTATTTTCCATAATTCCCTATTTTTTTAAGAGCATCTTTACGAGAAACATCTTGAGTATTTTTTATTTGTTTTTTCATGATATTTTGTATTTATAATCTCCGTTAATTATTCTAAAATTATTTTATTATTCAATGTGCCTTTTTCGGATTCTAATTGAATAAGATATATTCCAGTTGATAATTGAGGTAAAGAAATATCATGAACATCATTTGTAGTAAAAGAACTATTTAATAGTTGTTTGCCAAGCATATTAAATAATTTTACAGTTGTTTTTCCTGGAGATAAGCCAATAATTCTTAAAGTAGTATGATCGGTTTTATAAATACGAATGTTTTTGAAAACGGAATTCGTGTTGGAGCTCAATGTACTTTCTGTGGTATGCAAATAGAATCTACCAATTCCATTAGAAGTCTCATTTAAGATAATTGTGTATTTATTACCCAATTCATCTAATCTTGTAAAAGTATTTGTTTCTCTGTCTTCTAGATAGACTTTAAGTCCTGTGGGTAGGTTTAATACTTCAGTTGAAAAAGTGATTTCTTTTCCTGCATCAGTATTTATTCCAATAGGAATTACCATGTTTTCGTAGTTATCTTTTGGTAGAGATTGTAATTGAAAATGTTTTCCTTCACTGCCTGAAACCAAATGACTATATAAAGCAAAAGATTGTGTAACCCCTCCAAACAACTTACCATCATAACCACTATCATAACCAGTCGTAGTTCCATCTAAATAATAAAAATTTGAGTATCTACTTGTAGCTCCGTTAGAAAGGAAAAGGTGTATTTCTGGTCTTGATGATTTTTGAAATGTATCAGCACCTTCAGCTGTATCTGCAAGATGATTTGTGTCACTAATATCAAAGGTTAAATTTGTATCATCAGCAGCTTCAATGAAAAAACCTTGACCTGGTGCAATTTCATAAGTTGAATGTAAACCAGATGTTTTTGTGTCATAAGAACTACCATTCCAAAAATAGGCTTCAGTTTCTGCTAAAACTGTTGTTTTAGGATTGTCGACAAAGAAATCTCCTAAGTTTAAAAATGATGTAAATGGATTTCCAACCATGTTAAAATTACTAACATCTTTTGTTATTGCTCTAGTTTGGCTAGAAGTGTTTATTCCAGTACCAATAAATGAAACAGTTGTAGAACTTGATGTGATGACACCATAACCTTGACCAACGTTAAATGAACCATTATTACTATCATCAGATTGTAAATATCTCCAATAACCTGTTTCTGTATCTCCAGCTCCAGTGTCTGTATCATAAGATGTGTTATCATACCAACTTAGTCCTTTGTTATTGTTTTGCCCAGATATTACTGAATTAGCAGCAGCCCAAGCATCATTATAAGTTTCACCAACTACAGGTGATGACATATAATACCATTGACTTCCATTAGCTAAATTTCTGGTATAAATTGCATCATTTGTTATTGAAAAGCCAGCATTAGTAGCAACTAAAGTCGCTCCAGAATCAATTATTACTGAGTTTATGGTTTCAACTGTTGTAGCTGACGGGTAACTTGTTGATAAAGAAGGTATTATAATGTTATCAGTTGAAGTGGGTACAGAATTTGTATCCCAATTTGCTGCAGTTACCCAATTAGAGCTTTCACTACCATCCCAATTTACTACACCTAATTCAATGTTATCAATGAATACTCTTCTATCTGCACTTGTATTACCAATATTTTGATACACTCCAAAATAACTTGAAGTTGTATATGCAGTGTTTGTTAATGTACCTGCAGAAGTGGTTGGTATAGAGTTATTTTGAAAACCAGTACTGTAGAATAATTCAAATACACCAGATGAACTTCTTGTAACTCTTATGTTTAAACCATTTTGTAATGCGCCAGTTCCAAAACTTGGGCTAGAAGAAAAATTTCCTACTATTTCTTCACCAGAACCAGTTTTACGGTATATCGCAATAGGATCAGTTCCATTATCTCCAATTCTTAGATAATAACCTTGAAAATCATTATTAACATTTTCATTTATAAGGTCTCCAGAGAATGAGGCACTTGCCATTAACACAACTCCAATATAGTTAGGGCCTGAAGGGTTAAAATCCGGTGATCCTAAAGAAAAACGCCATTCTGATACTTCTGTACTAGGAAAAGCAAGGCTAACATCACCTTGAGAAGCATTACTTGCTAAATAAGACCCATCTGTAGAAGCAATTCCATTTGGTAAAGTTACATCTGTTATTATAGAAAATTCTGTTGTGCTTCCTGTCCAAATTTGATTAGATGTAAAGTTTCCATCAGTAAAATCATCAATTACACTTTGACCAAAAGAGGTGGTTAGATTTAATATTACAGCAAGTAATGTTAAACCTTTAATAAGGTTTTTCTTTTTCATATTTATTTTTTTATAGCGAAATAAAAATATTAAAAAAAAACGAAATAAAAAAAATAAAAAGTATTTACTAGTTTTTACGCCAAAAGAAAGGTGTAAATAAAATTAGAACGGTAAACAACTCTAAACGTCCGATTAACATTAGAAAAGAGCAAAACCATTTTGCCGCGTTAGATAAATGCGCAAAATTATCTACAGGACTTACAGAGCCAATTGCAGGACCAATATTACCTAAAGAAGATGCTGCTGCACCTAAAGCAGACATAAAATCTAAACCAAACAAGGTTAGTATTACTGAAGAAATTATAAAAATTAGCATGTAAATAATAAAGAAAGATAAGATGTTAAAAACAATAGTTTGATTTACTATTTTATTATCTAGTCTTACGGGAATAATAGCATTTGGGTGCAAGGCCTTTTTAAACTCTAAAAAACTATTTTTTAGCATGATAATATGTCGAACTATTTTTACGCCACCACTTGTAGAACCTGCAGAGCCACCTGTAAAAAATAAAGCAAAGAAAATACCAGTTACAAAGAAGTTCCACATGGTAAAATCCGCAGTTACAAAACCAGTAGTAGTTACTATAGAAGTAACCATAAACAATGCATGTCTTATGGCACTTTCTGTCTCTCCTAATACTTTTGGATGCGCTAAAACAGTCTCTAAATTAGGGTCTTGAAAAAAGAGAATAAGAATAGCTACAAGTACAGAGATTCCTATGATGCCAAATAAATAATACTTAAATTCTTCGCTCTTAAATACCTTCTGAACTTTTCCTTTTAGAGCAAAGTAAGTTAACACAAAGTTGGTACCTGCAATAAACATAAAAAATATAATAATGTATTGTATTAATGGCTGACCGTTATAAAAGGCAATACTATTAGATTTTGTAGAAAAACCTCCTGTACTCATAGTTGCCATTGCATGATTTATGGCGTCAAACCATGTCATACCAGCAAATTTTAATAAAAAGAATTCTACTAAAGTTAAAATCACATAGATTAGGTATAACCTTTTAGCTGTTTCTGTAATTCTAGGGTGTAGTTTATCTGTGGATGGTCCTGGTGCTTCTGCCATAAAAAGCTGCATTCCCCCAATCCCTAAAAGAGGTAAAATAGCAACGGTTAAGACAATAATACCCATTCCACCAATCCAATGTGTTGCACTTCGCCAAAAAAGAATTCCTTTTGGCATATTTTCTAAATCTGTTAAAATAGAAGAGCCCGTTGTAGAGTAACCAGAAATAGTTTCAAAAAACGCATCTGATATATTCGGTATGGCTCCAGAAAGTAAGTAAGGTAGCATTCCTGTAAAAGACAGCGTTAACCAACCTAATGTTACTATTAAATAACCTTCTTTTTTCTGAATACTTTTATTTGTAGGCTTATTTAAAAAGTATAATAACACACCAATAAAAACAGTAATAATTCCGGCATTTAGAATTCCCCATTTTTCTGGTTCATTATGGTAAATACTAAAAGGGACTGTTAAGAACATAAACAACCCATTTAACATGGCTGTAACTCCTAGAAAGCGGTAAATTATTTTTGTGTTTAAAGCTCCCATTTATCTAAAAAGACTTTCTACAGTGTTTATGGCTTCTGGTAAACAAAATACAATTACTTTGTCTCCACTTTGTATTTGCATTTCCCCAAAAGACATGTACGGTTTTCCATTTCTAATAACTCCGCCAAAAACAGCTTCTCTAGGAAAATTTAATTCTTTAATAGGCTTCTCTGTAACTTTAGCATTGGGTTGTACTTCAAATTCAAAAACTTCAGCATCTATATTATGTAAATTTGCTAGGGCTAAAATCTCACCTTTTCTAATATGTCTTAGAATATTACTTGCTGCAATAAGTTTTTTATTGATTAAAGACTCAATACCAATTGTTTGAGAAATTTCAATATAATCCATGTTTTCAACTAAAGCTATTGTTTTCTTAACACCTTTAGATTTTGCTACAAGGCAAGACATAATATTGGTTTCAGAGTTGCCTGTTACCGCAATAAATGCATCTGTTTCTCTAATGTTTTCTTCTTCTAATAATTCTAAGTCTGTACCATCTCCATTAATAACTAGAACGTTATCTAATTCTTCTGCCAGGCTTTCTGCTTTTTCTTTATCTTTTTCTATGAGTTTAATGTTGAATCCTTCTTGACATAAGTTTCTTGCTGTTTTCTCTCCAATACTGCTCCCTCCAAGAATAATTACATTTTTTATATCAAATTTTTTCTTTCCAATTATTGGATACAAATCTTTCATGTTGTAGCTGGGTACAGAAAAATAAACCTGATCATTTACTTGGTAAGTAGTGTCTCCCCTTGGTATAATAGTTTCAGAAACATTAGCTCTTTTGATAGCAATTGTAATAAAATCTATATTTTTAAATTTCTGTTTTGCCTCTTTTACTGTTAAATCTACTAACGGAGATTTATAGGTTAAAGAAGTTCCCATTACATTAAAAAGGCCTTTTTCGAATTCTACAGTATCATTAAAAGAAGATTGATTTAGCAACATCTTTATTTCGTTAGCTGCCAATTCTTGAGGTGATATCATGAAATCTAAACCAAATTGTTTAAAGTCTACCTCGCAATCATTTAAAAACTCTGGATTGTCTATTCTAGCAATTGTTTTTTTAGCACCTAAAGATTTTCCAATCACCGAAATTGTAAAATTTGTATTCTGACTCTCTGTAACTGCAATTAATAAATCTGCAGAGTCGATACCAATTTCCTTTAAAAGCTTAATTGAAGTTGCATCTCCTTTTTTAGTAATAACATCTAAATGACTATTTAAATAGTCTAGTTTGTCACCATCAAAATCGATGATATAAGTATCTTGAGATTCGTAAGAAAGTAGTTTTGCTAAATGAAAACCAACATCTCCAGCACCTGCTATAATAATCTTCATATTTAAAATAGATAGAATATAAGTGACAAAGATACGAAAGTCTGCAAATTGTTTTTTAAAAATTGATTTTCTTTTTATGTTGTGATATTATTGACAGAAACCTAAACTCCTATTTTGTATATTTATAAAAAAAATATGTATGAAAAAGTTCACAATAAAATCTTGGGCTTTAGACGATAGGCCTAGGGAAAAATTGATAGACAAAGGAAAAATAGCGCTATCTGATGCAGAGTTAATTGCTATTTTAATTGGTTCTGGAAATAGAGATGAAAGCGCAGTAGGATTGGCAAAACGAATTTTAAACTCAATAAACGGAAACATTAATGAACTTGCAAAACTATCTTTAGAAAAACTAACGGAATTTAAAGGTATTGGAGAGGCAAAAGCAATAAATATAATTACTGCGCTAGAACTAGGCAAGAGAAGACAGTTGGAAGCTGCACTAGAAAAACCTATAATAACAAGTAGTAAAGATGTTGCAAATCTTATGCAGCAAATTATTGGAGATTTAGAACATGAAGAATTCTGGGTGTTATTTTTAAATAATGCGAATAAAGTTATTGCTAAATCTCAAATTAGTAAAGGTGGTTTAACCGCAACTATAGTAGATGTTAGGTTAGTATTTAAAAGGGCTTTAGAAATAGCTTCGGTAGGTATTATTGTTTGTCATAATCATCCATCAGGTAAATTACAACCCAGCAATGCAGACAAACATTTAACTCAAAAAATTAAAGAAGCAGGAATTACTTTAGATATTAAACTTTTAGACCATTTAATTATTACCGAAAAAGCTTATTTTAGCTTTGCAGATGAAGGATTATTGTAAAGATAGATATAGGTGTTATATTTTATAATGCTAAAAAGGAATAATGCAACTAAAAACGGACAACCAAAGTATAAATGATATTAGTTTACACACATAAAATTACACCTAGAGTTCGTTATATATTTAGACATATTTTAACCAGAACGCTATTAATTCCTGTTAGTTTTACAACAAAAATAGAGGAGTTTGTGGCATATAATGGACCGAAAATAACCTATACAAAAGCACCTTTAGGAAATGAGTTTTTTATAAAAAGTAATGCTTTATTATTTGAACAAGGCGTAAATGACTTAGAGATAAATATTCAAAAATGGGAAGAGATTCCTTGTTTTTTTGCTGCAGGTAGTAAATCTGCCATTCCTTTTGATCTTTTTGCAGCAAGTTTTTATTTAATTTCTAGATATGAAGAATATTTACCGCATGTAAAAGACGTGCACGGTCGGTATACAGCGCCAGAAAGTTTAGCGTATAACAATGGCTTTTTAGAAAAACCAGTGGTAGATATTTGGGCGTATAAGCTTTTAGCAGTTCTTAAGAAAAAGTTTCCAGACTATAAGTACCTAGAGAGGTCTTATGAATACGTTTCTACAATAGATATAGATAATGCTTTTGCGTATAAGCATAAAAATTTTATTAGATCTGTTGGTGGTTTTGTGACCGATTTATTTAAATTAAGATTATTTAATATTTGGAATCGACTAACTGTACTTTTAAAAATAACAAAAGATCCTTTTGATACTTTTCAGGAAATATTAAGTATTAAAAAAGCAAAAGATATTAAAACAATTTTTTTTAGCTCTATAGGAGATTATACTACTTTTGATACCAACGTTTCTCCTTCTAAAAACAAATATAGATTACTTATTAAAGATTTGGCAGACTACGCCATTGTTGGTTTGCATCCTTCTTATTTTACAATGAAAGATGCTGTAATGTTAAAGAAAGAAAAAGAACGTTTAGAAAATATTACCAATGCACCAGTAATTAGATCTAGACAGCATTATTTGCGCTTTAATTTACCAGAAACCTACCAACAATTAATTGATTTAGAAATAGAAGAAGATCATTCTATGGGATATGCAAGTACCGTAGGTTTTAGAGCAAGTACCTGTACCCCCTTTTATTTTTATGATTTAGATTTTGAAATTCAAACACCTTTAAAAGTATTTCCATTTGCATTAATGGATACTACTTTAAATGATTATATGAAGTTAACTCCAAAACAATCTTTGGGTAAAATTAGAGACTTAAGAAATGAGGTAAAAGCCGTAAATGGTACTTTTATTACTTTATTTCATAATGAAAGTTTAAGCAATCACTTGCGTTGGAAAGGATGGAAGCGATTGTATGAATCTATGATAAAAATTGCAATTTCTTAAGATGATACACTACGTTAAAAGAGAAGATTTAGAGGTTGCAAAGTACAATGACTGTATAGAGAATTCTATACAAAGTAGAATTTATGCATTTTCTTGGTATTTAGATATTGTTGCAGACAATTGGGATGTTTTGGTGTTGAATGATTACGAGGCGGTAATGCCGATTCCTTGGAAACAGAAATATTTTATAAAATATGTTACGCAACCTTTTTTCTGCCAGCAATTAGGTGTTTTTGCAAGAAAGAAAATATCAAAAGAATTAGTTTTAGATTTTATACAAAATATACCAAATAAATTCTTTAGAATTTCATTACAATTAAATGCGGAAAATAATATCGATGGCGAAAAATTGGTTAAAAAAAATAATTATGTTTTAGCTTTAAATAAAACTTCAGAAGCATTAATTGCTGGTTTTAGTAATAATAGAAAAAGAGATTTAAAAAAAGCAATTGCTTCTTCCTTAATTATTGATGAAGATATATCAGTCAAAGAATTTTTTAAATTCTATTTATTAAATGATAAATTTTACGATAAACACAATTCTATTAAAAATGTTCTTGAAAATATTTTACAAATCAGAAACGGAAGTCTGATGCTCTATGGTATTAGAAGTAATGGAGTTTTAATATCTTGTGCTCTTTTGCTAGATGATATGAAAAGGGTTACTTATTTAGTTCCTGTTCATAATAATTTATCTAAAAAAAATGGTGCTATGACTTTATTGATTACTACAATAATTAGGAAATTTCAAAATTCAGATTATATCCTAGATTTTGAAGGTTCTACGGTTAACGGTGTTGCTAAGTTCTATGAAAGTTTTGGCTCGGATGTAGAGAGTTATAGTGTATTTACTAAGAGTGTTTTTTAAATGTTTTGTTATAGATTTCTATTTTTTATTTGGAGTTTTCTTTATGTTATCATCTAAATACTTCTTACCTATATTGTTCTCGTATTGATAGTTTTTCTGCTTTTTATTAATAATTAAAATATAATGATTTACATTTTTTTTTAAAGCTATTTAAATGTTAGAGCTTTATATATATATCATTTAAAATTTTTTAATCAATAAGTTTTTATAGAGATATAAAAAACAAATTAAAGATAAAATACTAGAGAACCACATTAAAATTGCTGTGGTAATTGCTGCACCTTTAATTCCGTATTTTGGAATTAAATAATAGTTTGATATAATGTTTATTATTAATGAAATACTAGCTATATAATAGTTTACGTGTGCTTTTCCTATTGATGATAGTAAGTTGCCAAATAGCCCTCTAATAATATAAATACCTGTAATTCCTATCATCAGAATTAAAAAAGTATCTACAAATTGTATGAAATTAGGTTCAAGTATTGTTAGAATTTGTTCAGCAAATAGATAACTGGTTAGAAGCATAAAACAACTTGTTATTAAAAAAAATAACATATAACTTTTTATATAATTAAAAATATATTTTTTATCATATATTTTTTCTGTGAATGCAACAAAATCTGTAGAAATAAATACTCTTGGTAAAAAAAGTAAACTAAACGGTATTAGAGAAATATATCTGTAATTTGTTACCATTTCGGTGTCCTCTAATAAGTGGCCAATTAACAAAATATCTACAGCAAAAAGTAACTGTGTAAGAACATTAGATAAACTTGCGAAAAATCCATATTTCCAAAAAGAAAAATTGGTGATTGATAATCTTATTTTTGAAGTAAAATCGATATTCAATTTTTTTATAAATAAGAAAGATGATATTAATGGAGTTAGTAGAAGTGCTATGGTATAACCAATTTCTTGAAAGAAATAACTCAATAAAAATACACTGACTAAAAGAGTAATACTATGTGTTAGCTCTGTGTAAGCATATGATTTATTATTATGTTGAAGTCTAAATTGAACTCTAATAATTTCAAAAAGGAAGCCTGGTAGAATTATAAAAGATAAAGTAATTACATACAACTGTGTATTCTCAAATTTAAAAGAAATAAAAAAACTGCTAATAATTATAAGCACAATTAAAACTCCAGAAGCTAATAATCCTTTTTTTAATACATATAAAAAAAGACTGTTTTTTTCTTCTTTTTCTTTAAATAAAGCTCCATATCGTAGTAAACCCTGATTTAATCCAAAGCCACTAATTGGAATTAAAAAAACAATAATATTATAAGAAAAAAGAACAACTCCTAATTCTTCATTAGAAATTAATTTTAGCGCCAACCAAGAAGCAATGAAAGAAAAAACTCTTGCAAGTACAGTAGTTATAAAAACGTAGCTGCCGGATCTGTGTAAGAAATTTAATAAGTATGTTTTTAGTAATTTCAGGGTAATTATTTTAATGATTTATTATATAAATTTGAGAAAGTTGTTGATATTGACTCTTTGCTAAAATTTTCTTTAGCATACAAATGCATTTTTACTTTATTTAGTTTAGTTTCTGAATTATATATTTTTAGTATCGATTTTTCAAGAGAAATTTCGTCTCTTGGATTTATGAGAGTACCAAAATCTTGTGGAAAATATTCACTTATTCCTCCAACATTTGTAGAAACAACGGGTAAACCACAAGCGAAAGATTCTAAGATAACACATGGTAGGTTCTCATAATTGCTAAACAATACAAATACTTTCGATTTTTTTAAATATTCTGCTACTTCTAGATGAGGTATTTGATCAATTATATTAATATTTTTGATGTTTAAACTTTCAATTTTAGGAATGTATTTTTTAGAATCTTCACCAATTAGATTAAATACTATTGATGGAATTTTATTCTGTAATTTTTCTATTACATTTAAAATTCCTGTAATATTTTTACATTCATCTCCCATACCTGAAATATGTGTAATAATAAATTTACTACTATCACTGTCTTTTGATAAATTAAAATATGATGTATCTACTACATTTGGTACAGGAAAATAATTGCCATCTAACCCGAAATTTATCATAGCACGTTGCAGGTTTATAGTTACAGGGCAAACATAGTTAGCATTTTTAACAATTATTTTTGTAATAATCGTTTCAATCAAACCAATAGATTTATTGCGTGGAAAATGGTAACCGCTCCAATGTTCAGAAACTATGTATTGTTTGTTTTTAAACCATTTTAAATATAAACTAAAAATACCAAAAGGATATACTTCGTTTAAGTGTACAATATCTAAATTTTTAATTTCTCGAAGTATGCGTAGAAAAGCTTTCGCATATAGATAGGTTTTTTTTATTGGGTTTTTCGTTTTTTTTAGATATGCAATATGCGTTGTAATTTGCTTTTCTTTTGTAGATATTATTTCAATATTCTCTATGCAATTTTTATCTGTTATAATATGAATAACGGTAACTTCATGTTTTAAAGAAACTGCTTCTGCATGTCTTTGAATAAAATCGCCATTGTTTGGCAATACCCTCGAAGGATACCAACCGCAAAGAAATAAAATATGAAGTTTGTTATTCAAAAATAAATTAGATTAATTTTAACAAATATAACGTAGAAACTCTTTTTTTAGTATTAAAATTTATATTTTTATCGCAATGAAAATAGAACATGTTTTTTTTGACTTAGATCATACCTTGTGGGATTTTGAGAAAAATTCTGCATTAACTTTTGAGAAAATTTTTATAGAAAATAATATTGATGTAAAAATTACTGATTTCCTAGAGGTTTATGTGCCACTGAATTTGAAGTATTGGAAATTATATAGAAATGAGAAAGTATCTAAAGAGGAGTTGAGATATTCGCGTCTTAAAAAGTCTTTCGATGCAGTAAATTATACAATTTCTGATGATTTAATAGAGCAATTAGCAACAGCATACATCGACAATTTATCAGAATTTAATCATTTATTTGAGGGTGCTTTTGAATTGTTAGATTATTTAAAAGAGAAGTACACCTTGCATATTATTACTAATGGTTTTGAAGAAGTTCAAAATAAGAAAATGGTAAACTCTAAATTGTATCATTATTTCGATCAGATTATTACTTCAGAATCTGTGGGTGTAAAAAAACCAAATCCAAAGGTTTTTAATTTTGCTTTAGAAAGTGCAAATGCTAGAAAAGACAACTCTATTATGATTGGTGATAGCCTGGAAGCAGATATTCAAGGAGCCTTAGATGTTGGTTTAGAGGCAATTCATTGTGTTTTTGATGATGAGACTGCTACTGGGAAAAATATTGTTTCCGTAAAAAAATTATTAGAAATAAAACAATATCTTTAAAGTAGGTTTCGTTTACAATTGAATTAACCCCTAGTTATGAACTTATTGAAAATATATAGTACCGCTTTAATTACTATTTTTTTTCTATCGTGCTCTCAGCCTTTAGATTTTAAACAATTAGAAGAGTATACTATTATGCCTTCAATTTCTTCTTCTCTAGTCTTTTTTTCAATAGATGCATCTAATTTTAATACTATTATTTCTGGTTTACCAGCGGCCATTGAGGTGAATGAAACTACAGATTTTAAACTTTTAGAGAATAGTTTTATAAAACAAAATTTAGTACAATTAGATTTTAATTTTAAAATAAAAAATGAATTTAATCGTATTTTTTTATTAGATATTAACTTATTAGATGCACAAAGCAATACAATCCATAAAGTATTTGATGGCTTTGAAATTAGTGGAAATGCATTGGATATAAGTGCCGAAGTGGTACTAATTATTGAAGATTTTCCAGAGGTTTTAAATTTTACTAAGGTTCAGTTTATAATTGGTTTAAAAGATACAACTACAATTCTAGATGCTACTAGTTTGAGTAAAATAGAGTTTAAATCGTCAGTAGTAATGCATTTAGAATCAACTATTTAATATGCGGATAATTGTCTTAATTTTCACTTTTTTAATAGGTTTAAATTCTTTTTCACAGAATAAACAGGTTTTGTATGATTTTGCAGGTTTGCCACAAACATTACTTTTAAACCCGGGTTTAGAGACCGATTATAAGTTTCATATTGGGGTGCCTTTATTATCTGGTATTTCTTCTGAAATTAAATCTACTGGTTTTTCTCTTTCTGAAATTTTTGCTATAAATAACAATACTATAAATGATAAAATTAGTACTGTTTTAAATAAAATAGATGCGAACGATTATTTAAAAGTTAATACTCAGATAGAAGTCTTTAGTGCTGGTTTTAGATTTGATAAGAAAACATATGTAAGCTTTGGTTTTTATCAAGAATTAGATGCTATTGGTTATTTGCCTAAAGATGCACTTACTTTAATTAACGAGGGAAATACTAGCTATTTAAATAAAAGTTTTAGTATTTCTGAAATGATATACAAATTAGATGTTTTAGGGGTAATTCATGCGGGGATTTCAAGAAAAGTAAGTGATAAACTAACGCTTGGTGGCCGATTTAAAGTATATTCTTCAGCTTTAAATTTAGAAACAACAAATAACCAGGGAACTTTTACTACGAGGCTGGGTAACAATAATATTTATGTCCATTATTTAGATAATGTAAATTTCAATGCTAGGACGTCTGGGCTTATTTCTAACAATGAATATATAAGCGATGCAAGTACCTACATTGAAAACAGTCTGTTAGGCGGTAATTTAGGTGCAGGTATAGACGTTGGTTTTACCTACCACGTAACTCCACAATTACAGTTTTCTGGAAGTCTATTAGATTTTGGTTTTGTGCAGCACACTAAAAATATTAAGAATAATTTAGTAGTTGGTAGTTATACATTTGAAGGGATTGAGTTCGAGTTTGATTCTAATAGAAATTATTGGCAAGAACTGCAAGCTGCGAGCAATGAGCAAATACCTATTGTAAATAATCAAGATGCTTACATCTCTTGGAGGCCTGCAAAATTGAATGTTGCTATTAAACATAGTTTCGGAGAAAAAAGAAGTAAATATTGTTATGACAATACCTTAAAAGATTTTTATACAAATGCCTTTGGTGCACAACTTTATTCTGTATTTAGACCATTAAGACAACAATTTGCGCTCACTAGTTTTTACGAAAAATCATTTTCAAATAAATTACAAGCAAAAATAACATATACTATAGATGATTACTCATACTATAATATTGGTGTGGGTGTTTCTGCAAAAATATGGAAAATTAATTTTTATGGAATACTTGATAATCTAACAAAATTGTCAGATATTTCGTCTGCAAATAATGTTTCTTTGCAGTTCGGTTTTAACTTATTATTTAATTAAAATGAAAAATATAATTTTAGTACTCTTTCTAATAATGTCTAATATCTTTGTTTTTGGACAAGAAAAAAAAGTAAACAATTACAAATTTATAGTGGTACCAGATCAGTTTGATTTTTTAAAACAGAAGGATGAATATAAGACTAGTTCTTTAACTAAATTTTTATTTAAAAAAAACGGCTTTACAGTATTTCTAAATTCAGAGCAGTATCCTAAAGATCTAATAGATAATCCTTGTAGTGGCTTAAAAGCTCTTGTTTTAGATAAGTCTTCTATGTTTAAGGTTAAGGTAATAATAGAGCTTAGAGACTGTTCTAATAAATTGTTATATACTTCTGAAGAAGGAGTGAGTAAGCTTAAAGAATTTAAAAAAGGTTTCCAAGAGGCAATTAGAAATGCGCATGCAAGTATGAATGATGTTGTTTATGAACCATTTTTATTAGAAACTATTGGTAAAGAGAAAAAAGAAATTGAATTGGAGGAGGAGTTTCCAGTAATAAACAATATAGAAGAAGCTGCACAAGTATCTCTAACAAATACTATAGCACCTGCAACTTCATTATATGCGCAGCCAAAAGAGAATGGATTTCAATTGATAAACTTAAAACCACAAGTTGTATTTGTCATTTTAAATACCAGTGTTAAGGGTGTCTTTGTAATCAAAGACAAAAACGGATTACTTTATAAAAAAGGCGAAAATTGGATTGCCGAGTTTTATGAAGGCGGTGAGATAGTAGTAAAAAAATATAATATCAAGTTTTAATTTTTTTATTAATCTTAATAGCCATATTTATCTTTCCATCTATTTTTTAAGAACTCTTTAAACTGGTTTTCTCTTTGGTTTTCTCCTGGTTCGTATAGTTTTGTTCCAGAAATTTCATCAGGCATAAACTCTTGCTCTACAAAGCTATTAGGATAATTATGTGAGTATTGGTATTCTTTCCCGTACTCTAAATCTTTCATTAATTTTGAGGGTGCATTTCTCAAACTTAAAGGCACAGATAAATCTCCAGTTTTTCTCACTAAATCCTGTGCTTTACCAATGGCCAAATAAGAAGCATTACTTTTTGCAGAATTCGATAAATAGACGGCACATTGACTTAATATGATTCTAGATTCTGGATGACCGATTATTGAAACCGCCTGAAAGGTATTGTTAGCAAATATTAAGGCAGTAGGGTTGGCATTTCCAATATCTTCTGAAGCCAAAATTAACATTCTTCTAGCTATAAACTTAACATCTTCGCCACCTTCTATCATTCTAGCCAACCAATATACCGCCGCATTTGGATCACTTCCGCGTATGGATTTTATAAAAGCAGAAATAATATCATAATGTTGTTCTCCAGTTTTATCATATCTGGCTGTGTTTTGCTGTATTTTAGATAATACAAGTTTATTTGTAATTTCAATTTCATCATCAACAGAAACTAAGATTTCGAATATATTTAAAAGTTTTCTAGCATCTCCTCCGGAAACCTGCAGTAAAGCATCTGTTTCTTTTAATGTAATTTTTTTTGATGAGAGAAATTCGTCTTTCTTCATTGCTCTATGCAAAAGAGCCACTAAATCTTTTTTATCAAAAGAATTTAAAATATATACTTGGCATCTAGAAAGTAGGGCAGGAATTACTTCAAAACTAGGGTTCTCTGTAGTTGCTCCAATTAAGGTTACCCAACCTTTTTCAACGGCTCCTAATAAAGAATCTTGCTGAGATTTACTAAACCTGTGAATTTCATCAATAAATAAAATAGGATTTTTAGCAGTAAATAAACCACCACTTTTTTTAGCTTTTTCTATAACTTCCCTTACATCCTTCACCCCAGAACTGACAGCACTTAGCGTATAAAAAGGCCTTTTACTCTCTGTTGCAATAATATTAGCTAGTGTAGTTTTACCTATTCCTGGAGGACCCCAGAATAATAAAGAAGGTATCATACCTTTTTTAACTAAATTCGTTAAAACACCATCTTTTCCTACCAGATGTTGCTGGCTAATGTAGTCTTCTAATACTTTAGGTCTAATTCTTTCTGCCAAAGGTTCATTCATATTGTAAAAATAGCAAAGTTTTATGACAGAAGTTGTTCTTTTTTATTTTGGTAACATATTTGTTATTTTTGCAACTATGAAAGATGAAAGCCATTTAAAAATATCAAAATCTGTTTTCCTTGTGCCAATAGTATATGTTGTAAGTATTTGGTTGATTTATTGGGTTGAAATTTATTTTAATTTTAATTTTAATAAGTATGGCGTTTTACCTAGAGATTTAATCGGGTTAAGAGGCATTATTTTTACACACTTTATTCATAGTGATACCAATCATCTTTTTAACAATTCAATTCCGTTGTTTGTTTTGTTATTAAGCGTATTCTATTTTTATAGAGATATTGCCTACAAGGTTTTAATTTTTGGAGGTCTGTTATCCGGTCTCTTAACTTGGGTTATAGCTAGAGAATCTTATCATATTGGTGCAAGTGGCATTGTGTATCTATTGTTTAGTTTTGTTTTTTTCAGTGGAATTATTAGAAAACACTATAGATTAGTAGCACTTTCTTTCATTATTATATTTCTATATGGAAGTATGATTTGGTATGTTTTGCCAATTAAAGATGGTATGTCTTGGGAAGGACATTTATCTGGTTTACTAATCGGTTTGATTTTTGCTGTATTTTACAGAAAAAAAGGACTTATTAAAAAAGAGCATCAGTTCTCAAAAACTGCATTTGATCTTTTATTTGATGAAAATGGTAATTTTGCTCCGCCAGAAATAGAGGAGGAGCAGGAGGAAGAAATAAAATAAATATTTTTAATTTTTAACAGTAGGAATTCGTTGTCTTATAGTCTCGTATAAGAAAGCTCCACATGCAACCGATACATTTAAGGAAGCTATTTCACCTAACATTGGTAATTTGGCCTTATAGTCGACCATTTTAAGTATAGAGGGGTTTACACCACGCTGCTCAGAACCCAATACAATTGCAATTGGTTGGTTCATGTTTATATCATAAATAGAGTCTTCTGTTTTTTCCGTAGCAGCAACAGTCTTAATTTCGGCAGCTTGTAAAATATATAATGCATCTTTTATGTGGTCTACTTTACAAATAGGTATTTTAAAAGCGGCACCGGCCGAAGTTTTTATTGTTTCTGCATTTACAGGAGCACTTCCATCTTTTTGAATAATAATACCATTAACACCTGTACATTCTGCAGTTCTTATGATTGCACCAAAGTTTCTTACATCAGAAAGTTGATCTAATAATAAAAACAAGGGTACTTTATTACTTTCTAAAGTTTGTTCTATAAGTTCCTCTAAATCATGAAATTCTACAGGAGATATTTGAGCCACGGCACCTTGATGGTTTCCGTTTTTAGACAAACGATTTAACTTCTCTATAGGCACAAGACTGGTAGCTATTTTCTTTTCCTTTATCAATTTATCTAATTCATAATATAGGCTACCTCTCAAGTCTTTTTGAAGGTATATTTTGTTCATTGTAGAGCCACTATCAATTGCTTCTATAATTGCCCTAATACCAAATATGTTCGTTGTTGCTGCCTTTATATTATCCTCCATCTTGCAAAGGTACTTATAAAAAAAAAAAACCACCTCAATTGAGGTGGTTTTTATAACTTATTAACTATATTTCTATAATGAGAAGGTTATACTTGCTTCAGTTGTATAAGAACTTCCATCTATTGTTCCTAATACAACACCATCAGAACTTACCTCATATGAAGTTCCTCCATCTCCATAAGAATCTTGAATATTTAAAGTGTAGTCACCAGTTGGTATGCATTCTTTAAACTCATAGTCTCCAGTTAACTGACCGCCAGCTATACTAAAGATAGACACTCCCCCAGAGTTAATTAAATCTAAAATAATTTCGTCAGGATAACCATCAGTATTATCAATTGATATTTTAAGACTTTTAGTACCAGTTGCGCAAAGTCTAGTGATGTTTAAGGTTATAGTATCCCCAACATATTCTCCTTCTTTTGCAGAGAATCCGAGAACTAACACATCTCCATCAGCTGAAAGATTTAAATCTGATATATCAACAGATAAAAGACCGATGTTTGAATTTGCGGGAATCGTTACTGAAGTGGGTACATTATAAGATCCCGAACCTAAAGTAGTACCGTCTGCTACGACCATAATATCTAAAGTTCTGTCAGATTTTGTTGTGAATGCACTATAAACTTCAATGTTATTTGTGCTTTGTCCTGCAATTTCTACGCCAAAGTCAAATGTTTGTGTTCCAAAAGCAAAATGAGTTGTACCTAACTCTGATTCTGGTATTGTATCTTCACTTTCACAGCCGGTTAAGACCAATAAAGATGCAAAAATTAATAATATTGAATATATTTTTTTCATGATAATTAGTTTTAATTACCACACTAGCTGAAAGCTAGTGTGGTTTTTTATTTATATTATATACCTCCTGTTGTGTAAACTTCAGCACCAATCGTCTGTAATTCTAAAGCAGGAATAGGTAAATCTTTAAACTGTTTAGGACCTAAATCATCTGTCCTTCTTCTATCAAAAAATGGAGATCCCGGACCTTCATAAGCATTTAAATAGCGCTCATAAAATAATTTATCCATAAGATCTGAATCAGATCCTTGAGCAGGTGATAATCCACCTCTTGTAACTCTTGTCTTATTAATAAGAGTTGCAGCCATGTTTAAGTCTCCACTAGTTCTAATTAATGCTTCAGCTTTTAATAAATCATTTTCTACTTCTGGAAATGTAACCATAGGTAAAGTTAAATTTGTACGGTAAGCATCATATCTTGAAATTGTGTAATATGAGTAAAAATAAGTACCTCTGTCTGATCTAAATGGAATTGTAGCTTGAGGTCTAAAATCTTTCCCTACACCAAATCGTGCGTCAGGCATAGTAGCAGGTATTGCATAGGATCCGCTTTCTGGAAATGGAAAAGGTTGAGAAGAATCTACCATATTCACTATTTTTTGGTCTAATCTTATCCAACCAGGGTTACCAAAATAATAGTTACCATGCCACCAAACAGTACCACCATCTCCAATCGGAGCTAAGTCAAAAGTTATTCCTGCACTAGCAGTGGTTAATACTTTTGCCCAGTCAGAACTAGCATTTTCAGAGCTAGTTCTAGCTAGTTGAGCTGTAAATTTTGCAATATACGAGTTAGCTAGTTGTATAAATTCAGCTTTACCCAACGTTAAACCATTAAATCCATTTACTTCCATACTTCCTAAACCATTAGCTAAGCTAATTGCTTGTTCTAAATCACTAATCGCTTGCACAGATACTTCTGTATATGGCTTTAAAGCATCTGCAGTTAAACCAGCAGGCTCACCACCTTCAATAAAAACAAAAGATTTGTCATATAACAGAGAAAGATACCCATAACTTAAACCTCTTGCAAAATAGCCTGTAGCCAAAACGTGATTAGTATTATCTGTTCCATCGTTTTCGATTACACTTGTTCCATTTACAATAATTTCATTGAAAATAGTATTTACAGAAACAATTGCTTGACTTAAACCATAATATGGAGTAGTTATAAAAGATCTACTTCCGTAAGTTGTAGAATTATTTATTGCAGAATGATTTCCTAAACCATATGGTGTTGAAATTGTACCTACATCACGCATTCCAAAGTTACCCCAAGAAGAAGTTGCAAAATCTGCAGCTACATTTAATGTGAAATATGGTGCATACTTATGAAGTGAAGTCCACCATGAATAATATGCTCCATCAACGATTGCTTGATAATCGGTTGGTGCTCCTAATACAGCCGCTGCTGTAGGTGAGTTCGGGTTTGGGATATCAGTATCCTCACAAGAGGTTACCATTAATAAAATCCCAAATAATAAAATTATTTTTTTCATGATTGTATATTTTTAAAATTTTAATAAAACAGAAGCACTAAAGGTAGAAGTAGCTGGAAATCCGAAATTATCAAATTTATAACTTGATAAATCACCTGATTGCGTAATATCTGCTACTTCAGGATCTGCTCCTGAATAATCGGTTATTGTTAATAAATTTCTTCCTATAATTGAAAATTTAGCACTTTTTATAAAAGTGTTCTTTAAAGCTACTGAAGGAAGGTTATAACTTAAATTTACTTCTCTTAATTTAACAAAAGTACCATCTTCTACAAAAGCAGCACTCGTTTTGTTTGTATTATACAAACTTGCGAAGTAATCTGTTGTTAAATTTTCTGATGCCGAATTGTCAAAATCAGGAGAGGTTAAATCTCTATATTGGTATTGAGTAGTTGCATTATAAATATCTCCTCCTTGACTCCAATCTACTAGAGCATAAAAGCTAAAGTTTTTATAGATAAATGTCGTATTGAAAGACATGTTAAATTCTGGTGTTGTATTTCCAATTTTTTCGTTTACAGGATTTCCATCTTCATCTAATAAAACTTGAGCAGCTCCATTTCCGTCAATTACATAACCTCTGCTGTTTATTGAGTATTCTCCAAAATCTACATTAGGTGATAATTGAGTTAGAGAAGTCATAAATGTTTCCCCATAAAAACTACCGTACTCTTCACCCTCTTTTAAAAGGAAAGCGTTATTTGGTCCTACTTGCAATTCTGGTCTATCAAAGTCGGTAATTGTTGACATATATCTAGAAAACACAGTATTTATGTTCCATGAAATCTCATTACTGTCTTTTATGATGTCAAAACCAAGTGTACCTTCATAAGATTTAGTCTCTAAAGTTCCAGCATTTTGGTATTGAGAACCACCATTTACAAGCGCTGGTAACGGCACTGAAAGTACTTGTCCTTCATTCGCAGTGTTCGAATAAGAGAATGTTCCTGTGATTCTATCGAAAATTTTAAAATCAACACCTGTTTCAAATTCCTTACTCAAATAAGGTCCTAGATCTGGATTACCTACAACATTAGCAGTAGCTATTCCGTTACTTAAAGAAAAGTTATCTTGCCAAGCACCAAAAGGAGGTCGCAAACCAGCTGTACCATATGATGCTCTGAATTTTAATTCATTTATTTGATCTATATCTAAATCTTTAGAGATTCTATATGCACCCGATACTCTAAAAAATTCTTGAGTTCTAACTTTTGGACCAAAAAGAGATACATTATCTGATCTATATAAGCCATCTAATATATATCTATCTTTGTAATCTAAAGATAAAACAGCAGCTAAACTTCTAGCGACAACACTATTCTCATAACTTGAGATGCTTTCAGTACCTGAAATGATATTATCTAAGTCTCTTACTCCTGCTACACCCAATTCTGTACCCGATAGACTATTCCTCATAAAAGTACTTCTTTCGTTTAGGAATTGTAATTTAGTTTTAACATTTAAATCCCCAAATGTGTTATTTGTTGCTGTAAATGCGTTAAATACTTGATTTCTAGAAACACTATTATATCTGCTTATATAACCATTAATATATGTGCTATTATATTCAGAGTCTAAAAAATCTTTATTAACAAAATTTTCGTTTTTGTAAATATTATTATCGATACTATAATCCACATTTAAATCTAACCACTTCGTAGCTTTATATTTTAAAGCGATATTAGATACGATTCTAGTTCTATCTTCGTCAAAATTAATGTTATTTAAAGCATATAAAGGATTTGTTACCTGACTTGGCCAAGGGTCATCTTGAGCTCCGTCCCAGTCAAATGGTGATCCGTTTTCACTATTTAAACCATTTAAGTCAATATGTCTCGGTATTAAGTATATGTTGTAAAAAACACCACCCACACCTAATTCAGGTTCATTACTAGAAGACTTAGTAAGTAAAGTACTTGTCGTGAACTTTACTTTATCTGAAATGTCTATATCTAAATTAACCCTAAAGTTTTGTCTATTATAACCTTGTGGGTCTGAAGTTCTTAAAATACTCTCCTGTTCTAAATTTTGCATAGAAACTAAGTAATTAGTATTTTTTGTACCACCAGAAACTGAAAAAGATTCGGTATGCTGAAATGCCGTTCTAACAATATCTTTAAAATGATTATTATCTGTAGGGAAATTATTATCAGCGATATGATCTTCTTCTTGAATTAGCCCTCCAGTTCCATCTAAAGCGAAAGATCCATCAGTATTTACTTTAAATCCATGTTTACTTGCAACACTAGGTAAATTATTAGTTGTTGTAACTCCAATTTCTGATCTTATAGAAACTACAGGTGCTCTGCCATATTTTCCTCTTTTTGAGAAAATCTGAATAACACCATTTGCTGCTTTAGAACCAAATAACGATGATGCGGCAGCTCCTTTTAATACTTCTATTCTAGCAATGTCTTCAGCATTAAAGTCGGCTAAGTTTGCACCTTGTAAGAAAGCTCCATCTAAGATAATTAACGGACTTTGACTACCTGTTAATGCAGTAGCACCTCTTAATCTAATAGACGCACTTGAACCAGGTAAACCTGAAGGTTGAACAATAGTTACACCAGCTACTTTTCCTTGTAATGCAGTAGAAGCATTTAATGCAGGAACTTCTTTTAATAACTTTTCATCAACAGTAGAAATCGAGATTGAAAGTTTGTTTTTATTTGTTGCACCGGCAACACCAGTAATAACAATTTCATCTAGTAGTTCACCACCTTCTATTAATTCAACATTAATTATTGAAGATGCTCCAACAGTTTTTTGTTGATTTTTGTAGCCTAGATAACTAAAACTTAAAACATCTCCTGAATTTGCCATGATAGAATATTTACCATCAAAATCAGTTTGAGTTCCTGTTGTCGTACCTTTAATTAGCACACTAACTCCTGGTAAGCTACCTGATCCATCAGATACAGTACCAGAAATAGTCTTTTCTTGTGCAAAAGTTATTTGCACAACAAACGCCAGTAATAGCGTTAAAATACCTTTAAACTTTGTTTTCATTTTTATGATTATTTGAATTAATTATGTCAAAAGTCTTAAATTTATCTTAATAAAACTATTATTTAACACTAAATATTTATGATTTCATTAAAATAGTTTATGAAAACAGTATTTTATTTGTTAATAATGTAATTTGAATCACGTCATTATACTCTGAATATGCTCGTTACGGAATAATAAGAATAGTCATGTATTGTATGCTATAGTTGGGAAATGAAAAATTTTTATTAGTTGTAAATTTATTTTTTATATAAATGTGGTTAAATGTTTAACAAGTTTTAAGTATTGATAAACAGTTAATTATTTTTTATAATTTATTTTTTACTCTGAAAGTTGTTGTTAGTTTGTTTTTTACCTTTATTAAATTACTTTTTCGATAGAATGAGTATTTTTAGTTTTCAATTTATGATATAGTTTGTTAGTTTAAAAACAAAAAAAAAGACTGTCTAATTAGACAGTCTTTTTATACTTTATGTAGGAATTAATATTAATTTACATCCCACCAAACTTTTGTTGTCATATCTGCAGGATTTGACGTAACCTTTTCTAACTGAGATGAATTAGACTGTGTCTCAGATAAAGGATAAGGCATTCTCACAGGAATTGTATTCATTACTGCTGCTGCAGGAGCACTCAATTGTGGATAATCTAATCTTCTCCACTCATTCCATGCTTGAAAACCATTCATATACAATGCAACCCATTTTTGAGTTCCAATTGAGTTCTTCCAATTTGCGGAATTATAGGCATTATTAGAAATGTATCCAGCGATTGCTGCAACATCATCAATACCCCAGTAGTTCATTGAAGCAGTAACACCGTTTGCATATGCACTTGCGGCATCTCCAGATAAAATACCTCTCTGGTATGCTTCAGCTAACAAAAACTGAACTTCTGCAAAAGAAATTATTACATGTGGTGTTGTCGCCGATCTCACATCGTCATTTGGTCTTGAAACAGTAGGTTTTAATACTGTTGCATCATTATCTGATAAACCATATGGCATCCCTATAATGTTTCCAGAAGATGCTGCTTTTGCAAACATACCTAATCTTGGATCTCCCATATTTGTTAGAGTAGATACCAAGTATTCTGAAACTGCATAATCATCTCTATTTCCACTTAATGGACTATTATTCCTAAATAAAGGATTTGCACGAGCTAAACTAGATTCAAATGTAAATAGTGCATTTTCAGCATTACTTGAAATTAAGTTTGTAGCTGCTAATTTTATGTATTTATCTGCTGTTTCAGGATCAACATCAACAATTCTCATGGCATAACGCAACATTAGAGAATGAGTCAATTTAGTCCAATGAGCTACATCACCATTATAAATGATTTCACCAGAGGTAAAGGAAGATGAAGAAGCAGAAAACGAAGTAGCAGCATTTTCTAACGTAGCTAATATCCCTTTGTAAATAACTTCTTGACTATCATATGAAGGAAGACTATTATCACCAATTGCTTCAGTATAAGGTACCTCGCCAAAACCATCTGCTAAAAATGCAAATACTTGTGTAGTCATTACATCAATAATATTCTTTTTATTAGTGATGATAGCTGCTGATAAATCTTGTCCATCAACTAAAGTTTTAGCAGCATATAATTCTTTTAAAACACTGGCGTACATTGCACTCCAAGTTCCGTTAAAGAATGTTATATCCTGATTATATCTACTATCCTCAGTATACTCTGTCTGCGACCATTGTTGAACCATCAACTGACCCCAATCGGCATTAATTGTAACACCTTGAGTACTGTTGTAAAAGTTATATTGCGCAGTAGTTAATAATGTAGATGGTGCAACAGTTACTGCGGCATTTGGATCTACATTAAGATCTGATAAGTTGTCATCGCATTTAGAAAATAATGCAACAGACAATAACACTAGACTGTATATTTTTATTTTTTTCATTTTTTTCATTTTTAAAATTTTGCAGAGATATTAAATCCAAATGAACTAGTAGCTGGTACTTGAGCATTTTCTAAACCTTGGGCATTTCCTGCTCCAGTAATTACTTGTGGGTCAATATAAGGTACTTCTGAATATAGAATACCTAAATTTCTACCGTAAGCGCTTAAGTTTAAGCTTGTAAATGGAGTTTTACCTAATACTTTAGATGGAATTGCATAACTTAACCTTATATCTCTAAATTTAATAAAGCTCGCATCATAAACGTTTGGTGCTGCTCTTCTCCAATATGTTTGATAGTAAGTCTGTGGATCAACTCTTATGTCATTCGCAGAACCATCGGCTTGAACACCTGGTAAAATCATACCATTTGCTCTAGTATCGCTTTCTCCGTTAAAAGAAACTGTTTCAGGATGCATTCCAGAATATTTAGACCATTGTAATGAAGTAGAGTGAATAACACCACCAACTTGAAAATCAAATAATGCAGATAATGTTAAGTTTTTATAAGTAAAAGAAGTGTTAAAACCACCAGTCCAATCTGCGATAGCAGATCCTAAATAAACTCTATCATCAGTAAACTGATAATTACCATCTGCATCTACTAATCTATTACCACCATCGTCATAAATATAATCTTGACCAAATAATGCCATGTATGGTAATCCTTCTTGTACTCTTAAATCAGCCGCCCAAGTATTACCAGCGTTTATACTTTCAACAACAGTGTTCCCTTCTTCGTCTTTCAATAATTCAACAACCTCGTTATTCTGGCTGGTTAAATTAAGACCTACATTCCATTGGAAATCTTCAGTTTGAATTGGAGTACCTGCTATTTGTAATTCTAAACCAGAATTTTTCATTTTTCCAGCATTCAGTAATTTAGAGGTGTAACCAGTTGTAGCTGAAACAGGTACGTTAAATATTTGATCTTCTGTTATTCTATCATAGTAAGCAGCATCGATACTTAATCTGTTGTCAAATAATTTAATTAAGAAACCAAATTCAACTTCTGTTGTTAATTCATTTACCAAATCTGGGTTTTGCTGTGAATTAGGAACAGAGTACATTGGGTTACTTCCGAAATTAGGAGTAATTGGGTTGTATACATCAGATAACCTGTATGGATCAGAGTCATTACCAGCCTGAGCAACACTCGCTCTTACTTTTGCAAAGTTGATAACACCACTATCTTTTATTGAAGATAATTCAGATAAAGCAAAACTTAAAGAAGCTGCAGGGTAGAAATAACTGTTGTTTGCTTCCGGTAAAGTTGACGACACGTCATTTCTTGCAGATAAATCTAAAAATAACATATCTTTATATCCTAAAGAAGCTGAACCAAAAATACTATTAATTCCTCTTTCTGAGCCATATGTGTCAACAAGTGGGCTATCTGCAGAATTTCCAATATTAAAAAATCTATCAACTACAATTCCACCGTTAGTTTGTGCAGTTAACCTTTTAGAAGTTTGTCTCATTCTGTTAGCTCCAATAAAACCATTGAATGAAAACTCTTCAGTAAAATCCTTCTTATAATTTAAACGAACTTCCATATTTGTTTCCTGAAACTTTCTTTCAGTTTCTTCGTATCTAGATCCATCTACAGATCTTAATGGAATTCCTTCTCGGATACTAAATTGAAAAAAGTCAGTACCAAATTGAGTAGAAATATTTAAGTTATCAGTAATGTCATAAGAAAGATTTGCATTTCCGAATACTCTATTTTTAATATCTTCTTGCAACATATTATCTCTATTCCAACTTGGGTTGTCAAAATAGTTTGGTGTTGGGTTGAAAGATTGTAAAACACCATTTGCATCAGTAGTTATTCCAACTGGATTCCATGTATATTGATTTCCTTCTGAAGTATTTTGTTGTTCTCTTAATCTTTCAACATCAAGTTGTGATTGCCACCATTGTGTAAATCCTTGTAAAGGGTTAGCATTATTGTACCCTGTTACATTTCTATTTTGAGCTTCTGTTTTTACATACGTAAGAGCTACATTAGATTTAAGTCTTTCACTTAGTTTATAATTGGTATTAATATTTACAGTATTTCTTTGTAATTCACCTCCAGGCATTACACCTTTCTGATCTAAATTTGAATAAGAAACTCTGTAAGAACCATTTTCATTACTACCAGATAAAGCTACGGTATTCATAAGAGTTACCCCTGTATCAAAAAAGCTATCGTAAGAATTTTTTGGAGCAGACCATGGTCTTGTCTCTTTATAATTACTAGATCCTGGATCCCATGAATCCCAGTGTCTAACAAGTGTATTTGGATTAAATCTTGGACCCCATGAACCATCTTTTGCATAGTTTGGAGCTAAATAACTAACACCATCTTGCGTAAATTCATTAAAACCACTGGCAGTTGGATATGTTGCACCACCACCATAAGTTGATTGAATAGGAATAAGATTTCTTACTTCATCAAATGAAACACTAGAATCGAAAGAAATTCCCATTCCTTTTTGATTTTTTCCACTTTTTGTTGTAATCAAAATCACACCATTTGCACCTCTAGATCCATAAACAGCTGTAGCTGCTGCTCCTTTTAAAACAGACATAGATTCCACGTTTGATGGATCGATTTCTGATGCCGCATTACCGTAGTCATAAGCACCACCTCCGAAACCTCTTTGTTGAGAGCTTGTAGAATATTCTGCATTACTAATTGGAACTCCATCAACAATAAATAAAGGTTGATTGTTTCCTAAGAAAGAATTTGATCCACGAATGGTAATTCTCGAAGCTCCACCAAGCGTTGACGGACTTCCTTGAATTTGAACACCAGCAATTCTTCCTTGTAATGAGTTTACTAGGTTTGGCTCTTTTGCCTTGTTGATGTCTTCTCCAGAAACTTTCTGAACTGCATAACCAATAGCTTTTTCTTTTTTAGAAACACCAAGTCCAATTGTAATTTCATTTAACATTTCGCTACCTTCCTTTAAAGTAACATTAATTATTTCACTAGATCCTGTAGTTACTGTTAAAGTAGTGTAACCTAGGTATCTAAATATTAATACATCCCCTTCATTTGCTTTGATTTGGTATTTACCATCAAAATCAGTTTCTGTACCAGTTTTAGTCCCTTCTATAATTACACTAACACCTGGTAAAACTCCTGAAACATCAGAAACTGTACCGGAAATAGTCTTCACTTGTGCAAAGGAAATTTGCACGACCAACGCTATAAATAGCGTTAAAACTCCATTAAACTTTGTTTTCATTTTTATGATTATTTGAATTAATTGCCTCAAATATCTAGTTTTTTTATTAAATAACATCCTATAAAGGAATATATTTTAATGAAATTCACATTTTTTTTAAAGAATAGTCAATGTATTCAGTATTTGATAATATATTCTACAATAAATTATCATAAATTAATAGTAGTTCAATTTTTTCTCTAAGTTTATTAAAGTATAATTATGTTTTTTTTTAAAAGTAGACTAATAGAGATATTGTTTGTTTTAAAAAACAAGATTTTTTAGTCAAAAAAAGCAAGAAGTATTTCTTTTAAAAAAAATTTACCCAATTCACAAAGAACTGTGTGTTTTTAATGTCTAGAGGATTTTTGGTGTTGGTGCCAACTGCAGTAGAGATGTTAATTTGAGAACTATTTGAATTAAACAAATAGCCAAGGCCAAAGCTGTATAGTTTTTCTTTACTGTTGGTTGTAGTAATTAATGCTAAATCTGTAATCGTATACATAAAGGAGCTCTTAGATGTTTGGTACCTAAATTCTATGTTCTGTAATAAATAGTTTTTTACAAAAATGCTCTGCTCGTTAAAGCCTCTAATAGATTTGTTTCCCCCAATTCTAAACAATTCATTATCAAAATAGTTTGTAGAATTTAATAGTGCTGTTTGGTTTCTAAAGTAGATGCTATTTTTTCTATTTAAATCTAATAGATAAGCTAGGGTAGTTTCTATTTTAATTTGCTGAGATGTATTATTAGTTGTTTTTCTTTTTCCAAAAGATGGATTAATATTTATAAAAAATATGTCATTTTTAAAAATATCATTTTTTAAAATTTTGTATTCATATCCAAACCCAAGAAAGTAATTTTCGTAGGTGCTAATATTATTAGAACTAGTTTTTGTGTTGTTTTCGGAATTTTCAGAATCAAAAGACACGAATAAATTGGCATTATTTTTTATTTGATATTTTAGATTTACGTTTAAATGGGTATTTAAAAAAGTGGAGTCTTGTTTGTAGATAGAAAATGTAAACTCTGGACTTAATTTAGAGTTATAGATATAAGGTGTTTTTACTGATATTGAAAACTCTTGTTTTTCGTTTCCAAAACTATTCCATAATAAATTTAATTGTTCTCCCTTATTTAAGATATTCTTCAATTTTAAGTCTAGATATCCATTAAATTGTAATTTCCCATTTTCTTGAGAATTAAAGTTTACAAGGCCATCAAAACTACTTCCTTGTATTTTTTTTAAATAAATATATATTAAGGTAGAGTCTTTTTTGAATAATGTTTCAGGAGGCTTTGTTTCAGATACAAAATCTAGGCCTTTAGACAGTTTAGAAATTTCCATCAACTTCTTTTTGTTAAAAGTAGTTTTAGAATTAATATTTAAATAATTTTTAATAAATGATTTTGGAAAATTTTCATACCCTTTAATTATTACCTTATCTATCTTTCTTTTTTTAGAGGTAGTTAAATCAATTTCAGCATATAGTGTCTTATTATCTATTCTTAATTTTTTTAATTTAATTTTAGAGAAAGCATTTCCTTTAAGTTCTTGAAAGGTTGAAATGTCATTTAAAATTTCTTCTAACTGATTTATAGGTATTTTAATATAATTATTTTTGAAGTTATATTTTTGTAGAATTTGGTTGCCGATGCTCTTGTGTTTTAGAAGCACAGAATCTACCTTCTTGTCAAGATTTAAATAAGCAATATATTTTTCACCTTTTTTAGAAACGCTGTCTATTCTGCTTAAAAAATATCCGTTCATTTTAAGACGTTTCTGAACCCTATTTAATTCAATATACAGAGCTAGAGAATCTGTATGTTTTGTTTTATATTTCATTTTAGAAAGAAATATATTTTCAGTTGTTTTATTTGAATTTATTTCAAGACTATAATTTTGAGAACATACTCTAGATGTATAACCAAGTATAGCTATTAATAAAAAGAAGGAGATGTTTTTTTTATGCAATAGATAATCTGTTTTTGAATTTCAAATGTATCTAAAAAACAGTTACAATAGAAAGTATAAATACTTTTTTAAAAAATAAGTTACTGAGATTAGAAAGGTTAGAAATTATTTGTACATTTGCAAACTCTGAAAAAAGAGACAAGTTTAATTATAAACGAAAAAAAGCAATTATTTAGTATGCCTACTATTCAACAATTAGTTCGTAAAGGAAGAACCAAAATAACTAAGAAGAGTAAATCGGCTGCTTTGTCGTCTTGTCCTCAAAGGCGTGGAGTTTGTACACGTGTTTATACTACAACACCAAAAAAACCTAATTCAGCAATGCGTAAAGTTGCAAGAGTTAGATTGACAAATGGTAATGAGATAAACGCATACATTCCAGGTGAAGGACATAACTTACAAGAGCACTCGATAGTATTAGTTAGAGGTGGAAGGGTAAAGGATTTGCCAGGTGTAAAGTATCACGTAGTACGTGGAGCTTTAGATACTGCGGGAGTTGAGGGGAGAACCCAAAGACGATCAAAGTACGGTGCAAAACGCCCAAAGAAGTAAAAACGTTACAAGTAAAAAACTGTAATTTCTAAAAATTATAATACGTTGTTTTATATTTTTTTTAAAACTACTAATAATGGCTAGAAAGGATAGTTAAGAGCAAGTAACAAATTAATTAACTTTTTTAATGTAAAGACATGAGAAAAAGAGCAGCAAAAAAAAGAGTCTTATTACCAGACCCTAAATTTAACGATCAGTTAGTAACTAGATTCGTTAACAATTTAATGTGGGCCGGTAAAAAGTCAGTAGCTTTTAAAGTATTTTATGATGCGTTAGACATCGTAGAGGAAAGAAAAGGTGAAGAAGAAAAGTCAGCCTTAGAAATTTGGAAAGATGGTTTGTCAAATGTAATGCCACACGTAGAGGTAAGATCTCGTCGTGTAGGTGGAGCAACATTTCAAATCCCAATGCAAATTAGACCAGACCGTAAGGTGTCTATGGCTATTAAATGGATGATTTTGTATACTCGTAAGAGAAACGAGAAAACAATGGCACAGCGTTTAGCTGCTGAAATTTTAGCTGCGGCTAAAGAAGAAGGTGCTGCTGTTAAAAAGCGTACAGATACTCACAAAATGGCAGAAGCTAACAAAGCATTCTCTCACTTTAGATTTTAATAGATATGGCTAGAGATTTAAGATATACTAGAAATATTGGTATTGCAGCACATATTGATGCTGGTAAAACCACTACTACAGAACGTGTATTGTATTATACAGGTGTTTCTCACAAGATTGGAGAAGTACATGATGGTGCAGCTACCATGGACTGGATGGAGCAAGAGCAAGAGAGAGGTATTACAATTACTTCTGCAGCTACTACTTGTACTTGGCAATTTCCAATGGAAAATGCAGAGACACTTCCAGATACAAAAGATTATCACTTTAATATTATTGACACACCAGGTCACGTAGATTTTACTGTTGAAGTAAACAGGTCTTTACGTGTTTTGGATGGTTTAGTATTTTTGTTTTCAGCTGTTGATGGTGTTGAGCCTCAATCTGAAACGAACTGGAGACTTGCAGACAATTACAAAGTGCCAAGAATTGGTTTTGTAAATAAAATGGACCGTCAAGGATCTGATTTTATGATGGTTTGTAAGCAAGTGAAAGAAATGCTAGGTTCTAATGCTGTCCCAATTGTTTTGAATATTGGTGACGAAGAGAACTTTAAAGGTATTGTAGATCTTGTTAAAAACAGAGCTATTGTATGGCATGAAAAGGGTATGGGTTCTACATTTGATGTTGTAGATATTCCAGAAGATTTAAAAGAAGAAGCAAAAATTCTACGTGGTAAACTTATTGAAGAGGTTGCTGCTTATGACGAAGATTTGTTAGAAAAATACATGGAGGATGAAGATTCTATAACAGAAGACGAAGTGCATGCTGCATTGAGAGCTGCTGTAATGGATATGTCTATCATTCCTATGATTTGTGGTTCTGCATTTAAAAATAAAGGGGTTCAGTTTCTATTAGATGCTGTATGTCGTTATTTACCTTCTCCAATGGACAAAGAAGGTATTGTAGGTGTAAACCCAGATACAGACGAACAAGAATTACGTAAACCAAGTGTAGATGAACCTTTTGCTGCTTTAGCATTTAAGATTGCTACAGATCCTTTTGTAGGACGTTTAGCATTTTTTAGAGCATACTCTGGTCGTTTAGATGCTGGTTCTTACGTTTTAAATAATCGTTCTGGTAAGAAAGAACGTATTTCACGTATTTATCAAATGCATGCTAATAAGCAGAATGCAATTGATTATATCGAGGCTGGAGATATTGGTGCTGCTGTAGGTTTTAAATCTATTAAAACAGGAGATACTTTATCAGCTGAGAAATTTCCAATTGTTTTAGAATCTATGGATTTTCCAGATCCAGTAATTGGTATTGCTGTTGAGCCTAAAACAAAAGCGGATGTAGATAAGTTAGGTATTGGTCTTGGTAAGTTAGCCGAAGAAGATCCTACATTTACAGTTCGTTCAGACGAAGCTTCAGGACAGACTATTATTTCTGGAATGGGTGAATTACATTTAGATGTAATTGTAGATCGTTTAAGACGTGAATTCAAAGTTGAAGTAAACCAAGGGCAACCTCAGGTTGAATACAAAGAAGCTATTACAGCTGAAGCGCAGCACAGAGAGGTTTATAAGAAACAATCTGGTGGTCGTGGTAAGTTTGCTGATATTGCATTTACTATCGGCCCAGCCGATGAAGGTGTTCAAGGATTGCAATTTGCATCTGTTATTAAAGGGGGTAATGTTCCTAGAGAATTTGTACCTTCTGTAGAGAAAGGTTTCAAAGAAGCTATGAAAAATGGTCCTTTAGCAGGTTATGAAATGGATTCTATGAAAGTTACATTAAGAGATGGTTCTTTTCACGCTGTGGATTCGGATGCATTATCTTTTGAATTAGCTGCAAGAATGGGATATAAAGCTTCAGCAAAAGTTGCTAAAGCGAAAATCATGGAGCCTTTGATGAAGTTAGAAGTGCTAACTCCAGAAGCTAACATGGGTGATATAGTTGGAGATTTGAACAGAAGAAGAGGACAAGTAAATGACATGAGTGATCGTGCTGGTTCTAAAGTTGTAAAAGCAATAGTACCATTATCAGAAATGTTTGGTTATGTAACTGCTTTAAGAACAATGTCTTCTGGTAGAGCTACTTCTACTATGGAATTTTCACATTACGCAGAAACTCCTTCAAATATATCTGAAGAAGTAATTGCAAAATCTAAAGGTTAATCTACTTAATAATTACAAGATGAGTCAAAAAATTAGAATTAAATTAAAGTCTTACGATTACAACTTGGTAGATAAGTCTGCTGAGAAAATTGTAAAGACGGTAAAAAGTACTGGCGCTGTTGTAAACGGACCAATACCATTACCAACACATAAAAAGATTTTTACTGTATTGCGTTCACCGCACGTAAACAAAAAATCTAGAGAGCAATTTCAATTAGCTTCTTACAAAAGATTATTAGACATCTATAGTTCTTCTTCGAAAACTATTGATGCTTTAATGAAACTTGAGTTACCAAGTGGTGTTGAAGTTGAGATAAAAGTATAAGTAAAATATTAACCTTCGGTTTAATTTTGTTAAACCGAAAGTTTTTAATACTTTTGCAACCCGAATTAGAGTAGGGTTAAGCTATTTTTTGAGGTCAAATTCAATAATAGTAACATGTCCAGAGCGTTTCGCGAAGGAAAAACGGAAAAAACAAAATCAGCGTTGAATTTGTTTACGCTGTTTTTTTTTGGAACAAGCGCAAAGGTCACAAATGAAACAATAGTTTCGAACAAATAATTATTAATATAGACGCGCTGGATACTATGTTCTATCGTCTAAAATTTTAACTAAATGTCTGGGTTAATAGGAAGAAAGATTGGGATGACCAGCTTATTTGATGAAAACGGGAAGAATATTCCTTGTACAGTAATCGAAGCGGGTCCTTGTGTTGTCACTCAGGTCAGAACCGAAGAGGTTGACGGCTATAGTGCGTTACAGCTTGGTTTCGATGACAAAAAAGCAAAGAGTTCTAACAAATCGTTAGATGGCCACTTTAAAAAAGCTGGTACTACTGCTAAGAAAAAAGTCGTTGAATTTCAAGGATTTGAAGAAGAGTATAAATTAGGAGATTCTATATCTGTAAGTCACTTTGAAGAAGGTGAATTTGTGGATGTTTCTGGTGTTTCTAAAGGTAAAGGTTTTCAGGGTGTTGTAAAACGTCATGGATTTGCCGGTGTTGGTCAAGCAACTCACGGACAGCATAACCGTTTAAGAGCTCCCGGATCAATTGGTGCTGCATCTTATCCAGCAAGAGTATTCAAAGGAATGCGAATGGCAGGTAGAATGGGTGGAGATAAAGTGAAAGTACAAAACTTAAGAGTATTAAAAGTAGTTGCTGAAAAGAACTTACTTGTTGTTAAAGGAGCAATTCCTGGACACAAAAATGCTTTTGTAACTATTCAGAAATAATGAAAGTAGCAGTTTTAGATATTACAGGAAAAGATACAGGTAGAAAGGTTGAGCTTTCTAAGGATGTATTCGGAATAGAACCTAATGATCACGCTATTTATTTAGACGTAAAGCAATACTTGGCAAATCAACGTCAAGGAACGCACAAATCTAAAGAAAGAGCTGAAATAGCAGGTTCAACTAGAAAGATAAAAAAACAAAAAGGTACTGGTACTGCAAGAGCAGGTTCTATCAAGTCTGGAGTTTTTAGAGGTGGTGGACGTATGTTCGGACCAAGACCTAGAGATTATTCTTTTAAATTGAATAAGAACTTAAAGCGTTTGGCTCGTAAGTCAGCTTTAAGTATTCAAGCAAATGATAAAAATGTGATAGTTGTTGAAGATTTCGATTTTGAAACTCCAAAGACTAAAAATTTCTTAGACGTGTTAAAAGCGTTTGAGTTAGAAACAAAAAAATCATTGTTTGTGTTAGGTAATGAAAATGCAAATGTGTATTTATCATCACGTAACTTAAAAAAATCTAAAGTAATTAAAGCTTCAGAATTATATACTTATGGTGTTTTAAACACGAACAAGCTTATAATAACTGAGAGTTCTTTAGAAGATATAAACACAAATTTAAGCAAATAGGGATATGAGTATTTTAATAAAACCTATTATCACGGAAAAAGCTACAAGCGATAGTGAAGTATTTAATCGTTATACATTTGTAGTAGATGGAAAGGCTAATAAATTAGAAATTAAGGGAGCTGTGGAAGCAACTTACGGAGTTTCTATTTCAAGTGTAAGAACTTTAAATTACCCAATACAAAGAAATACTAAGTTTACTAAAAAAGGTTTAGTTACTGGTATTAAAAGTGGGTATAAAAAAGCTATTGTACAGTTAGCAGAAGGAGATAGTATTGATTTTTATAACAATCTTTAAAAGACAAAAATGTCAGTTAGAAAATTAAAGCCAATAACACCAGGTCAGCGTTTTAGAGTTGTAAATGGGTTCGACACCATAACAACTGATAAGCCGGAGAAAAGTTTACTTGCTCCGAAAAAACGATCTGGAGGTCGAAACAATCAGGGTAGAATGACAACACGTAATATAGGTGGAGGTCATAAACAAAAATATCGTATTATCGATTTTAAAAGAGATAAACAAGGTATTCCCGCAACAGTTAAAACTATAGAGTACGATCCAAATCGTACTGCGTTTATCGCTTTACTTAGTTATGCTGATGGAGAAAAGCGTTATGTGATAGCACAAAACGGTTTAAAAGTAGGTCAAGTAATTGTTTCAGGAGAAGGTGTAAAGCCAGAAATTGGAAATGGAATGCTTTTAAGTGAAATACCTTTAGGATCTACAATTTCATGTATTGAATTACGTCCAGGTCAAGGTGCTGTTATGGCGCGTTCAGCTGGTTCTTTTGCACAATTATTAGCAAAGGAGAGTAAGTATGCAACTGTAAAGTTACCTTCTGGTGAGACGAGATATGTCTTGTTAACATGTATGGCAACAATTGGAGTAGTATCTAACTCAGATCACCAATTACTAGTTTCTGGTAAAGCTGGTAGATCTAGATGGTTAGGTAGAAGACCAAGAGTGAATGCAGTAAGAATGAATCCTGTGGATCACCCAATGGGTGGTGGTGAAGGACGTGCTTCTGGAGGTCATCCAAGATCTAGAAATGGTATTCCTGCAAAAGGATTTAAGACAAGGTCTAAAACCAAAGCTAGTAATAAGTATATTTTAGAACGTAGAAAGAAATAATAAATTATGGCAAGATCATTAAAAAAAGGACCTTTCGTTCACTATAAATTAGAGAAAAAAGTGTTAGCTAATGTAGAAGCTGGTAATAAAACAGTAATCAAAACTTGGTCTAGAGCAAGTATGATTACTCCAGATTTCGTTGGTCAAACTATCGCTGTTCATAATGGCCGTCAGTTTGTACCAGTATTCGTTACAGAAAACATGGTAGGTCACAAATTAGGCGAATTTTCACCAACACGTTCTTTTAGAGGACATGCAGGTGCAAAAAACAAAGGAAAAAAATAGGCTATGGGAGTTCGTAAAAAAAATATGGCAGATCAGTTAAAAGAGGCTAGAAAGCACCGTGCTTTTGCAAAGCTTACTAACTGTCCTACGTCACCAAGAAAAATGCGTTTAGTAGCGGATCAAGTAAGAGGAGTAGAGGTTGAAAAAGCTTTACAAATTTTAAAATTTAGTCCTAAAGAGGCATCTATAAACTTAGAAAAATTGTTATTGTCTGCTATTGCAAACTGGCAAGCTAAGAATGCAGATGCAGTAATTGAAGAGGCTGGTTTATTTGTGAAGACTATTTGTGTAGACAGCGCAGGAATGTTAAAAAGATTAAGACCAGCTCCACAAGGGCGTGCTCATAGAATTCGTAAGCGTTCTAATCACGTTACTTTAGAGTTAGGTGCTAAAAATTTAAGTAATCAATCAAAGTAGAAATGGGACAAAAAACAAATCCAATAGGAAATCGTTTAGGAATCATCAGAGGTTGGGAATCTAACTGGTATGGTGGTAATGACTACGGAGATAAAATTGCAGAAGATTATAAGATAAGAGAGTATGTAAATGCTCGTTTATCTAAGGCAAGTGTTTCTCGTGTAATTATAGAGCGTACTTTAAAACTTGTAACCGTTACTATCACTACTGCAAGACCTGGTATTATTATTGGGAAAGGTGGAACAGAGGTAGACAAGTTAAAAGAGGAGCTAAAGAAGATCACAGAAAAAGAAGTTCAAATTAATATTTTTGAGATTAAGCGTCCTGAATTGGATTCTAAATTAGTTGCAGTAAGTGTTGCACGTCAAATTGAAAATAGAATTTCTTATAAGAGAGCTATCAAAATGGCTATTCAAGCTACTATGAGAATGAATGCTGAAGGAATTAAGATTCAAATTTCAGGTCGTTTAAATGGTGCAGAGATGGCACGTTCAGAGCATTTTAAGGAAGGAAGAATTCCTCTTTCTACGTTCAGAGCAGATATTGATTATTCACTTGTTGAAGCTCATACTACCTATGGAAGATTAGGAATTAAAGTATGGATTATGAAAGGTGAGGTATATGGTAAAAGAGAATTATCACCATTAGTAGGGTTGTCTAAAAAGCAAGCAGGTGGTAATAAAGGTGGTGGAGATAGAGGAAAAAGACCGCAACCTCGTAGAAGAAAATAATTTTTAAAATTAGAAATTAAAAATGTTACAGCCAAAAAGAGTAAAATACCGTAAGGTACAGAAGGCGAAAGGAAATATGACTGGTATTTCGGGTAGAGGTAATCAACTTTCTAATGGAATGTTTGGTATCAAATCTATAGATCAGAACTTATTAACTTCACGTCAAATTGAAGCAGCTCGTATCGCGGCAACTCGTCATATGAAGAGAGAAGGTCAGTTATGGATTAAAGTTTTTCCAGACAAACCTATTACCAAAAAACCTTTAGAGGTTCGTATGGGTAAGGGTAAGGGTGCACCAGATCATTTCGTTGCAGTTATTAAGCCAGGTAGAATTTTGTTTGAAATTGGTGGTGTACCAATGGATGTTGCAAAAGAAGCTTTACGTTTAGCTGCACAGAAACTTCCAGTAAGAACGAAGTTTGTAATCGCAAGAGACTTTGATATTAACGCTTAATTCGAAATAGAATGAAACAATCAGAAGTAAAAGAATTATCTATAGCAGATCTTAATGAGAAGCTTGGAGCGTTGCAAAAGAATTATACCGATCTTAAAATGGCTCATGCGATAACTCCTTTGGAGAATCCATTGCAGTTGAGAAGTTTAAGAAGAACTGTAGCAAGAATTGCAACAGAATTAACAAAAAGAGAATTACAATAATTCTATAGTCAGTTTTAAAGATGGAAAAAAGAAATCTTAGAAAAGAGAGAATTGGTGTGGTTTCAAGTAGCAAAATGGAGAAATCTATAGTTGTTGCAGAAACTAAAAGAGTAAAGCACCCAATGTACGGAAAGTTCGTATTAAAGACTAAGAAGTACGTTGCACACGACGAAAAGAATGATTGCAACGAAGGAGATACTGTTAGGATCATGGAAACAAGACCTATGAGTAAATCTAAACGTTGGAGATTAGTAGAAATCCTAGAAAGAGCTAAATAATATGTTACAGACAGAATCAAGATTAAAAGTAGCAGATAACACTGGAGCTAAAGAAGTTTTAGTAATTAGAGTTTTGGGAGGAACTAGAAAGCGTTACGCAAGTATTGGAGACAAGATTGTGGTATCGGTTAAATCTGCAACTCCTAACGGCGCTGTTAAGAAAGGTCAAGTATCTAGAGCAGTGGTTGTAAGAACGAAGAAAGAAGTTAGACGTAAAGATGGGTCATATATCAGATTTGATGACAATGCTTGTGTACTTTTAAATCCTACAGAGGAGATGAGAGGAACACGTGTATTTGGTCCTGTAGCTCGTGAGCTTCGTGAAAAACAATTCATGAAAATAGTATCATTAGCACCAGAAGTGCTTTAACATTATAATAAAATGAAGAAGTTTAAAATTAAAACTGGTGATACTGTAAAAGTAATTGCAGGAGACCATAAAGGATCGGAAGGTAAAGTTTTACAGATTATCAAGGATAAAGATAGAGTCTTAGTAGAAGGTGTTAACTTAGTTTCTAAGCACACTAAACCAAGCGCTCAAAGTCCTCAAGGTGGTATTGTAAAGAAAGAAGCATCATTACATATCTCTAATGTTATGTTAGTTGAGGGTGGTGTTGCTGTAAGAGTAGGTTATCAGGTTGATGGAGATACTAAAACTAGAATCTCTAAAAAAACTAAAAAATAAGAATAATCATGAGTTACGTACCAAGATTAAAATCAGAATACAAAGAAAGAGTTGTAAAAGCTCTTACTGAAGAATTCAGTTATAAGAATGTAATGCAAGTTCCTAAATTAGAAAAGATAGTTGTTTCTAAGGGTGTTGGTGCTGCAATTGCAGATAAGAAATTAATAGATTATGCTTTAGAAGAGTTGACTACTATTACTGGTCAAAAGGCTATATCTACAATGTCTAAGAAGGATGTTGCATCATTTAAATTACGTAAGGGTATGCCAATTGGTGTAAAGGTTACGCTAAGAGGTGATAAAATGTATGAGTTTTTAGATAGATTAGTTACAGCTTCTTTACCTCGTGTAAGAGACTTTAACGGTATAAAAGCTAATGGATTTGATGGAAGAGGTAATTACAATTTAGGTATTACTGAACAAATCATTTACCCAGAGATCAATATAGACCAGGTTAAAAAAATTAACGGTATGGATATTACATTTGTAACATCTGCAGCTACCGATAAGGAAGCAAAGTCATTATTGGGAGAATTAGGTTTACCATTCAAAAAAAATTAAGACATGGCTAAAGAATCAATGAAAGCGCGCGAGCGCAAAAGAGAACGCACTGTTGCAAAATATGCTGAAAAAAGAAAAGCTTTGAAAGAAGCTGGAGATTATGATGCTTTGCAAAAGTTGCCGAAAAATGCATCACCAGTGAGATTACACAACAGATGTAAATTAACTGGACGTCCAAAAGGATATATGCGTCAGTTCGGTTTGTCACGTGTTACGTTTCGTGAAATGGCAAATCAAGGTTTAATACCAGGAGTTAAGAAAGCAAGTTGGTAGAAAACTTATTTAAAGCTTAAAAACTAAAATAGATTGTGTATATTTGCGCGCTCTATTTTTTTGAGTAAAAGAATTTTAACTGATTATAGGTTCAGATATCACAGAGAAATCTGTAGTAGAAATAGAGGTATTTGAAAACCATAATCGCAATATAAATAAATATGTATACAGATCCAATCGCGGATTTTCTTACGAGAGTAAGAAATGCAATCGCAGCAGGGCACAGAGTAGTAGAAATTCCAGCTTCAAACTTGAAGAAGGAAATGACTAAGATTTTGTTTGATCAAGGTTTTATTTTAAGTTATCAGTTCAATGACGATAAAGTTCAGGGGACAGTTAAGATCGCTTTAAAGTATGACAAGGAAACAAAAGAGTCAGTAATCAGAAAAATTCAACGTATCAGTACACCGGGTTTACGTAAATATGTTGGCTCTACAGAGATGCCAAGAGTATTAAACGGACTTGGAATTGCTATTGTTTCTACATCTAAAGGTGTAATGACAAACAAGAAAGCACGTCAAGAGAATGTTGGAGGAGAAGTTTTATGTTACGTTTATTAAATCTTGAGAAATGAGTAGAATAGGAAAAAATCCCGTTAGCATTTCACAAGGTGTAGATGTAAACATAATAGACAATGTAATTACTGTTAAAGGAAAGTTAGGAGAGTTATCTCAGACTATTTCAAATGGTATTACTGTAAAAATTGAAGATGGTATTATCACCTTAGATAGAACATCGGAAAGCAAAAACCATAAGGCACAACATGGTTTAATGAGAGCTTTAATCAGTAATATGATTGAAGGTGTAAGTAAAGGTTGGACAAAAGATTTAGAATTGGTTGGTGTTGGTTATAGAGCATCTAATCAAGGACAGAAATTAGATTTAGCTTTAGGTTTCTCTCATAATATTGTTTTAGAATTAGCTCCAGAAGTTAAAATTGAGACAGTATCTGAGAAAGGGAAAAACCCAATCATTAAATTATCTTCGTTTGACAAACAATTAGTTGGTCAAATTGCTGCAAAGATTCGTTCTTTCAGAGCTCCAGAGCCTTACAAAGGTAAAGGTGTAAAGTTTGTTGGTGAAATATTAAGAAGAAAAGCAGGTAAATCTGCATAATATATAAGTATTATGGCATTATCAAAGCTACAAAGAAGAACTAGAATAAAGCGTAGAATCAGAAAAATTATATCTGGTACTGCTTCAAAACCAAGATTATCGGTTTTTAGAAGTAATAAAGAAATTTACGCTCAAATAGTGGACGATGTAAACGGAGTAACATTAGCTTCAGCATCATCAAGAGATAAAGGAATAAAGGCAAGTTCTAAAGTAGAAGCAGCAGCAGCAGTTGGTAAAGCAATTGCAGAAATAGCTACTAAAGCTGGTTTAGAAAAAGTTGCTTTCGATAGAAATGGTTATTTATACCATGGTAGAGTTAAAGTATTAGCAGAGGCTGCAAGGGAATCTGGTTTAAAATTTTAAGAAATTATGCAAGGTTATAAAAACGTAGAAAGAGTGAAGCCTAGTGGGTTAGAGCTTGTAGATAAGTTAGTAGGTGTGCAACGTGTTACAAAAGTAACTAAAGGTGGTAGAGCATTTGGTTTCTCTGCTATTGTAGTAGTTGGTGATGGTAACGGTGTTGTTGGACATGGATTAGGGAAGTCTAAAGATGTTGCATCAGCAATTGCAAAAGCAATAGAAGATGCAAAGAAAAATTTAGTGAGAATACCTATTTTAAATGGTACATTACCTCACGAGCAAAAAGGTAAATTTGGTGGAGCGAAAATCTTTATCAAACCTGCTTCTGCTGGTACAGGTGTAATTGCTGGTGGTGCAGTGCGTATGGTATTAGAATCTGTTGGGGTACATGATGTATTATCAAAATCTCAAGGATCTTCTAATCCTCATAATGCAGTAAAGGCAACTTTTAATGCATTATTACAATTACGAAGTGCAGCTTCAATTGCTAAGCAAAGAGGAGTCTCTCTAGAACAAGTATTTAACGGATAAATCTAAGAACGATGGCAAGAATAAAAGTTACACAAGTAAAAAGTCAAATCGGGCGTCTTCAGAGTCAAAAGAGAACTTTAGAAGCATTAGGTTTACGTAAAATGCATCAGACAGTTGAACATGAGGCAACTCCTTCAATTGTAGGTATGGTGAATACAGTTAAACACTTAGTTTCTTTCGAGGAAATTAAATAAGATTTATAAAAAACATGAGTTTACATAATTTAACACCGGCAGTAGGTTCCATTAAAAAAGGAAAAAGAATTGCAAGAGGTGAAGGATCTGGAAAAGGTGGTACCGCTACAAGAGGTCACAATGGACAGAAATCTCGTTCTGGTTATTCTAAAAAGATTGGTTTTGAAGGAGGGCAAATGCCACTTCAAAGACGTGTACCTAAATTTGGTTTCACAAATATCAATCGCAAAGAGTATCAAGGTATCAATTTAGACAAGTTACAATCTTTAGTTGATAGTGGAAAAATAACAGATACAGTAAATTTAGATATTCTAGTTGCTAACAGATTAGCTGGGAAAAATGACCTAGTTAAAATTTTAGGAAATGGAGAATTAAAAGCTAAATTAAACATTACTGTACATAAATATACAGCAACAGCAAAAGCCGCTATAGAAGCAGCTGGAGGTGAGGTTGTTTCGTTATAAACAATACGTAAAGCATGAAGTTTATTAATACGTTAAAGGATATTTTCAAGATTGAAGAATTAAAGAACAAAATTCTTCTTACTATCGGTTTAATTGCGGTATACCGTTTTATGGCGGCTGTTCCTTTACCTGGAATAGATCCATTACAGTTATCGGCATTAAAAGAAAGTACTTCGGGAGGTCTTTTAGGATTATTGAATGCATTTACGGGAGGAGCATTTGCTAGGGCGTCAGTGATGGCTCTTGGTATTATGCCATATATTTCTGCATCTATTGTAGTTCAGTTAATGGGAATTGCGGTTCCCTATTTGCAAAAGCTACAAAAGGATGGAGAAAGTGGAAGGAAAAAGATTACACAAATTACGAGATGGTTAACAATAGGTATTACTTTGGTGCAAGCTCCAACGTATATTACAGCTATTAAAACTCAGTTTAATTTACCACCTGAAGCGTTTTTAGTCAGTGGTATTACTTTCTGGATTTCTTCTATTATCATTTTAACTGCAGGTACAATTTTTGCAATGTGGTTAGGAGAACGTATTACAGACAAAGGAATTGGTAATGGAATTTCATTATTAATTACAGTAGGTATTATTGCTAATTTTCCAGCAGCATTTTTGCAAGAATTTGTTTCGAAAACGGAGAATGCGGGTGCAGGTGGTTTAATGATGGTATTAATTGAAATTATTGTTTGGTTTGTTGTAATTTTATTGACTGTTTTATTGGTTACTGCTGTTCGTAAGATCGCAGTACAATATGCAAGGAGAACTGTTGCGGGTAGCACACAAAATGTTGCAGGTTCAAGGGATTATATTCCATTGAAATTAAATGCGGCGGGTGTTATGCCAATTATTTTTGCTCAAGCTATTATGTTTTTACCTTTAGCTTTAGGTCAAAAGTTCCCTATCTTGGTAGGATTAACAGACCCCAATGGTTGGCAGTATAATGTTATATTTGCAGTATTGATTATCATCTTTAGTTATTTCTATACGGCGATTACTATTCCAACGAATAAGATGGCCGAGGATTTAAAAAGAAGTGGTGGTTTTATTCCTGGAATTAGACCAGGTAAAGACACTGCAGATAGATTAGATAGTGTTTTGTCAAGAATCACTTTCCCAGGATCGTTATTCTTAGCAGGATTGTCAATCTTGCCAGCAATTGTAGTTCAATTTGGAGTACAACAAGGATGGTCAATGTTTTATGGTGGTACATCTTTAATTATTATGGTTGGGGTGGCTATCGATACAATACAGCAAATCAACTCGTACTTATTAAATAATCATTATGATGGTTTAATGAAACCGGGTAATAGCAATAGAAAATCGAATAAATAATAATATGGCTAAGCAATCAGCAATTCAACAAGACGGGACGATTACAGAGGCATTGTCAAATGCCATGTTTCGTGTGGAATTAGAAAATGGACATATTGTAACGGCTCATATCTCAGGTAAAATGCGTATGCATTATATTAAACTTTTACCAGGAGACAAGGTGAAATTAGAGATGAGTCCGTATGATTTATCAAAAGCAAGAATTACTTACAGATACTAAAAACAAAACGAAACAGATGAAAGTTAGAGCATCAGTTAAAAAGAGAAGTGCCGACTGCAAGATAGTGCGCAGGAAAGGTAGATTATACGTGATTAATAAACAAAATCCTAGATTTAAACAAAGACAAGGGTAATGGCAAGAATAGCAGGTATTGATATTCCAAAAAACAAAAGAGGGGTTATTGCTTTAACTTACATCTTCGGTATTGGAAGCAGCAGAGCTAAAAAAGTTTTAGCGGAAGCAAAAGTAGACGAGAGTATCAAAGTTCAAGATTGGACGGATGATCAAATCGCAGCAATTAGAGAACAAGTTGGATCTTTTACAATTGAAGGAGAATTACGTTCAGAAGTTCAGATAAACATCAAACGTTTGATGGATATCGGTTGTCAAAGAGGAATACGTCATAGACTTGGCCTTCCTTTAAGAGGACAAAGAACAAAGAACAACTCTCGTACAAGAAAAGGTAAGAGAAAAACTGTAGCTAACAAGAAAAAATAAAGTTAGACAAGTAATAAAGATCTAATTCTAGTTATACAACTATACCATTAGAAAACTAAATTACTAAAACTAAATAATTATGGCAAAAGCAAGTTCAAAAAAACGTAAAGTAATAATTGAAGCTGTTGGAGAAGCGCATGTAACTGCATCTTTTAACAACATCATTATTTCTTTAACAAATAAAAAAGGTGACGTAATTTCATGGTCATCTGCAGGTAAAATGGGTTTTAGAGGTTCTAAAAAGAATACTCCATATGCAGCCCAATTAGCAGCAGAAGATTGTTCAAACGTTGCAAAAGAGGCAGGTTTACGTAAAGTAAAAGTGTATGTAAAAGGGCCTGGTAATGGTAGAGAGTCTGCTATTAGATCAATTCACAATGCAGGTATTGAAGTAACAGAAATTATTGATGTTACACCAATTCCTCATAACGGTTGTCGTCCTCCAAAGAGAAGAAGAGTATAATTAAATATTTTAACCAATTAGGAATTAGATTATCGAAGGATTAGCCTTAATTCATAATCCCTAATTAAATAAACACGAAATGGCAAGATATACAGGACCAAAAACTAAAATTGCTCGTAAATTTGGCGAGGCAATTTTCGGAGAAGATAAAAACTTCGAAAAAAGAAATTACCCTCCAGGACAGCATGGAAATGCAAGAAGAAGAGGAAAGAAATCTGAATATGCTACTCAATTAATGGAGAAGCAAAAAGCTAAATATACGTATGGTATATTAGAGCGTCAGTTTAGAAACTTATTTAAAGATGCATCATCTTCTCAAGGAATTACTGGTGAAATCTTATTACAATTATGTGAATCTCGTTTAGACAACGTAGTTTATAGAATGGGAGTTTCTAAATCTAGAAGTGGAGCACGTCAATTAGTTTCTCACAGACATATTACAGTGAATGAAGAGTTGGTAAACGTACCGTCTTATAGACTAAAAGAAGGTGACGTTGTTGCCGTAAGAGAAAAGTCTAAATCTTTGAGTGCTATTGAGGATGCGTTAGCTTCTAGTAGTGCTGTTTTTGAATGGTTAACTTGGAATGCTGATAAAAAAGAAGGAACTTTTGTTAAAGTACCAGCTAGATTGCAGATACCAGAAAACATTAAAGAACAATTAATCGTAGAATTATATTCTAAGTAATAAATTAATCACATTGGAATTTAGCCAAAGGGTTTGTATGTAATTCTTCAGATGTATATACCGCGCAACTAAATAACAATTAAAACGAAGAAAATATGGCAATTTTAAATTTTCAAAAACCAGATAAGGTTATAATGATTGAGTCTACAGATTTTTCTGGTAGATTTGAGTTCAGACCTTTAGAACCAGGTTTTGGTTTAACTGTAGGTAACGCATTAAGAAGAGTACTTTTATCTTCTTTAGAAGGGTTTGCAATTACATCGCTAAGAGTAGATGGTGTAGAGCATGAATTTTCTACTGTTCCTGGAATAGTTGAAGATGTTACTGAAATTATTTTAAACTTGAAACAAGTTCGATTTAAAAAACAAATAGAAGATACTGATAGAGAAACTGTTTCAATATCAGTTTCAGGTCAAGAGCAGTTTACTGCTGGAGACTTGCAGAAGTTTATCTCTGGTTTTCAAGTACTGAATCCAGATTTAGTAATCTGTAATATGGATAAGTCAGTAAAATTAAATGCAGAAATTACAATAGAAAAAGGTAGAGGATTTGTACCTGCTGAAGAAAATAAGAAGTCTTCAGCTCCAATTGGAACAATCTTTACAGATTCTATTTATACGCCAATTAAGAATGTAAAGTATGCAGTCGAAAATTTTCGTGTAGAACAAAAAACGGATTATGAAAAGTTAGTTTTCGATATTGATACTGATGGATCAATTAATCCTAAAGATGCATTAACAGAGGCTGCTAAAATTTTAATTCACCACTTTATGTTATTCTCTGATGAGCGTATCACTTTAGAGGCGGATGAAATTGCACAGACAGAGACATATGATGAAGAATCATTACACATGCGTCAATTATTAAAAACTAGATTAATCGATATGGATTTATCTGTTAGAGCTTTAAACTGTTTAAAGGCTGCAGAAGTAGATACATTAGGAGATTTAGTTTCTTTTAACAAGAGTGATTTAATGAAATTTAGAAACTTTGGTAAAAAATCATTAACTGAACTAGAGGAATTAGTTATTGTTAAGGGTTTAAGCTTTGGGATGGATTTAAGTAAATACAAATTAGATAGAGATTAATTTTTCATATTTTGCGCCTCATAATGAGTTGATGCAAGATGAAATATAAACAAAGGTCATGAGACACGGAAAAAAACACAATCATTTAGGAAGAACAACTTCGCATAGAAAGGCGATGTTAGCTAATATGACTTGTTCTTTAATAGAGCACAAGCGTATTAACACAACAGTAGCTAAGGCAAAAGCTTTAAGAGTATTTGCAGAGCCATTAATTACGAAGTCTAAGTCTGATACAACTCACAATAGACGTATTGTTTTTTCTTACTTACGTGATAAATTTGCGGTTACAGAATTATTTAAAGAAATTTCTGTAAAAGTTGCAGATAGACCAGGAGGTTATCTTCGTATAATAAAGTTAGGGAATCGTCAAGGGGATAATGCTCCTATGGCAATGGTAGAATTAGTTGATTATAACGAAATCTACAACCCTAATAGTAAAAAAACAAAGAAAACTACAAGAAGAGGAAGAAGTAAAAAGGCGGATGTCGCACAAGTAGAAGGAACTGTTACTGAAGAGAAATCTGAAGAATAAATAAAAAATGAGAATTTTTAATTTTTTATAAAAAAAGGGATAAACGTTTACGTTTATCCCTTTTTTTATATTTTTGCAGCAACAAACACAATTAAACAGCAATGAAATATCAAACTAGAAAGAGAGCATTAGTTTTATTAGCAGATGGAACTATCTTTTATGGGAAATCTTTAGGTATAGAAGGAACTTCAACAGGTGAAATTTGTTTTAATACAGGTATGACAGGATATCAAGAAATATTTACAGACCCTTCTTATTTTGGTCAAATTATGGTAACAGCCAACGCACATATTGGGAATTACGGTATTAATGATACTGAGGTAGAATCAGATGGTGTGAAGATATCTGGATTAATTTGTAGAAATTTCAGTTTTACCCATTCTAGAGTAGATTCAAATGGAAACTTGAAAGACTGGTTTGAAAAACACAATATTGTCGCTATATCTGATGTAGATACAAGAGCATTGGTTGCTTATATCAGAGATAATGGTGCTATGAATGCTATTATTTCTACGGAAATAGATAATATTGAGGGTTTAAAGAAACAATTGGCTAATGTTCCTACTATGGAAGGTTTAGAGTTGGCTTCTAAAGTATCAACTAAGAAAGCTTATTATATAGGTGATGAGAATGCACCTATAAAAATTGCGGCTTTAGATATTGGTATTAAAAAGAATATTTTAAGAAATTTAACAAGCAGAGGGGCATATATTAAGGTTTATCCTTTTAATTCTAAGTTTTCAGAATTAGCTGCTTTTAATCCTGATGGTTATTTTATCTCTAATGGTCCTGGAGATCCTAAGCCATTAATTGATGCTCAAGAATTAGCAAAGGAAATTATTAAAAGCAATGTGCCGTTATTTGGTATTTGCTTAGGACATCAAGTAATCGCTTTAGCCAATGGTATTTCTACTTATAAAATGCACAATGGTCATAGAGGTATAAACCACCCAGTTAAAAATTTATTAACAGGTAAGGGTGAAATAACTTCACAGAATCATGGTTTTGCTATAAATAAAGAGGAAGCAGAGAATAATAAAGATATAGAAATTACACATGTTCATCTAAATGATCATACAGTAGCTGGTATACGATTGAAAAACAAATCAGTTTTTTCTGTTCAGTATCATCCAGAGGCTAGCCCGGGTCCACATGATTCAGAGTATTTATTTGATCAATTTATAGAAAATATTAAAGAAGCGAAAAAATCGCGGGTATAATTTTAATAAACTTATTTTTTTTAAAAAAATTTCCCGCGCATTTATTGTGTGGGTTTTTTTTATTAAGTTTCAGCAAACGTTTTCGTAATTAATGAAAGACATATTATTAAATGATTTATACATTTTGTAATTTAGCAATGTTAGATTTTAAATTAATTAAATACAATATATAATGAGTATTATTATTAGCGTTCACGCACGTCAAATTTTTGATTCAAGAGGAAACCCAACGGTAGAAGTAGATGTAATTACAGAAAATGGAATTTTAGGGAGAGCAGCAGTGCCATCCGGTGCCTCGACAGGAGAGCACGAGGCAGTAGAATTACGTGATGGAGGCAAAGCTTACATGGGTAAAGGTGTCTTAAAAGCTGTAGAAAACGTTAATAAAATTATTTCAGCAGAATTATTAGGTGTTTCTGTGTTTGAACAAAACGCAATTGATCAATTAATGATTGATTTAGACGGAACTCCAAATAAATCTCAATTAGGGGCAAACGCAATTTTAGGTGTTTCTTTAGCGGTAGCGAAAGCTGCAGCAAATGAATTAGGTATGCCTTTATATAGATATGTAGGTGGTGTTTCAGCAAATACTTTGCCAGTTCCAATGATGAATATTATTAATGGAGGTTCTCATTCTGACGCTCCTATTGCATTTCAAGAATTTATGGTGATGCCAGTTAAAGCTGAAACTTTTTCACAAGCAATGCAAATGGGTTCTGAAATTTTTCATAACCTAAAGAAAGTATTACACGATAGAAATTTATCTACAGCTGTAGGTGATGAAGGAGGTTTTGCTCCAAACTTAGCAGGAGGTACTGAAGATGCATTAGAAACTATTGCTTTAGCGGTAGGTAATGCTGGTTATACATTAGGAGATGATATAATGATTGCTTTAGATTGTGCAGCTGCGGAATTTTATGTGAATGGTAATTATGACTATTCTAAGTTTGAAGGGGAAACAGGTAAAGTTCGTTCCTCTAAGGAGCAAGCAGACTATTTAGCTGAGTTATCAGAAAAATATCCTATTATTTCTATCGAAGATGGTATGGATGAAAACGATTGGGACGGTTGGAAATATTTAACGGAAAAGATTGGAGATAAAGTACAATTAGTTGGTGATGATTTATTTGTCACTAATGTAGAGCGTTTATCGAGAGGAATAGAAAATGGAATTGCAAATTCAATTTTAATTAAAGTAAATCAAATTGGTACATTAACAGAAACTATTGCTGCTGTAAATATGGCTAAAAATGCTGGTTATACATCTGTAATGTCTCATAGATCTGGTGAAACAGAAGATAATACAATTGCAGATTTAGCAGTTGCTTTAAATTGTGGACAAATAAAAACTGGCTCTGCATCTCGTTCAGATAGAATGGCAAAGTACAACCAATTATTAAGAATCGAAGAAGAGTTAGGGGATGTTGCTTATTTCCCTAAAGAAAGAGCGTTTAATATTTAATTTTAAAGTTCGAAAGTACAAAGCCTCTCAATTTTTATTGAGAGGCTTTTTTTGTTAAATAAACTTAATAAGTTAAGATTACTCTAAAATATTAAAATTCTACTAGAAGTAATTAAGGATTACTGCAAAATTTGGTATCTTCGCGCCATAAAGAATTATAGATCAAAACCATTATAAATGTCAGATATAGCTAAATTACAAATAGGAGAAAATTCATATGAATTTCCTTTGGTAAAAGGAACAGAGAATGAAGTTGCAATAGATATTAAATCGTTAAGAACTGCTACAAACGGTGTAATAACTATCGATGCTGGTTTCAAAAATACAGGTTCTTGTGAAAGTGGTATAACATTTTTAGATGGAGAAAAAGGAATTTTAAGATATAGAGGATACTCTATTGAAGAGTTGGCAGAAAAAGCAGATTTTTTAGAAGTTGCTTATGCTTTAATTTTCGGAGAATTACCAACAAAAGAAGAATTAGAAAAGTTTCACGCAGACATAAAGGCGAAATCTGTTGTAGATGATGATGTACGTAAAATACTAGAAGCGTTTCCGAAAACAGCGCATCCTATGGGGATTTTATCTTCATTAACAAGTGCTTTAACAGCTTTTAATCCGTCTTCTGTGAATGTGAATTCAGAAGAAGAAATGTACAATGCTATTGTGAAAATAATGGGAAAATTCCCAGTATTAGTAGCTTGGACAATGCGTAAGAAATCTGGTTTGCCTTTAAATTACGGTTCTAAATCTTTAGGTTATGTAGAGAACATCATGAAGATGATGTTTGAAGAGCCAAATGAAGAATACGTAATAAATCCTATTATAAAAGATGCCTTAGATAAATTATTAATCTTACATGCAGATCATGAGCAAAACTGTTCTACTTCTACGGTAAGAATTGCAGGTTCTTCCCATGCGGGTTTATTTGCTTCTTTATCAGCAGGAATCTCAGCGCTTTGGGGACCATTGCATGGTGGTGCAAATCAAGCCGTTTTAGAGATGTTAGAGGCGATAAAGGAAGATGGAGGAGACACTAAGAAATATATGGCTAAGGCTAAAGACAAGAATGATCCTTTTAGATTGATGGGATTTGGTCATAGAGTTTATAAAAACTTTGATCCAAGAGCTACCATTATCAAAAAGGCCGCAGACGAAGTGTTAAAAGATTTGGGTGTAGAAGATCCTATTTTAGAAATAGCAAGAGGTTTAGAGCAAGAAGCATTAAACGATTCTTATTTTGTAGATAGAAAGCTATATCCCAATGTAGATTTCTATTCAGGAATTATATATAGAGCTATGGGTATTCCTGTAGAAATGTTTACGGTTATGTTTGCTTTAGGTCGTTTGCCAGGTTGGATCGCGCAATGGAAAGAAATGCGTTTAAATAAAGAACCGATAGGAAGACCACGTCAAATTTATACAGGAGAAAATTTAAGACCGTTCAAGTCAATTGAAAAAAGATAATTAATATAATTATATGCACTCAAGTAAGAAGCTTCATTTTATATGAAGCTTTTTTTATCACTTATATATGTTAAAACTGAATATTAAAAACGAAACTTCTAGATTAAGAGCAGTTGTTTTGGGAACCGCAAAAAATAATGGGCCTGCGCCAAAGGTTGAAGATTGTTACGATCCCAAAAGCATACAGCATGTTTTATCAGGAACATATCCTAAGGAAGAAGATATGGATATTGAAATGGAAGCGGTTGCCTCAATTTTAGAAAAGTACAATGTAGAAGTTTTTAGGCCAGAAATTATTGAAAATTATAACCAGATTTTTTCTAGAGACATTGCATTTGTAATTGATGACAAATTAGTGAGAGCAAATATTTTACCAGATAGAGATCAAGAGATAGCAGCTATTAAACATGTTATCTCTAAAATTGATTCAAAAAATATCATAGAGTTACCGGAAGAATGTCATGTAGAAGGTGGTGATGTAATGCCCTGGAATGATTACATTTTTGTTGGAACCTACTCGGGAGAAGACTATTCAGATTATATTACAGCACGTACAAATATAGACGCTGTTATTGCTTTGCAAGAGTTGTTTCCAGAAAAAACTGTAAAATCTTTTGAGTTAAGAAAAGATAATTCAAACCCTAAAGAAAATGCGTTGCATTTAGACTGTTGTTTTCAGCCAATAGGAAAGGACAAGGCGATACTTCATAAAAATGGATTTTTAGTTGAAAAGGAGTACGAATGGCTATTAAATTTCTTCGGAAAAGAGAATGTTTTTGAAATTGATAAAGATGAAATGTTCAATATGAATAGTAATATTTTTTCTATATCTGAAGATGTAATTATTTCAGAAAAAAACTTTACACGTTTAAATACTTGGCTGCGCGCAAATGGCTTTACAGTAGAAGAGGTTGCGTATGCAGAAATAGCAAAACAAGAAGGCTTATTGCGCTGTTCTACAATGCCTCTTATAAGAGAATAAGTTTTTATAGAAAAATAATTTGACTTTTAGCTAGGATAAATTGCTACTTATTTGTTTTCTAGCAAGTTAATGGTTTACTTAAATAAATAGTAGCATTCTTGTGCTGTTATTGTATTTTTTTAAATTTATATTTAAAACTGGTTCCTAAAAAGGAAGCGGTTTTTTTAAGAAAAGGAGTTTACTATCCTAAATATGTATCTATATTTGCAGTATATTTAAAAAAACATGCATCAAACTACAAATACCATATTAATGGTTCGTCCTATTAATTTTAGGAAGAATGAACAAACAGCCGTTAATAATTTTTTTCAAGAAGATATTGATTTACAAAATACTGAAATTAATAAAAAAGCTCAAGAGGAATTTGATGGGTTTGTTTTTAAATTAAAAAGTTTTGGTGTAAATGTTATAGTCGTTTCGGATACAGAAGAATCTGATACTCCAGATTCTATTTTTCCAAACAATTGGATTTCTTTTCATACTGATGGAACTGTTGGTTTATACCCAATGTTTGCAGAAAATAGAAGGTTAGAAAGAAGAGATGATATTCTAACTGAATTAGAGAAAAGTGAGTTTATTATAGAAAACATTGTAGATTATACATCTGCGGAAGATGAAGGTTTATTTTTAGAGGGTACAGGTAGTATTATTTTAGATAGAGTAAATAATAAAGCATATTGTGCCTTGTCAGATAGAGCAGATGAAAATTTATTTATTGAATTTTGTGAGGATTTTGAATATACTCCAATAGTTTTTGTGGCATATCAAACCGTAAAAGGAGATAGAGCAGTAATTTATCATACAAATGTTATGATGTGCCTTGCAGAAACGTTCGCTGTAATTTGCTTAGATTCAATAGATAATAAATCTGAAAAGAAAAATGTATTAAAACATTTAAAAGAAGATGGTAAACAGGTAATTGATATTACTGAAGCTCAAATGCATAGTTTTGCAGGCAATATGTTGCAAGTACGAGGTGAAAAGAATGAGCAATTTTTAGTAATGAGTAAAGCTGCACATGAATCTTTAACACAAAGTCAACTTACAAAAATAAACAACCACTGTGAAATTATTTCTAGTTCTTTAGAAACTATAGAAACTTGTGGTGGCGGAAGTGCACGTTGTATGATTGCAGAAGTTTTTCTACCAAAAAGTTAAAAGTTACTTTGTAAAGTAAAACAGGTTTTTTATACCCTAGAAGGCCATTTCTAGGCACCAAAATAGTTCTAGTTTTAAAGTTTAATTATTTTTTTTACAACACTACTGCTTCGGTTTTTTAGTTGTATTTTTAGATAATATACACCACTAGAAAGAGTCGAAATGTCAATCTCTTTTTTATTTAGAAAAATAGGCACGTCAACTTTTGTTCCTAAAGAACTATAAACTTCAATATTAGAAAAAGGCAAACTTGTTTTTATTTTTATTTTATGAATCGTTGGATTTGGACTGATACTTAAAAGCGCTAGTTCATTATTTGTTGTTGATAATAATGGAGTGGTTTCATCATAAAATTCATATAACTTCTGTTTAAAAGTAAATGGTATTCCAGAAATAGTTGTGCTAAAATTTTCTCTTGATATGTAATATTTTCCTGTAAGACCAATGTTTGCAATCGCTTCTACCTGGCTTCCTTGTTCTAATTCATCTTTTAAAGAGATTTTATTAAAGCCGGACAAGAAAATATCTTCACCTGGCGCTCTGTTATAGCTAATGTAAATTAAAAAAGGAGTTAAAGTAGCTTCGTAACCTGTTAAGAAAAAACGATTATCATTGAATACAGCTCCAGTTATTAATCCTTCCACATTAGCAGTGCTAACTTTTGAAGCAACATGGCTTCCTACTATTAGAGGTACTTTATAAACGTTTGTTTTCAAATCTACCCAATTTTTGGTAAAAATTAAAATAGCGTCTTCATAAATAACAATTCCCTCAGCATCAAAATTGCTTGGCTGACTTACAAAACTTACTTGATCTTCATAGGAGAAATATATGACTTCAGCAGAAACAGAATTATTATTTTTAAAATCTGATTTTAGAATGGTATAAATTTTTAAATCTTGCCTGTTTCCATTATTGTTTCCAATATCAGCAATAAAAAGATGGGTATCATTTTCAGCCAAATCTTCCCAATCAATATTTGTAGCGTTAGCAATTGAAATAGTTCTTAATATAGTGCCAGATAAACTATCTATTTCATATAAATTAGCATCGTCACCACTATCATTATGAGTTATTATTTTCCCATCTAAAAATAGTAATCCAGAAGTTTCTTTAACCTTTTCTGGTAGTGCAAACTTCTCTTTAAAATTACTTATTTGAGCCTGGTTATAAGTGATTTTAAACGTTAATATTGCAAGAAATAGAAATGTCTTTAACTTCATTTTATTTTTTTAATACTTCATCAATTATATTACCTGAAGTACCGTTAGGAGCTTCAATTTTTAATAAATTAGAAATGGTTGGTGCAATGTCTATAATTTTATATATTTTTTTTGATACCCCTTTTTTAATTCCATTTCCATAGAAAATCAACGGAACATGTGTATCATAAGAATAGCCAGAACCGTGGCTAGTTCCTTTTCTGCTGTAATTTAAAGTCGCTGGATAAGGAATCATTAAAACATCTCCAGAGAATTTAGGGTTGTAACCCTGTTGCAAAGCACGCATTATCCCCTCTGTAAAGTTCGTGGTCTGCAAAGTTCTTGCTGTTACGGCTTTGTATATTTTATCAAAACTTAAAACTTCATCTGCTAGTCTTTGCGCAACTGTATTTTTATTAAAGCCCAAAGCTTCTATTTTTTCTTGATTCAGAAAAATTTGGTAATTAGATATATTTTCTATCAGTTCTTTTGAGTTAAAATATTTTTGAGTGATGTCTGAAAGAAATTTTTTAAGTTTTTTAGTACTTAAATAATGTGCAGGAATTTTTAAAGATTGTAAATACGAAGGGACATGCACTGCTGCATGATCTGCTGTTAGAAATAAAGTGTAGTTTTCTTTTCCTACTTCAGTATCTAAAAAATTAAAAAAATGTGCTAAATCTTTATCTAAGCGCAGATAAGTATCTTCCGTTTCTACGGATGCAACACCATATCTGTGACCAACATAATCTGTAGAAGAAAAGCTTACTGCTAAAAAATCTGTAAATTCAGATTGTCCTAATTGTTCACCGTTTATAGCTGCTTTTGCAAAATCTAAGGTGTATGTATTTCCTGCAGGAATTGTCTTTATTAAACTAAAATTATCGTTCTGCTCTCTTAACTTTTTTAGGTCTTTTGGGAAAACAGGTTTTTCTTTTCCGTTTAAATTATTTTCATAAATATTGTTATCTGCTCTACTGTGGGTGTATGTTTTTATATCATACAAGGTTTCCCAAGTTTCGTTTAAGTAGTCATCCGCTTTATTATTACTATTAAATTCTTTTACCCAATCTGGTAATTTTTCCATATAATAAGAACTTGTAATCCATTGGTTTTTATTTCCAGCATCATACCAATATGCGGCGTTGGCGGTATGTCCAACAGGTAAAATAGCAGCTCTATCTTTTATAGCAATTCCTATGGTTTTACCTTGCATATTTTGTGCTAATTGTAACTGATCTGCAACTGTTGTGGTGTATAGTCTGTGCGGAGATTTTTGCCCTACAATTCCTTTATTTCCAATTGTTTTGTAATTGGCATCATCTACACAATAGATACTTTTCTTTAAAACTTTATCATACCAATTATTAGAAATAATACCATGATTACTAGGTGATGTTCCTGCGTAAATAGAGGCATGACCAACTGCAGTATAGGTTGGTATCATATTATAATGTGCATTTTCAAGCGAAAAACCATTTTTTAAGATTCTATTAAAACCATCTTTACCATATCTATCTGCAAAACGAGTTAGATAATCATATCTCATTTGATCTATAACAATACCAATAACTAATTTTGGTTTTTTTACAGTCGTTTCTGAAAATTTACAATTAGAAAATAAAAGGATTGAAGTGAAAAAGTAGAAAATTGCTCTTTTCATTATTATAAAATAATTTAAGTTTTATCAAAAGTAATTATTTTTTATTTTGATGTGTGATAATTAACACTCAATTACTGATTATTTAATACTTTAGCTTAAAATTTGTTTGAATGACGTATTTAGAGCATATCGGTAAATATTTTATAATGTTAGGTAGGGTCTTTAAAAAGCCCCAAAAACCGCTTATTTTTTACCAAGCCTTATTAAAAGAAATAGAAGATTTAGGTCTAAAGTCTCTTGGTATTATCATGTTTATCTCCTTTTTTATTGGTGGTGTAATTTCACTTCAAACGGCATTAAATTTAGATAGCCCTTTTATACCTGATTCTTTAATAGGGTTTGCTGCAAAAAGATCTATTATTTTAGAGTTTGCGCCAACATTTTGTTCTATTATCTTAGCAGGTAAAGTTGGGTCTTATATTACTTCTAGTTTGGGTACAATGAGAGTTACAGAGCAAATAGACGCATTAGAAGTTATGGGGATAAATTCTCTTAATCTTTTAGTATTGCCTAAAATTATAGCAGCACTATTCTTTTATCCGTTTTTAATTCTTTTAGCAATGTGCTTAGGAATTTTTGGAGGTTGGGTTGCAGGTGTGTTATCTGGTTTGTTTACTGGTGCAGATTATATTATTGGATTGCAAACAGATTTTGATCCATTTTTAATTGTGTATGCCTTAACTAAAACACTTATTTTTTCTTTTATAATTGCTACAGTGCCATCTTATCATGGTTATTATGTAAAAGGTGGTTCTATTGCAGTAGGTAGGGCAAGCACACAGGCTGTTGTTTGGACAACTATTTTAATTGTAGTTGCCAATTATATTCTAACTCAATTGTTGTTAACGTAAGATATGATAGAAGTTAAAGATTTACATAAAGGTTTTAATGGTGTTGAAGTTTTAAAAGGTATTTCTACTACCTTTCTAGCGGGAAAAACTAATCTTATCATTGGTCAAAGTGGTTCTGGAAAAACAGTTTTTTTGAAATCATTAATAGGTCTTCATGTTCCAGAAAAAGGAACTATTTCTTTTGACGGAAGAATAAATACAGCCTTTTCCGAAAAAGAGAAAATGCAATGGAGGCAAGAAATTGGCATGGTTTTTCAGGGAAGCGCCTTGTTTGACTCTCAAACAGTTGAAGAGAATGTAATGTTTCCTTTAAAAATGTTTACAAAGAAAAAACCATCTGAAATGTTAGACCGCGTAAACACTGTTTTGAAGCGTGTTAATTTAGAAAATTCAAATAAAAAGTTACCTGCAGAGTTGTCTGGTGGAATGCAGAAGAGAGTTGCTATTGCAAGAGCAATCGTAATGAATCCGAAATATTTATTCTGTGATGAACCAAACTCTGGTTTAGATCCGCAAACAGCTATTGTAATAGATAATTTAATTCAAGAAATTACAGAAGAATTTAAAATAACTACGGTTATTAATACACACGATATGAATTCTGTAATAGAAATTGGTGAAAAAATTGTTTTTTTAAATAAAGGTGTAAAAGCTTGGGAAGGGACTAGTAAAGATATATTTTCTACTGATAATGAAGCGGTTGTAAGTTTTGTATATTCTTCAAATTTATTAAAAAAAGTAAGAGATGTTTATTTAAATGAAACTAAATAAAAAATTGTTTGGTTTTCTTAAAATAAGGTATATATTTGCACCCGCTAAGCGAAAATAATGACCTGGTAGCTCAGTTGGTAGAGCATCTCCCTTTTAAGGAGAGGGTCCTGGGTTCGAGCCCCAGCCCGGTCACAATAGAAGTAAAAAGAGTTTGTAGTTTTCTACAAACTCTTTTTTATTTTAAGATTTTATTTAGATGATTTTTTTTGTGGTGGCTATTTTCAAAATCAAATAAAACGATTTTCAAGTACTTCATTATGCAAATAACCTATATCTTTTTTGTAAAATTTTAGTTTTAACATAATTTTTACAGCATCGTAGTTTTTTAATAAATATTTTTGCTAGATAACTACTATGAAATCATGAATAAAATTTATATACTATTTATTTCAATCTTTTTTATGAGCGATGCAACCCAAATAATTGTTGATTTTAATTTAAACTCAGAGTTATCTAACTGGAAAATAGTAGATGATGTTGTTATGGGCGGAAGGTCTAATGGAAAATTTAAAGTAAATAAAGATGGCCATGGTGAATTTTATGGAACCGTATCTTTAGAGAATAATGGTGGTTTTTCCTCTCTAAGACATCGTTTTCCTTTATTAGAAATCACAGATTTTAAAGAAGTTATTTTGAAGATTAAAGGAGATGGTAAAAGGTATCAGTTTCGGGTAAAAGAGAAGCGTTCAGATTATCATTCTTTTATATCAAGTATTCAAACTAATGGTGAGTGGCAAACGATTAAAGTTACGCTATCAGAAATGTACCCTGCATTTAGAGGAAGAAAGTTGTCTATTGGCAACCTTTCATCTAAAAGTATTCAAGAAATAGCTTTTTTAATAGGTAACAAGACTGCAGAAAATTTTAAATTAGAAATTGATAAAATTTATCTTCAGTAATATTTATAAAGTTTTCTAAATTAGTTTTTGTTGTATCTTTCCCAAATTCAATACAATTAAAAATGGAAGAAGAAGTTAAAAAAGATTCAGTATATACTTCAACAGAAACTACTGATAAAAATATTCAAATAAATGTTACACGTTTATTAGAGACCGCTAAGAAATTCCTATTAGAGCTTTTTGATTTTAGAGAAGACACCGATCATGAGGCAACAATAGAGGCTATTAAAGCAGATATTTCTTTTAAAGGAGCAACTGCTTGGATTCTTATTTTTGCTGTGTTTGTGGCTTCCATTGGTTTGAATGCAAATTCTACCGCTGTTGTTATTGGAGCCATGTTAATTTCACCTTTGATGGGGCCAATTTTAGGAATTGGAATGTCTTTCGCTTTAAATGATATAAATACATTTAAGAGGTCTTTGATTAACTTAGGAACCATGATTGGGCTAAGTTTATTTGCTTCTTTTTTATTCTTTTACTTTTTTCCGTTAAGCCAAGATAATTCAGAATTACTAGGGCGTGTTAGTCCAGATATTCGTGATGTACTTATTGCTTTTTTTGGTGGTTTGGCTTTAATGGTTGCAAGAACGAAGAAAGGTACAGTTGCTTCTGTGATTTTTGGTGTTGCAATTGCGACAGCTTTAATGCCTCCTTTGTGTACCGCAGGTTATGGTTTAGCAATAGGTAATTTCTCTTATTTTATTGGAGCTATGTACTTGTTTATGATTAATACAATTTTTATTGCGTTGGCAACATTTTTGGTAATGAAGCTATTAGGTTTTCCAATGTATAAATACGCAAATGTAGCGAAGAGAAAAAGATATTCTACAATTGCTACAATTGTAGGTATTGCAGTTATGATTCCAGCAATTTTTACTTTTATTAATGCTTTAAATAAGAGTCAAATTAAAACTCAAATCAATAATTTTGTCAATAATGAAATAAAGGAAATTAAGAGTTTTCAATTAATTGGTGATCCAGATTTAGATCTAGATAAAAAAGAAATAAAGTTTAGTTTTTTTAATGAAGTCACGGAAGGTGAACAAAATATTTTGAACAATCAGTTAGCTAATAATACTAATTACACAAAAATAAAGGATTTTAAATTAAAAATAAAAGGTAGTGATACAAAAAGTTTTGAGCTAATTACAACCGCTTATAAAGATAAAAGAGCGGAACTACAAGAAAGTAAAAACATTGTTGCTGGCTTGCAAAAGCAAATAACAGATTTACAAGAAACAATTTCTAGCTTAAATAACAGAATAGAGCAAGATGCTTTAAATACAAACCAGAAGGTAGTTGCGTTTAGTAGAATTGCGAAAGATGCAAAAATAAGATATAGAGACATCGAAGAAATTGGTTTTGCAAGTGTTTTATCTTCTAAAGATTTTATTAAAATTGACACTATTCCAGTAGTAACTGTAAGATGGAGTGTGCAACTTTCTGACAGTATTATTGCTCCTAGAGAAATAGAATTAAGAAGCTGGCTTCAAAAAGAACTGGAACTGGATACACTCTTTATTAAGAGAGATTGATATAAAAAAAACTTTTAAAAAGGAGCTTTTTTATAAATACAAGATAATTAATGCTCGTAAGATTTTACTTCTACATTTTGATTAAATAGGTATACTTTTTTGTTAACCATATTTAAACATTCGTATCGTGTTCTTCTTTTATTACCCCTTTTGTAAATAGTATCTTTAAAGATAAATAGACTTCCATAAGAAATGGCAAAAATAAAGTTCTTCCCTGTTTCTGCAATGTTTCCTTTTAAAGCTAAAGACAAGTTAACATCTGCATCTGTGCTTGCTTTTGCATTTTTTAAATACTGCGCTAAATAGGGTAGTATTTGTTTCGGATATATATCTGGATTTAAAAACGGTAACATTAAATGTTGAAAAATAGCTTTCCATTCTTTTCCATGTGGCTGTACTCTTCCAAATTTTTGATGTGTAACATGATGCGCAATTTCATGCACTAGCGTTAATAGAAATTGATGTTTGTTGAGGTTATTATTAACGGTTATTTGAAATTTACCATTTGGCATACTCCTGAAATCCCCATGCTTTGTGGCACGTTTATTTACTATTTTTAAAGTAAAATTGTGTTCATTGATTAGAAACTCCATAAACGGAATTGCTTTTAAAGGAACAAAGTCTTGATAATTTGAAGTCAATTTTTAAAGTTGATTGCTTATGGATTTGAAGAAGAAACTTGCAAAACTTTACCGTTGTAAAATTTATCTCCGGTTAAAGAGAAGTTATAAATATAGTCTGCCATTTCTGATGCAGAAATTGGAGCTTGGTAGCCAGGAAAAGCTTCTTCTAACATTTCTGTTTGCACTGCACCTAAAGCCAAAACATTAAAAGCAATTTGCTTTTCTTTATACTCTTCTGCCAATAATTCTGATAAGGTAATTACAGCACCTTTTGCTGAAGAATATGCAGCTAAACCAGGAAACTTTATGCTCCCTTGAATGCCGCCTATAGAGCTGATCGTAACTACATGACTTCCTTTTTGTAAAAACGGAATCATTAATTTTGTAATTTCTGCAACACCAAAAACATTTACTTTATATACTTCTAAAAAATCTTCTGAAGAGATTTCTGTAAATGGTTTGTTTATTAACTTACCTGCATTATTAATTAAAATATCTACTTTTCCCCAGGTACTTTTTATAAAATCAGTAACTTTATTTAAGTCATCATTATTAGAAATATCAACAGATAAGGCGGTAATATTTTCATGGTTTATCGCAGATAAAGGTTTTGTATTTCTAGATAATGCTAAAACTTGATGACCGTTTTCTGCAAATTGTTTAGCAAGTTCAAATCCAATTCCTCTGCTGGTTCCTGTAATAACTATGTTTTTCATTATTTTAATTTAAAGTAAGCAAATTAGGTATTTTTTCATACATTTAGAGATAATAAAGATAAAAAAGAGACAAATGAAGAAAATAATTTTGGCACTTATAGCAGTTTTCTTATTACAGAATATTACGGCACAAACCACGTATGTTTTATGTGGAAAATTAGTAGATACCAAGTCTGGTAAAATAACCTCTAAAAAAACCATTATCGTAAAAGGTAATAAAATTTTAAATGTGATGGATGGTTACGTAGCTCCAAAAAGTACTACTGCAATTACAATAGATTTAAAAGATAAGGTGGTAATGCCTGGTTTAATAGACTTTCATGTGCATGTGGAACAAGAGTTTGATCGAAATACAAGATTAAATAATTATATTTTAAATGAAGCAGATATTGCCTTTAATTCGGTAGGTTTTGCTGAAATAACGCTTTTAAATGGTTTTACAACCGTAAGAGATTTAGGAGGTTCGGGTGTTAATATTTCTGTTAGAAATGCTATAAACGCTGCTAAAATTTCAGGTCCAAGAGTTTTTACTGCAGGTAAGGCGTTGGCATCTACAGGTGGTCACGCAGATCCAACAAACGGAAGTAGTAGAGCTTTACTAGGTAATCCTGGGCCTAAAGAAGGAGTGGTAAACTCTATCGAAGACGCAAAAAAGGCTGTAAGACAACGTTATAAGAATGGTGCAGATTGGATTAAGATTACCGCAACAGGTGGTGTTTTAAGTGTTGCGAAGTCTGGCGATAATCCGCAATTTACAGTGGAAGAGGTAAAGGTTATTTGTAAAACGGCTGGAGATTACGGAATGTACGTTGCTGCACACGCACACGGCGATGAAGGAATGCGAAGAGCCATAATTGGTGGTGTAAAAACAATAGAGCACGGCACTTATATGAGTGATGGAACGATGGAGTTAATGAAGAAATACGACGCGTATTTAGTACCAACAATTACAGCAGGTAAAGAGGTGGCCGAGAAAGCAAAGATTGCAGGATTTTATCCTGATATTGTGGTTCCTAAAGCGTTGGCTGTAGGTCCTCAAATTCAAGGAACATTTGCAAGAGCTTACAAAAAAGGTGTTGGTATTGCCTTTGGCACAGATGCAGGTGTTTTTAAGCACGGTAATAATGGCAAAGAGTTTGGTTTTATGGTAGAAGCAGGAATGCCAGCGATGGAAACCATACAGGCTGCAACGATTACAAATGCAATGTTGTTAAAAATGGAGGGTGAATTAGGGCAAATTAAAAAAGGCTTTTATGCAGATATTATTGCAGTAGAGGATAGTCCAATAGAAAATATTAGTACAATGGAAAATGTTGTTTTTGTAATGAAGAACGGTAAAGTATATAAAGATGAAAAATAAAAATTTAAACTTATTTATTATAGCTTTTGCGGTAATAACTATTGTTGCAAGCTTTGTGGAAAACAGGCCAACAACCGATCTTTTTGGGTTTGAAGTGAACTCTTGGGTGGTTAGATCGTTGTGGCTGCTAATAGGGCTGGTTTCCTATAAGAGGTACAAAGACAAAAAAGAAGAGGAAGCTAATTAGAGATTGTTTCTTTCTATTCAAAAGTAATGTGTTGGTAAGCACCAATATCTGGACTGGAAGCTCTTCCAACCCCTAAAATATCTAGGGTAAAAGGGGTCGTAATTCCTTTGTTAACGGCATCACTTTGAGATCCGATAATAAAATCATTTTTTTGAGTATCTCTAAAATTTAGGTTTCCATTTAAAATAATAGCACTATAGTTGGTGTTGTTTCCAAAATCTACTTCAGTAACGCCATCAAAAGAATTGTTAGAATCAATGAATTTTATCATGCAGTTTTTTACTGAATAATTAAATAAACCACCACCTTCAACTTTGTCAATTAAAAACTCGATATTATTATTCCCCTCAAAAATACAATTGGTAAAATTGGCTGCATTTAAATCTCTAGTTTCTATAACTTCTTCACCAGCTTCTGTATTGTAAACAAAGAAGTTGTTAACTAAAACCGCAGGTAATTGTCTAATTCCGTTGTTCCAGTAATTTGCGAAAGTACTGTGTGTAAAATTATATGTTCCACCAACAGTTGCTGCTAAAGAAGCCTGTCCTGCAGATCCTATAACTACATTGTGTGCTTCTATATTTGTTTCTCGTGCTAGAATGCCAAAATTAGAATGATTATAAATCTCTGTATTTTGAAGACTTAAGGTAGGAGCAGAGGTAGATCCAATACTATCGATTAAGATCCCTATAATTCCGTTTTTAATTTGTGCATGTTTTATCTCATTATCTTTACTGCCAGCACGCATCCAAATAGTTCCCCATTGTCCAGGAATTTGACTAAAATTATTTTCTAATCGATCTCCTTCAAAAATTACTTTTTCAGAAAGTGTTCCGTTTACTTTTAACGTTGCCTCATTGTCTATAATTAAGCCAGAGTTGTCATGAAAATAAATCTTTGCACCTGCTTCAATAGTTAGTGTCTTATTTGATGGTACAGCCGCATAACCATAAATAACGGTTGGTTTTTCTTTTGTAAAAGTAAGTTCTATGTCTTCTAAAAACCGTCCTTTAATTGTTGTGGGTTTGCCGTCTAAAGAAAGGCTGTCTATTTTCATTGAAATAGCTTCTTTTGCGGGAAATATAAAATTTGCATCTTCTACTAAAGTCACTAAATCTACCTTTTGCTGATTGTTACCGGTATCAAATAAAATTTTATCTAAGTACAAAGGATTTGGTTGATTAGATATGTCTATAGTTGTTTCTATGAAAACAAAAATACTGTCTTTAGCTAGTATGTTTATATCATTAAATTCCTGTCCGGAAATACCATCTACATTTAATCTATAGTTTGATGTTGCTCCCCTTTCTAATTGAATACTCGGAATTGTAATAGCATTACGACTTCTATTGTATACTTTTAAATTATAGGTAGCAGAGCCAATATTTGTAAAAATAGTATCTAGAAAAACAGTGTCTTTAGAAAACGCTAGTTTTCCGGAATTAGGTATTGCAGAAAAATCTTTTCTACAAGAGCTTACAGAGATGAGAGCAATACAGATAATAAATGAAATAAAGTAACGCATAAGTTTATTTTGGGCTTCGCCTATGCGTAACCATAAAATTGTTAGATATAAAAGTAGAACTTTTAATTCGGTCAATTATTGTTTTATTAATTCTATTTCAAACAATTTACTCCAATTTTTTCCAGTAACAAATAATCTATTATTTTCTGCATCATAAGCAATACCATTTAAAACCTCATCATTTGCAACCAATTTCTGTGTCTTAGCCATTTCTTTTTCTAACCCTCTCAAGTCACCTAAGCCTTCTACAATTCCTGTTTTAGCATCAATAATCGCAAGCGTGTTTTTTTGATATTTATTTGCATATATTTTACCATTCACTAATTCTAATTCATTAAGATTATTGACAGAGCGGTCATTAGTGTATATTTGAATTGAACGTTTTTCTTTTAAAGTTTCATTATCTAAAAACCAAATTTTATTGGTTCCGTCAGATTTAATCAATTCTGTTTCACTGTGTGTAAGACCCCAACCTTGTTTACTTTGACCATAAGAAAACTCTTTTTCTTGTTTAAAAGTTTCTAAATCATAAACAAAACCTTTCTTATTTTCCCAAGTTAACCAAATAATTTTATTGTTTACAATGGTCATTCCTTCTCCAAAGTATTTTTTATCTAGGGCTACCTTTTGTAAAACTTTACCTGTCTTTATTGCTACTTTTCTTAGAGTAGATTGTCCTCTACGGCCGGTAGTTTCGTACAAGAATCCATTATAATATTCTAAGCCTTGCGTATATGCTTTGCTATCATGTGGGTATTCATTGATAATTTTATACTTGTAAATAGCTGGTTTATTTTTTGCAAAAACTTCTATAAGTCCATTTTCTTTTTTCGTTTTTCCGTCATAAAAAGCTAAAGCATTAATAGCATGTTTACCAACACCTAAATCTGATGTGTTGATGTTTACAAGATTACCATTGCTAGCAATTTCCTTCCCATTTACATAAAATTGAATTTTGTCTACAGCTTTATTGTTTTTCTCAATTAATTTTATGGTAATAGATTCATTTATAACTACTTTATTTGGTTTTTCTAAAGAAAATTTATAATCGTTTGCACAAGAAAGTGTTAGAAATAAAAGGGCTAAAATGGAGATTAAAATAGCAGAATTTTTCATTATTTGTGTATATTTCAATGTATTAGAACGTAAATATTCAAAAAAAAGATCACACAAAACAACTTTTAGTAGCTAAAAGAAGCTTAATTTTGATTTTTATTCAAATAAAACTATTTATTTATTTGTAAATTAAAAAATAAGGTTAAATTTGCATCCTCAAAATAGCTTAAGACAGTTGTTTAGAAGACTAAGCAAAACTTTACCAATTTTGTTTGTACAAACATAACATTAAAGTATTAAATATATATAAAATGAAAAAAGGAATTCATCCAGAAAATTACAGAATGATGGCTTTTAAAGACATGTCTAACGGAGATGTATTTATAACGCGTTCTACTGCAGAGACAAAAGAAACTTTAGACGTAGATGGCGTAGAGTATCCTTTAGTGAAATTAGAGATTTCTAGAACTTCTCACCCATTTTACACAGGTAAATCTAAACTTATTGATGCTGCAGGACGTATCGACAAGTTTAAAACTAAATACGCAAAATTCAAAAAAGAGTAATTCTTTTATAATTTTAAACATATTAAAACTCCAACATTTATTTGTTGGAGTTTTTTTTATTTTCAGAAATAGATCTAGAAATATAAAAGCAGCTATAATACTGATAGTAATGATTTAATGCTATTTTCTATCTAAAAAATCTTGGTATGAGTTTTGGGTAATTGCTTTTCCTAGAGAATCTAAATGGTTTGCAGCTTTACCATATCTTAAAATTGGTTTTTTACTCACATAATCGAATAAGTACAATCCGTTTTTAGAAAGAGTACCAAAACCTTTATTAAAAGTGTAATGAGCATACTGGTTTTCTGATTTGTTAAATAAGTTCTTACTGAATTTGAATTCAGAATTATCTCCATTTAATAAATCTAATAAAGTGTACGAGAAATCTACTTGGCTAGTTATATTATCTATTTCTATTCCTTTTTTATGCAGGGCACCACCTAACCATAACATCGGAATTCTAAATTTCTTTGGAGAAAAGTATGCTCCTTCGTGTTTAGGTGAAGAATGCCCATGATCTGACATGATTATAATTAAGGTATTGCTATACCAATCTTGTTTTTTTGCAAAAGCGATAAACTTACCAATAACTTTGTCTGTATAGGCATGTGAACTTCTAAATAAATTATCTTCAGAATCTTGTCCAAATTTATAGGTATCATTTAACTCATAAGGCTCATGACTTGTTGATGTTAGAGCAATTTTAAAAAAGGGAGTATTTTGCTTTGCTGTTAAATCGTCTGCAAACCTTTTCATGAAAACATCATCAAAAGCTCCCCATTTAGAGTTCCAATCTTTTTTGTCAAATTCACTTCCGTCTACAATTTCAGTTATTTCCGCATTTCTTAAATAAGTATTCATGTTGCCAAAATTTAAATCTCCACCATAATAAAAGGATGTTTTGTAACCTAACGTGTTCATCTTTTTAGGTAACATTGGCAAGCTTCTCGTTTTATTGGGCATTCGCATAATACGCTTTATTGGCGGTGGGTAGTAGCCGCTTAAAATGGCAGGAATTCCTTTGTCTGTTCTGTCTCCGTTTCCATAGAAATTAGTAAATAAAATTCCTTCTTTGGATAAGCGGTTTAAGTTTATAGTAACATTTGGTTCACCATCTAGAGAACCTACAACCTTTGCTGTTAGGCTTTCCCATATAATTAAAATTACATTTGGTTTTTTAGTGTTTAAGATAGTATCTGAGGTTGATAATAGCAGTTTGTCTCTGGTTTTATGAATGATGTTTTTAGTGGTTTCATTATCAAAAAATTTATAAATATTTTTGTTGCCTGTTTTATGTGTAACCGTATTGGAAAAATTCCATATAAAATTTACAGCAGCATGATTTGCAAACATTTTGCTGGAAAAATACACATTACTTTGATTTACAGGTATTTCTTGTAGACTTCCTCTTATGGGTAGGATAAGTGCTACAGTTAGAAGCAATAATAAGGGTATTTGTAGCCAGTTTTTAATGCTTATTTTTTTACTATTTTTATTAATTATTTTTTTAAAAATTACGATAAAAATGTAAGAGGTTATGAACCAAAAGAGAATTCCAGAAATCATCTGATAAGCAGAAACTGAGGCAATCATAACTTCGGGCGTATCTATATAGGCAAGTACAGTTGTATCTAAGCGAACGCCCCAAGCCTCATATAGACTGGCGTCAATAATTAACAGTAGTGTAATAAAAATTAGTAATAGATAAGAATACCATTTAATAATCTTTACAATTATTGCAGTGTTTATAAATGTTGAGAAAATAATTAATAAAAAAGGAATTATACAGAGATAGGCGCTAAATGAAGTATCTAATTGGATGCCGTATAAGAAGGTCTTTAAGATTGTGGTAAACTCTAATTCTTTTGTTTTTTCAAAATAAAATAAGAGAAAAAAGAATCGGGCAAAAATAAAATAACCGATCCATAGAAAGAAATAGGAAACATTGAATAAGAGACTGTTTTTAAAGTTTTTCATCAAAAAGAGGTGGTTAATAAAATTTACTCGTTAACTTTTAAGCGTGCTTTTGCGGTTACAGAGACATCGGCATACTCTTTATTTAAATATTTTAAGTAGCCTGTAATTGCAATCATCGCTGCGTTATCTGTTGTATATTCAAATTTAGGTATGTAAGTTGTCCAACCGAAATGTTTTTCTGCTAATTTTAAGCGCGCTCTAATTTCAGAATTAGCAGAAACACCGCCTGCAATCGCAATATGTTTAATATTTGTGTGCTTTACAGCATTTTTCAACTTTTCCATTAAAATTTCTACGATGGTATATTGTATTGATGCACAGATGTCATTTAAATTTTCTTCAATAAAATTTGAATTTATTCTTTGCTGTTTCTGTATAAAATAAAGAATTCCGGTCTTTAAACCACTAAAGCTAAAATCTAAATCGCCCACTTTTGGTTTTGTAAAAGGAAAGGCCTTCGGATTTCCTAATTTTGCATGTTTATCTATTAAAGGCCCACCAGGATAAGATAACCCTAAAATTTTTGCAGATTTATCAAAAGCTTCACCAACAGCATCATCTATAGTTTCACCTAAAATTTCCATTTTAAAATGATCTGTAACTTTCACGATCTGTGTATGGCCACCACTAATAGTAAGGCAAATAAAAGGAAAAGGCGGAATCTTATTAATTTCATCCTCTATAAAATGTGCTAAAATATGCGCTTGCATGTGGTTTACATCTAATAATGGAATCTCTAAACCCAAAGCTAAAGATTTTGCAAAAGAGGTACCTACTAATAAAGAACCCATTAAACCTGGGCCTCTAGTAAAAGCTATAGCAGTTAGTTTCTCTTTTGTAATATTTGCTTGCGCTAAAGCCTGTTGAACTACTGGTACTATGTTTTGTTGATGCGCTCTAGAAGCTAATTCTGGCACAACACCACCATATTTAGAATGCACCTCCTGGTTTGCAACTACATTACTTAATACTTTACCGTCGCAAATTACAGACGCGCTAGTATCATCACAAGAAGATTCTATACCTAAAATATAAATGGTTTTTTTCATAATTATTATAAAATCTTTTTTAGCAAAATTAGGTATAATTTTAAGTTGATTTTCCCTTTTTAAGAATAGAAATTTAATTCTTTACTAAAATTGCACGTTATTTGTATTATGTGGCAATATTTTTGATTACTTTTCTTTAAATATTGTGAATAATACTAAAACAGTTCGTCATTAAAAACATAGGTAATAAAATATTAAAATGGTTAGGGTGCATTGCACTTTTTCTGCTACTAGTTAGTCTTTTACTTTCTACATCTTTTGTGCAAACAAAATTAGGCGTTTATGCTACTAATAAAATTAACGAAGACTTTGGTACGAATTTATCTATTGGAAAAGTAAACCTTTCTTTTTTAGGAAGCATAGCTTTAAAAGAGGTACAAATTAAAGACCATCATAAGGATACTTTAATCTTTGTGAAAAAAATAAGTACTTCTTTACTAAGTGTAAAAAAAGTTTTTAATAATAAATTATTGTTTAATGCTATTACTATAGAGGATGCTTTTTACTTTATGAGGACCTATAAAGGAGAAATAACTAATAATATGTCTGTGTTTACAGCAAGTTTTCGCAGCGATACACCAAAAGACTCTTTAGGTCTTCCGTTTATTTTAAAAGCGAATAACGTATATATTCAGAACTTAGATTTAAGAATAAGTAATGATAATAAAGAAAAACCATTAAATTTTTCCGCAACTAATATTGGAGGTAATGTGCAAGACCTAGACATCGTTGGTGCTAATGTTGCTTTAAAAACAAGAGGCTTGTATTTTAGGACAAACCAAGATTTGCAGGTAACTAGCCTTACTAGCAATTATAAGTTTACTAAAAGTGCTATGACTTTTGAGAGTACTATCTTAGAAACTAAAAACTCTCGTTTAAGTGCAAATATTTTTTTTACTTATGATAGAGGTGATTTATCTAATTTTAACGATAAGGTTCAAATAGAAGCAGAATTTAAAGAAAGTAATTTAAAGGTTCTCGATTTAAAAAAATTTTATAGTGAATTAAATGGAGGAGATATGATTTCTTTTTCAGGAAAAATGAAAGGAAAGTTAAATAATTTTAATTTTAATAATTTAAAACTTACAACAGAAAAGGGAATAAGATTAGATGGGAATCTAGGTTTTAAAAATGCGGTAAATAGAGAAAGAGGTTTTATTTTTAATGGAGACTTGAATACTTTAACTGCAAACTATAAAGAATTGAAAAATATAGCACCTAATCTATTGGGTGAAAATTTACCTTCAGAACTTGAAAAAATTGGTCAATTTAATATTAAAGGAAAAGTAAATATAACTCCTTCTAGAGTGAAAGCTATTTTAACTTTGAAATCTCAAATAGGTACCGTAGTTTCAGATTTAGAAATTAATAATGGAGATGAGACTGAAACGGCTTCTTATGCAGGAGATATTCAGCTTATTAAATTTAATATTGGTTCCTTTTTGAATAATCCTATTATTGGTAATGTATCTTTAAAAGGAGCTGTAAAAGGAAGTGGTTTCAAGTTAAATAAGATAAATACCAAGTTTGTAGGTGCTGTTTCTGAGCTTAATATTAATGATTATTCTTATCATAATATTATTGCGAATGGTCAGTATCAGAATAATAAGTTTGATGGAAGTTTAGTAATTGATGATGCTAATTTAAAAATGAAATTTAATGGTTTGGCAGATTTATCAACTGAAATACATAAGTTCGATTTTAAATCTAATATTTCTTACTTAAATCTAAAAGAAACTAATCTATTTACAAGAGATACCACTGCTATAGTAAAAGGAGTTATAGCATTAGATATAGCGGGAAATACATTTGACGATATTACTGGAATCGCAAATTTTAAAAACGTTCGGTATACAAATCAAAAAGAAGAGCACCGTTTTGAAGAGTTTACGGTTACATCCTCTTTAAAGGATAGTGTAAAAATCATAGATGTTGCCTCTAAGGATATTGCACAGGGCTCTATTAAGGGGAAGTTTTCATTTTCTGAATTACCACGAGTAGCTCAGAATGCATTGGGTAGTATTTATACTAATTATAAACCTTACAAGGTGGAGCCAAAACAATATTTAGATTTTAATTTTACAGTTTATAATCAAATTATAAATGTTTTTTTTCCAAAGGTTTTTATTGACGACAAAACAAAAATAAAAGGAAAAATAAATGCAGATAAAGACCTGTTTCGATTGAGTTTAAATTCACCAAGAATAGATGCTTTTGGTACAGAGGTAAAGGCTCTTTCTTTTAGAACAGATAATAAAAATAAACTATACAATACCTCCTTAACAGCAGATGAGGTAAAGACAGCGTATTATAACATATCTAAATTAAACCTCTTAAATAGAGCAGAGAACGATACCTTGTATTTTAAATCTATTTTTAAAGGAGGAAATAAAAAGAATGAAGATTTTAATCTAGACTTTTTTTACACCTTTAATTCCGACGGAAAATCTGTTTTAGGTTTTGAGAAATCATCCTTTATCTTTAAAGAAAACAACTGGAACATTAATCCAGATATGAAAAACACAGATAAAATCACATTTGATTTAAAAACAAATGAATTTAATTTTAGTCAATTTAAATTAATCTCAGGAGAGCAAAAAATTAAATTTATAGGGAATTTAAAAGGAACAGAAGAAAAGGTTCTTTTAGTTGATTTCACAAAAGTGAAGCTACAGAGTTTTTTACCCAAAATAGATAGTTTAGCTTTAAAAGGAGTGCTTTCTGGTTCTTTAGATTTTGTTCAAAAAGAGGGTGTTTATGCACCTGAAGCTTCTCTTAAAATAGCAAATTTTGAAGTAAACAACTTTAATCAAGGAGATTTATTTTTAAATATAAAAGGTGAAAATTCTTATAAGAAGTATAGTACAGATTTATTTATAGAAAGCAAAGATGTCAAGAGTATTGCGGCAAGTGGTACTTTAGATTTTTCAGCAGAAAGGCCAATTATGGATTTAGAAGTCTTCTTAGAAGACTTTAAATTGAATGCGTTTAGTCCTTTAGGTAAAAATGTTTTATCTTCTTTAAGAGGAACCGCATCAGGAAATTTCACTTTAAGAGGCTTTTTAAGTAATCCAGATATGGATGGGGCACTTCGTCTTAATAATGCAGGTTTAAAGTTTCCTTATTTAAATATAAACTATGATTTTGAAGGAGAATCTGTTATTACTTTATTAGAACAATCTTTTATTTTAGAAGATTTTAAACTTCGAGATATAAAAAATAATACTAAAGGGATTTTAAAGGGAGATATTTCTCACTTTAATTTTAAACAATGGTTTTTAAGCTTGAAGATAGAGAGTGATAATTTAATGGTTTTAGATACAGAAAATAAAGAAGAAGCGCAGTATTATGGTGCTGCTTTTATAGATGGTTCTGCAGATATTTTTGGTTTAACAGATCGCTTAACAATAGATATTAATGCTAAAACAATGCCGGGAACTATTTTTGTAGTTCCTTTAAAAGATGTTCAAACAGTCGACAGTTATGGTCTTATTTACTTTAAATCCGACAAAACAGTAGTAAAAGAACGTCAAAAAGAAATTGCTTTGGAGTCTTTAAAAGGACTTACTTTAAATATAGATTTAGAAGTTACAAAAGATGCTGTAGCCGAGGTTGTAATTGATGAAGTTTATGGAAGTCAATTATCTGGAAGGGGTGCTGGAAACCTTCAAATAGAAATTAATACCAGAGGTAAATTTAATATGTTTGGTGATTATATTGTGAATAGTGGAGTTTATGACTTTAAGTATGGCGGTTTTGTAAACAAACCATTTATTATTCAAAAAGGAGGAACCGTTTCTTGGAATGGGAACCCTGCAGATGCCAATTTAGATGTAACAGCTGTTTATAAAGCAAAAGCAAATCCTGGTGTTTTACTTGAGAATTTTAATTCTAATAGAAATATAGAAGTAGATTTAGTAACAAGAATTTCTGGAGGTTTATTTAATTCTAAGCAAGAACTAGATATTCAATTAACAAACGTGGAGGCAACAATTGCCAACGAGTTAGAGTTTATCTTAAATGATAATAATGTAAATGAAAAAACAAAACAGTTTATATCACTTTTAGCTTTTGGTAATTTTATAAACCCTGATAAAATAGGTTTTGATGCAAGGTCGAACATAACAAATACTGCTTCAAGCGCCATTTCATCTGCATTTTCTAGTATTTTAAATACGCCAGACAGTAAGTTTCAGTTAGATGTGGATTACCAACAAGAACAAAATAACAGTGATTTAGATCGATTGAATATAGACAATCAAGTAGATTTATCTGTAAGTACAAAAGTAGGTGATAATGTAATTATTAATGGAAAAGTAGGTGTTCCTATTGGCACACAAACTCAATCCAGTGTAATTGGTGAAGTAAAAGTAGAGGTTTTACTAAATACAGAAGGGAGTTTTAGAGGCGTTATTTTTAATAGGCAAAATGAAATTCAATATACTACAGAAGATCAGGGGTATACGAAAGGTTTAGGTTTGTCTTATCAGGTTAATTTTAATACTCTAAATGGTCTATTGACAAAGCTTGGTTTAAAGAAAAAAAAGCAATTAAAGTTAAAGGAATTAGTAAAGAAAGACGCTACAAGAAGAAAAGCTTTAGAAGATTTTAGTGGAAATTAAAAAGTATACTTCTTAAAAGTATAAATGCTACTTTAGAGGAACTTAAATCTCTTTTGAAAATTACATTAAAAATTAAGAGATATTTAATAATACATATTTAGAAACCCTTTAAAATAAAGGGTAAATAGGCTAAAACGATTTCGTAGATTTTTTTATTTAAATGCTTAAAAAGCAGTAATTTTACACTATAAAATATGAAGAAAATTAAAAAAATAGCAGTCATGACTTCAGGAGGAGACGCTCCAGGGATGAATGCAGCAATCAGATCTGTGGTTAGAGCATGTGCTTATTACAGTTTAAGTTGTGTAGGAATATACAGAGGTTATGAAGGTCTTATCGAAGGAGATTTTGTAGAATTAACTGCAAGAAATGTTAATAATATTATTAACAAAGGTGGTACTATTTTGAAATCTGCAAGATCAAAAGAATTTAGAACTAAAGAAGGTAGATTAAAAGCTTATGAAAATCTAAAAGAAAATGATATTGAAGCCCTTGTTGTTATAGGTGGAGATGGTTCTTTTACCGGGGCAGTTATTTTTAATGAAGAATTTGAATTCCCTATTATTGGAATTCCTGGTACTATTGATAATGATATTTTTGGAACTTCTCATACAATTGGGTACGATACAGCCTTAAATACCGCTGTAGAAGCAATAGATAAAATTAGAGATACAGCATCTTCTCACAATAGATTATTCTTTGTTGAAGTAATGGGAAGGGATGCTGGTTTTATTGCATTAAATGCAGGAGTAGGTGCAGGAGCAGAGGAGATTTTAATACCCGAAGAAGATTTAGGCTTAGATAGGATGTTAGAGTCTCTTAAAAAGAGCAGAAGAACTGGTAAATCATCTAGTATTGTAGTGGTAGCAGAAGGAGATAAATCGGGAAAGAATGTATACGAGCTAGCAAAGTACGTAGAGGATAACTTACCAGAGTATGATGTTAGAGTATCAATTTTAGGTCATATGCAAAGAGGAGGTTCCCCTTCTTGTTTTGACAGAGTGCTAGCAAGTAGGTTAGGTGTAAAATCTGTTGAGTTATTATTAGATGGTAAAACTAACTTGATGGTGGGCTTAAAAGATAATGAGGTAATTAGTTCGAGTATTTCAGAAGCAATAAAAGGAGGTCATTCAATCAATCAAGAGCTTTTAAGAGTTTCTGATATTATGACAACGTAATACAAATAAGTAAATAAAGATTATATTATGATAAAAGTAGGAATTAACGGATTTGGAAGAATTGGAAGATTAGCATTCAGATCATCAGTAACAAGAGACAATGTACAAGTAGTAGCTATTAATGATTTATTAGATGTAGATTATTTAGCATATATGTTAAAATATGACTCAGTTCATGGAAATTTTGACGGAACTGTTGATGTGAAAAACGGTATGTTAGTTGTGAACGGAAATGAAATTAGAATCACTGCGGAAAGAGATCCTGCAAATTTAAAATGGAATGAAGTAGCTGCTGATTATGTAATTGAATCTACAGGTTTTTTCTTAACAGAAGAAACTGCAGGAAAACACTTATTAGCAGGTGCTAAAAAAGTTGTTTTATCTGCACCATCCAAAGATCATACACCAATGTTTGTAATGGGTGTAAATAACACAGAATTAAAAGCAGATCAACAAATTTTTTCTAACGCATCTTGTACAACAAACTGTTTGTCACCTATTGCGAAAGTTTTAAATGACAATTGGGGAATTTCTGAAGGTTTAATGACAACTGTGCATGCTGCAACTGCAACTCAAAAAACGGTAGATGGACCCTCTATGAAAGATTGGAGAGGCGGACGTTCTGCTATTCATAATATTATACCTTCTTCTACTGGGGCGGCAAAAGCTGTAGGAAAAGTAATTCCTGCTTTAAACGGTAAATTAACAGGTATGGCTTTTAGAGTTCCTACTATGGATGTTTCTGTTGTAGATTTAACAGTGAAATTAGAAAAGCCAGCTACATATGCAGAAATTTGTGCAGCAATGAAAGCAGCTTCTGAAAGCGGACCAATGAAAGGTGTATTAGGATATACAGAAGATTTAGTAGTTTCTCAAGATTTTATTGGAGATACTCGTACTTCTATATTTGACGCTAATGCAGGTATCGCATTAAACGATAACTTTGTAAAAATCGTTTCTTGGTATGATAACGAAATTGGATATTCAACTAAAATTGTAGATTTAATAGAATACTCTGCATCTTTATAGAGTTCAAAATAAATTCAATAAAAAACCTGATAGATTTAAGTCTATCAGGTTTTTTTTATGCAATTTAAGTATCTAGTTATTTCACGGCAATCGCACTAATTTCTACATTTACAAACTTAGGTAAATTTGCAACTTCTACTGTTTCTCTGGCGGGCGCGGTTTCATCATTAAAATACTCTCCATAGACAGTATTAATTTCTGAAAAATTGTGCATGTCAGAAATAAATATAGATGTTTTAATTACGTTTTCAAAAGTCATATCAGCAGCCAATAAAACCTGCTTCAAGTTTTCCATTACTTGTCTTGTTTCATCCTGTATATTGTCTAAAACTAATTTTCCAGTTTTTGGATTAATTGCAATTTGACCAGAAGTGTATAAGGTATTTCCTGATAATACTGCCTGATTATATGGGCCAATAGGCGCAGGGGCTTTAACTGTAGTGATTATTTTTTTCATTTTTTTGATATATAAAATTTCTTTATTTAATGCTTCAATACTTGTTTCCCTAACTTTTTTTAGGGGAACATGCTACTAGTAGAATAGTGGCTAATAAATACGTTATAATTTGATTCATTTATTTATTGTTAAACCATATAATTAAAAAAGTCTTCTATCTGGTGGCTTATTTTTATCCCATTTTAAATCGGATAAAATAGAAGATTTTACACCGATAAAAAAAGTATAAGAAGAATTAGTGCCAAAAGGAACCCAATTAAAATTTAAATTCCAACTATCTAAATCTCTTGTAAAATTAAATCTAGAAAAGGTAAAGGCACCTCCTTTAACGTCATAACCAGAAGAATATCCCATTTTCCATTTTGGAGATAATTCTAGATTACCACTAAACATAATACTATTTACAGTAATATCCCCACTGTCTAATCCATTGTTTCTGTAGCCAGTTGAATATGCTAGATTAATAGACCATGGTATTTCTGCCTGGTATAGTTTTGCTGTTTTGTTTTTATCTTCTTCACTTGTATTTGTAGTATTATTTCTTTTCCCAAATCTATCTGTTGGATTGATGTCTGCACCAATTAAATCTTGAGAATTATTAGGATCTGTATTTCCTTTTTTTTTAGCTCCTTTTTCATCTTTTTTAAAATCTGCACTAGAAATAGAATAATTTGCGGTTAAACTCGCATTTGTTAATCTCAAACCTAAAAAGTTATCATTGAATTGATTAATTCTAATAGGAGATCCAGTTGAAGAGGCAATTACCTTATAAGGATCGAAGGAGCCATTTAGGTTTACAGACAATTTATCCTTAAATAAACGAGTTCCTGTAGAAAAACTAACAGTAGACCAACGTAAGCTGTCTGCTGCAATATTGTAAGAACTATTAAAATTTAAATTATTTAAAATTGATACTTTTTCGTCTTCGTCATCACTGTCTGGATCTTTCGGAGCCACTTTAGCTTCTAAAACGTTGTTTAAAGAAATACCAATAGCGTTGCTTAATCCAGAGGATGGTTTTCCGTAAATACCTTGATCAAAAACAGTATAATCTTGCAAGTCATTAGGGTCATTGCTAGCTTGCACTTGTTTTAAATATTTTTGTTCAAAATCTGGCCTATATGAATAAGAAACAGAAGGTCTAAAAGTATGTCTTATAGCTTTTAGTCTTCCTTTTTTGAAATTAAAAGTACCGTAAATATTGGTAGATAAACTTACGCCGGCATTATATTCTCTAAAGCTTTTAAATCCTCTTAAAGTATCGGTAACAATAACATTTTCATTAACATCATATTTTTTCTGAATATAATCAAATTGCCAAGTTTCTTCATAATTCACGCTAGGAGATACTGTAAAATATTTTAATGCTTTAAAATTTGTGTTTGTACCCGTTTTGTGCTGCATACCAGACCTAGAAGTTTCAAACATTTTTGCAGTTAAAAATTCTTCATCTGAAGTATTAATTAAATACTTACTATCTAAGGTATAATTAAAACCCATTTTTTGAATAGGATTCTTTTTTACACCATCTTTTCCTACAAAAGGGTAAATTCTATTCATATTTACAGATAAAGCCGGCAATGTCATGGTGATTTTCTCTGTATTGGTGTTTTGTTGGTGCTGTGCTGTAACGTTAAGGTTAAAAGGGGTTCCAACAAAAGTCTTACTATAGTTTATAGAAGAACTAAGTGTGTTAGTCTGTGTTTGTGCAACATTAAACTGATTTTGAGATTCTCTAAAAAATTTACTACTTCCTAGGTTTACAGATGCTGTAAATCTAGAATTTGGACTTGCTTTAGAGTCTTGGTTGTGAGACCATCTCAAATTATACCGATTACTTTTAAGATAATTATCAAAACCCCTTATTCCGTTAATATTATTTTCGAAATTAAAATTAAAAGTTCCACCAAAACGATACCTCTTATTATAGTTTGAATTTGCTCTAAAACCCCAACTTCCATTTGAATAGGCATCTCCAGTGATTGCTAAATCAACATAATCACTTATCGCAAAATAATAGCCACCGTTTTGAAAACCAATTCCTCTAGAACTACTTCCGGTATCAAAGGCAGGAATTAAAAAACCAGATACACTTGTAGTGGTAATAGGAAAATAGGCAAAAGGTAAATATATAGGTGTTGGCACATCTGCAAGATATAATTGACTACCGCCAACAATTATTTTTTTTCCAGGTATAATTTTAGCTTTGCTTGTTCCAATGTAATAATCTAATTTTTCAGATGTAGTAAATTTAATATTTCGCACGTAAATGGTAGAATCATTTACTCTTTTCGTTTTTTTACCAAACGTAAACATTTCACCTTGTTTGGTTTTTAAGCCAAAGATTAAAGCTTTCTTAGTTTTGAAGTTGTAGATCATAGAATCTTGCTCAGATTCCTCGCTTCCTTGTTTAAAAACAGGGCGCTGGGTATACCCTAAACTATCTTTAATTCCTTTAGCAAAGAGTGTGTTTTTAATGTAATCAACTACAATTATACCAGCTTTTAAATCTATATCTGTATAAGTAATGTTTGCTTCATTATATAATGTAACCGTTTTATCCTTTGCATTTTGTATGGTATAATCTTTAGCAACATGCGTAATAAGATCCTCTATGGATTCTTTCGGTTTTATAGAATCTATTGCAATTGTGTCTTTTTTCTTGAGTAGTAAAGTATCTTTTTTTATTGAAGTAATTTCTTTAATTTCTTTAATTTGTTTTTTGGTTATGGTATCTTGCTCAACCAAAGGAACTACAATTCCGTTAATTGGTTTTATATCTTGAGAAAAACTTAGCTTTGCAAAAAAGAAGCAGCAAAATAAAAGTATATATGATAGGTTTGTTTGCAATGCTTTAAATGCTATTTTTGTAAATGAATAAAAGTATGGTGCATTATTTGCCACACCAAATTTAATAAACAAAATTAGTTAAATTTTATTGATGCAATCCCAACAAAAACACAAAAATATTATCAAAAGAAAAATTCTCTTTTTACTATTCTTTATATTTCTAAGCAACAGCTTTTCTGTCTGTGCTCAAAAAGAATATGTTGTTGTGTTAGATGCTGGCCATGGCGGCAAGGATCCGGGCAATTTAGGTAACGGGTTTAAAGAGAAAAGTATTGCTTTGAAAGTAGTTTTAAAGATAGGTGCATTGTTAGAAAAACGTAAAGATGTTAAAGTGCTTTATACTAGAAAAAAAGATGTTTTTATAGATTTATGGAAAAGAGGAGATATTGCAAATCAGGCAAAGGCAGATTTATTTGTTTCTGTTCATTGTGATTCGCATACGTCAAATGCATTCGGTGCAGGAACTTTTGTGTTAGGTTTAAGAGGGAATAAAAAAAACCTAGAAATAGCCAAAAGAGAAAACGCAGTAATTCTTTTAGAGGATAATTATAGAGATAAATACGAAGGTTTTGATTCGAATTCTGCAGAATCTGTGATTGGTTTATCCTTGCTTCAAGAAGAAAATTTAGATAAAAGTTTAGCTATTGCCAGTTTAATTCAGAATAACTTTACTTTTAAATTAAAAAGAAATAATAGAAAAGTAAAACAAGATAATTTTCAGGTTTTAAGAGAAACAATCATGCCAAGTGTTTTAGTAGAATTGGGGTTTTTAACCAATAGGAAAGAAGGTGTTTTCTTGAATTCTAAAAATGGTCAGGCTAAAATGGCAAATGAAATAGCAGTAGCTATTTATAGTTATATTAAAAATTTAAAATTAAATACAATTATAGATTCGGGCAATACTGAAGCGCCGATAAACGAAATTAAATTTAAAGTACAGATAGCAGCAGGAAAAAATAGACTTAGAACAAAATCTTATAATTTTAAAGGTTTAAAAAATATAGAAAGAAAGCTTTTTGGTAGTGTTTATAAATATTATTACGGCAACTCTTCTTCATATAAAGCGATTAAAGAGTCACTGAAAACAGCAAAATCTAAAGGTTACAAGCAGGCTTTTATTATTGCTTTTAAAAATGGTAAAAAAATAGCTTTAGAGGAAGCTTTAAAAATGCCTTAATATTAACGGTTTCTAACAAAAATTATTAGTAATTTTGTTGTAAAACTTCTATCTATGTCTAAAGAATTAAAAACAGGAATTATTGCAGTAATTATTATTGGTATTTCTATTTGGGGCTTTAATTTTCTAAAAGGACAAAACATATTAGATCCCGGTTCCCGTACGTTTAAAGTTGAATATGCTAAAATTGGTGGATTGTCTAAGTCTAGTACAGTTACAATTAATGGTTTAAAAGTAGGTAAGGTAGATAACATTGAGTTTGATACAAGTGTGGAAAAGAGAGGTCATTTATTAGTAACTTTTAATATAGATAATGATTTTGAGTTTTCTAAGAGAAGTATCGTTAAAATTTATTCTCCAAATCCTTTAAGTGGTTCTAACTTGGCAATAATACCTAATTATGAAGGCGATATGGCAATGTCTGGAGACCTTCTTCAGGGTGAAATGGAAGAAAGTTTATTTACCTCAATAGGGGAGCGATTAAATCCACTTCAACAAAAAATAGAAAGTGTAATTGTAAAGACAGACACCTTGTTTAGTGGTTTAAACAAAGTATTAAATGACAATACTGTTATCGGAATTAATACATCTATTGCTAATTTATCCGCAACAATAATAGATATCAGAAAAACTATTGAAGCCGTGAATTCTATGGTTTCAGATAATCAAGAAAACTTAAAAATTACAATAGAAAATACAAGAAATATTACAGCGAACTTTAGCAAAATTTCGGAGAATATAAATGCGGTAGACTTTAAGAAAATTATAAATAAGGCAGACGAGGCAGTAGGCAATTTTAACGAAATGTCAAAAAAAATAAATGCTGGAGAAGGAACTTTAGGTCAGTTGCTTAATGATAAAAGAATGTACGATAATTTAGAGGCGGCTACTGGAGAGTTAGAACAGCTCCTGAGAGATATTAAGCTAAATCCAAAAAGATATATTCATTTTTCAGTATTTGGTAAACGACAGCAGCCTTACGCTGAAAAGACAAAAAACTAATTTATAACCACTAGCACTATCGAAATGCAATACGTACCAAATACACTTTTTGTAATCGCATTAATTGCTGGTCTTGGCATTTTTGCGATGAATATTCGTAAGATTTTTAGAAATATAAATTTAGGGAAATTTATAGACAGAACAGACAATAAATCCGAACGTTGGAAAAATATGATTAAGATTGCTTTTGGGCAGTCTAAAATGGTTAAAAGGCCTTTTTCCGGTTTTTTACATATTGTTGTATATCTTGGCTTTGTAATTATTAACATTGAGGTTTTAGAAATTATTATTGATGGAATTTTGGGAACGCATAGAATTTTTCAAGGTTTTATAGGAGCAGATTTGTACGCTTTCTTAATAGGGACTTTTGAGATTTTAGCAGCATTAGTTTTTATAGCGGTTATTCTTTTTTGGACGCGAAGAAATATTGCAAATATCAAACGTTTTCTTAGTTCAGAAATGAAAGGCTGGCCAAAAATGGACGGGAATATTATTTTGTACTTTGAAATGGTGTTAATGACACTTTTCTTAGTAATGAATGCTACAGATGCTCCATTTCAAAATGTAGGTATTGGAAATCCTGTAAGTCAGTTTATTTCCCCTTTATTTGATGGGTTCTCATTAGAAGCGTTGCATGTAATCGAAAGATCTGCTTGGTGGATTCATATATTAGGAATTCTTGTGTTTTTAAATTATTTATTCTACTCAAAACATCTGCATATTTTATTAGCCTTTCCAAATACATTTTTTGCAAATTTAAATGTAAAAGGGCAATTTAATAATTTAGAATCTGTTACTAAAGAGGTGAAATTGATGATGGATCCTGATGCAGATCCTTACGCAGCTCCTCTGGAAGGAGCGGAAGAGGAAGTTCCAGAAAAATTTGGTGCATCAGATGTTTTAGATTTAAATAAGATGCAGCTTTTAAATGCATATACGTGCACAGAATGTGGGCGTTGTACATCTGCTTGTCCGGCAAATTTAACAGGAAAAAAATTATCTCCTCGTAAAATTATGATGGATACAAGAGATCGTTTAGAAGAGGTTGGTAGAAATATAGATACAAACGAAGGAACTTTTAAGGATGACGGTAAACAATTACTAAACGACTATATTTCACCAGAAGAACTTTGGGCTTGTACAAGTTGTAATGCGTGTGTTGAGGAATGTCCAATAAATATAGATCCACTTTCGATTATTATGGATATGAGAAGATATTTAGTAATGGAAGAGAGTGCAGCACCACAAGAATTAAATGCTATGATGAGTAATATTGAGAATAATGGTGCTCCTTGGCAATACAATCAACAAGACAGATTAAACTGGGCAAACGAGGAGTAAAAAAATTTTAAATGATACATTTTTAATGATGAGTTGTAACAACTTAACAATAGTTTAAAAATAAAAATATGATAGTACCAACAATGGCAGATATGATGGCGCAAGGAAAACAACCAGAAGTGTTGTTTTGGGTTGGTGCTGCAGGAAGTTATGACGATAGAGCAAAAAAAATATCTAGGGCATTTGTAAAGATATTACATGAAGCAAATGTTGATTTTGCAGTTTTGGGCACCGAAGAATCTTCCACAGGGGATGCGGCGAAAAGAGCAGGAAATGAATTTTTATTTCAAATGCAAGCAATGATGAATATTGAGGTTTTAAATGGTTATGAGGTAAAGAAAATAGTTACTTGTGATCCGCATTCATTCAATACTTTTAAAAATGAATATCCAAGTTTAGGCGGCAAGTACGAAGTTTTTCATCATACACAGTTTATACAAAATTTAATATCTGAAGGACGTCTAAAAATTAATGAGAGTACACTTCAAGGAAAAAGAGTAACCTTCCATGACCCTTGTTATTTAGGTAGGGGAAATGATGTTTACGAATCTCCAAGAGATTTAATTCGAAGATTGGGCGTTAATCTAACAGAAATGAAACGCAATAAGAAAACTGCTTTATGTTGTGGGGCTGGGGGGGCGCAAATGTTTAAAGATGCAGAGGCAGGTGATAAAGAAGTAAATATTTTAAGAACAGAAGATGCTTTAGAAACGAAGCCAGATATTATTGCCACTGGTTGCCCATATTGTAATACTATGATGACAGATGGTATTAAATTCAAAGAAAAAGAAGCTGAGGTTGTGGTAAAAGATATTGCAGAGTTAATCGCAGAAGCAAATAATTTATAAGATGAAGAATATAATTTTAGTGTTTTTTTGTATTGCTATTTTTTCATGTACTAAGACTGATAAAGTGAAAGAAATTCCTTTAGAAGAGCCAAAGGATGAGGTTGTTGTAACTCCTGTATTCGTAAAGGATAAATTAGTTTTCACTGTGCAAATTGCAGCTCTTAGAAAGCCTAACGCTAAATTAGCAAGTTTATCAAATATTTATATTTATAACGAAGATGATTTATTAAAATATAGATTTGGATCCTTTAAAACATATGCCGAAGCAAAAACATACAAGATAGATATGAGAATAAAGTACCAAGGTGCTTTCGTGCAAGCCATGTTAAATGAGTCTCCTATCACGATTAAAGATGCTTTACAATATTAATTTGCATGACAGATTCTTTTCAAAATATTCCAGTTACTTCTTTTCCTGATATTACTAAAATCGAGTTTAAATCAATACACAAGAGATATTTAAAAGTATTATTGATTAATGTTTTTTTAGTTTTTTTAGTTGTATTTCCAGTACTTTTTTTTGTTGACAAAAAGGGCCTTTTTGAACTTTCACGAAACTCAATTTGGGTATATTTAGCTCTTTTTTTAGTTTTTATTGCGGTACTTTCTATTAAAACGATAGGTTTTAAAAAAAGGAAGTATGCAATAAGAGAGAAAGATGTCTCTTACAAAAATGGTGTCTTTTTCAGAAGTTTAACAACGGTGCCTTTCAACAGAATACAACACATAGAAATTGATCAAGGACCTATTTCTAGATTTTTTGGTTTGGCTTCTTTAAGCGTCTTCACTGCCGGAGATAGTAGTGACGATTTAAAAATTAGTGGACTTTTAAAAGAGGACGCACAACAGATAAAAGAATTCATCAGTAATAAAATAGATGTATAATATAGAAGATTTTAGCCAATTTAGAAGGCAATCTCAAAAAGGGATTCTTGTAATTTATATAAATATACTTTACAAAGTTCTGAAAGCTTTTTGGTTCCTACTATTTCTATTCATTCAAAAATTTTCTAAGATTCCTGAAGGTAAATTAGTATATATTTATATAGGTGTTGCTGCTTTATTAATGTTTTTTTTAATTAGAGCTTTTTTAATTTTTAAGAACTTCCAATTTAAAATAGCACACAATCATTTTATTCTGAAGAAAGGTATTCTCAAAAAAACAAATACCTCGATTCCTTTTGATAGGGTTCAAAATATTAATTTTAAACAAAATATTATTCAGCAAATAATAGATGTGCATGAAGTAAATATAGAGACTGCTGGATCTAGTAAGGCAGAAATTTCTATTAAGGCATTATCATACAAAGAAGCAAGTGCTTTAAAACAGGCAATTACTGTTTTAGATAATAATAGCAGCGCAACATCTAGTATTGAAACAGTAGAGAAACCACTATTAAAAGTTGGTTTTTTCGCTTTGATAAAGGTAAGTCTTACAGAGAATCATTTGCAGAGTTTATTGCTGTTACTTGCAGTTTTAGTAGGTTTTTTTCAACAAATTAATGATCTTCTTGACCGTTTAGGAAAACAAGATATATTAGATAATTACATCACTAAGAATACTTCTTCACTAGAAAATAATGTTCTTTTAATAGTAGGATTTTTAATATTGTTATCAGTTACGGCAGTTTTAAGCTCTTTAGTGCGGGTAATGCTAAGACATTTTAATTTAACTGTTTTTGTAAAGAACAGCGCCTTAGAAATTTATCAAGGATTAATAACTAAGAAATCTGTTATTTTAAAGAAAGACAAGGTACAGCATATCACGATATCTCATAACCCTATAAAAAAGAAGTTAGGTATTTCGTTTATTACTTTTAAACAGGCAATAAGTGGTAAAGTAAAAAAGAAAAAGGATAAAATTATTAAAATTGTGGGTTGCAAACTAATACAAGTTTCAGCAATTAAAGACTTGCTTTTTCCTGATGAAAACTTCGATGATTTAGCTCAGAATTTTTCAGATTCGTACTTTAGAACTCGCTTGTATTTTAGATGCTTCTTGGTACTTATTATAATAAATATAGGTCTTTATTTAGGTTTTGGAAATAGTTCCATCTTTTGGATAAACAGCTTGTTAATCCCTATCTTTATGGGCGCAATAGAATTAAGCTTTAAAAAGAGATATTACTTTTTTAATACTGATGTATTGATAGTTGGTAGCGGCACTATAGAAACTCATAAAACGTATTTACCTTTTTTTAAAGTACAGAATGTGGAGTTGAAACAGACTCTTTTTCAGGCTCAAAAAAATGTAGCCGATATTGTTTTTCAAACGGCATCAGGAAAAATAAAGATACCTTGTATTCATATAGAAAAGGCAAAACAAATATATAATTATACATTGTTTAAAATAGAAACAAGTCAGAAATTATGGATGTAAAAAGTTACATTAAAGCAGCACGTTTAAGAACACTTCCTTTGTCTATATCTGGTATTATTTTAGGTAGTTATCTAGGAAACGAATTTGTAAACAGTTTGTTAGAGCATACTATTAGGACCTCCATTTGGGAGTCGTCTATTTTTTGGTTGGCAATTTTCACCACAGTTGGTTTTCAAGTATTGTCTAACTATGCAAATGATTACGGAGACGGAATAAAAGGTTCTGATAAAAATAGAACAGGAGAAGCAAGAATGGTTTCATCAGGAGCCATAACACCCAAGCAAATGAAAACTGCAATGATAAGTACTACAATTATTACATTGCTTATTGCTTTATTGCTTATTTATGTAGCTTTCGGAAGTAAGAATTTTGGGTATTCTATCTTATTTTTTGGTTTAGGAATCGCTTCAATTGCAGCAGCAATAAAATATACAGTGGGTAATTCAGCATACGGCTATAGCGGATTTGGAGATATTTTTGTTTTTCTTTTCTTTGGATTATTAAGTGTGGTAGGTAGCTACTTCTTATATACAAAAATGATTAATTTCGAGATATTTTTACCAGCGTTTTCTATTGGCTTGTTAAGCACTGCTGTTTTAAATTTAAATAATTTAAGAGACAGGGAGCAAGATAAAACGAATAAGAAAAATACTTTAGTTGTAAAATTAGGAGTTGTTAGAGCAAAAAAATATCATTATTTTCTAATTATTGGTGCGTTAATTACGGCTTTAATATATACTGTTTTAAACTTTAGTTCAATTTATGAATTTGTGTTTTTAGTAGCCTTTATTCCGCTAGTAAAAAATATGATCACAGTATCCAGAAATAATACTCCAGCAGAATTAGATGGTGAGTTAAAAAAAGTAGCTTTAAGTACTTTTTTGTTTGCTATATTATTCGGAATTGGACAATTCTTTTAAATAGAATATATGAAGACAATAAAGGTGATTTTAATTATTATTTCGATTGTGGTGGTCGCTTTTTTAGCAACAGGCTTGTTAGTGCAACAAACTAATTATTCTGCAACGGTTTCTATAGATAAACCAATAGATGAGGTTTTTAGTAATTTTATGCAGATTGACAGTGTTAAAAACTGGATTCCGGATATAAAATCGGTAAAACCCGTAAATATAAACCCAGGAATAACTGGAAGTGTTTATGATGTTGTAGTGCTAAATCAAGGGCAAGAAATAGTAATGACAGAGAAGATTATGGCGTATGTATTAAATGAAAAAGTAACACTTTTTTATGACGCAGAAAACATGCTAAAGAAAGATGATTATCTTTTTTCTGAAGAAAACGGAATTACAACCATTACGCTAAATGCAGCGTGCCAGAGCGAGTCTTTTATAATGGCATGTATGTTTCCTTATTTTAGAGGTACCTTTCAAGCACAAGACCAGTCATATTTGAATAATTTTAAAAAGTTCTTAGAGGAATAATAAATAGAATTTACGTTGATAAAAGCAAGCTATAAAAAATACATATTGCATTTTAAAAATCCGAGCGGTACTTCTCGAGGGATTTTAAGAACTAAAGAAACTTGGTTTATTGTTTTAGAGGAAAACGGTAAAACTGGTATTGGAGAAACAGGCTTGTTTAGAGGTTTAAGTATCGATGATGTTTCTAGTTATGAAGAAAAACTAAGTTGGGCTTGCGAAAATATTAAATTAGGTTTAGCAGATTTATTAGCTGTGTTTATTGAGTTCCCTTCAATTCAATTTGGGTTAGAACAAGCTTTCTTGTCTCTTCAAAGTAAAAATAAATTTCAGTTATTTCCTTCAGAATTTTCAAAAGGAAAAGAATCAATTACCATAAATGGTTTGGTATGGATGGGAGACCAACAGTTTATGAAAAGTCAAATTCAGGAAAAATTAAATTCAGGTTTTTCTTGTATTAAAATGAAAATTGGGGCGATTGATTTTGATGCTGAGGTAGCATTGTTAAAATCTATACGAAAAGAGTTTTCTTCTAATGAAATTGAATTAAGGGTAGATGCAAATGGTGCTTTTAAACCAAAAAATGCCTTAGAGAAGTTAAAAACATTGTCAGAATTAGATTTACACTCTATTGAGCAACCTATAAAACAAGGTCAATTGCCAGAAATGGCTTTATTGTGTGAAAACACACCTTTGCCAATTGCATTAGATGAAGAGTTAATCGGCGTTTTTTCTACTCAAGAAAAGCAAGAAGTAATAAAAATGATAAAACCACAATTTATTATTCTAAAGCCAAGTTTGGTTGGTGGTTTTGGTGGGAGTGCTGAATGGATTGATATTGCTAAAAAGAACAATGTAGATTGGTGGATTACTTCTGCTTTAGAAAGTAATGTTGGGTTGAACGCAATTGCACAATTTACACATACTTTAAAAAACAAATTGCCACAAGGTTTAGGTACAGGAGGTTTATTTACTAATAATTTTGAGAGTCCGTTAGAAGTTGAAAATGGAACATTACATTATAACAATTCCAAAAAATGGAATTTTAATTTATAAAATATGAATTATATTGAACAAGCTTATAAAGGTAAAAACGAATGGTATCATTGGTTGTTTACAATTGTAATTGTATTTTTTGGTTGGCAGTTATTAGGTGCTTTACCCTTGACGATGGCAGGTTGGGCAAAATCAAACAATGCTATTCAATTTGCAGAGTTTACAAAAGATAATTTTATGACTGCGGGTTTAGATAAAAACTTCTTGCTGTTTTTAATACTATTTATGTTTTTAGTTGGTTTAATTTTCTTGTTTATAGGTGTAAAATATATTCATCAGAGAAGTTTTACTTCTTTAATTACAAGTAGAACCAAAGTAGATTGGAAACGTTTTTTTTATGGTTTTTTTATTTGGGGAATTTTAGCGGTGGTTCTAACATATAACTCTATTTTATTAGCCCCTGAAAATTTTATTTGGAATTTTAATGCAACTCCGTTCTTTACCTTAGTGGCAATTTCTTTTATATTCATTCCTTTTCAAACAGGTTTTGAAGAGCTACTTTTTAGAGGGTATTTTATGCAAGGAATTGGTATTTTAGCTAAAAACAGATGGGTTCCTTTAGTAGTTACTTCTTTGGTTTTCGGTTTGTTACATGGTACAAATCCTGAAGTAGCCAAATTAGGACAAATAACAATGGTTTTTTATATTGGTACAGGTTTGTTTTTCGGAATTGTAACTTTAATGGATGAAGGAACTGAAATTGCTTTAGGTTTACACGCCGTTAATAATATTACAGCCGCATTTTTTGTGACTACAGATTGGACAGTCTTCCAAACGGATGCATTGTATATTGATACTTCTGAACCTTCTGTATCCTGGGAAATGTTTGTACCCGTTTTTATTGTGTATCCTATTATGTTGTTTTTATTTTCAAAAAAATACGGTTGGACAGATTGGAAAGAGAAATTAACCGGTAAAATTACAAAACCAGATAGTTTAAAAGAAACCATAGAAGTTTAAATAACATTGAAGCACACTACTTTTCATAAAGCCTTTAAATTAAATAATAATTCATTTGATGATATTGATGATTTACTTTTATATGCGCTTCATTTTTCTCCTGAAATCCACCATTTTTTAGAAGATTGGTTTTCCGAAAAAGAATTTGTGGTTGTTAAAACTTCTGGTTCTACAGGAGTGCCAAAGTTAATTCAATTACAAAAAAAACAAATGCAGTTTTCTGCTTTGGCAACAGGAGATTTCTTTCAGTTAAAAGAAAAAAAAATAGTCTTATTATGTTTGCCTATAAAATATATAGCTGGTAAAATGATGCTGGTGAGAGCGCTAACCTTAGGTTGGCATTTAGATGTTGTAAATGCTAGTTCTAATCCGTTAAATACGCTTTCTAGAAAATATGATTTTACTGCTATGGTGCCTTTGCAATTAGAAAATTCAATTGATAAACTACATTTTATTAAAAAGCTAATTGTGGGTGGAGGTTTAGTTTCAAACAATCTTCAAGAAAAACTACAGTCGCTAACTACAGAAATTTTTGGTACTTATGGTATGACGGAAACCATTACACATATTGCAGTTAAGAAATTGAATCGATTTTCTTCATTGAGTCCAAGTGGTATAAAGTCTATTTTTAGAAAAGAGGATATTTCGTCAACTAATGCGGGTAATAACGGGTTTTACCAAACACTACCAAACACAACAATTTATAGAGATGAAAGAAATTGTTTGGTAATAGAAAATTTAAAAGTTTCCAACGAAGTTGTTTTTACAAATGACGTAGTTGCTCTAGTTTCTGACACACAATTTCAATGGTTGGGAAGATTTGACAACGTTATAAACTCTGGCGGAATTAAATTACATCCAGAAAGTATAGAGGATAAATTATCAAAGATTATAGTGCAACGTTTTTTTGTCGCAGGAATGCCTGATGAAAAATTAGGAGAAAAATTGATCTTAATTATTGAAGGAGCCAACAATACTATCGATATTCAAAAAGCAAACCTATCAAGATTTGAAATTCCTAAGGAAATTTATTTTGTAGCTAATTTTATAGAAACAGCCACAAAAAAAATCCAACGTAAAAAAACATTGGATTTTATATTTATATAAAGTGAATGGATCACATCTCCATTGAATGATATACATTCTGCACATCGTCATCTTCTTCTAATTTCTCTAAAAGCTTTTCTACGTCTGCCTGTTGTGTTTCAGAAAGCTTTGTAGTTGTAGTAGGTATTCTTTCAAAAGCGGAAGATATAATTTCAGTATTTGCTTCCTCAAAGAAAGTTTGAATTGCACCAAATTGCTCAAACGGAGCATAAATTATGATTCCTTCTTCATCATCAAAAACTTCTTCAACTTCAAATTCTATTAATTCTAATTCTAAGTCTTCTAAATCAAAAGTAATATCTTCTTTTTTAACAGTGAAAGTACACACACGATCAAACATAAAAACAACAGAGCCAGAAGTTCCTAAATTTCCATCACACTTGTTAAAAGCAGATCTAACATTTGCTACAGTTCTATTGTTATTATCAGTTGCTGTTTCTAAAAGAAGTGCAATTCCGTGTGGCGCATAGCCTTCAAATAAAACTTCTTTATAGTCTGCAGTATCTTTATCAGTTGCCTTTTTTATAGCACGCTCTACGTTTTCTTTAGGCATATTTGCAGCTTTTGCATTCTGCATTACTGCTCTTAATCTAGAGTTGGAATCAGGGTTAGGGCCACCATCTTTAATAGCCATAACAATATCTTTACCAATTCTGGTAAAGGTTTTAGCCATTGCTGACCAACGTTTCATTTTGCGTCCTTTTCTAAGTTCGAATGCTCTACCCATTTCTGATGATTATTTTTTTATACTTACAAATGTAGAAATTTGATTGTGGTTTTACAATTTTAAATGCATTTTAAAAAATGTCTTAATTAATTTCTAAGTTTATCGAATAAGGTAATATTGTAAGTAAGATATATACATATTAAACTTGTAAAATACCCATATTAAATTGTTTTTCGATAGGAGCATGGTCTGCAGCCTCAATCCCCATAGAAATCCAAGTTCTGGTATCTAACGGATTTATAACTGCATCTGTCCATATTCTCGCAGCGGCGTAATACGGAGAAACCTGTGCATCATATCGAGATTTTATCTTGTCAAATAATTCAGCTTCTTTTTCTGGTGTAATTTCCTCGCCACGTTTTTTAAGAGAAGCTGTTTCTATTTGTAGTAAAACTTTAGCAGCAGAGTTTCCACTCATAACGGCCAACTCAGCAGAAGGCCAAGCCACAATTAATCTTGGGTCATATGCTTTGCCACACATTGCGTAGTTACCTGCCCCGTATGAATTTCCGATAATAATTGTGAATTTTGGCACCACAGAATTACTAACGGCATTTACCATTTTTGCACCATCTTTAATAATTCCGGCATGCTCAGATTTACTACCAACCATGAATCCAGTAACATCTTGCAAGAAAATTAAAGGTATTTTTTTCTGATTACAATTTGCTATAAAACGTGCAGATTTATCTGCAGAGTCATTATAGATTACTCCACCAAATTGCATTTCTCCTTTATTAGTTTTAACTAGTTTTCTTTGATTGGCAACAATACCAACTGCCCAACCATCTATTCTGGCGTACCCTGTTAACATAGTTTTTCCGTACCCTTCTTTATATTGCTCAAACTCAGAATTGTCTACTAAACGCTTAATGATTTCTAGCATATCATATTGTGCATTTCTTTCTTTAGGTAGTATTCCAAAGATATCATCTTCTTTTTCTTTTGGTGGAAAAGATGCAGTCTTACTAAAACCAGCTTTTTCATAATCACCAATTTTATCAACTATAAATTTTATTTTGTTAAGGGCGTCTTTATCATCTTTGGCTTTGTAATCTATAACTCCAGAGATTTCACAATGTGTAGTCGCACCACCTAAAGTTTCGTTGTCAATAGATTCTCCAATAGCGGCTTTTACTAAGTAGCTTCCTGCAAGAAAAATACTTGCTGTTTTATCTACAATAATAGCTTCATCGCTCATAATTGGTAAATAGGCGCCACCAGCAACACAGCTTCCCATGACTGCTGAAATCTGTGTAATACCCATACTACTCATTATTGCATTGTTTCTGAAAATACGTCCGAAATGTTCTTTGTCAGGAAAGATTTCATCTTGCATTGGTAAATAGACTCCTGCAGAGTCTACTAAGTATATAATTGGTAATTTATTTTCTATAGCTATTTCTTGAGCTCTTAAGTTTTTCTTTCCGGTAATAGGAAACCATGCACCTGCTTTCACTGTTGCATCGTTTGCTACAACAACACACTGCTTGCCTTTTATGTAGCCAATTTTTATAACAACACCACCAGAAGGACATCCACCGTGTTCTGCATACATATTTTCACCTGCAAAAGCACCAATTTCTATGGATTTTGCTTTTGGGTCTAATAAGTAATCAATTCTTTCACGAGCGGTCATTTTACCTTTCTCACGATGCTTATCAATTCTTTTTTGACCACCACCTAGTTTAACTTTTACAAAACGTTTACGTAAATCTGAGACTAAAAGTTTGTTATAATCTTCGTTTTTATTGAAGTTTAAATCCATATTAGTATTTGTTTTATCAGTTGCTAAAATAAGAAATTTTTAGCTGTAAGAGTTTATAATGTGCACTACAGTATTTTCAATTTCGATGTATTTTTTTCATTTTTCTTTTCTTGAGGGTTTGGCTGCTATTTCTTTGCTGTTTCTAACAGCAAAGGTTTCACAAGTGGTGTCAACTATTTTTTAGGGAAAGTAGTTGAATAAATTTAGTAAGTTATTTAATATAACCTTTTTGAAGTACTTTAAAGAGGTATTTGTATCTGTACTATTTTCTTAGAAGTGAGAAGTTTCCTGTTTTATTAATTATTTGTTTTGTGTTATCTGCTGGTATCAATGTAATATTATACCAGTAATCATCTGACGAAAGTTTTTTACCATTATAGGTTCCATTCCATCCTTGGC